>Ga0153992_100002_pt1 | contig 411030 bp, 380 predicted proteins | sample TSNC076MetaG_FD_104683 | JGI IMG/M metagenome (GOLD analysis project Ga0153992, IMG submission 104683) | Attine ant fungus gardens microbial communities from North Carolina, USA - TSNC076 MetaG | ecosystem: Host-associated > Fungi > Mycelium > Unclassified | place: USA: North Carolina, Lumber... | reverse complement strand
GCGCTCGTGGTCCTCGCGGACACGTTGTACAAGATGAGCCAGGGCAAGGCCGACGGGTGGGACCTCGCGTTCTCGCTCATCGACTGCGTCCCCGCAGCCGGCGCGCTCGGACGCCTCGCGAGCATCGCCCGGTCTGCGAGCCGAGCGGTGGCTGCCGAACGAGTCGCCGGCATCTCGATGAACAGTGCGTCAACCCTGAGGAGCGGTTCGGAGGTCGTCTCCGGAATGACGAAGGTGGTTGCCGAGGGTGCACAGTCGGTTGCGCCCCGAGTCGAGATGGTGTTGAAGTACAAGAAGACATGGGGGGCAGCTCGGCGCGCAGCGGCCGATCAGAAGACCGCGCAGCTCGACTCGATCGCTCGGAGAGGTGAACTCCGATACACCGAAGTTGCTGAGCAGGATCGAAAGTTCCGCGTGCGAGATGCACTCAAGAAGTACACCGGGTCCAACCCGGTCGGGATGGACGCGGACCACATCCACGATCTGCAGCTGGGTGGGAAGAACGTCCTCCCGAACTTCCAATGGCTCGATCGCAGTGTCAACCGATCGGTCGGCAGCCAGATCCGCCATGAGGTGGATCGACTAGGCTTGGAGCCTGGTGATCTCGTCCACCGAGTAACCATCACGATGCGGAGATAGCTACCCCATGATCGATGTTGCGACGTTCAGAGAAGCGATTGATCCGTCGTCGCTGCGCGTCGCAAAACCAATCGCCGCGGAATTGAAGAAGACTGCGAAGTTGAGGTCGTTCAACAGTGACAGCGGCGGATCCGCCCTGATCCGAGCCTCCGCACTTGTTGCCGTGTTCGGGGATTCAGAGAGAAGTTCGCTGATCGCAGCGGCTTTGCGGGTTCCTGATCCGACGCTGTCCCACACGCAGAAGACTCGACAACGCGGAGCGTACGCCACCAGCTGTTATGCCGCGGCACGCGACGACGTTCCGCCGCTCGTGGAGGATCGCACGTCTGGTTGGACGGTCAAGCAACCCCTGATGGATGGACTCGCCCTCCGGCATTACATCGACAGGTCCGCTGAGGAGCGGCAGATGGACGAGTTCATGCCCGTATCGGGTCATCTCGACGGCTTCGTGTCCGACATCGCGATCCTGTCGACGATGTGGCTGTTCGGAGGATCCGACGGATGGCCGATTTCGCGCATCGAAGCCGAGTGGCACCGCAACGCTACCGCGATCCGGGATCTCCCTGGGTACCTCGATGACTGACCTTGTTCTCGACACGCAAGAAGGACGCGAGGGACAGGCGTACGTCCCGCGCAACTTCCCTCCCGTTCTCGCCGATGCGAATTGGTGTGGGGCGTCCTTCAATCGTGGGTTGCTCCGCATCCACGACGCGGTCTCCGGTCCGGACTCGGCGGAGGACATTCTGGAGGCGTTCTCGGGGCGAGTGAGTGCTTCGGCGGACGTCATTGCCTTCGACTGGGCAGGACGCCAGTTCGTCGTGGACGAGAAGCGCGGGACGCAGGGCAAGCAGTTCATCGTGCTCGCCGCGGACCCAGCGACGGGCGGCATCGAAGAGATTGCAGACATCGAGGAATTCCTCTTCCTCCTGCAGGTGCCGGAGGTGACGACAGTGCTGCAGGAGGACCGATTCCAGCAAGCGCTCACCCACCACTCAAGGGGCAGCCTCCACTTCGACGAGGTGATCGCGGTGAAGACGCCATTGTTCTTCGGAGGAAAGGACACATTGGCGAACACGGAGGTGCAGGATCTGTCCGTCTACTGGGGGATCAATGCGCAGCTGATCAGAAGCGGCCGCAGTGGCGGTACGTTCGCTGGCTTCCATCCTGCAGAGTGACTCGTGATGCGTCGAAGCCGATTCTCGGAGCAACGTGCTGCGGTGACGCCGTCGGTCGCCAACAAGGCACGGAGACACTGTTGCGCGTCGCAGTTCGACAGGCGGTTCCGTGTGCTCGTTCGGCGTTCTCTCCCCGTGCGACCGAATCGATCGAACCCGTACCAACTCGCTGTGGACGATGCGGTGGCGGGCGCGACTGCGATGTTGCCTGCCGGAGCCAAAGCACACACAGTCGGCGCAGACGGCTTCACCGCTCAAGGGTTCGCGAGAGCGTTCTTGGCGCAGAAACCACTGATCAAAGCGCTCGATGCTGCAGCCAGAAAGGAGCGGTCATGACCCTGCCACCTCCCTCCTCCGCAACACCAAGCAAAGTGGTCGCCAGCTCAGTGACCGTTGGATCGACTCGCCTGCAGGAAATGGCTCACTCACTCGCCTCGAACGCTCTGTGGACCAACGCCACTTCGAGTCGGTCCAGCGAATGCTGGACGAGGGACGCCTGCCTCGATCAGTGGTGAGGGTTGGCCACGACGGCGGTGCAACGATGTTCCGCGTGAACTCCTTCGGCAAAGTGAGCCCGTGATGAGACTCTTCGGTCGAAGCGCCATCTTGTCTCCTCGGGCGGAGCAGTTCGACGGGCGCTACTGGCAGAGCGCACTCGACGTGACCTTCGCGAACTGGGAGGGCCGCCTCAGGGCGGCAGATCGTGCGGCAGGCGCTGACGCGCGTCGCCGGGCGGTTCGATGTGGCCATGATCGACAACGCTGGTATCCGGCGGGCACTGGCAACGGAGAGGCCGTCGAGATTCGGGTCGCTTCCCGGGGGAGGAGCTGGGCGTCCGCCAATCCGAGCGGCTCCCACGACCTCCCCGAACTCACTGGAGCCCGAGATGATCGAACGCGAGAGAACGTCCCTCGACGAGCGCCAGATGGAAGCCTTGCAGGGGCTTCCTCCAGGATTCCGCTACCCGGACCGGTTCGTCGAGATCCTGTCTCAGGAACCTCTCGTCGACATCGAGCCATGGATGTGGTTGTTCTACTACCGGGACCAGTTCCGGGCGTGGCAAGGCATCCTGAGAGAGCAGTTCCCGACACGCACTTCGGTGCCGTTCGCGAAACACGGAGACACCGACGACGTGTTCTGCTTCGACGGTGATTCGCGCGACGGGGCGCCGGCAGTTCTCCAGATCCACACCTTCACGACGCCTGGTTGGGAGTACCGCGGGCAGTGGGCGTCGTTCGACGATTGGTGGGCCGAGATGGAGGCGCAGCACGCTGACTGGCTGGCCGAGCAGGAAGCCGAGGAGGACTGACCGTGGCACGACGGGACACCGCGATCAGCAAGGCGATGTCGCACGCCCTCCGACACGAACCCGAGGCGTACGGCCTAACACTCGCGCCCGACGGCAGTGTGTCCCTCGACGCCCTCGTCCGCGGGCTACGGGACGCCGGGGTGGAGGTCGCCGTCAACGACATCCGCCGAGTCGTCGCAGAGTCCGACAAGCAGCGCTTCGCGATCGACGGCGACCACATCCGCGCCCAGTACGGGCACTCCACCCAGGAACGCATCGTGAAGCGGTCGATCACGCCGCAGCCCGTCCTGTGGCACGCGACCTCGCCCGACGCTGCGACCGCGATCCTGCGGGATGGCCTGCTGCCGATGGGGCGGCACTACGCGCACATGTCCACGGACCGGGAGCTCGCCCTTCAGGTGGGCCGTCGCAAGGCAGCCCACCCCGTGCTACTGCGGATCGACGCCCACGCGACCCACGCGGCCGGCGTCGAGTTCGCCGAGGGCCACGACCGGGTGACCCTCGCCATGGCGGTTTCTCCGAGCTTCATCGAGCCGGTCGGGCGCTGACCCTGTGAGCCCGATCCTCGTCGAGAGGAGTTCGGTGGGCGCTGGTCAGGAGACCGCGGCGTCTTCCTCTTTCCGCCACAGCGGTGTGCGCACGGTTCGTGGCAGGGGCGTGACGGGCCGGTCCGGCCACGGGAGGCTTCATCGAGCCCGTCGAACACTGACCCTGCGCGCCCGATCGTCGGCGCGAGGAGTGCGTCGGGCGCTCAGTCCTCGTCGAGCGCCCCCACCAACTCCGGCGCCGTCAGCATCCGCGGCTCGTCCTCGACCGATGCCGGCTCGGCGATGACCTTCGACTCGTCGAGGAGCGACAGTCGCCGGGCACTCGGCAGCACCTGGCGCTCGAGCGACCCCACGAACCGGTTGTAGTCGACGACCGACCCACGGATCGACCGCCCGAGCTTGTCGACGTGCTGCGCCATGGTGGCGAGCCGTCCGTGCAGTTCGCGCGAGATGGTGAAGAGCTCCCGTGCCTCCTGCGTGACGACGTCCTGCTGCCACGAGAACGCCACGGTCTTCAGCACCGACCAGAGCGTGACCGGTGACGCGAGGGCGACGCGCTTCCGGAAGGCGTGGTCGAGCAGGCCGGGGTCTGCGGCGAGGGCGCTCGACACGAGCGACTCGGAGGGGATGAACGCGACGGTCAGCTCGGGGGAAGCGTCGTACCCGGACCAGTACTCGCGCGCGGCGAGGGCGTCGACGTGCGCCCGGAGCGCCTTGACGTGCTGCTGGATGAGCTGGTCCCGCCGGGCCCCCTCGGCTCCGGTCGCGCTCGCCGGGATCTCCGCCGCCTGCAGGTACGCGCTGAAGGGCACCTTGGCGTCGACGGCGAGGGTCTTGCCGCCGGGCAGGTGCACGACCATGTCGGGACGGGCCGCGCCGGCGGAGGTGGTCACGGAGGACTGCACGTCGAAGTCGACGCGCTCGAGGAGCCCCGCGGCCTCGACGACGTTCCGGAGTTGAGTCTCGCCCCACACGCCGCGGGTGCTGTTGGCGGACAGCGCGCTCGCGAGGGTCTCCGCGGTGGCGCGCAGGCGTTCCTCGGACTCCGCGGCGGAGCGGAGCTGGGCGGACAGCGTGCCGTACTGCTCGCTGCGGGACTGCTCGAGCTCGGCGATCTTGGCGCGCATGACGTCGAGGGTCTGGGCGACCGGGCTGAGGGCGGAGAGGACCTTCGACTCGCCCTGCGCCCGCGCGGCATCGGCCCCGTGCATCCGCTGGACGAGGTGCTCGAGTTCCGCCGATCGTCGTTCGAGGGAGTCCACCTGGCGGCGGTACTGCGCGTCCTGCGCGTCGAGCCGTTCCTCGGCGTCGCGTCGGGCCGCATCGAGCTGCCCGCGCAGGGCCTCGGCGGTGGCACGGGCGGACGCGGCGTCCACGCCGGCGCGGGAGCGGGCGAGCGACCAGACGACCACGGCGCCGACGGCGACGCCGATCACGAGTCCGATGACCAGGGCGAGGATCTGCATGTCGCGACCTTGGCAGGATCCACCGACACCGCGCCTCCAGATCGAAGACACCGACACGACGGGCCTCCGAATCCATGTCATGACATTAGGGCAAACACGGTGTACAGTCGTGATCGTCCGCCGATGAAGCCGCACGGAAGGTCCACCACGTCGCATGACGAACCGAGCCCCCCACGCCTACGACCTGATCACCATGGGTCGCGTGAGCGTCGACATCTACCCGCAGCAGACGGGCCCGCTCGAAGACGTCTCGACGTTCTCGAAGTCCGTCGGCGGCAGCGCGACGAACGTGGCGATCGCCGCGGCCCGACACGGTGCGGACGCCGCCGTCATCACCCGGACGGGCAACGACCCCTTCGGCCGGTACATCGCCCGCACGCTGCCGGAGTTCGGCGTCGCGAACGACTTCGTCGACACGGTCGAGGGACTGAACACGCCCGTCGCCTTCTGCGAGATCTTCCCGCCTGACGACTTCCCGCTGTACTTCTACCGGGCCCCGAAGGCGCCGGACCTGATGATCACGGCGAAGTCCCTCCCGCTGCACGAGATCGAGCGGGCGCGGGTCTTCTGGACCACGGTCACCGGCCTGAGCGAGGAGCCGAGCCGGCAGGCGCACCACGTCGCCTACGAGGCACGGACCGCCGCGCAGCACGACACGAAGCTCCACACCGTGTTGGACCTGGACTACCGGTCGATGTTCTGGTCGTCGCCGGAGGCCGCCACCCGCGAGGTCGCCGTCGCCCTCGAGCACGCCACGGTCGCCGTCGGCAACCGGGAGGAGTGCGAGGTCGCCGTCGGTGAGACCGACCCGGTGCGCGCCGCCGACGCCCTGCTGGAGCGCGGCGTCGAGATCGCCATCGTGAAGCAGGGGCCGAAGGGCGTCCTGGCGAAGACCCGCGACGAGTTCGTCGAGTTCCGCCCGCACCACATCGACGTCGTGAACGGGCTCGGCTCCGGCGACGGCTTCGGCGGAGCGCTCACCCACGGGCTGCTGCAGGGCTGGGGCCTCGAGCGGATCCTCGCCTTCTGCAACGCCGCCGGTGCCATCGTCGCGACGCGCTTCGAGTGCTCCACCGCGATGCCGACGAGCGACGAGATCGACGCCTTCATCCGAGCGAACCCCGCCGAGGGCACCACCCACGACGCCACCACCGACAGCACCGAGGAGAAGGTCGATGCCTGAGATCAGCGCCACAGACTTCCAACGCCTCCGCGACGTCCGCGCCGGGTCGCCGGCCGTCATCGCCGACACCCTCGCCGCCCGTCGGAAGCGTCCGCTGCTCGCCGACGACGGCAAGCTCTTCATCGTCGCCGCGGACCACCCGGCCCGTGGTGCGCTGGCGGTGCGCGACGACGAGTCCGCGATGGCCGATCGCTACGACCTGCTCGAGCGGCTCGTCACCGCACTCGGACGCCCGGGCGTCGACGGTGTCCTCGGCACGCCGGACATCCTCGAGGACCTCGCGCTCCTCGGTGCCCTCGACGGCAAGGTCGTCGTCGGCTCGATGAACCGCGGCGGGCTGCGGGGAGCGAGCTTCGAGATGGACGACCGGTACACGGCGTACTCGGCCACGGCCATCAAGGAGGCCGGACTGGACTTCGCCAAGCTCCTCGTCCGCATCAACCTCGACGACGCCGGCACGGCCCCGACCCTCGAGGCGACCGCGCGTGCCGTCAGCGAGGCTGCGGCCCACCGGCTGCCGATCATGCTCGAGCCGTTCATGTCCGCGTGGCGGGACGACAAGATCGTGAACGACCTCAGTGCCGACGCCGTGATCACCTCGATGGCGATCGCCGCGGGCCTGGGGGAGTCGAGCGCCTACAGCTGGCTGAAGATCCCCGTCGTCGACGACATGGAGCGGGTGATGGCGGCCACGACGCTGCCGACGCTCCTGCTCGGCGGCGACCCGTCGTCCCGACCGCTCGAGACCTACGCCAAGTGGGCCGACGCCCTCGCACTCCCCGGCGTGCGCGGCCTGGTCGTCGGCCGCACCCTGCTCTACCCGCCGGACGGCGACGTCGCCGCCGCGGTGGACGTCGCCGCCGGCCTCGTCCACACCGCCGGCGCCGCCGCCACGCACGAAGCAGTCACCACACTCGAAGGAAGCAACGCATGACCATCACGGAGACCACCACCTCCACCGTCGGCCACTGGATCGACGGCAAGCGCGTCGAGTCCGCGTCGGGCAACACCGCCCCCGTCTACGACCCGGCCCTGGGCGTCGCGACGAAGCAGGTCGCCCTGGCGAACGAGGACGAGATCCAGGCGGCCATCGCGAGCGCCAAGGCGGCGTTCCCGAAGTGGAGCAACCTGTCGCTGGCGAAGCGGCAGCAGATCCTGTTCGCGTTCCGGGAGATCCTGAACCGCGACAAGGCCGAGCTGGCCGAGATCATCACGAGCGAGCACGGCAAGGTCATCGACGACGCCCTCGGTGAGATCGCCCGCGGGCAGGAGGTCGTGGAGCTCGCGACGAACATCCCGAGCCTCATGAAGGGCGAGTTCTCCGACCAGGTGTCGACCGGCATCGACGTGTACTCGATCCGGCAGCCGCTCGGCGTCGTGGGCATCATCAGCCCCTTCAACTTCCCGGCGATGGTGCCGCTGTGGTTCCTGCCGATCGCGATCGCCGCGGGCAACACCGTCGTGCTGAAGCCGAGCGAGAAGGACCCGAGCGCCGCGATCTGGCTCGCCGAGAAGTTCCAGGAGGCCGGGCTCCCCGACGGCGTCTTCAACGTCCTGAACGGCGACAAGCTGAGCGTCGACGGGCTGCTGACGAGCCCGGACGTCGAGTCGATCTCGTTCGTCGGGTCGACCCCGATCGCGCAGTACGTCTACGAGACCGGCACGAAGCACGGCAAGCGCGTGCAGGCGCTCGGCGGAGCGAAGAACCACATGCTCGTGCTGCCCGACGCCGACCTCGACCTCGTCGCCGACAACGCGATCAACGCGGGCTTCGGGTCCGCCGGCGAGCGCTGCATGGCGATCTCCGTCGTCGTCGCCGTCGAGCCGGTCGCCGACGAGCTCATCGAGAAGATCAAGGACCGCGCGGCGACCCTGCGCATCGGCGACGGCCGTCGCGGGTGCGACATGGGCCCGCTCGTCACGAAGCAGCACCGTGACAAGGTCGCCTCGTACATCGAGGTCGCAGAGCAGGACGGTGCGGTGGTTGTGGTGGACGGCCGCACCGTCCGACCCGACGGCGACGAGAACGGCTTCTGGCTCGGCCCGACGCTGATCGACCAGGTGCCCACCACCAGCCGTGTCTACACCGAGGAGATCTTCGGTCCGGTGCTGAGCGTCGTCCGCGTCGCCACCTACGAAGAAGGCCTCGAGCTGATCAACTCGGGCGCGTACGGCAACGGCACCGCCATCTTCACGAACGACGGCGGCGCCGCCCGTCGCTTCCAGCGCGACGTGCAGGTCGGGATGATCGGCATCAACGTGCCGATCCCGGTGCCGGTGGCGTACTACTCGTTCGGTGGGTGGAAGAACTCGCTGTTCGGTGACCACAAGGCGTACGGCGCGGACGGTGTGAGCTTCTTCACCCGGCAGAAGGCGATCACGAGCCGCTGGCTCGACCCCTCGCACGGCGGCATCAACCTCGGCTTCCCGTCGAACAACTGACGCGGACGACAGCGATGACGCAGGACGAGACGACGAACGACGACTGGTTCGTCCGGGCCGGGTCCCGCCGCGAGGCGGGCTGGACCGACGTGGTCGACGGCCGCATCGCGGGGTGGGCGCACACCGGTCTGCGGACCGGCGCGCTGACCGACGGGGGCGAGCTGCGCCTCCAGTCCGCTGCCGTGGAGCGCATGGTCGTGCCGCTCTCCGGGAGCTTCCACGTCGCGTGGTCCGGCGCCGAGACCGGCGAGCAGGGCCTGGAGGGACGTGGCGGGGTCTTCGAGGGCCCCACCGACGTCCTGTACCTGGGTTCCGGCCTGGAGGCGCGGATCACCGGATCGGGACGGGTCGCGGTCGCCGAGGCGCCCACCGACGTCGTCAAGCCGGTCGGGTACATCGCGAAGGACGACGTGCCCGTGGAGCTCCGCGGCGCCGGACAGTCCAGTCGGCAGGTGCACAACTTCGGCACCCCGGCAGGGCTCGACGCGGTGAAGCTCCTGGTGTGCGAGGTGATCACGCCGGCCGGCAACTGGTCGTCGTACCCGCCGCACAAGCACGACACGAACGTGCCGGGCGAAGAGTCGAACCTCGAGGAGATCTACTACTACGAGTCCGCGGTGGCCCGCGGGCTCGATGCTCCGGCCGGCGCCGACCCGTTCGCCCTGCACCGGACGTACGCCTCGGACGACCGTGCGATCGACGAGTTCCGCCAGGTACGGACCGGCGACATCGCCCTCGTGCCGTACGGCTGGCACGGTCCCGCGGTCGCGGCGCCGGGCTACGACATGTACTACCTCAACGTGATGGCCGGGCCCGACCCGGAGCGCGTCTGGAACATCACCGACGACCCGGCCCACGGCTGGGTCCGCCAGGTGTGGGCGAGCGAGCAGCTCGACCCCCGCCTGCCCTACGAGAAGGAGTCCGCGTGACCACCACCACGCGTGCAGCCGGCACAACGCGCCGGATGACCGTCGGCCAGGCACTCGTCGAGTTCCTGGCCAACCAGTGGACCGTCGACGGCGACGTCCGCGAACGCACCATCCCGGGGATCTTCGGCATCTTCGGGCACGGCAACGTCGCCGGGCTCGGTCAGGCGATCAAGCAGCTGCACGTCGAGCAGCCCGGCCTGCTGCCCTACCACCAGGCCCGCAACGAGCAGGCGATGGTGCACGAGGCCGTCGGCTTCGCGCGCATGCACCGCCGCCGGGCGACGTTCGCCTCCACCGCGTCCGTCGGGCCCGGTGCCGCGAACATGCTGACCGCGGCCGCGCTCGCGACGACGAACCGGCTGCCCGCACTGCTGTTGCCGTCCGACACGTTCGCGACCCGGACGACCGACCCGGTGCTCCAGCAGATCGAGATGCCGCACGACACCTCCCTGCAGGTGACCGACGCGTTCCGCCCGCTGTCGCGCTACTTCGACCGCGTCGAGCGCCCGGAGCAGCTGTTCTCGATCGCCCTCGCGGCGATGCGGGTCCTCACCGACCCGGCCGAGACCGGTGCCGTCACGATCGCGCTGCCGGAGGACGTGCAGGCCGAGCAGCTCGACGTCCCGGAGTCGTTCCTGCAGCCGCGCGAGTGGCACATCCGTCGTCCGCTGCCGGAGCGCGGACCGCTGGAGCGGGCCGTCGCGGCGATCGCCGCCGCGGAGCGCCCGGTGATCGTGGCCGGCGGTGGCGTGCTGTACTCCGACGCCGCTGCGGAGCTCCGCTCCTTCGTCGAGGCGACGGGCATCCCCGTCGGCACCTCGCAGGCCGGCGGCGGCTCGCTCGTCTGGGACCACCCGCAGTACCTCGGTGGCATCGGCGCGACCGGCACCGCCGCCGCGAACGCGATCGCCGCGCAGGCGGACGTGGTCATCGGGATCGGCACCCGCTACAGCGACTTCACGACGGCGTCGCGGACGGCGTTCCAGAACCCCGACGTCACCTTCGTCAACGTCAACGTCGCCGCGTTCGACGCGTACAAGCACGGCTCGCAGCTGCCGCTGATCGCGGACGCCCGGGAGGCACTGGTCGCCCTGACGGCGGCACTCACGTCCGGCGCCGGGTACGTCGTCGACCCCGCGTACGCCGCCGAGATCGCCGAGCGGAAGGCCGCGTGGGACGCGACGGTGGACGCCGCGTTCGCGCCGTCCGGTCTCGCCCTGCCCGGCCAGACCGAGATCATCGGCGCCGTGCAGTCCGTCACCGACCCGCGGGACGTCGTCATCCAGGCCGCGGGCTCCCTGCCCGGTGACCTGCACAAGCTCTGGCGGGTACGGGACGAGCTCGGCTACCACGTCGAGTACGCGTTCTCGTGCATGGGGTACGAGATCGCCGGCGGCATCGGCGTCCGCCGCGGCGCCCCGGACCGCGACGCGATCGTGATGGTCGGCGACGGCAGCTACCTCATGCTGCACACCGAGCTCGTGACCGCCGTGGCCGAGGGCATCAAGATCGTCGTGGTCCTCATCCAGAACAACGGCTACGCGTCGATCGGGCACCTGTCCGAGACCGTCGGGTCGGAGCGCTACGGCACGAAGTACCGCTACCTGGACGAGACCGGCTCGTTCGAGGGCGACGACGTGCTGCCCGTCGACCTCGCCGCGAACGCGCGCTCCTACGGCGTCGACGTGATCGAGGTCCAGCCCGGACCGAACGCGATCGAGGACCTCAAGGCCGCGGTGCGGCAGGCGAAGGCGAACGACCACACCACGCTCGTGCACGTCCACTCCGACCCGCTCGTGTACGCCCCGGACGGCGACGGCTGGTGGGACGTGCCCGTCGCCCAGACCTCCACGCTGCCGAGCACGCAGGCCGCCCGAGCCGAGTACGAGCAGCAGGTCGCGGCACAGCGGCCCCTGCTCGGCTGAACACCCTCCACCACCACTGCAGAAGGACGACGACGTCATGACCGACACCGCCACCGCCACCGACGCCATCCGGATCGGTACCGCCCCCGACTCGTGGGGCGTCTGGTTCCCGGACGACCCGAAGCAGGTCCCGTGGCAGCGCTTCCTCGACGAGGCGACCGCGGCCGGCTACAAGTGGATCGAGCTGGGGCCCTACGGCTACCTGCCGACCGATCCCTCCCAGCTGCGCGACGAGCTCGAGTCCCGTGGACTGCAGCTGTCCGCCGGCACGGTGTTCACCGGGTTCCACAAGGGCGACGACCAGTTCCAGCGTGCGTGGGACCAGGCGGTCAAGGTCGCCGGCCTCGCCGCTGCGCTCGGCGCCGAGCACCTCGTCACGATCCCCGACCTCTGGCGCTCCGACGCCACCGAGGAAGTGCTGGAGTCACGCACGCTCACCGACGAGCAGTGGCAGCGCCTCGGCAAGGGGCACGACCAGCTCGGCAAGGCGCTGCTCGAGGAGTACGGCGTGCACCAGCAGTTCCACACGCACGCCGACAGCCACGTCGGCACGTACAAGGAGACCGTGCGCTTCCTGTCCGAGACGGACCCGGCGTACACGAACCTCTGCCTCGACACCGGCCACTTCGCGTACTACGGCGGCGACAACCTCAAGCTCATCGCCGAGCACCCGGAGCGCATCGGCTACCTGCACCTCAAGCAGGTCGACACCGACCTGCTGTTCGACGTGCTGAAGAACGACGTCCCGTTCGCGACCGCCGTCGCGCAGGGCATCATGACCGAGCCGCCGCACGGCACCCCCGAGCTCGCGCCGATCATCGAGGCCGTCGCGAAGATCAACCCGGACATCTTCGGCATCGTCGAGCAGGACATGTACGGCTGCTCCGTCGACGCCCCCGGCCCGATCGCCGAGCGCACGTTCCAGCACATCTTCGGCTCGACCGCCGCCGCCCGCGCGCTCTGACGAGCGACCGTCCACCACCTCTGGAGAACAGCATGACCACCGAGAACCTCCGCGTCGCCGTCGTCGGTGCCGGCGCCATGGGCAGCGACCACGTCCGTCGCATCACGTCCACCATCGCCGGCGCGGACGTCGTCGCGATCGTCGACCCGGACACCGCGCGCGCCACCGCCGCGGCTGAGAAGGCCCCGGGCGCGATCACCGCCGCGTCCTTCGAGGAAGCGCTCGACGCCACCCCGATCGACGCCGTGATCGTCGCGACCCCGGGCTTCCTGCACGAGCCCGTCCTCGTGCCGGCCATCGAGCGTGGTCTCGCGGTACTGTGCGAGAAGCCGCTGACCACGAGCGCCGAGGACTCGCTGCGCATCGTCGAGCTCGAGCAGGCGACGTCCGACCGCCCGAAGATCCAGGTCGGGTTCATGCGCCGCTTCGACAAGGGCTACCAGGAGCTCCGTGCGCTCCGCGAGTCCGGCTCGAACGGTGCCCTGCTCGCCCTGCACCACGCGCACCGCAACCCGACGACCCCGCCGAACTTCAGTGAGTCGATGCTCATCCACGACTCGGTGATCCACGAGATCGACATCATCCCGTTCATCACGGGCGAGCCGATCACGAGCGTCGAGGTGAAGAAGCCCCGCAAGAACTCCCTGGCACCGGCCGACCTGCCCGAGCCGCAGTTCGTGCTGTTCACGACGGAGTCCGGGACGATGGCGATCGTCGAGATCAACGTCAACGCCCAGTTCGGCTACCAGGTCACGACCGACGCGGTGTTCGAGTCGGGTGTCGCGTACATCGGCCGCGAGACCTCGCTCAACCTCGTCTCGCAGGGCGTCTCCGGCCAGGGGGTCACCCCGTCGTTCGTCGAGCGCTTCGGTGCCGCCTACGACGAGGAGGTCCAGCGCTGGGTGGACGCCGCGAAGCACGGCGGCATCGACGGCCCGAGCGCCTGGGACGGCTACACGGCGTCCGTCGTCGCCGAGGTCGCCGTGCGCGCGCAGCAGACCGGCGCGCTCGAGCAGGTCACCTACGCCACCGCGAAGCCCGCGTTCTACGAGACGACCGACGCGGCGCTCCAGGGGGCGTGACCGGTGCCGAAGATCGCGCTCGACCCCACCCCGTTCCACCACGACCTGTCGCTGCTGGAGTTCCCGCAGAAGGTCGCGGACCTCGGCTACGAGTACCTCCAGCTCACCCCGCACAAGGACTTCATCCCCTTCTACCGGCACCCGAAGGCCGACGACGACCTCGTCGACGCGTTCGCCGCCGCGTGCCGGAAGGCCGGGGTCCGGGTCGCGTCGGTCCTGCCGGTCCTCCGGTGGTCCGGCCCCGACCGTGACGCCCGCGAGGCGGCGGTGACGAAGTGGAAGCGGGTCATCGAGATCACGAAGCGCCTCGGTGTGGACACGATCAACACCGAGTTCTCCGGTCGCCCTGAACTCCCCGAGGAGTCCGAGGACGCCTTCTACCGGTCGATGGAGGAGCTCCTGCCGATCATCGAGCGCTCCGGGATCCGCGTGCTCATCGACCCGCACCCGGACGACTTCGTGGAGGACGGCCTCGAGGCGCTCCGGGTCATCCGTGGCCTGAACTCGAAGCACGTCGGCTTCGTCTACGTCGCCTGCCACACGTTCCACTACGGCGGGAACATGGACGAGATCATCGACGCCGCGGGGGACTCACTCCAGCTGATCCACGTCGCCGACGCCTACGACCACCGCCGCTCGCACGGCCTGCGCTACATCACGAACCCGCCCGGCAACCCGGTCCGCGTGCACCAGCACCTGCCGGTCGGCCAGGCGGACGTCGACTTCGACGCCTTCTGGGCCGCACTCGACCGCGTCGGTTTCTCCGCTCGCGAGGACACCGTCGCCGTGTCGAGCGTCTTCGCCGAGGACGAGAACGCCGACGAGGTCTCGCGGTTCCAGCTCGACACGATCACGAAGGGACTCACACGATGACCACGACCCTCGCGACGGCGGCCACCACGACCGACGCCGACACCCGCCCCGTCACCCTGCAGGCAGCGTCGCAGACGGTGACGGCGCTCTGGAACGACTCCGCGGATCCGCACGAGCTGTCCACCGCCGTCCACGAGTACGGCGCCGTCGGTGCGACCTGCAACCCGGTGATCGCGTACACGTGCATCAAGCAGGACCCCGACACCTGGGTACCGCGCATCCGCGAGATCGCCGCCGAGCACCCGACCGCGGGGGAGTCCTGGATCGGCTGGAAGGCCGTCGAGGAGCTCTCGATCGCCGCGGCGGAGCAGCTGCTGCCCGCGTTCGAGGCGTCGGGCGGGCGCAACGGCCGACTGAGCATGCAGACCGACCCGCGCTTCCACCGCGACCAGGACGCGCTCGTCGAGCAGGCCGTGCGGTTCTCGCGGCTCGCGCCGAACATCATCGTCAAGATCCCGGCCACGAAGGTCGGCATCGCTGCGATCGAGGAAGCGGCGTACCGCGGCGTCTCGATCAACGCCACCGTCTCGTTCACGGTTCCGCAGGTCGTCGCCGTCGGTGAGGCCATCGAGCGCGCGCTCGACCGTCGCGCCGCGGAGGGGCTGCCGGAGCAGGAGTTCGGGCACGTCGTCACGCTCATGGCCGGCCGGTTCGACGACTGGCTGAAGACCGTCGTCAAGCGCGACCACGTGATGATCGACCCCGGCTACCTGGAGTGGGCCGGCGTCGCCGCGGTCAAGAACGCGTACCGGGTCTTCCAGGAGCGCGGCTTCCGGTCGCGCGTGCTCGTCGCGGCCTTCCGCAACGCGCTGCAGTGGTCGGAGTTCCAGGGCGGCGACCTCGTGGTCTCGCCCCCGTTCCAGTGGTCGAAGGACATCAACGACAACGCCGTGCCGTTCCGTGCGGACGCGATCGACGACGAGGTCCCCGCCCACGTCCTCGACGCCCTGCGACGGGCCACACCGGAGTTCGCACGCGGCTACGACGTCGGCGGGATGACCATCGACGAGTTCGACCGCTTCGGTGCGACGGTGACGACGCTGCGGCAGTTCCTCGACGCGGACGCAAAGCTGGACGCGCTGGTGCGCGACATCATCGTGCCGGCTGCGTAGTCTGCCGCGACCACCCACCGGACGGGAGGTGGGCCCCACCCGCCGGTACCGGCGTGACGCGCCAGCGGCACGACGGCCGTGACGGGAGGGACGGTGCCAGCTGGCACCGTGCCTCCCGTCCGCTCTTTCTCAGGTTCGCCATCCATGTTAGTTTGTCAGGACAAAGTCCCGAACTGCAGGAGGCACCATGCCGCTCGTCCGTATCGACCTCGCCACCGGCCGCACGCCCGAGGCGGTGCACGCCATCGCCGACGCGATCCACACCGCCATCGTCGACGTCTACGGGATCCCGGTGCGCGACCGATTCCAGATCGTCACCGAGCACCCGGCGCAGCAGATCATCGCCGAGGATGCCGGGCTCGGCTTCGAGCGCACCGACGGCGTCGTCATGATCCAGGTCTTCACCCAGCGCGGACGGACCGACGAGGCGAAGACGACGCTGTATGCGGCGATCCACGACGCGCTCGCCGCGATCGGTGTCGCGTCGGAGGACGTCTTCATCGGCTACGTCGAGAACGGGCCGCAGGACTGGTCGTTCGGGTTCGGGCGGGCGCAGTACGTGACGGGCGAGCTGGGCGTGCCTGCGTCCGTCCCGGTGTGACGGACGCGCTCGGTGCGGCCGGACGGTCGTGGTCGTTCCGGGGCCGACGGCCTACTTGTCGACGAGCGTGACCTCGAAGGAGTAGCGGTCGGGACGGTAGCAGTGCACGCCGTACTCGACCGCGCGGCCGGAGGCGTCGTACGCCGTCCGGCTCATGGTGAGCACCGGGTCGCCGTCCTCGATCTCGAGCAGGCTGGCCTCGTCGTCGGTCACCGCGCGAGCGCCGATCCGCTGCTTCGCGACCCGCATCGTCACGCCGCGACCGCGGAGGAGCTGGTACAGCCCGTGGTCGCGCAGGTCCTGGTCGGTGATCTCGAGGAACTCCGGCGGCAGGTAGTTCTCGAGGATCGCCATCGGGACGTCCTCGGCGAACCGCACCCGGCGGATGTGGGCGACGGTCGTGCCCGGAGTGATCCCGAGGGCCTCGGCGACGGCATCGGACGCGGGGACGTCGTTCCGCTCCAGTAGCGTCGTCGCCGGAGCCTGCGAGCCCTGCGCGAGGTCGTCGTACAGGCTCGTCAGCTCCACCTTGCGCGTCACCGGACCGTGGACGACCTGCGTGCCGATGCCGCGGCGGCGGACGAGCAGCCCCTTGTCGACGAGGTCCTGGATCGCACGCCGGATCGTCGGTCGAGACAGCCCCAGCCGTTCCCCGAGCGCGATCTCGTTCTCCAGGCGCGCACCCGGTGGCATGGCGCCGGAGCGGATCGCCTCCTCGATGCGGGAGGCCACCTGGAAGTACAGGGGCATCGGCCCCGACCGGTCCAGGTCCATGAACAGGTCGGACGGCAGCTGGCCTTCGTTGGTCATCGCGGTCCTTCGGAGTGCGGGGTCGGCGTCTGCGCCGCGGGAATGTCGTGACAATACCACCGCGTCCCCGGTGCCCCGGGGAGCCCACTCCCGGCCGGTCGCCGTCGCGCTCGACCCGTGCACCGGGAGTAGAACCGGAGCATGGACGACGAGGGCACCCCGACCGCGCACCTGCTCGCGGTCGTCGCGCCACCGGACCGGGAGCGGCTCGAGGGGCTGCTGCGACGAGGGGCGTACCGGAAGGCGATCGACCGGCTCGGTCGAGGCGACTGGTGGCGCTCCGAGCGGATGGTGCCCCTCGGTGACCCGTCGGCTGCGGTGGTCGAGGCGGGCGGGCCGATGGTCTCGCTCGAGTCGACCGGTTGGGAGCCGATCCAGGGCCCCACGGCGGTGGAGCGGCTCGGCGACGGGTACTTCGCACTGTTCGTCAGTGGATCGGGCGTGGTGCTCCACGCCGACGAAGCGCGACGTCGGCTCCGCTCGAACTGAGTCCGCTCGTCGGTTCGGTCCGGTCGCCGGGCCCGCGGGCCGCGTTAGCCTTCGGGGATGCAGTGGATCCTCTACGACGTCGGTGGTGTGCTCGAGCTGGTCGACGACGATCGGTGGCCCGACCTCCTGCGGGAGACCTGGGGTGCGCGCTCCGGACTGACGACCGACGAGGTGCGTTCCCGGCTGCGCGACGCCGACCTGCCGGACATGTCGCTGCGGACCGGTGTGGCGGACGAGTACTGGCGGCGGCTCGGTGTCGCGCTCGGGGCGACCCCGACGGAGGTCGAGGTGATGCGATCGGAGTTCTGGGACGCGTACTGCGGGGTGGAGAACACCGAGCTCCTGGACCATGCACGCTCGTTGCGTGGCCGCGCGGGTCTGGCGATCCTGTCGAACTCCGGCGACGGCGCGCGAGAGGAGGAAGAGCGACGGTTCGGCTTCTCGAGCGTCTTCGACCCGATCTGCTACAGCCACGAGCAGGGCGTGGCCAAACCGGATCCGGGCGCCTACCTGACCGCGCTGGAACGGATGGGCGCTTCGCCCGAGCAGGTCCTGTTCATCGACGACAACGAGGGCCCGGTGCTCGGCGCCAGGGAGTGCGGTATCCGCGCCGAGCTGCACGTGCGCAACGACGCGACCATCGCGACGATCGAGCGGTTCCTCGCGAGCTGATGCCCGGGCGCGCGTCGTCGGCGGGCACGACGGGCTGGCTCGCGGTCGTGCCCGGTGGCCGACCGTCAGGTCGACGCGCCCGGGAGGGTTCCTGTCCGCGCGGAGCGGCCGGACGCGCCGCGTGATCCTCGTGGGAGCAGCACGAAGGCCAGCACACCGGTGAGGGCGTACGCGCCGGCTTGGACCTCGAGCAGGGGAAGCGTTCCGAGCGGTTCCTGCAGGAGCCCGGCGACCGTGATCCCGATCGCCTGGCCGACCGCCTGCCCGAGACCGAGCGCTGCGAAGGCGCTTCCTCGGTGCGCGACGTTCGTCGCCTGTTGCAGGAGGCTCGTCAGTCCCGCACTCATGAACACCGCGGGTGCCCCGATCGCGGCGAAGAGCAGCGCGTACAGCGGGACGGCGTGGGTGACGAACGAGACGTTCCAGCAGAGCGCGGTGATGATGGTGAACGTGCTGGCGCCGACGAGCGCGAGCCGCAGGGCGTCGATCCTCGCGCCGAGCACGCCGAGGACGAGTCCGGCACCGACCGCGCCGATCGCCTGCACGCCGCGGAGGAGCCCGACGTCGGCTTCGTCCCCGCGGATCACGTCGGTCACGAAGAAGACGAAGAGGACGAGGAAGAGTCCCTGGGCGACCGACGCGACCGTGTTGACCAGGACGAGGTGTCGTGTGGTCCGGTCGGCGAGCGCATGGAGGAGCCCGCTGGTCCTCGGCGCCCGAGGCTGCGTGGTCGCGTGCGGGTCGGGACCGGTTCGGCGGTCGCGGGGCAGGCTGAGCACGAGCGCGGCCGCGACGACGTAGGAGGCCACGTCGATGAGCGCGACGGTGCCGATCGACCCGACCGCGAGGAGCACGCCACCGAGCGGGCCGCCGACGATCCGACCGAGGTCGTTGTTCAGCCCGACGAGCGCGTTGGCCGAGTTCGTGCGTCCGAGACCGACGAGCGTCGGCAGGAGCGCGTTCTTGGCCGGCAGGAAGAAGGCGCCGAACGACGCCTGCGCCACGATGACCGCGTAGACGATCGGCAGGTCCGCACGCGTCTGCACGAGGAGCAACGGCAGCAGCGTCAGCGCCTGCCCGACCATCGCCACGACCATCACGAGGCGGTGCGACATCCGATCGGTGACCCGCGCGACGATCGGGGCGAGCAGGACCGGCGGGGCGAGTTCGAGGAGGAAGGCGAACGATGTCCCGACAGCGGAACCGGTGAGCTGGAGGACGACCAGCGGCAGGGCGATGAACATCAACCAGTCACCGGTGTCCGACACGAGACCGGCGAGCCAGAGTCGTCGGAAGGCGGGCACGGCCATCGCCGAGCCCGCACGGCCGGAGCGGATCGTCGTCACCGGTCCGGTCCGAAGCCGAATCGCGGGAAGGCGCTCAGCGTCACGTGCACGTGTTCGGCGTCGGCGGGCGCGTCCGGCCGGGTCGCCTGGATGTACGGCCGGACGACGGCATCGAGCCGTTCGACGACCTCGGTGAGCTCGGCCGGCGTCAGGGCGAGTCCGTACGTGGCGTGCACGTCCACCGCCCGCCAGTCCGCCGGTACCGCGTCCCGACCGCGGAGGTACTCGCGCAGGAGGTGGTGGTCGAGCTCGACCGAGGCGGCCAGCATCCGGTCGAGACCCGCCAGGTCGGCCGGGTCGACGTCGTCCGTGGTGAACCCCGTGATGCTCGTGCGCCACGGCCGGGACCGGCCATCGCCTGATCCGTCGGGTTCGACCAGACCGTGCGACGCGAGCACACGGAGGTGGTAGCTGCAGTTCGATGGGGTGTCCCCGACTGCTCGCGCACACTGCGAGGCCGTCGCGGGCCCCGCGGAGGCGAGGTACCCCAGGACGTCGAGACGGACCGGGTGGGACAACGCGTCGAGGACACCCGGGTCGGCCAGGTTGGGACGGTTCTCGCGCATCACGGCTCCTCCGATCTGAAACTGTCTTTCAGACCGTACGTGAGGGCCGCAGGATCTGCAAGGCTTTTTCAGATCGCGCGATGTGCCGGACCGCGAACGCACCTCCCGTTCGTGACGGCGCACCTCCGAGCCGTCACGAGCTGGCGCCACCGCGCCCGCGGGCAGCATCCCGCAAACGAGTACGCGATCCCGCACACGGCTCTGCCGGTGTCCTCCGCCGCAGTACCGTGGTGCCACTTTCACGGGTCAGGGGCATTCGATGCGCAGAGCCGGTCTTCTCGTCGCCGCCACGGCGCTCGCCGCGATGGCGGGTCTGTCGCTCTCCGGCTGCACGCCGTCGTCGTCGATGCGGGACGGCGCTGCGGCGTCGGACCATCCCTCGTCGGGCTCGTCGGGCTCGTCGGGCTCGTCGGCCTCGTCGGAACCGTCCGCTGTATCGACGCCGCCGTCCGGCGCGGCGCGCTCCGACCGGGTACCCGCACGGTGTCCCACCGGCTGGGTGATGGACGCGAAAGCGGAGAAGTTCGAGACCATCGACCCGTCGAAGCCGGACTGGATCCTGCAGGGACCCTGCTTCGACTACCTCGTCGTCGGAGACATCTACCACTCCGGTGTGTGGAAGCGCTACGGCGCCGTGTACGACTCGTTCTGCGAACACCTCGGCGTCGAGAAGGCGCTCGCGGACGTGCTCGGACACGGTCTCGTCATCGCGCAGGACCGCGGGCTCATCCTCGGGCCGGACGCCGATCCGGAGACCTCGACGAGCGGCGAATGCCAGTGGACGTACGACTACCTGACACGAGGTGGGCAACCCGCGGGCGTCACGCTCGACTGGTTGGTGGACACCACCGCCGACCCGAGCGAAGCCTTCTACGCACAGATCGCACGCCTCTCGGGGCTCGACATCTCGCCGACGATGTCGAACGACATCGGGGAGGAGACGGCGCGGTGGACCGATGCGCAGGGGGCCAAGGCTGTGCTCGCGGAGGACTACCGGGGTGCGACGGTGATCGTCTCGACGACCGCGACGGCAGTCGGAGACAGCGTCCTCGACGACATGGCGAAAGCCGCTCTGGCTGAGGCCGCGCGTCAGGAGTGACCCGCGGGCGGTGCGGGAAGGGCCGGGTCAGTCCGCGAAGATCATCGGCCGGTTCGACAGCCGGGGCTGCGCCGCCTGCCGCGGTTTCTCGACACGAGGACGCACCGGAGCGATGTGCACCCGCGTGACCGCACCGAGCGCCTCGACCGTCTCGACCCCGTGTCGGCCGGCAGCGTGCACGACGATCGCGGCGCACGCCTCGGCGTCGGCGGCGGCGTCGTGGTGCTGGAAGCCCTCGTGGCCAGCCGCCCGCGCGGCCATCGGCAGGCGGTACGAGTCGAGTGTGTAGGTCTTGCGGGCGACCTGCAGCGAGCACAACGAGTGGTGCTCGGCCAGGGCGATCCCGGTCGCCGAGCAGCCACCGGCGATGACGCCCATGTCGAACCGGGCGTTGTGCGCCACGAGGACGTCCCCGTCCGCGAACGCGACGATGTCGGGGTACTGCTGCTCCCACGTCTTCGCGCCGACGACGTCGTCGGCCACGATCCCGTGGATGCGGGTGTTCCACTCGAGGAAGGCGTCGTGCCCGAACGGCGGGCGGATGAACCACGAGGCCCGTTCGGCGACCTTCCCCGCACGGATCTTGACGAGTCCGACCGAGCAGGCGCTGGCGGGCGAGCTGTTCGCGGTCTCGAAGTCGATCGCGGTGAAGTTCAACGGCACGTTCCCGATGGTCGCACGCGGCGCCGACATCGCCGGAAGCCGCATCGGCGTTGCGGCCGGGCGCTGCCGCTTCGCGTACGCTGCCGATCATGGCGAACGGGGGCGAGCGCGGGATGGACGACCTCTTCGCGCGGGTCGAGACGGTCGACGAGCCGTCCCACATCCTCCGACGTGCCGTCGGCCTCGGCGCCGCACTGGTGGCCATCGGTGCGGGGATCGCGATCGCCGTGACCTCCGGCGCCGGCGCGGTGGTCATGGCGGTCCTCCGTGCGGCCATTGAGCGGTGGGCGGACCAGTTCTGAGCGTGCCGACCTGGAGGCACGGCGCGACTCCGCCACGCCGCCGCCGGTAGGCTGTCCTCCCGTGGCACTCACCATCGGAATCGTCGGTCTCCCGAACGTCGGCAAGTCGACCCTGTTCAACGCCCTGACCAAGAACCAGGTCCTTGCCGCGAACTACCCGTTCGCGACCATCGAGCCGAACGTGGGTGTGGTGAACCTGCCCGACCCGCGGCTCGACCAGCTCGCCGAGCTCTTCCACTCGGAGAAGACCGTGCCCGCGCCGGTGTCGTTCGTGGACATCGCCGGCATCGTGAAGGGCGCCAGCGAGGGTGAGGGCCTCGGGAACAAGTTCCTCGCGAACATCCGCGAGGCCGACGCCATCGCGCAGGTCGTCCGCGGCTTCGCCGACGATGACGTCGTGCACGTCGCGAACAAGGTCTCCCCGAAGGACGACCTCGAGGTCATCAACACCGAGCTGATCCTCGCAGACCTCGAGACCATCGAGAAGGCGCTGCCCCGGTACGAGAAGACCGTCAAGCTCAAGCAGGCCGAGCCGATCGTCCTCGCCACTGCCCAGGAGGCCAAGGCGGCCCTCGAAGCCGGCACCCTGCTCTCCGCCACCTCGATCGACCTCGAGCCGATCCGTGAGCTCGGGCTGCTCTCCGCGAAGCCGTTCATCTTCGTCTTCAACGTCGACGAGGCCGTCCTCACCGACGAAGCGCGCAAGGCCGAGCTCTCCGCGCTCGTCGCCCCTGCCCAGGCGGTCTTCCTCGACGCCAAGATCGAGTCCGAGCTCATCGACCTCGACCCGGAGGACGCTGCCGAGCTGCTCGAGTCGACCGGCCAGACCGAGTCCGGCCTCGACCAGCTCGCCCGCATCGGCTTCGACACCCTCGGGCTGCAGACCTACCTGACGGCCGGGCCGAAGGAAGCGCGCGCGTGGACGATCGGCAAGGGCTGGAAGGCTCCCCAGGCTGCCGGCGTCATCCACACCGACTTCGAGAAGGGCTTCATCAAGGCTGAGGTCATCTCCTTCGAGGACTTGATGGCCGCCGGGTCGATCGCCGAGGCGCGGGCACACGGCAAGGCCCGGATCGAGGGCAAGGACTACGTGATGCAGGACGGCGACGTCGTGGAGTTCCGCTTCAACAACTAGTCTCCGGCGCGGGTGTCCGCTCCTCGGGGACCGTCCAGCACGTCATCGACGTGGTGGTGTCACCGAGGAGCACGGTCGTCTCCGGCGAGTCAGGCGAGGCACGAAACGAGCCCAGGCTTAAGTTTCGTAGATGTCTCACTTTCTTGTGACACTCCCGGACCGTGTGCGTGGCCGTGTGCCGGATGCCCTGTCGATCTCGGAGTCCGTTTCGGCCCAATGCGCGTCGGTCATCGGCATGGTGCAGGACCACCTGGACAAGCGACTTGAGCGCTACCGTCGGCATACCGTCATCCGGGACGTCGGCTACCGGGTCACGAACGGGCTGCCCAAAGCTGACGCGCGCATCATCGCCGAGAACGCTCGACGTGAACCGATCGCGGATGCGAGGAAGGGTATCTCGCGTCAGGCCGCCGCCGCGAGCAAAGCGGCCCGCCTCATCCTCGAGCGTGCCGTGCTCGTACCGGTCTCCGGGACGGCCACCCCCAGCGCAGCGCAGTTGGCGGAGCTATGGGAACTCGGTGAGGCCCTGACGATGCTGGAGACGGCGCGCGCGATTGCGGAACTCTCGGAGCGCGACACGCAGCAGCCCTCGACCACGCCGCATCTCGGGGAAGTGCGGCTGGAACCGACGAAGCAGGGAATCGAAGTCGAATACCGCCCCGGCGACTTTGATCTCGAGCGCTGGGTCGAACTCCATGATCGTCCCTTCAGTGAGGCAGAGATCGACTGGACTCTCCTCCCAGTGGGCGGCGAGATCGGTGGCGAGGGGTCCGCACTCCAGGAGATCTCGAGGGCGTCGGTCCAGGAGCTCGGCTTTTCCCCGAACGATCTCATGGACGTCTTGGCGCTCGCGATCAGGCTGTGCCTTGATCACGGGTTCGAGTTCATGGGCTTCGATGGGCGTCCATTCGGCGAGCAGGTCTCATCGGCGGCAGTCGACTACCTCACGTTCTCCGAAGACCATGTGACGCTGAACGACCTCCGACCAAGTGCGACGCGGCACCAGCGTCGGCGAGTGTGGACGAGCCCATTGATCAGAACGGGCGATCGCTACTTTCTTCACCGAGACCTGATCTTCGAAGCGTCGATCCGGTGGGCGCGGTACCTCACCGTCGGCGATTGGCCGGTGCCCAGGAACGCTCTTCGGGACACCGCGCCGCTCCTGTGGCGCGCTCTCGAGGATCGCAGCCAAGCGTCTGGCGCCACCTTCGAGAAGTACGTCGCCCAGCGACTGGACGAGACCGGGCTTCCCCACACCAGCCTGAAGAACAACGCACGCATCGGAGCGACGAAACTCTCTCGCGAGATCGACTCGGTCGTGGTCAACACGGAGCAGCGAACGTTGCACGTCCTGGAGTTCAAGAATCACCGGTCGGACCAGAACGCTCGGTCGCTCCAGAGCGACCTCGCGAAGTTCCTCGGCTCATACGCCGAGAAGCTCGAGCGGTCAGTGAAGGAGATCGAAGCCGAGAAGGCCGCCACGGTGGCGAAGGTCTCGGAGCTGACAGGTATCCCGCTCGACCACGTGACCGACCCGACAGAGTGGTCCGTCGAGGCAGCGTTCGTCTTCAGCAGTCACAGTCCCATCGAGTGCCTCACCACCCCGCGATTCTTCTCCGGGATCAACGCCGACGACGTCCGCGAGCTCTTCGGACCGCGCGATCCTACGCTGGGCGACCGGTGACGGCGTCGCGGGACCCCCGAGGGGTGCAGCCGAGCCCGTCCGCCGCGACGGACGAGCACGTCGGCGTCTACGGCGCCTGGGTGCAGGACGGCAAGCTCGTCACCGTCGAGAAGGCGCGTGGACCCTACACGGGCTGGTTCGACCTGCCCGGGGGATCACCCGAGGCCGGTGAATCGACGGAGCGGACACTCCGACGCGAGCTGATGGAGGAGTGCGGCGTCGCGGTGGACGCGATCGAGTCGTGGCACGAGTTCGATCTCCACGTCGACCGCGCGAGCGACGGGTCGGCCATCGACTTCCGGCACCGCGGTCAGATAGCGCTCGTCCACGTCACCTCGCCGGTGCGGTCGATCGAGGGAGTCGAGGACGTCGCCCGTGTCGTGTTGCTCGACCTGACAGACCCTGCGCCGGTCACGCCGACGGTCGTGCTCGCGCGCGGACTCCTCGCGAGGCTCGCCTGATGCTCGTCGCACGTTAGATTGACGGGAACGCAGAGCCCGAGGAGGCCCCCATGTCGTACGTCGTCGACTTCGTGAACGTGTCCACCACGGGCCTCGAGTCGTCCCCGGTCGCCGACGCGCTCGCCGGGCTCCGCGCGAACGAGGCCCGCTACTTCAAGAACAAGTACGACCACGACTTCACCACCCATCCGGCCGCGGACGTGCCGGAGCTGATCGACTACGTCGCGCGGGTACTGCGGGAGGAGCGTGGTCTCGTCATCGCTTCGCCCCCGCTCGAAGCGACGGAGGCGCTCGTCGACGGCATCCGCTGGACCCACGTCTTCTACCAGTCGGGTCTCGCGGTCAACGTGCTCTACACACTCGAAGCGGGCGACAAGCGGGCGGTCGGGTTCAAGCTGTCCGACGGCATGGAGGTGCCGGAGGAACTGGCCGACAAGTTCAAGTTCGCGCGGCAGAAGTCGAAGCTCGCCGGAACGATCCGCGGCTCCTACTTCGTCGTGAAGGGCGAGTACTGAGACCGGCTGGCGACGTCAGCCGACGAGAACCAGGATGACGGCCGGGATCCGGTGCTCGATGACGTCCCAGACGATGTCCTTCCGTGCCTTCCGGTAGTCATGGGACAAGATGTTCCTGGTCCGGCGCACCGCTGCGAGTGACAGGTCCGTGGGCAGCAGTGCGGCGCGCGGAGCTGGCAGCCTGCCGAGCAGGTCCTCGAAGTGGATGATGACCGCTTCGGCTGCTCGGTACGTGAGGCTCCGTGGAGCCTCGAACGCTTCTCGACCGTGTTCGACGATCATGGAGCACTCGCCGAGCAGATCGAGGAACGCGGCTTCGAGTGACGGCCATCGCGCGTCCTCGGAGACGGCTCCCGCCTCCACGCGCGTTCGTGGTCGGAAGTGTCGATCGGACCTCACAGCGGGATCGCTTCGTCGAGGACGTGACGGAAGTGTTCGTCGTCCTCGAGGTCATCGGTCAGGAGGTCGACGTCGAATCCGGTGATCTCTTCGACCTCGTGGGCGAACCCGCCGAGGTCGAACAGCGATGCATCCGAGGTGAGGGACACGAGCAGGTCGATGTCGCTGTCCTCGTTGTCCTGGCCGCGGATCGCGGAACCGAACACCCGGACGTTCGAGAGGTGGAACCGTTTTGCCTCCTCGAGGATCTCTTCCGCGTAGATCGCCAGTGGGATGCTCGGACGGGTTCGGGCTGCCGTCATGATGCGCCGGAGCGACTCGGGACGCGGTTGCTTCCGCCCGCTCTCGTACGCGGAGATCGTCGGCTGTTGCATGCCGGCGGCTGCAGCGAGTGCGCTCTGGGACATGCCGATGTCCTCGCGCGCCGCTCGGATGAGCTCACCTGCTCGTTCGATCCGCACGGCACACACCTCCTATAGCTCCCGACTATAGCCGCCAGAATGGCCACCGAACGCGTTCCTTGTGCTCCCGTGGATCAGGCAGACCTACCGTCGGTTGCCGGGAGGAAACGTGAAGTACATCCACTACGACGGCACCCTGATCCTCACCGGGGACCTCATCGCCGACGCGGTCGCGGACTACGCAGCGGTCCTCGGGGCGAACGCCCGCACGGACACGGTCGCGATCCCGTCCGTGGGGGAGGACGGATCCGTGACCAGGACGACGGTGCTCGTCGGGCCGGCCAGTGAGCTGACCGTGAGCACGGCGCCGGACGACGAACTCGAGCCGGAGGACCACGCCTTCGTGCGCAGTCTGCGTGACGCGGCGCTCCGGGCCGGTCCGGAGCGCCCGGTCGACGTCGACGGCGGACACCGGTTCGTCGGCGCCGACGACTCCGCCCTGCCGGACGATCCGGCCCTCTCGGACGATCCGGCCGACCCACACGACTCGGGCGGACCTCCGACCGATCGCCCCTGAGACGACGAATGCCGCCGAGCAGTGCTCGGCGGCATTCGTGTGTGGAGCGTGTGGCTCAGGCGGCGAGGGCGAGCTCGCCCGTACGGACGGACTGCGCCTGCACGAGCGTTCGGCTCGCCTCACCGCGCCACGAGCGGCCCGGCACGGTCCAGCCGGCCTCGCCGTCGATGTCCACGCGGGACCCACGGGTGATGAAGCGACCGAGGTCGTCGGCCGGGATGCGGACGAGGTACTCGCGCTGCGAGCGGTCGTCGCGCACACCGAACTCGGCGATGCGGTCGGGGGAGACGGTCGGCGCCGCGAGTGCGGTGCCGGTGATGGTGATGCGTTCGTTGCTGGTCATGGTGGTGCGGTACTTCCTGGTCGTTCGGCGCCCAGGGCCTCGGTGTCGGCGGACGACTCGGTCCGGCGCGACGCATCGAGTGCGGGGCGCACACGTCGAGCTTCGACGTGCAGCTCGTCCGTTCGGATCGAGCGGTGGTCTCGTGGGAATGCGGTTCGGGTGAACCGGCTTCGAGACGGTCTGGTGTGCGCGAGTCAGATGGGTTCGCTGCAGTGCACCAACTGAAGACAGTACTCGATCAGACCGCAGAAGTCCACCCCGGGATCAGGAACCGAGGAACGCGTCCCACCGAGCGCCGCCCGCTGCGACGTTGCCCGAGCCGTCGAGCCGCGCCGCGGCGGAGGTCGGCTTGCGATGGGCCTGCTGATGGATCAGTCCGTCGAACGACGCGGAGAAGTCGAGGCGGGGGAGCGCCGCGGTCACGGCACGCAAGGCCTCCTCGGGCAGGAGCTCGAAGCCGACGCCGGAGACGTCCAGCGACGTCGCGACCTCGAGCAGGTGCCCCTCGACGTCGAGGGCGGGATCGACCGACGTCCACATGTGCCGTTCGATCACCTCGCCGACGCGGCGAGCACGTGCCGGGTCCCATCCGGCCCCGGTCGCGAACACCGAGCCGACTGCTCCGCCGGCGTCCTCGAACGGCGCGGTGTGCGCGTCGAAGGTCGGCGTGACGCCGAGGTCGTGCAGCATCGTCGCGACGAACAGCAGCTCCCGGTCCGGGTCGAGACCGACCCTCGGCGCGAGGAGGGATGCCCACACCCAGGAGCGCAGGCAGTGGTGCACGAGTGCCGGGGACGACCACGCCCGCACGACGTCGAGCGCCCGCGCGGACACGGGCGACGGCGGGGTGAGCAGCGTGTCGAGGTCGAGGGTCACGGCACGACAGTAGCGCGACGGCCGACGCGTAACGCCGCCGAAACCGATCGGGCGATCCGGCGAAACAGCACGCCGTTAGCGTGCAGATCGCTGAGTACCCGCTCAGCCTCCCCTCCCCACCGAAGGAACTGCACCCATGCAGCACCGATCACGGCTGCGCCCCCGCGCGGCGATCGTCTCCTCGACGATCGCCGCGGCCGGGGCGATCGGCCTCGCCGTCCTCTCGGCCGCCCCGGCCCAGGCGGCCCCCACCGCGACCTCCGTCAGCATCGACGCCCCCGCGACCGCCACGGTCGGCACGCCGGTCGACGTCACGGTCGCGCTCCGAGCGACGACCGACGTCCACGCCTACGAGATCACGCTCGACGCCGACGGATCGACGCTCGTCGACGGCAGCGTCAGCGGACCCGCCGGTGGTTTCGACACTGCCCAGCAGGACGGCGACGTCGTGACCCTGCTGCACACCCGGCTCGGAACCTCGCCGTCGCTCGACGGCGACCTCGAGGCAGCGGTCGCGCTGACGCCGACCGCAGTCGGGAGCGCGGACCTCCGGGTCACCAGCGTCACCCTCGTCGACGACGACGGTGCCACGACCGTGCTCACCGACCCAGCCAGCACCGCCGTCACGGTGACGGCCGCGGCGACCGCTGCCCCGACGCCCGGCGCGACCAGCACCCCGGAGCCCGGGACGGACCCCGGCGGTCCCACGGACCCCACGGACCCCACGGACCCCGGCGACCCCTCCGCGACCACCACCCCGTCGACCGACGCCACGTCCGTCGCCGCGCCGGGTGGTGACCGACCGGCCGGCGGAGCACTCGCCTGGACCGGCGCCGACGTCGCACCGTGGATCGCCGCGTCCCTCGCCCTCCTCGCCGCCGGCGGGACCCTCATCACCGTGCGGGCGCGGCGCGCCCGCCGCGAGCGCACCGGAGCAGCCGAATGACCGCCACGAAGCGCACCGCCACGGCGCGCACCACCACCAAGCGCACCACCACCAAGCGCACCGCCGTCGCCGGGGCAGCGCTCGTCGCCCTCGTCGGCACCGTCCTCGCCACGACCCCCGCGGTCACCGCGACCGCAGCACCCACGGTGGACGCCAGCCCCGCCGCGATGCTGGCGCCGTACTACACCGCCCTCGACCTGACCGGCGACGACCAGGTCACGACGGCCGACCTCACCGTGCTGAGCAGCCACCTCGGTGCCACGACGGCCAGCGACGACTGGGCGTCCGTCAGCGCTGCCGACACCGACGGGAACGGCGTCATCGGCGTCGAGGACCTCGCCGCCCTCGCGCAGCGGATGATCTACGACGACGGCCCGTTCGAACTCGTCGAGGCCTCGACGGTCGACATGCAGGCCGCGATGAACGCCGGCGTGACCACGTCCGCCGCGATCACCCAGCAGTACCTGGACCGCATCGCGGCGTACGACCGCACGACGGTCGACACGGCAGCGGGCGGCCGTCCGCTCAACTCGATCATCACGACGAACGCCGAGGCGCTCGCCGCGGCCCGGGCGGCCGACGCCGAGCGCCGCGAGCACGGCATGACGAGCATGCTGCTCGGTGTCCCGATCGCGGTGAAGGACAACTACGACACGAAGGACATGCCGACGACCGGCGGCTGCGGGTGCTGGGACGGAAACCAGACCGACACCGACGCGGCCATGGTCACCGGCCTGCGCGGTGCCGGCGCCGTGATCCTGGCGAAGGCGAGCCTCGACGAGTTCGCGTTCGGCTTCGTCTCGGAGTTCTCCTCGGACCAGCCGGCCGGATCGTCGCTCCTCGTCGCGAGCCCGTACGTCACGAGCCGCACCGCCGGCGGGTCGAGCGGTGGCACCGGGGCCGCGATCGCCGCGAACCTCGCGGGCATCGGCTTCGGCACGGACACCGGCGGTTCGATCCGCATCCCCTCGTCGTACAACCAGCTCGTCGGCATCCGTCCGACGGTCGGGCTGACGAGCCGCGACGGCATCATCCCGCTCGCCCTGTCGCAGGACACCGGTGGCCCGATCGCCCGCTCGGTGACCGACGCCGCCGTGGCCCTCGACGCCGTGACCGGGGTCGACGCCGCCGACCCGGTGACCGCTGCGCAGGAGGGGAAGGTCCCCACGTCGTACACGGCCGCGCTCGACCCGACCGCACTCGAGGGTGCCCGGATCGGCTACGTCACCTCGATGGTCGGCACGAACGCCACCACGCGGCGGCTCTTCGACGAGTCCGTCGCGGAGCTCACCGCCGCCGGGGCCACCGTGGTGCCGATCACGAGCACCACGGAGTTCACGCGGGTCCTCAACGAGGGCAGCGGCTCGACGAACGAGTTCAAGCACGACCTCGACCAGTACGTCCGGGACCACCTCGACCCCGACGTGACCGCACGGTCGCTGCAGGGCATCCTCGCCTCCGGGTCCTACGTGCCGAGCCGGAAGTCGACCTACGAGTCGCGCGACCTCGTCACCGAGGAGCAGTACCAGGCGTGGGCCGGCCCGACCGGCTCGCACACGACGCAGCTCGCCACCGGCAAGCAGCTCGTCACGTCGATGATGGACGCGCAGGACCTGGATGCGCTCGTGTACCCGTCGGGGACGCCGTACGGCACGCAGAGCACGAACATGCGCCTCAGCCCGAACACCGGTCTGCCGGCCGTGACCGTCCCGATGGGGCAGGCCACCGCGGCGGACGGGACCGTCACCGGGGGTGGTGTGAACCTCGAGTTCCTCGGCCGCTCCTTCGACGAGAGCACGGTCATCGGCCTCGGGTACGCGTTCGAGCAGGCGACGCACGCCCGGACCTCGCCGGCCCTCTACGGACCGCTCGGGTGAGCTGAGCGGGTCGCGTCACGCGACCCTCGACGGACTGGAGGCGCGGTGCGGGCCCGCACCGCGCCTCCCGTCCGTCCCGTGGTTCAGTTCAGTTCAGTTCAGGGCAGGGGTGTCCTCCGGCACGACGCCCCCGCCGTACAGGTCGGTCGCCAGGTCGCGGAGCGCGCGCAGCGCGACCCGCTGCGTCAGCGGCCCGTAGGAGATGCGGGCGATGCCGAGGGCCTCGTACTCGGCGGCGGGGACGGCGCCGGGGAGCCCGATCACCGAGAGCTTCCCGCGGCCCAGGCCCTCGACGAGCCGCTCGACCACCGATCGGTCGATCGCCCCCGGGACGAACACGAGCGCCGCGCCGTTGTCGAGGAACGCCTTCCCGCGCGCGATCGCGTCGGCGATGCTCTCGTCGATCGGCCGGTCCCCGCCGCGCGCGATCGCGTCCGTCCGGGCGTTCAGCTGGAAGTCGACCCCCTCGGCCTGCGCGGCCGCGGTGATGGCGGCCACCCGGGCGACGGCCTCGTCGAACGGGCGGAGACGGTCCTCGACGTTCGCGCCGACGATGCCGGAGCCGATCGCGCGACGGATCGTCTCCGCCGGGTCCTCGTACCCGTCGTCCAGGTCCGCGGTGACGGGCAGGTCGGTGGCCGCGGCGACGGTGGCTGCGCCCGCGAGGGCGACGTCGAGCGGCATCCCGCCGTCGTCGTACCCGTGGCTCGCCGCGATCGAGTGACCGGCGGTCGCGATCGCCTTCGTCCCGGGCAGGTCGCTGACGACCTTGGCGCTGATCGCGTCCCAGACGTTGACGACCCGGAGGATCTCGGGTGCTTCGTGCAGTTGCTTGAGGGTGGTCGCCTTGTCGGCGGTGCTCGTGCTCATGTCGCCGACAGTAGGCCGACGCAGCGGCACCGGTCGCAGCCGGACCCGCAGACGACGCGGGATGACGTCCGGACTCGCGCCGCGCCTCCTGTCCGATGCATGCTGGGACGCATGGCGAGCGACGAGCAGGACCCGGTCGGCACGCTGCGCGGGGTCCGGACGAGCATCAAGTGGACGCGGTACGCGCCCGACGTGCTGCCCCTGTTCGTCGCCGAGATGGACCACGAGGTCGCCCCCGCCATCAAGGAGGCGCTCATCGAGCGCGTGCAGCAGTCGGACCTCGGGTACCTCGACGGCCCCGGGCCGCTCGCGCCGGCGTTCGCCGGGTTCGCGAAGGAGCGCTGGGGGTGGGACCTCGACCCGGCACGCGTGTACCTCGCGACGGACGTCAGCGTCGGCATCGTCGAGTCGCTGCGGCTCGCACTCCCCGAGGGCGGCCGCGTGGCGATCACGCCGCCGGTCTACCCGCCGTTCTTCGAGCTCGTGGCGGAGGCACGATGTCAGGTCGAGGAGGTGCCGCTGCTCGAGCAGTGGGGCGTCTACCGGCTCGACCTCGAGGGGCTGGAGCGCGCCTTCGCCGGTGGCGTCCGGGTGTTCCTGCTCTGCAACCCGCACAACCCCGTCGGCCTCGTGCACGACCGTGCCGACCTCGTGGCGCTCGCCGAACTGGCCGCACGGTACGACGTCCTCGTCATCAGCGACGAGATCCACGCGCCCCTCACCCACCCCGGGGTCCAGTTCACCCCGTTCGCCGCGATCGCGGAACCCCTCGGAGCACGCAGCGTCTGCGTGACGAGCGCGAGCAAGGGGTGGAACCTCGCCGGCGTGAAGTGCTCGGTCATCGTCGCCGGCGACGCGCGGACCGCCGCACTGCTCGACACGCTGTGGGAGGAGGTCGCCTGCCGGACGAGCATCCTCGGGCTGCACGCGAACCTCGCGGCGTTCACCCTCGCGACCGACTGGCTCGACGACGTCGTCGCGCGGATCGTCGCGAACGAACGGCTGCTCGGCTCGCTGTTGGCGGAGCACCTGCCCGGCGTCGTCTACACGCGTCCGCGGGCCGGGTACCTGGCCTGGCTCGACTTCCGGGGCATCGGGCTCGGCGACGACCCGGCGGTGCCGCTCCGCGAACACGCGTACGTCGCGCTGAACTCGGGGCTCGGGTTCGGCTCGCAGGGGCGCGGGTTCGCCCGGCTCAACCTCGCCTGCTCGCCGGACACCCTGCGGGAGGCCGTGCTGCGGATCGCGGCGGCGTACCCGTCGAGTGCCCAGGAGGGGCTGGTCTGGCACGTCGCGTGAGCGGGTGTCGCTCGCCGGTCCGGAGGCGCGGCTCGGTCCGGGCGGGTCGGTGCGGCTCCGGCTCGGTGTCAGTCGTCGACGTACTGGTTGCGTCCGACGACGCGGATGCGCAGCTCGTCGGTGCGGTCCATCGCGAGGAACTCGCGGGAGACGAAGCCGACCGACGGCCACCGGGTGACCTCGGTGACCAGGAACCCGTCGATGAAGACCTGCCACGCGCCGCGCTCTCGGACGGCCTTGACCTCGTACGTCGCCATGTCGCGAGCGTACCGGCTCAGCCCACGCGCTTGGCGTAGTAGCGGACCGTCGGCACCTCGCCGGACGGCTTGCACCACTCCGCGGGGCCGCGGCCGGTCATGCACCAGCCGCGACGCTCGTACAGCCGCCACGCCGCCGGGGTCTCCTCGGTGACGTCGAGGCGCAGGTGGGTGCCGGGCGCAGAGGCCTCGGCAGCGGCCAGGAGTGCGTCGGCGATGCCCTTGCCGCGGTGGGCCGGGTCGACGAACAGCCGGGTGACCTCGGCCATCCGGCCGGGTGCGGGGACGGCGACGCCGACGTGTCCGACCACCCGGTCGTCGTCGATCGCGACCCAGGCGCCGAGGAGGCCGAGCGGGGAGATCCAGTCGCGCGGGGCGTCCGGCCAGGTGCTCGGGTAGCCCGTACCGTGCACGCGCCAGAGCACCTCGACCAGTGGGTCGAGGTCGGTCTCGGCTCGCTCGTGGATCCGCATCTCGTCGGACGCTATCGGACGACGGCCGCCCGTGGTCAGTGTTCGGCGAGATCCAGTGCCATGTGCACGTCCGCCCGCGCGTACGGGCTCGGTGCTACTTCGTCGTGCCCGAGGTGCCGGAACCCGAACGACTCGTACAGGTGCACCGCGGGGGCGAGCTGTGCGTTGCTCTCCAGGACGACCCGGTGCGCGCCGAGTGCCCGCGCCCGGTCGAGCGCCGCCGCGATGAGCTTCCGGCCGGTGCCGTGCCCCTGGTGGTCGGGGGAGACCGCCATCTTCACGAGCTCGAACACGCCGGGCCCGGTCGGGGCGATGCCGACGCAGCCGATGACGGGGCCGGCGTCCCCGAGGCGGGCGACGAACGCGGCGCCGCCCGGCTCGACGATCTGGCCCACCGGGTCGCCGAGGAGCGTGCGGTCCGCGTCCTCGAGGGTGAAGAACCGGCTGATCCAGGCCTCGTTGAGGAGGCGGAAGGCCTCGGCCTCCTCGGCGGTCGCGAGGTCGGCGATGGTGACGGGGTCGGTGGTGGTCGCGTCGGGCATGGGTCCATCGTCCGACCTCGTACGGTCGACGTCCAATACTCGTTCGCGTCGATCGATACGCTGCATGCATGGATCGTGAACCCGAGGTCGACCTGCGCGCACTCCGCGCGTTCCTCGCCGTCGCCGACGAGCTGCACTTCGGCCGCGCCGCCGAGGTGCTCCGCATCGCCCAGCCCGCACTGTCGCAGCAGATCCGCCGCACCGAACGGGCACTCGGGGTGGACCTGTTCGTCCGGACCTCGCGGAGCGTCGCGCTCACCGCGGCCGGGCGAGCGCTGCAGGGGCGTGCCCGGTCGTTGCTGGCGCAGGTGCGCCGGGACCTCGACGAGACCGTGCGGGTGGGCCGCGGCGAGGCCGGCCGGCTGGACGTCGGGTTCGTCGTGTCGGCGCTGCCGCTCGGACCGATCGAGCGCGTCCAGGCCTTCCGTGCGCAGTACCCGCTCGTCCGGGTCGAACTGACCGAGGGGTACTCGTCGCAGCTGCTGGCGCGGATCGTCCGCGGCGAGCTCGACCTCGCGATGGTGCGGGACCCCGACCCGGACCCGGCCGTGCGCCTGCTGCCGTTCCGGAGCGAGCGGTTCGTCGCCGCGGTCCCGCGCGGGCACCGGCTCGCCGGGCGACCGGCGATCGCCGGGACGGAGCTGCTCGACGACCCGTTCGTGTTCTTCCCGGCGGTCGCCGGGGCCGTCGCGACCGAACGCAACCTGGCGCCGGTCGTCGCGGCCGGTCGTCGGCCGGTGGTGGTGCAGGAGGCGACGACGTGGGCGACGGTGCTGCACCTGGTCGGGGCCGGCCTCGGGGTGACGGTCGCGCCGGAGAGCGCGGCGCTCGCGGCGCCGGACTCCGTCGTGCTCCTCCCGTTGGTGCGCGACGGACGACCCGACGACCACCGCAGCGAGCTGTTCTGGGCCGCCCGCGCCGGGGACGACCGCGAGATCCTCCGGAACTTCGTCGCGGCGACCGAGTGACGGGTCGGCCCCGCGGGGCGCCTGACCGAGGCCGGCCACACGCCGCGGATCCTCGACGAGGCCTACAACCGCACGCTCCGGGTCGCCCGGCCGGACGGCCCCGACCTGTGGGTGAACGGCGTGCAGCAGGACCTGTACGGCTACACGCGCTCGAGCTGACCCGGCATCAGCCGAGCGGCAGGACGGGGGCTCGTTGATCGCCGAGCTCGTCGATGCGCCACGGCCGCGAGCCCCGCAGCGTCAGCCCGAGCTGGACGAGCACGAACCCGACGTGGGGCTCGACGTCCGGGTCCCACGGCCCCTCGACCCCGAGCCCGATCGCGCCGAGCTCGTCGTCGGCCTCGTCCCGCAGCGTCAGCCGCCAGCGGCCGTCGCCGAGTTCCTCGACGACGGCCCAGCGGGCGGTGCTGAAGCGGCTCATGCCGTCTTCGCGACGTCCTCGGTGAAGTTCCGCACGCGCTGCAGGAGCGCCTCGCCCCGCATCGCGATGGTCGCCGGCGGGTTCAGGTGCGGCGGCGCCGTGCGGATGAGCATCGAGCAGCCGAGGTCCTCGCAGATGTACGAGCCGATCGTGTTGCCGTTCCGGCCGGACTCGCCCGCACGCGCCGCCGAGAACAGGCGGACCTGGGTCGCCGGCTGCGGGGAGTGGCAGAACGAGCACATCGCGGCGATGCCCGCGCGGAGCGAGCCGCCCGCGGAGCGCACGACGATGCCCACCGGACGGTCGTCGATCCAGGACACGATGTAGCCCCGCCGGGCGGCCTGCGGGTCGCGCCAGCCGAGGAACTCGCGCTCGTCCCAGAGCATCTCGTGCAGGCCCGGGATGGGCAGCTGCGCGAGTTCGTCCGGGGTGGCGTTGACGAACGACGAACGGATGTCTGCTTCGGTCAGTGGCTTCACGGTGCGATCACCCTATGCCTCGCCTCCGACACCTGGCACGTCACGACAGCCTGGAGGCGCGGATCGCGCCGAGCGCGCTCGTCCCGTCCGCCACCAGGACCGCCCGGCGCAGCGCATCGCGGCCGACCCGGCGCGCGGCCGCGTCGTCGGCCGCGAACTCCACGAGCACGCGCGTCGAGCGCGCCATGGCGCGCGCACCGGGCACCCAGGGGACCGCACGCTCGATGGACTCGGCGACCCCGACCGCGACCGCGTGGCGCTGGGTCAGGTGGGCGCGTTCGTGGGCGACCACGGCCTCCAGTTCGTCGGTGCGCAGTCGGTCCGCGAGCCCGGTGCTCACGAGCACCCCGCCGGAGCGACCGGGGACCGCGCACGCCAGTGCGTGCTCGGCCTCGACGACGGCGACCGGAGTGCCGTCGATCTCACGGTGGGGTGCCGCGCCGGACCGCATGGCCTCCCGCACCGCGTCGTGCTCGGGGCCCGGGCGCACGCGCACCGCGATGACGAACGCGAGCACCGCGAGCAGCGCGACGCCGATGTTCAGCCCGTGCGTGGGGGAGTCGCCGAGTCCGAACGGGTCCGCGATCGGCCGGTTCGCGAGCACGACCAGGGCGATGCCGGCGACGAAGCCGACCACGCCGAGGACCACGGCGAGCGACCACGCCACGAGTGCGGTCCGCGGACGGTCGATCGTCCAGGCGGAGCGGGTCAGGAACCGGGGCGCGAGGACGACGACCGCGAGGGCGAGGGCGATGAGGACGACTCCGGTGACGACCACGGCGACCGGTCCGTCAGGAGCGGGCTCGTGCGTCGAGGGCGCGGCGCAGGACGTCGAGGTCGTCGGAGGCGAGCGACCCGGTGAACCGGAGCAGGGCCGCTTCGCGGTCGGTCGCCGCAGCGAGGGCGTTCGACATCAGGGAGGCGGTCTGCTCCTCGCGGCTGTTCGTCGCGCGGAAGGTCAGCGGGGCGTCGTCGTGGTGCTCCCGCTCGACCTGTCCCTTGCGGCCGAGCCGGTCGAGCACGGTGAGCACCGTCGTCAGTGCCGGGCGGGGCTCCGGGAACGCGTCGAGCACCTGACGTGCGCTCAACCCGGCGTCCGCCGACCAGAGCGCGTCGAGCACCGCCTGCTCGAGCTGCCCGCGGGGGCGCGATCGCTGTCCTGCCACCCGGGCATTCTACGAGATGTCGAACCGCGTGACGCGACACATGCCCGTAACGCGGGCTGGGTATGCTCGTGCGCGGACAACTGAACACCGGCCGCTCATCCGTCGCGGGAGACGCCGTGCGGTGCCACTCGGCACCGCGTCGGCACCGAAGGAGCAATCCCCCCGCCAATCTCTCAGGTCCAACACCGCAGCGGACAGGCCACTCTGAAAAGCAGACGCTCGGTCGTCTCGCCCACGGTGAAAGCCGCCGGACCTCACGGGCCGCGGTGAAACTCTCAGGCACATGACAGAGGGGGAGTTCCACCCGACGACGGTCGTCGGGCCCTGCCGATGCCAGGAGAACTCCGCCATGAGTCCGTCCCCACTGCGCTCCTCCCCACTGGAACCCGCGCACGAAGCCGCCGGTGCCACCTTCACCGACTTCGCCGGGTACCGCATGCCCGTGCGGTACTCGTCCGACCTGGCCGAGCACCACGCCGTCCGCCAGGCAGCCGGGGTGTTCGACCTCTCGCACATGGCGGAGATCGGCGTGACCGGCCCCGAGGCGGTCGCCTTCCTCGACCACGCGCTCGCCGGGTCGTTCGGCGCGATGCCCGTCGGCCGGGCGAAGTACTCGCTGCTCCTCGCCGAGGACGGTGGGATCCTCGACGACCTCGTGGTCTACCGCACCGACGAGGACGTCTTCCTGGTCGTCGCGAACGCCGCCAACCGCGAGGTCGCGGCCGCCGCCCTGCTCGAGCGGAGCGACGGGTTCGACGTCGTCGTGTCGGACGACTCGGACAGCACCGCGCTCGTCGCGATCCAGGGCCCCGCCGCCGCCGGCACGCTCGACGCGCTCGTCGTCGCGGACCGGTTGCAGCCGGAGTCGCCGCTCGACGAGCTCCGCTACTACCGCGTGCTGCACGCGGTGTTCGACGGCGCCGACGTCCTCGTCGCCCGGACCGGCTACACCGGCGAGGACGGGTTCGAGATCTACAGCGACCCCGCGGTGGCCCCGACGATCTGGGACGCCCTGCTCGAGGCCGGGGCCGACCGTGGTGTCGTGCCCGCCGGACTCGCCGCGCGGGACACCCTCCGGCTCGAGGCGGGCATGCCCCTCTACGGGCACGAGCTCGGCACCGACGTCCGCCCCGCGCAGGCCGGGCTCGGCCGTGTGGTCGCCCCGGAGGGTCCGTTCGTCGGGTCCGACGGTGTACTGCCGGCCGCCGACGCCCGCGTGCTCGTCGGGCTCGTGACCGAGGGCCGCCGCGCGCCGCGTGCCGGGTACGACGTGGTCCACGACGGCGTCGTCGTCGGGACCGTCACCTCCGGCGCACTCTCCCCGACGCTCGGGCACCCCGTCGCCATGGCCTTCGTCGACCCGGCGCTCGCCGCCGAGGGACAGGTCCTCCACATCGACGTCCGCGGCACGGCCATCCCCAGCACCGTCACCGCGTTCCCCTTCTACCGCCGCCCTCAGAAAGGCTGATCCCGTGACCGACCAGACCGCACTCCAGTACACCGCCGACCACGAGTGGCTGCTCGTCGAGGGCGACACCGTCACCGTCGGCATCACGGACCACGCCGCCGAGCAGCTCGGTGACGTCGTCTACGTCGAGCTCCCGGCCGTCGGCACCACCACGACCGCCGGCGAGCAGATCGGCGAGATCGAGTCGACCAAGAGCGTCGGCGAGCTCTTCGCCCCGATCGAGGGCGAGGTCATCGCGATCAACGACGCCGTCGTCGACGCCCCGGACACCGTCAACCAGGACCCCTTCGGTGCCGGCTGGCTCGTGAAGCTCAAGGTCGACGGCACCTCCTTCCCCGAGGACCTCATGGACCACGACGCGTACCGGGCCTCCATCGCATGACCGGGCCGACCGAGAACCTGCAGACGACGTTCGCCGACCGGCACATCGGGACGACCCCGGCGGACCAGCAGACGATGCTCGACGCCGTCGGCCAGCCGTCGCTCGACGCCCTCGTCCGTGCGGCGATCCCGGAGTCGATCCACGCCGACCCGGTGACGCACTCCTCGATCCCCGCCGCCGTCGGCGAGACCGAGGCGCTGGCCGAGCTCCGTGCGAAGGCCGGTCGCAACACCGTCCGTCGCGCGATGATCGGGCTCGGGTACCACGGCACGCACACGCCCGCCGTGATCCAGCGCAACGTGCTCGAGAACCCCAGCTGGTACACCGCCTACACGCCGTACCAGCCGGAGATCTCGCAGGGTCGCCTCGAGGCCCTCATCAACTTCCAGACGATGGTGTCCGACCTGACGGGCATGGCCACGGCCGGCGCCTCGATGCTCGACGAGGGCACCGCCGTGGTCGAGGGGATGCTCCTCGCCCGCCGCGCCTCCAAGGTCAAGGGCGACGCGTTCCTCGTCGACGCCGACCTGCTGCCGCAGACCCGGGCCCTGCTCGACCACCGCGCCGCCGCCGTGGGCATCGCCCTGCGCGAGTTCGACGCCGTCGACGGACCGACCGACGAGCAGCTCGACGGCGCGTTCGGCGTCGTCCTGCAGTACCCGGGCGCCTCCGGACGCATCGTCGACCCGTCGACGACCATCGACCGCGTCCACGCGGGCGGCGGCATCGCGGTCGTCGCGGCGGACCTGCTCGCCATGACGCTGCTCGCCAGCCCGGGCGACCTCGGCGCCGATGTGTCCGTGGGCACGAGCCAGCGCTTCGGCGTCCCGCTCGGCTTCGGCGGCCCGCACGCCGGGTACCTCGCCGTCCGCGCCGGGCTCGAGCGTCAGCTGCCCGGTCGCCTCGTCGGGGTGTCCTTCGACGCCGACGGCCAGATGGCCTACCGTCTCAGCCTGCAGACCCGTGAGCAGCACATCCGGCGCGAGAAGGCCACGAGCAACATCTGCACCGCGCAGGTGCTGCTCGCGGTCATGGCCTCGATGTACGCCGTCTACCACGGGCCCGAGGGGCTCCGCTTCATCGCGGACCGCGTCGCCCGGACGACCGTGGCCCTCGCCGACGTCGCGCGCGGCGCCGGGGTGGACGTCGTCCACGACGCGTTCTTCGACACGCTGACCCTGCGTGCCGCCGGGCGGGCCCGTGCGCTCGTCGCGGCGGCGCACGAGGCCGGCTACCTGCTGCACCTCGTCGACGACGACACCGTGCAGGTGTCCGTCGACGAGACGACCACGTCGGACGACGTGACGGCCCTGGCGGGCGTGCTCGGGGCGGTGGACGCCACCGTCCCGGCGACCGAGCGTGCCGTGCGCGACGCCGGCACGGGCCTCCCGTCCGCCCTGCTGCGCAGCAGCGAGTACCTGACGCACCCGGTCTTCAGCGCCCACCGCAGCGAGACCCGCATGATGCGGTACCTCAAGCACCTCGCCGACAAGGACTACGCGCTCGACCGCGGCATGATCCCGCTCGGCAGCTGCACGATGAAGCTCAACGCGGCGACGGAGATGGCGGCCGTCACCTGGCCGGAGTTCGCGAACGTGCACCCCTTCGCCCCGCGCGAGGACGTCGAGGGCTACCTCGACATGATCGGCGACCTCGAGACCTGGCTCGCCGAGGTCACCGGGTACGACACCGTCTCGCTGCAGCCGAACGCCGGCAGCCAGGGCGAGCTCGCGGGCCTGCTCGCGATCCGCGGCTACCACCGGGCCAACGGGGACACCGAGCGCACGGTCTGCCTCATCCCGTCGAGCGCGCACGGCACGAACGCCGCCTCCGCGGTGCTCGCCGGCATGCGGGTCGTCGTCGTGGCGTGCGACGAGAACGGCAACGTCGACCTCGACGACCTCCGCGCGAAGACGACACAGCACGGCGAGCAACTCGCGGCGCTGATGATCACGTACCCCTCGACGCACGGCGTCTACGAGCACGACATCCGCGAGATCTGCGACGCCGTGCACGACGCCGGCGGCCAGGTCTACGTCGACGGGGCGAACCTCAACGCGCTGCTCGGACACGCCCGGTTCGGCGACTTCGGCGGGGACGTCTCGCACCTCAACCTGCACAAGACGTTCTGCATCCCGCACGGCGGCGGCGGCCCTGGCGTCGGACCGGTGGCGGCGAAGTCCCACCTCGCGCCGTTCCTGCCCGGACACCCGTTCGCGCAGGACGCCGACCGACGGACCGGCGCGACCGCGGCGGACTCCGACGGTCGCCTCGCGCACGCCGGCGGTCCCGTCAGCGCGGCGCCGTACGGCAGCCCGAGCATCCTGCCGATCACCTGGACCTACGTCCGGATGATGGGGCTCGAGGGGCTCACCCGTGCCACCGAGGCCGCCGTGCTCGGCGCGAACTACATCGCCGCACGCCTGCGCGACGCGTTCCCCGTGCTGTACGCGGGCGAGTCGGGCCTCGTCGCGCACGAGTGCATCCTCGACCTCCGCCCGCTCCGCGACACCACGGGGATCACGGTCGACGACGTCGCGAAGCGCCTGGTGGACTACGGCTTCCACGCGCCGACGATGTCGTTCCCGGTCGCGGGCACGCTCATGGTGGAACCGACCGAGAGCGAGGACCTCGCCGAGCTCGACCGGTTCGTCGACGCGATGCTCGCCATCCGCGCGGAGGCCTCGGCCGTCGAACGGGGTGAGTGGCCGGCGGACGACAACCCGCTCGTGCACGCGCCGCACACCGCCGCGTCCGTGATCTCGGGGGAGTGGACGCACGCGTACACCCGGGAACAGGCGGTCTACCCGCTGCCGGGCATCAGCGCGCGCAAGTACTGGCCGCCGGTCCGTCGCATCGACCAGGCCTACGGGGACCGCAACCTGGTGTGCGCCTGCCCGCCGGTGGAGGCGTTCGCGTAGCGACCCGCGTCGTCGACGCAGCAGCAGGACGACGGGAGGCCCGTGGCGGATCCGCCACGGGCCTCCCGTCCGTCCCCGGTCGGCTACGCGGCCGACGTGACGGGCAGGTGCTGCGCCCACCAGGCGAGCACGTGCTCGAACCGCTGCACCCGGTGCCACGGACGGCCGGACCGTGAGAGCTCGTGGCCCTCGCCCGGGAAGACGAGGAACGACGCGTCGACGCCGGCGCGCCGCAGCGCGACGAACTGCCGGTGGCCCTGCTCGATCGGGCAACGCCAGTCCTCCTCGGAGTGCGCCACCATGAACGGGATCGACACCTGCGCGGCGTACGTCAGCGGGCTGCGGCGACGCTGCTCCTCGGGGTCGGGACCGACGTAGGCGTCGGCGAAGAACCAGCCGATGTCGGAACTGCCCGCGAACGAGTCCCACGCGTTCACTGCTCGCTCGCTCCAGGCGGCGACGAAGCGCTCGCCGTGGTGCGCGGCCACCCAGCTCGTCATGAAGCCGCCGTACGAGCCGCCCATGATGCCGACGCGGGAGGCGTCGAGGTCCGGGCGCTCCAGCGCGGCGTCGAGCAGCGCGAGCACGTCGTCCACGTCGACGGTCCCCATCGCGCCGATGACCGCGCGGCCGTGCTCGAGGCCGTAGCCGCCCGAGCCGCGGGGGTTGCCGATCACGACGGCGTAGCCCGCGCTCGCGTACACCTGCGCCTCGTCGAAGAACGCCCACGTGTCCTGGCCGAACGGTCCGCCGTGCACGACGCGGAGGACGGGGTGCGGTCCCTCGCCCTCGGGCAGGACGACCCAGCCGTGCACCGGGGTGCCGTCGGCCGAGGTGCCGGTCAGCTCCTCGATGCGGCGGATGCCGGGTGCGTCCGCGGCGTCCCGGAGCGGGGCGGCGTAGTCGGTGAGCACGACCGGCTCGGCACCGGGGCGCAGGTCGACCACGTGGAGTTCACCGGGCGACGTCGGGGTGCCCGCGGTCGCGACGAGCACGTCGCCGTCCACGTCGAAGCCCGAGACGACCACGTGGCCGCCGAGCACGGTCGGGAGCTCGTCGAGCCGCAGCGGCGTGGTCGTGCTGCCGGGGACCCGGCGCACCACGACGGTGCCGCGGTCGAGGACCGCGACGAGGACGTCGTCTCCGTGCACCACCGGCGTGCCGGTGACGTCCACGGTCTCGCGGGCGGTCAGGCGGACCGGGTCGCTGCCGTGCACGGCGGCCCAGAGGCCCTCCGGCTCACCGACCAGGCGGCCGTCGAGGTGCGACGCGCCGACGTAGTACACGGTGCCGTCCGGGGTGACCGTCGCAGCGCTGACCGATCCCTCGGAGCGGATCGCGAGGGACATCGTGCCGTCGGTGGCGTCGACGCGGTACAGGTCGTCGTCGTGCGTCTCCCGCGCGCCGAGGTCGCGCGGGGCGACGACGAGCAGGGCGCTGCCGTCCGGGTACCAGGCGGGCGCCGCGACCGAGCACGGCGCGCTCGTGAGCGGGTCGTGGGCGAGCGGGGCGTCGCGGTCGGTGACGTCCACCACGACGAGCTGCTGCGGCTTGTCCAGGAGGTACCCGGTGCCGTCGACGTGGAAGTCGAGGCGGGTGATGAGGCGGGGCGCCTCGGCGGCGGGGGCCGGGCGACGGTCGCGCCCGTCGGTCGAGCCGTAGCGGCCGGGCTCGGGGAAACGAGCCGTGACGGCGACGCGCGTCGAGTCGGGTGACCAGACGGGCGAGCCGGCGCCGAGGGGGAGGTCCGTGACGACGCGGGCCTCGCCGCCGTCGACGGCCACGACCGCGAGCTGCGGGTGGGCGGCGCCGTGCTCGTCCTCCACGGAACGGAGGAAGGCGAGCGTGCGGCCGTCGGGCGAGAGCACCGGCGACGTGTCACGGTCGCCCGAGGTCCAGCGGACGACGCCGTCGGCGGTGACCCGCTCGATCGTGCTGCGGTAGGCGTCCTGCTCGAGGTCCGGCCGGGAGACCGCGACGAAGGCCGCACCCCCGCTCCGGGGATCGCCGCTGACGGTGGGGGAGGACGGGACGTGGAGGTGGGGGATGTCGTTCGCGAGCACGGGTTCACGCTACGGCCAGACCGTGTCCGACGCCCTCGGGAACCGCGGGGAGACGTTCCCCGAGCGTTCATCGAGTCCGGGCCCCGCCGCAAGACTGTTCAGAATCCTTTGCACCGTCAAGCGCGCGTGTTGCGTATGGCACAGCAACGGCGCAAATATTCACAGTGTCACGCAACGATCTGCCGCACACGTTTCCGGTGTGTAACAACTTCTCCGGAGATTTTGAGGGCCCTCCGGCACGCACCTATGGTTCTTGCGAACGCGCCGCGGAGGCATGCCTCCTCCACGTTCGATCACATTCCATCAGGAGGATCACAGAGTGAACATCACCAAGAAGCGGGGACGCCAGCTGCTCGGCGCCGTCGCCCTGGCCGGGGCGGCAGCAATCGCCCTCGCCGGCTGCACCACCTCTCCGAGTGCCAACGAGTCCGGTTCGGCGTCGAACAAGACCATCACCGTCGCGCAGGTGAACGAGGTCACGTCGTTCAACTTCAACACCCCCCAGGGCAACCTGGACATGAACGGCATGCTCAACTACATGACGCAGCCGCAGTTCGTGACCCTGGGTTCGGACTACAAGATCACGCCGAACACCGACCTCGGCACCGTCAAGAAGCTCAGCGACGACCCGCTCAAGGTCAAGTACACGCTGAACAAGGACGCGAAGTGGTCCGACGGCAAGGCCATCACCTCTGACGACCTCCTCCTCGGCTGGGCGCAGGCCTCGGGGTACTACGACTCCGACACCCAGGACGCCGACGGCAAGGTGACGAGCGGCACGCAGTACTTCTCGCTCGCCGCCGCGTCGCCGTTCCAGACGGACTACCCGACCGACATCACCAAGTCGTCGATCACCATCACGTACAAGAAGCCGTACGTGGACTGGGAGCTCGTCAACCCGATCCAGTTCCCGGCGCACGTCGTCGCCGAGGAAGCCGGCACGACGACGGACGACCTCCTCAAGGCGCTCAAGGACACCCCGGCCGGCGACACCGCCAACCCGGCTCCGGCGAACTCCACGCTGAAGAAGGTCGCCGACTTCATCAACACGGGCTACGACAAGACCAGCCTGCCGAGCGACAAGAAGCTGCTCGTCTCCGGCGGCCCGCTGATGGTGTCCGCCTGGACCCCGAAGCAGTCGATGACCTTCGTGCCGAACCCGGAGTACACCGGCGAGCACAAGGTGAAGTTCGGCAAGCTCGTCGTCCGCTTCATCGGTGACGCCAACGCCCAGGTCACGGCCCTCCAGAACGGCGAGGTCGACGCGATCCAGCCGCAGGCCTCCGCCGACACCGTCAAGGCCCTCGACGCAGCCTCCGGCGTCAAGGTCATCGACGGCGCCCAGGTCGCCTACGACCACCTCGACCTGAACTTCGGCTCGTCCGTGTTCAAGGACGAGAACGTCCGCAAGGCCTTCCTCCTCACCATCCCGCGTGAGCAGATCCTCAAGTCGATCGTCACCCCGATCCAGAAGGACGCCAAGGTCCTCGACTCGCAGCTCTACCTGCCGGGCCAGGACGGCTACGACGAGACCGTCAAGCAGAACGACTCCGACGAGTACTCGAAGGTCGACATCGACCAGGCGAAGAAGCTCCTCAACGGTGCGACGCCGACGGTGAAGATCCTCTACAACACCGAGAACCCGAACCGCGTGGACACCTTCCAGGCGATCCAGTCCTCGGCTGCCAAGGCCGGCATCAAGGTCGTCGACGGCGGCTCGCCCGACTGGTCCTCGCTCCTCGCGGGCGGCGACTACGACGCGTCGATCTTCGGTTGGGTCAACCCGGGTGCCGGCAACGCCGCGATCCCGCAGCTCTTCCAGACCAACAACGAGGGCAACTACAACAAGTTCGCCAACGACGAGGCCTCGAAGCTCGCTGTCGAGACGCAGACGACGCTGGACCAGTCGAAGCTCGACGAGATGAAGATGCAGATCGACAAGATCGCCTTCGACCAGGCCTACGGCCTGCCGCTGTTCCAGAGCCCGGGGCTGTTCGCCACCGGTTCGAACCTGACTGGCGTCAAGTACTTCGGCGGCCAGACGGGCATCTTCTGGAACGTCTGGGACTGGAAGAAGTGATCCTGACCGGTCGCTGATCAGCACCACACACGAGGGGGCGCCGGACTCGACGAGTCCGGCGCCCTCCCGTGAGCCGGGACCCTGCCCGGCCTCCATCCTCCGCCGGAGACCCCGGCACCCACCGCTCCACGCAGTCGACGAAGACCGCGTGGCGGGACCCAGTACTCTTGCTGCTCGGGCCGCCCGATCGGACGACCAGCAGTACGATCCACCACACCGGAGAGGCACCCATCGCCCATGGTGAGTTTCATCGCGAGACGGATCCTCGTCTCGGTCCTCATCCTCATCGCTGCATCGTTCATCATGTACAACCTGGCGGCGATCGCGGGAAACCCCCTGCAGGACCTCCAGAGCAGCAACTCGCCGAACCGTGACCAGCTCATCGCTGCACGGACCGCGGCGCAGCACCTCGACGTCATCCCGCCGCTCCGCTGGGGCATCTGGATCACCGGCGTCGGCAAGTGCGTGATCGGTCAGTGCGACCTCGGCACCACGTTCAACAACCAGCCGGTGGCACAGCTCCTCCCGCAGGCCGTCGGCTCCACGATCCAGCTGGTGACGTTCTCGTTCATCCTCGCGATCATCTTCGGCATCGGCCTCGGCGTCGTGACCGCCCTCCGCGTCTACTCGGGCTTCGACTACTCGATCACGCTGGTCAGCTTCTTCCTGTACTCGCTGCCGTCCTTCCTGATGGCCGTGCTCCTGAAGTCGTTCATCGCGCTCGACTACAACAACTTCCTCGTCGACCCGAAGATCCCTCCGGTCAACCTCGTGGTGATCGCGATCGTCGTCGGGCTGATCATCCAGCTCGTCGTCGGCGGCGTGCTGCGGCGACGGCTCGTGGTGGGTGCGATCAGCGCCGTGGTCACCGCGGGCATGCTGCTCCTGATGCAGGCGACCGGCTGGTTCACCGACCCGTCGCTCGGCCCGGTGTTCGTGATCCTCTTCAGCGCCGGCATCGGCCTGGCCATGGTCACGCTGCTCGCCGGGACGAAGAACCGCCGTGCATGGCTCGTCGCGGGCATCAACGTCCTCGTCGCCATCATCTGCTACTTCGCGCTGCAGGGGCTGCTGAACGTGTCGTCCGGCGCGACGATCTTCATCCTCGCCGTCGTCACCGTGCTCGTCGGCCTCGCGTCCGGCTTCTTCGTCGGTGGCCACGACCGCGGCCTGATGATGCGCATCGGCGCGCTGACCGCGTTCCTGAGCGCCGGTGTGATCCTGCTCGACCGCTTCATGCGCTCCTGGATCGACTACACGCAGAACTACGTGTCCCGTCCGATCGCGACCGTCGGGTCGGAGACCCCCGGTCTTGCGGGCGACTTCTGGATCAGCGGGATCGACACCTACACGCACCTGCTGCTCCCGACGATCTCGCTCCTGCTGATCAGCTTCGCGAGCTACACGCGGTACTCCCGCTCGGGCATGCTCGAGGTCCTCGACCAGGACTACGTGCGCACGGCCCGCGCGAAGGGCCTGCCGGAGCGCACCGTCATCGTGCGGCACGCGCTCCGCAACATGCTGATCCCGATCGCGACCCTCGTGGCGACCGACATCGGCGCCCTGCTCGGTGGCGCGATCATCACCGAGCGCGTCTTCGCCATCTCCGGCATGGGCAGCCTGTTCAACAGCGGGCTGTCGATCACGGACGTGAACCCGGTCATGGGGTACTTCCTCGTGATCGCCATCACCGCGATCGCGTTCAACTTCCTCGCCGACCTGGCCTACTCGGCCCTCGACCCGCGGGTGCGTGTCCGATGACCGCGCACAGCACGGTGACCACGACGGGCACCCAGGCGTCGACGAACCTGCACCCCCAGGAGGACAACCGATGAGCACCATCCAGGGCGGCGCGCCGCTCGAACCCAACATCGGCGACGGCGGCGGCGTCGGGACCACCCCCGACTCCCACGAGAAGCAGCTCGGCGAGAGCCAGGGACGGATCATCCTCCGTCGCTTCCTCGCCAACCGGCTCGCGGTCATCGCACTGATCGTCTACGTCCTCGTGCTGCTCTTCGCCGTCTCGGCGGTCGGTCTCGGCCCGATCCCCGGGTGGTGGCACTACTCGTACAAGGCCCTGGAGGACCTGCAGAACGGTGGGGCGCCGACCGCGGACCACCCGTTCGGGCAGGACCGCATCGGCAAGGACTACTTCGCCCTGACCATGCGGGGCATCCAGAACTCGGTGCTCGTCATGATCGTGATCGGCGTCTTCGCCACCTTCATCGGTGTCGTCGTCGGCGCGATCGCCGGGTACTTCCGCGGCACCGTGGACGCCGTCCTCATGCGCATCACCGACATCTTCATCGTCATCCCGGCGATCGTGATCGGCGCCGTGGTCGGCAAGACCGCCAACGGCCTCGGTGCGTGGGGCCTCGCGCTCCTGCTGGGCCTGGTGTCCTGGATGGTCATCGCCCGTCTCGTCCGTGCCGAGTTCCTCTCCCTCCGCGAGCGCGAGTTCGTCGAGGCGGCGCGCGTCGCCGGTGCCTCGGACGGCCGGATCATCTTCCGGCACATCCTGCCGAACGCGATCGGCGTGATCATCGTCTCCGCGACGCTGCTCATCGCCTCCGCGATCCTGCTCGAGACGGCCCTGAGCTACCTCGGCTACGGCATCAAGGCGCCGGACTCGTCGCTCGGCCTCCTCATCAGCCAGAACCAGTCGGCGTTCCAGACCCGTCCGTACCTGTTCTGGTGGCCGGCGTCGTTCATCGTGCTGCTCGCGCTGTGCGTGAACTTCATCGGCGACGGCCTCCGCGACGCGTTCGACCCGCGGTCCAAGCGGTTCAGCCTCCGCAAGACGCGCGAGCCGGAGAACACGTCCGGCTCGGAGATGATCAGCGCGTGACGTCCGCCCGGATCCTAGCGCGCCGCGATGGCGAACCAGCCACCGACGGCGGTCGCCGCGAGCAGGACGATCGACACCCAGTGCAGCGTGGTCGGCACGCGCACGGTGTCGGCGGTGCCGAGCTCGATGGCACCGCGTTCACGGAGGTCGTCCCAGCGGTGACGGATGAGGTACGCCGCGTCGCCGGACGCCGTGGACAGCAGGTCGCCCGCGCGTCGGTTGCCGTCCCCGGCGTCGGGCACGACGTTGCCGTGGCGCTGGTTCTGCCGACGAGCCAGGGCGACGCCGGCACGACCCGGTGCGGGTGCGGCCCAGACGGCGACCTTGCGGTGCGGCGTGACGAGCGTCAGGGCGAAGCGCGTGTCGACGTGCACGAGCGCCGCCCACGGCACGACGACCGTGTGGAAGACGTTCACGACCTCGATGCCGTCGTCGTCGACGGTCATGTGCGGACGCCACAGCGCCACCCAGCCGAGCAGCACGCCGAAGGCGGTCGGGACGAGCGCAAGGGCGCGGTCCTGCCAGGTCGTGTCGTTCAGCACCGTCGTGACGAAGAGCAGGGCCACGATCAGCCACAGGGCGACCGCGAGTCCGCGGTTGAACTTGGACACGAACACATCGCGCGTCGTCGGGGTGGCAGGCATGCCTCCATCGTCGCAGGTCGGAGCCGTCGTTCCGGACGCCTGCACCCCCGACGCCAGCGCTCCTCCATCACCACCCACGCGGCCGCCACGAGCGGCCGGGAAAGGACCGGACGTCGTTGAGCACGCCCGCCTCCGCGGCCAGCACCCCGGCCGCCACCAGCACCCCCGTCGTCAAGGTCTCCGAGCTCGACGTCGACTTCGCGGTCGACGACGTCTGGACCCCCGCCGTCAAGCAGCTCTCGTACGAGATCCGCTCCGGTGAGGTCCTCGCGCTCGTGGGCGAGTCCGGTTCCGGCAAGTCCGTGAGCTCGATGTCGATCCTCGGCCTCCTGCCGCGGAACGCCCGCGTGAACGGGTCGATCGAGTTCAACGGCACTGAGCTCCTCGGGCTCCGGTCCGCGCAGCTGCGCGAGTACCGCGGCAAGGAGATCGCGGTGATCTTCCAGGAGCCGATGACCGCCCTGAACCCGGTCTTCACCGTCGGGTCGCAGATCGTCGAGACGCTCCGCATCCACTACGGCATCTCGCCGAGCGAGGCGAAGGCCCGGGCGATCGAACTCCTCGCCCTGGTGGAGATGCCCGACCCGCAGAAGGCCTTCGACTCGTACCCGCACCAGCTCTCGGGCGGCCAGCGGCAGCGCGCGATGATCGCGCAGTCGATCTCCTGCGACCCGAAGCTCCTCATCGCCGACGAGCCGACCACCGCCCTCGACGTGACCGTGCAGGCCGAGATCCTCGACCTCATCCGCGACCTCGCCGGCAAGCTCGGCAGTGCTGTCCTGCTCATCACCCACGACATGGGCGTCGTCGCGGACCTCGCCGACCGCATCGTGGTCATGAAGCAGGGCGTCGCGGTGGAGACCGGGAGCGTGCGGGACGTCTTCGCGGCACCGCAGCACGAGTACACGCAGACCCTGCTCGACGCCGTCCCCCGGCTCGGGCAGGCCGGCGACGTCGTGATCGACCTCACCGAGACCCTGGAGGCCGTCGTCGAGCAGGACACCCCCGTCCAGGTCGGCGAGACGGTCACCCACACCGACGTCGTCCAGACGCTCGGCCCGGCGGTGCTCGAGTTCTCGAACGTCGTCATCGAGTACCCGGGTCGGGGGCGCGTCAAGGCGTTCCGTGCCATCGACGGCGTGGACCTGACGGTGCACGAGGGCGAGGTCGTCGGACTGGTGGGCGAGTCCGGTTCGGGCAAGTCGACCCTCGGCCGCGCGGCCATCGGACTCCTGCCGATCACGTCGGGCGGCCTCGAGGTCACCGGTGTCGACCTCTCGAAGCCGACCCGTTCGCTCGTGCGCCAGGTGCACCAGAACGCGGGCATCGTGTTCCAGGACCCGTCGTCGTCGCTGAACCCGCGCATGACGATCGGGCAGTCGATCGGCGAGCCGCTGCTCCTCGGCAAGGGCATGAAGGGCCGCGAACTCGAGCGCGAGGTGGAGAACCTGCTCGAGGCCGTCCGCCTCCCGAAGGCGTACTCGACCCGCTTCCCCCACGAGCTGTCCGGTGGTCAGAAGCAGCGCATCGGCATCGCCCGCGCGCTCGCCCTGCGTCCGAAGCTGCTCATCGCGGACGAGCCGACGTCGGCCCTCGACGTGTCGGTCCAGGCGACCGTGCTGGAGCTGCTCAAGGACCTGCAGCGCGAGTTCGCCTTCGCCTGCCTGTTCGTGACGCACGACCTCGCGGTCATCGACGTCCTCGCCGACCGCATCGCGGTGCTCCACCACGGGCACCTCGCCGAGGTCGGGACGCGTGACCAGATCCTCCGCGACCCGCAGGACCCGTACACGCAGCGTCTCATCGCCGCGGTGCCGCTGCCGGACCCCGACGTCCAGCGCGAGCGTCGCGAGCTGCGTCGGCAGATCCTCGCCGCCGGCGCGGACGAGTAGGCGTTCGACCGACTCCACCCGACACCCCCGACGTCGCACGACGTCGGGGGTGTCGTGTCGTCGCCGCCCGCTCCGTGCGCGTTCCTTCCCAGAACGCCCGCGATGGGAAGCGGGATCGGGCGTACCTGGTCGGAAGAACCGGCCTGGTAGGCCCGATTGCGCCCGGTGCGCCCGGTGCGCGGTACGCCCGAGGCGGCCTGGAGGCGCGGTGCCGGTCCGCCACGCGCCTCCCGTCCGGCGCGGCCCCGCGCCGGTCCGCCACGCGCCTCCCGCCCAGCGCCGCCCCGCGCGTCAGAACTGGGCGGCCGCCATCGTCGCGACCACGCCCAGGACGATCATCGCGAGCACGGTCCACCCGTGCGCGCGGTGCGTGATCGGCGCAGCCGTCACGGTCGCCGGGGGCGGGCCGTCGTGCACGGGCGGGGCGGGCACGAAGGCCCGGATGCGCTCGGCCGCCGCGTCGACGTCGAGGGGGGCCGCGCCTCCCGGCTGTCCGTCGACCACGACGCTGAGCCGGGCCGACCTGCGGGTGGCGAGCCAGGTGCGACGCACGCCCTCCGAGGAGACGATCTCGATGCCGTACTTGGTGCGGACCTCGGTGACGCGGCGCCAGGTGTACGTGCTGGTGCGGCGGACGTCGACGATCCGGAGGTGCTCGGGCGTCAGCTCGAAGCGTGGACGCCAGAGCACGGCCCAGGCGACGAAGGCGATGAAGAGGCTCGGCACGGGCGCGAGCCAGGGGGTACCGCCGCTGAGGAGTGCGATCGGGACGAGGACGACCGCGGCGACCCAGAGGACGACGGCGAGCAGGCGCATGCCGGGGGCGAGGATCGTGGTCACTCGGACGAGGTTACGAGATGCCTCCCCGGAGACGTCCGGGGAGCGGGTGTGACACACCGGCGCGTATCTCCGGACGACCCGATTCTCCGGGGAGGCAGATCCTGCGTGGACCTCTCGTGCCGTCAATGTTCCTCGGCCCCCAGTTCGGGTGTCAATACCCCACGGGAGGTATTTCTGGCAATCGCCACGCCGGATCCGCGGAATCTGCATGCGCGTGCATCGAGGCACGCGCACGCGCCCGCGCCCGCGCCCGCGCTCACGCGACCGCGACTGCGCCCGCGCTCACGCGACCAGGAGCTCGATCTGCGCCCGGATGGTCTCGGCCTTCGGGAAGCGCAGCCCGACGAGCCCCACGTGCCGCCAGCGGACCACCCCGTCCGGCCCGATGACGAACACCGAACGCCGCAGCCCGATGCCCGGCGCCTGCACGCCGTAGGCGCGGATGACGTCGCCGCCCGTGTCGCTCAGCAGCGGGAACGACAGGGACGAGCCGCGGGCGAACCGCTCGTGCGAGTCGAGTGCCTGCGGGCTCACACCCCACACCACCGCGCCGAGGCCGTCGAACCCGTCGAGCTCCTCCTGGTAGCTGCAGAGCTGGGCCGTGCAGACCGGTGAGGCGTCGCCCGGGTAGAACGCCAGGACGAGCGTCCGTCCGATCTCCGCGGACAGGGAGTACTCGTCGTCGGTGCGGACCCCGTCGCGCACGATCATGCCGGGCAGCGTGAAGCCCGGTGCGGGATCGCCGATCTCGGGGATGCTCATGTGCTCACGCTAGGGCCGGGCGATCGGCTCCGTGCTGTGCTCCGCTGTGGGTTGGCTGTGGGATCGCAGGGTCGGGGCACCACGCGTCCACCGCATCGCCGACGCCCGAACGGGGGCGTCGGGTCGAGCGCCGGGCTCAGCGGAACAGCTGCGGGAAGGCGTGGGCGACCCAGGGGTACCCGACGAACACTGCGGCGTCGAGCAGGCAGTGCGTGATCACGAGGGGGAGCAAGCGGCCCCACTTCGTGTAGATCCACCCGAAGACGATGCCCATCACGGCGTTCCCGACGAACGCGCCGAACCCCTGGTACAGGTGGTAGCTGCCACGCAGCACCGCGGTGGACAGGATGACCTGCCAGCGCCCCCACCCGAGACCGCCGAGGCGCTCGTAGAGGTACCCGACCACGATGACCTCCTCCTGGAGCCCCGAGCGAACCGCCGAGAGCAGCAGTACGGGGATCGTCCACCAGTAGGAGTCGAGCGCCGCCGGGTTCACGTTCACGGTGAAGCCGAGTGCCCGGCCGGCGAAGTACAGCGCCAGTCCGGGGATGCCGATGCCGAGGGCGATCAGGGCCGCGCCGCCGAGGTCGGGCCCCACCCGGAAGCGGTCGATGCCGAGTCGACCGAGGTGCGGGCGCGTGGTGCGCCACAGCAGGTAGCAGACGAGCGCGACCGGGGCCAGGTCCACCGCGATGCCGACGAGCTGCCGCGCGAGGTCGACGTACTGCACGGTCGTCGTGGAGGTGTTCAGCGCGGTCGACTGCTGCCCGAGCGGCGTCGTCTGGGACAGGTCGTCGATGATCTGGAGGATCGAGTAGAGCGCACTGCCGCCCAACGACAGCATGAGGACGATCGTGATCTCGATCCACGTTCGCCGTCGGCTCATCGGCTGTACTCCTGTCGGTTGCGAACTACCGGTAGACTGGCGTGTCGGGCGTTCTGCCCGCGGGCGTGGCGCCGATGCTGCCGGCCCGACTCTTCCCAAGAAATTGAAGGATGTCCTGTATGGCGCTCGCCACCCGGTCCGACCTGCGCAACGTCGCCATCGTGGCACACGTCGACCACGGCAAGACCACGCTCGTCGACGCGATGCTCACGCAGACCAACTCGTTCGACGCCCACTTCGAGGGCGAAGACCGGATGATGGACTCGAACGACCTCGAGCGCGAGAAGGGCATCACCATCCTCGCGAAGAACACGTCGGTGCTCTACAACGGCAAGCACGCGACGGAGTTCGGCTCGGACGGCCCGATCACGATCAACGTGATCGACACCCCGGGTCACGCCGACTTCGGTGGTGAGGTCGAGCGCGGCCTCTCCATGGTCGACGGCGTCGTGCTGCTCGTCGACGCGTCCGAGGGCCCGCTGCCCCAGACCCGCTTCGTGCTCCGCAAGGCGCTCGCGGCGAAGCTCCCGGTGATCCTGCTCGTCAACAAGACGGACCGCCCGGACTCCCGCATCGACGAGGTCGTCTCCGAGTCGCAGGACCTGCTGCTCGGCCTCGCCTCCGACCTCGCGGACGAGGTCGACGACCTCGACCTCGACGCCATCCTCGACGTCCCGGTGGTCTACGCCTCGGGTCGTGCGGGTGCCGCGAGCCGCAACAAGCCGAACGACGGCGAGCTCCCCGACAACCCGGACCTCGAGCCGCTGTTCGAGGCGATCCTCCAGCACGTCCCGGCCCCGAAGTACGACGACGAGCACCCGCTGCAGGCGCACGTCACGAACCTCGACGCGTCGCCGTTCCTCGGCCGCCTCGCGCTGCTCCGCATCTTCCACGGCACGATGAAGAAGGGCCAGACGGTCGCGTGGGTGAAGCACGACGGCACCGTCGCGAACGCCCGCATCACCGAGCTCCTCGTCACGAAGGCGCTCGAGCGCTACCCGGCCGAGTCGGCGGGCCCCGGTGACATCGTCGCCGTCGCCGGCTTCGACACGATCACCATCGGTGAGACCCTGACCGACCCCGAGGACGTCCGGCCGCTGCCGACCATCACGGTCGACGACCCGGCGATCTCGATGACGATCGGCACGAACACCAGCCCGCTCGTCGGCAAGGTCAAGGGCCACAAGCTCACGGCGCGCATGGTCAAGGACCGCCTCGACCGCGAGCTCATCGGCAACGTCTCGCTCAAGGTCCTCGACATCGGTCGTCCGGACGCGTGGGAGGTCCAGGGCCGCGGCGAGCTCGCGCTGGCCATCCTCGTCGAGCAGATGCGCCGCGAGGGCTTCGAGCTCACCGTCGGCAAGCCGCAGGTCGTCACGAAGCGCGACGAGAACGGCAAGCTCCAGGAGCCGTACGAGCACATGACGATCGACACGCCGGAGGAGCACCTCGGCGCGATCACGCAGCTCATGGCCGCGCGCAAGGGTCGCATGGAGAACATGACGAACCACGGCACCGGCTGGATCCGCATGGAGTTCATCGTGCCGTCCCGCGGCCTGATCGGCTTCCGCACCGCGTTCCTCACCGAGACCCGCGGCACCGGCATCGCCAACGCGATCTCGCACGGCTACGCGGAGTGGGCCGGCCCGATCCAGACGCGCATCAACGGCTCGATCGTGTCCGACCGCTCCGGTGTCGTCACGCCCTTCGCCATCACGAACCTCCAGGAGCGGATGACGTTCTTCGTCAACCCCACCGAGGAGGTCTACGAGGGCATGGTCATCGGCGAGAACTCGCGCGCGGACGACATGGACGTGAACATCACCAAGGAGAAGAAGCTCACGAACATGCGTTCGGCGAACGCCGACTCCTTCGAGTCGATGACGCCGTCGCGCCAGCTGTCGCTCGAGGAGTGCCTCGAGTTCGCCCGCGAGGACGAGTGCGTCGAGGTCACCCCCGACGCCGTGCGCATCCGCAAGGTGGAGCTCGACGCGCAGGCCCGCCAGCGCGCGTACGCCCGCCTGAAGCGTCAGGACGCGTAAGCGGCAACAGCCTGGAGGAACGGCCTCCACCCGCGGCCCGGTCACCTCGTGCAGGTGGCCGGGCCGTCGGCGTGTGGGGATACGGTGGACGGCGTGACCCTCGACCTCCTCTCCCTGTACCAGGACCTCCACGCCCACCCCGAGCTCGGCTTCCAGGAGCACCGCACGGCCGGCATCGTCGCCGACCGGCTCGCGGAGATCGGCGGCATCGAGGTCACGACCGGCGTCGGTCGGACCGGTGTCGTCGGTGTCCTCGCGAACGGGGACGGCCCCGTCGTCTGGCTCCGCGCCGACATGGACGGCCTGCCCGTCCAGGAACGGACCGGCCTGCCCTACGCCAGCGAGCACCGCGGCACCGACGAGGACGGTACGGACGTCCCGACGATGCACGCGTGCGGGCACGACATCCACGTGACCTGGCTGCTCGGCACGATGGAGCGCCTCGCCGCGACCACCGACGAGTGGCACGGCACCGTGGTCGCCGTGTTCCAGCCCGCCGAGGAAGTGATCTCCGGCGCGCGCGCGATGGTCGAGGACGGTCTCGCCGACCGGTTCCCGAAGCCCCGTGTCGTCCTCGGGCAGCACTCCGCACCCGCGCCCGTCGGTGTCGTCGCGGTGGGCAGCGGGCCCGTGATGGCCTCGAGCGACCGCCTCACGGTGACGTTCAACGGCCAGGGCGCGCACGGTTCTGCGCCGCAGGCATCGCTCGACCCGGTCGTCACGGCAGCGTCGGCCGTCGTCCGGCTGCAGACCGTCGTCTCGCGGGAGGTCTCGCCGAGCGACGCCGGCGTCGTCACCGTCGGCAGCTTCCACGCCGGCACGCGGGCGAACATCATCCCCGACCAGGCCGTCATCGAGATCTCCACCCGCGCCCGCAACGAGGAGACCCGCGCGCGCATCATCGCCTCCATCGAGCGGATCGTTCGTGCCGAGAGCGCGGCCGGCGGGCTGCCCGAACCGACGATCGAGCGGTCCCCGGGCGCCGAGGTCACCGTGAACGACCCGGCCGAGGCGCAGGTCGTGCTCGACGCCATCCGTCCCGTGGTCCCGGGTGCGCGCGACCTGGAGATCGGGCTCGCGATGGCGTCGGAGGACGTCGGCCAGCTCGCGACGGCCAGCGGTGCCCCCCTCGTCTACTGGTTCACCGGCATCACCGACCCGGAGCTGTTCCGCCGGGGCGAGGAGATCCCGAGCAACCACTCGCCGTTCTACGCGCCGCAGGCCGAGACGGCGATCCCGGTCGGCGTCGACGCCCTCGTGGCGGCGACGCGTGCGTACGTCGGCTGACCCGCCGCACACGTGACGTTCCCAGGGGACTCACGCCGCGCCTCCCGGCTGTCCCTCTAGGGTGCTGCGCATGCGCACCCCGACCCGCACCCTGATCGCCGCCGTCGCAGCCGGCATCGCCCTGGCCGGCCTCTCCGGTTGCTCGTCCGACGCCGTCCGGCAGGCCACCGACCTCGGATCGTCGGTGGCGTCGAGCGTCGCCGAGGGCGTGCAGGGCATCGACGGCAAGGCGATCCAGGACGGCATGGCCTCGGTGGCCGGCGGGATCGACGGTGCGCTCGACACCGCGCTCAAGGGTGCGAACGTCACCTCGGACGGCAAGGTCCCGGACGGCTTCCCCGCGAAGGAGGTCCCGCTCGTCGACGGCACGGTGCTCGGCGGGGGAGCCGGGCCGAACGGCGCGGGCTGGGTCGTCCAGGTCCGGGCCGGGTCGGTCGGTGACTTCGCGAGCGCGGTCCAGCAGCTCACCGACGCCGGGTTCACCGAGTCGGCGAAGCGCGCGGACGCGTCGAGCGCCTTCGGCATGTTCCGCAGCGACGCGTACCGGGTCGTGCTGACCTTCTCGGACGGCGACGGCGGGGTCACCGCGACCTACATCGTGACGCCCCGCTAGTCCCCGCTGGGTACGCTGGGACACGATGTCGAAGGTCTCCGCCACCCGCCCCGAGCGCGTCCTGTTCGTGCACGCCCACCCCGACGACGAGACGCTCGCGTCGGGCGGGACGATCGCCACGTTGCTCGAGCTCGGCGCCGAGGTCACCGTGCTCACCGCGACGCGGGGCGAGCGCGGCGAGATGCTCACGCCGCGGCTCGCACCCCTGTTCGGCGACGGCCCGCGCGTGGCGGCCCACCGCGAGACCGAGATCGCCGCGGCACTCGCCGCCCTCGGCGGACCGGCGCACCTCTGGCTCGGCGGTCCCGGGGCGCGGCCGACCGACCTGCCGGAGCGTCGGTACACCGACTCCGGCATGCAGTGGGGGCCGGACGGTCGGGCGATCGCCGCCGACGACGCCCCGGCGGACTCGCTGACCGCCGCGGACCTCGGCGAGGTCGTCGACGACGTGCGCGCCGCCATCCGGTCCACCGGCGCCGACGCCGTGGTGAGCTACGCCGACGACGGCGGGTACGGCCACCCGGACCACGTCCGCGTCCACCACGCCGCGCGGTACGCCGCTCGGGCCGAGGACGTCCCGTTCTCGATGATCGTCGACCCCGGGACGACCGAACCCGACGTCACGGTCGACGTCCTGCCCGTCCGCGCGAAGCTCCGCGCCGCGGTCGAGCAGTACCGGTCGCAGGTCACCGTCGACCCGGCCGACCCCGCCGACCCGACGGCGCTCTCGTGGGTGATGCCGCACGGCGTCCGCCACCACGCCCCCGCGGTCGAGGCGTTCCGGCACGCCGACGCCCCCGCCGCCCCGGCCCCGCAGACCTACGCCGAGATGTCCGGGCAGGGGAAGGTCACGGCGGTCGTCGTCGCGCTCGTGCTCGGACTCGTCGCCGGCGGCCTCGGCACCGTGACGCACCAGCAGGCCCTCGGCGCGTTCCCGATCGGGATGGTGCTCACCTCGCTCATCGTGATCGGGCTCACGGTGGGCATCCGGTTGCTGTACCGGTCGCGGGCGATGGTCGCGGCGGTCGGGCTCGGGATCATCCTCGCGACCCAGGTGCTCGTGTCCGTCGGGGGGCAGAGCTCCCCGCTCGTGCTCGCGAACACCGCCGGGTACGTGTGGACGTTCGGTCCCGCCGTGGTCGCGGCGCTCGTGCTCGCGTGGCCGGACCTGTCGGGGCTGCGGTCGCAGGCGGGCGACCGGTCCGGGGCGGGCGAGCGGCCCGGGGCGGGCGCGCGGTCAGGGGCGTCCGCTCGCCGCGAGTAGACTCGACAACGCTCAGTCCGAAGGGAGCACCCCAGCCGTGACGTACGTGATCGCCCAGCCCTGTGTCGACGTCAAGGACCGCGCCTGCATCGACGAATGCCCGGTCGACTGCATCTACGAGGGCGACCGGTCGCTGTACATCCACCCCGACGAGTGCGTCGACTGCGGTGCGTGCGAGCCGGTGTGCCCGGTCGAGGCGATCTACTACGAGGACGACCTCCCCGAGGAGTGGGCCGACTACTACAAGGCGAACGTCGAGTTCTTCGAGGAGGTCGGCTCGCCCGGCGGTGCCGCCAAGGTCGGTGTGATCCACAAGGACCACCCCGTCGTGATGGCCGAACCGCCCCGCGGCTGACCCGGGACACGTCCGTGGCGCTCGACCTCCCCGACTTCCCCTGGGACCAGCTGGTCCCGTTCAAGCAGCAGGCCGCCGCCTACGAGGGCGGCATCGTCGACCTCAGCGTGGGCTCCCCGGTCGACCCGACCCCCGCGGTCGTCCGCCGGGCCCTCGCCGAGGCCACCGACGCACACGCCTACCCGCAGGTCGCCGGGACGCCCGCCCTGCGGGAGGCGATCGCGGCGTGGTACGGCCGGCGGCAGGGCGTGACCCTGACGCCGGACCAGGTGCTCCCCACGATCGGCTCGAAGGAGTTCATCGCGGGGCTCGCGCTCTGGCTCGGCATCGGCCGCGGCGACACCGTGGTGTTGCCGGAGGCCGCGTACCCGACGTACGAGCTCGGTGCGGCACTCGTCGGCGCCACCGCCCTGGCCTCCGACGACCCAGCCGCGTGGCCGGACTCCACGAAGCTCGTCTGGCTGAACTCGCCGGGCAACCCCGACGGCCGCGTGCTCACGGTCGAAGACCTCCGGTCCGCCGTCGCGCGTGCTCGGGAACTCGGTGCCGTCATCGTCGGCGACGAGTGCTACGCCGAGCTCGGGTGGGAGCCGCCGTACGACACCGCGCCGACCCCCACCATCCTCGACCCGCGCGTCGTGGGCGACTCGGTCGACGGGGTGCTCAGCGTCTACTCGCTGTCGAAGCAGTCGAACCTCGCCGGCTACCGTGCCGCGTTCGTGGCCGGCGACGCGGCGGTCCTCGCCGAGGTCCTCGCGGTCCGGAAGCACACCGGCATGATGCCGCCGCTGCCCGTGCAGGAGGCGATGATCGTCGCCCTCGCCGACGAGACCCACGTGCAGCAGCAGAAGGCGCTGTACCGCGCGCGGCGGAACATGCTCCGTCGGGCACTCGACGGCGCCGGGTTCCGGGTCGACCACAGCGAGGCCGGTCTGTACCTCTGGGCCACCAGGGGCGAACCGGCGCTCGACACCGTCGCCTGGCTCGCCGAGCGCGGGATCCTCGTCGCCCCCGGTACCTTCTACGGTCCGGCGGGGGCCGAGCACGTCCGGGTGGCCCTCACGGCGACCGACGAACGCATCGCAGCGGCGGCCCAGCGGCTGGCGAGCGGGCGCCGTCTCGCATCTGCCTGACCGTTCCGCCCTCCGCGCAATCCGCGGTTCCCACCAAGTCCCGAGGCGCGATGTGTGCACGACCGACAGTGGGCGCGATTAGGCTGTCATCGTGACTGACACTGCCAATGACGCTCAGAAGACGGCCACACCGCCCACCACGCCCGTCCCCGTGAGTCCCGCCGCCGAGCAGGCGACGGAGACCGCGACGCTGACGTTCCCGGGTGGCACGGCGGAGTTCCCGATCCTCCCGAGCGTCGACGGGGCGTCCACCATCGACATCTCGACCTTCAAGAAGCAGACCGGGATGAACACGCTCGACTACGGGTTCGTGAACACCGGGTCGACCAAGAGCGCGATCACCTACATCAACGGGGACCAGGGGATCCTGCGGTACCGCGGCTACCCGATCGACCAGGTCGCCTCGAACTGCACCTTCCTCGAGGTCGCCTGGCTCCTCATCTACGGCGAGCTCCCGACCGAGACCGAGCTGGCCGACTTCGACGCCCGCATCCGCCGCCACACGCTCCTGCACGAGGACCTCCGTCGCCTGTTCGACGCCCTCCCGCACTCGGCGCACCCGATGTCCGTCCTCTCCAGCGCGGTCAGCGCCCTGTCGACCTACTACGAGGACGACATGGACGTCGACGACCCGGAGAAGGTCGAGCTGCAGACCGTGCGGCTGCTCGCCAAGCTCCCGGTCATCGCCGCGTACGCGCACAAGAAGTCCATCGGGCAGGCGTTCCTGTACCCGGACAACTCGCTGTCGTTCGTCGACAACTTCCTGCGGCTCAACTTCGGCACCATGGCCGAGACCTACGCGCCGAACCCGGTGCTGTCGAAGGCGCTCGAGCGGCTCCTCATCCTGCACGAGGACCACGAGCAGAACGCCTCGACCGCCACCGTCCGCCTCGTCGGCTCGACGAAGGCGAACATGTTCGCGTCGATCTCGGCCGGCATCAACGCCCTGTACGGTCCGCTGCACGGCGGCGCGAACGAGGCCGTGCTCGAGATGCTCCAGCAGATCAAGGACTCCGGCGAGCCGGTGACGCGCTTCGTCGAGCGGGTGAAGAACAAGGAGCGCGGCGTGAAGCTCATGGGCTTCGGGCACCGCGTGTACAAGAACTACGATCCGCGCGCGAAGCTCGTGAAGGAGTCCGCGCACGAGGTGCTCGAGGCGCTCGGCGTCCAGGACGACCTGCTCGACATCGCGATGGAGCTCGAGGGCATCGCGCTCGAGGACGAGTACTTCGTCAGCCGCAAGCTCTACCCGAACGTCGACTTCTACACGGGCATCATCTACAAGGCGATGGGCTTCCCGCCGCGGATGTTCACCGTCCTGTTCGCGATCGGGCGGCTGCCGGGCTGGATCGCCCAGTGGCGCGAGCTCAACAACGACCCGCTCAACAAGATCGGCCGCCCGCAGCAGCTCTACGTCGGGCACCCTGAGCGCGACCTCCCCGCGCGCTGACGCGCGGCGCGTGCTGCGCGCTCACGATGTGCCGGCCTGGAGGCGCGGGGCGGGCTGGCGCCGTGCCTCCCGTCCGTCGGCGCGGACGCGCTGCGCGCTGCGCGCTTGCTGAGCAGAAATGGTCGGGTCCTCCGAACGGACCCGACCATTTCTGCTCACGATGTGCGGGCCTGCGGGCCTGCCGGCCTGCGGGCCTGCGGCGCCGCCTACGCGTGCAGCGCGGTGTTGAGTTGGATGCCCTCGCCCTTGCGCTGCAGCGCCTCCACAGCGCCGGAGACCGAGTTGCGGCGGAACAGGATGTTCGGGGTGCCGGAGAGCTCCGCGGCCTTCACGGTCCTCGGGGTGCCGTCCGGGTTCGGGGCGGCGCCGACGAGGACGACCTTCGTGCCGGCGGTCACGTAGAGCCCGGCCTCGATGACGGAGTCGTCGCCGAGCGAGATCCCGAGGCCGGCGTTGGCGCCGAGGAGCGCGCGCTCCCCGAGGGACACACGGTGCGTGCCGCCGCCGGACAGGGTGCCCATGATGGACGCGCCGCCGCCGATGTCGGTGCCGTGACCGACGACGACGCCCTGGGAGACCCGGCCCTCGATCATGGCGTCGCCGAGCGTGCCGGCGTTGAAGTTCACGAAGCCCTCGTGCATGACGGTCGTTCCCGGTGCGAGGTGGGCGCCGAGCCGGACGCGGTTGGCGTCGCCGATGCGCACGCGGTCCGGGACGACGTAGTCGACCAGGCGCGGGAACTTGTCGATCGCGTGCACGGCGATGCCGGCGCGCTGCAGCCCCGGGCGGAGACGGGTGAGGGCGTCGGGGTGGACCGGGCCGGCGTTCGTCCACGCCACGATCGGCAGGTGCCCGAAGACGCCGTCGAGGTTGATGGTGTTCGGGCGCACGTGCAGGTGGCTGAGGAGGTGCAGGCGCAGGTAGGCGTCCGGGGTGCTCGCCGGGGCGGCGTCGATGGCGATCTCGGTGGTGACGGCCTCGACGCGGACCTCGCGGCGGGGGTCGTCCGCGACGTGCGCCCGGAGCTCGGCGGGGAAGACGGTGTCGGCCGGCAGCGGCCCGAGGTGGGTCTCCGGGTACCAGGTGTCGAGCGTCGTGCCGTCGGCGGCGATCGTCGCGAGGCCGTGGCCCCAGGCGTGGGTCGGGCGGTCGGTGGCAGCGGTCGTGTCGGTCACCGGACCAGGGTACTCAAGGGGCGGCCGGTAGGCTTCCCGCATGCCGGAGCCGCTCGACCTCACCGCCTCGTCCATCGACATCACCCGTGCCATCTGCGACATCGAGTCGGTGTCCGGCAACGAGGGACCGCTCGCCGACGCGATCGAGGCGGCGCTGACGCCCCTCGCGCACCTCGAGGTGATCCGCGACGGCGACGCCGTCGTGGCGCGGACCAACCTCGGGCGGGAGCGGCGGGTCGTCATCGCCGGGCACATCGACACGGTGCCCCTGAACGACAACCTGCCGACCGAGTTCCGCACCGCCGAGGACGGCACCGACATCCTCTGGGGTCGCGGCACGGTCGACATGAAGGCCGGCGTCGCCGTGCAGCTGAAGCTCGCGCACGACCTCGCGGAGCCGAGCGTCGACGTCACGTGGGTGTTCTACGACCACGAGGAGGTGAGCGACTCGCTCAACGGCCTCGGTCGCCTCGCGCGGACGCGCCCCGAGCTGCTCGCCGGCGACTTCGCCATCCTCGGGGAGCCCTCGGGCGCGCAGATCGAGGGCGGCTGCAACGGCAACCTCCGCGCCGAGATCCGCACGTTCGGCAAGCGCTCGCACAGCGCCCGCAGCTGGATCGGCGACAACGCGATCCACAAGGCCGCTCCCATCCTGGCGACGCTGGCCGCGTACGAGCCCCGCACCGTGACCGTGGACGGGCTCGAGTACCGCGAGGGCCTGAACGCCGTCGGCATCTCCGGTGGGATCGCCGGCAACGTGATCCCCGACGAGGCGATGGTGCACGTCAACTACCGGTTCGCGCCGTCCCGCAGCGCGGACGAGGCGGTCGCCCACATCCACGAGCTGTTCGACGGCTACGACGTCACCATCGTCGACCTCGCCGCCGGAGCCCGTCCCGGCCTCGACGCCGCGCTCGCGCAGGACTTCGTCGCCGCGGTCGGCGGCCCCGCGCCGCGTCCGAAGTACGGCTGGACGGACGTCGCACGGTTCTCCGCCCTCGGGGTCCCCGCGGTGAACTACGGCCCCGGGGAGCCGGTGTTCGCGCACCACGACGACGAGCAGGTCCCCGTCGACCAGATCACCTCGGTCGAGGACGGTCTGCGTCGGTGGCTGACGGCCTGACGACGGCCGGGTCCACCCGGCTGCGCTCCGACCGTTCCCGATGGCGCGCCCGCTACCGGGTCGTGCCGTGGTGGGTGCGGATCACCGTCGTGTACGTGCTCGCGCGGATCGTCACGGGCACGATGCTCACGGCGTTCGCGAGCGTGCAGGCCGCGAACTCGTTCACCCTCCAGCATCCGTCGCTGCTGTCCTTCTCGTCGATCTGGGACGGCGCCTGGTACCGCGTCATCGCAGCGACCGGCTACCCCGCGACGCTGCCGATCGACGCAACGGGACACGTGACGGAGAACGCGTGGGCCTTCATGCCGGCGTACCCGTTCCTGGTGCGCGGGCTGATGACCGTGACCGGGGCGTCGTTCGAACTCGTGGCGGTCTCGGTCTCGCTCCTGTTCGGCTGGGGCGCCGCCCTCGTGTTCCGCCGACTGATGGGACGCTTCCTCGACCCGGCTCGTGCGACGTTCGCCACCGTGCTGTTCTGCGTCGCGCCGGTCTCCGTCATGTTCCAGGTCGCCTACGCCGAGTCGATGGGGATGTTCCTGCTCCTCGTCTCCCTCCTCCTGATGGTCGACCGGCGCTGGTGGACGATGCTCCCGGTGGTGCTGTTGCTCGGGATGACGCGTCCGACCGGCCTGGCGTTCGCACTGCTGATCGTGCTGTTCCTCGGCGCCTGGTTCGTCCGCCCCGCCTGGGTGCGCTCGTCGGAGCCGCTCACGGTGCGCCGGTTCGTGCCGCCGGCCGTGGTGGCGACCGTCTCGGGGCTGGTCGGGCTGGCCTGGCCGGCGATCGCCTGGGCCGTGACGGGGGTCCCGAAGGCGTACACCGACACGGAGCTCGCGTGGCGGTCGTCCTACATCGGGTGGAAGGAACTCGTGCCGTTCGCCCCGTGGGTCCAGGGCTTCGACTGGTGGTTCGGACAACCGGCCGGCGCGGTCCTCCTCGGGGTGGTGGTCGTCGGCTTCGTGGCGTTCGTGTGCTTGCCGGCGGCGCGGCGGATCGGCCTGGAGCTCCGGCTCTGGGGCGTGGCCTACTTCGTCTACCTGCTCGCGGTGTTCTTCCCGCAGTCGAGCACGTGGCGCATCCTGCTGCCGATCGCGCCGCTGCTCGGCATCGTGGCGCTGCCGCGGTCGCGGGTGTTCCGGGTGGCCGTCGTGGTGGCGTGCCTCGCGCTGCAGTGGGTCTGGCTGTCCTGCTGCTGGTGGGTCGACGGCTACGACTGGACCCCGCCGTGATCGGGAGCGGCGTCGACCGCCGTCCCGTCTGACGCGGCCGAGGCGGTCGCCCCGTCCGGCCGGTACGCCGCCGCCGCCGTCACCATCGAGTTCACCGTCGCGATGAACGGCACCGCGAAGAACGCGCCGACCACGCCGGCGATGGTCGTGCCGGCGGTCACACCGAGCACGACGCCGAGCGGGTGCACCTTGACCGCGCTGCCGGTGAGGAACGGGTGCAGGACGTGGCTCTCGAGCTGCTGCACCAGGACCACGATGCCGAGCATCACGAGGGCGGGCACCCACCCGTTGAAGACCAGCGCGACGAGGACGGCGACGATGCCCGCGACGATGGCACCGACGACCGGGACGAAGGCGCCGAAGAACACGATCACGCCGATCGGGATCGCCAGCGGCACCTGGAGCACGAGGGCGCCGATGACGATGCCGAGGGCATCCGTCACGGCGACGACGAGCTGCACCCGGATGAAGCTCGTGAGGGTCTTCCACCCGGCCGCACCGGCCACGTCGATGCGCGGGCGTGCACGGCGCGGGAACAGCCGCACCACCCACGACCAGATCCGCGGCCCGTCGACCAGGACGAAGATCGTGGTGAAGACGACGATGAAGAGGCCCTCGAGTACGTGCACGAGGCCGCTGCCGGCCTCCGCCGCGCCCGAGAGGATCGACGAGGTGTGCTTCTGCAGGAACGCCGTCCCGTCCGACAGCCACTTCGTGACCTGCGCGGCGGTGATGCCGAACGGCTCCGAGGCGAGCAGCGACTGCAGCGACTGCACGTTGTGGCTCAGCCGGTGCTCGAGCGACGGCAGGTCGTACCGGATCTGTGCCGTCACGATGAGCGCGAGCACGCCGATGACGACGACGACGGCGACGAAGCAGGACAGCACCGCCGTCCACTTCGGCCAGCGGTGCCGCTGCAGGAACGCGGACATCGGCGCGAGCAGCGCGCACACCAGGAGCCCGACGAGGAACGGCACGACGATGTCCTGGAGCAGGATGACCGCGGCCACGACGATCGCGAGCGCCGCGACCACGACGAGCAGCCGCCACGAGAACGCCCCGGCGACGCGCATCCCCGTGGGCACGGCTTCGTCGGCGCGGTCGACCGGTCGGGGCGTGGAGCGGATGTTCGGCATACGCCAAGGTGACCACTCCGAGCCGCGAGAACGTCGCAATTCGCCACCCCCAACCTGGGCGGTTTCGCAGTTGCCCCATCGATACGAGATAATGGGCGCGCATGTACTGCACGAAAGGGGACATCTGATGGCAGCCATGAAGCCGAGGACCGGTGACGGGCCGATGGAGGCTGTTAAGGAGGGTCGACTCATCATCGTGCGGGTTCCGCTCGAAGGTGGAGGCCGCCTGGTCGTCTCGGTCAACGATGCCGAGGCGAAGGAACTCCACGACGCACTCGCTGAGGTCGTCTCGGCCTAGTACGTCGAAGCACCGAACGGGGAGGCCCGGAGCGCGTACGCTCCGGGCCTCCTCGCGTCGGCACGGTCCCGCTGTCGGTGCCGTCCGGCAGGATGGCCGCGTGCCACGGACCCGCCTGCCGATCCGCCGCGTCGAGGAGTACGCGCCGGACCCGCTGCCGCGCGCCGAGTGGCCCGGGACCCTCGCGCCCGTGCGGCAGCTCCTCGACGAGGGGCTCGACCTCGATCCCGTGACGGTGTTCGTCGGCGACAACGGCGTCGGCAAGTCCACCCTGGTCGAGGCGATCGCCCTCGCCTTCGGGATGGGGCCGGAGGGCGGGTCGACGATGTCCGGGCACACCACCCGCCCGTCGGAGTCCGCGCTGTGGGAGCACCTGCTCCTCGTGCGGGAGCCCGGGGCGTCCAAGGGCGGGTTCTTCCTGCGCGCCGAGACCATGCACGGTCTCTTCACCTTCCTCGAGCAGCACCCCGGCGCGCGACCCGAGCCGGTCTTCCACGAGCGCAGTCACGGCGAGTCCTTCCTCGACTTCGTGATCGACCGGTCGCAGTGGCCCGGGCTCTGGATCCTCGACGAGCCGGAGTCCGCACTGTCGTTCTCCGGGTGCCTCGCGCTGATCGGTCTGCTGCAGTCCATCGTCGAGAGCGGTCTCGGCCAGGTCGTGCTGTCGACGCACTCCCCGGTGCTCGCCGCGTTCCCCGGCGCGACCATCCACGAGGTCGGGGAGTGGGGGCTGCGTCGGACGTCCTGGGGTGCGCTGGACCTCGTGCGCAACCAGCGGGCGTTCCTCGAGTCGCCGGAGCGCTACCTGCGCCACCTGGGCTGAGCGGCTACGCCGACACCTTCGTCATCTGCAGCAGCCCGTCGCCCGCCGGCGAGAGCGCGCTGATGACCGCACCCGAGGTCGACACCTCGGTCAGGAGCAGTCGGAAGTCCGTGGTCGCCCGGTCCCGCTTCACCGGGTCGGCGACGCGGCCCCGCCAGAGCGCGTGCGGCACGAGCACGGTGCCACCGAGGCGGGCGAGCCGCAGCCCGTGCTCCACGTACTCGATGACGTGCTCCGGGTCCGCGTCGACGAGGACGACGTCGTAGGACGCCTCGTTCATCCGCGGCAGCACCTGGTTCGCCCGGCCGGGGATCAGGCGGATGCGTGCGGGGGCGGTGCCGGCGGCGATGAAGGCGTCACGCGCGTACTGCTGGTGGTCGACCTCGACGTCGATCGTGGTGAGGGTGGCGGTCGGCGCGCCGCCGAGCAGGTACAGCCCGGAGACGCCGAGGCCGGTGCCGATCTCGATGATGCTCGTCGCCCGCGACGCGGCGGCGACGACGCCGATCTGCGCGCCGATGGCGGGGGAGATCGCCTCGACCCCCAGCTCGAGGGAGTGCTCACGAGCACGGGCGATCACCTCGGACTCCGAGACGATGTCCTCGGCGAACTTCCAGTTCGACTCTTTCTCTGACACGCACACTCCGTTCGGGTGACAACTCTACGGGTGCGGCGGAGTGCGGACGGGTTACGCTCGTACCGTGTTCGACGGCTTCGAGAAGTTCCTGGTGATCGGGATCATCGGCGTCCTCTTGCTCGGGCCGCAGCGGCTGCCGATGTACGCCCAGAAGCTCGCCGAGTTCGTGAAGGCCGTCCGTCGTTTCGCCGACACCGCGAAGGACCGGATGCGCGAGGAGATGGGTCCCGAGTTCGACGAGGTCGACTGGCAGAAGCTCGACCCGCGGCAGTACGACCCCCGTCGGATCATCCGCGACGCCCTGCTCGACTCCGGGGCGAGTGCCGCCGCCGTGCAGACCGCGCAGGTCACCGCGTCGAAGGTGCGCGCGACGGCACCGGTGGTGCCGCTCGCCGTCGGCGAGGCCGCACCGTTCGACTCGGAGGCGACCTGACGCCCGTCACGTGACCGCTCGACGGACGGGAGGCACGGTGCCGGCTGGCACCGCGCCTCCCGTCCGTCGGTGGTGGCGACTACCGCAGGTCGACGAGGAACCGGTCCGTCCAGGCGAGCGCCGGCGCGCTCGGGACCGAGCTGCACGTCGACATCGCCGTGGTCGAGGAGCACGGGGTGTCCCGGTCGAGCGACCAGTAGTGCACGCCGGCGAGGCCGTTCGCCTTCGCGTAGGCGGACAGGGTGTCGACGTCGGCGAGGGTGAAGACCTCGTCGGAGGCGTCGTTCACGCCGATCATCGGGGTGACCTCGATCTTCGAGGGCGCGATGCCGTACGTGTGCTCGAGGTTCGTGACGGCCTGGATCGAGGACTTCCCCATCTCGCAGGTCGATCCGGACAGGACGCAGTTCGCGGTCGTCGCGCGGCCGAAGTCCATCGTCATGAGGTTGACGGTGTAGTTCGTCAGCGTCGAGGCCTTGATCGCCTTGACCGTGGCGTCACCCGTGCTGTTCAGCCCGCCGAAGCTGCCGTCGCTGGCGGCCAGGGTGGCGAGGGTGAACGAGAAGCGCATCCCCGGGTACTTCGACTGTGCGAGCGCGGCGGCGTTCACGAGGTTCTGCACGTCGGCCGCGGACTGCCCGCTCTCGATGTCGAAGTCGACGCCGATCATGTGTGGGGTGGCGTACCGGGCGATGAAGCTCTGCAGTGCCGTGCCCGAGCATTTGAAGGAGCCCGCAGCACCGCCGGTGCTCACGATGTAGTCCACACCCGCGGCGTCGAGCTTCGGGATGTTGGCGCTCGCGAACGCGTCCGCGGCGACCCCGCCCCAGTTCTCGCTGCCGCAGGTGCCGGTGGCGAAGGCGAGCGTGATCGCCTTCAGGCCGGGCTCACGGGTGGACACGAGGCTGTTGCTCGACCCCACGACGGGGATGCGCGTGCCGGTGACCGCGGTGTTCATGACGTTCGTGTTCCAGTCGAGGTTCACGGTGACGTCCTTGTACGGGCTGAACACGAGGCCGCTGGCGGTGCCCCCGCTGCCGCCGGTCCCCGGGTTCGTCGTCCCACCACCGGGCGGGGTGGTCGTCCCACCGCCCGTGCCGGTGCAGGCGCCGGTCGATGTCCACGGCTGGCCGCTGCCGGTCGCCCCGGAGTGCGTCGCGGGGTCGTCGCCCTGCGTCCACCAGTTCGCGGTGTAGTTCGTGCCGTTCTCACTGACCGTGGCGCCGCCGGTGTAGGCGGTGCCGGCGCTCCAGGCCGTGGCGCACGTCGGCGTCGCGGCCAGTGCTGGTGCAGCGGCGAGCGATCCCCCGGCGATCGTCGCCACGACGGCGGCCACGAGGCCGATCCGCACGCGGATGTCGTTCTTCACACGGTTCTCCTGTCCTCGGCCGGACGTCGTCGTCCGGCGGGTGGAACTCCTGCGACCCGAATACGCAGGAGCATTGTGGAATACCCCTGCATATTGCTCCGAGGTGGAACGACCTGTCCATGAACGAACGTACAGGTGTGCGGTCTCAGTCCTTCGTCGCGATGATGGTGAACGTGGTCGGCAGGCGGTCCCGGTCGGTGTCGGGCCAGGCCCAGGAGCCGTCCCCGGTGTCGACCATCCGCGGGCTGAAGCGCCACGGCAGGGTCGCGCCCTCGTCGAGCCGTCGGAGCCGCAGACCGGTGCCGAGCAGGGCGTTCACGACCTCCGACAGCGGGTGCGGCCACTCGTACGTCCGGGTGTTCGTCACGGTCCCCTCACCCGCGTAGGTGCCGGCGTCGTCCCACTGCTGTGCGGTGCCGTCCGGGAAGTACCGGTACCGGGTCACGAGCTCGTCCGCCGACTCGTCCAGGGCGTACAGAGCCGGGTGCCCGTCGCGGATGAAGAACACCCCGCCCGGCCGGAGCAGCGCGGCGACCTGCGCCGCCCACCGGTCGAGGTCGTCGAGCCAGCAGATCGTGCCGATGCTCGTGTAGACGACGTCGAAGTCGCCGACGACGGCTGCCCGGGCGTCGAGCACGTCCGTCTCGACCCAGTGCACGTCGAGTGCCAGCCGCTCGGCGAGCCCGGCGGCGGAGGCGAGGGCCGCGGGGGAGAAGTCGACGCCGGTGACCCGGGCGCCCTCGCGCGCCAGGGAGACCGTGTCGGTGCCGATGTGGCACTGCAGGTGGCAGACGTCGAGCCCGGTCAGGGAGCGGGACGGCAGCCACGGGCGGAGCACGGGCAGGTCGTCCCGGACGACGGTCGATCGGTGGTCGGGGTCGGACAGCTGCTCGATCTCGTACGCGCCCTCGTGGATCGGCACGCGGTCGTCCCAGTTCGCGCGGTTCGTGTCGCGGGCGTGCTCCCAGTCGACGGTGACGTGGTCGGTGCTCATGCCCTCGACCCTAGGACAGCGAGAGCCCGAGCTTCCGGCCGACGAGTCCCCGGCCCATCGTGGTGATGCGGTCCGCGATCGCCGTCAGGGCCACCGCCCCGGGGTCGGACGGGTTGCCGAGGACCACCGGGACACCGGCGTCGCCGCCCTCGCGCAGCGGCACGGACAGCGGCACGCTGCCGAGCACCGGCACGGGGGCGTCCTGGTCCCGCGAGAGCCGCCGGGCCGTCTCCGCGCCACCGCCCTCGCCGAACAGGTGCAACACGCTGCCGTCCGGCTGCACGAGCCCCGCCATGTTCTCCACCACGCCGATGACCCGCTGCCCGGTCTGCCGGGCGACGATCCCGCTGCGCTCGGCCACGTCGGCGGCGGCCGCCTGCGGGGTCGTCACGACGAGGACCTCGGCGTGGGGGAGCAGCTGGCCGACCGAGATCGCCACGTCCCCGGTCCCCGGCGGCAGGTCCAGCAGGAGCACGTCGAGGTCGCCGAACCACACGTCGGTCAGGAACTGCGACACCGTCCGGTGCAGCATCGGCCCGCGCCACGACACCGCGGTGGAGACGTCGTCGACGAACATCCCGATCGACACGACCTTCACGTCGTGGGCCACCGGCGGCAGGATCATGCTGTCCACCCGGGTGGGGCGCGGCGCCACGCCCGCGGCGTCGGTGAGCCCCATCAGGCCCGGGATGCTGAAGCCGTGCACGTCGACGTCGACGATGCCCACCCGCTGACCCCGTGCAGCGAGCGCCACGGCGAGGTTCGCGGTGACGGTCGACTTCCCGACGCCGCCCTTGCCGCTCGTGACGGCGATCACGCGGGTGAGCGAGTCCGGCGTGAACTGCACGCCCTTCGGTCGGCCGGCCCGGAGCCGTTCGGTGAGCGCGGCCCGGGTCGCCGGGGCCATGACGGACACGTCGACCGCCACCGCGGACACCCCGTCCACGGAACCGGCGGCGGCGCGCACGTCGCGTTCGATCGTGTCGGCGGCAGGGCACCCCACGATCGTGAGCTGCAGGTCGACGCGCACCGCGCCTCCCGGCTGCACGTCGACACCACGGATCATGTCGAGCTCCGTGACGGGCCGGCGGATCTCGGGGTCGATGACGCGGCCGAGCGCAGCGAGGACCGCGGAGCCGAGCCGTTCGTCCGGGGAAACGGCGTCAGCCACGGGCGGTGCTGCCGGACTCGTCCGCGAAGCCGGCGTCGTCGGCATCGCGACGGTCGAGCTCCTCGAGCAGGGAGCGGATCTCGGCGCGGATGAAGTCCTTCGACGCCATGTCGCGCATCGCCAGGCGGAGCGCGACGACCTCACGCGCGAGGTACTCGGTGTCCGCCAGGTTCCGCTCGGCACGCTGCCGGTCCTGCTCGAACTGCACGCGGTCGCGGTCGTCCTGCCGGTTCTGGGCGAGGAGGATGAGGGGCGCGGCGTACGACGCCTGCAGCGAGAGCACGAGGGTGAGCGCCGTGAAGCCGATCGCCGCCGAGTCGAACTGCCACGACTTCGGCGCGAGCGTGTTGTAGCCCATCCAGACCGCGCAGAACAGGGTCAGACCGACGAGGAACCACGGCGTGCCCATGGCCCGCGCGATGCCCTCGGTGGCGCGTCCGAACGCGTCGCCGCGCCCGGACCGGCGGCGGGTCGGCAGTACGCGCGTGCGCATGCCCTTCGGGGAGTCGAGGCGCTCCTGGCGCTCCAGCCGCTCCTGGCGGTTCTCATCCGTTCGGGCCACGGGTGGTCCTCCTTCCCGTCGTCACGGGCGTCTTGCGCGGGCGTTGGCGTGGGAGCGGTGAGGGTTCCCCCTCGCCCTGACTTCGCCAGTCGTCCGGCAGGACGTGGTCGAGGACATCGTCGATCGTCACCACCCCGACGAGTCGGTGGGCGTCGTCGACCACGGGGACGGACAGCAGGTTGTAGGTCGCCATGATGCGCGTGACCTCGGCGGCGCTCGCGTCGACCCGGACCGGTTCGGTCTGCTGGTCGATGAGGGTGCCGAGCCGCTCGTTCGGCGGGTAGCGCAGCATGCGCTGGAAGTGCACGAGGCCGAGGAAGCGGCCGGTGGGCGGCTCGTACGGCGGCAGCGTGACGCAGACCGCGGCACCGAGCACCGGGGCGAGTTCGTGGCGCCGCACGAGCGCGAGCCCCTCGGCCACCGTGGCGTCCGCGGAGACGATGACCGGCTCGGTCGTCATGAGGCCACCGGCGGTGTCCGGCTCGTACTCGAGGAGCATGCGCACGTCCTGCGCCTCCTCCGGCTCCATGAGCTCGAGGAGCGCCTCGCTCCGTTCGTCGGAGAACTGCGCGAGCACGTCGGCCGCGTCGTCGGGCTGCATGTGGTCGAGGACGTCGGCGGCGCGGGAGTCGTCGAGCCGGGTGAGGATCTCGATGCGCTCCTGGTCGGGCATCTCCTCGAGCACGTCGGCCAGACGGTCGTCGGGGAGTTCCTCGGCGACCTCGAACCGGCGCTCGGCCGGGAGGTCGAGCAGCGTGGACGCGAGGTCGGCCGGCAGCAGGTCGGAGTACGCGGCGATGACGTGCTCGGCGGACTGGGCCTCGCCGGGGAGCTCGTCCTCGGTGACCTCGTTCCAGGTGGCGAACGTCGTCGGACCCTTGCCGAACGGCGACGGCGTGGTCTTCGGCTTCCGGAGGAAGAGCTGCGACACCTCCCAGTCGCCCTGCCCGCGGTCCTCGATCGCGACGTCCTCGATGGTGGCGCGGATGCGTTCCTTCTTGATGAGGACCTTGCGGCCGAGCATCTCCGCGATCACCCGGACCTCGCCACCGCGCTGCTCGAAGCGGCGCATGTTCACGATGCCCGTGGTGATGACCTGCCCGGCACCGATCGAGGTGATCCGGCCGATGCTCACGAAGATGCGGCGCTTGCCCGGGACCTCGACGATGAGCCCGACGACGTGGGGCGCGTCCACGCGGCGGTACACGACGAGGACGTCGCGCACCCTGCCGACACGGTCGCCCGCGGGGTCGAAGACGGAGCACCCGGCGAGGCGGGCGACGAAGACCTTCGTGGCGCTCACCCGACCCAGCGTAGTCGCTGCGCATGGGGGTTCTTCCCCGTGTGTGCACGTGCGATCGCAAGGTGTCCGGTGAATGATGGCTGTGTGAGCAATCAGAGCCCCTTCGCCGGCAGGACCGCCCAGGCCTTCCCGACGCTGCCCAAGGGCGACGTCCTCGGCACCTACGACAGCTACCCCGACGCCCAGCGCGTCGTGGCTAAGCTCGCCGAGGCCGACTTCCCGGTCAACCAGCTCTCCATCGTCGGCAACGACCTGAAGACCGTCGAGCGCGTCACCGGCAAGCTGACCTACGGCCGTGCGGCGATCGCGGGCGCGCTGTCCGGGCTCTGGCTCGGCATCTTCTTCGGGATCGTCCTGACCCTGTTCTCGCCGAGCGCGGGCGGCCTCATCCTCGCCGCCGCCATCATCGGCGCCGCGTTCGGCATGCTCTACGGCATCGTCTCGTTCGCCATCACGAAGCGGCAGCGGGACTTCACGAGCGTGCACCAGGTCCTCGCCACGAACTACCAGATCATGGTGGAGCCCCAGCTCGTCGGGCAGGCCCGCCGCATCCTCGGTGAGGCCGGCCTCGCCCCCGCCACGCACTGGAACCCGGGGACGCCCGGTGCGCCCGGGGCTCCCGGCGCGGGCTTCCAAGGACAGCCGCCGCAGCAGCCGTGGCGTCCGGGGCCCGGCTCCGGCGCGGGTGCGCCGCAGCAGTCGCCGTACGGCGGGCACGCCACCCCGCACCAGCAGCCGGGAGGCACGCAGCAGCCCGGCACGTCGGCCCCCGGCTCGCAGGCGGGCGCGCCGCGGTACGGCACGAACGAGGGCCCCCGGTACGGGGAGAACCCGTCGGCGTCCGGCGCGGCGGGTGCTCCCGTGCCGCCGACGACTGCGGCGCCGCAGGCCCGTCCGGACGAGCCGCCGCGCTACGGCGAGCGGGTCACGGGCGCGACGCCGACCTCGGCGCCCGCACCCGCACCCGCACCCGCGCCGACGTCGTCGGAGTCGGACGCGGAGCCTGGCGAGCCGAAGGACGACGGCCAGCCCCGCTGAGCCCGCCGGCGCGCCGGTCCCGCTGGCCCCGCCGGCCCCGTCGGCGAGATCGCACGACGCGCCGCTCACGTCCGCCGAGATCGCACGAACGGTCGCTCCCCACCGCGGGGAGCGACCGTTTTCGCGATCTCGTGGGACCGGAGCGCCGGGGCTACAAGACCTTCGAGTAGCAGATCGAGGTGGGCACGCCGACGTACGGACCGAAGTTCGCGATGCGCGAGAACCCCTCGCGCTCGTAGAACCCGATCGCCCGCTTCTGCTCGTTGCCCGTCTCGAGGACGAGTGCGGGTGATCCGAGGTCGAGCGCGGCCTCTTCCAGCCGTCGCAGCAGCGCCGCCGCGACCCCGGCTCCGCGGGACTCCGGCCGGACGTACATCCGCTTGATCTCGGTGATGCCGTCCTGCACGACCCGGAGACCACCGCAGCCGAGGGGTGTCCCGTCCTCGTCGCGCGCCAGGAAGAACACCGCGATCGACTCCGCCGTGGGCTTCTCGCCCGGTTCGGTGTCACCGCCGTAGGCACGGTCGATCTCCAGACGCTGGGCCGCGCGGAGCCGCTGGGCGTCGGGGGAGTCGAAGTGCTCGACGTCGATCGAGAACGTGCCCTCGCTCGGGCTGGGGGAGACCTCCGGTGTCGTCACCCGCTCAGGCTAGCGGCCGGAGCGGGCGATCCACCCCTCCACTTCCGAGGGGGTCCGGGGGATCCCGACGGACAGGTTCTCGGCGCCGTCCTCGGTCACCAGGATGTCGTCCTCGATGCGCACGCCGATGCCGCGGAACTCCTCGGGCACGGTGAGGTCGTCCTGCTGGAAGTACAGGCCGGGCTCGATCGTGAAGACCATGCCGGGCTGCACGATGCCGTCGATGTACATCTCGCGGCGGGCCTTCGCGCAGTCGTGCACGTCGAGGCCGAGGTGGTGGCTCGTGCCGTGCACCATGTACCGGCGGTGGAACTGGTTGTCCTGCTGCAGGGACTCCTCGGCGGTGCCGGGCAGGAAGCCCCACTCGGCGGTCTTCCGGGCGATGACCTCCATCGCCGTCGCGTGCACCTGCCGGAAGGTGATGCCGGGCTTCACGATCGCGAACGCGGCGTCGGCCGCTTCGAGCACGGCCTCGTACACCAGCCGCTGCACGTCGGAGAAGGTGCCGCTGACGGGGAGGGTACGGGTGATGTCCGCCGTGTAGAACGAGTCGACCTCGACCCCGGCGTCGATCAGGATGAGGTCACCCGGCTCGACGGCTCCGTCGTTCCTGGTCCAGTGCAGGATGCAGGCGTGGTGCCCGGACGCCGCGATGGTGTCGTAGCCGACCGTGTTGCCGTCGGCACGGGCACGGCGGTTGAAGGTTCCCTCCACGATGCGCTCACCGCGGGGGTGGGCGAGCACGGCGTCGAAGTCGGCGATGACGTCGTCGAACCCGGCCTTGGTCGCGTTGACGGCCTTGCGCAGCTCGTTGACCTCGTACGCGTCCTTCACCAGCCGCAGCTCGGAGAGGTCACGCGCGAGGACGTCGTCGGTCGCCGGCGCCTCGTCGGTGGCGGGTGCGCCGCCGACGGTGGTGCCCAGGCGCTCGTCGAGGGAACGGGTGAGGTCGGCGTCGGCGTCGCGCAGCACCAGTGCCGAGGAGTCGAGTGCGTCGACCACGGCGCCGACGTCGCCGAGGTCGGCCGTGGCGATCCCGAGGTCCGCCGCGACCTCGGCCAGGGAGGGGCGCGGCCCGACCCAGAACTCCCCGATCTCCGGGTTCGCGTAGAACTCCTCCGAGTCACGGCCGGCGGTCGCACGGAAGTAGAGCGTGGCGTCGTGCCCGGAGCCGTTCGGCGTCATCACGAGCACGGAGCCGACGACGGTGTCGGTGCCCCAGCCGGTGAGGTGCGCGAACGCGGAGTGCGGGCGGAACGGGTAGTCGCAGTCGTTCGAGCGGACCTTCGCCTGCCCCGCCGGCACCACGATCGTGCGCCCGGGGTGCAGCTCGGAGATCCGGGCGCGGCGCTCGGCGGCGAAGGCGGCCTGCTCACGGGGCTCGGGGAGCGGGCGGTCGCGCTCGGCCCACTGCGAGCCGATGTAGTCCTTGAACGTCGAGGACCCGGGAGTCGTGGAACGGTTGCTCGTCGCGCGGGGAGTGGTGTCCGACATGCACCCATCATCGCACCGCCCGCACCGGCCCGGCCTGTGCGGCTCCTCACCTGTGGATAGCATTGTCGACGTGCCCGATCCGTTCATCGACCTGCACGCGCACTCGAGCGTCTCCGACGGCACCGAGCGACCCGCGGACCTCGTCCGGGCGGCAGCAGCCGCCGGACTGGACGCCGTCGCCCTGACGGACCACGACACGACGGCGGGCTGGTCCGAGGCGATCGCGACCGTGCGCGACCTCCCGCTCACGCTCCTCCCGGGTCTCGAACTGAGCACGCGCGTCGGGTACCGCAGCGTCCACGTCCTCGGCTACCTGGTCGACCCCGAGCACCCGGGACTCGTCGCGGAGACGGGCCGCATCCGCGACGGCCGGCTGTCCCGAGCCCGTCGGATGGTCGACCGGATCGGCCGCGACCACCCGATCACCTGGGAGGACGTCCTCGCCCAGGCCAGCGACGGTGCGACGATCGGACGCCCGCACATCGCCGACGCGCTCGTCGCGCGCGGTCTCGAGTCCGACCGCAGTGCCGCGTTCCGCGGGATCCTGCACCCGGCGTCCGGGTACTACGAGCCGCACGAGGCACCGACGCCGCTGCGTGGCGTCGAACTCATCCGACAGGCGGGCGGCGTCCCGGTGATCGCGCACCCGGCGGCGTCCTCGCGCGGCATCGTCATCGACGAGCCCGCGCTGCGCGAACTCGTCGAGGCCGGTCTCGGCGGCCTCGAGGTCGACCACCGCGAGAACATCGCCCACGGCAAGCGCACGCTGCTCGACTGGGCGGCACGCTACGACCTCTTCGTCACCGGGTCGAGCGACTACCACGGCACCGGCAAGCCGAACCGTCTCGGCGAGCACCGCACGGCCCGCGCCGCGTTCGACGCCATCCGTGCCGAGGCGACCGGGAGCGCCCCCGTCGTCGGCGCCGGTTCCCGCCTCACCTGACGCCGCCGGCCCCGCCCGTCGCGAAAGCGACACATCTCGCGCCGGCGGCTTCGATCACACCGTCAGAGCGACAGAGTGCCGTCGAACGTTCACGGAGATCTGTCGCTTTCGCGCGGGGGTACGGGCAGCGCGGCTCACCGGGCGGGGACGACGAAGGGCCCGTCGCGGATGCGACGGACCCCTCGGCCTGGAGGCGCTACTCGCCGTCCGACGTGCCCTGCGGTGCCGAGGCGGTCGCCTCGGACGACCCGGTGCCGGCCCCGCGACGGCGGCGGCGCCGGCGACGCTTCGCCGCGCCGTCGCCGGACGCGGCCTCGGTGCCCTCGGCCTGCGGAGCCGACGACCCGGCGGCCGGAGCCTGCGGGGCGGACTGGTCCGTGCCTCCGGACCGGGTGCGGGTGCGCGGCGGACGCGACCCGCTGCGCGGACGGTCGCCCGTCTTCCGGTCGGCCGGGCCACCGGCCGAGGCGGCGTGCGCCGAGGCGCCCGGCAAGCGACCCTTCGTGCCCTGCGGGATGTCGAGGTCCTCGAAGAGGTGCGGCGACGACGAGTAGGTCTCGACGGGCTCGGGGATGCCGAACTCGAGGGCCTTGTCGATCAGCGTCCACTTGTGCAGGTCGTCCCAGTCGACGAACGTGACCGCGATGCCGGTCTTGCCGGCACGGCCCGTGCGACCGGCACGGTGCAGGTAGGTGTCCGGGTCGTCCGGGATCGTGTGGTTGATCACGTGCGTGACGTCGTCCACGTCGATGCCGCGGGCCGCGACGTCGGTGGCGATGAGGACGTCGCGCTTGCCGGCCTTGAACGCGGCCATCGCGCGCTCACGCTGCTCCTGGTTGAGGTCGCCGTGCACCGCCGCGGCGTTGAAGCCGCGGTCCTTGAGCTCCTCGACGAGCTTCGCCGCGGCACGCTTCGTGCGGGTGAAGATGACGGTCTTGCCGCGGCCCTCGGCCTGCAGGATGCGGGCGATGACCTCGTCCTTGTCGAGCGAGTGCGCGCGGTAGATGACGTGCTTGATGTTGGCCTGCATGAGGCCCTCGTCCGGGTCGGTCGCGCGGATGTGCACCGGGCGGCTCATGAACCGGCGGGCGAGCGCGATGATCGGCGCGGGCATCGTGGCCGAGAACAGCATGGTGTGCCGCACGTCGGGGATGGCCTGGAAGATGCGCTCGATGTCCGAGAGGAACCCGAGGTCGAGCATGCGGTCGGCCTCGTCGAGCACGACCTCCTGCACGTGGGAGAGGTCGAGGAGACGCTGGCGCTGCAGGTCGATGAGGCGACCGGGCGTGCCGACGACGATCTGCGCGCCGGCCTTGAGCTGCTCGATCTGGCCCTCGTACGCCTTGCCGCCGTAGATCGACACGATGGTCGTCGGACGGTTCGACGCGGCCAGCTCGAGGTCCTCGGTGACCTGGACCGCGAGCTCACGGGTGGGGACGACCACGAGGGCCTTCACGCCGGGCTCCGGGTCCGCCCCGAGTCGCTGGATGAGGGGGAGGCCGAAGCCGAAGGTCTTGCCGGTCCCCGTCTTGGCCTGGCCGATGATGTCCTGGCCGGTGAGGGCGAGCGGGATCGTCTGCTGCTGGATCGGGAAGGGCTCGAGGATGCCCTTCGTCGCGAGCGCGTCGACGATGTCCTGCTCGATGGAGAGGTCTGCGAAAGTCAAAGAATCACCTTAGTCCTGGTGGAAGTCCCGACCAGTCTACCGACGGGCCGGTCGGGCGGGGGCGACGGGGCGTTCCCGCTATGCTCGTCGGGTGGTGTCGTGGTGGAACCGGAAGCGCGCGGCGGAGCTCGCGTCCGCATGGCTCGCGTCGCGGAACCCGCGGAACGCCTCGCCCGTCGAACGCCTGCAGCTCGACGACGTCAGCCCCGAGCTCGACGTCTACCTCGGTCAGGCCGCGTACCTGGAACTGTCGCTCTACGAGACGATGGGCCGCGCCGGTGCCGGTGCTCCCACCCTGTCCGGGCGACTCGTCACCGGCGTGCTGGCGACGACCGCGCTCGAGCGGCACCGCACCATCGTCGCCGAGATCGAGCGGACCGGGGGCGACCCCGCGGCACTCATGGCGCCGCACCGCGAGGCCATCGACCTGTTCCTCGAGCGGACGAGCGGCGCCGACTGGTACGAGTCGATGCTCACCGGCTACGTGACGGCCGGCATCCTCAACGACCTGTTCGGCTCGCTGCTCCGGTCGCTCCCGGCCGAGGTGCGGCAGCGGCTGAAGACCGTGTTCGACGCGCGTGAGGAAGCCGCCGTCGTCGAGGAACTCTCCGCGCGCATCGCCGAGGACCCGTCGGTCGGGTCGCGCCTGGCGATGTGGGGCCGGCGGCTCGTCGGCGACACCCTGCTCGTCGCCCGGTCGGCCCTCGCGTCGCACGCGCGCGAGGACCAGGAGCGCCTCGAGCCGGTCTGGACCGAGCTCATCGCCGCGCACACGCGACGGATGGACGCGCTCGGTCTGACGGCCTAGGCGCCCTGGGCCTTGATCCGCTCGTAGTAGGCCGCGTCGGCCGCCGTGCGGCGCCGGCCGAGGAACCACTCCGCGACGACGGCGACGACGCCGGCGCCCACGAGGGCGACGACCCAGATCCAGGTCGCGTCGTACCGCCAGCCGAGCCACGTGAGCGCTTCCCACAGGACGGCCGCGACGATGCCGCCGACGGCCGGTCCCAGCAGGGAGCCGCGGCTCGTGCGCCACGGCACCACGACGTGCGCGACGGCCCCGACGATCAGGCCGCCGAGGACGACGAACAGCAGTTCCACGTCGTCAGGCGACGAAGCCGATGCGGCGGGCCTCTTCGGCGCCGACCTCGACGTAGGCGAGCGAGGCGACCGGGACGATGAAGCGACGGCCCTTCTCGTCCTGGAGCGAGAGGTGCGTCGACTTCGCGTCGAGGGCCTGCGAGACGGCCTTCTCGATCTCGTCGGCGGTCTGGGCGGTCTCGAACGCGATCTCGCGCGGGCTGTTGGTGATGCCGATCTTGATGTCCACGAGCACAGCGTATCCGAGCGGTCCCCGGCGGCATCGGACGTTCGCCGCAGGCGCACCGCTCGTGGCGTCCGGCCGGTGTCGGTCCCGGCGGTTACCGTACGAGGGTGCCCCAGACCACGCTCACCCCCGCGCCCGAGGCGGTCGGCGTCGCGCGGGCGCTGGCGTCGGACCCCTCGCAGTCCGCGGTGCTCGACCTGCCCGACGGTCGGCACGCGGCGGTCATCGGCGCACCGGGCACCGGGAAGACCACGACCCTGGCCCGGCTCGTCGCCGCACGACTCACCCGTCCCGACGCGATCTCGCCGGACGGACACGCGACGGTGCTCGCCCTGACCTCCGCGCGCGCCGCCGCGACCGCGCTGCGGGACCGGCTGGCGGCCTCGGTCGACCGGGTCGTCCCGGGGGCGCTCGCCCGCACCGTGAACTCGCTCGCGTTCCAGATCGTCGCGCACGCCGCGGCGGAGCAGGGTCAGGAGACGCCGACGCTGCTCACCGGTGGCGAGCAGGACCGCATCATCGCCGACCTGCTCGAGGGGCACGAGCTCGACGGCACCGGGCCGGACTGGCCCGCCCCGATCACCGAGGTCGTGCGGGAGCGCGCCGGCTTCCGCACCGCCCTCCGCGACGTCATGATGCGTGCCGTCGCCGCGGGTGTCGAGCCCGAGGACATGCGCGAGCTCGGCGACGACACCGGCCGGCCGGAGTGGCGCGCGGTCGGGGACTTCGTCGACGAGTACCGCGCCGCCGTGACGTCGTTCCGTGCGACGAGCCTCGACGCCGCCGAACTCGTCGCGTACGCCACCGCTGCGGTCCTCCGCGGCCAGGTACCGGCCAGCGTCGCGGCGCTGCGGCTCCTCGTGGTGGACGACACGCAGGAGCTCGTCGAGGGGGAGATCGCGCTGCTCGGCGCCCTCGCCCGGTCCGGCGTGCAGGTCGTCGCGTTCGGCGACCCGGACATCGCCGCCTCGGCGTTCCGCGGCGCCGAACCGGACGTGCTCGGGCGGTTGGCCGTGCGGCTCGGCGTCGACCGGGTGGACGAGGTCGTGCTCACGACGGTGCACCGGCACGCCGAACCCATCCGTGCCCTCGTCAGCGGGATCACCGGGCGCATCGGCGCCGCCGCGGCCGGTCGGCAGCGCACCGCCACGGCGACCGCGACCGACGCCCGCCCGGACGCGGTCCTGCACCTCGAGGGGGCCAGCCGCGCCGCACTCGTCGTGGCCGTCGCCCGCCGACTGCGTGAACACCGCCTGCTCGACGGCGTCCCGTGGCACCGGATGGCCGTCGTCACCCGCAGCGGTGCCGCGATCCCGGAACTCGTCCGGGCGCTGTCCGTCGCCGAGGTCCCGGCGACCGCCGGTGCCGCGCCCGTCCGGCCCCGGGACGACACCGCGGCACGTGCCCTGCTCGACGCGGCCGCCGTGTCGCTCGGGGTGCTGCCGCTCGACGCCGTGCTCGCGACGTCGTTCGCGACCGGACCCCTCGGCGGCCTCGACACGCTCGCGATGCGGCGCCTCCGGCTGGCCCTGCGCCGCGAGGAGCTGGCCGGCGGCGGCACCCGGACCGCCGACGAGCTCCTGGTGGACGCCCTCGGCGCGCCCGAACGGCTCGCGACGGTCGACGCGGGCTTCGCGCGCCGCGCCACCCGACTCGCGCGCAGCCTGGTGCAGGCGCGGGCCGACGCGGAGTCCGGGGCCAGCATCGAGGAGATCCTCTGGGGGCTCTGGGAACGGAGCGGCCTCGCAGGCACCTGGGGCGGCCAGTCCGCCGCGGGGGGTGTCGGGGCCGCCGAGGCCGACCGGCACCTCGACGCCGTGGTCGGACTGTTCACCGCGGCGAAGCGCTTCGTGGAACGCACGCCGGACGCCCCCGCCCGCGTGTTCGTCGACGACCTGCTCGGCGCGGACCTGCCCGAGGACTCCATCGGCCCGGACCGCACGGCCGGCCGCGTCCGGGTGCTCACCCCGTCCGCCACGATCGGGCTCGAGTGCGACGTCGTCGTCGTGCTCGGGCTGCAGGACGGCGTCTGGCCGAACACCCGCGTGCGCGGCAGCCTGCTCGACCCGGACGGTCTCGTGCGCGCCGCTGCCGGCACCGACCACGCGGCGATCGACGACCGGGCCGCCGTGATCGCCGACGAGCTCCGGCTCTTCGCCCGTGCGGTCTCCCGGGCCACCACGCAGGTCGTGATCGGCACGGTCGCCAACGACGACGAGGCCCCGTCCCCGTTCGTCCGGCTCGTCCCGGTCCCGCCCGACCGGCAGCCCACCGTGCACCCGCTCTCCCTCCGCGGGCTCGCCGGGTCGCTGCGTCGCCGGGTGGTCGCGTCCGGGGACCACGAGGCCGCCTCCGCGCTCGCCCGCCTCGCCGCGGCCGAGGTGCCGGGCGCCGCTCCGGACGACTGGTACGGGCTGGCCGAGCCCTCAACTGACGACCCGCTGGTCGACCTCACCGCGCCGCCGGAGCCGGAGCACGAGGGCGGCGAACCCGTGCCGCCGACCGTCGCCGTCTCACCGTCCCGGATCGGCACGTACGAGGAGTGCCCGGTGCACTGGTTCGTGCAGACCTTCGGCGGTGGCGCCCCGAGCCCGGCGATGGGCATCGGGACGATCGTGCACGAGGCGATGGAGCACGCGACCGCGGTCGACGTCGAGTCGCTCTGGCGGCACGTGGAGGGCCGGTGGGACGAGCTCACCTTCGAGTCGCCGTGGGTGGCGGACCGCGAGCGCGCCCGCACCCGTCGGATGATCGAGGGGCTCAGCGACTACCTCCGCACGTTCGCGAGCGCCGGACGACGGCTGCTCGGCGCGGAGACCTCGTTCGCCCTGGTGACCGGGCCGGCCCGGATGCGCGGCAGCATCGACCGCATCGAGGTCGACCCCGACGGCCGGGTGAGCGTCGTCGACCTCAAGACCGGTCGGTCGATGCCCAGCGAGAAGAACGACATGCCCGACCACCCGCAGCTCGGCGCGTACCAGCTCGCGGTCGAGGACGGCGCGGTGGAGGGCGTCCCCGCCGGGTCCGAGATGGCCGACGCCCGCCTGGTCTTCGTGCAGAACCCCCGCGGTGGCCACGCCTACTCCGAGCGGACGCAGCACGCGTTCGACGCCGACGCCCGCGACGCCTACCGGCAGCGGCTGCACGCGGTGGCCGAGGGCATGGCAGGCCGGACGTTCCTCGCGAACGTCGACGACCACTGCGAGAAGGCCCGCACGGGCGTGGAGTGCCGGATCCACGTGGTGGGCGAGGTGACCTGGTGACCGAGGAGCTCGTGGAGACCGACGACGGCACCGTGCCGGCGCCCGGCGCGGTGCGCGCACCCCGGCACGACGCCGACACCATCGCCGACGCCCTCGGCCGGCCGCGCCCGACCCCGCAGCAGCGCGCCGTCATCGAGTCGCCGCTCACCCCGGCGCTCGTCGTCGCCGGGGCCGGCAGCGGGAAGACCGAGACGATGGCCTCGCGCGTCGTGTGGCTGCTCGCGAACGGCATGGTCCGCCCGGACGGGATCCTCGGGCTCACCTTCACCCGCAAGGCCGCCGGGGAGCTCTCGGTCCGGATCAACGACCGGATCCGCGCGCTCGAGGACGTCGGCCTGCTCGACGCCGGCGACGCGTTCGAGGCCCCGACGGTGTCCACGTACAACGCCTTCGCGAACGCGGTCTTCCGCGAGAACGCCCTGCTCGTCGGCCGCGACGGCGAGTCGCAGGTCCTCACCGAGCCGTCCGCCTGGCAGCTGGCCCGCCGGGTCGTCGTGGCCGCCCGGGACGACCGGCTCGCCGGACTCGACCGCGACGTCGACACGGTGACCGCCGCGGTCGTGGCGCTCGCCGGGGCGGTGTCCGAGCACCTGGTCGAACCGGAGCGGGTACGGCGGTTCGCGATCGAGTTCGCCGGACTGCTCGAACTGCCGGGCACCACCCGCGGAGCCCCCTACAAGGCGATCACCGACGCCGTCGCCGCGGTGGGAGCGCTCGAGCCGCTGGTCGACCTGGTCGAGGAGTTCCGCCGGCAGAAGGTGGACCGCGGCTTCGTCGAGTTCTCCGACCAGATCGCCCTCGCCCTGGCCGCCGCCGAGTCCGCCCCGCGCGTGGTCACCGACCTCCGGCAGCGGTACGGCGTGGTCCTCCTCGACGAGTACCAGGACACCTCGGTGGTGCAGACGCGCTTCCTGGCCCGGCTCTTCCGTGGCCACCCGGTGATGGCGGTGGGGGACCCCCACCAGTCCATCTACGGCTTCCGGGGTGCGAGCGCGGCGAACCTGGCCCGGTTCCCGCGGGACTTCGGCGGGGACGACGGCGAGCGGCCCGTCACCTTCGCGCTCTCGACCAGCTGGCGGAACCCGGTCGACGTGCTCGCCGGGGCGAACGCCGTCGTGGCGCCGCTGTCCGCCGCGTCCGAGGTCGACGTCGAACGCCTGGAACCCCGACCGGGCGCCGACGTCGGCACGGTCCACGCGGTGTTCCCGGAGACCCTGCCGGAGGAGGCAGCGGCGGTCGCCCGCTGGTTCGCCGACCGCCGGGCCGCCGACCCGACGGGGTCGATGGCCCTGCTCCTGCGCTCCCGGAAGGACCTGGCCGCGTTCACCGGGGCGCTCGGCGACCACCGGGTGCCCTACCACGTGCTCGGCACGGGCGGCCTGCTCCAGCGACCGGAGATCGTCGACCTCGTCGCGTGCCTCCGGGTGCTGCACGACCCGGCCGCGGGGAACGACCTCATCCGGCTGCTCGCCGGTGCGCGCTGGCGGATCGGTGCCGCGGACATCGCCGCGCTGCACGCCCTCGCGCGCTGGCTGTTCGGTCGCGACCACACGCAGCAGCGGCTGGACGACGAGCTGACGGCCGCCTTCCGGGCGTCGGTCGCCGCGGGGGAGCACGGCTCGATCGTCGACGCGCTCGACTTCGTCGCGACCGCGCCGGACGACCACGGAGCCCTCGCGGACATCAGCGCGGTCGGTCGGCGTCGCATGCGCGAGCTCGGGGCCCAGCTCGCGGCGCTCCGGTCCCGTGCCGGCGGGGACCTCGTCGACTTCGTCACGCTGGTCGTCCAGGAGATGCGGCTCGACATCGAGGTCGCCGCGCACGAGCAGGGCAGCGGCGCCTTCCTCGACGCGTTCATCGACGAGCTCGCCGGGTTCGTCACGACCGACGACCGCGCCGACCTCGGTGCGTTCCTCGGGTGGATCGACGCGGCGGCCCGACGCGACGACATGGGTCCCCGGTCCGAGGAGCCCGAGGCCGGCACCGTGCAGATCCTCACCATCCACGGGTCGAAGGGCCTCGAGTGGGACGCCGTCGCGGTGCCCCGACTGGTCGAGGGCGCGCTCCCGGCCCGCCCGCAGGAGGGGTCGTCCGGATGGATCGGCTTCGGCCGCCTGCCCTACGAGTTCCGCGGCGACGCCGAGGAGCTCCCACGGCTCGACTGGCGCGGCCACGACACCCAGAAGGACGTCACCCTCGCGATCGACGCCTACAAGGACGAGGTGAAGGCCCGCAACGAGGACGAGGAACGACGGCTGACGTACGTCGCCCTCACCCGGGCGAAGCACGACCTCCTCGTGACGGGGTCGTTCTGGGCGGGCGGGGTCCGGCCGACCGAGCCGAGCCGGTACCTCCGCGACCTCATCGAGGCCGGGGTGGTCGACCCGTCGGCGGTACCGGAGACCACCGAGTACGAGGAGAACCCCCTCGGCGACGCCGGTGCCACGCAGTCCTGGCCGCACGTGCCGTTCGGGCAGCGCGCCGCCCGGGTCGTCGCCGCCGCCGACCGGGTCCGGAACGCCAACCCCGGCGCCGCCGGACGGTTCTCCGCCGACATCGACCTGCTGCTCGCCGAGCGCGCCGCGAACCGGTCGGCCCGGCACACCGTGGTGGTCCCGCACCGCGTGCCGGCGTCCGGCTTCAAGGACTACCTCGCCGAACCCGACGTCGTCGCCGAGCGGCTGCGTCGTCCGATGCCGGAGCGGCCGTACCGGGCCACGCGACTCGGCACGCTCTTCCACCAGTGGGTCGAGCAGCGTGCCCGGAGTGGCGGGTCACTCGAGACGCTGGACGTGTGGGACGGCGAACTGGACCTGGACCGCGAGGACGTCGCCGACGCCTCCACCGAGGCGGTCGTGACCGACGACGACGCCCGGCGGCTCGCCGACTTCCAGGCGACCTTCGCCCGGTCGCGCTGGGCGGGGCTGACGCCGATCGAGGTCGAACGCGAGATCCACATCCCGTTCCTCGGCCACAGCGTCGTCTGCAAGCTCGACGCCGTGTACGAGATCGACGGGCGGGCCGAGGTCGTCGACTGGAAGACCGGCAAGGCGCCGACGGGCGCCGACGACCTGGCGAAGCGGCAGATGCAGTTGGCGCTGTACCGGGTGGCGTACGCCGAGTTCACCGGGCGGCCGATCACGGACGTCGACGCGGTGTTCTACTTCGTGGCGGACGACCTCGAGGTCCGTCCGACGGAGCTGCTCGACCGTGCCGGACTCGAGCGCGCCTGGCGGGACGCGATCGGCTGACGCGCCCCGCGCGCCCCGCGCGCCCCGCGCGCCCCGCGCGCGCCGCGCGCCTCCGAACCACGATTCCGACACGGAACCGGGCCCGGGGGCTGGTGCGACGTCGGGAACGTGGTTCGACGCCGTGTCACGGGGCGACGACGGGCGTGCGGTGCCCATGGGAGCCGCGCCGTGCCTCCAGGCCGACGGCCAGCCGCCGCGACGGCCGCGATCAGCCGTGCCGGCGCTCGGTCGACGACAGCAGCTGCTCGACCTCGCCGATCTCCATCGTCTCGGGGGAGACCGACTGCAGCGGTGCCGCACTCGGCGTCTGCACGGCGTCGACCAGGCGGTGCATCATCGCCACCGCGTCGTCGACCACCTCGGTGCTCTTCGCCTGCACGCCGTGCAGGAGCCACTGCGCGGTCTCGAGCTCGTGGTGCACCCGGGCACGTTGCGCGAGCTGACGGTCCCGACCGCCACCGTTGGCCTCGTAGGCGCTGAGGACCGTGTCGAACGCGTCCTTCCGGCCGGCCAGCACCCAGGCCAGGTCCTTCGCGGGGTCGCCGAGCCTGAGCTCGCCCCAGTCGATGACCCCGGAGACGGTGTCGCCCTCGACCAGGATGGTCTCGGTGCCGAGCGAGCCGTGCACGACGGTCGGCGTGAACTGCCAGAGCTGCTGGTCGCGCGCGGCGCCCTCCCACCGCTCCTTGAGGGCGGCGGGCACGAGCTTCGTCGCCACGGCGCGGTCCATCACGGACACGGCGGAGCGGAGCACCTCGAACGGGGTGAGCGAGGGCAGCCCGGCGTCGGTGACGAAGCTCGTCGGCAGCTGGTGGATCGCCGCGACGGCGCGACCGACGCTGGTGGCGAGCTCCGGACGCTCCACGAGCGCGCGGAGCGTCGGGTGCGACCCCGGCAGGTAGGAGGTGACGATGGCGCGCGTCGACCCGATGGGCGCCTGACCGCGGTACTCGGCGACACCGAACGGGAGGCGCGTGCGGATCCCGGCGCTCAGCGCGCGGATCGCGACGAGGTCGGCCGACTGCCGGGCCTCGGCCCGCTGGTTGCGTGGACGGCGGATCGCCGACTCGACGCCGTCGGCGTCGCGGAGGACGGCCGACTCGTAGTCCCCGGACGCGGCCGAGCCGAGCGTGCGCGTGCCCGTGACGACCAGACCGGAGACGGCCGTGGTCGCCAACGCGGCTAGAGTGAACTGGGATCCCGCCATGCCCCTCAGGGTAGGTCCGCAGCCGGTGGACGAGCGTGCGCCACGCTGGCCCGGGCAGGGCCGGGCGTTCCCGTCCCGTACCGATCGACCCGAGGAGCCCCCTGCCGTGACCGTCGAGTTCGCCGCCCGGCTGCCCCTCTCCCGCAACGACCTCGACCGCGACGCGGAGTTCCGCACGACGCCGGACCTCGAGCGCGTGCTGCGGGACGACCCGTCGACCCGGTTCCTGCCGGTGCGGGGCTCGGAGATGCTCCGGAACCCCGACGGCACGCTCCGCTTCGTGTCCGCCGACGCCGTGCCCGAGGGGACCGTCGTCCTGTACCTCGGCCGTGCGGTGTCCGACGCCCCGGACGCACCCGCCGGCACCCGGTTCGCGGCGGCCTTCGTCGATCCGGCCACGGCCGCGGCGATCGAGCCCGACGACGACGCGTGGGAGAGCCTGCGCATGTTCGGGACCGAGCTCTCGGCGCGCGACCAGGGCCTCGCGGTGGAGGCCGTGGCGATGGCGAACTGGCACGCCGTGCACGGGTTCTCGCCGCGCACCGGCTCCGCGACCGACGTCGTCACGGGTGGCTGGGTCCGTCGGGACCCGGAGGGCCACGAGCACTTCCCGCGCACCGACGCCGCGATCATCGTCGGGGTCACCGACGCCGAGGACCGCATCCTGCTCGGGTCGAACGCGGCGTGGGACGCGGACCGGTACTCGCTGCTGGCCGGCTTCGTCGAGCCGGGGGAGTCCCTGGAGGACGCCGTCCGCCGCGAGGTCTGGGAGGAGTCCGGCGTCCGCGTGGAGGAGCCGGAGTACCTCGGATCGCAGCCGTGGCCGTTCCCGGCGTCGCTCATGCTCGGCTTCCGGGCTCGTGCGGTCGACGGCGACCCGACGACCGCGCGGCCGGACGGTGTGGAGATCCTCGACGTGCGCTGGTTCTCCCGCGACGAGATCCGCGAGCGTGCCGGTGACACCCTCCTGCTGCCGGGGAGGACGTCGATCGCCCGCGCCATCATCGAGGAGTGGTACGGCGGGCCGCTGGACCTGCCGTGACCGACGCAGCGGCCGCGGGCCGTGGGGACCGGGACGCCGCAGCGGCCCGACCGCCGTCGCCGGACGAGCTCCTCGCCGCGCTCGACGCCGAACAGCGCACCGTCGCCAGGACCCTGCTCGGTCCGGTGGCGGTCCTCGCCGGTGCGGGCACCGGCAAGACCCGGGCCATCACGCACCGCATCGCGTACGGCGTCGCGACCGGCACGTACGCGCCCAACCACGTCCTCGCCCTGACCTTCACCACGCGCGCCGCGGGTGAGCTCCGGTCGCGGCTCCGCGCGCTCGGCGCCGGCACCGTGCAGGCACGCACGTTCCACGCCGCGGCGATGGCGCAGCTGAGCTACTTCTGGCCGGACACGGTCGGCGGCCACGCGCCGCGCATCGTCGAGTCGAAGGGCCGGATCATCGCGCACGCCGCGGACACCGTCGGCCTGCGCGTCGACACCCCGACGCTCCGCGACCTGGCGGGCGAGGTCGAGTGGCGGAAGGTCCAGATGCTCTCGTACGACGAGTACGAGGCGGCCGCGGCCGAGCGGGTGATGCCGCGGGACACCTCGCCGCGCCGGGTCCTCGACCTCATGCGCGCCTACGAGCAGCTCAAGGACGACCGACGGCAGCTCGACTTCGAGGACGTGCTGCTCGCGACCCTCGGCATGGTCGAGTCCGAGCCACGGGTGGCCTCGTACGTGCGCCAGCAGTACCGGTTCTTCGTGGTCGACGAGTACCAGGACGTCTCGCCCGTCCAGCACGACCTGCTCCGCGCCTGGCTCGGCGGCCGGGACGACGTGTGCGTGGTCGGCGACGCCAGCCAGACCATCTACTCGTTCGCGGGGGCGTCCAGCCGGTACCTGCTCGGCTTCGGGTCGGAGTTCCCCCGCGGATCGGTCCTGCGCCTCGAGCGGAACTACCGCTCCACCACGCAGGTCGTGCACGCCGCCAACGCGCTGATGCGCGGGCAGCCGGGTGCGCTCGACCTCGTCGCGCAGACCACCACGCCCGGCCCCGAGCCCGTCGTGCTCGCGTGTGCGCACGACGGCGACGAGGCCCAGACGGTCGCGCGCACGATCGCGTCCCTCGTCGGGGACCCGGCATCCGCGGCGTCGTACGGGGACGTCGCGGTGCTCTACCGCGTCGGTGCGCAGGCCGCCGCGATCGAGTCCGCCCTCGGCCGCGCCGGGATCCCGTACCGCGTGCAGGGCGGCACCCGGTTCTTCGACCGGGCCGAGGTGAAGCTCGCGGTGCACCACATGCGCGGTGAGGCCGTCCGGCGGACCGACGACGAGCTCACCCGCCGGGTCGGGCTCGTGCTGCAGGTGTCCGGGTGGACGCCGACGCCGCCGGAGGGCACCGGAGCGGTCCGCGAGCAGTGGGACGCGCTCCAGGCGATCATGGGCCTGGCGGAGGACGCCCCGGCCGGCACGACGATGCAGCAGTTCACGCAGGACCTCGTCGACCGTGCGGCGACCCACCACGAACCCGAGCTGGACGCCGTCACCCTCGCGACGCTGCACTCGTCCAAGGGTCTCGAGTGGCCGCACGTGGTCGTCATCGGCGCAGCCGAGGGGCTGCTGCCGATCTCGCACGCGACCACCGACGCCGAGGTCGACGAGGAGCGCCGCCTGTTCTACGTCGGCCTGACCCGCGCCCGTCGGTCCGTGACGATCACGTGGTCGGCGCAGGGGTCCACGCGTGGGGGAGCCCGGGTCGCGAGTCGGTTCCTGGCAGCGCTCGGCACGCACACCGCGGATGGTGCCGCACCGGCTGCCGGCTGACCGACAGGTCGTCCCGGTCGAACACGACCTGGTCGTCACCCGGCCGTTGCGTCCCGAGCGGCAGCCGCTCGAGGAGCATCCGGCTCGCCGCGGCGGCGATCGCCGCGGTCCGGTACGGCGACAGCGGCGCGGCGGGGCGTCCCCAGACCTGCGCCGCGATCGCCGGCCACGCGGGGTCGGCGTCGGCGCGCGCGTACTCGATGCACTGGAGGCACGGGCCGGCACCCGGGACGAGCACCGGTCCGACGCGCACCCGGCCGTCGCCCACCACGACCGGCAGGTGCGGCACGCCGCGCCGGGTCCACGCCGCGCGGAGCGCCGGGTCGACGACGTGGTCGGCCACCGCGACGGCGAGGCGCGGCTCCTGCGTCGGCAGGACGACCGGGCCGCCGCGCGGTGCCGAGGTGCGGGCGACGGTGACGCCCTCGCCCTCGAGGAACGCACCGATCGTGTCGGACAGCGTGCCGGTTCCGTGGACCTCGACCCGGGCGAGCGGTTCCGGCAGCACCTCCACCACGGCGGGGGACGCGGCGCCGAGGATGCGGGCGGCCACCTCCGGCGGGCACCGGGAGGCGGCGGCGAGGCCGGACAGTGATTCGCGCCCGGTCTCACGGCGCAGCGCGCTCAGGAAGCGTTCCTCACCGGTCGTCGGCACCGCCACCACAGCGCGCGGCGGGTCGACCCCGAGCTGGACGGTCGACGGGTCGCGCCAGACGAACTCGAGCGTCGGATCGATGCGGATGCCCATGCCCCCACGCTGGCGGACCCGGCCGTCGCGTGGGGGAGGACGCAGCGATCTGTGGAGAACTACCTCGGGGTGCCGCCGCTGGTCGCGTCGCCGCCGTCGGTGTTCCCGCCGTCGGTGTTCCCCTCGTCGACGTTGCCGGACTCGTCCTCGCGCGGACGGTCGCCGGTCGCGTCGTTGAGCAGGTCCTCGAGCGCCTTGTCGAACTCGTCGTCCTCGGCGGATCGACCGGGGTTCCGGAGCCGTGCGACGAACGCGTCCGGCGCGTCGATGTCGTCCGAGGTCGGGACGGCGTCGAAGTGCGACCAGAGGGCGTCCCGCTGCTCGGTGCCGAGCTCGTCGGTCACCCGCTGCCACATCGCCGCGGCCTCGCGGAGTCGACGCGGGCGCAGCTCGAGGCCGACCAGGGTGGCGAACGCGGACTCGGCCGGGCCCCCGGCGGCGCGGCGACGGCGGACCATCTCCGCGATCGCGCCGGACTTCGGCAGGCGTTCGGTGGCCGCGGCGGTCACCGTGTCGACCCAGCCCTCGACGAGCGCGAGCATCGTCTCGAGCCGGGCGAGGGCGGCTTCCTGCTCCTCGGTCCGCGGCGGGATGAGCGCACCCGACGCGAGGGCGTCACGGAGCTGCTCCTGGTTCGTCGGGTCGATCTCCGACGCGAGTTCCTCGACGCGGTCGAACGGGATGTGGATGCCCCTGGCGTAGTCGGTGATCGACGAGATGATGTGCAGCCGGAGCCAGCGGGCGGAGCGGAACAGCCGGGCGTGCGCGAGTTCGCGGACGGCCAGGTAGATGCGGACCTCGTCCTCGGGCACGTCGAGGCCCTCGGCGAACTCGGCCACGTTCTGCGGCAGGAGCGCTGCGACCTGCTCGTCGAGGAGCGGCACGCCGACGTCGCCGCCGGACACGACCTCCTTCGAGAGCTGCCCGACGACCTGGCCGAGCTGGATCGCGAACAGGGCGCCGCCGACACCGCGCATCGCCTTCGACACGTCGCCGAGCATCGCCTTGAGCTGCTCCGGCGCGCGCTGCTCGATGGCCTCGGTGAGGGCGTTCGCGATGCTCAGGGCGACGGGCTCGGCGATCTGCGCCCACACCGGCGTCGTCGCCTTCGCCCACTGCTCGCGGGTGTACAGGCTCGGGGTCGCGGTCAGCTCGGCGACCGTCGTCGCCTCGTCCAGCCACAGCGCCGCGACCTGGAACGCCTGGTCGGCCGCCTGCGCCGTCGCCGGGTCGACCGGGTGGCCGCCCTCGCGCGCGATCGCCGTCGCGCGCTCCGCCGCGACGGAGAAGTCGATGCCGTCCCCGCCCGACTGCGCCGCGCGCTGCAGCTGGTTCATCAGGTTCGCCACGAAGGCCGGGTCGTTCGGCAGGCCGGCGGCACCGGCGAGCTGCGACGGGTCGATCTGCCCCTCGCCGGAGAGGAGCTTGCGGAGCATCTCCTGGAAGTCGTCGTCCGGCCCCGGCTGCGGTTCATCAGGCATGACGACTACGCTAATCGCTGCTCACGGGGCCGCACCTGGGACGCCCCCGTGGGTCCGCCCGAACCGCTGCGCCGAGGGCGAACACCCCGCCCTGGAAGGACGTCCGTGACACTCTTCGCCCCCGAGCCCCGCCGCCGTCCGCGCTCCCGGACCATCGGCTGGGCGTTCGTGATCGGGGCGGTCGTCCTCGGGCTGTTCGCGAGCTTCCTGCCGAGCCCGTACCTCATCGAGGTCCCCGGGCCCGTCTACAACACGATCGGCACGCAGGAGCAGGGGTCCGGCAAGGACACGAAGGACGTCAAGCTCATCCAGGTCGAGGGACACCCGACCTACCCGACGGCCGGCGCACTCGACATGCTCACCGTCGGGATCCAGGGCGACGCCACGAACCGCCCGTCCTGGACGAGCGTCATCCGGGCGCTGTTCACGAAGTCCGAGGCGGTGATCCCGGCGTCGGCGATCTACCCCGAGGGCGTCACCACCGACCAGGTGAACCAGCAGGACACCGCGGACATGCAGGCCTCGCAACAGTCCGCCGTCGCCGCGGCCCTCATCCACCAGGGCTACGAGCTCCCCACCGACCTCGAGGTGGGCACGGTCCAGAAGGGCTCGGCCGCCGACGGCGTCATCGAGCGGGGCGACGTGATCCGGTCGTTCGACGGCACCTCGCTCACCGAGAACGCCGACGCGACCTCGCTGCGGGAGCTCGTCGCGAAGCACGGCACGTCGGACCCGGCGAAGGTCGTCATCGAGCGCAAGGGCGCGGAGAAGACGGTCGAGCTCACCCCGCGCAGCGAGCAGGGCACGGCCCTCATCGGCGTCGGGGTCACCGAGCGGTACGACTTCCCGTTCACCGTGTCCATCAAGCTCCAGGACGTCGGCGGCCCCTCGGCCGGGATGATGTTCGCGCTCGGGATCATCGACGAGATCACCCCGGGGAAGCTCAACGGCGGCAAGCACGTCGCGGGCACCGGGACGATCACGGCCGACGGCGAGGTCGGCGCGATCGGCGGCATCCGGCAGAAGATGTACGGCGCGAAGGACGCCGGTGCGACCGTCTTCCTCGCCCCCGCCGACAACTGCGACGAGGTCGTCGGCCACGTGCCGTCCGGCCTCGACGTGTACAAGGTGGGCACCCTGGACCAGGCGGTCACCGACCTGCAGACCATCGCGTCCGGGAAGAGCACCGCGAAGCTCGCGCGCTGCACGTCGTAGACCCGGCCACGCGCTCCACGCGACGTCCGTGACCGTCGCGATCCGCGCCTCCAGGCGGTCGGCCGGGAGGCACGGATCGCCTTCCTGAGTCCCCGTACAGTTTCGTTGTCGGTGCGGACCAATAGGATCGACGCACTGACGGCCCGCCGCGCCGGGCCCGCCGGTTCGACACGTCTGGAGCACATCAAGTGACGACAACCTCGTCCACCTCGGGGCGGCGTTCGCCGCGGGTCCCGATCGTGGTCACGATCATCGTGCTGGCCGCACTCGTGATCGCCTTCTTCATCTTCGCGAGCCTGTACACCGACTACGCGTGGTTCGCGCAGCTCGGCTTCCAGCAGGTCCTGACCACGAGGTGGATCGCCGGCACGCTGATGTTCCTCGCCGGGTTCCTCGGGATGGCGGTGCCGGTCTACGTCAGCATCGCCGTCGCGTTCCGCTTCCGGCCCGTCTACGCGAAGCTGAACTCGCAGCTCGACCGCTACCAGCAGGTCATCGAGCCGCTGCGCCGCGCGGTGATGATCGGCATCCCCGTCGTCCTCGGCATCTTCGCCGGGCTCTCGACCGCCGGACGCTGGAGCATGGTGCTCGAGTACTTCAACCGGACGCCGTTCGGCAAGACCGACCCGCAGTTCGGACTCGACATCGGGTTCTACGTCTTCGAGCTGCCGTTCTGGCGTGCGATCGTGGCGTACTCCTCGGCCGTCGTGCTCATCGCCGGGCTCGCGGCGCTCGCCGCCTGCTACCTCTACGGCGCCATGCGGTTCGGCGGGCGCGAGGTCCGCATCTCCAAGGCGGCGCGGATCCAGCTCGCCGTCACGGCCGCCGTCTACGTCGCACTCCAGGCCGTGAGCCTCTGGCTGGACCAGTACGCCGCATTGACGAAGTCGAACTCGCTCATCACCGGCGCCCAGTACACCGAGGTGAACGCCGTCATCCCGGGCCGCGAGATCATGGCCGGCATCGCGGCGATCGTCGCGATCCTGTTCATCGTGACCGCGGTCATCGGGCGCTGGCGCATCTCCATCGTCGGCACCGGGCTCCTGCTCGTCGCGGCGATCGTGATCGGCGGCATCTACCCGTGGATCGTGCAGCGCCTCCAGGTGAAGCCGTCGGAGCGCACCTTCGAGTCCGCGTACATCGAACGGAACATCAAGGCCACCCGCGACGCGTACGGCGTCTCCGGTGTGCAGGAGAAGAACTACGACGCGACCACCGAGGCGAGCTCCGGCGCCCTCGCACAGGACGCGCAGACCACGGCGAACATCCGCCTGATCGACCCGAAGATCGTCTCCGACACGTTCAGCCAGCTGCAGCAGTACCGGCAGTACTACCAGTTCCCGAACGAGCTCGACGTCGACCGCTACGACGTCAAGGGCCAGACCGAGGACACCGTGATCGCCGTGCGCGACATCGACCTCGACGGCCTCAGCGCGCAGGCGAACACCCCGTACAACCGGGCGTTCGTCTACACCCACGGCTACGGCGTCACCGCGGCCTACGGCAACCAGCGTGCGAGCGACGGCAAGCCGGTGTTCCTCGAGTCGGGCATCCCGTCGAACGGTGCCCTCGGGGACTTCCAGCAGCGCGTGTACTTCGGTGAGACCTCGCCGGCGTACTCGATCGTCGGCGCCCCGAAGGGCTCGAAGAACGTCGAGCTCGACTACCCCTCGGGCTCGGACGACGACAACGGCGGGAACGCCACCACCACGTACGCGGGCAACGGCGGTCCGAGCCTCGGCAACTTCTTCAACCGGCTCGTCTACGCGGCGAAGTTCCAGTCCGAGCAGATCCTGCTGTCGAACGCCGTGAACAAGGACTCGCAGATCCTCTACGATCGCGACCCGATCACGCGCGTGCAGAAGGTCGCGCCGTACCTGACGCTCGACAGCGACGCGTACCCGGCGATCGTCGACCACCGCATCCAGTGGATCGTGGACGGCTACACCACGAGCGACGCGTACCCGTACTCGCAGAGCCAGAGCCTGTCGGACAGCATCGCCGGGTCGGAGTCGTCGGCCTACCGCACCGACCAGGTGAACTACATCCGCAACTCGGTGAAAGCGACCGTCGACGCCTACACGGGCAAGGTGACCCTGTACTCCTGGGACACCAAGGACCCGGTGCTGAAGACCTGGCAGAAGATCTTCCCGACCGCGGTCAAGCCCGTCTCGTCGATGAGCGCCGAGCTCCTCGACCACGTGCGCTACCCGACGGACCTGTTCAAGGTCCAGCGCTCGATCCTCGGCACGTACCACGTGACGAACGCGAACTCGTTCTACTCGGGCGACGACGCGTGGAACACGCCGCAGGAGCCCACGTCGGGCACGAACGACTCCTCGGACAGCTCGAACACGTCGACGACCACGAACACGGGCACGAACGCGCTCGGGACGACCACGACGACGACCCGGGCGAACCTGCAGGACCCGTACTACCTGACGATGAAGGTGCCGGGGCAGGGGACCGCGTACACGCTGTACACGACGTACATCCCGCAGCAGTCGGCCGGCTCGAACAACCGCAACGTGCTCACCGGGTACCTCGCGGTGGACTCCGATGCGGGTGGTGCAGGCAAGGGGAAGAAGGCCTCCGGCTACGGCAGGCTCACCCTGTTGACGATGCCGAAGACCGACAACATCCCGGGTCCGGCGCAGGTGCAGAACCTGTTCAACTCGGACACCACGGTGTCGCAGGAGCTGAACATCCTGAAGCGGGGCAACTCGACGGTGAAGCAGGGCAACCTGCTCACGCTCCCGGTCGGCGGCGGGTTCCTCTACGTCCAGCCGGTGTACGTCCAGTCGACGTCGAGCGGCTCCTACCCGCTGCTGCAGAAGGTCCTCGTGGCGTTCGGCGACAAGATCGCGTTCGAGGACACCCTCGACGAGGCGCTCAACAGCCTCTTCGGCGGCGACTCGGGTGCCGCTGCGGGTGACCAGGGTGCCGCGAGCGGTTCGTCGGGCTCCGACTCCGGCGCGTCGGGGTCGGGCTCCGGGTCGGGATCGGGATCGGGATCGTCCGATTCGGGCTCCGGCTCGAGCACGGGCTCCGGTTCCGGCTCGGGCTCGTCGGGGGCCGGCTCGGGCACCGTCGACAACGCTGCGCTGCAGAAGGCCCTGAACGACGCCAAGCAGGCGCTGCAGGACCGTCAGGACGCCTACGCGGACAACGACCTCGTCGCTGCCGCCGAGGCCGACCAGCGCCTGCAGGAAGCGATCCAGGCGGCCACCGAGGCCGAGGGCGGGAACTAGACACACCGTGGCGGGGCACTCGATTTGTGCCCCGCCACGGCCCCGTGTAGGCTGTTCAACGTGCCGCGGGGTGGAGCAGTTCGGTAGCTCGCTGGGCTCATAACCCAGAGGTCGTAGGTTCAAATCCTGCCCCCGCAACCAAGCGTCACAGAGAAGGCCCCGGTCCAGTTGGACCGGGGCCTTCTTCGTGTGCTCCGGCCTGTGTGCGGTCGGGCGCGGCCGGTACGCTCGGCGGATGGGCACCCTCACGATCGCGGCCGCACAGTTCGCGCCGGTCGACGACCCGGACGCCAACCTCGAGACGGTCCGTGCCGCTGCCGTCGAGGCGGCTCAGCGGGGCGCGGACCTCCTCGTGACGCCCGAGTACACGTCGTACTTCACGGCCGACATCGACGACCGGTTCGTCGCAGCCGCGCAAGCCCTCGACGGGCCGTTCGTCCGCGGCCTGCAGGACATCGCCCGGTCGGTGGGGATCGCGCTGGTCGTCGGTGTGGCCGAGGCCGCCGAGACGACCCATCGCTTCCGCAACACGCTCGTCGCGGTCCGGCCCGACGGCTCCCTCGCCGAGACCTACCGGAAGGTGCACCTCTACGACGCGTTCGGCTCCCGCGAGTCCGACCGCATCGAGCCCGGCGACCCCGCGCAGCTGCCCGTGTTCGAGCTCGGCGGCGTCCGGGTCGGCCTCGAGACCTGCTACGACCTGCGGTTCCCCGAGGTCACCCGTCGCCTCGTCGCACCGGAGCACGGTGCCGCCGACGTCGTGGTGCTCCCCGCCGAGTGGGTCCGCGGGCCGGGGAAGGAGCACCACTGGCGCACGCTCCTCACCGCCCGGGCGATCGAGAACACCGTGTGGGTGGTGGGCGTCGGGCAGACCCCGCCGGTCGGCATCGGCGGATCGGTCGTGCTCGATCCCTCCGGTGTGGCGGTCGCCGCTGCCGGGGCGGTCCCCGGGATGCTCGTCGCGACCGTGGACACGGCCGCGACGGAGACGGTCCGCCGGACGAACCCGTCCCTCGAGCTCCGCCGCTACGAGGTCACCCTCCGCGACTGACCCGCCCGGGGCTCCGTTCCGCGCGCCTCGCCCGGGCGTTCCGCATCCCGCGCGCCTCGTCCCGTGCAGTCCTCGTCCCGCGCGCTCGTCCGCTGCGCCGAACGGGCGAAATACCCACCACTCGACGCCGGATCGGGACGTCCTTCGCCCGCTCGCGACCGCCGCCGGCAACCGTCTCCACCGGCTCAGGCGCGCGTCCTCGCTGGGTCGATCAAGCGGGCTCTTCCTGCACGCGTATGGGGCCGACCACGACGTTCTTCGCCCGTTCGACGTCAGAGCAGGAACGCCGGCATGCGGGTGTCGTGCGTCCGTCGGTGAGTGGGTGAAATGTGTGGCCGGCGGTCCGTCGACTGTGGGTATTCCGCCCGCTCGTGTGGAACTGGGTGGGCGGGCGCGTGGGAGGGTGGCGCGCGGCGGGATGACGGAGTCGGGTGGTGGAGGCGTCAGCACGGGCGGGCACGACGGGACCGCCGATGACGGGTCGAGCGGGCGGAATGTGCTCCGGCGGGCATGCGACCGGGAGGTATTTCGCCCGCTCGCCGAAGGGCGGGACGTACTTCGCCCGCTCGGCGGCGAGCGGGACGTACTTCGCCCGCTCGCCGAAGGGCCGGGCCGGGCCGGGCGGGGGCGCAGCCGGACCGGGCGCGGGTCAGGCGAGCTGGGCCAGGCCGGCCAGGCGCGCGGCGGCGTCCTCGAGCACGGAACGGCGCTTGCAGAAGGCGAACCGGACGAGCGAGCGGTACCCGGAAGCGCGGTCCGGCCGGACGAACGCGGACACCGGGACCCCGACGACCCCGGCGAGCTCGGGGAGCCGCAGGCAGAACTCGCGGGCATCGGGAAAGCCCAGGGCCGCGGCGTCGGCGATCACGAAGTACCCGCCGTCGGGGCGCATGACCTCGAACCCGGCGGCACGCAAGCCCGCCGCGAGGAGATCGTGCTTCGCCGAGAGCTCCGCGGCGATGCCGGTGAACACCGGGTCGGGCAGCCGCAGGCCGGCGGCCACCGCGGGCTGGAACGGTGCCCCGTTGACGAAGGTCAGGAACTGCTTCACCGTCGTGATGGCGTCGACGAGCCCCGGGGGAGCCGTGAGCCAGCCGACCTTCCAGCCGGTGGTGCTGAAGGTCTTCCCAGCGCTGGAGATCGTGACGGTGCGGTCGGCGGCGCCGGGGAGCGTCGCGATCGGGACGTGCGGGGTGCCGAAGGTCAGGTGCTCGTAGACCTCGTCGGTGACGATCACGGCGTCGTACCGGTCGGCGAGTTCGACGATGGTGGTGAGGACCTCGCGGGGGAGCACCCGTCCGGTCGGGTTGTGCGGCGTGTTCACGAGGACGACCCGGGTTCGGTCCGTGAAGGCTGCGCGGAGGGTCTCCTCGTCGGGCAGGAAGTCTGGTGCGCTGAGGGGCACCGTGACGTGTGTCCCACCGGCGAGTCGGATGAGCGCGCCGTACGCGTCGTAGAAGGGCTCGAAGGTCACCACCTCGTCGCCGGGCTCGACGAGGGCGAGGAGCGTCGCGGCGAGGGCCTCGGTCGCACCGGCGGTGACGAGCACCTGCCGATCCGGGTCGACCTCGAGGCCGTACCACCGCGCCTGGTGCTCACTGACGGCCAGGCGGAGGTCCGGGGTCCCGCGCCCGGGCGGGTACTGGTTGATGCCCTCGCGGATCGCGGACACGGCCGCGTCGAGCACCTCGACGGGCCCGTCCTCGTCCGGGAAGCCCTGCCCGAGGTTGATCGCGCCGGTGGCTGCCGCGAGGGCGCTCATCTCCGCGAACACCGTCGGTGCCGGAGTGCCGTCCGGTCCGAGGAGCATGGCGCCCTCGGCCGCTCGCAACCAGGGTCCTGCCTGCCGCATGTGGTTCCCTCCGAGGTGTCGACGGCGCCGACGATGCCGGCGTCGAACCCAACCTAGTTGCCGTGCCGCAGACGCCCGGGAACCCGCGCACAGGTCACGCATAAGATCGCCATAGGCCCCTCGCAGCGTCGTCAGGAGCACCGCTCAGGTGGGTCCGACAGACTGCACGAGCTTGAAAGGAGCACGTCCAGCATGACCGACACCACGCCCAACGGGCAGGACGACGACTTCCGTCCGGACGACACGGCCGCACCGGCCGCTTCCGAGGACGCCGCGACGAACGACTCCGAGCACACGAACGGCGCTCCGGCGAGCGACGCACGCGCGGACCACACCGATGTGATCGATGCCGCGCCGGCGAACGAGACCGACGTGATCGCCGCCTCGAACGACCACCCCACCGACCGCTACACCGCGCCGTACCCGACGGTCGCGCAGGACGCCGCGGCGCCCGGCGACGAGGGCGCGCAGACGGGTCAGCCCGGGTACGGCCAGACGAGCCAGTACGGGCAGACGAGCCAGTACGGGCAGACCAGCCAGTACGGGCAGACCAGCCAGTACGGGCAGACCAGCCAGTACGGGCTGGCCGCGGCGGAGCAGGGCCAGTACGGCCAGGCGTCCGGTGGCTACGGCCAGCACGCCACCCCGTACGGGCAGCAGCCGACGAGCCAGCACGGCCAGGGCCAGTACGGCCAGGACCAGCAGCCGACCAGCCAGTACGGCCAGGGCCAGTACGGCCAGGACCAGCAGTACGGCCAGGACCAGCAGTACGGCCAGAACCAGCAGTACGGCCAGCAGCCGACCAGCCAGTACGGCCAGGGCCAGTACGGACAGAGCCAGTACGGCCAGCAGCAGTACGGCGAGCAGCCCCGCTACGGCGAGTACGCCCAGCCGGCCTCGGCACCCGCCCAGGCCCCGACCTCGGCCACCAGCTCCTTCGGTGACGTCGACGGCTCGAACCAGCGCAACGGCCACTACTTCGGCGCAGGCGCAGGCGCAGGCGCCGGCGTCGGCGTCGGCGCAGCTGCCGGCGCAGCAGGTGCGGGCGCAGCCACCACCGGCACCGCGACCCGCGAGCGGTCCGGTCGCAGCAAGCTCGTCCTGCCGATCGTCGCCGGCCTCGTCGTGGCCGGCCTCGTCGGCGGCGGCGCCGGCTGGCTCGCCGGATCGTCGCAGGGCGGCGGCACCGTCGTCGGCTCCTCGAACTCCCAGAGCGGCGGGAACCTGACGGTCAACGACTACAACAGCGCGACGGTCGTCACCGCCGTGGCCGCGCAGGCGACCCCCTCGGTCGTGACGATCAACGTGTCGTCGAGCAGCGAGGCGGGCACCGGCTCGGGCGTCGTGTTCAGCAAGGACGGCTACATCGTCACGAACACGCACGTGGTGACGCTCGACGGCGACAGCTCGAACGGGAAGATCACCGTCACGACCTCCGACGGCAAGATCTACCCGGCGAAGCTCGTCGGCACGGACCCCACGGTGGACCTCGCGGTCATCAAGATCGACGCGACGGACATGAAGCCGATCACCTTCGCGGACTCGTCCAACCTGAACGTCGGCGACACCGCGGTGGCGATCGGTGCGCCGCTCGGCCTCTCGAACACCGTGACCGACGGCATCGTCTCGACCCTGAGCCGCAGCATCCAGGTGACGTCGAGCGCCCCGAGCCAGGGCGGCGACTCCAACGAGGGCGGCAACGGCAACGGTGGCCCCTTCGACTTCTGGGGCAACGGCGACAACGGCAGCAACTCCTCGACGAACAGCACGGTCTCGCTGCCGGTCATCCAGACCGACGCCTCGATCAACCCGGGCAACTCGGGTGGGGCGCTGCTGGACTCCAAGGGCAAGCTGATCGGCATCAACGTGGCGATCGCGAGCGCGAGCAGCTCCTCCGACTCGTCGAGCCAGTCGGGCAGCATCGGCGTCGGCTTCTCGATCCCGTCGAACCTCGTCAAGCGCGTGGCGAACGAGATCAAGGACACCGGCTCGGCGACGCACGGTCTGCTCGGCGCGACCGTCGGGGACGCCGCCGAGGACGCCAACGCCACGCAGACGGGTGCGCTCATCAAGTCCGTCTCCTCCGGCGGTGCGGCGGCGAAGGCCGGCCTGCAGAAGGGCGACGTGGTCACGAAGATCGGCTCGGCGTCGGTCTCGGACGCGACCGACCTGACGGCGCAGGTCCGCTACTTCGCGGGTGGCGCGAAGACGACGATCACCTACCTCCGCAACGGGGAGACCCGCGAGACGAGCGTCACGCTCGGCACCTACAAGGGCTGACGCGACGCCGTCGACGCGACCACACGACGGCCTGGAGGCGCGGTGCCAGCTGGCACCGCGCCTCCAGGCCGTCTCCGGGTTGCGTCCTTGATAGGCTCGGGGTCGCTCTGCGGGGCGGCACCGTCCGCGGTGCGTCCCGTGCACCCAGCCAGGACCCCGAGGTACGCATGCAGTCAGACGGACACCCCCTGCCGGGCGTCTCGTACGTGATGCCCGTCCTCAACGAGGTCACCGAGGTCCGCGCGGCCGTCCAGAGCCTGCTCGAGCAGGACTACACCGGCCCGTTCGAGGTCATCCTCGCGCTCGGTCCGTCGATCGACGGCACGAACGAGCTGGTCGCCGAGATGAGCGCCGCCGACCCGCGGATCCGGGCGATCGAGAACCCGGTCGGCTCCACGCCCGCCGGTCTGAACGTGGCGATCCGTGCGTCGGTGCACCCGGTCGTGGTGCGGGTGGACGCGCACTCGGTCCTCCCGACCGACTACACGCGCATCGCCGTGCGGGTGCTGCAGGAGTCCGGCGCGGACAACGTCGGCGGGATCATGCACGCCGAGGGGCGGACTCCCTTCGAGCAGGCCGTCGCCCTCGCCTACGGCAGCCGGGTCGGCCTCGGCGGCACCCCGCACCACGTCGGCGGCCAGGCCGGTCCGGCCGAGACCGCCTACCTCGGGGTGTTCCGCCGCGACCGCCTGTTCGAGGTCGGCCTGTTCGACGAGGGCATCAAGCGCGGGCAGGACTGGGAACTCAACCGCCGGCTGCGGCAGACCGGCGGCACGGTGTGGTTCACCCCCGAACTCGTCGTGACGTACCGGCCCCGTCCGAGCCTGAAGCGGCTCGTCCGGCAGTTCGTCGCCACCGGGTTGTGGCGCGGCGAACTCGCGCGCCGCTTCCCGGCGAACAACGGGCTGCGCTACTTCGTCCCGCCGGCGATGGTCGCCGCGATGGCGCTCGGCATCGTGGCCGGCATCGTCGGGATCGTCGGGGCGGCGCTCGGCACCGGTGCGGCGTGGGCCCTGCTCGGCTTCGTGGTGCCCGCGGTCTACGTCGTCTTCGTCGTCCTCGGGGCCGTCGCGGTCGCCAGGCGGTCCGGACTGCCGACCATGCTCTGGTTGCTCGTGGTGCTGCCGTGCATCCACGTCGGCTGGGGACTCGGCTTCATCATCGGCTTCCTCACCCGGACGTCCGAGCTGACCACGCACACGGGACGGTGACCTGACCCCTTGACCGATGACACGACCGGACGCGGCAACGCCCGACCGACCTCGATCGCGGAACTCCGTGCCGTCGCCCAGCCGGACGAGGTCCGCTCCCGGGCGAACGCCGAGCACTGGACGGCGTCGCTGTACCTCCGGGACGTCTCGCCCTACCTGACCTGGCTGCTCCTGAAGACGCGCGTGAGCGCGAACCAGGTCACCGGTCTGATGATCCTGGTCGGGTGGAGCATCGCCGCGGCGCTGCTCATCCCCGGGATCTGGGGTGCCCTGCTCGCGCTCGTCCTCGGGCAGCTCCAGATGCTCGTCGACTGCTGCGACGGCGAGGTGGCGCGGTGGCGGGGGACCCGTTCCCCGGCCGGCGTCTTCCTGGACAAGGTCGGCCACTACACGACGGAGGGACTCATCCCCGTCGCGCTCGGCGTCCGCGCGGCGACCTGGCCGATCCACGGCGCCGACTGGATGTGGACGACCATCGGCTGTGCGCTCGGTCTGGTGATCGTGCTGAACAAGGCCCTCAACGACATGGTGCACGTCGCGCGCGCGAACGCCGGCCTCGACAAGCTCGTCGACCGCCGCGACGCCGGGACGGTGCCGTCGGGACGACGACTCGCGACCCTGCGCCGCGCGGCCCGCTTCCTGCCGTTCCACCGCCTGTACCACTCGGTCGAGCTCAGCATCCTGGCCTTCGTGTTCGCCCTGCTGGCGCTCGTGATCGGGCATCCGCTGGCCGACCGGATCCTCGTGGGCGCGCTGCTGCCCCTCGCGGTCCTCGCCACGTTCGGCCACTTCGTCGCGATCATCTCGTCGAAGCGGGTCCGCGCATGACGCCCGGTACCGTTCGGCGGCACGCGGTCCCGCGCCACGGACGACCCCGCGTGGCCGTCGTGAGCCTGTCACAGGGCACCCGCCCGGACGACCTCCGCCGCGGGCTGGACAGCGTGCTCGCGCAGCGGGACGTCGAGCTCGACGTCGTGTGCGTCGGCAACGGCTGGGAGCCCGTCGGACTGCCCGAGGGCGTGCGCGCGCTGGCGCTCGCGGAGAACGTCGGCATCCCGGCCGGACGGAACGCCGGTGCCGAGGTCGTCGACGGCGACTACGTCTTCTTCCTCGACGATGACGCCTCGGTGCCGTCCGACACGTTCCTGCGGGACGCCGTCGGGTTGTTCGAGCGCGACCCCTCGCTCGGCCTCGTGCAGCCGCGGGTCGTCGACCCCACCGGCGCCGCGAGCCCCACGCGGTGGATCCCGCGGATCCGGAAGGGCGAGCCGGACCAGTCGTCGCCGGTGTTCTCCGTGTGGGAGGGCGCGGTCGTGCTGCCGATGGACGTGTACCGCGCGACCGGCGGCTGGGGAGCGGCGTACTTCTACGCGCACGAGGGCATCGAGCTCGCGTGGCGCGTGTGGGACGCCGGACGTCGGGCCTGGTACGCCGGAGAGCTCGTCGCCCACCACCCCGCGATCGACCCGGCGCGCCACACCGAGTACTACCGCCTGAACGCCCGGAACCGCGTCTGGCTCGCCCGCCGCAACCTGCCGGCTGCGCTGCGGCCGCTGTACGTCGGATCGTGGGCGGCCATCCAGCTCGCGAGGTGGTGGCGGCACCCGCGTCGTCTGGCGACCTGGTTCGGTGGCGTCCGGGAGGGGTGGACGACCGACTGCGGCCCCGTGCGGGTGATGGGCTGGCTCACCATCGGACGCATGACACTCGCGGGCCGCCCGCCCGTCGTCTGAGCAACCGGGAGAACGACCATGCCGATCATCCAGGACGTCCGGACCGCCCTGCGACTCGCCGATCGCCTGCTGCAGTCGCGCCGCAGCCGCCGGGAACTCGCTCGCCGGCTGCCCACCGCGCCGACCCCGGCCGCGGGCACGATCGAGATCGCGGTGTACTTCGCCGACGGTCCCGTGAACATGTACCAGGTGCGCCAGTGGTACGCCCCGCTGGCCGAGCTCGCCGCCACCCACCCCGTCGCGATCGTCTCGCGCAGCCCCGGCACCATGCTCGCGCTGCTCGACGAGTCCCCGGTGCCGGTCGTCTACGCGCGACAGGTCGTGGACCTCGAGCGGTTCGTGGACGAGCAGGCGCCGAAGATCGTCCTGTACGTCAACCAGAACGCCCGCAACTTCCAGATGATGCGGTACGGGCGGATGTGGCACGTCTTCGTCAACCACGGCGAGAGCGACAAGATGTACATGACGACGAACCAGTTCAAGGCGTACGACTACGCCCTGATCGCCGGGGACGCCGCTCGTGACCGGCTCGCCGACGCCCTGTGGGACTACGACCTCGATGCCCGGGCCATCGCCATCGGGCGACCCCAGGCCGACCACTTCGCGGGTGCCGCACCGTACCCGGACGACGACCGCACCGTCGTCCTGTACGCCCCGACCTGGGAGGGGGACCGAGCCGCGGCCGCCTACGGGTCGATCGCGAGCCACGGGACGACGATCGCCGAGCGGGTGCTGGCATCGCCCGCGCACCGGCTCGTCTACCGCCCGCACCCCCGGAGCGGCGTCCGGGACCCCGCCTACAAGGCCGCGCACGAGCGGATCGTGGCCGCCATCGCGAGTGCGAACGCCGCGGACCCGAGCGCGCACCACGTGTACGACGACGGCCCCGAACTCGGGTGGCAGCTCGCCGACGCCGACGTCGCGATCACGGACATCAGCGCGATGATCTACGACCGGCTCGCGGTCGGCAAGCCGCTCATCGTGACGAGGCCGTCGTCGCCCGAGGCGGACGTGGACGAGCGCGGGTACCTCGGGGACGCGAACTGGTTGCGCGCCGCGGACGCGAGGGACGTGGTCGCTCGGGTCGACGCCGCTGCGAGCGACGCCGACGAGCTCGCGAAGTTGCGGCACTGGGTGGAGCGGTACTTCGGGGACACCACGCCCGGCGCCGCGACGGCACGTCTGCACGCGGCGGTCGAGCGGCTGCTCGAGCGCTGGCGTGCGGTCGCCGCGGCGCGGGGCGAGGGCTGACGGGCGCACGGTCACCGTTCCGGTGCCGTCAGGCGGCGAGGCCGTCGGGGGCGAGGGACATCCGCCAGAGGTACTCGGACCGGTCCGGACGCCGCCACCGGACCACCACCACGCCGGTGTCCTCCGGCGCCGCGCCGAAGACGGCGATCGAGAGGGACCGACCGGGCTCGAGCCGTCGGACCGCGAGCGGTGGGCAGTACCCGGTGCCGAGGTGGGTGAGGGTGAGCCCGTCGACGGGCTCGGTGCTGGTGTTCACCAGGTCGTAGCGACGCGGTGCGAGGGAACGGTCGATCGTGAACGGGACGGCGTAGGCCGTCGGTGTCGGGTGGTGCATGGGGTCACCGTAGGGGGAGGGTCCGACGTCCGGGGCGCGGGTGGGACCCGGGGGACCGAGGGCTGTGGAGCGTGGGCCGGGGACCGGGGTTGTGGAGGGGAGCGCGGCCCTCAGACGCCGTACTCGGCGTTGTACCGCGCGAGGGCTTCCTCGATCGTGCCGTCGAGCTGGAGTCGCCCCTTGTCGAGGTACAGCCCGCGCTCGCAGAAGCGCCGCAGGTCCTTGTCGCTGTGGGACACGAAGAACAGGGTCCGTCCGCCCGCCAGGAGCTCCTCGATGCGCTTGTAGCACTTCTCGCGGAACGCCTTGTCGCCGACCGCGAGGACCTCGTCCACGAGGATGACCGGTTCGTCGAGCCGCGAGATGACCGCGAACGCGATGCGCACCTTCATGCCGCTCGAGAGGTGCTTGTAGGGGGTGTCGACGAAGTCGCCGATCTCGGCGAAGTCGATGATCTCGTCGAACGCGTCGCGGATCTCGGCCCGCGACATGCCGTGCAGCCCCGCCGTGAGGTACACGTTGTCGCGGACGGACAGGTCCCCGACGAAGCCACCCGTGATCTCGATGAGCGGCGCCACACCCGCACCGACGTGCACCCGGCCCTCGTCGGGCAGCATGACCTGGGCCACGAGCTTCAGCAGGGTGGACTTCCCCTGACCGTTCCGCCCCACGACGCCGATCGCCTCGCCCGGTCGGACGTCGAACGACACGTTCCGGAGCGCCCAGAACTCGTCCGCGCGCTTCCGCCGGTTGCTGCCGGCGAACAGGTCCTTGAAGCTCCGGCTCGCCCGGCGGTTCCGCTTGAACCGGATGCCGGCGTCGCGCACGGAGATGACGGGGGCGACCGTCGCCGCCCGGGTGGTCTGTTCGGTCGCGGTCATCACAGCTCCTTGAGGACCCGGTGCTCGCTGCGGCGGAACACCACGAGGCCGATGACGAGCACCACCACGGTCACCACGGCCGACACGCCCACCTCGAACCAGTCGAGCTGCTTCGGGAAGAACGCGGACCGGTAGATCCCGAGGATGCCGCTGAGCGGGTTGAACGCCGCGAGGTCGTGCAGCTTGTCGGGGAGCGCCTGCGTGCCGTAGATGATCGGGGAGGCGTAGAAGAAGAAGCGCAGCACGAGCTTCACGGCGCGCTCCAGATCGCGGAAGAACACCACGAGCGGGGCGACGATCAGCCCGAGGCCGTACACGAGCGCGCACTGCAGCACGATCGCCAGCGGGTAGAGCGCCAGCTCCCAGTGCACGCGCGCCCCGGTGGCGATCGCGAACACGGCCAGCACCGGCAGGCTCAGGAGGAACTCGATGCCCTTCGACGCGTTCACCCGCGCGACCCAGATGCTGCGCGGGATCGTGGTCGACCGGATGAGCTTGGTCTCCTTGATGAAGGCCCGGGTCGAGTCGGAGACGGCGCCCGTGAACCACATCCACGGCAGCAGTGCCGAGAGCAGGAACACGATGTACGGCTCTTCACCGGCCGATCCACGGTGGAAGACCTGGGTGAAGACGAACCAGTAGATCGCCGACATCACCAGGGGGTCGAGGATCGACCAGAAGTACCCGAGGGCCGAGGTGGAGTACCGGACCCGCAGGTCGCGGACGGTCAGCAGCCAGAGCGCATGACGATAGCGCCGACCGGCGCTCCGGGTCGCCGCTGGTGCGGTCGCCGCGGGCACGGTCGGCGCACTCGCTGTGGTCACGGTTTCCCTTCGGGCGGAACCGCCGAGGGGGTCCTGCCGATGGTTCAGGCGAACAGGTTGTTCGCGCGCTCGAGGTCCTCGGCGAAGTCGATCTCGACGGCGTACAGGTCGGAGATGTCGATCGGGCTCCAGAGTAGCCCGTCCTCGGCGATGGCAGCCTCGATGCCGCCTTCGAAGTACTCCTGGTCGTCGACGCGCCCGAGCTGGCGGATGAGCGCCTGCTTGTCACCCGAGGAGACGTAGTTGATCCCGACCGCCTCGCCGAGGCCACCCACGACCTGCTTCGACAGCTTGTGGATGAAGCCCTCGGCGTCGACCGTGTACTTGACCTCCTCGTCGGAGACCTTGTCGGTGTTCACGCTGACGAACGAGCGGTCCTCGTCGATCATGTCCGCGGCACGGACGAGCGCACGCGGGTCGAAGACGACGTCGCCGTTCATCCAGAGGACGCCGCCCTTGCCCGTCGCCTTGAGCGCGCGGAGGAGGCTCTTCGAGGTGTTCGTGGAGTCGTAGGACTCGTTGTAGACGAAGTTCGCCTCGGGGAACGCCTCGACGATGTACTCCGACTTGTAGCCGACGACGATGGTCACCCGGGCGCTCGAGCCGAACGCCGCACGGATGTTGTCGAACTGCTGCTGCATGATGGTGCGGCCGTCGCTGAGTTCGGTCAGCGGCTTCGGCAGGCTGCGCCCGAGGCGGCTGCCCATCCCCGCTGCGAGGATCACGATCTGCGTGGTCATGCTGGTCCCTTCTGGTGTCCGCCCGCGCGCCCTGGGGCACGGGCGAGCCTGGTCGAGTCTGCTCGCCAAAGGTCGGGTTTGTCCGTGAAACGGGCCGTCTCTGCGGTCATTCGCAGGGAGCGGGCGGCACGGGAACACCGGATCGAGCAGGTTTCCAAGTGGTGAACACTTCGTCGTGCCCCGGTGAATGATACGGAACGTGCCTCCCTCGGGGTACGCCTACGGCCGCTTCGTACTCAATTCGTGACACTGGGACCGGCGGTCCGTCACTGTCCGGAGAGCGTTGGTACGGTTGGGCCGTGGCAGCAGGAGGAACGGACGACGACGACGTGTACGCCACGTCGGACGCAGCCTGGCTGACCGAGACGGACGACAGCGACGCCGAGACGGACGACAGCGACGCAGCGCTGGACGAGACCGAGCAGGACGACGCCACCGCGGCGCGGGATGCCGACGATGACGACATGGGGGACGGGGATGCGCAGGACGCCTCCGCTGAGGACACGATGACCGACGACACGACGGTCACCGACACCGGCACGACGACGGACACCGCCGCTGCAGCCGCAGCCACGACCGCCACCGGGCCCCGACCCGGGAAGGCGCGCGGGGGCAAGGGGCGCGCCACGCGCCCGACGCAGACCGCCGGCACGACCGGCGCCGTGCCTCCCGGCCGACCGGCGCAGGACGCGACGGACGAGCCGGACGCGACCGGCGCGACGGACGGGGCGGACGCCAGCGGCACGACGGACGCGACCGCCACGACCGCCGACGCGACCGGCGCGACCGCCGACGCGACCGGCACGACCGGCACGACCGCGGACGCGACCGGAACGACCGCGGACGCGACCAGCGCGACCGCCGACGCGACCGGCGCGACCGCCGCCGCGCAGAAGGCGAAGAAGCGCCCCGCGACGAAGACCGCCAAGCGCCCCGCGACCGGCCCGAAGCCACCGACGCAGCCCGTCGTGCTGCGGGCGAGCGGCCTCGTGAAGCGCTACGGCCAGACCCTCGCCGTCGACGAGGTCGACCTCGAGATCCGCCAGGGCTCGATCTTCGGCGTCGTCGGCCCGAACGGGGCCGGCAAGACCACCACCCTGTCGATCGTGACCGGGCTGCTCCGTCCCGACGCGGGATCCGTCACGGTGCTCGACCACGACGTCTGGTCCGACCCGACCGCCGCGAAGCGCGACCTCGGCGTGCTGCCGGACCGTCTGCGACTGTTCGACCGGCTCACCGGCGCGCAGCTGCTCTACTACTCGGCGACCCTCCGCGGGCTCGACGGTGCCACGGCCCGGGAGCGCAGCGCGGACCTCGCCGAGGCGTTCGGCCTGGGCGAGGCGCTCGGCCGGCAGGTCGCGGACTACTCCGTCGGCATGGCGAAGAAGATCGCGCTCGCGGCCACGCTCATCCACTCGCCCCGCGTCCTGGTGCTCGACGAACCGTTCGAGTCCGTCGACCCGGTGAGTGCCGCGACGATCACCGAGATCCTCCGCCGGTACACGCGCGGGGGCGGGACGGTGGTGCTCTCCAGCCACTCGATGGAGCTCGTGCAGCGCACGTGCGACTCGGTCGCCATCATCGTCGGCGGGCGGGTGCTCGCCTCCGGCACGATGGCGCAGGTCCGCGGGCGCAAGAGCCTCGAGGACAAGTTCGTCGAACTCGCGGGCGGCCGCGTCGTGGCAGAGAGCATGGAATGGTTGCACAGCTTCTCCGGCTGAGGGCCGACCTGCTCGCGGGCGAGGTCCGCGGCAGCGCCCGCCGGTCGGTCCTCGTGGTGCTCGGCAGTCTGGCCGGTCTCGTCGCGGCGGTGTTCGTCGCGGCCGAGGTGGTGGGTCTTCGGACCGCCGCGCCCGAGGTCGCGCGCGCCGTCATCGTCCCCGTGGGCACGCTGCTCGCGTTCGCCTTCACCGTGGTCCCGCTCGTCGTCGGGCGCAGCGACCAGTTCGACCCGCGCCGCTTCACGGTGTTCGGGATCGGTCGACGTGACCTCGCCGTGGGCCTCGGCGTGGCGGGTCTGGTCGGCGTCCCCGTGGTCGCCGTCGCGATCGTCGCCGTCGCCCAGTCGATCGCGTGGATGCGCGGCGCCGGCTCCGGCGTGCTCGGTGTGGTCGCCGCCCTGCTCGCGATCGCGACGTGCGCGCTGCTCGTCCGGGTGGGGTGCGCCGTCGGTGCCACCCTGATCGGCCCGCACCGCTCGCGGGACGCCGGGTGGCTCGTCGCCCTCCTGATCGTGGTGCTCGGGATCCCCGCCGCGTCGCTGCTGCTCCGTGTGGACTGGCTCGACCCGGCGGGCGCCGAGATGCAGCGCATCGCCGACATCGCCGGGTGGACCCCGTGGGGTGCGGCGTGGGCGGTCCCCGCCGACGTCGCCAGCGGCCACGTGGGCGAGGGGATCGCCAAGCTCGCGATCGCCGTGGTCGTCGTCGCCCTGCTCGGCTGGGCCTGGTGGGCGGTCGTCGGCCGCGCGCTCGAGACCGTCGACGGCCGCGCCACCGCACGCCGGTACCGCGGGCTCGGCTGGTTCGACCGGCTCGGCTCGACGCCCGTCGGTGCCGTCGCCGCGCGGGCGCTCACGTACTGGGTGCGCGACCCCCGGTACCGCGCGTCGTACCTCATCATCGTGTTCGTCCCGGTCGTGGTCATCCCGCTCGGGGTCGCCGGCGTCCCGTGGCACTGGACGGCGCTCGTCCCGCTGCCGCTGATGGCGCTCATCGCCGGGTTCCTGCCGCACAACGACGTCTCCTACGACAACACTGCCGTGTGGTTGCACGTGGCGTCCGGGGCACCGGGGTGGAGCGACCGTCTCGGCCGGCTCGTGCCGGTCCTCGCCGTGGGCGTCCCCGCCATCGTGCTCGGCTCGTGGCTGTCCGCGTGGCTGTTCGGCGACGACACCGCGTTCCCGGTCCTGATCGGCGTGAGCGCGAGTGCGCTGCTCGCCGGCCTCGGGCTCTCGAGCATCGTCTCGGTGTTGCTGCCGTACCCGACGGTCCGCCCGGGGGACCACCCGTTCCAGCAGCCGCAGGCCGCCGGGGCGGTGGCGTCCGTCGCGCAGTCGATCATGGTGATCGGCATCGTCGTCTGCTCGGTCCCGGCCGCGTGGCTGGCCGTGCTCGCCTTCGTCGACGGCGCATCGCCGTGGAGCACCCTGACGCTCGTCGTCGGTGTGCTCGTCGGTGTCGTCGTGCTGGTGGTCGGCGTGGTCGTCGGTGGACGGCTCTTCGACCGGCACGGCCCGGACCTGCTCGCCGCGGCGCAGCGGAACTGACGCGGGGCGCGTCCGCTGACCCGACACGGGGCGGCCTGGAGGCGCGTGGCGGCCCCGCCCCGCGCCTCCAGGCCGTCGCGGCACAGGCCGCACCGTCGTACCCTTGGTGCATGAGCATGACGGAACCCGGTGGCGGCCTCGACGTGATGGACCGTGAGCTCGAGAAGCTCCTCGAGGAGGAGGCGATCGAGCCCGGCGACCACGAGCGGTTCTCGCACTACGTCAAGAAGGACAAGATCCTGCAGTCCGCGCTCACCGGCAAGCCCGTCAAGGCGCTCTGCGGCAAGAAGTGGATCCCCGGCCGCGACCCGGAGAAGTTCCCGGTGTGCCCGGACTGCAAGGCCATCTACGAGAAGATGAAAGCCGAGTAACCCGGCCCGGATCGCCAGCGCTCAGATCACCAGCGCTCAGATCACCAGCGTCGGGATCGCCGGGTCGCCGCGCCCGATCCGTGCCGCATCGGCCGGCAGCTCGGCCTTCGCCATCTTGTGGTGCGCGCGTGCCGCCTCGACGCCGTGGGCACCGAGGAACTCCTGGTGCACCTCGCCGTTCGTGACGACGGGGACGAGCAGCGGTCGCTCGTCGGGGCCGACCTGACCCGACGTCAGCACGACCTCGGCCGTCGCGATGCCGTTCCGCAGCCGCCGACCCGCTTCCTTCCGGCCGCCGGTGGACGCCTTGTCGGCAGACTTCTTCGCGACGGGGACCCAGCCGCCGCCGTCCTCCTCGTGCGCGACGAGCTTGAAGACCATGCCGGCGGCGGGGTGCCCCGAGCCGGACACCACACTCGTCCCGACGCCGTAGGAGTCGACCGGCGCCGCCCGCAGTGCCGCGATCGTGTACTCGTCCAGGTCGTTCGTCACGGTGATCTTCGTCCCGGTCGCGCCGAGCCGGTCGAGCTGTGCGCGGACGCTCGCGACGACGGACGGCAGGTCGCCGCTGTCGATGCGCACGGCCCCGAGCTTGCCGTCGGTCAGCCGGACGGCGGTGTCGACGGCGGCCTCGATGTCGTAGGTGTCGACGAGGAGGGTCGTCCCGGTGCCGAGCGCGTCGAGCTGCGAGCGGAACGCCGCTTCCTCGGAGTCGTGCAGCAGCGTGAACGCGTGCGCCGCGGTGCCCATCGTCGGGATGCCCCAGGTGCGGCCGGCCTCGAGGTTGCTCGTCGCGCCGAAGCCGGCGATGTACGCGGCGCGGGCGGCGGCGACGGCGTTCCACTCACCCGTGCGTCGCGAGCCCATCTCGGCGAGCGGGCGCTGGTCGGCCGCGGAGACCATGCGTGCCGCGGCGCTCGCGATGGCGCTGTCGGCGTTGAAGATGCTCAGCGCGAGCGTCTCGAGCACCACGGACTCGGCGAAGGTGCCCTCGATCTGGAGCACGGGGGAGTTCGGGAAGAAGACCTCGCCCTCGCGGTAGGCGCGGACGTCGCCGGTGAAGCGGTAGTCGGCGAGCCAGGCGGCCGTCCCCTCGTCGATGACGCCGCGGGCACGGAGGAAGCCGATCTCCTCGTCGCCGAAGCGGAACTCGGTGAGGGCGGTGAGGAAGCGGCCGAGGCCCGCGACCACCCCGTACCGGCGCCCGTCGGGGAGCCGTCGCGCGAACACCTCGAACACGCAGCGGCGGTCGGCCGTGCCGTCCTTGAGGGCCGCATCGACCATGGTGAGTTCGTACTGGTCCGTGAGGAGGGCGCTGGTCACCTCCCCGACACTACTGTCGCGAGCCCGGGCGGGTGTCCGGGGCGCGGCGGGGCGGCCGGGCGGCTCCGCGCGAGCGGGCGGAATATGCTGCGGTCCCGGCACGGGGCGGGCGGATTCCGCCCGCTCGCGGATCGGAGGGGGCCGGAGGTGACCGCCTGGAGGCGCGGGGCCGGTCCGGCGGACGCAGGTCGCGCCTCCAGGCGGTCGCGTCCACCCCTGCCGACGTGAGCGGGCGGAACACGCTGCGGTCCCGGCACGGGGCGGGCGGATTCCGCCCGCTCGTGGACCGGACGGGGGTGCTCGCGTCGGTACGCTGGTGTCCGTGACGGATGCACCGATCGGAGTCTTCGACAGCGGGGTCGGCGGGCTCACGGTGGCCCGCGCGATCATCGACCAGCTGCCGCGCGAGAGCATCCGGTACGTCGGGGACACCCTGCACTCGCCGTACGGCCCGAAGCCCATCGCGGACGTCCGCCGGTACGCGCTCGAGGTGATGGACGACCTCGTCGACCAGGGCGTGAAGGCGCTCGTGATCGCGTGCAACACGGCCTCCTCCGCGGTGCTGCGCGACGCCAGGGAACGGTACGAGCAGGCGTACGGGATCCCCGTCGTCGAGGTCATCCAGCCCGCTGCCCGCGCCGCCGTGAAGCAGACCAGGACCGGGCGCATCGGGGTCATCGGCACGGTCGGCACCATCGCATCCCGGTCGTACGAGGACGCCTTCGCGGTGGCCTCGGACGTCACGCTGAGCCTCGCCGCGTGCCCCCGGTTCGTCGAGTTCGTCGAGGCCGGCGACACCTCGTCTGCGCAGCTCCGCACCGTCGCCGAGCAGTACCTCGCCCCGATCCGCGCCGCCGACGTCGACACCCTCGTCCTCGGTTGCACCCACTACCCGCTGATGTCCGCCGCCATCCAGTACGTGATGGGGCCGGACGTCACGCTCGTCTCCAGCGCCGAGGAGACCGCGAACGACGTGTACCGGCGACTCGTCGAGCACGGCCTCGAACGCACCGCCCCGGAGCCGCCGACGTACTCGTTCGAGGCGACCGGCGACGACAAGAACGGTTTCATCCGACTCGCCCGACGCTTCCTCGGCCCCGAGGTCTCCAGCGTCGGTCACCTCCAGACCGGGGCCATCACGCTGCCCCGCATCGAAAGGACCCCATGAGCGACACGCTCCGCATCGACGGCCGCACCGCGACCGACCACCGTCCCGTCACGATCGAGCGGGGGTGGAGCACGCAGGCCGAGGGCAGCGCGCTCATCTCGTTCGGCAACACCAGGGTGCTGTGCACCGCGTCCTTCACGAACGGCGTCCCGCGCTGGCTCGCCGGCAAGGGCACCGGCTGGGTCACCGCCGAGTACTCGATGCTGCCCCGCTCCACGAACGAGCGCATGCAGCGCGAGTCGATCAAGGGCAAGGTCGGCGGCCGCACGCACGAGATCTCCCGGCTGATCGGCCGCTCGCTCCGCGCCGTGATCGACATGAAGAGCCTCGGCGAGAACACCCTCGTCATCGACTGCGACGTGCTGCAGGCCGACGGCGGTACCCGGACGGCGTCGATCACCGGCGCCTACGTGGCGATGGTCGACGCGATCGAGTGGGGCCGTGACAAGGGCTTCATCGCGAAGAAGGCCACCCCGCTGACCGACAGCGTGCAGGCGATCTCGGTCGGCATCGTCACGGGTCAGCCGATGCTCGACCTGGCGTACACCGAGGACTCGGCGGCCGACACCGACATGAACATCGTCACCACCGGGTCGGGGAAGTTCATCGAGGTGCAGGGCACCGCGGAGCACGCCCCGTTCGACCGCGACGAGCTGAACACCCTGCTCGACCTCGGACTCGCCGGCAACCAGTCCCTCGCCGCGATCCAGCGCGAGGTGTTGGGGCTGTGACCGGCACCGTCGTCCTGGCGACCCACAACCAGGGCAAGGTCGTCGAGCTGCGGGAGATCCTCGGCGAGGCCCTCGGCGGCGTCGAGCTCGTCGGCTACGACGGCCCGGAACCCGTCGAGGACGGCGACACCTACGCGGCGAACGCCCTCATCAAGGCGCGGGCCGCGGTCGCACACACGGGGCTGCCCGCGCTGGCCGACGACTCCGGCATCGCCGTGGACGCCCTCGGCGGAGCGCCCGGCATCCACTCGGCCCGGTACGCGGGCACCCGGTCGGACGCCGACAACATCGCGCTGTTGCTGCGGAACCTCGAGGGCGTGCTCGAACGGACCGCCGCGTTCGTCTGCGCGGCGGCGTTCGTGACGCCCGAGGGCGAGGAGCACGTGGTCGAGGCGGTCTGGAACGGCGAGGTGCTCACCGAGCCGGTCGGGACGGGAGGGCACGGGTACGACCCGGTGTTCAAGGCGGACGACGCCGACCGGTCGTCGGCGGAGCTCACCCGCGAGGAGAAGAACGCCCTCTCGCACCGCAGCAAGGCGTTCCGGGGCATCGCGCCGATCGTGCGGGAGCACTTCGGCGCCTGACGGTCGCGGCGACCGGAGGCGACCGGAGGCGACCGGAGGCGACCAGAGACGACGGGCAGACGGACGGGAGGCGCGGTGCCAGCCGGCACCGCGCCTCCCGTCCGTGGGTCGGGACCGTCAGTGCTGCGGTTCGGTACCCGCCTCGGCGTCGGCCTCGGCCGCGTGCTTCGCCTTGCGGGCGTTCCGGAAGTAGGTGAGCGCCATCGGCACCACGGTGACGACCACGGCGGCCAGCAGGATGATGTCGATGTACTCGCGGACGATGTGCGCCACGAACGGGATGTGGCCGATGAAGTAGCCGAGGAACGTCACGCCGACGCCCCAGATCACCGCGCCGACGGCGTTGTACAGCGAGTACTTCTTGTAGTTCATCCGCCCGACCCCGGCCGCGATGGGCAGGAAGGTCCGGACGACCGGGACGAAGCGGGCGAGGATCACCGCGAGCGGGCCGAAGCGGTGGAAGAACGCGTTCGTCCGGTCGACGTTCGCCTTGGAGAACAGGCCGCTCTCCTTGCGCTCGAAGATCGGCGGACCGGCCTTCTTGCCGATGTAGTACCCGAGCTCGCCGCCGAGGAACGCCGACGCGGCGATCATGAGCGCCGCCGCCCAGACCGGGATCCCGCCGATCTCGCCGCCGCGGTCGAAGGCGAACAGCCCGGTGATCACGAGCAGGCTGTCACCCGGGAAGATGAACCCGACGAGCAGCCCGGTCTCGGCGAAGATGATGGCGCACACCACGAACACGGCGATGGCGCCGAAGTTGTCGAGGATGTACTGCGGATCCAGCCAGGGGATCAGGGCGAGAGCGACGGAGTGCATGGTTCTTCCGGTCGTGGTGGCGGGGTCACGGGGAGGACTCCCGCGAGTCGAGGGTACCGTCCGGCGGTCGGCGGCCCATCCCTCGTGGGTATGACTTCCCCGGACCGTGCGGGCATGGTGCGGTGAACCGTGCGGAAGGAGGGACTCGAACCCTCACGCCTGGGGCACAGGAACCTAAATCCTGCGTGTCTACCGATTCCACCACTCCCGCGAGCAGCGGCAGTCTACCGAGCGCCCGCGACGGGGCGGACGTGGTCCGCGCCTCCCGGCCGGTCCAGCGCGACCACGGGACGACCGTCAGCGCAGGCGACGGGGGAGGTACCGCGGGACGTACCGGAGCAGGATCCCCGCGCCGACCAGCCCGAGCACGCCCATCACGCCACTGGCCACCGCGATCGACGCGACCGCCGTGACGCCCGAGATCACGAGCGGCGCAGCGGCCTGCCCGAAGTCGCCGGTGAAGCGCCACGCCCCGAGGAAGGGAGCGGGGTTGCCGCGCGGCGCGAGGTCCGCCCCGAGCGTCATGAGGATGCCCGATCCGACGCCGTTCGCGAGGGACATGCCGATGGCGATCGCCACGAACCAGCCGACCCGGGCGTCGAGGTGTCCTGACCACGCGAGCAGGAAGTAGCTGACGCTGAGCCCGAGCATGCACGGCAGCGCGCTGGCGAGCCGCCCCCAGCGGTCCATGATCTGCCCGCTCGTGTAGAACAGCGCGAAGTCGACCGCGCCGGCGATGCCGATCACGAGGGCGGCGGTGGAGTCGTCGAGGCCGACGCTGACCGCCCACAGCGGCAGGATGACCTGCCGGCCGGCGCGGAGCGCGCCGATCAGGCCGGCGCCGCTGCCGAGGCGCAGCAGGACCGCCCGGTTGGCGCGGATCGTGCGGAAGAGGCCGTGTGCCTCCTGCTGGACGAACTGCGCGCCGGTGTCGGTGGGCGGTTCCGGTCTGGAGGCGCGGGGCGGCTTGCGGAAGCCGCGTGCGCCCGTCGCGGGGTCGCGCAGGACGAGGAGCACCACGGCGGCGAGCAGGCAGCAGGTGATGTGGATCCAGAAGGCGCTCTGGGTCGTGCCGGTGAGGTGCACGACCCCGGCGGCGATGAACGGGCCGACGAAGTACCCGAAGCGGAACACGCCGCCGAGGCTGGACAGCGCCCGCGCCCGGATGGCCAACGGGATCGCGGTCGTCATGTAGGCGTGCCGGGCGAGGGCGAACACCGCCGTGGAGACACCGACGAGGAAGACGCCGAGGGCCAGCACCCAGGCGTTCGGCGCGACGGTGCAGACCAGGAGCCCGACGACGGAGACCGCGGCGGCGCCGATCATCGCGTTCCGTTCGCCGATCCGCGCGACGACCACACCGGACGGCACGTCGCCGATCAGCTCGCCGACGAGGATGAGCGCCGCGACGAACCCGGCGAACGCCAGGCTCGCGCCGAGCGAGCTCGCCGCGATCGGGATGATCGGGATGATCGCGCCCTCGCCGATCGCGAAGAGCGCGGCGGGCAGGAAGCCGGACAGCAGGACCGCCCGGAAGTCGAAGGCGGGGGTGTCGGAGGTCATCGCTCGTGCAACGGTACGCCTCGCGCCCACGCACGATGCGCTTACCCTGGAGGCATGCGAGTACTGGCAGCGATGAGCGGCGGCGTCGACTCGGCGGTGGCGGCCGCGCGGGCCGTGGACGCCGGACACGACGTGGTCGGCGTGCACCTCGCGCTCAGCCGGATGCCGGGGACCCTCCGCACCGGCAGCCGCGGGTGCTGCACCATCGAGGACTCGATGGACGCCCAGCGCGCCGCCTCGGCGCTCGGCATCCCGTACTACGTGTGGGACTTCTCGGCCCGGTTCAAGGAGGACGTCGTCGACGACTTCGTGGCGGAGTACCAGGCCGGCCGGACGCCCAACCCCTGCATGCGCTGCAACGAGCGGATCAAGTTCGCCGCGCTGCTCGAGAAGGCGCTCGCCCTCGGGTTCGACGCCGTCTGCACCGGCCACTACGCGTCGATCGTGACCGGGCCGGACGGCTCGCGCGAGCTGCACCGGTCCGCGGCGTGGGCGAAGGACCAGTCGTACGTGCTCGGCGTACTGACCGCCGAGCAGCTCCAGCACGCGATGTTCCCGCTCGGGGCGACGCCGTCGAAGGACGAGGTCCGGGCCGAGGCCGCGGCGCGCGGGCTGACCGTGGCGCAGAAGCCGGACTCCTACGACATCTGCTTCATCCCGGACGGCGACACCCGTGGCTGGCTGGCGGACCGCGTCGGTTCCGCGCCTGGTGAGGTCGTCGAGCGCGACGGTACGGTCGTCGGCTCCCACCAGGGCGCGACGGGCTACACGGTCGGGCAGCGTCGTGGTCTGGCGCTCGGCCGCCCGGCGCCGGACGGCAAGCCGCGGTTCGTGCTCGAGATCCGTCCGAAGGACAACACCGTCGTCGTCGGCCCGAAGGAGGCGCTCGACGTCACCTCGATGTCGGGTGCCCGCTTCACCTGGGCCGGGACCGCTCCGGCCGACCCGTCCGTCCCCTTCGCCTGCGACGTGCAGATCCGAGCGCACGCCGACCCGGTGCCCGCGACCGCCCGGGTCGCCGACGGTGCGCTCGTGATCGACGTCGACGAGCCGCTGTCCGGGGTCGCACCGGGGCAGACCGCGGTGGTCTACGTCGGGACCCGCGTGCTCGGACAGTGCACGATCGACGCGACCGTCTCGGCGGTGCCGGCGAGCGCCTGACGCCAGGGGTCGCGCCGCTGCGACCCGCGTCGGTGGCGCACGGTAGAACTGATGCCATGAGCGACACGACGTTCGAGACCCTGGCCCCGTCCGAGCTCGACGCGGCCCAGGCGCAGCGGGAGGTCGAGCGGCTCCGCGTCCGGATCAACGAGCTCCGCGACCAGTACTACGAGGGCAACGGCTCGACCGCCTCGGACGGCGACTACGACGCGCTCGTGCACCGGCTCGCGGCGATCGAGCAGCAGTTCCCCGACCTCCTCACCGCGGACAGCCCGACGCAGACCGTCGGCGGGCAGGCGCAGACGATCCAGTTCGCCCCCGTCGAGCACGCCGAGCGGATGCTGAGTCTCGACAACGTGTTCAGCCCCGAGGAGCTCACCGACTGGGCCGTCAAGGTGCAGCGGGACGCCGGGGCGGAGCGCGTCCGGTTCCTGACCGAGCTCAAGATCGACGGGCTCGCGATCAACCTCCGCTACGAGAACGGCCGACTGGTCTCCGCGGCCACCCGCGGCGACGGCGTCGTCGGCGAGGACGTCACGGGCAACGTGCGCACGATGGGCACCATCCCGGACCGGCTGACCGGCACCGGGCACCCGCCCCTGGTCGAGGTCCGCGGCGAGATCTTCTTCCCGGTCGAGCAGTTCGACGAGCTGAACGCGAAGCAGCGCGAGGCGGGGGAGCGCGTCTTCGCCAACCCGCGGAACGCGGCCGCCGGATCGCTCCGCCAGAAGGAGGAGGGCAAGTCCGAGGCGAAGCGCGAGCTCATGGTGGACCGGCTCCGGCGCCTCCGCATGCTCGTGCACGGCATCGGCGCCTGGCCCGTCCGCGAGCTCGAACGGGACACCGACGTCCGCGCCCAGTCCGAGGTCTACGAGCTGCTGCAGACCTGGGGTCTGCCGACCAGCTCGCACTACCGGGTGTTCGACACCATCGACGACGTCCTCGGGTTCGTCCGGGACTACGGCGACCGGCGGGCCTCCGTCGAGCACCAGATCGACGGCATCGTCATCAAGGTCGACGACCTCGCCCTGCACGAGGAACTCGGGTCGACCTCCCGTGCCCCGCGCTGGGCGATCGCGTACAAGTACCCGCCGGAGGAGGTCCACACCAAGCTCCTCGACATCGTGGTGAGCGTCGGGCGCACCGGGCGTGCGACGCCGTTCGCGGTGATGGCCCCGGCCGAGGTCGCCGGGTCGGTGGTGCGTCAGGCGACCCTGCACAACCAGCAGGTCGTCAAGGCCAAGGGCGTCCTCATCGGTGACACCGTCGTGCTGCGCAAGGCCGGTGACGTCATCCCGGAGGTGCTCGGCCCCGTGGTCGAGCTCCGCGACGGCAGCGAGCGCGAGTTCGTGATGCCGACGAACTGTCCGGAGTGCGGCACGCCGCTGGCCCCGGCGAAGGAGGGCGACATCGACCTCCGCTGCCCGAACGCCGAGAGCTGCCCGGCGCAGGTGCGCGGTCGTGTCGAGCACATCGCCTCCCGCGGGTCGCTCGACATCGAGGGACTCGGCGAGGTCGCCGCGGCGGCGCTCACCCAGCCGCTGCACCCGGAGCAGCCCCCGCTCGTGACCGAGGCCGGCCTGTTCGACCTGACGATGGAGGACATCGTCCCGATCGAGGTCATCGTCCGCGACGCGGAGACCGGGATGGAGAAGACGACCGACGACGGCGCGCCGAAGCGCGTGACCCCGTTCAGTCGTGCGCGCAAGAAGACCGACCCGCCCTTCGACCCCGCGGCACGCGGTGCCGACCACACGGGCGACCCGAGCCGGTACCCGTCGAAGAACGCGTTCGAGATGCTCGCGAACATCGAGGCCGCGAAGACGAAGCCCCTGTGGCGCATCCTGGTCGGCCTGAGCATCCGCCACGTCGGGCCCGTGGCCGCCCGTGCGCTCGCGAACCACTTCGGGTCGCTCGACGCGATCCGTGCGGCGTCGCGTGAGGAACTCGCCGCGGTCGACGGCGTCGGCGGGATCATCGCCGACGCGTTGCTCTCGTGGTTCGAGGTCGACTGGCACCGCGAGATCATCGATCGCTGGACGGCCGCCGGCGTGCAGTTCACGACACCGGGGCACCCCGGTCCGGGTGCCGCGAGCGACGAGGGCGGGGTCCTGAGCGGGCTGACGGTCGTCGCGACCGGGTCCCTGGAGGGGTACAGCCGCGAGGGCGCGCAGGAGGCGATCATCGCCGCGGGCGGCAAGGCTGCGTCGAGCGTGAGCAAGAAGACGGACTTCGTCGCGGCCGGTCCGGGGGCCGGTTCGAAGCTCGCGAAGGCCGAGCAACTCGGGCTCCGCATCATCGACGCCGAGCAGTTCCGGCTGCTCGTGACCGAGGGTCCGGCGGCCCTCGGCGGCCCCGCGGACGACACCGACGAGAGCTGAGCACAACTCGCGAGCACGGTCGATCGTTGTCCGCACACCGCGGCGCGCCCGCTCGCACACCCAGTTCGAGGGTCAAGTTGCATCCCGCACACCCCGAGAAGGCCATTCTCCTTACACTCGTTAGAGCATCACCCGTCGTCTGCAGGGGGACGGCGGGACGGCCTTCCCGGGGGAGACCCGATTGCTGCTCATCGCCGCGGCTCTGCTCACCGCCTCGATGCACTCGCTGGGAGTGGTCGAGGCCCCCGTCGCGCCCACCACGGCGCCCGTGACCGTGGTGGCCTCCAGGCTGCACGTACCTGAGGTGAACTCAACGCCCCAGCCGGTCATGACCGGGGTACAGATCACTCCGGACGAGGTCGCCGTCGCACACGGCCGCACGTTCCTGACCGAGCTCGCCCGTCTCGGACGCTCCGACCTGCTCCGGATCGACGGCGATCGGCGCGTCGCAGCGACCGTGCAGGACACGCCGCCGACCGCGGCCGACGTCACCGCCTGGTGGGCCGACCTCGCCGCCGACGAACGAGAGCGACTCGAGACGTTCGCGCCGTCGGTCGTCGGCAACCTCGACGGCGTGCCCTACACGGTGCGTGACCGCGCGAACCGGGCGGTGCTCGCGTCCGGCCTGGCGGACCATGCCTCGTCGGCGGCGCGCGCGGCGATGCTCGGGCAGGTACGGGACTCCCTCGTGCACGAGCCCGGTGCCCCGGAGCGGTACCTCGTGACGCTCGACACCCGCGGCTCCGGACGAGCCGCGATCGCGATCGGGGACCTCGACACCGCAGCGGACGTCACGATGGTCGTCCCCGGCATGTTCTTCACCGTGACGGGCCAGATGACGGACTTCACGAACACCGCGAACGACCTCTACAGCGAGGAGGCGACGCTCGCCGGGGTCGCCGCTCCGGGTTCGGGCGGCGGGCTGGCGGTGGTGGCGTGGATGGGCTACCGCACGCCCGACCTGTCCAACATCCTGTCGCTCGGCCTCGCGAAGACCGGCGCCGAGCGGCTCGAGCGGGCCGTCGACGGTGTCCGGCAGGTCCGCGAGGGCGACGAGCCCCGGCTGAACGTCGTCGCCCACTCGTACGGGTCGACGGCCGCGCTGATGGCGCTGTCCTCCGGGCGCATGAGCGCGGACACCCTCACCGTGCTCGGATCGCCGGGCAGTGACGTCCAGCACGCCGGGCAGCTGGCGGTGCAGCGCGGGCAGGTGTTCGTCGGCGACGCGCACAGCGACCCGATCGCCGGCTCCGGCTACTTCGGCACCGACCCCGGGTCCGCCGCGTTCGGCTCGACCGTGCTCGACCTCACGGGGGGAGTGGACCCGCAGGACGCCGACGACGTGTTCCGCCGGCCGGTCGGGCACAACGACTACCTGAAGCCCGGGACCGCTTCGCTGCACGACGTCGCGCTGATCGCCGTCGGCCGCGGCGACCTCGTCCGCGACCAGCTCCGCCGCGGCGAACGGGGTCGGAACGGCGTCCCGCAGACGTCCCCGGACATGTACCTCGTCCGCCCGCAGGACCTGCAGCAGCGGGACTGAGCGGACCGCGGCCGCTGAGGCTTGACGGGAACGCGCTGAGGCTGGACGGGAACCTGAGGGACGACGCAGCCGCAACCCGTTCCACGGCAGAACGAGTACAGCGCGCCCCTCTACGGTGCCCGCATGCGTGTGGTGCGATGGCCTGGTGCTCTCCTGACGTTCGTCGCGATGTCGGCGTTGGCCGGCATGCTCGTGGCCGTCGCGGTCACCCCGGGCGTCGCCGTCGCGGGCGAGGGGACGTCCGGTGCCGTCGCCTTCTTCGAGGACCTGCCGAGCTACCTGGACATCCAGACGCCGCAGCAGGTGTCGTCCGTGTACGCGACGAAGGACGGCCAGCAGGTCAAGATCGCGTCCTTCTACGCCGAGAACCGGACCGACGTGGCGTCGAACGCGATGGCCCCGACCCTCAAGCAGGCCGCGATCGACACTGAGGACCCGCGCTTCTACGACGAGGGCGGGATCGACGTCGTCGGGACGCTGCGCGGCGCCGCGGCGACCGTCGTCGGCGGGGACGTGCAGGGTGGCTCGAGCATCACACAGCAGTACGTGAAGAACGTCCTCGTGCAGCAGTGCGAGGAGCTCACCGGGAAGAACGCCGCTGACACGCAGCGGAAGATCGCCGCCTGCTACCAGGACGCCGCCGGCGTGACCCCGCAGCGGAAGCTGCAGGAGATGCGGTACGCGATCGCCGTCAACAAGAAGTACTCGAAGGACCAGATCCTCACCGGGTACCTGAACCTGGTCGGGCTCGGCGGCCGGGTCTACGGTGCCGAGGCCGGCGCCGAGTACTACTTCGGCGTCCACGCCAAGGACCTCTCGCTCGTCCAGTCCGCCACGCTCGTCGCGATCCTGAACAACCCGTCGAACCTCCGCATCGACCAGCCCGGCAACGCCGACAACGGCGCGAAGAACGGGTACGCGGCGACGAAGGCGCGCCGCGACTACGTGCTCCAGCGCATGTACGTGCACCACGACATCACGAAGGCACAGCTCGACCAGGCGAAGGCCACGCCGGTGACCCCGAAGATCACCGCGACGGCCAACGGGTGCTCGTCGGCGGCGAGCGGGTACGACGCCGGCTACTTCTGCGACTACGTGCGCGACCAGGTGCTGCAGGACCCCGCGTTCGGCAAGACCGCCGCCGAACGCATCGCGACGCTCGACACCAAGGGCCTCGAGATCCACACCTCGCTCGACCTCGACCTGCAGGCACAGGCGCAGACCGCACTGTCGACGTACGTGCCGGCGACGATGGCGGGCGTCGACGTCGGCGGCTCGAACGTCACGGTCGAACCCGGGACGGGACGCATCCTCTCGATGGTGCAGAACACGTCCTACACGCAGGCCGACACCGGGGCGGCGGGTTCGACGGCCGTGAACTACAGCGCCGACAGCGGCTACGGCAACTCGGGCGGCTTCCAGACCGGTTCGACGTACAAGGTGTTCACCCTGGCGGAGTGGCTCGCCACGGGCCACACCCTGTCGCAGTCGGTGTCCACGACGGAGCACACGTTCCAGAACGCCGAGTTCACCAACTCCTGCCAGGACGTCAGCGGAGGCACGTGGCCGGTGTCGAACGCCGAGAACGTGCCGTCCTCGATGACGGTGCAGGCGGCGACCTCGGAGTCGATCAACACCGCGTACGCCCAGATGGGCAAGCAGCTCGACCTGTGCAAGATCGCGCAGCTCGCCCAGTCGATGGGCATCCACCCGGCCGCCGGCGGGCAGCTCACCCAGACGCCGTCGTCCATCCTCGGCGTGAACGACCTGTCGCCGATCGACCTCGCGGAGGCCTACGCCGGCTTCGCGAACGGCGGCGTCGTCTGCACCCCGACCGCGATCGACTCGGTGACCGAGTCGGACGGCACGAAGATCACCCCATCGCCGTCGTCGTGCACCCAGGGCGTCGCCGCCGACGTCGCGGGCACGGTCGACTACGCGCTGCAAGGGGTCCTCAGCGGGTCCGGCACCGCCGCGAGCGCGAACCCCGGCGACAGCACCCCGAAGTTCGCGAAGACCGGCACCACCGACGGGGACGTGCAGAACTGGTTGGTGGCCTCGAGCACGAAGTACACCAACGCGACGTGGATCGGGAACGTGCAAGGCGCCGTGAGCCTGGCGAACTGGCCGTTCCTGCAGGGGACGACCGGGTACAGCGCGAAGTTCGGGGTGGGGCGGTCGATGATGACGTACCTCGACCAGACCGTCGGCGGGGGAGCGTTGCCGACACCGGACCCGGCGATGATCGGGCAGGCCAGCCACGCCCCGACCCAGTCGTCGTCGACCACCGACCAGGCGACGCAGCAGCAGGGCGCACAGCAGAACCAGCAGCAGAACCAGCAGCAGAACCAGCAGCAGAACCAGCAGCAGACCACCCAGACGAACCAGCAGCAGCCCGGGAAGCAGAAGGGGAAGTGACGCACCAATAGACTGGTGGGCATTCCACGAACCGATCGACGGAGCACCATGCCTGACATCACGAGCGAGCAGGTCGCCCACCTGGCGAACCTCGCACGTATCGCACTCACGCCCGACGAGATCGAGAAGCTGACCGGGGAGCTGTCGCACATCGTCGAGAGCGTCGCCAAGGTCGCCGAGGTCGCGACCCCGGACGTCCCCGCGACGAGCCACCCGGTGCCGCTCGGCAACGTCTTCCGGCCCGATGTGGTCGGCGAGACGCTGACCCAGGAGCAGGCGCTCTCCGGCGCGCCGGACTCCGACGGCGAACGGTTCCGCGTGACGGCCATCCTCGGCGAAGAACAGTAGGGCGACGACAGTGACCGACGACATCACCCGCCTCAGCGCCGCGGCGCTCGCCGACGCCCTCGTGGCGCGCGACGTCTCCAGCGTCGAGGCCACCCGGGCCCACCTCGACCGCATCCAGGCGGTGGACGGCGACGTCCACGCCTTCCTGCACGTCAACCAGAACGCCATCGCGGCGGCGAAGTCGATCGACTCGCGCCGTGCCGCCGGCGACGACCTCGGTCCGCTCGCGGGCGTGCCGATCGCGGTGAAGGACGTCCTGTGCACGCAGGACATGCCGACCACCTCCGGGTCGAGGATCCTCGAGGGCTGGGTGCCGCCCTACGACGCCACCCCGGTCGCGAAGCTCCGTGCCGCCGGCCTCGTGCCGCTCGGCAAGACGAACATGGACGAGTTCGCGATGGGCTCGACCACCGAGTTCTCCGCGTACGGCCCGACCCACAACCCGTGGGACCTCGACCGCATCCCCGGCGGGTCCGGCGGTGGCTCGGCCGCCGCGGTCGCCGCGCACGAGGCACCGCTCGCCCTCGGCTCGGACACCGGCGGCTCGATCCGTCAGCCCGGTGCGGTCACCGGCACCGTCGGCGTGAAGCCGACCTACGGCGGGGTCAGCCGCTACGGTGCGATCGCGCTGGCGTCCAGCCTCGACCAGATCGGACCGGTGTCCCGCACCGTCCTCGACGCCGCGCTCCTGCACGACGTCATCGGCGGGCACGACCCGAAGGACTCGACGAGCATCCCCGACGCCTGGCCGTCGATGGCCGCGGCGGCGCGGGAGGGCCTGCAGGCGGACACGCTGCGTGGCCTGAAGGTCGGCGTGGTGAAGGAGCTCGCCGGGGGCGAGGGCTTCCAGGCCGGCGTCACCCAGCGCTTCCAGGAGACCGTCGCGATCCTCGAGTCCGCGGGTGCCGAGGTCGTCGAGATCGACGCCCCGTCGTTCGCGTACGCGATCAGCGCCTACTACCTGATCCTCCCGGCCGAGGCCTCGTCGAACCTCGCGAAGTTCGACTCCGTGCGCTTCGGCCTCCGAGTGACCCCGGAGCACGGCGCCACCGTCGAGGACGTGATGGCCGCGACGCGCGAGGCCGGCTTCGGTCCGGAGGTCAAGCGCCGCATCATCCTCGGCACCTACGCACTGAGCGCCGGCTACTACGACGCCTACTACGGCTCGGCGCAGAAGGTCCGCACGCTCGTCCAGCGCGACTTCGCGGCCGCGTTCGAGCAGGTCGACCTGCTGGTCAGCCCGTCGGCGCCGACCACCGCGTTCCCGATCGGTGAGCGCATCGACGACCCGCTCGCGATGTACCTCAACGACCTCACGACGATCCCGGCGAACCTCGCCGGCGTCCCCGGCATGAGCATCCCGAACGGCCTCGCGCCGGAGGACGGCCTGCCGACGGGTGTGCAGCTGATGGCGCCGCAGCGGGAGGACGCGCGGCTCTACCGGTACGGTGCCGCGCTCGAGCGCCTGCTCGAGCAGCAGTGGGGCCGACCGCTCATCGACAGCATCCCGGACCTCGACCAGAGTCAGCAGTCCGCTGCGCAGGAAGGTGTGATCTGATGGCGCAGAAGGACGCGCTGATGGACTTCGACGAGGCACTCCGGCGGTACGAGCCGGTCCTCGGGTTCGAGGTCCACGTCGAACTCGCGACGAAGACCAAGATGTTCTCGGACGCGCCGAACTTCTTCGGCGGCGAGCCGAACACGAACGTCACGCCGGTCGACCTCGGGCTCCCCGGGTCGCTGCCGGTCGTGAACGAGCAGGCCGTGCGCTACTCGATCCAGCTCGGGCTCGCGCTCGGCTGCTCGATCGCCGAGTCCTCGCGGTTCGCCCGGAAGAACTACTACTACCCGGACAACCCGAAGAACTACCAGATCTCCCAGTACGACGAGCCGATCGCGTACGAGGGCGAGGTCGAGGTGGAGCTCGCCGACGGCACCATCTTCCAGGTGCCGATCGAGCGCGCCCACATGGAGGAGGACGCCGGCAAGCTCACGCACGTCGGCGGCGCCACCGGGCGGATCCAGGGCGCCGAGTACTCCCTCGTCGACTACAACCGTGCCGGGGTCCCGCTCGTCGAGATCGTCACGAAGCCGATCTTCGGCGCCGAGGAGCGCGCGCCCGAGCTCGGTGCCGCCTACGTGCAGGTCATCCGTGACCTCGTCCGTGCGCTCGGTGTGTCCGAGGCCCGGATGGAGCGCGGGAACCTCCGCTGCGACGCGAACATCTCGCTGCGTCCGCGCGGCCAGGAGCAGCTCGGCACCCGCACCGAGACGAAGAACGTGAACTCGTTCCGCGCGGTCGAGCGCGCGATCCGCTACGAGATCCAGCGGCAGGCCGCGATCCTCGCCGCGGGTGGGTCCATCACGCAGGAGACCCGGCACTGGCACGAGGACACCGGTCGGACCTCGGCCGGCCGGCCGAAGTCCGACGCCGACGACTACCGCTACTTCCCGGAGCCCGACCTGCTCCCCGTGGTGCCGGACCCGGCGGTCATCGAGGAGCTCCGGGCGTCCCTGCCCGAGGCGCCGGTCGCGCGTCGCCGCCGACTCAAGGGCGACTGGGGCTTCACCGACCTCGAGTTCCAGGACGTGGTCAACGGCGGGCTCCTCGACGAGCTCGAGGGCACGGTCGCTGCCGGCGCCGCACCGCAGGCCGCCCGCAAGTGGTGGACCGGTGAGATCAGCCGCGTCGCGAACGCGCAGGACGCCGCCCCCGGTGACCTGGTGTCGCCGGCGCACGTCGCGGAGCTCATCGCGCTCGTCGAGTCCGGTGACCTCACCGACCGCCTCGCCCGCCAGGTGCTCGAGGGCGTCATCGCGGGTGAGGGCTCGCCGGCCCAGGTCGTCGAGTCCCGCGGGCTCAAGGTGGTGTCGGACGACTCGGCGCTCACCGCCGCGGTCGACGAGGCCCTCGCGGCCCAGCCCGACGTCCTCGCCAAGATCCAGGACGGCAAGGTCCAGGCCGCCGGCGCGATCATCGGTGCGGTCATGAAGGCCATGCAGGGTCAGGCCGACGCCGCTCGCGTCCGCGAGCTGGTGCTGGAGCGCGCGCAGCAGTCGTAGTCGGGGCTGCCCGGACGGGAGGCACGGGGCGACTCCGCCCCGTGCCTCCCGTCGATCCTGGGGACACGTCAGCGACCCGGTGACAAGATGGGTCGTGACCGCAACGATCCGCGCCATCGGGAGCGCCGTCCCCGCGACGACGCTCGACCAGGGCCGCGTGCGCGACCTCTTCTCCGCCCAGCCCGGCCTCGGCCGGCTCGGGACCCGGCTGGTCCCGGCCGCGTTCGACGCCTCTGCAGTCGACCACCGGCACACCGTGCTCGACGAACTCGACACCGAGCAGGCCGGTGGCGCATTCCGGGACGACGACGGCCGGCTGCGGTCCCCGAGCACCGGAGCACGCAACGACCGGTACCGCGAACTCGCGCCCCCGCTGTTCGTCGCCGCCGCCCGTGACGCCGTGGAGCGCGCCGGTACCGCCCCGTCGCGCGTCACGCACCTGGTGACGGTCTCCTGCACCGGCTTCACCCAGCCCGGGCCGGACATCGACGTCGTCGAGCAGCTCGGCCTGCCCGCCGGCGTGTTCCGCCACCACATCGGGTTCATGGGGTGCTGTGCCGCTTTCCCGGCGCTCCGGATCGCGGCCGCGTTCGTCGAGGCCGATCCGGACGCGGTGGTCCTCGTCGTCTGCGCCGAGCTCTGCACCCTGCACGTCCGGGCCTCCGACGACCCGGACCAGATCGTCGCGAACAGCGTCTTCGGGGACGGCGCGGCCGCCGCGGTCGTCGCCGCGGACGGTGCCGGGCTGCGCCTCGACGGGTTCGCCACCGCGGTCGTGCCGGAGGGCGCCGCCGAGATGGCGTGGAACATCGGCGACGAGGGCTTCGAGATGGTGCTCTCGACCGCGGTCCCGAAGCTCGTCGGTCAGCACGTGCCGGACGCCGTCGCACCGCTGCTCGGTCCCGGCGGAACGCCCGCGGACGTCCCCGTCTGGGCCGTGCACCCCGGCGGCCGTGCGATCCTCGACCGCGCCCAGGAGGCCCTCGCGCTGCCCGACGCCGCGATGGCCTCGAGCCGGCGGGTCCTCCGCGAACACGGGAACATGTCGAGTGCGACGGTGCTCTTCGTGCTGCGGGACGCCGTCGACGCCGGACTGGACGACGGCAGCGCGGTCGTCGCCCTCGCGTTCGGACCGGGTCTGACCGTCGAGTCGGCGCGGCTGACCGCGGTCCGCACCGAGGCGCCGCCCGCGGTCGAACCGAGGCGGGTGCCCGTCGCGACCACGGGAACGGCGTGAGCCGTCACGACGGAGCCGGACCGCGCCTCCCGGCCGTCGACCTGCGCACCCGCGCGCTCGACCTGACGGAACTCATGGACGACCCGGACTGCGACCCGCGTGCCCTGGCGCGCACGTACCGCCGGTTCGCCCTCGTCAACGCGCTCGTGAGCGGGTGGCGGGCCGCGTGGCGGACGCACGTCGTGCCCGCGCTGCCCGCGGACGGCCGGGGCCGCATCCTCGACCTCGGGTGCGGCGGGGGTGACCTCGCACGGGCACTCGTCCGGTGGGCGGCGGCGGACGGCTTCGACGTCGAGGTCGTCGGCGCCGACCCGGACGCCCGGGCGATCGACGCGGCGCAGCGGTCCACCCCGCGCGGCGTGACCTTCCGGCAGCAGTCCAGTGCGGAGCTCGTCGCAGCGGGGGAGCGGTTCGACGTCGTCGTGTCCAACCACGTGCTGCACCACCTCGGCGACGACGAACGGCACGGGTTCCTCGCCGACTCGGAGCGGCTCGCGACGAGCCGGAGCCTGCACTCGGACATCCGGCGGTCGGCCGAGGCCTACCGCGCGTACGCGATCGCGTCGACGTTCGTCGCCGCCGGGACGTTCGTGCGCGTCGACGGCCTGCGGTCGATCCGCCGGTCGTTCACGCTCCACGAGCTCCGGGACGCGCTGCCCGCCGGGTGGCGTGCCGAGCAGGCCGCACCGCACCGGGTCCTCGCGATCCGCGACGCCTGACGCGCTAGCGTCGGGTCATGCCCTCGGCCCCGCTGCACCGCGTCGCGGTCCTCGTGCTGGACGGGGCGAAGCCGCTCGACGTCGGGATCCCCGCGCAGGTGTTCTCGAACCGGCCGAGCATGCCGTACGAGGTCCGGGTGTGCGGGCCGCGGGTCGGGCGCATCGCCGGCGGCGACGGGCTGGCGTACGCCGTCGACCACGGGCTGGAGGCCCTCGCGTGGGCGCAGACCGTGTTCGTGCCCGGCTACCGGTTCCCCGCGGACACGCCACCGCCGGCGGACGTGGTGGCCGCCCTGGCCCGGGCGTCCGAGCGCGGGGTGCGGATCGCGGCGATCTCCACCGGGGCGTTCGCGCTCGCGGCCGCCGGGCTGCTCGACGGGCGCCGGGCCACGACGCACTGGCACTACACGCGCGTCCTCCGCGAGCGGTACCCGGCGGTCGACGTCGACGAGGACGTCCTCTTCGTGGACGCGGGCACGGTCCTGACGAGCGCCGGAGCGGCGAGCGGGATCGACCTCTGCCTGCACATCGTCCGGCAGGACCACGGCGTCGCGCTCTCCAACCACGTCGCCCGGCGGCTCGTCAGCGCGCCCTACCGGAGCGGTGGACAGGCGCAGTACGTCCCGCGGAGCGTGCCCGAACCCCTGGGTGACGTGTTCGCCGGCACGCGGGAGTGGGCGCTCCGGCACCTCGCCGACCCGCTCACCCTCGAGGTGCTCGCCCGGAACGCGACGGTCTCGCCGCGGACGTTCTCGCGTCGTTTCGTCGAGGACACCGGGTACACGCCGATGCAGTGGGTGCTGCGCGCCCGCGTCGACCTGGCGCGGGAGCTGCTCGAGCGGTCGGACCTGTCGGTCGACCAGGTCGCGGAGCGGTCCGGGCTGGGGTCCGACGCGAACCTGCGGACGCACTTCCGGCGGATCCTCGGGACCTCGCCGACCGAGTACCGGCGGACCTTCCAGGACTGACGACCCCGACGCGGTCTTGGCGAGATCCTTCCGGACACTGGCTTCCCTGCCACTGGAGCCGCGCCTCCAGGCCGTCGAGCATGGACCGCGGAACGAAAGGAAGTCCGCATGACCCGCATCGCCATCAACGGCTTCGGCCGCATCGGCCGCAACACCCTCCGCGCACTCCTGGCACGCGGCGGGGACGACCTCGAGGTCGTCGCCGTGAACGACCTCACCGCCCCGGAGACCCTCGCCCACCTGTTCCGGTACGACTCCGCACTCGGCCCGTTCGCCGGCACCGTCGAGGTCGACGGTGACACGCTCGTGATCGACGGCCGCCCGGTGCGGGTGCTCGCGGAGCGGGAGCCGGCGGACCTGCCGTGGGGGGACCTCGGCGTCGAGGTCGTCCTCGAGTCCACCGGGCGGTTCACGGCACGCGACGCCGCGGCCGGACACCTCACCGCCGGAGCCCGTCGCGTCCTCATCAGCGCCCCCGCGACCGGCGCCGACGCCACGATCGCCTACGGCGTGAACACCGACGTGTTCGACCCCGCCGCGCACACCGTCGTGTCGAACGCGTCCTGCACGACGAACGCGCTGGCACCCCTGGCATCCGTACTCGACGACCTCGCCGGCATCGAGCACGGGTTCATGACGACCGTGCACGCGTACACGCAGGAGCAGAACCTGCAGGACGGGCCGCACCGGGACCTCCGCCGCGCGCGGGCCGCCGGGGTGAACATCGTGCCGACGACGACCGGGGCAGCGAAGGCGATCGGGCTGGTCCTCCCGCGGCTCGACGGCAAGCTGTCCGGCGACTCGATCCGCGTGCCGGTGCCGGTCGGGTCGATCGTCGAGTTGAACACCGTGGTGTCCCGCCCCGTCTCCGTCGAGGAGGTCAACGAGGCCTACCGCGCCGCCGCTGCCGGATCGCTCGCGGGGGTGCTCGCGTACACGGCGGACCCGCTCGTGTCGACGGACATCACGGGGCGGCCGGAGTCGAGCGTGTTCGACTCGTTGCTCACCCGGGTCGACGGTGGACGGCACGTGAAGGTCGTCGCGTGGTACGACAACGAGTGGGGCTTCTCGAACCGGGTGGTCGACACGCTGGGCATGCTGGCGCGCGCGTAGCGCGGCAGCGCGGGGCCGCGCCGCGGGGGCCGAGACTCGGGCTGGGCGACAGGGCTCGTGGCCGGGAGCGCGAGTCCGGTCGCGTCCCGCGAGTCTCGGGCACGCGGGTCGGGCCGGGAGGCGCGGTGCGGGTCCGCCCCGCGGGTCCGGTCGGTCCGTGCTGCGGAAGCGACAGTTCGCGGGTCCGGGCCTCCTCCGTCCTGCGGAAGCGACAGTTCCCCGCCGATGATCGGCGGAGAACTGTCGCTTCCGCGGAACGCGCGCTTCCGCGGAACGCGCGCGGGCTCGGTGCGCGCGGCCCCCGCGCCGCGTCAGCGGATCACGGCGGTGGTGCTCGCGAAGGACCGGGAGCGCACGGCGTCGCGGTACCGGTCGAGTGCGGCCTCGTCGGCGCCGACCGACTCCAGCGCCGCCAGCCCCGCCCCGAGCACCGGGGGGTCGGTCACCCAGGTGGGCACCGCGCCGGGCACCCGCGCCGCGAGCCCCGACACCACCCCGTGCACGAGCAACGCATCGCGCGCCGCGAGCACCCCGCCGCCGAGCACGACGGGCACCGGGGCCGCCGCGGATCCGCCGAGCCCGAGCCGGCCGAGCGCCACCGACGCGAGCAGCACGATCTCCTCGGCCTGCCGGTCGACGACGCTCCTGGCCACCGGGTCTCCGGCCCCGGCGACCTCGAACAGCACCGGGCAGAGTCGGTTGAACACCCGCTGGTCGAGGCGTCCGAAGTGGATGGCCTCGGTGACCTCCCGGACGGTCCGGAGCCCCAGCGCGGCCGGGACCGCGTCGACGAGCGCCGTCGCCGGGCCGCGTCCGTCGTCTGCCCGGGCCGCGTGCCAGAGCGCCCGGTTCCCGAGGTACGCGCCACCGCCCCAGTCGCCCGAGACGTCGCCGATCGCGGGGAACCGCGCGGTCTCGCCGTCGGCCCGCACCGCGAGCGCGTTGATGCCGGTGCCGCACACCACGGCCGCGGCGTCGGGCGAGAGCGTCCCCGCCCGCAGCAGGGCGAACAAGTCGTTGTCGAGGACGTCGGGAGCGCCGCCGTCCGCCTCCCAGTGCGCGAGGGCCCCGGTGGCGGCGACGAGTTCGTCGTGGAGGTCGAGTCCGGCGAGGTACACGTGCGTCGTCCGGATCCGCCGGCCGCCGAGGTCGCCGACGACCCGGGAGCGGACGTCGTCGAGGATCGGTCCGGCCACGTCCCAGCCGCGCGTCTGCGGGTTCGTCCCGGGACCGCGGGCGTGCCCCACGATGGCGCCGTCGAGGGCGATCGCGACGACGTCCGTCTTGCTGCCCCCGCCGTCGACCGCGAGCACGACGTCACCAGGGTGTCCGGCCACCGCCGCCGACGGCCCGGTCGGTTCCGCCGGTCGGGAGGCGCGGGTCGTCCCCGCCCCGTCGGCTCGGCTCAGGCCACCCACGTCGCCTGCTCCGATCGCGCCCACGGTAGGTGCTCCGCGTTCGCGGCCAGCAGCAGGTCGGTGAGCTGCTCGGCCTTGTCGACCTGGCCCACGAGGGGATGTGCCCACATCGCACGGAGCACCCGGGCGCGGCCACCGTGCACGGCCGCGTCGAGGGCGAGCCGCTCGTACCCGGCGACGTGCGACACGAGGCCGACCATGTCGTCGGCGAGCGGGGACACGGGCAGCGGGGTGATCGCCTGCCGGGTGACGCGTGCCGGGACCTCGATGACGTGGTCGTCGGGCAGGAACGGGAACGTGCCGTCGTTCCGGACGTTGAGCACCTGGACGTCGCCGCGGTCGCCGAGGATCGAGGACAGCACGTCGATCGCCGCCTCGGAGTAGTAGGCGCCGCCGCGCTGTTCGAGCTCGGCGGGCTTCGTCACCACGGACTCGTCGGCGTACTTCGCCAGGAGCGCGGCCTCGGTGTCCATCACAGCCTCGGCCCGGGTGCGCTCGTGCAGCTGCTCCTCGAGCACGACGTCGTGACTGTAGAAGTACCGCAGGTAGTACGAGGGGACGGCGTGCTGCAGGCGGATGAGGTCGGCGGGCATGTGCACGCTCTCCGCCATCCGGTCGAGGGCGCCGGTGTCCGCCGCGAGCAGCTCGGCGAGGACGTCCCGTTCGCCGCCGTCGGCGGCGCGGACGTGCACCCCGCGCTCCCACGTCAGGTGGTTCAGCCCGACGTGGTCGAGCCGGACGGCGTCCGGGGCGACCGCGAACTCCTGCGCGAAGCGGCGCTGGAAGCCGATCGCGACGTTGCAGAGCCCGACGGCGCGGTGACCGGCCTCGAGCAGGGCGCGGGTGACGATGCCGACCGGGTTCGTGAAGTCGACGATCCAGGCGTCCGGCTTCGCGTGCCGACGGACGAGCTCCGCGTACTCGAGCACGACGGGCACCGTCCGGAGCGCCTTGGCGAACCCGCCGGGTCCGGTCGTCTCCTGACCGATGCAGCACGCCTCGTGCGGCCACGTCTCGTCCTCCCGCCGGGCCGCCTGCCCGCCGATGCGGAGCTGGAACATGACGGCGTCGGCGTCCGACACCCCGGCGACGACGTCGTCGGTGACGTGCACGGTGCCGGGGTGTCCGGCGTGCGCGAACATCCGCTTCGCGACGCCGCCGACGAGTTCCCGGCGGACCGGGTCGGGGTCGACCAGCCAGAGCTCGTCGATGGGCAGCTGGTCGCGGAGCCGGGCGAAGCCGTCCACGAGTTCGGGGGTGTAGGTGGATCCGCCACCGATGACTGCGAGTTTCACTGTGGTGCTATCCCTTCACGCCGGTGAGCGCGATGCCCTCGACGAATGCCTTCTGTGCGAAGAAGAAGATGATGACGACGGGGACCATGACGACGACGGTCATCGCCATCGTCATCGACCAGTCGGTGCCGTGCTGCCCGCGGAACGTGGCGAGCCCGTACGCCACCGGCCAGGCGGCCTGGTTCTCGGACGCGTAGAGGAGCGGGCCGTAGTAGTCGTTCCAGGAGTGGAAGAACATGAAGATCGCCGCCGACGCGATGCCCGGACGCGCCATCGGCACGACGACCCGCCACAGCACACCCCACTCGCTGCAGCCGTCCATCCGTGCGGCGTCGCCGTACTCCTTCGGGATGGTCATGAAGAACTGGCGGAGCAGGAAGATGCTGAACGCGTCCCCGAGCAGGTTCGGCAGGATGAGCGGCCACAGGGTGCCGGTGAGGTGCAGCTGCGACCACATCACGTAGACCGGCACCGCGGTGACCTGCGGGGGCAGGAGCATCGCGACGATGATCACCGTGAAGACCAGGTTCGCGCCCCGGAACGTGATCTGGGCGAGCGCGTACGCCGCCGGCACGGAGCTGACGAGCATGAACGCCGTGGCGAGCACCGCGTAGAGCGACGAGTTGCCGAACCACTGCGCGAGCGGGAGCTCGGTGAAGACCCGGGCGTAGTTCGAGAAGTCGAACGGCCGCGGCAGGATCGACGCCGTGAGGGCCTGGTTGCTCGACATCAGCGAGGTCAGGATCACGAACACGATCGGGGCGATGGTCAGGACACCGAGGGCCACCAGTGCGGCGTGCTCGGCGATCCAGACGAGCAGGCTGCGACGCGGACCCCGCGCGGACCCGGAAGCCGCGCCGCGGGGTGCCCGGGCGAGCGGGGATTGGGAGACGGCGGTCATCAGGACTCCTCGGGCCGGAAGACGGAGATGCGGCGCATGGTGAACACGAGCACGATCGCGGTGATCACGAACAGCACGACGGCCATCGCGGACGCGTAGCCGAACTGGAAGTTCGCGAACCCGTGCTGGTAGAGCAGCTCGGTGTACGTGAGCAGCGAGGTGCCCGGGTAGCCGAGCTGCGCCGCCGTCCCACCGCCGATGGTCGCCTTGCCGCTCGCGACACCCGAGGCCACCGCGGCCTCGGTGAAGTACTGCAGCGCGGCGATCACCCCGGTGACGGCCGCGAACCCGATGACGGGCGCGATCGTCGGCAGCGTGATGTGTCGCACCTGCTGGACGCCGTTCGCACCGTCGAGCGACGCGGCCTCGTACAGATCGCGCGGCACGTCGAGGAGCGACGCCAGGAAGATGATCATGATGTCGCCCATCACCCAGACGCCCATGATCACGAGCGACGGCTTCGACCACGCCGGGTCGTTGAACCACAGCGGGCCGTCGATGCCGAACACCCGGAGGATCTGGTTGACGGGTCCGGTGCCGGGGTTGAACAGGAACACGAACGCGACGACGCTCGCGACCGGCGGCACCAGGGCGGGCAGGTAGAACAGCGTCCGCCAGAACCCGGTCGCCGTCTTCGCCCGGCTGAGCAGCCCGGCGACCAGCAGGCCGCAGACGATCCGGACCGGGACGAGGATCACGACGAACCACAGCGTGTTGACGACCGCTGGACCGATCTGCGGGTCCTGCGTGAACAGGAACCGGTAGTTCAGCAGTCCGACGAACTGGGGTTCCTGCAGCTGGTTGTAGCGCGTGAACGAGTAGAAGATCGACGCGACGAGCGGGTACGCGAAGAAGATCACGAGGCCCGCCAGGGCCGGGGCCAGCATCGTCAGGGCGACCAGACGGCGGCGGGACTCGGCGGAGCGGCGCCGACGTGGTCGGCTCCCGGGGGCCGTCGAACGCGACCCGGCGCGGGCCGGCGGCCGGGAGGCGCGGGTGGGCCGCGCCTCCAGGCTGCCGGTCTCAGGGGTGGTGACGTCCGTCATGGTCACGGACCAGCCAGCTGGTTGGCGTTGTCGATGTCGGAGTCGAGCTGCTTGAGCTTGGCGTCGAGGTCGCCGCCGTTCTCCTGGTACGCCTGCCAGAACTTCGTGAACGTGCCGATGTAGGCGGCGCCGTCCGCGGTGCCGGGCGAGGTCATCGTGTCCTTGTTCCCGGCGACGTCGACGAAGGTCTTGTAGTTCTCGTCGACCTCGAGCTCCGGCGACTGCAGAGCCGAGCTGAGGGTCGGGATGTTCTTCAGCCCGTTGCCCATCGTGACCTGCGCGTCGGTGTTCGTCGACAGGTACTTCAGCAGCGCCCACGCGAGCTCGGGGTGCTTCGAGCCCTTCGCGATGCCCGCCACGTTGCCCGCGATGTACGTCGAGCCGTAGTGGCCGAGTCCGTCCATCACCGGGGTCGGCGCGGTGCCGTAGTCGAGGTCGGGCTTCTGGTCCTTGATGAACGCGGTGCGGTACTCGCCGTCGATCTGCATCGCGACCTGGCCGGTCTGGAACGCGTTGTCGGCGGCGAACTCCTGGCCGAGGCCGGACGTGAAGGCCTTGAGCTTGTCGTAGCCGATCTCGTCGACGAAGCCCTTCTGCCAGGTGATCAGCTTCTTCCACGCGTCGGACGTCCCGATCACGCTGTTGCCCTTGCTGTCGAGCCACGAGCCGTCGACCATCGGGGCCCAGTGCTCGGGGGAGTTCTCGTAGAAGTCGATGAGCGGGTTGAAGCCGAGCTGCTTGATCGACCCGTCGGCGTTGTACGTCGTCAGCTTCAGCGCGTCGGTCTTGAGCTCGTCGAGGGTCTTCGGCGGGGTCGTGATGCCCGCCTTCGCCAGCAGCGGCTTGTTGTACATGAGCGCGCTCACGTCGGCGAGGGCCGGCAGGGTGCAGCGCGTGCCCTTGTACTGCGTGTACGACCGGACGGCCTTCGGGATGTCGGACAGGTCGACCTTGTCGCGCTCGATGTACGGGGACAGGTCGCGGAAGGCGCCCGACGAGCAGAAGCTGCCGACGATCGCCGTCGAGTAGGACAGGCCCACGTCGATGTGCTGACCCGACGAGATCGCCTTCTGGAGCTTCTCGTCGTCCTGGCCGGCGTGGATGTCGACCGTCACGCCGGGGTTGGCCTTCTCGAAGCCGGCGACGGCGCTCTTCACGACGCCGGCCTCGCGTCCGGTGAAGAAGTGCCACAGGGACACGGTGCCCTTCAGCTCCTTCGGGGCCGTCTTGTCGACGGTGTCGGCGCTGCTGCCGGAGCTGCAGCCCGCGACGACGAGGGCGCCGACGGCCGCGATGGCCAGGGCGGTGAGGATCCTCGTGGCGGATCGTGTGGCGGAGGGGTGCATCAGTACTCGCTCTCTGGTCTCGACTCGGCGGCCGGTTTCCGGGCGCGCCGAAGAGCCCTGGGACAGGGCCGGGTGGTGGTGCCTCGAGTGGTGCGGGTGGAACTCCGTGGACGGAGCGGCTCAGGGGCGCTCGGCGGGGTCCGGCGTCGGCGCATCGTCGCTGATGCGTTCGAGCCGGTCCGCGAGCGCGGTGCGGACGACGTCGATGAGGACGTGCCGCGCACCGTGCAGGACGGGGGTGTCGGGGACGCCGGGGGCCACGACGGCGGTGGACCAACGGGTGCGGGTCCGGAGCCAGGCGGTCACGGCGGCGGCCAGGGCGGGACCGCCTGCGATCCCGGTCGGGCCGTGCAGCACGACCGTCTCGGGATCGGCGACGGCGAGGGCGGGGAGCACGTTGTGCCCGACGCGCTCGCCGAGGGCGGTGGTGAACGGGTGCTGCTCGGGGAGTCCGGGCAGCTGCGGGAGCACCTGGCGCCAGTCGGCTGCGGTGCCGTCCGGTGCCGTGATCCCGTGCTCGGCGGCCAGGGCGACGATCGCGGACTCGGAGATGAGGTCCGCGACGATCGTGGCCGTCGGGTCGATGGAGCGTGCGTCGGCGGGCACGCTCAGGTAGCCGATCTCGCCAGCGGCACCGGACGCGCCGGTGTGCAGGTGACCGGCGAGGTCGAGGGCCATGCCGAGGCCCTCCGCCATCCAGAACAGGGCGAAGGAGCCGGGAGCGCGTCCGGCGCCCATGTTCCGCTCGGCGATCGCGGCGAGGTTGGCGTCGTTCTCGATGACGACCCGGACGCCGAGCGCCTGGGACAGGGTCGTCGAGACCTGGTCGCGGGGCCAGCCGGGCAGGCCGTCCGTGAAGATGAGGGTGTCGGTGGCGTGGTCGACGCTCGCCTGGACCCCGACGGCGACGGCGGTGACGAGCTCCGGGTCGACCCCGGCGGCGGCAGCGGCACGGCTCACCGCGGCGGCGACGATGTCCTCGCCCGGGGCGCGCATCTCCGCCTCGTCCATGCGGTGCTCGGCGACGGGGTAGGTCCGACCGGTGGCGTCGACCACGGTGGACCGGACGTCGACGAGCTGGACGTCCACGGCGACGGCGAGGTCCCGGTCGGTGATCGCCTCGTACACCACGGCGCTCGGACCACGGCGACCGGCCTGCGTCGCCGTCCCGGCCTCGTGGATGAGCGCTGCGGCCTCGAGCCGGCGGATGATCTCGGCCGCGGTGGGCTTGCTCAGCCCGGTGCGCTGCGCGATCTCGTTGCGGGTGAGCGGGCCCTCGTCGAGGAGCAGCTCGAGGGCGGCCCGGTCGTTGAGCACGCGGAGGAGTCCGGGCTGGCCGGGGGTGCGTCCGCGAGAGGTCATGTCGAGGACTGTAACGGACAACCTTCTTTACTGAAAGGTTTGTTTACCGATTCGAAACACGCGTTCCGCTCCCCGAAACGTGCGGCCGCGCAGGCAGGGGCGAGACTCGGCGCCAGCGACGGATCTCGCGCGCCAGGGCACGAGAACTGTCGCTGGCACCGAGTCTCGGGCAACCCGGGCGGGCGCGGCCGGGCGGGCCGCCCGGGCGCGGCCCGCCCGCGCGACTACGGCCGCAGCAGCACCTTGATCGCGCGGCGCTCGTCCATCGCCCGGTACGCCTCGGCGGTCTCGTCCAACGGCAGCTCGAGGTCGAACACCCGGCCGGGCTCGATCGCGCCCGAGAGCACGTCGGGCAGCAGCTCCGGGATGTACTTCCGCGCCGGCGCCATCCCGCCGGCGATCGCGATGTTCGTGTCGAAGAGGTAGCGCGTCCCGATGGTCGGCACCCCGTGCGGGACCCCGACGAAGCCGAGGTTGCCGCCCGCGCGGACCGAGTGCAGCGCCTGGTCCATGCTCTCCTCGGTGCCGACGGCCTCCACGGCGCAGTCGGCCAGGTCGCCGCCGAGCAGCTCGCGGATCGCCGCGACACCGGCTTCGCCCCGCTCCGAGACGATGTCCGTCGCACCGAACTCGCGCGCGAGCGCCTGCCGGTCGGCGTGCCGGCTCATCGCGATGATCCGCTCGGCACCGAGGCGCTTCGACGCGAGCACCGCCGACAGGCCGACGGCCCCGTCACCGACGACGACGACCGTCTTGCCCGGGCCCACGGCGGCGGACACGGCGGCGTGGTGGCCCGTCGAGAACACGTCCGACAGGGTGAGCAGGGACGGCACGAGGGCCGGGTCGACCGGACCGGGGACCGCGACGAGGGTCGCCGCGGCGTCCGGGATGCGGACGTACTCGGCCTGGGCGCCGCCGACCGGGTGGCCGTAGGTGTCCGAGCCGCCGAAGCCGGAGAGGTGCTCGCAGCCCGAGGTCATGCCGTGCCGGCACGCCTGGCAGGTGCCCTCGTTCATGGTGAACGGGGAGATGACGAAGTCGCCCACGTGCAGGTCCGTGACGTCGTCCCCGACGGCGACGACCTCGCCGACGAGCTCGTGCCCGATCGGACGCGGCTCCTTCGTCTTCGTGACGCCCCGGTACGGCCACAGGTCCGAGCCGCACACGCACGCGGCGACGACCTTGACGACCGCGTCCGTCGACGTGATGAGGTCGGGTCGGTCGCGGTCCTCGACTCGGATGTCGTTCGGGGCGTGGATGATCGCTGCGCGCAAGAGGGAGCCTTCCGTCGAGATGGTGGGGATCGGCCGGTCGACGTCGTCCGGAGCCCACTCGACAGTACCCTCGTGCGGGTGGACGACGACCGGTACGGCAGCGATGTGCTCTCGGGGGACTGGCGCTCGCGCGGTGTGCAGAAGGTGCGGCAGGTGCCGCTCGAACGGGACATGGTGCTCGAGGACCCGGCGACCGGGTGGGCCGGCGCCGTGGTCCGCCTCGAGGCCGGCAACGTGGAGCTCGAGGACTGGAAGGGTCGCACGCGGTCCTTCCCGTTCAGCGGGCAGTTCCTGTTGGAGGGCGAGCTCGTGACGCTCGGCCGCCCGCAGGCGCCGGTCGGGCGGTCTGCCGCAGCCGCACCGCCGGCCGGGAGGCCCGGGGTCGCGCCCGCCGTCCGGCACGCGTCCGACGGCGGTCGCCTCCGCACCGCGTCCGGATCGTTCGCGGTCGAGTCGCAGCGCGCGCGGGTGGCGCTGCCCTCCCGGATCATGGTCGAGGGCAAGCACGACGCCGAGCTCGTCGAGAAGGTCTGGGGAGCGGACCTCCGGGTCGAGGGCGTGGTCGTCGAGGAGCTCTCCGGCGTCGACAACCTCGCCGACGTGCTCGAGGAGTTCCGCCCGACCCGGGACCGTCGGGTCGGCGTGCTCGTCGACCACCTCGTCCCCGGGTCGAAGGAGTCCCGCTTCGCCGACGCGGTCATGCGCGGGAAGTGGGGCGCGCACGTGCTCGTCGTCGGGCACCCGTTCGTGGACGTCTGGCAGTCGGTGAAGCCCGCGCGCCTCGGACTGCAGGCGTGGCCGACGATCCCGCGGTCGATCGAGTGGAAGAAGGGCATCTGCCAGCACCTCGGCTGGCCGTCCCAGGAGCAGGCGGACATCGCCCGGGCGTGGCAGCGGATCCTCGGCCGGGTCCGCACCTTCGCCGACCTCGAGCCCCAGTTGCTCGGCCGCGTCGAGGAGCTGATCGACTTCGTGACGGAACCGAGGGCCTGAGGACCCGGCCATCTCGCCCGGGCGCGCCGGATGACCGGGTGATCCGCGCCTCCAGTCCGTATCGTTGAGGGATGGACGGCATCGAGGGGCGCGTGCGTGCTGCGGTCGATGTCTGGCTGCGCTGGCTGCCGCGCTGGCAGATCGGGACCGCGCGCCCGCGCACCCGGATCTGCCGGAAGTGCACCGGGTCCCCGATCGCCAGTGCGGCGGGGTTCGGGCCTGACGTGCCGCACGCCGTCCAGCACGCGCTGATCGGGCGGATCTCGACGATCATCGAGGACGCCGTCGACGACTACACCGCGAAGAACCTGCCGCTCCTGCAGCGCGAGCTCGAGCGTGCCGACGCACGGAAGCGGCACGCGGGGTACCAGCCCGCGGAAGGCCTCTCGCCCGAGTTCCAGGGGCTCGACGTGGACCCGGAGCCCTCGCCGGGCGAGCCGTTCCTGTTCACCCTCGGTGAGCTGGCCGGCACGGGCGCGCAGGAGCAGGCGCCGCGCGAGCCGCTGTCGGACGAGGCGAAGGCCGCGCTCCGGCACGAGATCGAGCTCTCCGACGAGTGCGCCCGCTCCACCGGCACCACGGTCTGCCTGGCGTTGATCGACCACCGGGAGCGGATCGCCGAGGCGGTCGAGCGCCTGGTGGAGCCGCAGATCGAGGCCCTGCTGTCGGACATGTTCCGCGGGTTCGACGGCCCGGAGGTGCCGCGCGACGGCTTGTTCTGACGGGCGGGTGCGCGGGCGCGGGGCTGGTCCGAGCCCGGCGCGGTCTGGTGCGAGGTCAGCGGGGGAGCAGCGTCCGGCCGGGGATCACCGTGCCCCGGAGCGATCGGTGCTCGACCGGTCGCCCGGGGTCGTCGATGCGGCCGATGACGAGGTCGATCGCCTCGCGACCGATGCGCTCGATCGGCTGCTCGAGCGTCGTGAAGCCGATCCAGTCGTTCGCGAGGGGGTACACGCCGTCGAAGCCGGTGACCGAGAGGTCCGCCGGCACCCGGACACCCCGTCGCGACAGGGCATCGCAGACGTCGAGCATGAGCCGGTCGGTCGGGCACATCACGGCCGTGGCGCCGGACTCCTGCATCGCGTCGACCACGTCGGCGGCGACGGTGTCCGGCGACCGGACGAAGCTGGCGTCGATGTCGACCACACGGACGGACCGGCCGCGGAGCCGCTCGACCATCGCGAGCGAACGGGCGTGCTGGGTGATGGCGTTGTCGACCGGGACCGTGAGGACGATCACGGTCTCGTGACCGGCGTCGGCGACGGCGTCGGCGATGGCCGAACCGCCCTCCGTCTCGTCGCAGTAGACGCTCGAGAGTGCGGGGTGCAGTTCCGGGCGTCCGGCGACGACGGTGGCGATCCGCGGTGCGAACTCGGCGATGTCGGCGGCCGGCATGAGTCCGCTGCACACGACGAGCCCGTCGACCCGCATCGACACCAGCGCGGCGAGCGCCGACTTCTCGTCCTCGACCCTGCCGACGCCCGTCGTCGTGACCACCCGGTAACCGAGTTCCGACGCACGCCGCTCCATCACGGCGTGCAGCGCCGCGTAGACCATGGACGACGCGTCGCGGACGAGCATCCCGATCGTGTGGGTCCGGCCGCGGACGAGCCCGCGGGCCATCGCGTTGGCGACGTAGCCGAGTTCGGCCGCGGCCCGCTCGACGCGCTCACGGGTCTCGTCGGAGAACCGCCCCGTGCCGGACAGGACGCGGCTCACGGCCGACTTCGACACACCGGCCCGGGCGGCGACGTCGAGGATGGTCGGCTGCGCGCCGTGGCCGCCGTTCACGCGTCGGACGCCGACGTCCCCGCGTCGGACGCCGACGTCCCCGCGTCGCCCCGTGCTCGCCGCCTGGCCGTCGCGCCGAGGACGCCACGGGCGATGCCGCGCCAGCCGAGCAGGAACACACCGAGCACGATCGTGGCGACGATGACGAAGGAGATCGGCAGCGGGTCGCCGTCGACGTCGCCCTGCCCGGTGGCGACGCGGATGGCCATGCCGATGAAGACGGTCAGGATCCACACGACGATCCCGGTCGGCCAGAAGCGCAGGGGCCTGGCCCAGGCGCCGCTCGTGACGTACCCGATCGCCCATCCCGCGAGGAACGGGTAGGCGGTCGTCCAGAGCCCGAGGGCGGTGTCGGCCTCACCGTGGGAGGAGCGCCCGATCAGCGCGAAGACGACGATGAGCACGACGTCGATGACGGCTGCGAGCCAACCCCAGGTGCGTACGTTCACCCGCTCATTCTCGCAGCTGCCGGATCGTCCGCCGCCCCGCTGCGGCGAGTCGCCCCCGCCCCACGGAGTTCACCGAGCGGCGAGGCCCGCGGCACCTGGCGTTCACCCGGCACCGACACACTCGACCATCGTGCGGGAACGTTCCCGCACCACCCCGTCCCCACCTCACCCACCCCGAACCAGGGAGACCACCGACGTGAAGACCCGAGCCCTCGCCGGCCTCGCGATCGCCGCAGCAGCGACCGTCGCACTGTCCGGCTGCGTGCAGAGCGCCAACGCCTCGAACGACACCGACTCGAGCGCCGGCGCCACGAACCTCACCGTGTTCATCAGCGGCGACACCAACGTCCAGGACCTCTGGGAGAAGTCGCTCATCCCCGCCTTCGAGGAGGCGAACCCCGGGATCTCGGTCTCGACGAGCATCGACCTGCACGGCGAGCACGACGCCCAGACCCAGGCGAACCTCGCCACCGCGGTGAAGGCGGGCAAGAGCGTCGCGTACGACCTCGTCGACGCCGGCTTCGTCACGACCGCGGGCAAGGCCGGTCTGATGGCGAAGGTGAGCGAGAGCAGCATCCCGAACCTCAAGGACGTCCCGGAGGCGACCAGGGAGCAGGGCGGCACGAGTGCGATCCCGTACCGCGCCTCGAGCGTCCTCCTGGCGTACGACCCGAAGAAGGTCACCGACCCGCCGAAGACCCTCGACGACGTGCTCGCCTGGATCACGGCGCACCCGGGGCAGTTCGCGTACAACTCCCCGTCCTCGGGCGGCTCCGGCGGGTCGTTCGTCGCGACGGTCCTGGCGAAGTACCTGACGCCGTCCGAGCAGAAGACCATGCAGACGACGTACGACAAGTCGCTCGAGTCGAAGTGGGACAAGGGCTTCCAGGAGCTCAAGGACCTCGGCCCCTCGACGTACCAGAAGGGCGTGTACCCGAACGGCAACGACCAGGTCGTCCAGCTGCTCGGCAGCGGGCAGATCGCGATGGCGCCGGTCTGGAGCGACCAGTTCATCACCTCGCAGAAGACCGGCGTGATCCCGAAGAGCGTCAAGGCGGTCCAGATCTCCGACCCGTCGTTCACCGGCAGTGCCAGCTTCCTCGGCATCCCGAAGACGGAGCCGAAGGCGAAGCAGGCCGCAGCGGAGAAGCTCGCCGACTTCGTCCTCAGCGCGAAGGGGCAGCAGCTCGTCGCGAGTGCCGTGTCCGGCTACCCGGTCGTCCCGCTCGACACCCTGCCGAAGTCGGTCGCGGACCAGTTCGCCGACGCCGACCCGTCGACGCTGCGCCTCGGCTTCCAGAGCGACTTCGCCGCCGACATGAACGCGGCGTGGGACGCGAAGGTCCCGCAGTGACCCAGACCGTCCCGAACGGCCCGGCGCTCGACCGGGAGGCCCGTGGCGACTCCGCCACGGGCCTCCCGCCCGTCCCGCAGCCGGCCCGCAGCGCGGCGGACCCCGCCGGGCGAGGCACCGTCCAGCAGCGCCTCGACCGCCGCCGTCGGTGGCAGGGCCTGGCGCTCGTCGCGGCCCCCGTGCTCGTCGTCGTCCTGTTCGTCGGCGTCCCCGTGGTGAACGCCGCCCTGTTCAGCCTCGGCTTCACCGGGGGGCTGAACCAGGCCCTCGCCGACATCGGCGGTGAGACCGTGCGCGGCTTCTCGTTCGCGGTGTACGGCACGCTGCTCGGCAACACGACGTTCCTCCGCGACCTCGTCGCGACCCTCGGCGTCACGGCGCTGTCCACCGGGCTGACGGTGGCGCTCGCCGTCGCGGTCGCGGTGATCCTGCGGCTGCGCGGCGGGTTCCTCGGCAAGACGCTCAGCGTCCTCGCGGTGGTGCCGCTCTTCGTGCCCGTCGTGATCGCGAGCTGGTCCGTCCTCACCTTCACCGACGCGCAGGGCTTCCTCCGCAGTCTCGGCGCGCAGGTCGGCCTCGACGTCCCGGTGTGGGGCTACACGCTCGTGGCGGTCGTCTTCGGCAGCGTCTGGACGAGCCTGCCGTTCGCGGTGCTCATGGTCGCCGGGGCGCTGCAGGGCACCCCGGACGCCCTCGTCGAGGCGGCGAAGGACGCCGGCGCGAGCACGTGGCGCGTCGTCTGGGAGGTCCTCCTGCCGATGGCGAAGACCCCGCTGATCATCGCGACGACGTTCACCGTCATCGGTGTGCTCGGCTCGTTCACGGTGCCGTACTTCACCGGACCGAACGCCCCGACGATGCTCGGCGTGGACATCTCGAAGTACTTCCAGGCCTACAACCGCCCGCAGCAGTCGACCGCGATGGCGTTCATCGTGTTCGCGTTCGCGGCCGCGGCGAGCGTGTTCTACCTCCGCTCCACGGTCCGCGCGAACGCGGGCGAACTCGAGAAGAAGCAGGAACGACCGTGATCGGACGACTGACCGGGAACGCCCTCGTGTGGGCCACCGCGATCGTGCTGGCGGTGTTCGTCGTCGGCCCGCTGGGCTGGCTCGCCGCCCGGGCGTTCGCCACCACGTGGACCTACCCGAACCTGCTGCCCGACGGGTGGACCCTCCGGTGGTGGGGCACCGTGTTCGAGGACCGCAGCCTCGCGGTCGCGGTCCAGAACTCCCTCGTGCTCGCCCCGCTGACGGTCCTCGTCGCCGCGGTGGTCTGCCTGCCGGCGGCGTGGGCGATCAGCCGGATCGAGTTCCCCGGGCGACGGCTCGTGCTCGTCGGCCTGTTCGCGACGAACGCCTTCCCGAAGATGGGCCTCTTCGTCACGATGTCGGCGATGTTCACGGCGCTCGACCTGATGAACACGGTGACCGGCATCCTCATCGTGCACGTCCTCGGCTGCGTCGTCTTCATGACCTGGCTGCCGGCCGCGGCGTTCTCGGCCGTGCCCCGCTCCCTCGAGGAGGCCGCACGCGACGCCGGGGCCGGTCGCTGGCGGACCTTCTGGAGCGTGACGTTCCCGATCGCCTGGCCGGGCATCCTCGTCGCGATGGTCATGTCGTTCCTGGCCTCGTTCGACGAGGCGCAGGGCACCTACCTCGTCGGCGCCCCGACGTACATGACGATGCCCACGGCGATGTACTCGCTCGTGCTCAACTCCCCGCGCCAGGTGTCCGCGGTCTTCGCGATCGCCCTGAGCATCCCGTCGGTGGTGCTCCTGCTCCTCGCCCGCAAGCACATCATGGGCGGCCGTCTCGCGGACGGCTTCCAGATCCGATGACCACCACCAGCAGGAAAGGCGACCAGATGACGGACCAGACGCTCGTCGCGGAACGCACCCCGGGCCTCCAGGCCGACGGCAGCACGACGGACCCGACCCGCACCGGCGGACTCACCATCCGCGGGCTCCGCAAGACGCTCGGCGGCCGCGACGTCGTCGCGGGCATCGACCTCGACGTCGCGAAGGGCGAGCTCGTCTCGCTGCTCGGACCGTCCGGCTGCGGCAAGACGACGACACTGCGCATGGTGGCCGGGTTCCTGCCCGCCGACGGCGGGGTGGTGACGATGGGCGACCGCGACGTCACCACGGCCGGACCCGAGCGCCGGCCCAGCGCGATGGTCTTCCAGAACTACGCGCTCTGGCCGCACATGACGGTCACGCAGAACGTGGCGTTCCCGCTCCGGACCCGCCGCGTGCCGAAGGCGCAGGTGACGGAGCGGGTGCGTGCGGCGCTCGACCTCGTCGGGCTGACCCACCACGCGACCTCGAAGCCGACCGCGATCTCCGGCGGGGAGCAGCAGCGCGTCGCCCTCGCCCGGGCGATCGTGCAGGAGCCGGACGTGCTGCTCCTCGACGAGCCGCTCTCGAACCTCGACGCGAAGCTCCGCGTCAGCGTCCGCGACGAGATCCGCCGCATCCAGCAGCGCCTCGGCATCACCACCGTCATCGTCACGCACGACCAGGACGAGGCACTCAGCATCTCGGACCGCATCGCCGTGATGCACGACGGTCGCATCGAGCAGGTCGCCGCCCCCACGGAGCTCTACGCACGCCCGGCCACACGGTTCGTCGCGTCGTTCATCGGGTCGACGACCCGCCTCGACGGACGCTTCCGGTCCGGTGTCGACGCCCGGATCACCGACGCCGACGAGGTCCTGGTCCGCCCCGAGCAGGTCACCCTGACCGACGACGGCCCGGTCCGTGCGACCGTGTCCCGCGTCCTCGTGCGCGGCCACTTCAGCGAGGTCGTGCTGCGCGCCGACGGGGCCGAGCTCCGGGCGTTCGTCAGCGGCGTGCCGCCGACCGTCGGCACCGAGACCGGCGTGCGCATCGGCGAGGTGCTCGTCTACCGCGGCGACGTGTTGATCGGAGCCGCCGCGTGAGCGCCGAGGCGCCGGCCCGGGCGGTCGCGCCGGCCGGATCGGGTGCGTCGGACGGGTCGGTCGCGCCGGCCGGATCGGGTGCGTCGGACGGGTCGGTCGCGCCGGCCGGATCGGGTGCGTCGGACGGGTCGCGTGCGGCTGTCGGGTCCGGTGCGTCGGCCGCGTCGGTCCCGTCCGGCGGGGACACGGCCGGGAGGCACGGCGTGCGCCCGCCACACCTCGTCGCCCACCGCGGTGCGCCGCGCGTCCGCCGCGAGAACACGCTGCCCGCCGTCGCGGTCGCCGAGGCGCTCGGCGCGGAGACCATCGAGGTCGACGTCCGGCGCACGGCCGACGGCGTCGCCGTGCTGCTCCACGACGAGACCCTCGGACGGATGTGGGGTGACGCCCGTCCGGTGTCCGAGGTGGGCTGGTGCGACGTCGCCCGGCTCGGGAACGGGCTCGACCGCATCCCGCGCCTCGACGCCGTGCTCGAACGGCTCGACGGCTGCCGCTCCACGCTGCTCGTCGACCTCACGGACCCGGCCGACGCCGTCGTGGCGGCTCGGACGGTCGCCGGGCACCGCGGCACCACCGCGGTCGCCTGGTGCGGCGCGCCCGCGGCGATGGCGGTGGTCCGCGCGGAGCTCCCCGAGGCCGACGTCTGGCTCGCATGGGAGTCGCTCGAGCCGCCGACCGAGGCCGACCTCGTCGCGCTGCGACCGTCCACGCTCAACCTCGACGTCGCGTTCCTCACGCCCCGCACCGTCGAGGCGGCGCACGCCCTCGGGCTCCGCGTCGCCGTCTGGACCGTGGACGACGCCGAACCCGCGCTCTGGGCAGCGCGACTCGGGGTCGACTCGATCACGACGAACGACGTCGCCTCGATCCGGGCGGCACTCGCCGCGGCGGAGCGGGACGGCTGGCCCGAGCGGGACCGCGAGGCCACCGAGACCGAGGTCGCGTCCCGCGCCGAGGCCCTGGCGCACCGCATCGCCCACGAGGTCATCGCCTTCACCCGGGAACACCCGGTCCGGTCGGTGACGACGAAGGCGAACCCGGCCGACCTCGTCACGGACGTCGACCGGCTCGTCGAGCAGCACGTCCGATCCCGCGTCCGGATGGTGTTCCCGACGCACGGGTTCACCGGCGAGGAGTACGGCGACGCCCCCGGCGACCGGCACCGCTGGTACCTCGACCCCGTCGACGGCACGACGAACCTGGCGAACGGCGTGCCGTGGACCTCGATGTCGCTGTGCCTCACCCGTGGCGGCCGCCCGCTCGTCGGCGTGGTCGCCGACCCCTGGCGCGGCGAGGTCCTCGAGGCCAGGCGCGGGCGCGGTGCCACCCTCCGCGACCGGCAGCTGCGCCTCGACGACGCGCCGCGCGCACTCGCCGGGGCAGTGGTCGGCACCGAGCTCGACGGACACCGGCCGTGGCCGGGGTTCGGCGCGTTCCTGGACGCGCTCGCCGACCGTTCCTGCACGCTCCGGGTGCAGGGCTCCGGCACGCTGACGATCGCCCAGGTCGCGGCGGGCCGGGGGATCGGCGGCTGCGTCTCGGCGTTCAACCCGGTCGACCACGGTGCAGCGGTGCTGCTCGTGCACGAGGCCGGCGGCGTCGTGCTGACGCGTTCCGGTGCGGTGGACGGGTTCCCGCCCGTGGGGGAGCCGTTCCTCGTGGCGCACCCCGGCGCCGCGGACGAGCTGCACGCGGTCTGGACGGCGGCGCTCGCGGCGGGGTGACGCGGGCGTGCGCGCGCGGGGTGGGTCCGGTCAGGCCTGGGCGATGCGGACCATGTTGCCCGCGGGGTCCCGCACGGCAGCGTCACGCACGCCCCAGAACTGGTCGGTCGGCTCCTGCAGGACCTCGGCGTCGGCGCTCGCCGTGATCCGGTCGAACGTCGCGTCGAGGTCCGTCACGCGGAGCTGCAGCATCGAGAGGCCGCCCTTCGCGAGGAGTGCGGCGATCGCGTCCCCGTCCTCCTGGGACCGGCCGGCGTGCGGCTCGGACAGCACGAGTTCGAGGTCCGGGTGGGCGTCGCCCACGAGGGTCACCCACCGGAACCCGCCGTTCTCGACGGTGTTGCGGACGGTGAAGCCGAGCACGTCCCCGTAGAAGGCGACGGCGGCGTCGATGTCGTCGGCGAGCACGTGCACGCCACTGATCTGGATGGTCATGGCAGCGACACTAGGACCGGCTCGGGTCCCGGCGCTTCTCCGATCCTGCTCGTCTCGGTCGGGTGACGGTCATCGTGTGACAGCTCCACTGCCCGGCGAGGGCGGCGTGGTCGGCGGCGCGGTACTCGGTCGGGGTCATGCCGACGAGTTCGGTGAACCGTGCCGAGAACGACCCCAGGCTCGTCGCGCCCACGGCGGTGCAGACGTCCGTGACACTGCGGTCCGTGCTGCGGAACAGCGCCTGGGCCCGCTCGATCCGCCGGGTCATCAGGTACGCGTACGGCGTCTCACCGTAGGCGGCCCGGAACCGGCGACCGAAGTGCGCGGTCGACATGAACGCGGCCGCGGCGAGGGACGGCACGTCGAGCGGTTCGGCGTACTCGCGGTCCATCCGGCTGCGCGCCCGACGCAGCCGCCGCAGTTCATCGAGGTCGACCACGGACCCATCATGCCCCGACACGCTCTCGGGGGACTCTGTGCGGGCGTACAGTCATCGGTCGTCACCGCTCCCTAGTGTGGCCGGCATGGGATTCCTCGACCGCTTGCTCGGACGTCCGGACCGTGACCAGAACGCTGCGTCGCAGCAGCACCAGTGGGGCCAGCAGCCCCAGCAGCAGCAGGGGTACCGCTACGGCCAGCAGTCGTACCAGCAGCCGTACCAGCAGCCGACGACCGGTACCCCGCAGTGGGGACCGCCGACCACTGGAGCCGGCGCACCGTCGGCCTCGACGGACGACGAGCGCGCGGTGGAGCGCTACCGCTACCTGCTGCGCACGGCACCGCCCGAGCGCATCGAGGAGGTCCACGCCGAGGCGTTCGCCACCCTGACCCCCGAGCAGCGCCGGATGGTCTACGACGAGTTCACCCGGACCGCGCCGGCGGGCGAGGCCCCGCGCGGGGACGACCCGCGCTCCCTGGCACAGGCGGCGACCCGGTCCGAGATCCGCCAGCCCGGCTTCATGGAGCGCTCGCTCGGCGGCGTCGGCGGCGGGCGGGGTCCCGGCGGCGGCTTCGGCGGCGCGTTCGGCGGTGCCGGACAGCGCTCCGGACCCTCGTTCGGCAGCATGATCGGCGCCTCGATCCTCGGCACGGTGGCCGGCTACGTGATCGGCTCGGCCATCATGAGCGCCTTCCTGCCCGATCCGGGATCGTTCGATGGCGGTACCGACGCTGCGGGTGACGGTGGTTCGGAGGACACTGGTGCCGAGTCCGCCGACACCGGAGCCTCCGACCCCGGAGCCTCCGACGGCGGCGGGTTCGAGAGTGCGGGCTGGGGCGACGGCGGATCGGACTTCGGCGGCGGCTTCGGTGACTTCGGCGGTGACTTCGACGTGTGACGCGTCCGAGCTCCTGCCGACCTACTGATATTCTGCTCGGCGACGAAGGAGCGACATGGCCATCATCGAAGCCACCGGGCTGACGAAGACCTACCGATCGAAGTCGGGGCCGGTCCACGCCCTCGCCGGGCTCGACCTCGCCGTGCCGCAGGGCACCGTGAAGGCCCTGCTCGGCCCGAACGGTGCCGGCAAGACGACGACCGTGAAGGTCCTCACCACCCTGGTCACGCCGGACACCGGCTCCGCGACCATCGACGGGATCGACGTCATCGCCGACCCACAGGCCACGCGCCGCTCGATCGGGGTGTCCGGGCAGTACGCCGCGGTCGACGAGAACCTCACGGGGTTCGAGAACCTCGAGATGATCGGTCGGCTCTACCACCTCGGCCGCCGGACGGCGCGGGAGCGTGCACGTGAACTGATCGACGTGTTCGACCTGTCCGAAGCCGGTGACCGCCCCGTGAAGGGGTTCTCCGGGGGCATGCGACGCCGGATCGACCTCGCGGGGGCGCTCGTGATGAACCCGCGCGTGCTGTTCCTCGACGAGCCCACCACCGGCCTCGACCCGCGGAGCCGTCTCGCGCTCTGGGGCATCATCGAGGGCCTCGTGGCGGACGGCACCACGGTGCTGCTCACCACGCAGTACCTGGAGGAGGCCGACCAGCTCGCCGACGACATCGCCGTGATCGACGGCGGGACCGTCATCGCCGAGGGCACCTCGGACGAGCTCAAGGCGCAGGTCGGCGGCCACCGCGTCGTGGTGACGCTCGTCGACGACGCGGACGGCGACGCCGCGACCACCGTCCTCCGGCGGTACGGCACCGGCGACGTCGAGGTCTCCGGGGACGGTCGCACCCGGGCGGTCGCCGTGGACGCCGGCCCCTCGGCACTGCAGCGGGTCCTCGCCGACCTCGGTGACGCGGGCATCGAACTGCACGACGCCGGGATGCGTCGCCCGACGCTCGACGACGTCTTCCTCCGGCTCACCGGCCACGCGGCGACGGACGACGATGCCGACCAGGCGCCGGCCACCAAGCAGAAGGAGGCGGCACGATGAGCGCCACCACGACCTCCACGGCGCTCGGTCGGCAGCTGCCGGTCGTCGTGACCTCGCCGGCCGCGGTGTGGTTCGAGGACGGCTGGACCGTCACGAAGCGGAACCTCATCAAGATCAAGCGGTCGCCGGACATGCTCGTGTTCGCGGTGCTGCAGCCGATCATGTTCGTCCTGCTGTTCAGCCAGGTCTACGGCGGTGCGATCCAGGTGCAGGGCACGGACTACACGCAGTTCCTGATGGCCGGCATCTTCGCGCAGACGGTGGTCTTCGGTGCGACGTTCTCCGGGTCGGCCATGGCGCAGGACCTCAAGGAGGGGCTGATCGACCGCTTCCGCACGCTGCCGATGTCGGCGTCCGCGGTCCTCGTCGGCCGGACGAACTCCGACCTCGTGCTGAACGGGATCTCGATGGCGATCATGATGCTCACCGGGCTCGCGGTCGGCTGGCGGGTGAACTCGTCGCCGCTCGAGTTCCTGGCGGGCATCGGCCTGCTGCTGCTCTTCAGCTACGCGTTCAGCTGGGTCATGGCGCTGCTCGGCATGAGCGTCAAGACCCCGGAGGTCATCAACAACGCCTCGTTCATGATCCTGTTCCCGCTGACGTTCGTGTCGAACGCGTTCGTGCCGAGCGACACGCTGCCGCTCGTGCTGCGCGTGTTCGCGGAGTGGAACCCCGTGTCGTCGCTCGTCCAGGCGGCACGGCAGCTGTTCGGCAACGTCGGATCGGCGCCGGTCCCGGACATCTGGACGATGCAGCACCCGGTCGTCACGGTGCTGATCGGGATCGCCGTGATGCTCGTCGTGTTCGTGCCGTGGGCGGTGAACAAGTACACCAGGATCAGCGCGAAGTAGGGGTGGATCGGGCGCGGGCGCGACCACGGCGGGATGACGGCCTACGATCGTCTCCGTGACCGCGACAGATGCCGAGCGGGCCGCGGAACGCGACGCGACCGAACCCGCCCTCGACCGCTCCACCCGTGTGCGCCGGTGGATGCTGCACGGCGCGGACCAGGGCGCCTCCCACCAGGGTCCGCACCAGGTCGAGGTCGAGAAGACCCACTCGTGGTGGCGGGTGATGTGCCTGACCGGCGTCGACTACTTCTCCACCCTCGGGTACCAGCCGGCGATCGCCGCCCTGGCCGCGGGGCTGCTGTCCCCGATCGCGACGATCGTCCTCGTGCTCGTGACGCTGTTCGGGGCGCTGCCGGTCTACCGCCGGGTGGCCCAGGACAGCTTCCGCGGCGCCGGCTCGATCATGATGCTCGAGAAGCTGCTGCCCTGGTGGGCGGGCAAGCTCTTCGTGCTCGTGCTGCTCGGGTTCGCCGTGACGGACTTCATGATCACGATGACCCTGTCGGCGGCGGACGCCACGGCGCACATCGCGGAGAACCCGTTCACACCGCACTGGTTCTCCGAGATCCCGGTGCCGCTCACCCTGGCGCTGCTGCTCCTGCTCGGGATCGTGTTCCTCCGTGGCTTCAAGGAGGCGATCGGCATCGCGGTGGCGCTCGTCGGCGTCTTCCTCACGCTCAACGCGGTCGTCGTCGTGGTCGCCCTCTGGCACGTCTTCGAGCACCCGATGGTGGCGAGCGACTGGTGGACCGGCCTCACCGCGCAGCACAGCAACCCGCTCGTGATGATCGGCATCGCCCTCATCGTGTTCCCGAAGCTCGCGCTCGGCCTGTCCGGGTTCGAGACCGGCGTCGCCGTGATGCCGCAGGTCCGCGGCGACGCAGCCGACGACACGAGCGCCCGTCCCGTCGGGCGGATCCGCGGGACGAAGCGGTTGCTCACCGTCGCCGCGGTGATCATGAGCTCGTTCCTCATCACCTCGTCGATCGTCACGACGTTCCTCATCCCGCAGCGCGAGTTCCAGCCCGGCGGCGGCGCGAACGGCCGTGCCCTCGCGTACCTGGCGCACGAGTACCTCGGCAACGTCTTCGGGTCGGTCTACGACTTCTCGACGGTCGCGATCCTGTGGTTCGCGGGCGCGAGCGCCATGGCCGGCCTGCTCAACCTCGTGCCGCGGTTCCTGCCCCGCTACGGCATGGCGCCGCAGTGGGCGCGGGCGACCCGGCCCCTCGTGATCATCTTCACGCTCATCGCCTTCGTCATCACGATCATCTTCGACGCGAACGTCGACGCCCAGGGCGGCGCGTACGCCACGGGCGTGCTGGTCCTCATCACGAGCGCCGCGGTCGCGGTGACGCTGTCGGCCCGGCGCAAGCAGCAGAAGAAGCGGACGATCGGCTTCGGGATCATCGCGCTCGTGTTCGTCTACACGACCATCGCGAACGTGATCGAGCGGCCGGACGGCGTCCGGATCGCCGCGGTGTTCATCGTCGCGATCGTCGTGGTGTCGCTGATCTCCCGCGTCCGTCGCTCGTTCGAGCTCCGGGCGTCGTCGATCGTGCTCGACGACACCGCCCGGCAGTTCGTCGAGGCCGACGCCGACCAGTTCAGCTCGGTCTGCATCATCGCGAACGAACCGGGTGCCGGCACCGCCGAGGCCTACCGGTCGAAGGGCCGCGAGGAGCGCCGTGACTCCGGGATCCCGGCCCGCGTCCCGACGATGTTCCTCGAGGTGCTGCCCGCCGACTCCTCCGACTTCGAGGAGGACCTGGTCGTCGAGGGCCACGTCATCCACGGCCACCGCGTGCTCAAGGTCCGCTCCGGCAACGTGCCGAACACCATCGCGTCGACCCTCCTGGCCATCCGGGACATCGCCGGCGTCGTCCCGAGCATCTACTTCGAGTGGAACGAGGGGAGCCCGATCCGCAACGCGATCCGTTTCGTGTTCACCGGCGTCGGCGACGTCGCCCCGGTGACCCGCGAGGTCCTTCGCGAAGCCGAACCCGACGTGAACCGCCGACCGAGCGTCCACGTGTCGTGACGGGCGGGGCGGACGCGGTCCGTGCCTCCAGGCCGGTCGGCGGGATCGCGGCGGTCGTCGTCGCCGCGACGGTCTGGGGGACCACCGGGACCGCGACGCACTTCGCGCCCGGGGTGCCGGCGTTCGTGTTCGGGGCGGTGACGTTCGGGCTGGGCGGTGTCGTGCTCGCCCTCGCGGCCGGTCGCGGGACGATGCGCGCGGTCACCGCGCCGGGGACGCGGCGCTGGGCGCTGCTCGGCGCCGGCTCGTTGGTGGTCTACGCGGTCGCGTTCTACGCGGCCCTCGCCGACGCGGGGGTCGCGCTGGGCACGACGGTCGCCATCGGGTCGTCGCCCGTGTTCGCGGGTCTGGTCGAGTGGGTGGCGGACGGGAGGCGCGTCACGCGCCGGTGGGTCGTCGCCACCCTGGTGAGCGTGGTCGGCATGGTCGTCGTGACGCTCGCGCGGTCGGAGGGCTCCGGACCGGACGGGTCCCTCGTGCTCGGCCTCGGGAGCGCGCTGCTGGCGGGTCTGACCTACGCGTCCTACTCGTGGGCGGTCGCGCGGGGCATGCACGCGGTCGCGCGGGGCGTGCACGCGGTCGCGCGGGGCGTGCACACGGAGGCCGGGGCGGCCGCGCTGCCAGGTGCCGACGTCCGCGCCGCCCGCGCCGCCCGCGCCGCCCGCGCCTCCCGCGGGGAGCGGGGGCTCGTCGGTGCGGTGTTCGGACTCGCGGCCGTCCCGTTGCTCGTGCTCGCGGTCGTCGGCGGGCACGCCTCGCTCGGGGTGGCGGCGCACTGGCCGGTGTTCCTCTACCTCGCGCTCGTGCCGACGGTGCTCGGGCACGCGCTCTACGCGGCCGGGCTGCGGACGGTCAGCGCCTCGGTGGCGACGCTGCTGTCCCTGCTCGAACCCGTCGTCGCCGCCGTGCTCGCCGTCCTCGTGGTGGGGGAGCACCTCGGGGCGGCCGGGTGTGTCGGCATCGGGCTCGTCGTCGCCGGGCTGGGGTTGCTCGCGATCCCGGGACGTGCGCGCGGCTAGGCGTCGAGGATCTGGTCGCGGACCTTGCGGCGCAGGACCTTGCCGATCATCGAGCGCGGCAGGTCGTCGACCACCACGATCCGGCGCGGCACCTTGTACGCGGCGAGCTGCTCGCGCGACCAGGCACGGAGGGCCTCGGCGTCGAAGGTCGACGGGTCCTTCGGCACCACCGCGGCCACGACCTGCTCGTTGCCGGCCTGCGTGATGCCGACGACGGCGACCTCCCGGACGCTGGGGTGCTTGAGGAGGGCGTCCTCGACCTCGGACGGCGAGACGTTGAAGCCGCCCGTGATGATGAGTTCCTTGAGCCGGTCGACGATCCGCACGTAGCCGTCCGCGCCGATCGCCACGACGTCGCCGGTGCGGAACCAGCCGTCGGGCGTGAAGACCTCGTCGGTGGCCTCGGCCTTGCCCCAGTAGCCGCGGAACACCTGCGGACCGCGGACCTGGAGCTCGCCCGGCTCGTCGGTACCGAGCACCTTCGTCGGGTCGTCCGGGTCGGCCACCCGGGCCTCCGTCGACGACAGCGGCAACCCGATCGACCCGAGCCGGCGGTCCGGGGAGACCGGGTTCGCCATCAGCACGGGGGAGCACTCGGAGAGGCCGTAGCCCTCCACGAGGTAGCCGCCGGTCCGGGCCTCCCACGGCTCGACGACGTCCGCGGAGAGCGGCATCGCGCCGGAGATGCCGATCTCGATGCCCTCGAGCGAGACCTTCGCGGAGTCCGCCGCGTGCTGCAGCCGTGCGTAGATCGGCGGCACGGCCGGCAGGAACGTCGGCGGGTGCTGCTTCATCGCCTTCAGGACGAGGGCCGGGTCGAACGCGGGGAAGAGCACCAGCCGCGAGGCCATGCTCATCGCGAAGGTCAGGCAGAGCGTCAGCCCGTACGCGTGGAACATCGGCAGCACCGCGTACACGACGTTGTCGCCGCGGCGGATCTGCGGCACCCACGCCCGCGACTGCGCCGCGTTCGCGAGGAGGTTGCGGTGGGTCAGCACGGCGCCCTTCGGCGTGCCGGTCGTGCCCGACGTGTACTGGATGAGCGCGATGTCGTCCGTCGTCGGCCGGGGGTGCCGCTTCGACAGCTTCCGGGCGGACACCAGGTCGTCCCACGTCGTCGTGTCGCGGACCTTCGTCGTCAGCTTCGCGCGGGACTCGCGGGCCTTCGCGACCGGCAGCGCCAGGGCGAGGCGGGTGCTCCGGGGCATCGCGCGGGTGAGGTCGACCGAGACGATCGCGTCGAGGTGCACGTCCGCGGGGAAGTCCTGCAGCGTCGCGACGGACTTGTCCCAGACGATGGCGACCTTCGCGCCGTGGTCCTCGAACTGGTGGCGGAGCTCGCGCGGCGTGTACAGCGGGTTGTGCTCGACCACGATCGCGCCGAGCCGGAGCACGGCGTAGAAGGCCACCACGTGCTGCGGGCAGTTCGGGAGCACGATCGCGACCCGGTCGCCGGCACCGACGCCGAGCTTGCGGAGGCCGTTCGCCGCCCGGGTGATCTGCTCCTGCAGCTCGGCGTACGTCGTCGTCCGCTTGAAGAACTCCAGCGCCACCTGCTTCGGGAAGCGCCGGGCGGACTCCTCCACGAGGTCGGCGAGGGAACCCGTCGGCTCCTCGATGTCGTGCGGGACCCCCGGGGCGTACGAGGCAAGCCAGGGACGAGGCGTGTCGATGCTCACGCGACCCAACCTAGCGGGCCGCCCGGGCGACGGCTGGGAGCTGCACCGCACCCGTCGCCGAGCCGGTTGTCAGGGGCACGACGGACGATGGCTCCATGCCGTCCGTCGCCGATGCCTTCCGTTCCCGCCTCAACGACACGTTCACCGGGGGCGCCACGGAGCGCCCGGCCTGGATCGACGAGCTCGAACAGGGCACCGACGCCGGGTACTTCGGCCCGGGCTCGGCCACGTGGTCGGTGCACGGCGGCCGGCAGACGATCCTCGCCGGCGTCCGCGCGCTGCTCGTCCAGGCGCTGCACCCCGGGGCGCTCGCCGGCGTCGCCGACCACTCCCGCTACCGCGAGGACCCGTTCGGACGGCTCGCCGGCACCATCCGGTGGATCTACACGGTCTCGCACGGGGACACCGCGGCGGCCGACGGTGCGAGCGCGTGGGTGCGGAAGCTGCACGAGCGGGTCCGGGGCGAGTACGTCGACGGCCACGGCGTCACCCGGCCGTACGCCGCGAACGACCCGGACCTGGCGCGGTGGGTGCACCTCGCGTTCACCGACGCGTTCCTCCGCAGCGCGCAGCTCTGGGGCGAGCCCATCCCCGGCGGCGCCGATGCCTACGTCCGGGAGTGGGCGATCGCCGGCCGGCTCATGGGCGTCGCGGACGCGCCGGAGTCCGACGCGGAGCTCCGCGCGCAGATGAACGGGTACCTCGACCGCGGGGAGCTCGTGGCGACGGCGCGGACCCTCGACGTCGTCCGGTTCATCAAGGACCCGCCGCTCGCGCGCATGCTGCGTCCCGGCTACCGTGCACTCTTCGACGGGGCGGTCGCCTCGCTCGACCCGCGGCACCGCTCGATGCTCGATCTGCGGACCCCGGCGATCGGGCCGGTCGAGTTCCCGGTGAAGCGGACCGCGGGGTTCGTGCTCGACGGCATCGGTGCCGTGCTCGGACACCAGCCCGGGACGGAGCGCGCGGCGCTCGTCCGGATCGCGCGCCTGGAGCGCACGTCCGGGGTGCCGGACGCGACCGTCTGACGAACGGGAGGCGCGGTGCCAGCCGGCACCCCGCCTCCAGTCCGTCTCGTCGGTGCGTCAGAAACCGGACGGCACCCGGGGTGTGTACGCGGACTCGAGTCGCGTCACCTCGTCGTCGCTGAGCGTGATCGCGGAGGCGGCCACCGCGTCGTCGATGTGGTGCTCCTTCGTCGCGCCGACGATCGGGGCGCTCACGGCCGGCTGCCGCATCACCCAGGCGAGGGCGATCTGCGCCATGCTCGCGTCGTGGACCTCGGCGACCTGCTGGACCGCATCGACGATCGCGCGGTTGGCGTCCTCGTCCTGGCGGTACAGCGTCTTGCCGAACTCGTCGGTGTCCGCCCGGCTCCCGGAACCCTGCGCGTCCCACGGCCGCGTGAGCTTGCCGCGGGCGAGGGGGCTCCACGGGATCACGCCGACGCCGGTGTGGGCGCAGAAGGGGTGCATCTCGCGCTCCTCCTCGCGTTCCAGGAGGTTGTACTGGTCCTGCATGCTCACGAACCGCGTCCAGCCGTGCAGCTCGGCGACGTGCTGCATCTCCGCGAACTGCCACGCCCACATGCTGCTCGCACCGATGTACCGCGCCTTGCCGGCCTTCACGACGTCGTGGAGGGCCTCCATCGTCTCCTCGACCGGGGTGTGCGGGTCGAAGCGGTGGATCTGGTACAGGTCGACGTAGTCCGTGCCCAGCCGGGTGAGCGACGCGTCGATCTCGTGCATGATCGCAGCGCGGGAGAGCCCGGCGCCGTTCCGCCCGGGACGCATCCGGTTGAAGACCTTCGTGAAGACCTGCACCTCCTCGCGCGGAGCGAGTTCCTTGAGGAGGGTGCCGGTGATCTCCTCGGAGCTGCCGTCGGAGTACACGTTCGCGGTGTCGAACGTCGTGATGCCGGCCTCGTAGGCGCGGCGGACGAACGGGCGTGCGGCGTCGATGCCGACGCTCCACGGGTGGGAGCCGCGGTCGGGGTCGCCGTAGGACATCATGCCGAGGACGACGCCGCTGATCTCGAGGCCGGTGGCGCCGAGGCGGGTGGTGGGGGCGGTGCGGCCGGGTGCGGCGTCCGAGCGGGCGCTTTCGTCTGTGGTCATGCGCTCACCCTGGCATCGCGGCCTGTGACCGCGAGCAGGCGGACCTGGAGTGGGGCATCCTCGCCGACTGCGACCGGCGCTGCGTAGAGGCCCGTCGCGGCGAGGTCCTCGATCTGCGGCTCGAAGTACTCCCACACGGCCTGCACGAGTTCGTCCGGCAGCGTCTCGTCACTGCCCGTGGCCCGGGCGAGGTCCCACGTGTGAATCGTGATGTCGCTCGTCTGCTCGGTCAGGTACTCCCCGGCCGGGACGACGTCCGTGCTGAGGTGCACCGGCACGTCAGCGGGCGTTCTCTGCCATGCATCGGTCGCCGCGGTGGCGAACTTCGCCCACTCGGCGGGGAGGTCGGCGCCGATCGGCTCGAGGTCCGCCTGAGCCTGGGCGTAGTCGCAGCCCGTGAGGAGCTTCGGGATCCAGCGCTGCTCGTCGACGACGTGGCGCACGAGGTCGCGCGTCGTCCACTCGGAGTCGGGGGTGGCGGCGTCCCAGTCCGTGACGGCGGCGACGCGGCGGCCGAACTCGGCTGCCGCGAGGGCCTGCAGCGCGATCCAGTCGGTGGCCATGGTGGTGCTCCTGTTCGTGGTGGGCTCTGCGGTGGTGCTCGGGTGCTCGAGTGCTCGGGTGCCCGTGGTGGGCTCTGCGGTGGTGCTGGGGTGCTCGGGTGCTTGCTGGGCGGGGCCGCGAGCGGGCCTTTCCTGCAACCGCCCGCCGGAGTCCCCGATTCCCGCGCCCCGCTCGAGCGGCCGGACGGCGCTCGCACGGTGCGACCTCACGCTACTGCTCGCGCGCCGATGCCGAGCGGGAGAAATACGCCTGCGCGGGCCGCGGGTCCGCGCAGGTTTCGCCCGCTCGCGTCGCGCGGGCGCGGGGCGGGGCGGGGTGGGGTGTGGGGTGTGGGGTGTGGTGGGGTGGGTCCTGGGCCGAGGCGGCGGGTGCGCGAGGTCCGGCGGATGTGCGGGGCCGAGGCGGCGGGGCGCGTGCCTGCGCGGTGAGTGGGCGGGCGGAGCGGCGAGCGGGCGGAATACCGCGAGGAGGACCGCGGAATCGAGCGGTTTCCGCCCGCTCGCGCCCCGGGCGTCTCCGAGCTGCCAGAACGTGTGGAGTTCTTCCCGTGCACGTTCCTGGCGGGAGTCGAGCGGGCAGAATCGGTCGCTCTCGGCGCTGAGGGCGCGCGTACTTCGCCCGTTCGCGCGGGAGCGGGAGCGGGAGCGGGAGCGGAAGTGGGAGCGGGAGTGGGAGCCGGGGCGAGGCTGCACGCGCGGTGGGCGGCGAGGGTGCCCGTGCGCGGTGGGAGCCGTGCCCGAGCGTGCGAGGGGGAGCGGAGGCCGCGCCCGCACCAGCACGGCCGTCGACGCCGGCCCGGGAATGACGAACGGCCCGGCTCCGTGGGGAGCCGGGCCGTTCGCCTCGGGTGCTGCAGGGTGCTGCGGTTCGGTGCCCTCAGGTCACGCGCACGGCACGGACCCGCGGGTCAGGAGTTCGTCGGGCCTCAGGCTGCCTGGAGGACGAACTGGACGTCGAGGTTGATCGTGACGTCGTTGCCGAGCGTGAAGCCACCGGCCTCGAGCGCCGCGTTCCAGTTCACGCCGAACTCGGTGCGGTCGATCTTCGTGGTCGCCTCGGCACCGAACTTGACCTGGCCGTAGCCGTCGGTCGTGAAGCCACCGAGCTCAGCCTTGAGGACGACCGGCTTGGTCACGCCGCGGAGCGTGAGGTCGCCCGCGATGTGCAGGTCGTCGCCCTTGGCCTCGATGCTCGTCGAACGGAAGGTGAGCTGCGGGTGCTCCTCGGTGAGGAAGAAGTCGCTCGTCTTGAGGTGCTGGTCGCGCTGCTCCTGGCCGGTGTTGATCGAGGCGACGTCGATGTTGGCCTCGACGGTCGACTCGAGCGGGTTCTCGGCGGTGACGACGGTGGCGTCGAACGTCTCGAACTTGCCCTTGACCTTGCTGATCGCGAGGTGACGGACCGAGAAGGTGACCTCGGAGTGGGTGGGGTCGATCTTCCAGGTGCCGGTCTGGTAGCCGGGGATGGTCGAGGCGGTGAGCGTCATGGTGACTCCTTCGAAGCGTGTGGTCTGCGTTCCCGAGCAGGCATCGCAGGGAACCGAGTTCCATGCGCCTGCATCGAAGCTGATGCTAGCCCATTGTGCACCCGTTTGGTTGAAGCGTCAACCAATGTTCATCCTGACGTCGCATGCCGGCGTGTCGGACGTGTGTCGTGCCTCCCGGCCGGAACCCCGTCGACGAGGCGACGGACGCGCGCGACGAAGGCCTCCACAGCTGGTCCGACGTCGTCGGCGGTGGCGCGGACGAGCCACCAGCCAACGTCCTTCAGGTGCTCTCCGCGGGTCAGGTCCTTCCGGAACGTCCGTTCGTCCGTGCGGTGCAGATCGCTCTCGTACTCGATCGCGACCCGCGCCTCCGGGTACGCGAGGTCGACGCAGGCGATCCAGCGCCCCTCGGCCACGACGTCGTGGTTGAGCGCCGGTTGTGGGAGGCCGCGCCGCGTGAGCGCGAGCCGGAGCCGTGTCTCGCCGGGAGAACGCGAGCCGGGGCGGATCTCCGCGAGGGCCGCGCGGACCTTCCGGATGCCGCGGGCGCCGCGGTACCGCCGGGCAGCGGCGAGGAGCTCGTCGTGATCGCACCACCCGAGCCAACCGATGAGTGCGTCGCCGACGACGATCAGCTCGTCGCGGCTGAGGAGTGTCGCGAGCGCGACGAAGGTGTCCGCGGGATGGGTCAGGGCGGCGGTGCCCGAGTGGACGATGCGGACCCGACCCCGGCGGGCACGGTGTCCGATGATTCCACGGACCCGGATGGCCTGGTCGGTGCCCAGGGTCGTCACGTGGATCGCGGGAGCGCGCTCGAGTCGTCGAGGGAGCGGGATACCGAGGATGGCCGCGGCGGTGGTGTGACTGAAGGCCTGGTCAGCGCGCAACCGGGGGAGGACGGCACGAGCGCGCTCCTCGTGGGTGACCGGGCGTGTCCAGGCCCGGATGCCGTGGAACGGGCGGAGGAGTGCTCGAGATCGGAGTCGGCCGGAGGTGATGCCGCGGTGCAGTGCCTCGCGGACCCGGAACGGGCGGCCGCGGAGCGCCATGGGGAAGGTCGCCTCGAGCTGCATGGGGACAGCGTCGCGGACGGCGCGGCCCCGGAGGGCGCCCGCGCCCGGTTCTGTGGAGGACGACGGGCGCGCGCCGCGTGTGGAGGGATGTGGCCCGCGGTTGTCCGGCCTGGAGGCGCGGCGCGAGCGGGCGGAACCGGTCGCGTCCAGGGGCGGTCACGTGGGTATACCGCCCGCTCGCGGAACGGACGGGACGGCCCGGACTGGAGGCGCGGCGCGAGCGGGCGGAAAGCGTCCGGGTTCGGGGCGGTCGCGTGCGTATACCGCCCGCTCGCGAACGGTGGCCCGCCACGCCCGCTCCCGCCCGCGCCCGCGCCCGCGCCGCGCCGCGCCGCGCCGCGCCGCGCCGCGCCGCGGCGCGCCCCGGCGCCCGGCGGCCCACCCCCGCCAGGTACTCGCACGGCCCCTCACGCCCCCGCGAACACCGATAGCGTCGACACCATGGAATTCAGGTACCTGGGCAACTCCGGACTCAAGATCTCCGAGATCACCTACGGCAACTGGCTGACGCACGGCTCGCAGGTCGAGAACGACGTCGCCACCCAGTGCGTGCGGGCAGCGCTCGACGCCGGCATCACCACGTTCGACACGGCCGACACGTACGCCAACACCAAGGCCGAGACGGTCCTCGGCGAAGCACTCAAGGGTGAGCGTCGCCAGTCGCTCGAGATCTTCACGAAGGTCTACTGGCCGACCGGTCCGAAGGGCCACAACGACACCGGCCTCTCCCGCAAGCACATCATGGAGTCGATCGACGGCTCGCTCGAGCGTCTCCAGACCGACTACGTCGACCTCTACCAGGCGCACCGCTACGACCACGAGACCCCGCTCGAGGAGACGATGCAGGCCTTCGCCGACGTAGTCCGCCAGGGCAAGGCGCTGTACATCGGCGTCAGCGAGTGGAACGCCGAGCAGATCCGTGCCGGCGCCGCGCTCGCGAAGGAGCTCGGCTTCCAGCTCATCTCGAACCAGCCCCAGTACTCGATGCTGTGGCGGGTCATCGAGGGCGAGGTCGTCCCGGCCTCGAAGCAGCTCGGCCTGAGCCAGATCGTCTGGTCGCCCATCGCGCAGGGTGTCCTCACCGGCAAGTACAAGCCGGGTCAGCCGCTGCCCGAGGGCTCCCGCGCCACGGACGAGAAGGGCGGCGCGGACATGATCAAGCGGTTCATGCGCGACGAGGTCCTCGAGGCCGTCCAGCGCCTGCAGCCGGTCGCCGACCAGGCCGGACTCACGCTCGCCCAGCTCGCGATCGCGTGGACCCTGCAGAACGAGAACGTCGCGAGTGCGATCGTCGGCGCGTCCCGCCCGGAGCAGGTCACCGACAACGTCAAGGCCGCGGGCGTGCGCCTGGATGCAGACGCCCTCGCGGCGATCGACGCCGCACTGGGGGACATCCCGGAACGCGACGCATCGAAGACGGTCAGCCCGGCGTCGCGCCCCGCGTAGACGCGCGCATCCGGCGGACTGGAGGCGCGGTGCCAGCTGGCACCGCGCCCCCAGTCCGTTCCGGGGTGCGTCCCACGTGACCCGCATGTGAACAGCACGTGTCGCGAAACTGGCAGACGCCCCTGGATGCCTGTACCCCACCCAAACCACCCCGAGAAGCCCCCCGAATCGGGGGCATGACCTCGACCGATACCCCCGTTGTGGTGTCACCCACCGGCTCGGTGCCCGCCGCGCGCCCCGGTGCGTTCTCCCGGCTGCTGGCCCTCGCGCGCCAGCTCGCGACGTTCGGCACGATCGGCGCCGTCTGCTTCGTCATCGACCTCGGCGTCTACAACCTCCTGCGCGCGACCGTGATGCCCGACGGGCCGATCGCCGCGAAGATCGTCTCCGCCGTGGTGTCCACCGCCGTCGCCTGGATCGGCAACCGGTTCATCACCTTCCGGGCCGAACGGCAGACCGGTCGGCGGGAGACCCTCCGCGAGGGGCTCCTCTTCGCGGCCACGAACCTCATCGGCCTCGGCATCGCCGCTGCGTGCCTCTTCGTCTCGCACTACGTCCTCGGATTCACCTCCACCCTCGCCGACAACGTCGCCGGCAACGGGGTGGGTCTCGTGCTCGGCACCGCGTTCCGGTTCGCCGCGTACAAGGCCCTCGTCTTCCGTTCCACCGACGCCCACGCGAAGGAGCTCGCCGAATGACCATCTCCGCCACGCTGCTGACGGCCGCAGGACCGTTGCTCCAGCCGAACGAGGGGACCGCCCCGTCGGGCGTCCCGAACCGGGGCACCACCGACGTGCCGACGGGAGGCTCGGGGCAGGTACCGCAGGGCGCCTGGTCGCTGGGCGAGTGGATCGGGTACTCGACCCTCATCGCCGTGTCCGTGCTGCTCACGATCATCGCGCTCACCACCCTCTGGTGGATGCTGCACGCCTGGCGGTCGCGGGACGCGCTGAAGTCCACGAGCTTCAGCCAGACCCCGCGTCCAGCGGCGCACCGGTTCACCCTGCTCGTCCCCGGGCGCCACGAGCAGGACGTGATGGGCGAGACGCTCGACATGCTCGCGAAGCAGGACCACCCCGACTTCGAGATCATCGCGATCGTCGGCGAGGACGACCCCGAGACGGACGCCGTCGTGCGGGCCGCCGCCGCACGGCACCCCTCGCTGATCAAGGTCGTGGTCGACGACACCGCGCCGAAGAACAAGCCGAAGGCGATGAACCTTGCGCTGCAGTACGCCACGGGCGACATCGTCGGCGTGTTCGACGCCGAGGACGAGGTCTACCCGCGGCTGCTGTCGCTCGTGGACTCCCGCTTCCAGGAGACCGGCGCCGACGTGGTGCAGGGCGGTGTGCAGCTCATGAACTTCAAGTCGAGCTGGTGGTCGCTGCGGAATGTCCTCGAGTACTACTTCTGGTTCCGCTCGCGCCTGCACTTCCACGCCGGGTCGAAGTTCATCCCGCTCGGCGGCAACACCGTCTTCGTGACCCGCTCGCGGCTCGAGTGGTCGAACGGGTGGGATGCGCACTGCCTCGCGGAGGACTGCGAGCTCGGCGTCCGGCTGTCCGCCGACGGCGCCAAGGTCGTCGTCGCGTACAGCCCCGAGGCGGTCACCCGCGAGGAGACCCCGCCCACGTTCGCGTCCCTGCTCAAGCAGCGGACCCGGTGGAACCAGGGCTTCCTGCAGGTGCTCGGCAAGGGGGAGTGGCGGAAGCTGCCGACCTTCCGGCAGCGGTTCTTCGCCCGGTACATGCTGACGATGCCGTTCATCCAGGCGGCGACCGGGCTGCTGATCCCGCTCAGCGTCGTGATGATCCTGTTCGTCAAGGTGCCGACGGCGATCGCGCTCGTCTCCTTCGTCCCGCTCGCCCCGACGCTGATGCTCCTCGCCGTGGAGATCGTCGGCCTCAACGAGTTCGGTCGGCTCTACCAGGAGAAGGTCCGCGTGCGCGACTACGTGAAGCTCGTGCTCGGGCTCGTGCCGTACCAGGTGTTCCTCGCCGCGGCGGCCGTCCGGGCGGTCGTCCGGCACGCCAAGGGCCAGAACGGCTGGGAGAAGACGGAGCACACCGGGCAGCACCGGACGGGTGCGGCGGCGGCCGAGGTCGTCGGGTTCGCGAGCGCCGTCACGACGGGTGCGTCGGATTCGCCCGATCGCTCGGACGACCGTGAGCTCGCCGGCTCGACGGCCGGAGCTGCTTCGACCGCCGGAGCCGCATCGACCGCCGGAGCTGCATCGACCGCCGGAGTCGTTTCGACCACTGGAGGGACCCGATGACCGCCAGCATCACGAACACCACCGGCATCCCGATCCGCGGCGCCGTCGCGGGCACCGGGCTCGGCGCGTGGTTCCGCCGGCACGCCGCGAGCCTCGGCTGGCTGCTGCCCGTCCTCGCCGTCACCGTCGTCGTGCAGGCCTGGAACATGTCCGGGACCCCACAGCGCATCGACGACGAGGGCACCTACACCGCGCAGGCCTGGGCGATCGCCCACCTCGGCGAGATCACCCACTACACGTACTGGTACGACCACCCGCCGCTCGGCTGGATCCAGATCGCCGGGTACACCTCGTTGACCGGGGCGTTCGCGCGCTACCCGTTCGCCGTCGAGGCCGGGCGCGAGGCGATGGTCTTCTTCGCCGCCGTCTCGAGCATCCTGCTGTTCGTCCTCGCCCGGCGCCTCGGCTCGCACCGTGCGACGGCCGCGGCGGCCGGCCTCGTGTTCGCCCTCTCGCCGCTCGCGCTGCAGTACCACCGCACCGTGTACATCGACAACGTCGCGACGCCGTGGCTCCTGGCGGCGTTCGTCCTCGTCCTGAGTCGTCGCCAGCAGCTCGCCGGGTTCGCCGGAGCGGCAGCGTGCCTGGGGATCGCGGTGCTCTCGAAGGAGACGTACCTGCTCGCGCTGCCGTTCCTCATCTGGATCGCGGTGCGCCGGGCCGACACGAGCACCCGCCGCTACACCCTCAGCGTCGCCGGGGCCGTGCTCGCCGTGATCGGCGGCGGGTACTTGCTGCTCGCCGCGGTCAAGGGCGAGTTGCTGCCCGGCGCCGGTCGGGTCAGCCTGCTCCAGGGCATCACGTACCAGCTCGGTTCCCGGGCCGCCAGCGGATCCGTGTTCGACCAGGGCAGCCTGGCGAACCAGGCGGCGTCGCAGTGGTGGCAGCTCGATCCGGTCTTCATCGTGCTCGGATCCGTGGCCGCCGTCGTGGGACTCTTCCTGCGTCGGGTCCGCCCGATCGCCGCGATGCTGGTGTTCCTGCTGCTCATGATGTTCCGCCCGAACGGGTACCTGCCCGTGCCGTACGTCATCATGCTCATCCCGTTCGCTGCGCTGCTCGTCGCCTACACGGCCGAGCGCGCCGTGCTCGCGATCGCCGGACGAACCCGCACGCGCACGCGGCTCGGAGGGGCCACCCGCCGAGGACTCGGCGTCACCTGGGCCGTGGTCACCGCCGTGGCACTGGTCGTCGCCGTCCCCCTGTGGGGCACGCAGCTCCGCGGGTTCCTGCTCGGGAACCTCGACCTGCCGATGCAGCAGGCCGAGCAGTGGGTCGGCGACAACGTGCCGAAGTCCTCGCGGTTGCTCGTCGACGACGCGATGTGGGTCGACCTCGTGCAGGACGGCTTCGCCCGCAACAACGTCATCTGGTACTACAAGCTCGACACCGACGCCGCGGTCGAACGCCAGTCGCCCAACGGGTGGAAGGACTCGGACTACGTCATCACGACGGACTCCATGCGGACCGGCGGCAACTCGTCGTCCGACGTCCGACAGGCGATCGCGAACTCGACGTCCATCGCCGCCTTCGGCACCGGGAACCAGCGGGTCGACGTCCGCCGGATCCACTCCGAGGGCTCCTCGGCCGCCGACGCCGCGATCACCCGGGCGACCGACGTGCGGAAGACCATGGGCACCGAGCTCGCCGCGAACCCCGCGCTCCGAGCGGACGACGGCACGAAGTCCCAGTTCCGTGCGGGTCAGGTCGACTCGCGGGCGATGATCGCGCTCGGACAGGTGCTCGCCGACCAGTCCGTGCGGGTCGACCGGTTCACGCCGCTCACGGGGGAGACCGGGCAGCCGTTCCGCCGGGTGGTCCTGGAGACACCGGACGCCACCGCTGCGAAGCGCGTCGCCGCCACGTTCGACGCGATGTCGTCCGCGTTCCGGCCGACCTCGGTCGAGCGCGACGGGTCGGACCTCACCGTGACGTACGCCCCGACCGACCCGACCACGACCGCGACGAGCGCCTCGTGACCCCGCGGCCGGGGTCGTCCGGGCGCGGGGCGGGCGCTGCCGGCGAGGGCGCTGCCGGCGAGTGCGCTGCCGGCGAGCGGGCGAAATACAGCGCCGCGCGCCCGGGGTCCGGACCGGAAACGCCCGCTCGCGTGGCCGGGTGGTCGCGCGGGGCGGGCGCAGCCGGCGAGTGGGCGAAATACAGCGCAGACCGCCCGGGACCCGGACCGGAAAGGCCCGCTCGCGAAGGGGACGGGGGAGCAAGGGGCGCAGAACGGGGGACGCGGGCTGACCCCGCACCCACCACGCACCCCGCACCCATGACGCGCCCGGCACCCGTGACGCGCCAGACCCGAACCACGGCCCGCACCACGGCCCGCACCACGACCCGCACCACGGCCCGCACCACGACCCGCACCACGACCCGCACCACGACCCGAAGGAGCACCACCATGCCCGCACCTCGTCGCACCGTCGTCGTCGGCACCCTCGCCGCGACCCTCGTCGCCGCCAGCATCGGCCTCGCCCCACAGACAGCCACCGCAGCCACCCCGGCCACCGTCGCCGCCGCGAGCGCCGCGAACGAGGGCTGGCTCCGCGTCGGCCACCTCTCCCCGGACACGAAGGGCGTCGACGTCGAGCTGTCGAGCCTCTCCGGCGGCAAGAAGGTGTTCGAGCTCGACGACGTCACCTACGGCCAGGTCAGCCCGTACCAGGAGCTCCCGGTCGGCACCTACGTCCTCTCGATGCGGGCAGCCGATGCCCCCGACTCGACGCCCGTGATCTCCACGGACGTCACGGTCGACAAGGGGAACGCGAGCACCGTCGTCGCGTACGGCAAGAACGACGCCCTCAAGACCACCGCCTTCACCGACGACCTGCAGCAGCCGGGCGACGGCAAGGCCAAGCTCCGCCTCGTGCAGGCCGCGACCACCGCGAAGGAGGTCGACGTCAGCACCTCCGAGGGCACCTCCGTCGCCGAGGACGCCGCCTTCGGCACCGCCACCAAGTACGCCACCGTCGCCGCCGGCAAGTGGACGCTCGACGTGTCCGGGAGTGGGCAGCGCGGCACCGCGAAGGTCGACCTGGCCGGCAACACGGTGTCGACGCTGTTCGTGCTCGACGACAGCAAGGGCGACCTCACGGTCGTCCCCGTCACGGACGCGGCGGCCACCGCCTCGACCCCGTCCGGCGGCGTGCAGACCGGCGGCGGCGGCGCAGCCGCCAACCCGTTCACGCAGATGACCCACCGACTCATCGCGGCGTTCCGCTCGCTGTTCGGCTGACACCCCGGTCTGGAGGCGCGGATCACCGCAGCAGGTCCGCCCGCGTGATCCGCGCCTCCCGTCCGCCCCCCCGTCCCCACTCAGGAAGGCAGGCCGCATGACCCGCAGGACCTGGATCCCCGTGACCGCCGCAGCCGCGCTGGTCGTCGCCGTCGGCGTCGCGCTCGTCGCGGTGCGTCCGTGGGGCGAGCCGTCGCAGCAGGCCGGGAGCGCGTCGACCCCGACGTCCTCCGCGGCTCCGGACGCGGCACGCTCCCCGGAGCAGCTCCGCACGGACTTCCTCGACCGGTACGTCCGCGACGGCCGGGTCGTCCGCACCGACCAGGGCGGCGACACCGTCAGCGAGGGGCAGGCGTACGGCTTGCTCATCGCCTACGCGAACGGCGACCGGAGGACGTTCGACGCGATCTGGTCGTGGACGAAGCGGCACCTGCTCACCGACGACGACCTGCTCGCCTGGCGGTGGACGCCGGACGAGGGTGTCGCCGACGGACAGTCCGCGAGCGACGCCGACCTCGACGCCGCCAGGGCCCTCGTGCTCGCGGGGTCGGCGTGGGACGAACCGCGCTACACGGCGGCGGGGAAGACCGTGGCGGCGGCGATCCTCGAGCACGAGACCGCGACGACGGACCTCGGCACGATCCTGCTGCCGGGACCGTGGGCGGACAGCGAGCCGTACCGGTACGACGCCTCGTACGCGTCCCCGGCGGCGTTCTCGGTCCTCGCGAAGGCGACCGGCGACGACCGCTGGACGGCGCTGGCCTCCGGGTCCCGGGCGGTGACGAAGGCGGTGCTCGACGAGTCGGCCCTCCCGAGCGACTGGTCCCAGGTCCACGCCGACGGCACCGTCGACCCGATGCCGGCGACAGGGGGCGACGGCCGGGTGCTGTACGGGTACGACGCCATGCGGATGCCGCTCCGGTACGCGGAGGCCTGCGGGGCGGCCGACCGGTCCCTCGCCGGCTCGATCGCGCCGACCCTCCGGCGGAGCACCCAGCTCGCGGCGCAGCTCGACCTCGGCGGGACCGCCGTGACGGGTGACACGAGCGCGCTGGCGTACGCGGCGCGAGCCGCGGCGGAGCAGGCGGCCGGGCAGACCTCCGCCGCGACGGCCGACCTGCGCCGGGCCGACCGGACCGCCGCGACGACGCCGACCTACTACGGGGACGCGTGGGCGGCCCTCGGCGCCACGATGTTGACGTCGGACGTGCTGGGCGGGTGCGGGACCGCGGCCGGGGGTGCCTCGTGACCGGCGCGCACCGGGAGCCGGAGTCCGGGCAGCGCGGGCGGGCCGAGTCCGGGCGGGCCGAGACCGCGCGGGCCGAGACTCGGGCTGAGCGACCGGACTCGCGGTCCGCGGGCCGAGCCCCGTCGCGGAGGCCGAGTCTCGTCGGGCGCGGCGGGCGTCGCGGGCGCGGCGGGCTCGTCGGCCGACGGACGATGGTCGTCGCGGGCATCGTCGCCGGGGTGCTCGTCGTCGGGGGCGTCGCGGGCGTGGCCGTCGCGACCGGGAACGGAGCCGGCACGTCGGCGGCACCGGCCGTGACGAGCAGTCCGTCGGCGTCGGCGTCGGCGTCGGCACGGTCCGGTTCCGGTACCGCTGCCGCCGGCGGGAGCGGTACGGCGGGGTTCCAGGACCCGGCAGCCCCGGCCGAGCGGTCCGACGCCACGCCGGTCCGCGTGACCATCCCGGCGATCGGGGTGTCGTCCTCGCTCGAGGACCTGCACCGCGGCCCCGCCGGCGAGCTCGACCCGCCGAAGGACTGGGACCGCGCCGGGTGGTTCAGCGACGGCATCGTCCCCGGCGAGGTCGGCCCCGCGGTCATCGCCGGGCACGTCGACAGCCCCACCGCCGCTGCCGTGTTCTTCCGTCTCGACGAACTCGTGCCCGGCGACGAGATCCAGGTCGCCATGTCCGACGGCACCACCCGCACCTTCACGGTCGACCGGTCGGAGCGTGCCGCGAAGTCGGCCTTCCCGACGAGCGACGTCTACGGCACCTCGCCCACGCCGCAGCTGCGGCTCATCACCTGCGACGGCACGTTCGACACGGCCACAGGGCACTACACGGACAATCTGATCGTCTTCGCAGACCGCTCGTCGGACTGACGCAGCCCACCACCGATACCTTGGATGTCAAGCGCAAGGAGCACCATGAGCACGACCCTGGTCATCATCCCGACCTACGACGAGGCCGAGAACGTCCGCCCCATCGTGACGCGCACGCTCGCCGCCACCGGTGAGAGCGTGCACGTGCTCGTCGTGGACGACAACTCCCCGGACGGCACCGGCGACATCGCCGACGAGCTCGCCCGCGAGTCGGACCGTGTCCACGTCATGCACCGCACGGTGAAGGACGGCCTCGGTGGGGCGTACCTGGCGGGCTTCGCCTGGGGCCTCGAGCGCGGGTACGACAAGCTCGTCGAGATGGACGCGGACGGCTCGCACCACCCTGAGTACCTGCCGTGGATGATCGAGCTCGCGGACACGAACGACCTCGTCCTCGGGTCCCGCTGGGTCGCCGGCGGGAAGGTGGAGAACTGGCCGTGGTACCGCGAGGCGCTGTCCCGCGGCGGCAACCTCTACACGCGACTCGCGCTCGGCATCGCGGTGCGGGACGCGACCGGCGGCTTCCGGGTGTTCACCTCCCGGGCGTTCGAGCGCATCGACCTCGCCGGTGTCGCGTCGAAGGGGTACTGCTTCCAGGTGGACCTCTGCTGGCGCGCCCTCGAGGCCGGTCTCCGCGTCGTCGAGACCCCCATCACGTTCACCGAGCGGGAGTTCGGCGTCTCGAAGATGAGCGGGAACATCGTGCGCGAGAGCCTGACGCTCGTCACGAAGTGGGGCATCGACCGTCGACTGCGCGAGGCGCGGTCGCTCGTGAGGGACCACCGCCGGCTGCCGTCGGTGCGCAAGAACGCGCACGCGGTCGCCGACCACGCGGCCTGACGGGGCGTTCCACCCGACGGACGGGAGGCGCGGTGCCAGCTGGCACCGCGCCTCCCGTCCGTCACGTGGTCGGTCCTGCGACAGCGACAGGTCTCCGCGGATCATCCGCGGAGACCTGTCGCTTTCGCGAGGTAGCGGGCCGGGCGGCGCCGCCGCCGGTCAGCGCAGGACGACCACGCCGCGGCCGGTGAAGCGGACGCAGTCGGTCGCGACCTGGGCCTCGCCGAACCGGTAGAGCTCCTCGCCCGTCGCGCCGGGGACCGGGACCTCGGCGGCGTCGTCGAGGAAGTTCACCACGACGTGCACCGGCGGGACGTCCGGGCCGAGGAGACCCCTGGTGAGCACGAGCCACCGGCGGTCCTCGCTGAAGCGCACGGCGTTCGCCTCGTACCGCGGGTCGACGAAGGCCTGGTCGGTCCGGCGCAGCGCCACGAGCACCCGGTAGGCGCGGAGGATCGTCGACCCCCGCTCGGAGTCGACGTCGGACCAGTCGAGCTTCGAGTTCGTGAACGTCGTCGGGTCCTGCGGGTCCGGGACCGCGGACTCGTCCCAGCCGTGCTCGGCGAACTCCTTGATGCGTCCCTCGGCGGTGGCCTTGCCGAGTTCGGGCTCCGGGTGCGACGTGAAAAACTGCCACGGCGTCGAGGCCGCGAACTCCTCGCCCATGAACAGCATCGGCGTGAACGGCCCGAGCAGCGTCAGGGCCGCGGCGATCACGAGCCCCTCGTCGGTGAGCGTCGCCGCGAGCCGGTCGCCCGCGGCACGGTTCCCGATCTGGTCGTGGTTCTGGTTCGCCACGACGAGGGCGGTGGCGGGGGAGGTGCCGCGGTCGATCGGTCGGCCGTGTCGCTTCCGCCGGAACGACGACCAGGTGCCGTCGTGGAAGAACCCGTGCTCGAGAACCTTCGCGAGCGCCGACAGCGGCGCGAAGTCGGCGTAGTAGCCGTTCGTCTCGCCGGTGAGCGCCACGTGCACCGCGTGGTGGAAGTCGTCCGACCACTGCCCGGCCAGACCGTACCCAGCCGACTCCTGCGGGCGGAACATCACCGGGTCGTTGAGGTCGGACTCGGCGATGAGGGAGAGCGGACGCCCGACGAAGGCCGCGTAGGCGTCCGTCTCGGAGGCCATGGCCTGCAGCACGTGCGGCCGGGTGGTGTCCCGGATGGCGTGCACGGCGTCGAGTCGGAGCCCGTCGACGTGGTGGTCCCGGAACCACATCCGCACGTTGTCCAGCACGTACCGGCGGACCTCGGGGTGCTCGACGTTCACCGAGTCGCCCCACGTGTTGCCGAGGCCCTGCAGCAGGTACGGCCCGTACAGCGGCAGGTAGTTGCCGCTCGGTCCGAGGTGGTTGTAGACGACGTCCTGGATCACCCCGAGTCCGAGCGCGTGCGCCCGGTCCACGAAGCGGTCGTAGGCGTCCGGGCCGCCGTACGGGGCGTGCACGGCGAACCAGCCGACCCCGTCGTAGCCCCAGTTCCACTCGCCGTTGACCGCGTTCACCGGCAGGAGTTCGACGAACTCGACCCCCAGCTCGACCAGGTGGTCCAGCTTCGCGGCCGCGGCGTCGAGCGTGCCCTCGGGCGTGTACGTGCCGACGTGCATCTCGTAGACGACGCCGCCGCGTGCGGGTCGACCGGTCCAGGCGTCGTCCGTCCACGAGAACCGCGACGGGTCCACGACCTCGGACGGACCGTGCACGCCCTCGGGCTGGAAGCGGCTGCGCGGGTCGGGCCGCACGGCGTCGTCGTCGCCGATCCGGAAGCCGTACCGGGCACCGACGACGGGCACGATCGCGTCGGTGGACCACCAGTCGTCGTCGCCGCGGGTGAGCGGGTACTCGGTGCCGTCGACGACCAGCCGCACGCGCTCCGGCGTGGGGGCCCAGACGGCGTAGCGGTCGGGTGCGGTCATGCGTGGCCCTCCAGGATGTCGATCTCGGCCTGCGCGTCGGACTCGGTCGGTGCCGGCGAACCGGTGCCCGCCGCTCCGGTCGCTTCCGCGGTTCCGGTGGCCGCGACGGTCGTACCGTGGTCCGTCGCCTCGGCAACGGAGGCGGGAACGAGCAGCGCCACGGGGTAGTCGGTGAGGAGCTCGGCGAGTGCGATGCCCCGGCCCGCCGGCACGGTACGCCCGGTGAGCAGGTCGACCCGCTCCGCCGGGACGGCGTGGACGAGGGTGTCGCCCCACCCGCCGACCCGACCGAGCCCGATGGGCAGGCGGGTGGCGATCGTCACCGCCCCGCCGCGGTCGAACGCCAGGACGTGGTCGGCGGCGCTCCCCGTCGCCTCGAGTGCGAGGTACCGGGTGAACAGCTCGGGGTGGTCGCGGCGCAGACGGAGCGCCCGACTGGTCACCAGGAGCTTCGCGGCGCCGTCGATGCCGATCGCGGGCAGTCGTTCCGGGCCGTCGTCGTCGGGACCGTCGAGCTCCGCCAGCACGTGGCGGCGCTCGGTGTAGTCCACCGGCCGGCGGTTGTCCGGGTCGACCAGCGAGCGGTCCCAGGTCTCCGTGCCCTGGTACACGTCGGGGACGCCGGGCGCGGTGAGCTGGACGAGCTTCTGCCCGAGGCCGTTCGACCATCCCGCCGCGTCGACGCGCTCGTCGAGGGCGTCGAGCACGGCGAGCACGGCCGGGTCGTCGAACGCGGCGTCGACGAGCGCGTGCATGCGGCGCTCGAAGTCCTCGTCGGGGGCGGTCCACGTCGTGCTGTCGCCGGCCTCCCGCGAGGCCTTCTCGGCGTACGCGTGCAGGCGCTCCCGGCTGGCCGGCCGAGCGCCGACGATCGCCTGCCAGAGCAGGTCGGCCAGGACGGCGTCCTCGAGGGGGGCGAGGGACTGCAACCGCTCGAGCGCGCGCGTCCACTCGGTGCCGAGTTCGGCGAGCACGGCGATGCGTGCCCTGGTGTCCTCGCTGCGCTTCGTGTCGTGCGTGGTCAGGGTCGTCATGGTGTGCGGCCAGCTGCCGAGGCGGTCGCGCTGCGCCTGGTGGAACTCGTCGACCGACACCGAGAACGCGCTCGGGTCCCCGCCGACCTCGCTCAGCGACGTGAGGCGCGAGGTCCGGTAGAACGCGGTGTCCTCCACGCCCTTCGCCATCACCATGCCGCTCGTCTGCTGCAGCCGGATGGCCGCCGCGTTCGCCGGGTCGATCAGGGCTGGGGCGATCCGGTCGATCACCGGGTCGAGTTCCGGCCGGCTCGACGCGGCACGTTCGAGCGCGTCGATGAGGTGGTGGCCGCCTTCGGGCAGGTAGGTGCGGTAGACGTCGAAGGACGCGACGATCTCGGCCACGGCGTCGACGAGGGTGTCGTGCTCGACGTCCGGGGCGACGGGGGCGAGCAGCCGGGCGAGCCGCTCGACCTCGCTGCCGAGGATGCCGTCGGCGATGCCGCGCCGCGTGTCGTGCGTGAGCTGCTGCCAGTCGGCGGGCTCGGCGCCGGACGCTGCGGTGAGTGCCGGTTCGCCCGCGGGGTCCACGAACACCCGGTCGAGCACGCCGAGCGCGTCGTAGCCCGTGGTGCCGTCGACCGGCCACGACGAGGGGAGCTGCTCGCCCGGCTCGAGGATCTTCTCGACGAGGGTGTACGCACCGCCCGTCAGCCCGGCGAGGTCCTGCAGGTACCCGGCGGGGTCGTACAGGCCGTCCGGGTGGTCGATGCGGAGTCCGTCGGCGATGCCGTCGCGGAACCAGCCGCCGATCGTGTCGTGCGACGCTGCGAAGACCTCGGGCTCCTCGACCCGGATCGCCGCAAGGGTGTTCACAGCGAAGAACCGCCGGTAGTTCAGCTCGTGGTCGGCGCGCTTCCAGTGCACGAACTCGTAGTGCTGGCGCGCGTGCACGTCCGCCACGGAGTCGCCGTCCTGCACGGTGCCGGGGGCGGTCGGGTAGGCGGTCTCGCCGAGGTACAGGCGGCCGTCGCGCAACTCGACCCCGTCGAGCAGCCGGTCGTCGAGCACCGGCACCCGGAGCTTCCCGTCGCCGGCCTCCCAGTCCACGTCGAACGCCCACGCGAGGGGGGAGCCCTGTCCGTGCTCGAGCAGGGACCACCACCACGGGTTGGCCGCCGGGGTGGCGACGCCGACGTGGTTCGGGACGACGTCGATGAGCACCCCGAGACCGACCGCGTGGGCGGCGTCCGCGAGGGCACGGAGCGCAGCGTCGCCGCCGCGCTCCGTGTCGACGTGGGAGTGGTCGACGACGTCGTAGCCGTGCTGGGACCCGGGCTCTGCCTGGAGCACCGGGGACAGGTACAGCCAGTCGGCCCCGAGGTCCCGCACGTAGTCGGCGACGTCCGTGGCGGCAGCGAGGTCGAAGTCGGGCGTGACCTGCAGCCGGTAGGTGGACGACGGGACGCGCCGCGGGGTCACTGCTGGCCGCCGCTCGTGTCGGACGGAGCGGTGGCCCCGGCCGGGTTCGCGGGCGTGACGGCGTCCTGCGGCGAGACGGCTGCGGGTCGCGCCGAGTCCGTGTCGACGGACGTGACGGTGACCTCGTGGTCGGGCTCGGCACGGAGCACGATCATCGACCGCGCCGGGACGTCGAGCGGTGCGCCGGCCTCGATGACCTCGTCGCGGGCACCCGGCTCGGCCGTGTCGATCCGCACCGTCCAGCCCGGCGCGTACTCCTCCGGCGGGATCGTGAACGTCACGGTGTCGTCGTGCGCGTTGAAGTACGTGATGAACGCGACGTCGGTGACCCGGTCGCCGCGGACGTCACGCCCGCGGATGCCGTTGCCGTTCAGGTACATGCCGACGCTCTTGCCGAAGCCGGAGTCCCAGTCCTCGGGCTCCATGGCGTCGCCGGAGGGCGTGAGCCACACCACGTCGGGCAGCGGCTCGCCCTCGCCGCGTCGGACGGGGCGCCCGTTGAAGTAGCGGGTGCGGCGGAACGTCGGGTGGTCGTGCCGGAGCTTGACGACGTCGGCGGTGAACTGGATGAGGTCGTCGTCGGCGGTCTCCCAGTCGATCCAGCTCAGCTCGGAGTCCTGCGCGTAGACGTTGTTGTTCCCGGACTGCGAGCGGCCGAGCTCGTCGCCGTGCGCGATCATCGGCACGCCCTGGCTGAGCAGCAGCGTCGCCAGGAAGTTCCGACGGCGCTGCAGCCGCAGGGCGTTCACGGCCTCGTCGTCGGTCGGCCCCTCGACACCGGAGTTCCAGGACCGGTTGTGGCTCTCGCCGTCGTTGTTGTCCTCGCCGTTGGCCTCGTTGTGCTTGTCGTTGTAGGCGACGAGGTCGTACAGCGTGAAGCCGTCGTGCGCGGTGATGAAGTTGATGCTCGCCTTGGGCGTGCGGCCGTCGTGCTCGTACAGGTCGGCCGACCCGGAGATCCGGGACGCGAACTCACCGAGGGTCGAGGACTCGCCCCGCCAGAAGTCGCGCACGGTGTCGCGGTACTTGCCGTTCCACTCCGACCACTGCGGCGGGAAGTTGCCGACCTGGTAGCCGCCGGGACCGACGTCCCACGGCTCGGCGATCAGCTTCACCTGCGACACGATCGGGTCCTGCTGCACGAGCTCGAAGAACGCCGACAGCCGGTCGACCTCGTAGAACTCGCGGGCGAGCGCCGACGCGAGGTCGAAGCGGAACCCGTCGACGTGCATCTCGGTCACCCAGTAGCGCAGGGAGTCCATGATCAGCTGCAGCGAGTGCGGGTGGCCGACGTTGAGCGAGTTGCCCGTGCCGGTGTAGTCCATGTAGTAGCGCTTGTCGTCGTCGACGAGGCGGTAGTAGGCCGCGTTGTCGATGCCGCGGAACGACAGCGTCGGTCCGAGGTGGTTGCCCTCGGCGGTGTGGTTGTAGACCACGTCGAGGACGACCTCGATGCCCGCGCGGTGCAGCTCGCGCACCATCGTCTTGAACTCCTGGACCTGCTGGCCCTGGTCGCCCGACGACGAGTAGTGCGAGTGCGGCGCGAAGAACCCGATGGTGTTGTAGCCCCAGTAGTTCGACAGCCCCTTGTCCTGCAGGGTCGAGTCGTTCACGAACTGGTGCACGGGCATGAGCTCGAGCGTCGTCACGCCGAGGCGCTTGAGGTGCTCGATGACGGCCGGGTGGGCGACACCCGCGTAGGTGCCGCGCTGTTCCTCCGGCACGTCGGGGTGGGTCTCCGTGAGGCCCTTGACGTGCGCCTCGTAGATCACCGTCTCGCCGTAGGGGGTCCGCGGTGCGCGGTCGCCCTGCCAGTCGAAGAACGGGTTGATGACGACGCCCTTCATCATGTGCGAGGCGGAGTCGTCGTCGTTCCGGGAGTCCGGGTCGCCGAAGGTGTACGAGAACAGCGACTGGTCCCAGTCGATGTCCCCGCTCGTCGCCTTCGCGTAGGGGTCGAGCAGCAGCTTGTTGGGGTTGGCGCGCAGCCCCTGCTCGGGGTCGTACGGGCCGTGGACGCGGAAGCCGTACTGCTGGCCCGGTCCGACGTTGGGGAGGTACGCGTGCCAGACGTACGCATCGACCTCGACGAGGTCGATGCAGAGTTCGGTGGTGCCGCCGTCGCCGTCGTCGTCGAACAGGCAGAGTTCGACGCGTTCGGCGACCTCGCTGAAGAGCGCGAAGTTCGTGCCGCTTCCGTCGTAGGTCGCCCCGAGCGGGTACGGGTTGCCGGGCCAGGTGTGCAAGCGGTCCTCCAGGTGTGGGTTTCGCCAACATATCGGTGGGACCCGTCCGCGTCCGCAGACAAGCCCCAGCCGTGGACGGAACCCGCGCGCGTCCGCCTGTGGAAGAACGAGCGAGTAGCCTCGCGCGCATGGCCAACATCGTCACGCAGATCGCAGAGAAGGTGCGCCCGGCGGGCGTGTCCACCAACTACGGGGACCCGGTCGAGGTCGGCGACCAGACCCTCATCCCGGTGTCGCTCGGCTGGTTCGGGTTCGGTGGAGGCGGCGACGGCGACGAGAACGGCGGGGGTGGCGGCGGTGCCGTCTCCGTGCCGATCGGCGCCTACGTGCGCCGCCCGGGCAAGGACCTCGAGTTCGAGCCGAACCTCATCTCGCTCCTCGCGGTGAGCGTCCCAGTCATCTGGGTGACCGGCACCGTCCTGCGCAAGCTGGTGCGGGTCCTCAAGAAGTAGCGGTCGACGGACTGGAGGCGCGGGGCGGGGCCGCCACGCGCCTCCAGTCCGTCACGCGGTCGCGACCGCGTCTAGACTGCTGGGACACACACGGGAGTCCGGGACCGCCGGGCTGAGAGGGAGCGAGAGGCGCTCCGACCGTCGAACCTGATCCGGGTCATGCCGGCGCAGGGAGGAGTCCAGGACCATGTCCACACGCACGTCCACTGCTGTTCCGTCCACCCCCGTCCGGCGCTCGTTGCGCTGGCGGGTCGTCGACATCGTCGTCGCGAGCGTGCTCGCCGTCGCGATCGGTGTCGTCTTCAGGCTCTGGGAGTTCGGCTACGAGCCGCTCAGCGCCGTGATGACCCTCGTGCTGCCCGGCACCCAGGCGCTCTTCGGCGGGGTCTGGCTGCTCGCCGGACCGGTCGTCGCGATCATCGTCCGGAAGCCGGGCGCCGCGCTCTACGCCGAGATGGTCGCCGCCTCGGTCGAGGCGCTGCTCGGCACCCAGTGGGGATGGCTGACGCTCGAGGCCGGGCTGGTGCAGGGCCTCGGTGCCGAGATCGTCCTCGCGCTCTTCCTCTACCGGGCGTACCGCCTGCCGGTCGTCGTCCTCGCCGGAGCCGCAGCCGGCCTGGCACTCGGCCTGAACGACACGCTCCTCTGGTACCCCGGGTACACCCTCGCCTTCAAGGTCGTCTACGTGGTGTCCGGGATCGTCTCGGGCGCGGTGATCGCCGGCGTCGGCTCGTGGCTGCTCGTCCGGGCGCTCGCCAGCACGGGCGTGCTGTCGTCGTTCGCCGCGGGCCGCGAGCACACCAGGCGCGGGACCCGCGCCGCCGCGTGACCACCGCAGCCGCGCGGATCGCCTTCTCCGACTGGGGGTGGCGGTACGCGGACCGTCACACCTGGGCGGTGCGCGGCGTCGACCTGGTCGTCGAACCCGGCGAGCGGGTGGCGATCGTCGGCCCCTCCGGTGCCGGCAAGTCCACCCTGCTCCGGGCCGTCGCCGGCGTGCTGCCGGACGAACCCGATCCCGACGACGACACCGCGGCGGCCGTGCACGGCTTGGTCCTGGTCGACGGAGCCGATCCCCGCGCGGTCCGCGGGCGCGTCGGCCTCGTCATGCAGGACCCCGAGGCGCACACGGTGATGTCCCGCGTCGGCGACGACGTGGCCTTCGGGTGCGAGAACGCCGGCGTCCCGCGGGCCGAGACGTGGGAGCGCGTCCGCTCCGCGCTCGACGTGGTGGGGCTCGACCTGGCGCTCGACCGTTCCACCGCCGCGCTCTCCGGCGGCCAGCGGCAGCGGCTCGCGCTCGCCGGCGTGCTCGCGATGCGGCCGGGGGCCCTCGTGCTCGACGAGCCCTGCGCCAACCTCGACCCGTCCGGTGTCGTCCAGGTGCACGACGCGGTCCGTGCGCTCCTCGACGAGACCGGGTGCTCGTTGCTCGTGGTCGAGCACCGCATCGGCACCTGGCTGGACCTGGTCGACCGGCTCGTGCTGCTCGAACCGGCGGGCGGCGTCGTGGCGGACGGTGCGCCGGCCGAGGTCCTCGCGGCGCACGGTCCGGCGCTGACCGCGGCCGGCGTGTGGGTGCCCGGCTCCGAGCCCGCACGGGGTTCGGCGCGGCGGGGCACCCCCACGCCTGCGCGAACGGGCGGAATGCACGGGGTCGAGCGCGGGGGACCGGGTGCATTCCGCCCGCTCGCGGAGGCGGAGGCGGAGGCGGAGGCAGGGGTGGGGGCCGGGTTGCTCGAGGCGCGGGGGCTCGCGACCGCCCGGGTCCGACGGCAGCGGGTCGGGAGCGGGATCGACCTCGACGTGCGTGCCGGGCAGGTCCTCGCGGTGACCGGGCCGAACGGTGTCGGCAAGTCCACCCTCGGCCTCACGCTCGCGGGGCTGCTGCGTCCCGCCGGGGGAGTCCTCCGTGCCACGCCCGCCCTGGCGGACGGCGTCGGGACGGCCCCGATCACCTGGAGCAGCCGACAGCTCGCGGCACGGATCGGCACGGTCTTCCAGGACCCCGAGCACCAGTTCGTCGCGCGCACCGTGCGCGAGGAACTCGCCGCCGGCCCCCGCGCCCTGGGGGTGGAGGACGGCGACGCACGGGTCCGGGAACTGCTCGAGGCCTTCGCGCTCGGCCACGTCGCGGACGCGAACCCGTTCACGTTGTCCGGCGGCGAGCAGCGACGGCTGGCGATCGGGGCGGTCATCGCTTCCCGTCCGCCCGTCGTCGTGCTCGACGAACCGACCTCGGGGCAGGACCGCGCGACCTGGACGGCCGTGGTCGAGCGGCTCGGGGCGCTCGCCGACGCCGGGACCGCGATCGTCGCGGTGACGCACGACCGGGACCTCGTCCGGGCGCTCGATGCCGACGAGGTCGTGCTCGGCGCGACCGGGGCGACCGCCGTCGGGCCGGAGCCCGTCCCGAACGGGCCGGAGCCCGTCCCGAACAGGCCGGGCACCATCCCGAACGGGCCGGAGCCCGTCCCGCACGGCCGGCCGACTGTCCCGGACGGCCCGACCACGGGGGTGCGACGGTGACCGCGCCGGGGACGGCGGCCGGCCTGCCCGGGCGATCCGCGCCTCCAGGCCGGGCCCGCGGGATCCGCGGTGTCCAACCGGTGGCCGCCCTGCTGGGCGTCCTCGCGCTCGGCGTGTGCCTCGTGCTGAGCCTCGACGTCGTGTCCGCGGCCGTCGCCCTCGTGCTCGAACTCCTGCTCCTGCCGCTGCTGCGGATCCCACCGCGCACCCTGCTGCTCCGGACCGCACCCGTCCTGATCGCGGTGCCGCTGACGGGGCTGAGCATCGCGCTGTACGGGCGGCCGTCGGGGCGGTCCTGGTTCGACCTCGGGTTCGCGCACGTCACCGACGGGTCGCTCGGACTGGCGCTCGCGACGGCGCTGCGCGTGCTGGCGGTCGGACTGCCCGCGGTGGCGCTGTTCGTCCGGGTGGACCCGACCGACCTCGCCGACGGGCTCGCACAGCTGCTGCGGTTGCCGGCCCGGTTCGTGCTCGGTGCGCTCGCGGCCGTGCGGATGATGACGCTCCTCGGGGACGACTGGCGACAGCTCGGCATGGCCCGTCGTGCGCGGGGCGTGGCCGACACCGGGCGGCTGCGGCGCGGGGCGTCGATGGCGTTCGCGCTGCTCGTCCTGGCCCTCCGGCGGGCCACGACCCTCGCGGTGGCGATGGAGTCGCGGGGGTTCGGCGCGCCCGGACGACGGACCTGGGCTCGGCCTGCCCGGTTCGCGGGGCCCGAGTGGGCGATGGTCGCGGTGCTCGTGGGCATCGGCGTCGTGTCGATCGCGGTCGCCGTCGGCGCGGGGACCTGGCGTGCCTGAGGACGGCGCCGGCCTGTCCGGCAGCCTCGTCGACGGCCCGGCCGCGGACCTCGTCGCGGGGTTGGCCGCTGCTGCCGCCGTCGCCGCTGCGGCCCGTGGGGACCGGCGCGTCGTGGTGCTCGTCGACGGGCGGTCCGGCACGGGCAAGACCACGCTCGGGAACGCCCTCGCCGAGCGGCTCGGCGCGCAGGTCGTGCACCTCGACGACGTCTACCCGGGGTGGGACGGGCTCCGGGCCGCCGCCACGGCCGTGGTGACCGACGTGCTCGGGGAGCCGTCCGGCTACCGGCGGTGGGACTGGGCGGCCTCGGCGCCGGCGGGATGGGTCGACGTGGACCCGGACAGGTCGATCGTCGTCGAGGGGTGCGGCGCGCTCTCGCGGGCGTCGGCGCCGCTGGCGTCCTTGCGGGTCTGGCTCGAGGCCGACGACGGGGTGCGGTGGGACCGGGCGATCGGCCGGGACGGCGAGGTGTTCGCGCGGGAGTGGGAGCGATGGGCGGCGCAGGAGGCCGCGTTCATCGAGGACGAGCGACCGGCTGGGTCGGCGGACGTGGTGCTGCGGACGTAGGGGCGGCCCGACCCGGCGACGCCCCGGTCACATCAGGACGGCGACGAACCCGAGCATCGCGAGGACCGCTCCGCCGACGCAGCCGGCCACCCCGACCACGGTGACGAACTGTGCGAACAGTCGAGCAACACCCTCGGCACGGAACCGGTCCTGGGCCGCGGCGGACATGAGCGTGGCCACGCCGGCCACCGGGAGCGCTGCCATCCACGTCAGGCCGAGGATCCGGCTCGCTCTGCTCACCTCGATCGGGTTGCCGCGGAGGATCCCTCGACCGTCGTCCGGGAACGCTGCGTCGACCCGGCAGAAGTGCACGGATGCGATCGAGGAGGCCGCGGCGCACGCGAGCACGAGCGCGAGCGCGACGAACGGCAGGAGCCAGACGAGGACGGCGGCTGAGCGATCGGCGACGTGCTGGTGTCGGCCGGTCACGGACGCCAGGCCTCCGGGCTGTCCCATCACTCGTCGAGGGAACTGCTCGGTGTCGTCCACCACCGCACCGTAGCCACGTCGGTGCTGACCGCCGGCACGAACCGATGGCGATGTGTCGCTCGATGGAGTGCTTCGACGCGGCCCTCGACCCCGTGACGGAGGTCGGTGCCCGCTGTGCCCGGACGCTCGGGGCCCGCCCTCGAGCGCGCGTGATCCGGACCCTCCCTGGTCATCAGACAGCAGGGTATGTATGCTCATCTTATGGTCAGAATCAAATATTATGAGTTGAACATCCGATGACGCGGGGGAGCGCCTTGGCACCCCGAGCCGCACGGCTGGCGATCGCGATCGGGGCGGTCGCCGCCCTGGGGTTGCCAGCGACCGCCGCGGCCGCGGTCGTCAACCCGCCGACGACCGACCCACCCGGCGCCGTCTCGACGAACGCGCCCGTGATCGCGACGGGGAGCACTGCCACCCAGGCCCTGCCGGCGAACTTGGCCGCGGTGTCGACTTCGGTGAGCGCACCGACGGGACGTGTCGCCGCCGCCAGCAGCGACGGGTCCACGTACACAGGGATCTCTGCGAACGGCAGCAGCAACTGCCCGTGGCCCGGCGCGAACGGGTTGGCCACGGACATGAACACCGCACCCGTCGCGGTGACGGTGACGTTCCCGAAGCCGGTCGTCGACCCGTACCTGCAGTTCAACCTCGGCGCCGTCAACTACTCCGGCTCGGGCTTCTTCCTGGGCCTGCGCCCGAGCATGACCTTCACCGGCGTCAACAGCAGCCCGATCACCGCCGGCTCGATCACGAGGGTGACCGATGACGGGGAGTCGTTCGACGGGACGACGTACCGGATGGTCACTCCCGAGGCGTACCCCGCTCAGCCGGCCGTCGCGCTGGTGAACTTCCAGGCGCACGGCCTCGTCAGCTCCATCACCTACGACCTCACCTACACGTGCCGGTACTCGTCCACGACGACCACCACCGTCGGCCACACGGTGTCGACGAGTGCGGTGCAGTCGCGCGTCCGGGTCGGCGTGCCCGCTGCAGACCTGGCCGTGTCGTCATCCACTGCGCCGACCGTCGACCAGGGTGGTACGGCATCGTTCACCACCACGGTCGCGAACAACGGCCCGGCAGCTTCGAACGGCTTCGTCCTCACGGGCACGGTGCCGGCCGAGCTGATCGACCCGCACTTCGTCGGAGACGCACCCGGATGCGCCATCAGCGGGTCGACGTTCACCTGCACCGAGGCACCGACCGGCAGCACCGTGACCCCACGAGACGACGGGACGTTCGTCGCCGACCTCACCGGCACGCCTGCTGCGGTGCTGGCGGCAGGCGCGGGGTTCGAGGTCACCATCGCGGGCACCGTACCCACGGACACCACAGGCGACCTGGCGGCGACCGCCTCGGTCAGTGGGGTCGACGCGGACACGGCCATCACGACGAACAACACCGCCACCGCCACGACCACGGTCGTGACGGCTCCCGTGACCACGCCGCCCGGTGACGGTGCGGGCGGTGCCGGACCGGGTGACGGTGCCGGTGACGGTGCGGGTGGTACTGCCCCGGGTGGCGGTGACGGTGCCACTGCCCCGGGTGACGGTGCCGCTGGTACTGCGCCGGGCGCCAGCGGGGGGACGGGTCCGGACGACGGCGAGGGCGTCGGAGCAGCTGCCGCGGTCTCGGGTCGCTCCGCCACCGCCGGCAGCTCGACGAAGCCGATCGACGAGCGCGGCTCGCAGCTCGCCTACACCGGCGCAGACCCCTGGCCCGGCATCGCCGTCGCGCTCGGACTGCTCGGCCTCGGGACCGCGGCTGCGGTCGCGGGTGCGAGGCTCCGCGCGCGACACTGACGGACCGGGCCGGCGGGGTCACGAGGGACCTCCTGACCCCGCCGGGCCGTGCCCACCCCGGGACGGGTTGGTCGCGACGTGACGGGACGAGCTCGTCCCGTCCGGTCGGCCGAGCCGCCACGGCGATGCCGGGCACCGACTCCTCACGATCCTGTCCCGCGGCTGACCGCCGAGCAGGCGGCACCGACGGCCCTCGGAGGCGCGGGTTCAGGCGACGACGTTCGGTTCCGTGGGGGCCGCCAGCTTCCGCCGCATCTCGCCGACCGGCTCGCTCCAGAGCGCGGCGTCGGTCAGGACGACGGCCAACACGTCATCCACCATGCCCGTCCTGATGCGGAGGTGCCTCGCAGAAGCGGCCCGGCGGACGGCAGCCCGCAGGTCCGCGACCGGGGTCGTGTCGTCACACCGGAGCACCGCCTGCCCGCGCTCGGCGGCCACCTCGAGCAGCCGAGCGGCGACGTCGGGGATGTCCATCGCACCAGCATGCGCCGACGAGTCGGGTCTCGTCGCGGCGCAGCGATCGGCCGTCACTCCGCGGGGACGCGGCGCCGAGCCGGGCGCCGAGCCGGGCGCGCGCGGCGCCGAGTCTCGCGGCTCCCGACACTTCTCGGGCCCCGGAGCGCGAGAACTGTCGCTCAGACCGAGACTCGGCCTGCCGCTGCCCCGCCTGCCGCGGCCCCGCCTGCCGCTGCCCCGCGCGCCGACGCCACCGGGTCCACCGCGAACACCGCCGCCACGATCGAGAGCACCGCGTACACCCCGAGGTAGGCGCACAGGATCCACGGCGAGCCCCCACCGAGCTCGACGAACACGGCAGCCAGCAGCGGAGTGAGCCCCACGGAGAAGATCGACCCGATCTGGTACCCGAGCGACATCCCCGAGTAGCGCCGACCGGTGGGGAACTGCTCGGCGAACCAGGCGGCCTGCGGCCCGTAGATGCTGTCGTGGAACACGCACATCCCGATCAACGCGACGAACGGCAGGAGCACGAGTGGCCCGGCGTCGAGGAACGCGAAGAACGGCCAGATGAGCACGGCGATGCCGACGGCCGACCAGATCGTCAGGACGCGTCGCCCGACCCGGTCGGACAGCCACCCCCAGAACGGCGTCGACACGAGCGACACCGCCGAGATCACGAGCACGGCCTGGAGCCCGGCGGCCGACCCCTCCTCGCCCCGCTTCGCCAACAGGTACGTCAGCGAGTACGTCGTCAGGATCGAGTAGAGCGCCGGCTGCACCAGCCGCAGGCCCGCCGTGACGAGGATCGACCGCGGGTGCTGCCGGATCGCCTGCCAGACCGGGAACCGCTCGACCCCACCGGACGCGCGCAGTTCCTGGAAGACGGGGGCGTCCTGCACCCCGAGCCGGATCACGAGCCCGACGGCCACGATCACGGCGGAGAACAGGAACGGCAGCCGCCATCCCCACGCGAGGAACGCCTCGTTGCCGAGCAGCGACCGCACGAGCGTGAAGACGCCGGTCGCGAGCAGCATCCCGCCCGCCGACCCCATCTGCGTGAACGCACCGAAGAGCCCGCGGTGCCGTGCCGGTGCGTGCTCGACCGACAGCAGCGCGGACCCGCCCCACTCGGCTCCGGCCGCGACGCCCTGCAGCAGCCGGAGGAACACCAGCGCGACGACGGCGCCGACCCCGATCGTCGCCGCCGACGGGATGACGCCGATGAGCGTCGACGCGATCCCCATGAGCACGAGCGACGCGACGAGCAGCTTCTTCCGCCCGATCCGGTCGCCCAGGTGTCCGGCGATGACGCCGCCGAGCGGCCGGGCGACGAACCCGACACCGTACGTCGCGAAGGACGCGATGACACCCACCGCCGGCGTGACGGCCGGGAAGAAGGTGGGTGCGAACACCAGGGCGGAGGCCGTCGCGTACAGGTAGAAGTCGTAGTACTCGACGGTCGTCCCGACGAAGGACGCCAGGGCGACACGACGGCGGGTCGCGGTGGTGGACGGGGCGACGGGACGGCCTGGAGGCGCGGCTGCGGAGGTCGGGGTCGACATGCCTCAGGAGCATGGCCGGGTCCGGCGCTCCGGGGAACACCCCGCGTAACGCGAGGTCACGTCGTGCCCGCCGGGGTCGCCCGTCCGGGGAACATGGGGACATGAGCGATGCACCGAACCGTCCGCTGCGCTTCGCGGCCTTCGTCATGAACACGACGTCGCACATCCAGCACGGGCTGTGGCGCCACCCGGACGCCCGGCAGGCCGACTTCGACGACGTCACGCTCTGGACCGACCTCGCGAGGACGCTCGAACGCGGCAAGTTCGACGCGATGTTCTTCGCGGACGTCGTCGGCACCTACGGACCGGCGCGCGGCGACTACTCGACGAACCTCCGCGAGGGACTGCAGATCCCCTCGAACGACCCCTCCGTGCTGCTCTCCGCGCTCGCCGTCTCGACGGAGCACCTCGGTCTCGCCTTCACCTCGAGCGTCATCCAGTCGCACCCGTTCGACTTCGCCCGCAAGGTCTCCACCCTCGACCACATCACCCGGGGCCGGATCGGCTGGAACGTCGTCACCAGCGCCCTGGACAGCGCGGCGCGGAACTTCGGTCAGGATCGGCTCGAGGAGCACGACGAGCGCTACGTGTGGGCCGAGGAGTACCTCGAGGTCTGCGCGAAGCTGTGGGAGGGGTCCTGGGAGGACGACGCCGTCCTGAAGGACCCGGTGCTCGGCTACGCGGACCCGGCGAAGGTGCACCGCATCGACCACCACGGCACGCGCTACGACGTGCAGGGCCCACACCTCAGCGCGCCGAGCCCGCAGCGGACGCCGGTGCTGTTCCAGGCGGGGTCCTCGCCGGCCGGACGTGCCTTCGCCGCGCGGAACGCCGAGGCGCAGTTCATCCTGACGTCGAACCGGGACGCCACCGAGCAGCTCATCCGCGAGACCCGGGACCTCGCCGAGGCAGCCGGGCGGCAGCGGGACGACCTCGCGTTCTTCCTCGGCCTGACGTTCATCACGGGCTCCACCGAGGCCGAGGCGAAGGCCAAGGAGGCGGAGATTCACGAGTACCTCGCGGCGGACGGCTTCCTCGTGCACTCGAACCTCGGGTTCGACCCGGACACCGGCGAACCGCTCGACCCCGCGACGCCGCTGTCCGAGGTGCGCACACACGCCGGCCAGTCGCACCTGCAGTGGCTCCGCGAGGCGGCGGGCGACCGCGAGCCGACCATCGCCGACCTCGCCCGGCTGTCGGCCAAGCTCCGCGCCCGCGTCGTGGGCACGCCCGAGCAGATCGCGGACGAGCTCGCCGACTGGCAGCGGGTCGGCGTCGACGGGGTGAACGTCATCAACTGGACGCTGCCCGGCTCGTACGAGGAGTTCGTCGACCACGTCGCCCCGACCCTGCAGGAGCGCGGGCTCATGCAGTCCGAGTACCGGGAGGGCACCCTCCGCGAGAAGCTGTTCGGCCACGCCCAGCTCCCGGACTCGCACCCGGCGCGGCGCTGGCGTGGTGCCTTCACGGGCGGTGCCACCGGGGCCGGCGCGACCGAGGCGCGCGACGCCGTGGAGGTGACCGCATGACCGACGCGACGACGACCACCGTGGGCGAGCCGCGCCTCCCGACCGGCACTCGACGTGACCGTCTGACGGAGCTGCGCGAGCGGTTCCGGCCGGTCTTCGAGCGTATCCGCGCGGGGGCGGTCGAGCGGGAGCTGGCGTCCGGGACGCCGGGCGCCCGGCCGCTGCCGCACGACGAGGTCCGCGCGCTCGCCGACGCCGGGTTCGGGCGGCTGCGCGTGCCGGAGGAGCGCGGCGGCTTCGGCGTCACGCTCGTGGAACTCGTGCACCTGGTGGCGGACCTCGCCGCGGCGGACTCGAACATCGCGCACCTGTGGCGCGGCCACTTCGGGTACACCGAGCTCGTGCTGCTGCGACCGGATTCGCCCGCTCGCGACGAGTGGCTGCAGCGCATCGTCGATGGAGCGATCGTCGGGAACGCGACCTCCGAGCGGACCGGGACGACCCTGGCGGACATCTCGACGACGGTGACGGCCTCCGACGACGGTCCGGCCCGGCTCGACGGGCGGAAGTTCTACTCGACGGGCACGCTGTACTCGGACTGGATCTACCTCGCCGCGGACCGGTCAGGTGAACGTGTGACGTTCGCGGTGCCGACCGACGCTCCCGGCGTGACCTCGATCGACGACTGGGACGGTTTCGGGCAGCGACTGACCGCATCCGGGACCACGGTGTTCGACGGCGTCGCGGTCGACCCGTCGGTGGTCTCCGCGTACAAGGACGCGCCGCTCTCGCACATCCAGGCCTTCTACCAGCTGTACCTGTTGGCGGTCCTCGCGGGCATCGGGCAGGCGGTCGTCGACGACGCCGTCGCGTTCGTCCGGCCGCGGACCCGGACGTACATCCACGCGAACGCCGCCCGACCGGGGGACGACCCGCAGGTGCTCGCGATCATCGGACGCCTCTCCGCCGGGGCGTTCACCGCCCGGTCGCTCGTCGCCGCCGCGGCGGGACTGCTCGACGAGGTCGTGGCGACGAACGAGCCCGGCGTCGGCGTCGACCACGCGCTGCTCGACGCCGCGGAGAACGCCGTGTACCAGGCACAGGTCGAGATCGGGCCGAGGGTGCTCCGGTCGGCATCGGAGTTGTTCGAGGTCGGGGGAGCCTCGGCGGCGGACCGGACCCGGGCGCTGGACCGGCACTGGCGGAACGCGCGGGTCGTGGCCGCGCACAACCCCGCCGTCTACAAGGAGCGGCTCGTGGGGGAGTTCGTGCTGCACGGGCGGGGGCCGGTGGACGCGTGGGAGAAGTACCACGAGGTGGGGCCGACGCGGTTCTGAGGCCGCGCGCCGCGGGCGGGGCGGCGGTCGGCGGTCGTCGGCGGGCGGCGGCGGGCGTCGGCGGGCGGCGGGCGCCCTGCCCGAGTCTCGGCCTGCGCGACGGTTCTCGCTGCCCGGGGCCCGAGATCGGTCGCCGTGCCCGAGTCTCGCCGCCCGCGCCCCGAGTCTCGCTGCCCGGCTACGCCCAGCCGAGCTCGTGCAACCGCTCGTCGTCGATCCCGTAGAAGTGCCCGATCTCGTGCACGAGCGTCGTGTGCACCTCGTCCTTGAGTTCCTCGAGCGTGTCGCACTCCGCGAGGTGCTGCTTCCGGAACACGACGATCCGGTCCGGGAGCTCGCCGAACCCGTACTGCCCGCGCTCCGTCGCCGCGATGCCGTCGTACACGCCGAACAGGTCGGAGCCGTCCTCGGGTTCGTCCTCGACGACGAAGACCACGTTGTCGAGCCCGTCGACCATCTCGTCGGGGAGCAGGTCGAGCTCGTCGGTCACGAGTTGCTCGAAGTCGTCGAGGGACATCTCCATCACGCGGAGCATCGTCCCAGACCAACCTGGCGGAACGACGAAGGCCCCGGTCCGAGGACCGGGGCCTTGCCGCTGATCTGCATCAGCACTGGGGTGAGTAACGGGTCTCGAACCCGCGACCTCCTAGACCACAACCAGGCGCTCTACCAACTGAGCTATACCCACCATGTGCACACCGGGCGACCGGCGCGACCACTCAATAGTAGTACATGCCGGAGCCCGGTCCGACCACCCGTGTCGCTACTCGGCGGCGGGCTGGGCGAGCCGGGGCTCCCACTTCGCGACGACCTCGGCCTGGACCGCCCGGACGTCCTCGGTGCTCGGGCCCGGCTCGGCGACGAAGCCCGCGCGGCGGTAGTACTCGAGCTCGCGGATCGACTCGAGGATGTCCGCGAGCGCCCGGTGCCCGCCGTGCTTCTCCGGGGCGTTGAAGTACACCCGCGGGAACCAGCGTCGGCAGAGCTCCTTGATGCTCGACACGTCGACGCTCCGGTAGTGCAGGTGCCCGTCGACGCGGGGCATGTACTTCGCGAGGAACGACCGGTCGGTCCCGATCGTGTTGCCGGCCAGGGGCGCGGTGCCCTCGGCGGGGACGTGCTGGAGGATGTACTCCAGCACCTGGTACTCGGCGTCCGCGAGGGACACTCCGTTCGGGATCTCGTCGATGAGCCCCGACGTCGTGTGCATGTTCGTCACGAACTCGTTCATGTTGTCGAGCGCCGACTGGTCCGGCTTGATCACGATCTCGAACCCGGGGTGCACGGGGACGAGGTCGAAGTCGGTGATGACCACGGCCACCTCGACGAGTTCGTCGACCTCGAGGTCGAGACCCGTCATCTCGCAGTCGATCCAGACGAGGCGGTCGTTCGCAGTTGCCATGGTGACGATCCTATTCCGAGGCACGGACGGCCCCGCCCCACCCCGCGAGCGGGCGGAATACGCAGCGTCCACCGCCCGCCGCGAGACGATTCCGCCCGCTCGCGTGAGCGGGCGCCCGAGACGCGACCGCCTGGAGGCGCGGGGCCGGCTCGCCGGGACCGGCCCCGCGCCTCCAGGCGGTCACCCCCACCCCGTCAGAGGGACGGGCGCGAGGTGTGTTCCGCCCGCTCGCGGCAGGTGCCTCGCCGCCAAGCCGTGCCGGTTCGGCGAGCGGGCCGAATCGGCCTGCCTCGCATGCCGAACGCAACGTATTCCGCCCGCTCGCGTCGCGCGCCTCGCCGCCAAGCCGTGCCGGTTCGGCGAGCGGGCCGAATCGGCCTGCCTCGCATGCCGAACGCAACGTATTCCGCCCGCTCGAGTGAGCGACGCGGGGTGGGACACGGCCGCCTGGAGGCGCGTGGCGGTGCTTCGGGACCGGCCCCGCGCCTCCAGGCGGTCACTCGCACAACGCGAGCGGGCGGTATCAGCCGGGTTCGGCCACCGAGAGGACGTATTCCGCCCGCTCGCGGCGGGCGGCGGACGTGCGGGCAACGGGCGCGAGGCGTGAGTGAGCAGAAACCGTCGGGTCCCGAGGAGGGACCCGACAGTTTCTGCTCACTCGACGAGCTGGGGGCGCGGGGGCGCGCCCGCCGGGGTCAGGCCATCTCGCCGGCGCCGATGGCCTCGGCCTCGACGGGCTCCGGCTCGGCACCGTCGTCCACCCGCCGCAGCACCTTGGTGGTGAGCAGCACGACGACGAACGCGACGGCGACGGACAGGCCGGCGAAGACGTACGCGGCCGAGGGGGCGAACGCGTCGGCGAGGAGCGTGGCCACAGGCGGGGCGATCGCGCCGCCGATGAAGCGCACGGCCGAGTACGCGCTCGAGGCGACGGAGCGCGGGAGGTCCGTGGCCTCCATGACGCACTCGGTGAGCACGGTGTTGAGCACACCGAGCACGAGGCCGCCGATGATCACGCAGATGATGAGTCCCACCTGCGACCGCACGACCACGGCCGCGGCGAACAGGTCGAGCGCGAGCAGCGGGAGCGCGATCTTGAGCACGGTCGTCCGACGGAGCCGGGCGGTCAGCATCGGGGCGACCCAGACCGAGGTGATCGCCAGCCCGACACCCCAGCCGAAGAACGTGAAGCCGATGCCGAGCGCGCCGAACCCGAGCGGGAAGGGCGTGTAGGCGAGCAGGACGAAGAAGCCGATGTTGTAGAACAGCGCGGTGACGGCCAGGGCGGCGAGTGCCGGGCGGCCGAGGGCGCGGAACGGCGCGGAGAGCTTGGTGGGGGTGGGCTTCTCGAGGTTCTTCGTCTTGAGGAGCGTGACGATGGCGATGAACGCGACGGCCATCAGGGTCGTGACGCCGAAGAACGGGCCGCGCCAGCTGACGGAGCCGAGCAGGCCGCCGACGAGCGGACCGACGGCGATGCCGAGGCCGAGTGCTGCCTCGTAGAGGATGATCGCGGACGCGGTGCCACCGGAGGCCGCCCCGACGATCGTCGCGAGTGCGGTGGAGATGAAGAGCGCGTTGCCGAGACCCCATCCGGCGCGGAAGTCGATGATGCTCCACACGCTGTTCGACGTCGCCGCGAGCACCGAGAACACCACGATGAGGGCGAGTCCGATGAGCAGGGTGTTCTTCGCGCCGATGCGGCTCGAGACCCAGCTGGTGAAGAACATCGCGACACCGGTGACCGCGAGGTAGCTCGTGAAGAGCAGCTCTGTCTGTGCCGGGGTGGCCTTCAGCGAGGCGGCGATCGCGGGGAGGATCGGGTCGACGAGGCCGATGCCCATGAAGGCGACGACACAGGCGAAGGCGATCGCCCACACCGCGGACGACTGCTTGAAGATGCTGCCGGACTGGCCGGCGGGTGCGTGGGCGTTCACGCGAGGGTCTCCGTTCTGGTGGTGGTGGAGGTGCGTGCGGCGATGAGGGCGGCGGCGTGGTGCAGGACGTCCCACTCGTCGTCGTCGAGGTCGGCGAACACGGGGCCGACGGTGCGGGTCATGGTGGCTCGCCAGTCGACGAGCCGGGTGTGGCCGGCGTCGGTCAGTTCGATGAGCTGGCCGCGGGAGTCGTCCGGGTCGACGCTGCGGGAGACGAGCCCGTCGGCGAGCATGCCCGCGACGAGCCGGGTCATCGTGGGCTGGGCGACGCGGGAGGCAGCGGCGAGTTCGCCGAGCCGGAGGGGCTGGTCGGTCTCGAGGATGCCGAGCGTGCGCCAGACGGCCGCGGAGGTGCTGTTGCCGGTCGCCTGCGCGGCTGTGCGGATCAGGCGGTTCACCGAGACGAGGAGCGTCTCGATCGTCTGCTCGCGCGTTGATTCCATAGCAGAACTATATAGCGTTGCTATGCATCCTGCAACAGGCGATCCCTGGTAGAAGGGACGCATGAGCGACATCACCATCCACGAAGGCGACGAGTACACCGCGATCTTCCACGGCGGACCCTTCGACGGCACGACCGACACCCGCACCGCCACGAGCGACGCGCTGGACGACGAGGTCACGGTGTTCGCCGACGTCGAGGGACTCCAGACCGCGTTCACCTACCGTGCGACGAAGTCCCGCCAGGTGCTCGACCAGATCTCGGTCGAGTTCGAGTACGTGCCCGGCGAGTCCGACCCGGTCGACGACCTGCAGGACCGCGGCGACCGCAGCGGCGAGTTCGACCGGGAGTAGATCCCGACCCGACCGCGTTGCACGATCACATGCAGCTCGACCTCTGGACGTCCTCGTTCTGCGCCCCGTGCGCCGCCGCCCGCCGGGTGTCGGCCGAGGCGTCGGACCTCGTCCCCGGTCTGCACGTGACCGAACGCGACGTGGCGAACCACCCGGACCAGGCGGAGGACCTCGGCATCCGGTCGACCCCCACGATCATCGTGCGGCGGGACGACGGGGCCGAGGTCTTCCGGTCACCCGGCGTCCCCACCCGCGACCAGCTCCTCCTCGCGATCGCGAAGGCGGTCTGAACCGTCCCGCTGGCGCGACCCGTCCCGCTGGCGCGAGCCGTCCCGCTGGCGCGAGCCGTCCCGCTGGCGCGAGCCGTCCCGCTGGCGCGAACCGTCCCGCTGACTCGTCGGCGCCAGCAGGGTCGGCGTCTCCGCCGGACGCGCGAGCCGCCGGAGTCTCCGGCCCAGGCGCTTGACCGCACGAACCGGCGCCCCGATCACGAGCGCGACGGCACCGAGGACACTGCGGTCGTCCGGGCCGAGGGCGTTCTTCCGTTCCCACGCCCGACGGAGCACGCCACCCCGGCTGCGCCGCGCGGCCGGCCGGTCGACGAGGGCCCCGGCGTCACGCGACGCCATCAGCGCCTCCGTCCGCCGTGCCCAGTCGTCGTCGGTGTCCGGGTGGAAGTGGTTGTCGCGCAGCCAGGCCTCGCGCACGGTGCCGAAGCGACCGTCCACGAGGTCGCGGGAGTCGCCCTCGAGCCCACTGCCGATGAACACCTCGTTGATGAGGTGCCGACCGATCCCGAAGTCCGTCAGCGTGAGCGCGGGCACACCGCGGCCGACCGCTTCGAGCACCGCCGTCGAGCTGATCGTCACGAGGGCCAGCGCACGGTCGAGGTGCTCCGACATCGGTCCGCTCTCCACCACGAGGTTCGACGGCGCACCGGGCGGCACGAGGTCCGGGTACGGATCCTGCTCACGGTGCGTCTGGTGCTCCCCGGCGGCGGCCCGGACCTTGATCACGACTCGCCAGGAGGGGTGCCGACGAGCGGTCTCCGCCAGCCAGCCGACGACGCGCGCACGGTCGGCGCGGTCGGCGGGGACGCTCGGCTGGGCCGCGAACACGACGGCGTCCCGGACGGGTGCGGCCACGTCGGTCGCGCGGGTGCTCCGCCGGGCGAACGGCAGCGTGGCGAGCGCGAAGTGCGGCACGACGCCGCCGTCCTCGGCGAGTTCCTCGTAGGCACGGACCTCGCGGTGGCTGTGCAGCACGAACAGGTCCGCACGCGCCCGGAAGAACACGCCCTTCCACTTCGCCGGGAACGAGATGCCCGGGAGCCCGGTGACGAGCACCGGACGCGGCCGGACGCGCCGGTGGAGCTCCTCGATGACGAGCTCGGCGACCGGGCCGATCAGGGACACGAGCACGGCGTCCGGCGGGTCCGCGCGGAGCTGCTCCACGATCGTGTCGACCGCGAGCGGTTCCGGCGGCGTCGCGGCGAGGTGGCCGAGCCGGGCGTCCAGCCCGCGGAACGCGGACCGCAACTGCGACCGGCTCGCGGTCCGCGGCGTCGCGACCACGAGCAGCCGCAGGTCCCAGTGGGCCGGCGCGGTGGCGAGCAGGTGGGCGCCCCACTTCGCGAACGAGTCGGTGTCGACCAGACCGACCACGCGCCGGACGCGTGGGGACGCGCCGGACTGGAGGCGCGCCTCCCGTCCGCCCGTCGGCTCGCCCCCGCCCGGTGGCACCGCCAGGGCGTCGGCCGTCACGCCCCGACGCGGCGCAGCTTCGCGAGCGGTGCCCGCTCGCCCGGCATGACCCGCTTGACCCCGTCGCCGAGGGCCGTCTCGATGATCCGGACGTCGCGGGCGAGCGTCTGCAGCCCGTGCGGCTCGAGCGACGCGGCGTGGTCGGAGCCCCACATCGTGCGGTCGAGCGTGATGTGCCGCTCCACCGCGGTGGCACCGAGCGCCACCGCCGCCACGGAGATCTGCAGCCCCGGCTCGTGCCCGGAGTAGCCCACCGGCACCCCCGCGTACCGGTTCGCGAGCGTGTCGATCATGCGGAGGTTGGCCTCCTCGGCGGGGAGCGGGTACGTCGACGTCGCGTGCATGAGCACGAGGCGCTCGGTGCCGAGGGCCTCGACCGCGCGGTCGATCTGCTCGAGCGTGGACATGCCCGTCGACAGGATCACCGGCTTGCCGGTCGCGGCGACCGCGGCGAGGAGCCCGAGGTCGGTCACCGACGCCGAGGCGATCTTGTACGCGACGACGTTGAGGTCCTCGAGGAAGTCCACCGACGGCTCGTCCCACGGCGAGGCGAACCAGTCGAGGCCGCGGAGGGTGGCGTGGTCGCCGATCTCGATGTACTGGTCGCGGTCGAACTCCACCCGGTACCGGTACTCCAGGTAGGTCATCTCGCCCCACGGGGTGCTCCGGGGCGTGGCCTTCATGTGCTCGGGCGTCGAGATCGCCGGCGTGCGCTTCTGGAACTTCACCGCCTGCAACCCTGCGTCGGCCGCGACGTCGATGAGGCGCTTGGCGATGTCGACGTCGCCGTTGTGGTTGAGGCCGATCTCGCCGATCAGGTAGGCGGGGTGGCCCGCGCCGATCGTGGACGTACCGATGGTGACCGTCATGGTGCTCCGTTCAGGACAGGGTCGAGGTGCGGCGCGAGCGCCGAGGCGAGGGCGAGGTCGGACGGGTCGTCGATGTCGATCGCGCCGCGCGGGTCGACGACGACGAGTTCGACCCGTCCGTGGAAACGGTGGCGGTGCCGCCGGAACGCCGCTGCCCGGAACACCGTGAAGGCCCCGGTCTCGCGGTACTCCGGCTCGCGGTCCTGGCGGCGTGGCCGGACGGCCGCGTCGTGGTTCACGGCGACGGCACTCCCGTCGTCCGCGACCCGCCAGAGGAACGCGTGCGACGGCGCGGCGGCGAACACCGAGTCGGCGTGGCCGTCGCGCACCCGGGCGACCGCGGTGTCGAGGTCGGCCGGGTCGATGAACGGGGACGTCGCCTGCAGGAAGACGACGATCTCGGGCGCCTCGGCCCCGCCCTCGGCCTCGTCCTCGGCATCGAGGACGTCGAGGACGTGCAGCAGCGCCGACTCCGACGACGCCTCGTCGACGGCGAGCTCCGACGGGCGGCGGACCACCCGGGCGCCGGCGAGCTCGGCCTCGGTGGCGATGGCGTCCCCGTCCGTCGAGACCACGACGGAGTCGATCGACGACGCGTCCCGCGCTGCCTCCACGGCACGGCGGACGAGCGACCGGCCGGCGACCGCGCGGAGGTTCTTCCCCGGGATGCCCTTCGAGCCGGCACGGGCGGGGACGACCGCGACGACGGGACCGGTGGAGCGCATGTCCGGACGCTACGAAGCGCCGGTGACCCGGAGACGAACGCGAGGCAGACGGCCGCCGAACCGTTAGCATCGAGGGATGCTCGGAGCCGATGACCCGCTCGTCCCGGCCCCGCGGCGCATCCTCGTGGCCGGCACCACCGGGGTCGGGAAGACCACCACGGCCTCCCGCATCGGCGCGGTGCTCGGGCTCCCGCACACCGAGATCGACTCGCTGTTCCACGGTCCGGACTGGGAACCGCGGGAGACCTTCGTCGCCGACGTCGAGGCGTACACGAGCGAACCCGCGTGGATCACGGAGTGGCAGTACACCCCGGTACGGGCACTCCTGGCCGAGCGGGCCGACACCCTCGTGTGGATCGACCTGCCGACGCCGGTGGCGCTCTGGCGGCTGTTGCGTCGGACGCTCCGCCGACGCCTGCGACGGATCGAGCTCTGGAACGGGAACGTCGAGCCGTCGCTGTGGACGTTCTTCACCGACGAGGGGCACATCCTGCGGTGGGGCATCCGGACGCGGAACGTGGCCCGGCAGCGAGTTCCCGAGCTCGAGCGGTCGGCGCCGCACCTCCGGATCGTGCGGCTCCGGTCCCAGCGCGAGGTCGACCGGTTCGTGCAGCACCTCGGTGGAGGCCGCGGATAGAATCGAGCCCGTCCGCCTCCGTAGCTCAGTGGATAGAGCAGGTGGTTTCTACCCACCGTGCCGCGGGTTCGATTCCTGCCGGGGGCACCGACGACGGAGGCCGCCGTCCCCGAGGGGCGGCGGCCTCCGTGCTGGACCGGGTGGTGTTCCTCGTCGATCGTGCTCGCTACTCGTCGTCCTCGGCGGCGCGGCGGCGGAGTTCGCTCGCGCTGATCGGCTGCGTGTAGGGCGCCTCGGAGGTCTCGTCGGCGTCGGCCGGCTCGGCCGGGGCATCGGCGATCCTGGTCGGGACCGAGGTCGTGGACGCGGCGCCGGGAGTGCCCGGCCGGTCGTTCGCGTCGGACGCTCGGTTCACGTGCGCGTCGGCTGAGGTCGGCGTGCCGTTCGGCGTGCCCGGGTCCCGGTCCGCGCCGCTGCCGCGGGTGTCGTCGACGGCGTCGGCGTTGTCGGCGTCGGGCCCCGTGCTCGTGGCTGACGTGCCCGTGGCGGAGGTGTCCGTGCCGGTGGTGCTCGTGGCGTCTGCTCCCCTCGCGGTGTTCCGCGAGGGCGACACCGGCGATCCGAGCGTCGGGCGGACCGGGGCGCCGGTCAGCGGCGTGGTCGCGCCGTCGCCGTAGGCGCGCGTGGCGTTCGCGTCGGAGATCGGGGTGGTCTCGCCGATGCCGGAGTGGTCGGCGAGCGGGGTCGTGGCGTTCGGGTCGGCCTGCGCCGTGGTGCCGCGGCCGGCCGGAGCCGTACCCGCGCCACGGGTGACCGAGAAGCCGGCCGCCGGGGCACCGGCAGCGGCTCCCGCAGCCGTGCCCGCCGGGCCGGCGGGAGCCGTCTGCGCTCCCGCAGCCGACGAGGCGGGGGAGGTCGTGCCTCCAGGCCGCTGCGGAGCCGGGCGGAGGGACGTCGTGGTCGGCGTGGGCCGCTCCGCTGCCGGGGCGGTCGACGCCGTCGGTGCCGCCGATCCCGCCGCGGCGGCCTGGTCGGCGTTCCAGTCCTGTTGCCGTGCGATCAGCGCGGCGTCGGGGTCCGGGGAGTCGAACTTCCACCGCTCGAGGTCGCTCTTGAAGAGCTTCCGCGCTCGGCCCGGACGTGCCTGCCACTCGAGCAGCCGGTCCCGGAACTCCGCGAGGGACTGCTCCGCCTGGAAGCTGAACGTCGACGAGTTCTTCTTGATGTCGGCGATCTCGTGCTGCGTCCAGTTGGCCGCCAGCGGGGCGCCGGCGACGGGGAGGAGTCGGAGACGGATGTCGGCGTCCTCGGCGAGGTGGTCGGCGTAGGCACGCTCGTCGTGCCCGAGCGACCCCCACGTCGCCGCCTTGCGGGCCGCGGACACGATGGCCGTCACGGCGGCGTTCCGGGCTTCGCGTTCCTGCATCGCGACGACCCGCTTCGTCGCCCCGCGCCCGATGAGCGCTGCGACGACGCCGGCGACGACGATCGCGACGAAGGGGATGATCGCTCCGGAGATCAACCGCCAGCCGTCGTTCGACGCGGTCCATTCGGTCAGGTCGTTCCACCAGTCCATGCGCGCACCCTACTCACGAAACGGTCAGGCATCGGGGAGGTCGGACGGCGTTCCGTGGAGCCGACCGGAACGATTCCAATGTGGAACATCATCCGCGTGGAGTGCTGTCAGCCCCACCGCAGGCAGTCCACGGCGTCGTCGGCGGACCACACGTTCGGCAGCTCGACGAAGCGACGCTCGGTCGAGACGTACCGCCGTGCCCGGTAGGCCGTCCCGCCCGCGACGTCGACCCGGTCGACGTACCCCACGATCTCGCCGTTCGCCCGCGTGACCCGACTGAGGTCGTCGCGGACGTCGAGGATGCGGAGGTCGCCGCGTGACCGTGCGACGGGGACGGTGCGGATCCGCAGTGCGGGTTCGGTCGTCGTCTGCATCGTGGTGCCTCCGGTTCGTGGTGCTGGTCGTCTCGTGGGTACGACGCTACGGATGACCACCGACACGCCGGCCGTGATGTCGAGGTCTGGGGAACGTCGCCGCCCGCGTGCGCGTTGTGGAGGAGAGAGGGGTCGGTCGCGGCTCGCTCGGAGACCCGGGAGGTAGGTTGTGGCCATGACCACGTTCGTGCTCGCAGGTGGATGTTTCTGGTGTCTCGACGCCGTGTACCGCACGCTGCAGGGCGTGCAGGACGTGGTGTCCGGATACGTCGGCGGTCGGGTGGAGAACCCCTCGTACGAACTGGTCTGCACCGGTACGACCGGGCACGCGGAGGCGGTCGCCGTCACCTTCGACGAGACCGTGATCCCGGCCGACGTCGTCCTCGACGTCTTCTTCACCCTGCACGACCCGCGCCAGCTCAACCGCCAGGGCGCGGACGTCGGCACGCAGTACCGGTCGGCGATGTTCCCGGCCGACGACGAGCAGCGTGCACTGTTCGAGCGCGCGATCGAGCGCGCCGCGGACATCTGGGACGGCGGCATCGTCACCACGATCGAGCCGCTGGGGACCTTCTTCCGCGCGGAGGAGTACCACCAGGACTTCTTCGCGAAGAACCCCGGCCAGGGCTACTGCCTCGCCGTGGCGCTGCCGAAGGTGAACAAGGTCCGCAAGGCCTACAGTCAGTACATCCTGGCGTCCTGACACACGGGCGTCGGGGCCACGAGGAGGTGGTCGAACGATGACGAACAACACCGGGACCTGGGTAGCGGTCGGACCGGCGGGAGCGGTGGGCAGCATCCACCGCGCCGAGGGAGGCTTCCGGGTCGAGCTCTACGGACGCGGCGGAGCGGGCGGGACGTACCCGTCGCTGGAGTCCGCGAAGGGTGCGGTCCACGCAGCCCTCGGCCCGCTGGCGGACCGGCCGGAGTTCCGCGCGCACTGAGGCGCGGGGGACTTCCCCTCCACAGGTCGGCCGGTCGACCGATCCGGTCACAGATCGAGCCCCGAGGTGCTCCGGCGCCTCGGGGCTCGATGACGATCGACCCATGAACGACACCATCACCGTCTGCGGGATCATCGCCACCGAGCCACGTCACCTCGTCACGGACACCGGCATCGCCATCACGAGCATGCGTCTGGCCTCACCGTCGCGCCGGTGGGACCGGACCACGTCCACCTGGACCAACGGCGCGACCAACTGGTACACGGTCACCGCCTTCCGTTCCCTCGCCGCCAACGTCCACCGCTCCCTGAAGAAGGGCGACCGCATCATCGTCACCGGGCGCGTCCGCATCCGGACCTGGGAGCGGGACGGTCGCGGCGGCACCTCGGTGGAGATCGACGCCGACGGGCTCGGCCACGACCTCGCCTGGGGCATCAGCAACTGGGTCCGGGTCCCGCGGCAGACGGGGGAGTCGTCGGCGCCTCCGGGGTCCGCTCCGAGCGTCGACCCGCGCACCGGCGAGGTCCGGTCCGACGAGCCCGCGACGTCCGAGGACGACGGTGCGCTGCCGGACGGCCACCGCGCCCCGTCGGACGACGAGTTCCCCGGAGGGACGGACGTCGACCCGTCGGGACACGGCCCGGGCGGCATCCCCACGATCGGTCCGGACGGCTTCGACGACGACCCCGACGCCGTGCCCCCGGGCATCGTGCCCACGGAGGAGCGGGACGCAGCGTGAGCGGCCCTGCGCGACGAGCGGGGAACGGTCTACCAGCGCTGGGTGATCATCGCGATGCCCGCGACCTCCGTGGTGTCCCAGTTGCCGCCCGACGGCAGTCCGCTCACCCGCCCGTCGACCCAGAAGGTGGCGCCCTGGACGGCGGGCGCGTTCGTCTGCCGCGCCTTCAGGCCGTGGAAGGAGAAGCTCGGGTTCCAGTTGCCCTGCAGCCCGCTCACCCCCGCCTTGTTCCGGACCGTGATCTGCACGTTGCGCATCGACGAGTGGACGACGTCGCCGTTCAGGCGGGCGTTGCCCTCGACGTTGAAGAACAGCCGGTCCTTCAGGGTGAGGGCGACCGCGGCGACCGTGTGGCCGTTCGCCAGGAAGGTGCCGACCCCGTTCGGGTAGACGCGCAGTTCGACCGGCGTCAAGTTGTGCGTCGCGGCCCCGAGGTACCCGAACGAGAACTTGCCGTTCTGCACGCGCTCCCAGATGAACCGCGGCGCGCCCTTGCTGACGGTGGAGCCCTTGTCGGACTGGATCCCGACCGAGAACGCGTTGTTGTAGGCGTCGTGGACGTTGATGTAGGACGAGTAGCCGGTGCCCGTCCCGTTCTCGGAGATGGTCGCCGAGTACTGGACGATCGGCGTGCCGTGCGGTGCGACCGTCGCGGCGGAGGCCGTGGCGCCCGTCGGGGCGAGCGCGCCGACGACGAGGGCGAGCGCTCCGATGACGGGGAGCGCGATGCGGTGGAGTCGAGTCCTGGACATGTCCCTGGTCCTGATCCTGATCATCGTGCGCCTGACCGACGCACGTGCGACGAGGCCTCTGGTGGGAGGCGAGGCCACGGTACGTCGAAGTCGGCGAACGCAACAGCCCCCGTGCGCGTTCCGGCGCGCGGGCGCTGTCGGTAGACTCGTCGCGATATGGCTGAGTACATCTACCAGATGGTCCGCGCCCGCAAGGCGGTCGGCGACAAGCTGATCCTCGACGACGTCACGATGTCGTTCCTCCCCGGCGCCAAGATCGGCGTCGTCGGGCCGAACGGTGCGGGCAAGTCGACGATCCTGAAGATCATGGCGGGTCTCGACCAGCCGTCCAACGGTGAGGCGAAGCTCACGCCGGGCTTCACCGTCGGCATCCTCATGCAGGAGCCCGAGCTCGACGAGTCGAAGACCGTCCTCGAGAACGTGCAGGAAGGCGTCGGAGAGATCCACGCCAAGGTCACGCGCTTCAACGAGATCTCCACGCTGATGGCCGAGCCGGACGCCGACTTCGACGCCCTCCTCGCCGAGATGGGCACGCTGCAGGAGGAGATCGACGCGGCCGACGCGTGGGACCTCGACTCGCAGCTCGAGCAGGCCATGGCCGCGCTCCAGTGCCCCCCGGGCGACGAGCTCGTCACGCACCTGTCCGGTGGTGAGAAGCGCCGTGTCGCGCTCTGCAAGCTCCTGCTCCAGAAGCCCGACCTGCTCCTCCTCGACGAGCCGACCAACCACCTCGACGCCGAGTCCGTCCTGTGGCTCGAGCAGCACCTGCAGCAGTACCACGGCGCGGTCCTCGCCGTGACGCACGACCGGTACTTCCTCGACCACGTCGCGCAGTGGATCGCCGAGGTCGACCGCGGGCGTCTCTACCCGTACGAGGGCAACTACTCGACGTACCTCGAGAAGAAGCGTGCCCGCCTCGAGGTCCAGGGCAAGAAGGACGCCAAGCTCGCGAAGCGCCTGTCGTCCGAGCTCGACTGGGTCCGCAGCAACACCAAGGGCCGTCAGGCGAAGTCGAAGGCCCGTCTCGCCCGGTACGAGGAGATGGTCACGGAGGCCGAGCGCACGCGCAAGCTCGACTTCGAGGAGATCGTGATCCCGGTGGGCCCGCGCCTCGGCTCGCAGGTCATCGACGCCGAGAAGCTGCACAAGCGGTTCGGCGAGCGCATCATCATCGACGACCTCTCCTTCACGCTGCCCCGCAACGGGATCGTCGGCGTCATCGGCCCGAACGGCGTCGGCAAGACGACGCTCTTCAAGACGATCGTCGGCCTCGAGCCGCTCGACGGCGGCACGCTGAAGATCGGCGAGACGGTCGACATCTCGTACGTCGACCAGAGCCGCGGCGGCATCGACCCGAACAAGAACCTGTGGGAGGTCGTGTCCGACGGGCTCGACTACATCCAGGTCGGCAAGACCGAGATCCCCTCGCGTGCGTACGTCTCGCAGTTCGGCTTCAAGGGCCCGGACCAGCAGAAGAAGGCCGGCGTGCTCTCCGGTGGTGAGCGCAACCGTCTCAACCTGGCGCTCACCCTGAAGCAGGGCGGCAACCTCCTGCTCCTCGACGAGCCGACGAACGACCTCGACGTCGAGACCCTGGGCAGCCTCGAGAACGCACTGCTCGAGTACCCGGGCTGCGCCGTGGTCATCACCCACGACCGGTGGTTCCTCGACCGCATCGCGACGCACATCCTCGCGTGGGAGGGGCTGAACGAGGACGGCACCCCCAACTGGTACTGGTTCGAGGGCAACTTCGAGGCGTACGAGGAGAACAAGATCGAGCGCCTCGGTGCCGACGCGGCGAAGCCGGGCCGGGCAACGTACCGCAAGCTCACCCGCGACTGACCGTGGCGCGACTGCACGCTCCGATCCGCATGCGGTGGAGCGACATCGACGCCTACGGTCACGTCAACAACTCCGCGATGCTGCGCCTGCTGGAAGAGGCGCGCATCGTGGGGTTCTGGGGGCCGGACCCCGACGAGCTGGAGTCCGACGGTTCGATCCCGGAGCCGATCATCGACGGCCGTCCGGGTTCGGGCACCATGACCGTGATCGCCGGGCAGCGTCTCGAGTACCTCGCGTCGATCCCGTACTTCCGGCAGCCGCTCGACATCCAGATGTGGATCGGTCGGATCGGTGGCGCGAGCATCGACGTGTCGTACGAGGTGTGGTCGCCGGTCGGGCACGAGCCGGCCGTGCTCTACACCCGGGCGACCACGGCGCTGGTCATGGTCGACGCGGCGAGCAACCGGCCGCGGCGGCTGACGGACGCGGAACGGGCGGCGTGCGAGCCGTTCACCGAACCCGCGGTCGTGTTCTCCCGCCCCTAGTCAGCACGCGGGCGCCCGGCACGCCGGCCGGAGCCGCGCACGCCTGGCACGCACGCCGGAGTCGCGCACGCCCGGCTCGCCAGCCGGAGCCGCGCACGCCGGAGCCGTGCGCGGCGAGGCCCGCCACACCGCGCCCGCCACACCGCGCCCGCCACACCGCGCCCGCCACACCGCCCGTCAGCGCGGGACGCGCATCATCCCCTCCTGCGCAACCGACGCCAGGAGCCGCCCGTCCGGCGAGAACATCCGCCCGAACGCGAGTCCCCGGCCGCCCTGCGCGCTCGGGGACTCCTGCGTGTACAGCACCCACTCGTCCGCGCGCCCGTCACGGTGCCACCACATCGCGTGGTCGAGGCTGGCGCTCTTGACCCCCGGTGTTCCCCACGCGACGCCGTGCCGCCGCATGATCGGCTCGAGGATCGACAGGTCGCTCGCGTAGGCCAGGACCGCACGGTGCAGCGCGGGGTCCTCGGGCAGGTCGCCGTCCACCCGGAACCACACGGCCTGGTGCGGGACGTGCTCGCCCTGCACGTCGACGAACACGGGGCCCTCGACATGCCGGAGGTCGATGGACCGTTCGGCCCAGGCTCGGGCGACAGGGTGGTCGATCGCGGCGAGGATCGACGCCGCCGACGGCAGGGACTCCGGGTCGGGCACGTCCACCGGGAACGGGTCCTGGTGCTCGACGCCCTGGTCGGGCCGCTGGAACGAGGCGATCATCGAGAAGATCGGCACACCGCGCTGGTAGGCCTGCACACGTCGTGCGGCGAACGAGCGGCCGTCGTGGATGCGCTCGACCGCGAAGGTGATGGGGAGCTCGATGTCGCCCGGCCGGAGGAAGTAGCCGTGCATCGAGTGGATGGCGCGGTCCTCCATGGTGGTCTGTGCGGCCACGATGCACTGCGCGAGCACCTGCCCACCGAACACGCGACCGCCGGGGGACCAGTGGCTCGTCCCGGTGAGGATCGTCTCTCCCGTGCTCGCTCCGGTGTCCTCGAGACGGAGGGTGCTGAGGAAGTCCGGTTCGCCGTTCACAGGTGCAGTCTACGAACGACGGCAGTCGGCGCCACAGCCGCGGCCGGTAGGATCCGTGGTGACATGGGCACCTCGTTCACGCTTCCCGACGCAGCCTCGCTCGGAGACCTCCGCACGTACCTCGGACGGGCCGCCCGCATCGAGGACGGCTCCGTCCGCCTGATCGCCGACTCCGGTGTGCTGGCGGTGTACACGGCGATCCTGTACCCGATCGGTCTCCTCGACGAGCTGCCGACGGTGCTCGGCCTCCGGACGTTCTCGCTCGCGCAGCCGGCCACCATCGACGCCGTCGTGCCGCTCGCGTCGATGCAGGAGCGCCTCCGTCTCCTCGCCGAGGCGCACGACGCCGAGCACGCCGAGGGGGCCGACCCGACGCGGGCGACCCCGATCGAGGTGGAGCTGCCGCACGAGGTGCACACCGTGACGTGGGCCGCCATCTCGCCGCCGCGCGGTGGGTGGGTGCCGTTGCCGGACGTCTCGCCCGAGCACCTCCGTCGGGCGGCCCGGGACGGCATCGCCGAGGTGGCCGACGCGGTGCCGTCGAACGCGGGCGAGGCGATCGTCCGGAAGGTCCGTGCCGAGGTGTGGGGTCGGCCGGTGGCGGGGATCGAGCACGTCCCCGCTGGTGCCGGCTTCGCGGGGGAGAGCCTCGGGTTCCTGGGGCACGACCCCGTCCGGCTGTTCGAGACCGGTCCGTGGAGCCGCCTGACGACGAGCCGCGGCCACGTCCTGGTCAAGCGCCGGGCCTGGACGCTCAACCCGTAGCCAGCGAGCCCCGGAGCCAGCGAGCCCCGCAACCGGCGAGCTCCGGACGAGCGGTGGTTGGCTGGGACCATGCACGTCTTCCTCACCGGCGCGTCCGGCTACATCGGTTCCTCCGTCCTCCGCGCCCTCGTCGCCCACGGGCACGAGGTGACCGCGCTCGTCCGGTCGGACGAGAAGGCGCAGACGGTCCGCGACGCCGGCGGCCGGGCGCTCGTCGGGGACGTCACGGACACCGACGTGGTGCGCCGACTGGCCCACGAGGCCGACGCCGTGGTGCACACCGCGTCCGCCCAGGACGTCGACGAGGCGTTCATCGCGACGGTGCTCGATGCGCTGCACGGGACGCCGAAGCCGTTCGTGCACACCGGTGGGATCTTCACGTTCGGCGACTCGACGGACATCTCCGAGCAGTCCCCGGCGTCGCCCCCGGCGATGACGGCCTGGCGTGGTCCGAACGAGGCCGTCGTCCGTGCGAGCGACGTCCGCACGACGATCGTCGCGCCCGGCATCGTGTACGGGCGTGGGGCCGGCATCCCGGCGATGTTCGTCGGTGACGGCGAGCACGAGGTGCGGTTGGTCGGCGACGGCTCGCAGCGCTGGGCGACGGTGCACGTCGACGACCTCGGCGAGCTGTACGTCCTCGCGCTGCACCGTGGTGAGCAGGACGGGTACGTCCTCGCGGCGACCGGGGACAACCCGACGGTCCGCGAGATCGCGGAGGCCGGCGCACACGGTTCCCCCGTGGTCGCCGAGAGCGTCGACGCCAGCCGGGAACGTCTCGGTGCGGTCTACGCGGACGCGCTGCTCATGCACCAGGAGGCGTCCGGCGCGCACGCGCGCGCCGCCTTCGGGTGGAACCCGACCCGCCCGTCCCTGCTCGAGGACCTGGCAGACGGGTCGTACGTCCGCTGACGCGACCAGGAGACGGACTGGAGGCACGTGGCGGCGCCGCCACGTGCCTCCAGTCCGATGGGGCGTCAGCCCCGCTCGTCGCTACCCGAGCGCGTTCAGCACCGGTCGCACCGCGTTCGCGAACGCGTAGCCGTTCGATGCGTCCCAGTTGATCGACCAGGTCATCGCGCCGCGGAGGCCGGGGTACTTCGCGCTCGGCACGAACTTCCCGCAGCCGGCGCCCTTCGCGAGGCAGGTCATCGCGTTGTCCACGACGCCCGGCGCGACGTACCCGCTGCCCGCACCGCTGGTCGACGCCGGGAAGCCGAGTCCGACCTGGTCAGCGCGCAGACCGCCCTGCAGCGAGGTGCACGCGAGCGCCGTCGCGAAGTCGACCGAGCCCTGCGCGTAGACGCCGCCGTCGCACCCGTTCATCGAGCCGGAGTTGTAGTACTGCGTCTGCACGATGGTCAGGACGTCCTTGATGTTCAGTGCGAGAGCGAAGTAGTCCGACGACGTGCTGAGCATGTCGATGGTCTGCGGAGCCATCGTGATGATCATCCCCGGGTGCTTCGCCGCGACCGTGTGCAACGCCTGCGCCATGTACGTCGGGTTGACCCCGTTCTCGAGGTCGATGTCCACGCCGTCGAACCCGAACGTGTTCATGAGCGAGTCGACGCTTGCGGCGAAGTTCGCGGCCGAGGCGCTGTCGGACACCGAGATCGTGCCGTTCTGCCCTCCGACGGAGACGATCACCTTCTGTCCGCGGGCGTGCACGGTCGCCACGTCGGCGGTGAACTGCGCGTCGGTGTACCCGCCGAGCTTCGTGGCGAGGCCCGGGTCGACCGAGTACGTCACCGCGCCCGGCTTGCTCGGGTCCGCGTTCGCGAAGGCGACGGCGATGAGGTCGTAGCTCGTCGGGACGTCGCTCAGGCGGAGTGCCTTCGCGCCGTTGTCGAAGTCCTGCCAGTAGCCGGTGAGGGTGTGCTTCGGGAGCTGGGCGGCTGCGCCGGTCCCACTCCCGCTCCCAGGCGTCGGCGTCGGGGTCGGCGTGGGTGTCGGCGTTTGCGTGGGTGTCGGTGTTTGCGTCGGGGTCGGGGTGGGCGTGCCGCCGGCACCGGCCGGTCCGCTCAGCGTGACGTCGTCGGCGAAGTACGTGCCCTGGCCGTACCAGCCGTGGACGTACACCGTGGCGCTCTTCTGGGACGCTCCCGTCGTGAACGTCGTGGACAGCTGGTGGTAGCCCGCGCTCGACGTCCACGTGCTCGCACCCGAGACGCTCTCGCCGAGGTACACGTAGCTGCCCGACACCCAGCCGGACAGCGTGTACGAGGTGCTCGGCTGCACGGCGATCGTCTGGGAGCACTGCGCGGTGTCCGACGAGGTCGGCGTCCCCGACACGGCCTTCGCACCGGAGTGGACCGGTGTGGAGACGACCGAGGCGCCGGAGCACACCCAGCCGCTCGTGGTGCCCGTCTCGAAGCCCGGGTTCGACACGAGGTTGCCACTCGCAGCGTCAGCGGTGTGCGGCAGGAGGACGGCCGCGGCGAGCAGGGCGATCCCGGCTCCGACGGCGGCGAGTTTCGGAACGACCTGCATGGTTCTCCTCATGAGGCGTCGCGGCCCTCGGGAGTGGGCGCCGTGCCCGGACCACACCATTCCGCAAGGACATTGCGGAATGGTGTGGAGAGGTTATGACCAGTCGGAGCCGACCGTCAAGGGGTCAGTGCTCGGACGTCAGTCGAACGTGTTCGTCATCGCGTGGGCCGCGCGGTCGAGGTAGGCCCAGAGCTCGGCCTCGTCGAGGGGCGCGAGACCGAGTGACTCGACGGCGTCACGCATGTGGTGGAGCCAGCGCTCGCGTGCCTCGGACGTGATGCGGAACGGCATGTGCCGCATCCGGAGGCGTGGGTGACCGCGCTCCTCGCTGTACGTGCCGGGCCCGCCCCAGTACTGCTGGAGGAACGCGGACAGTCGCCAGATCGCACCCTCGAGGTCGTCCGCCGGGTACATCGGCCAGATCACGTCGTCCTGCTGGACGCCCTCGTAGAAGCGCCGGACGAGCCGGTCGAAGGTGGGCGCGCCGCCGATGCGGTCGTACAGCGAGCCGGTCGCCGAAGCGCCGTGTTCGCCGACCCGGAGCGTGATCGGCTGTGCGGGCACGGAGCCGGCCGGCGTGGTGGCGGCGGGTTCGGCGGGGGTGTGCTCGGCGCGGGTCGGTTCGGTGGGGGTCGGTTCGGTCACTGCGGGTCCTTCCCGGCGTCGTGGTCGTCGGTCCGGATCGGCTGACCGAGGAGGTTCTTGCGGCCGCGCCGGGGCTTCGTCGGCGCGGGGGTCGGCTGGGTCCGCACGGTGCGGAGGCCGTTGATCGAGGTGGCGTTCTCCCAGCCCTGCGGCATGATCATCGCCATCGCCGGCAGCGTCACCCCGAGTTCGTCGACCGAGCGCTTCAGGCGGACCCGGAGCTCCCGCCCGACGACGTCGAGCTCCGAGGCGCGGGTCTTCACCACCAGGCGGAACACCATCCCGGCGTCGCTGATGGACTGCAGGCCCCAGATCTCCGGCTTCTCGACGATCCGCTGGCGCCACCGGGGCTCCTGCGACATCGTCACCGCGGCCTTGAGCAGGGCGTCCTGCACGGCGTCGATGTCGGTGTCGTACGGGACGGTGATGTCCACGAGGACCCGCGACCAGCCCTGGGACAGGTTGCCGACGCGCAGGATCTGCCCGTTCGGCACGAACCACAGGATGCCGTTCACGTCGCGGATCTGCATGACGCGCAGCCCGACGTTCTCCACCACGCCCGTGGCCTGCCCGGTGTCCACCACGTCGCCGACGCCGGCCTGGTCCTCGAGGATCATGAAGATCCCCGACAGCAGGTCCTTCACGATGCTCTGGGCGCCGACGGCGAGGCCGGCGGCGACGAGGGAGGCGCCGCCGACGATGCCGACCGCGGCGTTCGGGAGGACCTGCGGGATGATCACGGCCAACGCCACGATCACCACCACGACCGTGGCGAGGTTCTCGAGCACGCTGCCGAGCGTCCTGGTCCGTTGCACGACCCGCGCGGCCTGGATCGGCGATGCGACCAGCGCCTGGGTGTCCTCGGCGCCCTGGCGCTTCTTCACGCCGTGCACGACCCGGTCGACGACGCCCTTGATCGAGTGCCGCAGGATGATGCGGACGATGATCGCGGCGAGGACCGTGACGACGATGACGATCGGGATCCGCCACACGGTGACGAACTCGGTGAACGAGTTCGAGATCCACTTCGAGGTCTCGTCGGTCGCAGCAGCCAGCACCATCATCCGAACGATGCTAGAGGGCGGGGCCATGACGTCCCCTGAGGAACGCCACGGCCCCGCCGATGGTCACCCGAGGCTCAGGCGTCCGCCGCCTGGACGCGCAGGGCGCGCTCGGTGCCCGCGAGGTTCTCGGACACGATGCGGCGCAGCGCCGGGGTCTCCGGGTGCTGCTCGAGCCACGCCGTCGCCGCGTCCCGGAGCTCGGCCGACGCGAGCGGCGCCGGGTACAGGCCCGTGACGATGGTGTCGGCGATGTGGTAGCTGCGCTCGGCCCAGATCCGCGTGAGCACGTCGAAGTACTTCGGGACGAGCCCCTCGAGCACGACCGGGCTGTTCACGTGCTGGTACCCGACCGTGGTCTGCCGCACGATGGCGTTCGGCAGCTCGGACGAGTCGACGAGCGACGAGAACGCGGCGAGCTTGCCCTCGGCGGTGGGGATGGTCGCCCGGGCACGCGCGGCCGCCTGCTCACCCGACGCGGTCTTGTCGGCGGCGAGTTCGGCGTCGACCTCGGCGTCCCCGGCGGCGCCCGCGAGCACGAGGCCCTCGAGCAGCTCCCAGCGGAGGTCGGTGTCGATCTCGAGGTCGTTCAGCGTCACCGAGCCGTCGCGCAGGCGGGTCAGGGTCGCGACGTGCTCGGGCGTCGACGCGATCTGCGCGAAGAACTTCACGAACTGGAACTGCGCGTCGGAACCGGCCTCGGCGCTCGAGGCGAGGTTCCAGAGCGTGTCCCCGACGGTGCGGACGGTGGCGTCCACCTTGGCCGGCGCGACGTAGTTGCGGCTCGTGAGGAGCAGCTGCGACAGCGTGGTGCGGATCGTCGTCGACTCGGTCTCGGTCGCGATGTTGCCGAGGACGAGCCGGACGTAGTCGCTCGCGGGCGACTCGGCGTCACGCGTGGCGTCCCACATCGCGCCCCAGACGATGGAGCGGGCGAGCGGGTTCGCGATCGCGGCGAGGTGCTCGATCGCGGTGCGGCGGGACTGCTCGTCGAGGCGGATCTTCGCGTACGCGAGGTCGTCGTCGTTGAGGAGCACGAGGTCGCCGCGGTGGACGCCGACGAGCTCGGGCACCTCGGTGCGCGCGCCGTCGACGTCGATCTCCACCCGGTGTGCGCGCTCGAGTTTGCCGCCGGCCGACGCGGTGTCGGCGCCGAACGGGGCATCGGCGTCCTGCGTGAACGCGTAGACGCCGATCGCGAGACGGTGCGGGCGGAGCGTCGGGTGGTCGGCCGGCGCTTCCTGCAGGACCGCGAACGAGGTGATGACGCCGGACTCGTCGACCTCGATCTCCGGGCGGAGCGTGTTCACCCCGGCGGTCTCGAGCCAGAGCTTCGACCACTCGGAGAGGTCACGGCCGCTCGTCGCCTCGAGCTCGACGAGCAGGTCGCGGAGCTCGGTGTTCGCGTGGTGGTGCTTCTTGAAGTACGCGGACACCCCGGCGAAGAAGGCGTCGATGCCGACCCACGCGACGAGCTGCTTGAGGACCGAGCCGCCCTTCGCGTAGGTGATGCCGTCGAAGTTGACCTGGACGTCCTCGAGGTCGTTGATGGTCGCGACGATCGGGTGCGTCGAGGGGAGCTGGTCCTGGCGGTACGCCCACGACTTCTCCATCGCCTGGAACGTGGTCCACGCCTCGGTCCACTCGGTGGCCTCGGCCGTGGCGATCGTGGACGCCCACTCGGCGAAGGACTCGTTGAGCCACAGGTCGTTCCACCACTTCATGGTGACGAGGTCGCCGAACCACATGTGCGCGAGCTCGTGCAGGATCGTGACGACCCGGCGCTCCTTGATCGCGTCGGTGACCTTCGACCGGAACACGTACGTCTCGGTGAAGGTGACCGCGCCGGCGTTCTCCATCGCGCCCGCGTTGAACTCGGGGACGAACAGCTGGTCGTACTTCTCGAACGGGTACGCGACGTCGAACTTCTCCTCGTAGTAGGCGAAGCCCTTCTTCGTGATGTCGAACACGTACTCGGGGTCGAGGTACTCGGCGAGCGACTTGCGCGCGAAGACGCCGAGCGGGATGGTGCGGCCGTCGCGGCTGGTGAGTTCGTCGCGGACGACCTCGTACGGTCCGGCGACGAGCGCGGTGATGTAGCTCGAGATCTTGGCCGTGGGGGCGAAGGTCCACGTGGCGACCTCGCCGTCGACGTGCGGTTCGGGCGTGGGGGAGTTCGACACGACCTGCCACCGCGACGGCGCCGTCACGGTGAAGGAGAACTCGGCCTTGAGGTCGGGCTGCTCGAACACGGCGAACATCCGGCGGGAGTCCGGCACCTCGAACTGCGAGTACAGGTAGACCTCGTCGTCGACGGGGTCCACGAAGCGGTGCAGCCCCTCGCCGGTGTTCGTGTACAGGGCGTCGGCGACGACGACGAGCTCGTTCTGCTCCTGCAGGCCGTCGAGCTGGATGCGGACGCCGTCGTTCACGGCGGCGACGTCGAGCGCGGTGCCGTTCAGGGTGACCGAGTGGACGGTCTTGGTGATGGCGTCGATGAACGTCGACGCACCCGGGGTCGCGGTGAACCGGACGCGCGTGGTGCTGCCGAACGACTCGGCGCCGCGGGTCAGGTCGAGCTCGACGTCGTACGTCTGCACGTCGACGATCGCGGCACGTTCCTGGGCTTCGATTCGGGTGAGGTTCTCTCCGGGCACGGACGCTCCAACTTCCACTGGGGACACGGACGGTCGTTGTCCGCGTACGAGGGGTCCCGGCACGGCGTCGTGCACCGGCGGGACGGTCGCCTCCAGCCTAGCGAGCGCGCGTACAGTCGCATCGTGACCGAGACGACTCTGGACAAGACGACCGAACGACCGCGCACCACCGTGGAGTTCTGGTTCGACCCGAACTGCCCGTGGGCCTGGATGACGAGCCGGTGGGTCGGCGAGGTGGCGCAGCACCGCGACCTCGACGTGACCTGGAAGGTGATGAGCCTGTTCGTCCTCAACGAGGACCAGGACGTCCCGGAGGACTACAAGGAGCGGCTGCGTGCGGGGCAGGTCTACCCGCGCATCGTCACCGCGGCGAAGCTCCGGCTCGGGCAGGACATCGTGAAGCCGCTCTACGACGCGCTCGGCGAGCACATCCACCACCGCCAGGAGCGGGACCCCGAGCAGGTCGTCCCCGCGGTGCTCGCGGAGCTCGGCCTCGACGCCGACCTCCTCGACGACGCCTGGACGGACGAGGTCGACCGAGCCGTCCGCGCCAGTCACCAGGACGGCATCGAGCGCGTCGGCCAGGACGTCGGCACCCCCGTGATCGCCGTCGAGGGCACCGCGTTCTTCGGTCCCGTGATCTCCCCGGCGCCGAAGGGCCAGGAGGCCCTGGACCTGTGGGACGGCGTCGTCGCCGCCGCCAAGTACCCCGGGTTCTTCGAGCTGAAGCGCTCGCGCACGGTCGGCCCGATCTTCGACACCACCGCCTGAGCCGGGAGGCGCGTGGTGCGCCCGCCTCGTCGGCCGCGTCAGGCGAGGGGCAGGCGCATCATCGTCAGGTCGAGCCACCGGTCGAACTTCCGGCCGACCTCGGGCACGACGGCCACGGTCGTGAAGCCGAGCCGCTCGTGCAGGGCGATCGACCCCGTGTTCTCGCTGCAGATCCCGGCCATCATCACGTGCCGCCCCTCGGCCGTCGCACGCTCCACCAGGGCACGCATCAGCGTGGTGGCGACGCCTCGGCCGCGGAACGCCTCGACCACGTAGACGCTGTGCTCGACGGTCAGCCGGTACCCCTGGGGCGGCCGCCACTGCGAGTACGTGGCGTACCCGGCGACGCGCCCGTCGACCTCGGCGACGATGACCGGGTAGCCGTCGGCGCGACGCTCGGCGAGCCAGCCGTCGAAGTACGAGCGCGGGTGCGGCGCGTCCTGCCAGATGGCGGTGGAGTGCAGGACGGCATCGACGTGCAGGGCGTGCACGACGTCGAGGTCGCGCGGCTCGCAGTCCCGGACGGCGACCGGGCTCGAGGCATTCGTCGCATATGCTGTCGTCATGTCTCACATCGTAGACGACGCGAGCGGCGTCGAGGAACGTGCGCTCGGGGAACGGCTCCAGCGGCTCCGCACCGAACGGAAGTGGAGCCTCACCGAGCTCGCCGAGGAGTCCGGTGTCTCCCGCGCCATGATCAACCGAGTCGAGCGCGGGGTGTCCAGCCCGACGGCGACGATCCTCGGCCGGCTGTCGGGAGCCTTCGGGCTCACGATCTCGCAGCTCCTCGACGAGGCGCTCGAGCACGAGGTGCCGCGGGGCGCCGATCCCGACGAGGCGCGCGGCGTCCAGCGCGGCGCGACCGCGGACTCCTGGACCGATCCCGACACCGGGTACCGGCGCCGTCCCGTCTCGAGCGCCGCCTTCCCCGCGGACGTGACCGAGGTGCGCCTCCCGGCCGGCCGCGAAGTGGCCTACCCGGCGTCCGCGTACGCGTTCCTGCGGCACTGCATCTGGGTGGTCGACGGCGTACTCGAGATCGTCGTCGGCGGCGAGCCGACGCGGCTCGCCGCGGGGGACCGGATCGAGCTCGGCGAGCCCGCCGACGTCGTCTACCGCAACCCCGGCGACGACACCGTGCGGTACGTCGTCGTCGTGGTCCGGGGCCAGTGACGCGAGCGTCCGGACCGGGGCCCGCGCGGGAATAGGATCGGTCCCATGCGCATCCACCTCGGAACGGACCACGCCGGCCTCGAGTTCAACAAGACCCTCGCCACGCACCTCAGCGAAGCCGGGCACGAGGTGGTGGACCACGGTCCGACCGAGTACGACGCGCTCGACGACTACCCCTCGTTCTGCATCAACGCCGCCCACGCCGTCGTGCAGGACCAGCGCGCGGGCGTCGACGCGCTCGGCGTGGTGTTCGGCGGATCCGGCAACGGCGAGCAGATCGCCGCGAACAAGGTCGAGGGCGTGCGCGCGGCCCTCGTGTGGAACGAGTCGACGGCGCTCCTCGCACGCCAGCACAACGACGCGAACGTCATCTCGATCGGCGCCCGCCAGCACACCGAGGAGGAGGCGATCCGCTTCGTCGACCTCTTCATCGCCGAACCCTTCTCCGGCGAGGAACGGCACGCCCGCCGCATCGCGCAGCTCGCCGAGTACGAGACGACGGGGCACATCGCCGGCAAGCAGGTCGACCAGTAGGTCAGCGGTACCGAGTAGACAAGAGCAATGCCCGAGGGTCACTCCGTCCACCGCATCGCCAACCAGTTCTCCCGGCACTTCGTCGGCAAGCGCTGCGAGGTGTCCAGCCCTCAGGGTCGCTTCGCCGCCGGAGCCGCACAGCTCGACGGCAAGAGGATGATCGCCGCCCGCGCCGTCGCGAAGCAGATGTTCCTCGAGTTCGAGGGCGACCTGTTCCTCCGGGTGCACCTCGGCCTCTACGGGGCGTGGGACTTCGCGGGCGACCTGTCCACGGCGGGGGCACTGGCCGACGACGACGGCGAGGAGTCCCTCACCTCGATCGGCGCACCCCGCCTGGCGCGGTACCGGATGGCCGAGCAGGAGAAGGTCGAGGACCCGATCGAGTCCTTCCCGCCGGACCCCGTCGGCCAGGTGCGCGTGCGGATCCTCACCGAGGACACCGTCGCCGACCTCCGCGGCCCGACCGCCTGCGTCGTCGAGACCCCGGCCGAGGTGCAGCAGGCGCTCGACAAGCTCGGACCGGACCCGATCAACGACGACGGCCCCGAGGCCGAGCAGACCTTCGTCGACAACGTCCGGAAGCGCAACGTCGCGATCGGACAGCTCCTGATGGACCAGTCGGTGGTCGCCGGGATCGGCAACATCTACCGCGCCGAGCTGCTGTTCCGGCAGCGCATCGATCCGTACAAGCCGGGCAAGAAGATCACCGTCAAGCAGGCGAAGGCGCTCTGGCAGGACTGGTCGAAGCTCCTGCACGACGGCGTCCGCGACGGCCTCATGCTCACGATGGACGGCCTGTCCGAGGCGGACCTGAAGAAGGCGAAGCGCTCCCGGAAGGACCGGCACTGGGTGTACCACCGCCAGGGTGAGCCCTGCCGGGTGTGCGGCACCGAGATCCGGATGGCGGACATGGCCGGCCGCAAGCTCTACTGGTGCCCGAAGGACCAGAAGTAGCGCTCAGCGCTCGCGGTGGGTGAACCGCCCCTCGATCGCCGTCGCGAGCACCCGCATCGACCGCAACGACGCCGACGACGACGCGAGCGGGTCGTCCGACACCAGCACCAGGTCGGCGACGTCGCCGACGGCCACGCCGACCCGGCCGTCCGTCGAACCCCGCCAGGCGGTCAGCGCCGAGAGCCGCTCCGAGGGGTGCCATGGCGCGCGGCCGTCCCGGTCGCGCCCGACGGCCGCGGCCATCGCGATCCACGGGTCGAGCGGCGCGACCGGGGCGTCGGATCCGAGCAGCAGCCGGGCTCCGGCGCGGTCGAGCGACGCGAAGGCGAACGCTCGGTCGGTGCGGTCCGCCCAGTACCGGTCGGCGATGTCCCGGTCGTCCATGGCGTGCTCGGGCTGCACGGACGCCGCGACGCCGAGCCGCGCGAACCGCTCGACGTCGTCGTCGGCGAGCAGTTGCGCGTGCTCGATCGTCCCGCGGACGCCGACCGCCTCGAACACGTCGAGGGCCAGCGTGTTCGCCCGGTCACCGATCGCGTGGATCGCGGGCACGAGCCCGGCGTCGACCGCGCGGCGGACCATCGGCACGACCTCCTCGAGGGGCCAGGTGAGCACGCCGTGGCCACCGACCTCGCCGTACGGATCGGCGACCGCGGCGGTCCGGGTGCCGAGCGACCCGTCGGTGATCACCTTGAACGGCCCCATCGTGAGCAGACCGCGCGTGCCCTCGACGACGTCGCCGGTGCGCAGGCCCCGGGCGAGCACGGCGTCGAGCTCCGCCGGGTAGACCCCGGACGACACCCGGAGCCCGTCCGTCCCGCCGCGGATCCGCCGGGTCCACCGGTCGAGGCCGAACCGCATCTCCAGGTCGACGACGCGGGTCACCCCGCGGGCGGTCGCCGCGTCCACGGCATCGGCGACGTAGCCGTCGAGCACCTCGTCCGGCACGACGGAGAGAGCGCCCGTCACGTCGAAGGCGTCCTGCTCGCGCAGGACCCCGTCCTCGCCGGCGACCAGCGGCCGCCCGACGAGCTCCGAGAAGTGCGCGAGGGCCGCGGCGTTGCACCAGACGGCGTGCAGGTCGCCGCTGATGACGACGGCCGGGAGGCGCGGCGCGGCCTGGTCGAGCAGCTCGCGTCGGGCGGGGCGGGGCCACATCCCGTCGCGGTAGCCGTGTCCGACGAGCACACGGTCGGCGACGCCGGTGCGGACGACCTCGGCGAGGAGGTCGGCCGTCGCCTCGGCGGAGTCGCAGCCGGAGACGTCGACCCGTCGGCGGACCATGGCCCACTGGTCGAAGTGGACGTGGTGGTCGACGAGGCCGGGGCCGAGCCACGCGCCGGCCGCCTCCACCACGTCGGTGTCCGGGCTCGCCGGGTCGAGCGTGCCGGCGGGGGCGATCGCGGCGATGCGCCCGTCGACGATGCGGACGTCGGCAGGGGCTCCGGAGGTGCCCACCCGCCGGACGGTGCGCAGCAGGATCTCCGTCCTCCCCACCGTCACGGCCGGTCCGCCGCTGGCGCGTCGGCCCGGAACCGGCGGCGTGGGCCCAGCGCCTCCAGACCGTGCACGCGGGCCATCTCGTCGGCGAGCGCCGGCGACGCGTACGGGCCGTCCGCGCGGAGGCCCGCGATGATCCGGTCCACCACCTCGGGGGCCTTGTTCTGCGACAGCTTCGCGCGGGCGTCGAACCGGGTGACCCGGATGCGGATGCCCACGGTGCCCTTCGCCATCCGCCGGGCGGTCTCCTCGTCGACCTGCAGCGAGACCGGGGAGGGCATCACCCGCTCGAAGTGGTCGACGAGCTCGCCGAGGACGCGGAAGTTCTCCTCGTCGGACAGGATCTCCGGCGTGCCCCAGCAGTGCGCCGTGACGTGGTTCCAGGTCGGCACGAACTGCTCGGGCGGGTACCAGGCGGGGGAGACGTAGCCGTGCGGGCCCTGGAACACGACGAGGACCTCGTGCTGCCCGAGCTCATGTGCGACCTCGTCGGGGCGGCCGACGTGGGAGACGAGGACGAGTTCGTCGGGGTCGTGGCCGTCCTGGTCCTCGCGGTGTTCGAGCAGGAACGGGTAGTGCGATGCGACCAGCCCGGACTCCGTGTGGGACACGATCGTCGCCCACGGGTGCTCCGTGACGAGCCGCCGGACCTCGTCGACGTCGGTCATCAGGAAGTGCGGTGTGTGGCGCATGCGTCGAGCGTGGCACAGGTCGATCCGAGTGCGCGACGAGTGTCGTTTCGAGTGTGTTTCTGGCGAGTAAAGGTTTCAGAGATCATTGAAAGAAGCCTTGTGCTCGGTATTTCGACGCCCCTAGCGTCACCGAGTACGACGACCGGGCCCGAACCGGACGCACCCGATTCGAGGAGCTCGACATGCGACGCAGGACGATCGCCGCGGTGGCTGCAGCAGCCACCCTGGCACTGGTGGTCACCGGCTGTTCGGCCACCGGCAAGGCGGACAGCCAGGCCGGGACGGGCGGCAGCCTGGTCTACGCGACCGGCGAACCGGACCACCTGACCCCGGGGCGGCAGACCGTCGCCTTCACGCAGACGATGAGCCTGTTCGCCCCGCTCACCGAGACGGATGCGAAGGGGAAGCTGCACGACGTCGCCGCGAAGAGCGTCGAGTCGAGCGACAACACCACGTGGACGATCACCCTCCGCGACGGCTGGACGTTCCAGAACGGCGAGCCGGTCACGCCCGAGAGCTACGTGAAGGCCTGGAACCACACCGCGTACGGCCCGAACGCGTGGGAGAACAGCGGCGAGCTCGCCGCGATCGTCGGGTACGAGGACCTCAACCCGGCGTCGGGCACCCCGAAGACGAAGGAGATGTCCGGGCTCAAGGTGACCGGCGACGACACCTTCACGGTCACGCTCGACCACGCCGACAGCCAGTTCCCGCTCCAGCTCAGCCAGGCCCAGACCGCGTTCTACCCGATGCCCGAGGCGGCCTACGCGGACCTCAAGGCGTACGACGCGAAGCCGATCGGCAACGGCCCGTACGAGATGGACGGCGCCTGGAAGGCCAACCAGCCCTTCACCGTCACCGCATGGTCCGGCTACAAGGGCACGAAGGCGAAGACGAAGGACGTCACCTTCAAGAGCTACTCCGACATGAACACCGCCTACACCGACGTGCTCGCCGGCAACGCGGACGTCCTGTTCCTGCCGACCGACAAGATGACCAGCGCCGACGCCGACTTCGGCGACCGCCTGCACTCCTTCGACGCCCCCGGCATCGACTACCTCGGGTTCCCGCTGTGGGACGAGCGCTACTCGGACCCCGACGTCCGACGTGCGATCTCGATGTCGATCAACCGCAAGCAGGTCAACAAGGCGATCTACGGCGGCCTGTACGAGCCGGCCACCGCACTCACCCCGCCGGGCATGTCCGGCACGCAGGAGGGCATCTGCGGCGAGGCGTGCGAGTTCTCACCGTCGAAGGCCAAGGCCCTCCTCGCCAAGGCCGGCGGCTTCGACGGCACGATCACCCTCGTCTACCCGGGTGGCAACGGCCTCGACTCGCTCTACCAGGCGTACGCGAACCAGATCCGGCAGAACCTCGGCGTCGACACCGAGGCGAAGGCCACCACCGACTGGGCGTCCTACTACTCGGAGCTCACGGACAAGAAGATCGAGGGGCCGCACTTCGGGCACTGGGGCGCGCTCTACGCGAGCCAGCAGAACACGCTGCGGGCGCTGTTCACCAGCGCCGGCGGATGTGCGCCGTGCACCGGCTACTACCAGTCCGACGAGGTCGACTCGCTGCTCGCCAAGGCCGACTCGGCCGGCTCGCAGGACGAGGCGAACGAGTACTACGCCCAGACGCAGCAGGCGGTGCTCCAGGACTTCCCGGTCGTCCCGACGTTCTTCGACAAGTACTCCTACGTCGTGAGCGACAAGATCGCGTCCCTGCCGGCCGTCGACGGCAGCCCGGTGGTCCAGGCCATCACCGTCAAGTAGCAGCAGGAAGCGAACCAGCACCACATGGACCAGCGCACCATCCTCCGCCTCGTCACCGAGGTGCCCGACCACGACGGCTTCCCGCTCGTCGACGACCTGCACGACCGGTTCGCCGCCCTCGCGACGGCGCACCCGACGCGGGTCACGGTCACCAGGATCGGCACGAGTCGGCTCGGCGAACCGCTCCACGCCTACCGGATCGGCTCCGGGTCGCACGCCGCCGTGGTCGTCGGCGGCGTGCACCCGAACGAGCCGATCGGTTCGTGGACGGCACTGCACCTGGCGACGTGGGTGGCGGAGGGCGGGGCCGCGGACCTCGACGTCACGTGGCACATCGTGCCGACGATCGACCCCGACGGCATGCGCCTCAACGAGGCTTGGTTCCGCGACCCGCACGACCGGGCGCACTACGGCAGGAACTTCCACCGGCCAGCGCCGGACAGCCAGGTGGAGTGGACGTTCCCGAACAGCTACCGCTCGGTGTACTTCGACCAGGTCCTGCCGGAGACGCTCGCCTTCATGCGGCTCATCGACGACACCGAGCCGGACCTGCTCGTGAGCCTGCACAACGGCGAGATGGGCGGGGTCTACTACTACCTGTCCGAGGACCTCCCCGACGTCATCGACACCCTGCACGCGGTGCCCGCGGCGCTCGGGCTGCCGCTCGACACCGGTGAGCCCGAGTCCCCGTACCTGCGGGAGCTCGCTCCGGCGGTGTTCGCGATGGACGGCATCGAGACCGCGTACGACTACCTCGAAGGGCTCGGCGTCGACCCCGGTGACCACATCCACGGGGCGTCGAGCGCCGCGTGGGCGATGCGGCACGGGGCACTGTGCATGGTCGCCGAACTGCCGTACTGGAGCCACCCCGACGCCGACGACCAGACCCCGACGACGGAGTCCTACGCGGACCTCCTCCGCCGGTGCGCGGACGAGCTCGGGGCGTCCGGGACCGAACTGCAGGCGATCCTCGACGAGGCCTCGCCGATGCTCACCATCGAGACGCCGTTCCTCGAGGGGTCGCGCGCCTTCATCCCGATGATCGGTGGGATGACCGCCACCGACCGCGCCCGGGCCGACCGGGAGCCCGCGGACCGGATGGCCACCGTCGCCGAGCGCTTCGGCTGCGAGGACCTGGTGCGCTGCTTCCGACTGCGGTACGGCGGCATGCTGCTCCGTGCGCTCGAGGCGGAGACGACCGCCGGCACGGCACCGGCCCCGGTCCGGCGCCTGCGCGACCGGCTCGCCGAGCGGTACGCGACCTGGCAGGCCGACGTCCTCCCGGACGCCGCACCGATCCCGGTCCGGAAACTGGTGGGCGTGCAGTTCGGGGCGATCCTCGCCTGCGCGAGCTCCGTGACGGGCGCGAGCCGCGCCTCCAGTCCGGCACTGGTCACCACGAGTCGGCCGGGAGGCGCGTGATGCGCCCGGCGCTCACGGTCGGTCGCCGGCTCGGCGGCCTGGTCGTCGTCTTCCTCGGCGTGACCTTCCTCATCTACGCGATGACCTTCGCGCTCCCGGGCGACCCGATCAAGGCGCTCGGCGGCGACCGGCCGCTCACCGACGCGGTGGTCCGGGCCCTGCGCGCCGAGTACCACCTCGACCAGCCGCTCTGGCTGCAGTACCTGCAGTACCTCGGCGGGCTGTTCCGCGGCGACTTCGGCACCGACTTCAGCGGGCAGTCGGTCGGGGAGCAGATGGCCTCCCGCTGGCCGGTCACGATCACCCTCGCGCTCACCGCATGGGCGATGGAGATCGTCCTCGGCATCGGGCTCGGCGTCGTCTCGGCCCTCCGACGCGGCACCGTCCTCGACAAGAGCGTCCTCGTCGGCACGATCGTCGTCGGCGCCGTCCCGGTCTTCGTGCTCGGCGTCGCACTGCAGCTGGTCTTCTCGGTCCGGCTGCACTGGTTCCCGGTCGCCGGCGCGACAGCGGGGTGGCCCACCGCCTACCTGCTGCCCGCGTTCGTCGTCGCGCTGTTCGGGCTCGCGGCGGTGTCGCGACTGACACGGACGTCGATGATCGAGACCCTCGACGCCGACTTCGTGCGCACCGCCCGCGCCAAGGGGCTCACCCCCGGACGCGTCGTCGGCGTGCACGTCATGCGCAACTCGCTCATCCCCACCGCGACCTACCTGGCGACCGACCTCGGGTACCTGATGGGCGGGACGGTCATCGTCGAGGGCATCTTCAACCTGCCCGGTGTGGGGAACCTGCTGTTCCAGGGCATCCGGTCGCACGAGGGCGCGGTCGTCGTCGGCATCTCCACCGCCCTGATCCTGGTGTTCCTCGTCACCAGCGTCCTCGTCGACCTGCTGCACGCCGCCCTCGATCCGCGCGTCCGGACAGGAGCCTCCGCATGACCACCTCCGCCATCGGCGCCACCGTCGACCCGTCCGTCGTCACCAAGCGCCGGCCGCTGCGTGCCGCGGCCGGGAGGCCAGGGTTCTGGGTGCCCGCCGGCGTGCTCGTCGTCGTCCTGCTCATCGCGCTGTTCCCGTCGTTCTTCGCCGGCTTCTTCGGGCACGGCGACCCCCGCGTCTGCCAGCTCGGCCGCAGCGGGGCGTCGCCGACCGTCGGGCACCCGTTCGGCTACGACCTGCAGGGGTGCGACGTCTACGCGAACGTCGTCTACGGCACGAGGTCCTCGATCGCCGTCGCGCTGCTCACCACCCTCCTCGCGGGGGTCGTCGCCGTGGTCGTCGGGACCGTCGCAGGCATGGTCGGCGGATGGGTCGACGCCGTGCTCGCCCGGATCACCGACGTGTTCCTCGGCTTCCCGTTCCTGCTCGGGGCCGTCGTCGTGCTGAACAGCATCGGGGAGCGCTCGGTCCTCACCGTGTCGCTCGTCCTCGCCCTGTTCGGCTGGCCCACGATGGCACGGCTCGTACGGTCGAGCGTGCGGAGCGTCCGGAACGCCGAGTTCGTGCTGGCCGCCCGCACGATGGGGCTCTCCACGTGGCGGATCACCACGCGGTACGTCCTGCCGTCGTCGATCTCACCGCTCCTCGTCCTCGCCACGATCACCGTCGGCGGCGTCATCGTCTCCGAGTCGTCGCTGACCTACCTCGGCATCGGGCTCGAGAGCCCGGCGATCTCCTGGGGGCTGCAGCTCTCCGCCGCGACGTCGCAGTTCCTCAGGGCGCCGCACATGCTCATCGCCCCGGCGGCGTTCCTCGCGGTGACGGTGCTCTCCGTCATCGCGCTCGGGGACACGCTGCGCGCCGCGCTCGACCCGCGCCGCCGTTGATCCGCCAGACTCGTCACCACATGCACCAGCACCACGTCGTCCCCGGAAGGACCCACAAGTGACCGACACCCTCACCGCGTACCGGAAGACCCTGCCCTACATCCGCGAGTGGGTGTCGTACAAGGTCTGGCAGCTCCGCGTGCCCGGTGTGCAGGTCGCCATCGGGTACCAGGACGAGGTGCTCTTCGACGAGGCCTGGGGCTACGCCGACGTCGAGGCCGGGCGCCGCCTGACCACCACCGACCTGTTCCGCATCGCGTCGCACTCGAAGACGTTCACCGCCACGGCGCTCCTGCAGCTCGTCGAACAGGGCGCCCTCCGACTCGACGACACCGTCGGGACCCACGTGCCGGCGCTCGCCGAGGGCGGTTCGCCGATCGCCGACGCGACGGTGCGGGAGCTCATGGAGATGGGGGCCGGCGTCATCCGCGACGGCCACGACGGGGACTACTGGTCGCTGCAGCGCCCCTTCCCCGACGAGCAGGAGCTCCTCGCGCTCGTGCTCGACCACGGCCAGAAGGTGCCGACCGGATCGTCGTTCAACTACTCGAACCTCGGCTACTCCCTGCTCGGGCTCGTCATCGCCGCGGTGTCGGGGCAGTCCTACAACGACTTCGTCCGCGCCGCCATCACCGAACCGCTCGGCCTGCGGAACACCGGCCCGGACTGGGACCCGAGCCGCGCCGACGACTTCGTGGTGGGCTACACCGGCTTCCACGTCGCCAGGACCCGCCGACGGATCGACCACGTCGACACGCGTGCGATGGCCGCCGCGACGGGCTTCCACGGCACCGCGTCCGACCTGGTGCGGTACTTCTCCCAGCACGTCATCGGGCAGGGCACCCTGCTCAGCGACCACTCGAAGCGACTGGCACAGCGGAAGGCCTGGAGTGCGACCGACGACGACGCCGATCGCGGCTACGGGGCCGGCTTCGTCGTCGACCGCATCGGCGGGCGGGACATCCGCGGCCACTCGGGCGGCTTCCCCGGTCACATCACGCAGTCCATGTTCGACCCGGCGTCCGGGCTCGTCGTGTCGGTGCTCACCAGCGCCGCGGCCGGGCCCGCGACACTCATCGCGACGGCGATCATCAACCTCCTCGACGCGGCCGCAGCCGACGACGCACCGGGGGCGACGGTGCCGGAGGACGTCGACGCGGCGAGCTTCACCGGGCGCTTCGCGAACCCGTGGGGCGTCACCGACGTCGCCCGCATCGGCGACCGGCTCGTCGAGATCGACCCGTCCGCCCCGGCACCGCTCGAGTCGCCGACGCGGCTCGAGGTGATCGACGCCGACACGCTGCGGATGACGCACGGGAACCGGTTCGGCTCCGTCGACGAGGACATCACCTACGACCGGGACGTGGACGGCGCCGTCCGGATGATCCGTGCCGGCGGCGGCATGACCCAGGAGCCGTGGACGATCCCGACGGAGTCCCCGGCGGTCGCGGCCGGCCTCGAGGCATGAACGACGACGTCGTCCTGGAACCCGAGCGCCAGGCGTTCGTCGAGGAGTTCGCCCTGATGTTCAGCGAGCTCGCCGGGACGCCGCTCACCGACGCGCGGGTGCTGGGCTACCTCATGATGACGAGGGCCCCGCACTCGTCGTCGTCCGACCTGCAGGTCGCGCTCGGGGCGAGTTCCGGCTCGATCTCGATGGCCACCAGGCGACTCGTGGACAGCGGCTTCGTGAAACGGCACACCGTGCCCGGCGAGCGGAGCCACTACTTCCGCGCCGAGGCCGACGTCTGGGGGTCCTGGCTCGCCGGTGAGCGTCGCTACCTGGACCGACAGCGGGACATCATCGGCCGCGGACTCGCGATCGTCGAGGCCGGTGGCCGCACCGGCGGCGGCGACGTCGACGCCGAGGTCCGCGAGCGCCTCCGCAACGGACGCGACTACATGCAGTGGCTGCGCGGCCACCACTTCAAGATGCTCGAGGAGTGGGAGGCCTTCAAGGCGGCCCGCGACGCGACCGACCCACCGGAGACCCCATGAACGACGTCCTCACCGTGGACCGCCTCAGTGTCACCTTCGACGTGGACGGCGAGGTCGTCCGGGCCGTCGACGACGCCTCGTTCACCGTGGGCCGCGGCGAGGTGGTCGCGGTCGTCGGCGAGTCCGGCTCGGGCAAGAGCATGACGGCGATGACCGCGATGGGCATCGCCCCGGACGGCGCCCGCGCCTCCGGCAGCATCCGGCTCGGCGACCTCGAGGTCCTCGGCGCCGACGAGCGCACCCTCCGAGCCGTCCGCGGCCGCGGGGTGTCGATGATCTTCCAGGACCCCTCGGCCGCCCTCAACCCGGTGTTCACCGTCGGGTTCCAGCTCGCCGAGGCCGTCCGTCGTGCCGACGCGTCCGCCGACCGGCCGACGATCCGCGAGCGGTCCCTCGAACTCCTGCGTGCCGTGGAGGTGCCGGAACCGGAACGCCGACTCGGCCAGTACCCGCACGAGCTCTCCGGCGGACAGTGCCAACGCGTGATGATCGCGATGGCCCTCGCCGCCGACCCCGACCTGCTCATCGCGGACGAGCCGACGACGGCGCTCGACGTCACGGTGCAGGCGGAGGTGCTCGACGTCCTCCGCGCGCTCCGTGACCGCACCGGCACGGCGATCCTGCTCATCACGCACGACATGGGCGTCGTCGCGGACATCGCCGACCGCGTGGTCGTCATGCGCCGTGGCCGGGTCGTCGAGACGGGCACCGTGCACGAGGTGCTCGCCGCGCCGTCCGCCGACTACACACGCGAACTCCTGGCCGCGGTCCCGCGCATGGGCACCGGCGTAGAGGCACGGGTCGGCTCCGCCACGGAACCGCCGGCACCCGTGCTGGACGTCCGCCACCTCGTGGTCGAGTACGGCGGCGCCCTCCGCGGCCGGTTCCGTGCGGTCGACGACGTGTCGTTCACCGTCGGCCGCGGTGAGATCGTCGGCCTGGTGGGGGAGTCGGGCAGTGGGAAGACCACCATCGGGCGGGCGGCCATCGGACTCGCACCGATCACGGCCGGAGCCGTCCTCGTCGAGGGGACGGACGTCGCGGGCGCACGCCGTGCCGCCAGGCGGGCGATGCGCCGACGTGTCGGCGTGGTGTTCCAGAACCCGCTCCGCTCCCTGAACCCGCGGTACTCGGTCGGCCAGACCGTGGCGGAGCCGCTGCGGCAGATCCTCCGCCTGCCCGCGGCCGAGGTCGACGCCCGCGTCGAACGCCTGCTCGACGACGTCGGGTTGAACGGCGGCTTCCGCGAGCGCTACCCGCACGAGCTCTCCGGCGGACAGCGGCAGCGCGTCGCCATCGCGCGGGCCGTCGCACTCGACCCGGCGTTGCTCATCGCGGACGAGCCCACGAGCGCCCTCGACGTCTCGGTGCAGGCCCGTGTACTGGACGTGTTCCGCGAGCTGCAGCAGCGACTCGGCTTCGCGTGCCTGTTCGTCACGCACGACCTCGCCGTGGTCGACACCCTGTGCGACCGGGTCGTGGTGCTGCACGGTGGGCGGATCGCCGAGGAGGGTACGTGCGACGCCATCCTCCGGGACCCGCAGGACCCGTACACGCGGCGGCTGATCCAGGCCGCGCCGGTGCCGGACCCGGTCGAGCAGGCCGCCCGGCGTTCGGCCCGCCTGGCGTCGCTCGCGTCCTGACCCCGTCGGCGGCGGAGGCACATACCCACTTTCGCGTTTGACCGTTCCGGTTCACGAACGCCGGGGTTCCTGAACCGGGACGGTCAGAACGCGGAACGAACGTGGGTGTCCGGTGCGCGGACCCGTGCGAGGGCGCGTCGCATCGAACCGACCGTGCTGAAGCCGAACCGCTGGGCGACCTCGTCCGGCTCCGTGCCCTCGGCGAGCGCGGCGCGGACCGGGAGCGACCGGAACCACCGACGCAGGCCGTCGGGCGAGCACCCCGTCGTCGCACGGAACCGCCGTCGGATCGTGCTCGCGGACATCCTGGTCCCGCGTCCGAGGACGTCGCTCGGGACGGGGCGGTCGGCGTCGACGAGCCGGTCGATGCACCGCGCGATGCTGGTGTCCGCGAGGAACGACGGCGGGTTGCCGTGGAGGATCGTCAGGACGACCGAGGTCGCGAGGGTGTGGCGCGCCGCCTCGCACCACGGCGCACCGGACATCGACTCGAGGAGGGTGAGCAGGCGCACGACGTCGGCGTGTGGGGCCTCGGGCGGCTGGGTCCGGACCACCCGGGCGAGCGGGAACGCCTCGGCGGCGAGTGGCCCGAACGACGCCGTGCCGATGTGCACCCCGGTCGGGTCGGACCACCCGCCGTCCGAGGCCGGTGGGAGGGCGCGGTCGAGATCGGTCCCGACCGTCAGGGGCACTCCCGTCGTGTACAGCGCTGCGGTTCCCTGCCGGAACACCGAGGCGTCCGGTCCCTGCCGGACCCAGACGTCGGTGCGGAACGAGGACGCGATCCACACCCCGTCATGTGCCGGGTCGAGGTCGAGGGTCCACCGGTCGTCGGCGGCGAGGACCTCGTGCCCGTACCGCACGTCGAGTCCAGCGGCGTCGATCAGTGCTCCGAACGCGTCGCCCATGCCCCGACGATGCCACGGAGGCGGCCCGAGCCGGGCGGCATCCGGTGGGTTGTGGAGGACGGGTCAGCGGACCTCGGCCGAGTCCCAGAGGCGACCAGCGCCGGCGCCGACCGCACGGAGGAGGGGGACCGCCACGAGGACGGCGGCTGCGAGGTACGCGACCGCCTGCAGCACACCGGGGATCGCGTACACGACGACCAGGAACTCCTGCGACGTGGACAGCGGGGGAACGGTCTGCGTCACCAGGCCGACCACGAACCACAGCGCGGCGGCGACGGTGACCACCCATCCGAGGAACCGCTGTGCACCGCGGGCCGTCCAGACCGTGAGCAGCCCGAAGGCGACGAGCGCAGCCTCGGCGACGAAGGCCAGTGCCGAGCCGACGGACCCCGGGGCACTCCACGCGAGCGCGAAGGCGAGCACGGAGACGGCGACCGCGAGCGCCCGACGGTCGCGTGCCCGGACGGCGGCGACCAGCACGACGACGCCCGCGATGCCGCCGACCACCGTGGCCGTGAGCAGGACTGACTGCGGCAGACCGAACGCGAACGGCAGGCTGCCGACCAGCCCCCGGACGCCGAACACCAGTGTCGCGACCGTGGCCGCAGCCGAGACCGCCCGAACCCCCGTGACGTGTTGCATGCACAACACGGTACGCGGATGCGGGGGATAACCCCACCCCGGGTCCGGGAGAGGGCAGGATGGGAACAGGAGCCCGTGATCGCGAGGCTTGGTGTCATGACCGACACCGCCCGCCTCGACCAGGCCGAGACCGTCCCCCTGCACGACCCCGTACCACCGGGAGCCACCGAACCGATGCCGACGCAGCCGAACCAGGAACCGCCGACGCCGCCCGCATCGTGGAGCGCGACGCCTCCCGTCAGCGGCGGCGGCTCGGGGTCCGGGTCCGGCGTGACGGCTGGTGCGTTCTACCGTGAGGCCTGGCAGCGCCTGCCGCGCGACTTCGGGTACATGGCGCTGACGGCGGTGCTGCTCTGCACGCTGTACGCCGCGTTCCCCGCTGCCGTCTTCGGGGGCGGGTTCCGCGATCTCTTCAACCCGTTCGTCCTCCTGATGTTCTTCATCGCGCTGTTCGTGGCGCGGTGGCTCGGCCAGTTCGAGAAACTCCGCATCGGCTGGGCCGACCGGCGTCCGATCCGTCCGGTCGACTGGACGCCCCGCTGGCAGCAGAACTGGTGGACCCGGACGGGATCTGCCGTCGCGAACCCGCACTACTGGCTCTACCTGCTGCACGCCGCGGTCGTCTACCCGCTCGTCGCGCTGATCACCGTCGGCGCCGGGGCGGTGCTGCTCGCCGGGTTCGCCTGGCCGGTCGTCGTCGGCGGCGTCGCGCTGGTCAACCGCCTCGGCGCGGGCTACTTCGACGGGCTCGGCAGCGCGTCCGTCGTCGCGATCGGTGTGCTCGGGCTGCTGTCGATGGCGGCCTCGGTCGCACTCTTCCCGCTGTGGGCGCGTGGCTCCGTCATCGCGCACTACTGGGTGGACTTCGGCCTGCTCGGCGGCTTCCGTGCCGAACAGCTCGAGCAGCGCGTCGCCGGCCTGCAGGCCTCGCGGGCCGGCGCCGTCACGGCCGAGGGCCAGGCCCTCCGCCAGATCGAACGGGACCTGCACGACGGACCGCAGCAGCGCCTCGTCCGGCTCCGCATGGACCTGTCCGCCGCCGAGCGCGCCTTCGACAAGGACCCGGCGAAGGCGAAGCAGCTCATCGGTGAGGCGTCCGAGCACGCCAAGGACGCCCTCGACGAACTGCGCGCCCTGTCCCGCGGGTTCGCCCCGCCGATCCTGCTCGACCGCGGGCTCGTCGCCGCCCTCGAGGCGCTCGTCGCCCGGACGCCGATCCCGGTCGGCCTCGACGTCCGCCTGCCCGAAGGGCTCGAGCTGGCGACGGAGATCCAGCGGAACGTCTACTTCACGGTGAGCGAGCTCCTCACGAACACCACCAAGCACGCCGGGGCGTCCACCGCCGGCGTCTACCTCGGACTCGTGGTGGACGCGTCGGGTGTCTGGTACCTCACGCTCAGCGTCACGGACGACGGACGCGGCGGCGCCCGGCCGCAGGAGGGCCACGGCATCGAGGGGCTGATGGGCCGGATGCGCGCCCTCGACGGCGAGCTCACGGTGTCCAGCCCCGAGGGCGGCCCGACCGAGGCGACCGCCCGGATCCCGCTCGGCGCCCTGAACGGCGTGCCCACCGCGCGGGTGTGACCACGGGCGGGTGACCCCGGGGGCGGCACCGCTCCCGCTAGGCTGGTCGGCATGAGCGACGGCCCGGATGCAGCACGCATCCGGGCCGTCGTCGTCGACGACGCCGTCCTGCTGCGCGAAGGGCTCGCCCGCGTGCTCGACGAGGCCGGCATCGAGGTCGTCGGGCAGTACGCCGACGCCGACGCCTTCCTCGCGACGCTGCCCGAACACGCCCCCGACGTCGTCGTGATGGACGTCCGGATGCCGCCGACCTTCACCGACGAGGGTGTCCGCGCCGCCGTCGCGACCCGGCGTCTGGCTCCGCGGACCGGGGTGCTCCTGCTGTCCCAGTACGTCGAGGCCACCTACGCCGAGGACGTCCTGGCCGCCGGTGCGACGGGCATCGGCTACCTGCTCAAGGACCGCGTCACCCGGCTCGAGGAGATCGACGACGCCGTCCGACGCATCGCCGCCGGCGGCACCGTGCTCGACCCGGAGGTCGTGACGCAGCTCATGAGCCGCCGCCGCAACCCCCTCGAGGCCCTGACCCCGCGGGAGCGCGAGGTCCTCGGGTTGATGGCCGAGGGGCGCACGAACGCCGCGATCGCCCGCGCCCTCGTGATCGGCACCGGCGCCGTCGAGAAGCATGTCTCCAGCATCTTCGGCAAGCTCGCGCTCGAGGACACCGGCGAGGACCACCGCCGTGTCCTCGCGGTGCTCGCCTACCTCGGATGACGGGGCTCCGATGATCAGGGCGTGCCGGTGAACCGGGTCCCCGCACCGCTCCTGGCACTCGCCGCGATGGTCTCCGTGCAGGTCGGCGCCGCGATCGCGAAGACCCGCTTCGACGAGGTCGGGTCGGTCGGCGCTGCGACGCTCCGGCTCGTCATCGGCGCGGTGGTCCTGGTCCTCGTCGTGCGCCCGCGCGTGCGGCACTGGACGCGGGCGCAGTGGCTCGGGGCGGTCGCGCTCGGGCTCGCGCTCGGCGGCATGAACGTCTTCATCTACGTCGCCTTCGCCAGCATCCCGATCGGTGTCGCGGTCACGATCGAGTTCCTCGGTCCGCTCGCACTGTCCCTCGCACACACCCGACGGTGGCGGGACGTGCTCTGGGCGGTGCTCGCACTCGCCGGGGTGGTGCTCCTCGGCGTCGGGCCGGCCGCGGTCACCGCGGTCAGCGGTGTCGTGTTCGCCGTGCTCGCCGCGGTGTGCTGGGCGGGCTACATCGTGATGAACCGGCACGTGGGCGCCGCGATCCCGGGCGTGGACGGCCTCGCCGTGTCGATGCTCGTCGCGATGGTCGTGTCGCTGCCGTTCGGACTGCGGTCCGCCGTCGACGGGGTCGTCCGCGAGCCGGTGCTCCTCGTCGTGTTCGGCGCCGTGGCCGTGCTCTCGAGCGTCCTGCCGTACGCGCTCGAGATGCTCGCGCTCCGGCGGATGCCGACGCGGGTGTTCGGGGTGCTGCAGAGCCTCGGGCCGGCGATCGCGGCCCTCGCGGGCCTGCTGATCCTGCACGAGGCACTCGCGCCGCTCGAGGTCGTCGCACTCGCGTGCGTCACCGCGGCGAGTGTGGGCGTGACGCTGTCCGCGCGTCGCGCGCGGGGCAGTCGGGAGGGAGGCACGGATCCCGTTCGGTGAACCCGGAACGTGATCCGTGCCTCCAGCAAGACCGCCTATTCGTCGCGGAGGAAGTCCGCGTACGTGGGTTCCGACTGCTCACCCGTCAGCAGCGACGGGTCGTTCACCCGGCGTTCGACGTAGGCCGCGATGACCTCGGGCGGGGTGAGCACGTGGGCGACCCAGGACGGCACCTCGTTCTTCTTCATTGGTGCCTCCTCTCCGTTCCAGCACTCGGACCGAATGTCTCGATCAGTGAGTTACTTGCTGTACCGGCGTGCCGTAAACGATCCTCGTGATGCCGCGGGAAGTCAACGTGGTGCGTTCTCCGGACTGCGCCGGCCGGCGTCCGCCCGCAGCGTGCGGTGCTTCACGGCCGACCGCCACACCCACGCGTTCGCCTGCTGCCCGAACTGCGCCCACTCCACCAGGACGGCGTCACGGGTCCAGCTCTTCGCGAACGCCTTGACGCGCACGTGGAAGGTGGGGAACTGGATCCAGGCCCACACGGGCACCGGTGTCACGGCGTGGCAGACGTCGGGCCCGCGGGCGTCCTCGGACAGCGAGTAGGCGCGCGGACGTTCGACCTCCGGGTGTTCCGGGGGCTGCCACCGGTTCTCGCGACGCCGTCCCACGACAGTATTCGAACGTGTGTTCGAATCGGCGTCAAGTCGGCCGCGCCGGATGTGCGCCGAGGCGGTCCGCGCTCGGCGTGTCGGGGTGTGCAGAGGGCACGCGCACGGTCAGGGGTGCGCGCGGCCGGTGGACTCGCGGACGCTGAGGGTCAGGGACGGCCCCGGGCGTGAGGGCAGCGGGGTGCCGGCGTCGATCTGCTCGCGGAGCAGGGTCGCCGCGCGCTGCCCGAGCTCGACGGTGTCGCGGGTCAGCGAGGTGATCGAGGGTCGGACGAGCCGGACCATCGCGGAGTCGTCGAACGACACGATCGAGACGTCACCGGGGACGCCGATGCCCATCTCGCTCGCCACCCCGAGCCCGGCGACCGCGAGCACGTCGTTGTCGTAGACGATCGCGGTGGGGCGGACGCTCCGGGAGAGCAGGGTCCGGGTGGCGGTGGCCCCGGCCTCGGCGGAGTAGTCGGTCGGGATCGACTCGGTGGCGTCGAGGCCCTCGTCGGCGGCGAACGTGCGGAGCCGGTCGATCCGCATCGCGGTGTGCTCGAACTCCGGGCGACCGGCGACGTGCGCGATCCGGCGGTGCCCGAGGGCGTGCAGGTACCGCAGCACGGTGTCGGTCGCGTCCGAGTCGTCGATCCACACGGTCGGCGCGGCGCCGTCGGCGGACGGGTGCGACCCGACGACCACGGTCGGCATCCCGAGCTCGGCGAGCAGGGCGAGCCGGTCGTCGTCGCGGCGCGGGTCGATCACGATCACGCCGTCGACCCGGTGCCCACGCCACCAGTCGCGGTAGGTCTCGAGCTCCTCGGCGGCGTCCCGTGCGACGAGGAGGTTCATGCCGACGTGCGTGCCCGCGAGCCCGAGCTGGATCCCGGAGATCAGGTCGCCGAAGAACGACTCGGTGCCGAGCGTCCGGGCCGGTCGGTTCAGCACGAACCCGATCGACCCGGCCTTCGCGCCGCCGAGTGCACGCGCCGCGGTGTGCGGCTGCCAGTCGAGTTCGCGGGCCACGGCGCGGACCCGGGCGCGGGTCTCGTCGGACACTCCCGGGCGGTCGTTCAGCGCGAACGAGACCGCACTGATGGACACGCCGGCGCGTGCGGCGATGTCGGCGATCGTCGTTCGACGGTTCGTGGCCACGGGGTTGACTATAGCGTTTTAGTCCTCCATAGTCACTGCCACACGCTGGTCCAGTGCGATCCACTGAACCGGTTCAGCACGACAGCACGTCCGAGCACATCGTCAGCACAAGGGAGTCCGACGCGATGAGACCGACCACACGAACGACCACGAGCCGCGCGATCGCGTTGCTCGCCGGCGCCGCAGCCACCGCCCTCGTCCTCGCCGGTTGCTCCAGCGGCAGCGACGGCGCCGGCACCGGCGGCAGCGACATCAGCGGCTCCATCACGCTGCAGACCTGGGCGCTCACCCCGACCTACACCGACTACCTCAACGGCGTGATCAAGGACTTCGAGAAGAAGTACCCGGACGCCGAGGTCAAGCTCGTCGACCAGCCGGGCGACGGCTACGCCGACAAGGTGCTCAGCCAGGCATCGTCGAACTCGCTGCCCGACGTGATCAACCTGCCGCCGGACATCGCCCTGCCCCTCGCCAAGCGCGGCTTCCTGCAGGACATCGCGAAGGACGACCCGAAGCTCTCGAGCACCTACGTCAAGGGCGCGCTGGCGGCGTACGACTACAAGGGCGTCGACGGCACGTTCGGGTACCCCTGGTACCTCAACACCGACGTCGACTACTGGAACAAGACGATGTTCCAGCAGTGCGGCCTCGACCCGGCCAACCCGCCGAAGACCACCGACGAGTTGTTCTCGCAGGCCGAGACCATGCACCAGAAGTGCCCGGACGACTACCTGATGAGCCGCAAGCCCGGGCTCTCCGACTTCTCGCTCGCCGGCGTCAAGATCATCAACGACCAGGGCACGAAGTTCACCTTCGCGAACTCGTCGAAGGCCGCGGACCTCATCGCGAAGTACGCCAAGGCCTACAAGGAAGGCCTCATGCCGTCGTCGGTCCTGAACACCGACTACCTCGGCAACTCGACGCTCTTCACGCAGGGCAAGGTCGCCTGGACCACCGGTGGCGCCACGGCGATCAGCGACTTCGTGAAGAACAACCCGTCGCTCAAGGGCAACATCGTGGTCTCGCCGGCGCTCGACAACCCGCCGCTGTACGTGCAGGGCCTCAGCGTCAGCGCGAAGAGCAAGCACGTCGCCACGGCCGAGGCCCTCGCCGCCTTCATGACGAACGCGAAGAACCAGGAGGCGTTCGCGCACCTCGTCAGCATCTTCCCGTCCACCACGTCGTCGCAGTCCGACCCGTACTTCTCGAAGGACGACGGCACCGTCGAGGCGAAGGCCCGCGTGCTCGCCAACGACGCCCTGAAGACCGCGAAGAACCTCAACCCGGTCGAGGCGAACTCGGCGATGACGGACTTCCTCGACCAGCAGATCGCGCTGGCGATGAAGGGCGGCACCACGCCGGAGCAGGCGCTGCAGACGGCCCAGACCAAGATGAACACCCTGCTCGCCAACGGCTGATCCGGGTCACCGAGAGAAGCGGAGAGGACCGTCATGCGCGCGAACCGTTGGTTCACCCCCTGGCTGCTGGTGCTGCCGGCACTGGTCTGGCTGCTGGCCTTCAGCCTCTGGCCGTCGATCAACACCGTGCGGCTGTCGTTCACGAACGCCAGCCCGCTCGGTGGCGTCAGCCGGTGGGTGGGGCTGGACAACTTCCAGACCCTGCTCGCCGACCCGCAGGTGTGGGAGGCGCTGCTCAACAGCGTCATCTACATGGCGGTGTGCCTGCCGCTCCTGACGGTCCTCCCGCTCCTCATGGCGGTGCTCGTCGAGCGCAAGCTCCCCGGGATCGCCTTCTTCCGCACGGCCTACTACACCCCGGTCATCGCGAGCGCGGTGGTCGTCGGGCTGATCTGGAACTGGATCCTCGACGACCGCGGTGTCATCAACGAGATGGCGCAGTCGCTCGGCATCGTGCAGGGCTCGATCCCGTTCCTCACCGACCGGTGGCTGCTGGTGTTCAGCGCGATCAGCCTCACGGTGTGGAAGGGGCTCGGCTACTACATGATCATCTTCCTGGCCGCCCTCGGGAACGTCGGCAAGGACCTGCACGAGGCCGCCGCGCTCGACGGCGCCGGCTCGGTGCGGCGGTTCTGGTCGGTGACCATGCCGGGGGTGCGCGGGACGATGACCCTCGTCGGCATCCTGGTGTGCGTCTCCGCGCTCCGGGTGTTCAGCGAGCTCTACATCCTCACCAACGGCACGGGCGGACCGGGCGGCCAGGACAACTCGCTCGTCATGCTCATCCAGCAGTACGCCCGTGGCTTCACCGGCAACCTCGGCTACGCGTCCGCCCTGAGCCTCCTGCTCTTCGTCGTGACGCTGATCCCGATGCTCGCCCTCGCCCGGATGAACAGCAAGGCGGACAAGTGACCAACACGACCACCACCAGCGAGCCCGCCCTGGGCGGTGCGCGCGGTGCAGCCAGCCCCACACCGGACGTGACCGGCGCGACGGGCGGGAGCCGCGCCTCCCGGCGGAACGGACGCGGGCGCGGGCGGCGCGCGTCCTGGGGCGTCATGTCGACCAGGGAGAAGGTGCTCCGCTACGTCCTGCTCGTCGTGGTGCTGTTCATCACGATCGGGCCGTTCCTCTGGCAGCTGTCCACGTCGCTCAAGGGCACCGGCGAGGACATCTACACCGCGAACCCGTCCTTCATCCCGACCCAGCCGACGTTCGGCAACTACCTGCGCGTCGGCGAGGCCATCCCGGTCTTCGGGTACATCGGCAACTCGCTCGTGGTCGCCGCGATCGACGTCCTCGGGAACATCGTGTTCGCCACCCTCGCCGGCTTCGCGCTCGCACGGCTGCAGTGGCGCTTCCGGAAGGCCGTGCTCGGACTGTTCCTCGCGACCCTGGTGCTGCCGGGCGAGGCGACGATCATCTCCCAGTTCGTCACCGTGAAGGACCTCGGCCTCGCCGACTCCCTCGTCGGCGTCGCGCTGCCCGGCATGATCGCGGCCCTCAACGTCCTGCTGATGTTCAACGCGTTCCGGCAGATCCCCGAGGAGATCGACCAGGCCGCCGTGATGGACGGCGCGAACGCGATGCAGCGTCTCCGGTACATCTCCCTGCCCGCCGTCCAGGGCACCATCGCCGTGATCGCGATCTTCTCGTTCATCGGTGCGTGGGACGACTTCCTCTGGCCGCTCATCGTGCTGCAGTCGCCGGACAAGCTGACCCTGACCGTCGGTCTGCAGTACCTGCAGGGGACCTTCGCCACCGACCAGCGCATGATCGCGGCCGGCACCATGATCGCGTTCATCCCGATCGCCGTGATCTTCGCCATCCTGCAGCGCTTCTTCTTCAAGGGCGTCGAAGAGGGCGGGGTGAAGGGCTGATGCGCTTCGGCGTCAACCACACCCCCTCGGTCGGCTGGTTCCACTCGTGGCTCGACTTCTCGCCGTCCGACACCGCCCGCGACATGGAGGCGATCGCGTCGCTCGGCGCCGACCACGTGCGGGTCTTCCCGCTCTGGCCCGTCGTGCAGCCGAACCGCACGCTCATCCGCGAGTCGGCGCTGCGGGACGTCGCGGCGGTCGTCGACATCGCCGGGTCCTTCGGGCTCGACGTCAACGTCGACGCGCTGCAGGGACACCTGTCGAGCTTCGACTTCGTCCCCTCGTGGCTGGACAGCTGGCACCGGCGGAACATGTTCACCGACCCGGACGTCGTCGCCTCGACCGCGGTGTACGTCGAGGCGCTCGCCGCCGCCGTCGCGGACAAGCCGAACCTGCTCGGGATCACCATCGGCAACGAGGTCAACCAGTTCGCCCACGCACCACACCCGGCGCCGCACGACATCACGCCGGAGCAGGGGCACGCCTGGGCGGCGGCGATGGTCGCCGCGGCACGGTCCGGACTGTCGTCGCGTCCGTCATCGGTCGGGTCGGCCGGTCTGGAGGCGCGGCGCGCGCCCGCCCCGCTGGTCACGGTCGCGCAGTACGACGCGGCCTGGTACGACGACGCACAGCCCTTCGGCCCGGAGCACGCGGCGGACCACGGTGACGCGACCGTCACGCACTCGTGGGTGTTCAACGGCGCAGCGGGCCTGCACGGCGCACTCGGTGCCGGATCGGTCCGGCACGGCGAGTACCTGCTCCAGCTCGCCGCCGCGTGGAACCGCGACCCCGAGCGCCCGAACTGGCTGCAGGAGGTCGGTGCCCCGACGAACGTGGTCGCCCCGGCCGACGCCGCCTCGTTCACCGAGCAGACGATCCGCCACGTGCTCGACGCGCAACACGTGCTCGGGGTCACCTGGTGGTGCTCGCACGACGTCGCCCGCTCGCTCGCCGACTTCCCGGAGCTCGAGTACGACCTCGGCCTCTTCACGAACGACGGCCGGCTGAAGCCCACGGGGGAGGCCTTCGCGGCCCTCGCCCACGAGCACGGCATCCGGGCGTCCCCCTCGTCGACACCGGCCGCGCCACCGGCGACCGCGCTCGTCCTCGACGACGTGCTCCCCGACGGTGCAGCACGGCACGGCCTCCGCGCCGACTGCGCCCCCGGCGGCCGGTTCGCCGCGGCGTGGACGGCGCTCGCCGAGTCCTCCCCGGACGGCCGCGGTCCCCAGGTGGTCCTCCGTTCGCGCACGGCCGACCGGGCGCTGCTCACCGCGCGGGGCATCACCCGGTGCGTCGACGTCCCCGACGACACCACCCCGACGTCCCTGCTGTCGGTCGCCCACCCGGCGACGATGGCCTGACCGGACCACCCGTACCACCCGAACCACCCGAACCACCCGAACCACCCGCACCACCCGGACCACCCGCACCACCCGCGCGACCCGCACCATCCGCGCGACCAGCACCGCCCGCCCGTCCCGCCGGCACCGACGCCGGCCCTCCCGCACCAGGAAGGTCCCCATGCACGACGACATCCCCCTCACCACCGGCCGGGCGCGGCGCGTCCTCGACGAGCGGATCCTGCCCGCCGTGCACGCCACCGCGACACCGCTCGACACGGCGTGGCACGAGCTGCCGGGTGAGCCGATCCCGCCGGTGGAAGGCCTCGCGCTCGAGTTCACGCCGTACGAGGTGGGCACCACGTGGGGCGCCGCCTGGGGCACGACGTGGTTCCGGCTGACCGGGACCGTGCCCGCCGGGTGGGCCGGTCGTCGGGTGGAGGCCGTGATCGACCTCGGGTTCGACAAGAACATGCCCGGGTTCCAGTGCGAGGGCCTGGTCTACCGGGCCGACGGCACCCCGGTGAAGTCGATCAACCCCCGGAACCAGTGGGTCCTCGTCGCCGAAGAGGCCGTGGGCGGCGAGGCCGTCGAGCTCTTCGTCGAGGCGGCGTCCAACCCCGTCCTCCTCGACTACCACCCCTTCCTCGTCACGCACGAGGGCGACATCCAGACCTCGTCGTCGAAGCGCCTCTACACGTCGCGCCGGATGGACCTCGCCGTGTTCGCGTCCGAGGTGCACGAACTCGCGCTCGACATCGACGTCCTGCTCGAACTCCAGGCCGAGCTGCCCGAGGGGCCGCGACGCATGCGCATCCTGCAGGCGCTCGACGACGCCCTCGACCGGCTCGACCTGCAGCACATCGCCGAGACCGCCGGGGACGCCCGCGCGGCGCTCGCCGACGTCCTCGCCGCGCCCGCCGAGGCCTCGGCGCACACGATCTCGGCCGTCGGCCACGCACACATCGACTCGGCGTGGCTGTGGCCGGTCCGGGAGACGATCCGCAAGGTCGCCCGCACCACCTCGACGATGACCGAGCTCATCGACCAGACCGACGACTTCCTCTACGGGATGTCCAGTGCGCAGCAGTACGCGTGGATCAAGGAGCACCGGCCGGAGGTCTACGCCCGGGTGCGCGCAGCGGTCGAGGCCGGCCGGTTCCTGCCGATCGGCGGCATGTGGGTGGAGTCCGACACCGTGATGCCGACCGGCGAGAGCATCGTCCGGCAGTTCTCGCAGGGCCAGCGGTTCTTCGAGCGCGAGTTCGGCATCCGGCCGAAGGGCGTCTGGCTGCCGGACAGCTTCGGCTACTCGCCGGCGCTCCCGCAGCTGATGCGCCGTGCGGGCTTCGAGTGGTTCTTCACGCAGAAGATCTCGTGGAACCAGGTGAACAAGTTCCCGCACCACACGTTCCTCTGGGAGGGCATCGACGGCTCGCGGGTCTTCTCGCACTTCCCGTCGATGGACACCTACAACTCCCGCCTGTCCGGATCCGAGGTCGCGAAGGCGTCCCGGCAGTTCCGCGAGAACCGGCTCGCGACCGGGTCGATCGCGCCCGTCGGCTGGGGCGACGGCGGCGGCGGCACCACCCGCGAGATGACCGGCACCGCCGCACGACTGGCCGACCTCGAGGGCAGCGCGAAGGTCCGGTGGGAACACCCCGACGCCTTCTTCGACCGCGCCAAGGCCGAGCTCCCGGACCCGCCGGTGTGGGTCGGCGAGCTCTACCTCGAGCTGCACCGCGCCACCCTCACCAGCCAGCACGGCACGAAGCAGGGCAACCGCCGGTGCGAGCAGCTCCTCATCGAGGCCGAGCTGTGGGCCGCGACCGCCGCCGCACGCACCGGATTCGCCTACCCGTACGACGAACTCGACGCGCTCTGGCAGCAGGTCCTCCTGCAGCAGTTCCACGACATCCTGCCGGGCACCTCGATCGCCTGGGTGCACCGCGAGGCCGAGGCGAAGTACGCCGAGACCGCCGAGCGGCTGACCACGATCATCGAGCACGCGCTGTCGGCGCTGGCCGGCACCGGGGACGCGACCGTCGTCGCGAACCCGGCCCCGTTCCTCCAGGCCGGTGCGCCCGCGCAGGGCGCGGTCCTGGCGACCGACGTGCCGGGGGCGACCGCCGTGACCCTCGCCGAGCGGGACGGCGGGTACGTGCTGACGAACGACCTCGTCCGGGTCGTCGTCGACGCGCGCGGACTGGTGACGAGCGCCGTCGACCTCGCCAGCGGGCGGGAGGCGATCGCCGCCGGGCAGGCGGCCAACCTGCTCCAGCTGCACCAGGACTTCCCGAACATGTGGGACGCGTGGGACGTCGACCGGTACTACCGGAACCGGGTCGAGGACCTCGTGGCCGTCACCGGGCTGACCGGGGCCGTCGATGACGCCGGGGCCGCACGGGTGGTCGTGACGCGCGTGTTCGGCGACTCCACGGTCCGGCAGGAGATCGTGCTCGCGCCCGACTCCCGCACGCTGGAGTTCGACCAGACCACGGACTGGCACGAGACCGAGAAGTTCCTCAAGGTCGCGTTCCCGCTCGACGTCCGCGCCGAGCACACCGTCGCCGAGACGCAGTTCGGCGCGCAGAAGCGGGTCACCCACACCAACACGTCGTGGGAGGCCGCGAAGTTCGAGACCTCGATGCACCGCTACGTGCTCGTGGAGGAGCCCGGGTTCGGCGTCGCCCTCGTGAACGACTCGATCCACGGCTTCGACACCACGCGCGACGCCGTCGACGGCCACGTCACCACCACGGTGCGGCTCTCGCTGCTCCGTGCGCCACGGTTCCCCGATCCCGAGACCGACCAGGGCGTGCAGACGCACCGGTACGGCATCGTGATCGGGACCGATCAGCTCGGAGCGACGGAGGCCGGCGTGGTCATGAACGCCGGGCCGCGCACCGTGACGGGTGCGCACGGGTTCGACCCGCTCGTGACGGTGTCCGGCGGCGTCGTGCTGTCGAGCGTCAAGCTGGCCGACGACCGATCGGGTGACCTGGTCGTGCGGGTCTACGAGCCGTCCGGCCGCCGGGGGACCGGTCGGATCTCGGTCGAGGGACCGTTCGGTCCCGCCACCGAGGTCACCCTGCTCGAGGAACCGTTGACCGACACGGATGCGTCGTCGTTCGCCGTCGACGCGTACGAGGTCCGGACCTTCCGGTACTCGCGCGCCTGAGACCCCGCCGCCGGGACTTCGGGTGTCCCGGCGGCGGCTCCCGGTCGGCGACCGTCGGCCGGTTCATCACTCGAAGAGGAGTGTCATGAAGAAGTCCATGAAGTTCGGGATCGTGGCGGCCATCGCCGCGATGGTGGCGGCACCGCTCGTGCCGTCCGCAGCGACGGCCGCGACGACAGCGCCCGCCGCGACGAAGTCGGGGCCGACGAGCATCGCGTACGTCGAGGTCAACAACGACCAGCTCGCCAACGTCGGCCGCTACCAGTTGGCGAACGGTGCGAACGCGTTCGACGTCGCGATCATCTTCGCCGCCAACATCAACTGGAACGGGTCGAAGGCCGTCCTGTACAACAACGACAAGGTGCAGGCGACACTCGACGATGCCGCCACGCAGATCAAGCCGTTGCAGGCCAAGGGGATCAAGGTCTCGTTGTCGATCCTCGGCAACCACCAGGGTGCCGGCATCGCCAACTTCCCGACCCAGGCCGCCGCACAGGACTTCGCCGCGCAGGTCGCCGCGACGGTCACGAAGTACGGACTCGACGGGGTCGACCTCGACGACGAGTACGCCGACTACGGCACGAACGGCACCCCGCAGCCGAACCAGCAGTCGATCGGCTGGCTCATCACCGCGCTGCGGGCCCAGATGCCCTCGAAGCTGCTGTCGTTCTACAACATCGGGCCGGCGGCCTCGTCGCTGTCGTCGTCGAGCAGCACCATCGGCTCGAAGCTGAACTACGCGTGGAACCCGTACTACGGCACGTACTCGGCGCCCTCGATCCCGGGCCTCGGGAAGAGCGCGCTCTCGCCCGCCGCGGTCGACATCCAGAACACGGCGCAGTCCACCGCGGTGTCGCTCGCTTCGCGGACGGTCGCTGACGGCTACGGCGTGTTCATGACGTACAACCTGCCGGGAGGGGACGAGTCCGCGTACGTGTCCGCCATGACCCAGAAGCTCTACGGGCAGGCCGCGACGTACCACTGACCTCGCGCCCGCAGCGGCGGCTCGCGCCCCGCGTCTCCTCGGCACCGGCCTGGAGGCGCGGGGCGCGTCCGTCCCGCTGCTCACTCCTCGTGGGTCGCTGGCCTACGATCTCGGCGTGGAGATCGAGTTCGACGGAGAGGTCATCGAATGGCGGGGGCCAGCGCCGTTCTTCTACGCGGTCGTGCCCGACGACGTCGCGGACCTCATCCACGAACTCGCCCCGGAACTGACGTACGGGTGGGGAGTGATCCCGGCGGGCGTCACGATCGGTGCGGTGCGCTGGACGACGTCGCTCTTCCCGAAGGACGGCGGCTACCTCGTGCCGCTCCGTGCTGCCGAGCGCGGACGTGCGGGGGTCGAGCTCGGTGACGTCCCGCACCTGACACTCACGCTCGGCGCGCCCTGACTTCCGGGATGCCGGCAGCAACACCGACGGCGGTGGCGACGAACTCTGCGTCTCCGGAAGTGGCGAGGAAGACCTGTCCGTTCTTCCGCGTGATCCGGACTGCGCGCTGACCATCCGCAGCAAGGAGGAGGCCTTTCCGGCGGCTGGATCCCTTGATTCCCCATCCGCCGAAGTCTTCCAACGGGTGCACGTCCACGGAGGTCACGGAGGCGATCTCGTCGATCCTGATGTGGACGGCCCAGAACGGCACCGCGACGAACCACACCGCGTTCCGCGTTGCGATGATGCCGACTGCAGGCACGACGAGCGTCAGGAGCAGTACCCCGGCTCCGATGCCGAGCATCCACCAGCCGCTGGCTTTCGGGAACTCGGCGATGGAGAACACGCACACCAGCGCGGGGCCACCGCTGAGGATGAGGCGGAGGCCGATGTTGAACCGCTGCCAGGAGAGGACGCTCATCGGTGAGTCCGATCGTTGCTCGGCACTCGCAGGTAGAGCACCAGGAGCGCAGCCATGGACAGGAAGAAGGACCAGAGCCCGAACATCACGCCGATGCACAGGTGGAACGTGAGCATGATCGGGAGCGCGATCCGGCGGGCGTCCGGTCGGACGAACAGGAGGGCTGCGGCGAACAGTTCAAGAGCCATGACGCCGTAGTTGATGGTGACCGCGCCGGCGAGCGAGCCCTGTGCCACATCGGCGAGCCAGAGGAACGGTGCTGGAGGCCGGAAGCTCGGTTCTTGGATCCAGTACCAGAGCGCCGTGCCGTTGGCCCACTCGGCGACAGCGAACTTCGCGATCGCAGCGTTGGCGTACAACACCGCAGCCTGGACCCAAACGAGCACCAAGGCAGCCCAGGTGGTTCCGCGCGTTCCCCACGAACGGGATCCCCACCGGCGGTCCGGAGCCCAGTGATTGCGTCTCCGGTCCAGGAGCAGCAGTGGAACAAGGAGCAGGGTGAGTACGGCGGCGACCTGGTCGCCGCCATCACGGATCGGCGAACCGATGTTGAGGCTCCACGCCACCCACCAATGCGGGATCGCTGTGACGGCGGGGAAGTAGCCGCTCAGGACCGAGACCGTCACGGCGACCACGATCAGTGCGGTGAGGGGCGTGGCGCCCCCGGCCGCGCAGAACAACGACCACCGTGCGGCGAGTGCATCGCACACGATCCCGTCGGGGTTGTCCGGGCTCGCGAGGAAGAGCGTCCTGCTGGGCGTCAAGAGCACCGTGAGGAGTGTGGACAGCGCGAGCAATGAGCGCGCCAGCGCGAGGGACGAGTTGAACGGCGAGACCTCATCCATGAACCGTGTTGCGGCACGCACGAGCGCCTGACCGGCCGACGCGCTGTCCCGCCACTCGGAACGCAGTTCTGCGGCCAGCGGCCGAAGGCTCATGCGCACTGAACCCTCACCACCGCGGCTTCCTCGATGGGGGAATCCGTTCCGCGGAACGCCCAGGGAGTGGGTCGCATCCTCGCCAGGGTCACCTCACCGCACAGGGAGTGCGGTTCATCGGTGATCCGGACCGTCTGCGTGTCCAGATCGGACCTGCATGCGGCCAGGTCCATGCCGACCTCGCAGCGGTGCCACGCTTCACGGTCCAGCTTCTGCATCACGCGGTCGATGTCGATCCCGCCAAGCCGTGAGGTCCGGTTCAGACCGAACGCCCATTTCAGCTGCGCGTTCGGCGCGGACCCAGCCTCGTCACCGTCTTCGTCGTACGCGACGACGAACGCATCTCGCGGGGACTTCGTGAAGAAGGACCATCCTTCCGGGAGGACCTCCCGCGTCACGTTCGCTGCGCGTTTGGCTCCGGGCCCGAGATGATCGGCCGACGGGAGCGTCATCGCCGTCACGCCGGCCAGGGTGATGGCGACGATGGCCCCGCACAGAGCAAGCGCGCGAGCCTGCGGAGTGGGCATCGCGGGTCAACGGATGGTCGCGGCGACCTGGACGGCGAGACGCTCACGCGCTGCGGTGCTCTCGTCTCCGGTCGCGGCCTTGCCGCACCAGGTCCACGCTCCGCACCACAGAGCCACCGACACCACGACTGCCGCCGCCGCGGTGGCGACCGCCGCGTTGTGCAGGCCGACAGCCGCGTACGCCACGCACACCACTGCAACTCCACACCGGCCGCTTCCCTCAGCGGACGGGAGGTCAGCAGGATCGACACCTTCAGCGTTCATCTGCTGGCGTGTGTGCTCGACGACGATCTGTCCCAGCTTCTCCGATGCACTCAGTGCTCGGTAGACGTTCCCACTTCGCAGGTCCGCCAGCACCGGGTCGAGGCGCTGGCGCTCGGCAGCCAGCACCTCCCTGCTGGCTGCGCTTGCTTTCACGCGGTAGTCCTCAACGTCGAAGCCGCCTGACACCAGGACGTCGTTGCCGACCTCGGTTCCGAGCTGCCGCGCGAGGTCACCAGCGCCGTATGCGAGAGCGTCCACGATCTCGACGTCAGTCGGTCCGGGCTTTGCTGAAGGCTCCGCGGCGGCGTGCGACGGGCTCATGCCGACCAGGCCTCCGGTGAGCAGAGCCACTGTCGCGAGGAGGGAGAGTGCGTGCTTCATTGCAGTCCTTTCGTGTTGCACCGAGACTGGCATACGTATGTGAAACGCACAACTGGAATTCTGTCGTGCGGTCGTGAAGCCGCCGATGCCCGCTCAGGCACGCTCGCGCCGCACCCCGTTCCGGTCGGTACGTCAGGACGCTGGCGAGTCGCACGGCGTGCACTGACGCTGCCGAAGGTGCTTCGGTAACCCGAGCGGTGGCCGATGAGCCGTGGTCTGAAGGTTGCATCGACCGAGCCGGTCGGCGGACTCTCTCAACGCGATACTCCGCGCGTTCCTTCGACGCGTTCGGGCCGCAGGGCCCGACTTTGCACGGGGAGTGCTCGAAGCGTCCGTTTTGGTGTTCGATTCGAGCTCGATCCGACCAGTGATCGAGAGGAATATCACCTGACCGCCGTCATCGGGTACACCCGAGTCTCCACAGAAGAACAGGGTCGCTCCGGCCTCGGGCTGGAAGCACAGCACCACGTCATCGCGTCGCACGCCGTCAGCAAGGGCTGGGAGGTGATCTGGTTGACCGACGAGGGCATGTCCGCGCGGTCTCTCGCTCGGCCCGCGCTGCAGGAAGCGCTCGCGATGCTGCGCGACGGGCACGCCGGCGCTCTCGTAGTGTCCAAGCTCGACCGTCTGAGCCGGTCGGTGCAGGAGTTCGCCGGGCTGCTGGCCCTGGCGCGGAAGCAACGCTGGGCGGTCAACGCACTCGACGTCGGCGTGGACACCACCACCAGCGGCGGCGAGCTGGTCGCCAACGTCATGGCGTCGGTCGCGCAGTGGGAGCGGCGCGTCATCGGCGAGCGCACCTCGCTCGCGTTGCAGGCGGCGCAGGCGCGAGGTGTGCGGGTCGGCCGTCCTCGGTCGCTGAGCAAGGAGTCCGAGCAGTGCGTGTTCGAGCTGCGCGCCCTGGGCCTCTCGGTAGCCCGGGTCGCGGCGCAGCTGAATGAGGAAGCGGTACCCACCGCGCGCGGCGGCAAGGCGTGGCACGCCACGACTGTTTCCCGCATCCTCAAGCGCACGGCGGAGGTCCGCTGATGGCGCACGTAAGAGAGGTAGAGCGTAAGACCGGCCGAGCGTACGAAGTCCGCTGGCGCGACGGCGGCAAGTTCCGACAGCGGTCGTTCACGGTCAAGCGCGATGCCGATCGATTCGCCCTGACCGTGGAGAACCAGAAGGCACACGGGCAGACGACCGAGCCACTGGCGGGGCGCAGCAAGGGCTTCGAGGAGATGGTGCAGGCGTCCCTCGCCGCGTCCCGCGCAAAGCTGAAGCCGAGCACGTACGCCGGGTACGTGCAGCTGTACGAGGCCCGCGTGCTGCCGACGTTTGGCAAGCGGCGTATCTCGACCATCACTTCGGAAGAGGTGGAGGTCTGGGTGGCGGACCTCATCGCATCCGGCCGTGCTTCCTCCACGGTGCGGAACCACTTCATCGCCTTGAACAAGGTGTTCCGGTACGCGCTGCGGCACCGGCTGATCGCCCACAACCCGTGCGACGCCGTGGACATCCCCCGTGCCACCAACGCGGAAGGGTTCGCACCGGTGTTCCTCTCCGCCGCGCAGGTGGAGCAGGTTGCCAAGGAGCTGGACGAGTACGAGCCGTACGGCCTACTGATCCGCTTCGCCGCGGGCACCGGCCTACGCGCCGCCGAGCTGCAATGGCTGCGCATTCGGGACGTCAACCTCGCGGCCGGACACGTGGAAGTCCGGCAGTTCATCCGGCGTGTAAACGGCGAGTGGCAGGTCGGCACCCCGAAGAGCGCCCGCTCCACCCGAAACGTGCCGCTGCTCTCGCGCTCACTCATCGCTGACCTTCGCGAGTACCTGCTGTCGCACCCGCACAGCGGCGACCCCGACGCGCTCTTCTGGCCAGCCCGCAGCAACGGCTCTCGCCGGCTCGACTGGTCCCGCAACATCGACTGCGGGGAGTGCGCGCCTACTACCTGGTGCCAGCCGCCCAGCGAGCGGGCGCGGTGCAGCACATGCGCTTCCACGACCTGCGCCACACGTACGCCTCACTGATGCTCGCCGCGGGCTTCAGGCCGTACGAGGTGAGTCGCTGGATGGGACATGCCTCGGTGTCCACGACCGACACCATCTACGGGCACCTGTACCCGACCGACTACGACGATCAGATCGCTCGGTTCGAGGCCTTCGTGGCCGAGCCAGCGAGACGACGCGCCGAATAGATCGCGAATAGTTGACAGCGCAAAATTTATAGGTCAGCATGGACCCATGCTCGACGATCTGATCTCGCAGCAGGACGCGGAAGCGATCCTCGCACCCCACCTGGACGCACTGCGCGGCTTCCTGGAGGGAGGTTGGGCGGACTGGCATGACATGGTCGCCAAGTCCCCGAAGCTCGCTACCTCGCGCGCCACGACGAGGGCGAACATCGTGTACGACACGATCACTGCACGAGCTGAGGAGTACTTCGACGCTCAGGGGATCCCCGCAGTCAGGAAAGGCCAGATACTCACCGTCTCGTTCGACGATGGCCGACTGATCATGCGGTTCAAGAAGTTCAGGAGCCGGAAGCTCAGCACCTCGGGGATACCGACCCAGCAGCGGCTCGAGTTCGAGTTCCAGCAGGTCGTCCTTGACGGAACCGCTGCGACGTACGTCGTCGCGGGGTACCTGCCGGACGAGCTCGGACTGGACCTCGATGTCCTTGCGATCGCTTGCCCCTTCGATGGGCGGGTAATCTGGCAGATCGATCTCACGGGTCAGGGCCTCGCCCCTGTTCTCCCGGTGCCTGTCGACTCGCCCCAGGGGCCGCCGGTACGAAGCACGCGTCCCGCGGAGCGGGAAGAAGCCGAAGGATAAGCAACATGAATCCGCAGATGCTAACTCTTCTGCGCGAATCACGAGGGTACAGCGGCGCGCAGCTCGCGAAACTGGCGGGCATACCGCAACCGACTTTGTCCAAAGCCGAGAACGGCTTGGCTACTTTGGATGCCGCACGTCTGCAAAAGGTTGCGGATGTGCTGGATTACCCCGTCGACGCGTTTTCTTGGACTGATCCCGTTTACGGCTTTGGTAGTGCAGCTTTCTATCATCGGAAGCAGCAAAGCCTTCCGCAAACAGTCCTCCGCAAGATTCAGGCTCAGGTTAACCTCACGCGGATGCGACTAGATAAGCTATTGCGTTCGATCGAGATTGACACCCAGTACAGTCTCCCGGTTCTGGCAATTGAAGACTTTGGTTCGCCCGCCGAAGTTGCTCGTGGTGTCAGAGCCAACTGGCGGATGCCCATGGGGCCAGTGCGAGATATGGCGGCGACCCTGGAATTGGCAGGCATCATCGTCGTGCGCAGCAATCTTGAATCACCCAAGATTGCCGCCATCAGCCTCGACAACGTTGGCACGTATCCGGCGCTCATAATTTTGAATTCGGGCATGTCGGCAGATCGAGAGCGTTTCACCTTGGCTCACGAGCTCGGTCACTTGGTCATGCATTCGGTTCTGGTCACGTCGGACGAAGCCGAACGCGAGGCAGACGAGTTCGCAGCTGAGTTCTTGATGCCAGCTGCAGAGATCCGCACGCAGCTGAAAGGTATGACGCTTGCCCGTGCCGCTCAGCTCAAGGTGGTGTGGCGGGTTGCTATGAGTGCCCTTATCCGACGCGCCCGTGATCTCGGGTTGATCGATGCAACGCGGTATAAGAGCCTGATTGTCTCGATGTCTCAAAAAGGCTGGCGGAAGGCTGAGCCGGTGGAAGTTCAGCCCGACCATCCCACAGTCGTTTCGTCATTGATCGACGTCCATCTCCGGGATCATGGCTACTCGTTCCATGAGCTCGCTCAGGTCGTTGCTCTGAACCCCAGCGAATTTGGTTCCAGGTTCGAGGTCGAAGCACCCGAATCGAGAAAATCGAGCGGCGGCCATCTGCGGGCGCTCAAGTGAGGACATGATGGCAATTCCGTTCGTTATTCCGTCCAGGACGTTCAAGAGTCGTACCGCTGCTAAGAATTTCGTTCGTGACGAGATTCTTCATGTGTACCCGCTGCGCGAACGAATTCCGGCGGGAACGCATGATCAGATCCTCCGCGAGATCCTGGAGCTTCACTCCGATGCGGACGAGAAGATCGGTGAGGGGATCGATCACTTCTATGTTCAGGAGACCTGGCGCCTGCCGGGCAAGGAGACGGTTGGCCGGAAACAGCGTGCCATCATCGTGGTTCGTACTGACGGATCGGAGAGGGATTGGAGCTATCACCACGTCATTGATAGCCCGACGGAGGCCGCAAATGTAAAGAGTGCTCTTGCCTTCGCGATCGACGACGCTCGCGTCCGACGACGCGACGAGGACTTCGCATCTGGTAGCGAACCTGTCTACTGCGCGCTGAGTGGCGAGCTGATCGAGCAGAAGCATCAAGCTGACACGCGGCACCTCAGCCCGACCTGGACGGAGCTGACCGAGGGATTCGCTGCTGAGCACGGTGGTTGGGGAGCAATCAGCACGCACAGCGGCAACGGCTACGTGTTCGTCGGGCGGGACGTCGAGGATGAGCAGCTCCGCAACGAGTGGCTCGCGTACTACGAGCAGCACGCCAATCCGGTGTACGTGAAAAATGAGCAGCCCACCCGCGTGTGACTGCCGGCGGAGAGTGGTTCCGGAGGGGTTGGGCCTGAGCGTCCGTTGCCCGGACGGGCCTACTTCCCAGTAGCCACAAGGGAGGGGATGACGGGAATCGAACCCGCGTGGCCAGTTTGGAAGACTGGGGCTCTACCATTGAGCTACATCCCCGCGCCTGCGCACCAGGCGCAGCCCGACCATCGTAGCGGACGAACGAGCACCGACATGCCACCACGCGACGTGCCGTCCCGGGTCGTGCTCCCACCGTCCGAGGCCGACACCCGGCGGATCAAGCGGTCGCGGGTCCTGTCGTACGTGCTGGTGGTGCTCGCCGCGGTGGCGTTCTCGCTGCGCCCGGAGCTCTTCGGGGATCCCCAGGGCCAGCCTGAGCACGCGCTCCTGCACGTCGGGCGGATCGTGGTCGGGATCGTGCTCGGGGTGGCCGCCCTCGCCGTGCAGGTCGTCGTCGGCGTGCAGTGGCGGAGCGGTCTGCGGCGTCGCGCGGAGGACGACACCGGGGACGCCGGAGAACCTCCCGGGAACCGAGCACCGGGGGACCGCTAGACTCATCGGCGTCGCATGCGCCCTTCGGCGTGCGCGGACACCCCTGGCCCAGTCAAACGGGGCGTAGCTCAGCTTGGTAGAGCGCCCGCTTTGGGAGCGGGAGGTCGCAGGTTCAAATCCTGTCGCCCCGACCAGGACCACACGAACGTCAACCAACAGGAGAACATCCCTTGGCCACCAGCACCGTCGACAAGGTGAGCGACACCCGCGTCAAGCTCACCGTGAACGTGACGCCGGAAGATCTCAAGCCGAGCATCGACCACGCGTACAAGCACATCGCCGAGCAGATCAACATCCCCGGCTTCCGCAAGGGCAAGGTCCCGCCGGCGATCGTCGACCAGCGTGTCGGCCGCGGCGAGGTCCTGAACCACGCCGTCGGCGACGCGATCGACAACTTCTACCGCCAGGCGGTGGAGGAGCAGGAGCTGCGCATCCTCGGCCGCGCCGAGGCCGACGTCGCCGAGCTCCCGAACGTCAAGGACTTCACGGGCGACCTCGTCCTCACCTTCGAGGTGGACGTGCGTCCGGAGTTCGACCTGCCGGAGTACGACAAGTACGAGCTCACGGTCGACGCCGTCGAGGTCTCCGACGAGGAGATCGAGGAGGAGCTCCAGAACCTCCGCACCCGCTTCGGCACGCTCGTGACGGTCGACCGTCCGGCGACCACGGGTGACTTCGCGCAGATCGACCTCACCGCCACCATCGGCGACGAGGAAGTCGACTCGGCCACCGGCGTCTCCTACGAGATCGGCTCGGGCGACCTGCTCGAGGGCATCGACGAGGCGCTCGAGTCCCTCACCGCCGGCGAGTCCACCACCTTCGAGTCGAAGCTCGTCGGCGGCGACCGCGAGGGCGAGACCGCCCAGATCGCCGTGACCGTCACCGCCGTCAAGGAGCGCGAGCTCCCCGAGGCCGACGACGAGTTCGCGCAGATCGCGAGCCAGTTCGACACGATCGACGAGCTCAAGGCGGACCTCAAGGAGCAGATCGCGAAGTCCAAGACCTTCGGTCAGGGCGCCGCGGCCCGCGACAAGCTCGTCGAGAAGCTCATCGAGGACGTCAACATCCCGATCTCCGAGAAGCTCATCGAGGACGAGGTGCACCGTCACCTCGAGCAGGAGAACCGCCTCGAGGACGACGAGCACCGCAAGGAGGTCTCCGAGTCCAGCGAGAAGGCCTTCCGCTCGCAGATCCTCCTCGACTCGATCGCCGAGAAGGAGGAGATCCAGGTCTCGCAGGAGGAACTCACGCAGTACCTCATCCAGGCCGCCGCGCAGTACGGCATGGAGCCGGGCGAGTTCATCAAGGTCATCGACCAGAACGGCCAGATCCCCGGCATGGTCGGCGAGGTGGCCCGCTCGAAGGCTGTCGCGACCGTCCTCTCCAAGGTGACCGTCAAGGACACCAACGGTGACGACGTCGACCTCTCCGCCTTCACGGCGGGCGTCGCGCAGACCCCCGCGGAGGACGCGGAGTAGTCGCGACCACCTCTCGGACTGGAGGCGCGGTGCCAGCTGGCACCGCGCCTCCAGTCCGTTTGTGGGCCACCTGCATTGCCGACAGCGAACAGGCGCGAAGTGGTGCGTTGCAACCGATAAGTTCGACAACAAGCGACAACTGAACGGGAGCTTTTCCATGGCCGAAGCAACACTGAACCCCAGTGTTTTTGACCGCCTTCTGAGAGACCGGATCGTGTGGCTCGGCTCCGAGGTCCGCGACGACAACTCGAACGAGATCGCAGCCAAGCTGCTGATGCTCGCCGCCGAGGACCCTGAGAAGGACATCTACCTCTACATCAACTCGCCCGGTGGCTCGATCACGGCCGGCATGGCGATCTACGACACGATGCAGTTCGTGCCGAACGACATCGTCACGGTGGGCATCGGCCTCGCCGCGTCGATGGGGCAGTTCCTGCTCTCGTCCGGCACGCCGGGCAAGCGCTACATCACGCCGAACGCCCGCGTGCTCCTGCACCAGCCGTCCGGTGGCTTCGGCGGCACCGCGGCCGACATCCAGACGCAGGCGAAGGTCATCCTCGACATGAAGCAGCGGATGGCGGAGCTCACGGCGGAGCAGACCGGCAAGTCGGTCGAGCAGATCCTCAAGGACAACGACCGCGACAACTGGTTCACGGCGCAGGAAGCCCTCGAGTACGGCTTCGTCGACCACCTCCGCGCGTCCTCCAACGAGGTCATCGGCGGCGGCGGCACCGTCGGCGACGGCGAAGCACCCACCGCAGCGGCCGAGCCCGACGCCCAGTCCTGACCCGACCCACCGAAGAAAAGGAAACGAGAATGCATCTCCCCATGCTCGGTGGCGCGCAGAACGTCCCGGCCCCCACTGATCGGTACATCCTGCCGAGCTTCGAAGAGCGCACGGCCTACGGCTACAAGCGCCAGGACCCGTACGCGAAGCTCTTCGAGGACCGCATCGTGTTCCTCGGCGTGCAGGTCGACGACGCGTCGGCGGACGACGTCATGGCCCAGCTGCTCGTGCTCGAGTCGATGGACCCGGACCGCGACATCGTGATGTACATCAACTCGCCCGGTGGCTCGTTCACCGCGATGACGGCGATCTACGACACGATGCAGTACATCCGCCCGCAGATCCAGACGGTCTGCCTCGGGCAGGCCGCTTCGGCCGCGTCGGTGCTCCTCGCCGCCGGGACCCCCGGCAAGCGTCTGGCGCTGCCGAACGCCCGCGTGCTCATCCACCAGCCGGCGACCCAGCAGGGCGGCGGCCAGGCGTCGGACATCGAGATCCAGGCGGCGGAGATCCTCCGCATGCGCACCTGGCTCGAGGAGACCCTGTCGAAGCACTCGAACCGCACGCCGGAGCAGGTCAACAACGACATCGAGCGCGACAAGATCATGTCGGCGGAGGAAGCCCTCGAGTACGGCCTGATCGACCAGGTCCTCACGAGCCGCAAGAACCTGCCGGCGCTCGTCAAGTAAGACCGACGACCCGCACGACGACGGCCCCGCACCGATCGGTGCGGGGCCTTCGTCGTGCGTGCAGCGTGCTGCGTGCGCCGTGTGCCGCGGGGTGCTGGGTCAGTCCTCGTCGTCGGCCTCGGGTGCCGGGCGGCGTCGGAGGAGCAGCAGGACGGCGACGACCACGCCGGCGAGCACGACGCCGCCGGCGCCGATCCAGAGCGCGTCGGACGAGGCGGAGCCGCCACCGCCGGCCGCGGTGCCCGTGGTGTCCGCCCCCGCTCCGGCTCCGGTGCTCGCGCCGTCGTCGGCGGTGGCGCAGACCGGGGGCTTCGACGCGCCCGTCGCGGGCGTGAACCCGGCGGGGGCGTTCCAGGTGAACGTGTACTCGTCGGACACGGTGTGGCCGTCGGCGGAGACGATCTGCCACTCGACGGTGTACTTGCCCGAGTCGCCGAGCGCGGCCTTCGTGGTCATCGAGGGTCCGTCGACGTCGAGGCAGCCGTCCTCGTAGTACTTCCCGTCGGGGCCGACGATGCGGTACGCGAACCCGGCGTTCGAGCCGCCGATGTCGAGCAGCTTGTCGTTCGTGGTGATCTCGAACGCCTTCGGCAGGGACGTCAGCGTGCCGTCGACCTTCGGGGTCGAGGCGACCATGTAGTTGTGCGCACTGGCGGGCCCGGCGAGCCCGAGGACGGCGCCGCCCGCGATGGCGACGGCCGCGGCGGTGCCGGCCACGAGCCTCCGGACCCGCGACGTCACTTGGTGCTGCTCCGGCGACGCGAGTTCGCGACGGCGACGACCAGGGCGACGGCACCGAGCACCAGGCCGCCGAGCCCGAGGAAGCGACCGACCAGGTCGGGGTCGGCGGGCGTGCTCGTGTTCGAGCCCGCCGCCTCGGCCGTGGGGGTGGCCGCGATCGGGTCGCCGTCGTCGTCCGTGGCCTCGGCCGCGGTCAGCGTGATCGAGGGCGCGGGATGGGCGGGCTCGGCCTCGCCGGGCTGCTGCTCCTGGTTCCACTCGACCGACCCCTTCTCGCAGGTCTGCAGCACCGGGAACTCGACGAGGTCGCCTGCCTTGCCGTCCGGCAGCGAGAACGACAGCGAGAAGGTGTCGCGCTCGTCCGCGGGGAGCGGGGTCTTCGCGGTGTAGGTGATGCTCGTCACGCGCTCGCCGGCGTCCGCGGCGGACTCGTCGTCGGCGGAGGCCGAGGGGCTCGTGTAGGGCTCGGTCGCCTTCGTGATCGTCCAGTTCGGGTTCACGGTCGGCGTGACCTCGATGATCGACTTCGGGACCTGGAACGCGATCTTCGTCGTGGGGGAGCCGTCGCAGCCGTGCGGCAGCGAGAACGTCGCGGTCGTGTACGAGTTCGCCGCGGTGGAGGTGGCGGTGGCCGACACGTGGGCGCTGGCCGCGGCGGCGGTCCCGAGGACGATGGCAGCGGTGACGCCGAGGGTCGCGGTGCCGACGACGGCGAGACGCTTGGGCATGGGGATCCTTCCGGAGGTTCTACAACTTGTAGAGCAGACGTGGACACGGTAGCAGGATCGAACGCCCTGGGCGAACGCGCCGGGGGAAACCGGCTCGGCGTCACGGTCGGTGTCGGCGGTTGCGATTAGGCTCGTCCACAGTCGGGCAGGTCATCGGCCTGCGACGGAACCAGGGAGGGCACCGACATGGCACGCATCGGAGAGAGCGCTGACCTGCTCAAGTGCTCCTTCTGCGGCAAGAGCCAGAAGCAGGTCCAGCAGCTCATCGCCGGTCCCGGCGTGTACATCTGCGACGAGTGCGTCGAGCTGTGCAACGAGATCATCGAGGAGCGCCTGGCCGAAGCCGGCGAGGACACCGCGAGCGGCGAGTTCGACCTGCCGAAGCCGCGCGAGATCTTCGACTTCCTGCAGGAGTACGTCATCGGGCAGGACCCGGCGAAGCGTTCCCTGGCCGTGGCCGTCTACAACCACTACAAGCGCATCCGGGCACAGGGGCAGATCACCGCTGCCGAGGACCGCGACGACGTCGAGATCGCGAAGTCGAACATCCTGCTCATCGGCCCGACCGGCTGCGGCAAGACCTACCTCGCGCAGACGCTCGCGAAGCGCCTGAACGTACCGTTCGCCGTCGCGGACGCCACCGCCCTGACCGAGGCCGGCTACGTCGGCGAGGACGTCGAGAACATCCTCCTCAAGCTCATCCAGGCGGCCGACTACGACGTGAAGCGCGCCGAGACCGGGATCATCTACATCGACGAGGTCGACAAGATCGCGCGGAAGGCCGAGAACCCCTCGATCACGCGCGACGTCTCGGGCGAGGGCGTGCAGCAGGCCCTGCTCAAGATCCTCGAGGGCACGGTCGCCTCGGTGCCGCCGCAGGGTGGCCGGAAGCACCCGCACCAGGAGTTCATCCAGATCGACACGACGAACGTGCTGTTCATCGTGGCCGGGGCGTTCGCAGGGCTCGAGGACATCGTGTCGTCGCGCGTCGGCAAGCGCGGGATCGGCTTCGGTGCCCCGCTGCACAGCCCGCTCGACCAGCAGGACCTCTACGCCGACGTCCTGCCGGAGGACCTGCACAAGTTCGGGCTCATCCCGGAGTTCATCGGCCGCCTGCCCGTCGTGACCACGGTGTCGCAGCTCGACCAGTCCGCGCTGATGCAGATCCTCACCGAGCCGAAGAACGCGCTCGTGAAGCAGTACCAGCGGATGTTCCAGATCGACGGCGTCGAGCTCGAGTTCGACCGTGGTGCGCTCGAGGCGATCGCCGACCTCGCCGTGCTGCGACAGACGGGGGCCCGCGGGCTCCGGGCGATCCTCGAAGAGGTCCTCGGTCCCGTGATGTTCGACGTCCCCTCGGACGACGACGTCGCCCGCGTGGTGATCACCCGCGAGTCCGTGCTCGAGAACGCCGCGCCGACGATCGTGCCGCGGCCCCGGGCGAAGCGCGTGGAGAAGTCGGCGTAGATCGCCGTGCCCTTCGTCGTGCGGGTGGGGCACGCCTGCGCGGCCGGCCCGCGCCTCGGTGGCGCGCATCGAACCGCGTTTCCGACGTCGAACCACCCAACGGGGTCGGTTCGACGTCGGAACCGTGGTTCGACCCCGTGCCGAGCGGGCCGCGGGCCGCGGGCCGCGGGCCGCGGCCCGCTCGGCCCCTACTCCAGCCCGCGGCGGCGCAGCAGCGGCCCGACCTCGGCGTCGCGCCCGCGGAAGTCGCGGTACGCCTCGAGCGGGTCCTTCGCCCCGCCGACGCCGAGCAACCGCTCCGCGAAGCGTGCCCCGGCCGACCGGTCGAGCCCACCGTTCTCCCGGAACCACTCCACCGTGTCGGCGTCGAGCACCTCGGACCAGATGTACCCGTAGTAGCCGGCGTCGTACCCGCCCGAGAACGTGTGCGCGAAGTACGTCGAGGAGTACCGCGGCGGGACGGCCTCGACCGCGATCCCGGCGTCCTGCAACGCCTGCCGCTCGAACGCCTCGACATCGGTGACCTCCGCGGCCGCGGCGGCGGACAGTCGGTGCCACGCCTGGTCGAGCAGCGCGGCGGCGAGGTACTCGGTGGTGGCGAACCCCTCGTTGAACCCGGCCGAGTCGCTCAGCCCGAGCACGAGCTCCGGCGGCAGTGGCTCGCCGGTCTCGTGGTGCTTCGCGTAGTTCGCCAGCACGGACGGCCACGAGACCCACATCTCGTTCACCTGTGACGGGAACTCCACGAAGTCCCGCTCGACGTTCGTGCCGGAGAACCGCGGGTACGTCGTGCGGGCGATGAGGCCGTGCAGGGCGTGCCCGAACTCGTGGAAGAGCGTCTCGACCTCATCCTGGATGAGGAGCGTCGGCGATCCCGCCGCGGGCTTCGCCACGTTGAGGTTGTTCACGACGACGGGCAGCGTGCCGAGCAGGTGCGACTGCTCGACGACGGGGTTCATCCACGCACCGCCGCGCTTGCCGTCGCGCGTGTAGAGGTCGAGCAGGTAGAGGCCGACCTGCTCCCCGCCCGCACCGGTGACCTCGAAGACCCGGACCTCGTCGTTGTAGCCGTGCAGGTGCGGGCGTTCGGTGAAGGTGAGGCCGTACAGCTCGCCGGCGGCGTGGAAGACCCCGTCGCGCAGCACCCGGTCGGCCTCGAAGTACGGCCGCAGCGCGGAGCTGTCCGCGGCGAACTGCTCGCCGCGGAGGAGCTCGGTCGCGTAGGCCCAGTCCCAGGCCTCGACGTCGAAGCCGACGGTGCGGGAACGCACGGCGCGCTCGTCGTCGGCGTTCGCCGCCGCTGCCGGGACGAGCGAGGAGAGCAGCCCGTCGACGGCCTCCGGGGTCTTCGCGGTCTCGTCGGCGGTGACCACGGCGGCGTGGTTCGGGAACCCGAGGAGCTCGGCGCGCTCGGCCCGGAGCCGCACGATGCGGAGCAGGACCTCGCGGTTGTCGTGCGCGTTCCCGCGGCGGCCGCGCGAGAGCGAGGCACGCATGATCCGCTCGCGCAGACCGCGGTCCGCGAGGGACGCGAGCCACGGGTGCCCGGTGTAGAGCGGCAACGTGATGAGCCACCCTTCGAGCCCACGGTCCGCGGCGGCCCCGGCGGCGGCGGACTTCGCGCCGTCGTCGAGCCCCTCGAGCTCGTGTTCGTCGGTGACGTGCACGGCGAGGTCGTTCGTGTCCTCGAGCAGGTTCCGCTCGAACGTGGTGGTGAGGGTGGAGAGCTCCTGGTTGATCGCGGTCAGGCGCTCCTTGCCGGCGTCGTCGAGGCCGGCGCCGGCCAGGGTCATCTCGGTGAGCGTCCGCTCGACCAGGCGGCGGTCCTCGTCGCTGAGGTCCGTCCGCTCGCCGAGCGAGTCGTGCACGGCCCGGACCCGGGCGTACAGGCGGCTGTCGAGGGTGATCGCGTCGCGGTGCGCGGCGAGCAGCGGGGAGACCTCGGCCTCGAGGTCGTGCAGCTCGGGCGTCGAGTCCGCCGACGACAGCGTGAAGAACACGTGGCTGACGCGCGCGAGTCGCTGCCCGCTGCGCTCGAGCGCGACGAGGGTGTTCTCGAAGGTCGGTGCCTCGGTGGAGGCGGCGATCGCCTCGACCTCGGCGCGCTGCTCGGCGAGCCCGGCGTCGAACGCGGGCCGGTAGTGCTCGAGCCGCACGTCGCGGAACGACGGGAGGGCGTAGGGGAGGGTGCTCGGTTCGTCGAACGGGGTTGCCATCCCACCACCCTACGGACGGGAGGTCCGTGGCGGCCCCGCCCCGCGCCTCCCGTCCGCTCTGAGCGTGCGTTCCTTCCCATCGCGACCGGACTGGAAGGCAGGAGCGGGCGTACCTGGTCGGAAGCAAGGACCGGGAACGCCCGAGACGACCTGGCACGCGCGGAACGGTCCGGGGGAGGACCCTCAGCGCGTGGCGGCGTCGATCAGGGTCTCGGCCGCACGACGCGCGTGCGCGGCCGGCACCGTCGTCCCGGCGATCGCGGCGGTCGTCTGCGCACCCTCGGCGAGGAGCGCGAGCTGCGCCGCGAGCTCCTCGGCCCGCGCCGTGTCGCCGACGGCGTCCGCGGCGAGCTCCTGGACGAACCGCTGGAACGAGTCCTTGTGCTCGCGGGCGATCTCGGCGACCGCGGGGGAGGTGGCCCCGAGCTCACCGAAGGCGTTGATGAACCCGCAGCCGCGGAAGGTGTCGTCGCCGAACCACGACTCGAGGAAGTCGTACATCGCGAGGAGCTTGTCCCGCGGGCTCGTGGCGGCGTCCACCGCCCCGTGCACGCCCTGTTCCCAGATGTCGTGCCGGCTGGCGAGCACCGCGGCGATGAGCTGTTCCTTGCCGGGGAACGCCGCGTACAGCTTCTTGAGCGAGATCCCGGCGCCGGTCCTGATCTCGTCCATGCCGACGGACTGGATGCCGCGGGCGTAGAAGAGCCGGTCGGCGACGTCGACGATGTGGGCGCGGACGTCGGGATCGACGGTGCCGCTCTGGAGCGTGCTGGTTGCCATGGACGTACCCCGTTCGCTGCGTGTTCACCGTTCCCGGCTTGCACGGGGAACGAACGTTCTCTAGTGTAGGCGACATCGACGGAGAACGTCCGTTCTCCGCGAGGTTCAGGGAAGGAACGACCATGGGTGCCATCACCGTCGGAACCGAGAACAGCGTCGACATCGAACTGCACTACGAGGACAAGGGGACCGGTCAGCCGATCGTGCTGATCCACGGCTTCCCGCTCGACGGCAACTCGTGGGAGGGGCAGGTCCCGCCGCTCCTCGAGGCCGGCTACCGCGTGATCACGTACGACCGCCGTGGGTTCGGGCAGTCGTCGCAGCCGTCCACCGGGTACGACTACGACACCTTCGCCGACGACCTGCACACCGTGCTCGAGACCCTCGACCTGCACGACGTGATCCTGGTCGGCTTCTCGATGGGCACCGGCGAGATCGCCCGCTACATCGGCCGCCACGGCGAGGACCGCATCGCCAAGGTCGCGTTCCTGGCCTCGCTCGAGCCGTTCCTCGCGATCACCGACGACAACCCCGACGGCGCCGGCCCGATGTCGTTCTTCGAGGGCATCGCCGCCGACGTGGCGAAGGACCGGTACGCGTACTTCACGAACTTCTACCAGGACTTCTTCAACCTGTCGGAGAACCTCGGCTCCCGCATCTCCGAGGAGGCCGTCCGGAACGCCTGGAACGTCGCTGCCGGCTCCGGCTCGATCGCGTCCGCTGCGGCTCCGCTGACCTGGCCGACCGACTTCCGTCAGGACATCCCGAAGGTCACCGTCCCGGCGCTCATCGTGCACGGCACGGCGGACAACATCCTGCCGATCGACGCCACGGGACGCCGCTTCACGAAGACGCTGCCGGCGGCGGAGTACGTCGAGATCGAGGGTGCCCCGCACGGGCTGCTCACCACGCACACCGCCGAGGTGAACGAGGTCCTGCTCGGCTGGCTCGCGAAGTAGCGCGGCGCTCAGGGTCGGGAACGGCCACATCGTGAGCAGGAATGGTCGGGTTCCCCAACGGGACCCGACCATTTCTGCTCACGAAGCGGCGCGGGCGGCGCGGGCGGCGCGGGCGGCGCGGGCGGCGCGGGCGGCGCGGGCGACGCGACGGACCCCGGCGCTCAGTCCTCCTCGGGGGCGTCGTCCGGGTTCGTGACCTGGGCGCGGCCGGCGTCGTCGAGGTGGATCGAGGTGCCGTCGTCGAGCGCGACCATCGGCTTGCCCTCGAGGAACGTCAGGGTCCAGCCCCACCCCGCCGTGTCGACGGACTCGTCCGCGAGCTCGGCCTCGACCTCGCGCACGGCGACGACCATCGCCTCGGGGAGTTGCCCGGGTGCGTCCGCACCCACGTTCCAGCGTCTGCCCAACTGCATCCGTGCCTCCTGTCCGGTGGTGACGGGCCGGGTCGCGCGACCCGGCCCGTCCGCCGACGCTACGCCTGCTGTTCCGCCAGCTCGATCTCGGTCACCGCGAGCTCAGCGCCCTCGGTGAACGACAGGGCCTCGATGCGGCCGACGGCCGCCAGGTCGACCGCCGCACGCTCGATGAGCGCGCGCGTCTCGGCCGGGGCCGCCACGACGGCTCGCGTCACCGGCGTCTTCTGGGACGCCTTCGCCGCCGTCTTCGCGCCGCGGATCCCGATCAGCGCCTGCCCGACGGCGGCCAGCAGCCCCGTCGGCTCGGCCTGGGTGGGCAGCTCGGCGACGGTCGGCCAGGAGGCGCGGTGCACGCTGGTCTCGTGGGTCCAGGCCCACACTTCCTCCGTCGCGAACGGGAGGAACGGTGCGAGCAGGCGCAGGAGCGCGTCGATCGCGGCGCGGAGCGCGAGGACCGCGCTCGCCTGGGTCTCGTGCGTCGACTCCGTCGCGGTGCCGTACGCACGCTCCTTGACGAGCTCGAGGTAGTCGTCGCAGAAGGTCCAGAAGAAGCGCTCGGTGACCTCGAGTGCGCGGGCGTGGTCGAAGCCGTCGAACGCCGTGGTGGCCTGCTCGATGACCGATCCGAGCTCGGCGAGCATGTCGACGTCCAGCGGCTCGGTGACGCTCGTCGCGCCCTCGGGCAGCGGGAAGCCGTAGACGAACTTCGCCGCGTTGAGGACCTTGATCGCCAGACGACGGCCGACCTTGATCTGCTTCGGGTTCTGCGGGTCGAACGCCGCGTCGGTGCCGAGCTTCGACGAGGCCGCCCAGTAGCGGACCGCGTCGGCGCCGTGCTGCTCGAGGATCGACAGCGGCGTGACGACGTTGCCCTTCGACTTCGACATCTTCTTGCGGTCCGGGTCCACGATGAACCCGGAGATGCTCGCGTGCTTCCACGGCACGGTGTCGGCCTCGAGCTGGCTGCGGAGCACCGTCGTGAAGAGCCAGGTGCGGATGATGTCCTGCGCCTGCGGGCGGACGTCGTACGGGTACACGAGGTCGTAGAGCGCCGGGTCGGTCTCCCACTTGCCCGCGAGCTGCGGGGTGAGCGACGAGGTGGCCCAGGTGTCCATCACGTCGAGCTCGCCCTGGAATCCGCCGGGGACCCCGCGCTGGGCCTCCGTGTAGCCGGGGGCCGGTTCGGACGCCGGATCGACGGGCAGCTGCGCCTCGGTCGGGACGATCGGCTGGTCGAACACCGGGTTGCCGTCGCCGTCGAGCGGGTACCAGACCGGCAGCGGCACGCCGAAGAAGCGCTGGCGCGAGATGAGCCAGTCGCCGGAGAGGCCACCGACCCAGTTGTCGTAGCGCACGCGCATGAAGTCCGGGTGGAAGGCGATCTCCTCGCCACGCTGCCGGAGCGTCGCCTTGAGCTGCTCGTCCCGCGCGCCGTTCACGATGTACCACTGCCGGGTGGAGACGATCTCGAGCGGCTTGTCGCCCTTCTCGAAGAACTTCACCGGGTGGTTGATGGTCCGCACGTCGCCGACCAGCTCGCCGGACTCGGTGAGGGCGTCCACGACGACCTTCTTGGCCGAGAACACGGTCTTGCCGGCCATCTCGGCGTAGAGCGCCTTGCCGCCCTCGGACTCGATCCAGGTCGGCTCGTCGGAGCGGACGCGGCCGTCGAAGCCGATGATCGCGCGGTTCGGCAGCTGCAGCTCGCGCCACCACACGACGTCGGTGGTGTCGCCGAAGGTGCAGACCATCGCGATGCCGGCACCCTTGTCCTGCTGCGCGAGGTGGTGGGCGAGCACCGGGACCTCGACGTCGAACAGGGGGGAGCGGACCGTCGTGCCGAAGAGGTCCTGGAACCGTTCGTCGTCCGGGTGCGCGACGAGGGCGACGCACGCCGGCAGGAGCTCGGGGCGGGTGGTCTGGATGACGACGTCGCCCGTGCCGTCCGTCTTGTGGAAGGCGATGCCGTGGTACGCGCCGGGCATCTCCTTGTCCTCGAGCTCGGCCTGGGCCACCGCGGTGCGGAACGTGACGTCCCAGAGGGTCGGGGCGTCGGCCTGGTAGGCCTCACCACGCTCGAGGTTGCGGAGGAACGCACGCTGGGCGCTCGCCCGCGACGTGTCGTCGATCGTCCGGTACGACTGGGTCCAGTCGACGGACAGGCCGAGCGTGCGGAAGAGGTGTTCGAACTGCTGCTCGTCCTGCACGGTCAGCCGCTCGCACAGCTCGATGAAGTTGCGGCGGGACACCGGGATCTGGTCGGCGGCCTTGCTCGACTTGTTGTCCCCGCCCTCGAACGGCGGCACGAACGCCGGGTCGTAGGGGAGCTGGGGGTCGCAGCGGACCCCGTAGTAGTTCTGCACGCGGCGCTCGGTGGGGAGGCCGTTGTCGTCCCAGCCCATCGGGTAGAAGACGTGCTTGCCGCGCATGCGCTCGTACCGGGCCTTGAGGTCGGTGTGCGTGTACGAGAACACATGCCCGATGTGCAGTGATCCCGAGGCGGTCGGCGGCGGGGTGTCGATCGAGTAGACGCTGCCGCGGTCACCGGCGGCGTCGCGGTCGAAGCGGTAGGTGCCGTCCTGCTCCCACACGGGTCCCCAGACGTCTTCGAGCCCGTCCACCGTGGGCTTGTCGGGCATGGGCTTCGTCATGGCGGGGCCTTTCGATCGCTGTGTGCGGCACCGAGTCCGTGATGAGGTGCCTGAGTGTGCGCGCGTGCTGCACGGTCCGTCCAGGGTACCCGGTGCCGCACGGCCGTCGGCGTTCACCGTGCGCGGACGCAACCGGTTGCGTCGCATCTGGAATGTCGTCGGAGCGCTCCACCTGGTAGGCTGTCGGAGTTTGTCCGGCGGGCGGCCCCTGCGCTCGCGTGCTGCAGTGTCGCCGTCCGCCGGACGCCCGAAGGCAAGACGCAGCACTACCGGAGGAACGAATTGGCACCGAACGACACCCGACCGCACGGCGACCGGCCGTTGCGCACCAAGGCCCAGGCCAAGCGTGCGCGCCGCAGGCTCACCGAGGACGACGTCACCGTCGTCGAGGAGTCGCTGCTCAAGCGCGCCGTCGCCGCCGCAGCGCTCGGCAACGCGATGGAGTGGTTCGACTTCGGCATCTTCGCGTACCTCACCGTGACGATCTCGCAGGTGTTCCTGCCGCAGGGTGACGCCGCGGCCAACATCGTCGCGACGTTCGGCTTCTTCGCGGCGGCGTTCATCGTCCGCCCGATCGGTGGTGCCGTGTTCGGCCCGATCGGCGACAAGATCGGTCGGCAGAAGGTCCTCGCGCTCACGATGATCCTGATGGCCGCCGGCACGCTGATGATCGGCCTCATCCCGTCGTACGACTCGATCGGGTTCTGGGCGCCGATCCTGCTGCTCGTCGCCCGCTTCGTGCAGGGCTTCTCCACCGGCGGCGAGTACGGCGGCGCCGCGACCTTCATCGCCGAGTACTCGCCGGACAAGCGCCGTGGGTTCATGGGCTCGTGGCTCGAGTTCGGCACCCTGGCCGGCTACGTGCTCGGCGCCTCGATCGTCACCGGCCTGCAGTTCGGCCTGTCCGAGGACGCCCTGCTCAGCTGGGGCTGGCGCATCCCGTTCATCGTCGCCGGTCCGCTCGGCCTCATCGGCCTCTACCTGCGGCTCAAGCTGGAGGAGACCCCGGCGTTCCAGAAGCAGCAGGAGCAGGCGGCCGAGCGTGAGTCGCAGAAGACGCCGTTCCTCAGGCTCTTCGCGGAGAACTGGCGCTCGCTCATCATCTGCATCGGGCTCGTCCTCGTCTTCAACGTGACGGACTACATGCTCCTGTCGTACATGCCGACGTACCTCGAGCAGAACCTCGGGCAGAACGCCACCTTCGGCCTGATCCTGATCGTCGTCGTGATGCTGCTCATGATGGTCGTCATCACGTTCGGCGGCCGCCTGTCCGACCGGTTCGGCCGTCGCCCGGTCCTCGCGGCCGGCTGCATCGGCTTCATCCTGCTGTCCTGGCCGGCACTCAAGCTCGTCCAGTCCGGCACCGGACTCGGGGTCTTCGCGGGCCTGCTCATCCTCGGGGTCGTCCTCGTGACCTTCACCTCGACGATGCCGTCCACGCTGCCGGCGCTCTTCCCGACGATCATCCGCTACGGCGCTTTGGCGATCGCGTTCAACGTGTCGGTGTCGCTCTTCGGCGGGACGACCCCGCTCGCGACCGCGGCGCTCATCAACGGCGCGAAGGACGCCGGGTTCGCGTGGGCCGAGGACATCCCGGCGTTCTACCTGATGGCCGCCGCGGTCATCGGGCTCGTCGCGGTGTACTTCACGAAGGAGACCGCGTCCACGCCGCTCATGGGCTCCGGCCCGACGGTCGCCTCGGAGGACGAGGTCGCCGAGGTCATCGCGCACTACAACGACGAGTCGTCGGAGTTCGCGCAGTCCGACTGGGCGAAGGAGTTCGCGACGAGCGAGATCCCGATCATCTCGGGCGACACCCCGTCGTCGGGCTCCGCCGCGAAGGAGCCCGCGGGCTCGTAGCGCGGGCTGCGCACGGCCCGCGGCGCACCTGGTCGGAACGGGCGCGGGGGTCGGCCTGGAGGCGCGGCGCACCTCCGCCAGGCATGTGCCTGGGCCGAGACTCGGCCTCCGCGACGGATCGCGGGGTCGGGCGCGCGAGAAGTGTCGCCCAGCGCGAGACCCGCGCCCGCGCCCGCGCCCGCCGGCCCGCCGCGCGGCGCGCTACGCGGCGCCGCTCGCGAGCCGGTCGGCCGCGTGCAACAGCCGCGCGGTCACGGCGTGCGTCGGCCGGTCGAACACCGCCGCCACGGGCCCGTGTTCCACGACCCGGCCCTCGTGCACGACCAACACGTCGTCGGCCATCCGTCGCACGGCCCGCAGGTCGTGCGACACGAACACCATCGCCACGCCGGTCGTGTCGCGCAGCCCCTCGAGCAGGGTCAGCACCGCGTCCTGGACCGTGGCGTCGAGCGCGGTGACGGGCTCGTCGAGCACGATCACCTCGGGGTCGGTCGCCAGGGCCCGGGCGATCGCGAGCCGCTGCCGCTGCCCGCCGGACAGGGTCAGCGGCGAGCGACGGCGGAGTGCGGGGTCGAGACCGACCTGCTCCAGGGCCGCGTCGACCCGGGGGCCGAGCGCTCCGCGGGCGTGCTTCGCGCTGCCGTCGGACATCGCGTCGACGAGGACCCGCTCGACGCTCCACCGCTCGTCGAACGTCGCGCCGGGGTCCTGCACGACCGCGGCCAACCGGTATCGGTGCGGGCGTCGGGCACGCTCGGGCAGGGGGACCCACGGCGCGCCGTCGAGTGTGACCGTGCCCGCGTCGGGCGTCTCGAGCCCGAGCAGGATCCGTGCGAGTGTCGTCTTGCCGGACCCCGATGCGCCGATGACGCCGAGCACCCGTCCGCGCCCGAGCCCGAACGACACCTCGTCGAGCGCGCGCACCCCGTCGAACGAGCGGGACAGCCCCTCGCCGGCGAGCACGGGGCCCGCACCGTGCGCGCCGCCGGAAACAACGCCGGAGCCGGAGCCGGAGCCGGAGCCGGTGCCGGCGCCGGCGGCGTCCCTCGCACCGTGCGAGGCAGCCCGCACCAAGGCCTGCGTGGCCTCGTGCTGCGGGTCCGCGAAGACCGCGTCCACCGGTCCCTCCTCGACCACCCGTCCCTCGTGCACGACGACCACGCGGTCGGCCCAGCCCGCGACGAGCCCGAGGTCGTGCGTGATCACGAGCAACCCGGCCCCGCGACGCTGCGCGGTGCGGAGCTGCTCCATCACGGTGACCGCGACGCCGGCGTCCAGCGCCGTGGTGGGCTCGTCGGCGACCACCAGGTCCGGCGACCCGACCGTCGCCGCGGCGATGAGCGCCCGCTGCCGCATCCCGCCGGACAGGGTCCCCGCGAGCCGTCCGTCCGTCGCGATCGAGGGGTCGAGGCCGACCGTGCCGAGTGCCGAACGGACCGCCTCCACCCGGTCGGCGGCGGTCAGCTCGGTGTGCAGGCGCAGCGCGTCGGCGACCTCGCGTCCGACGGGCCGGAGCGGGTCGAGGGCACCCAGGGCCTCCTGGCCGACGTAGCCGACGCGGGACCCGCGCACCGTTCGCCAGCGGCGCTCCGAGAACGCTCGGACGTCGAGCCCGGCGACCGTGAGCCGGTCGACCCGGACGGCCGACCCGGGTGCCGAGAGCCCGAGCGCCGCACGGGCGGTGACGGTCTTGCCGGAGCCCGAGGCACCGACGAGCGCCACGCACTCGCCGGCCTCGACGCGGAGCGTGACGTCGTGCACGACGGTCGCCCCGCCGATCGCGACGGTGAGGCCGCGGATGTCGAGGACGCTCATCGGTGTGCTCCCGTTCGTCTGATCGCCCGTCCGAGCACGGTCACGGCGGTCGCGAGCACGACGATCGCGAGGCCGGGGAAGGTGCTCATCCACGGGGCTGTCTGCAGGTAGGTGCGGCCGTCGGCGAGCATCGCGCCCCATTCCGGCGCCGGGGGCGGTGTGCCGACGCCGAGGTAGCTGAGCGCGGACGCCCAGACGATCGCCTGGCCGACGCCGAGGGTGCCGACGGCGACCACGGGCCAGAGCGCCGCGGGCAGCACGTGCCGGACGACGATGCGCGCGGGGGAGCGGCCCATCACCACCGCGGTCTCGACGACCTGCGACGACCTGGCCCGGATCACCAGGCCGCGCACGATCCGGGCGTACCCGGGCGCGGTGGCGAACCCGACCGCGAGGGTCGCCGGCACCGGTCCGGGTCCGGTCACCGCGATGACGACGAGCGCGACGAGCAGCAGCGGCAGGGCGAACGCGACCTCGGTGACGCGTCCGACGACGGCGTCCACGACCCGGCCGCCGAGTCCCGCGACGACACCGAGCACGGTGCCGATCCCGCCGCCGACGAGGGTGGCGACGACGCCGACGACGAGCGACGCACGGGTGCCCGCGACGACCCGCGCGAGGACGTCCCGCCCGGACTCGTCGGTGCCGAACAGGTGGGCGGTGCTCGGCGCGAGCAGGGCGTCGGAGGGGTGCACCGCCAGCGGGTCGCCGCCGCCCAGGAGCGCGGGCCACGCCGCGGCGACGACCGCCAGGGCGACCACCGCCGCCGCGACCGTGCCGGCCGGCCCGAGCGTCCCCCCACGGAACCGCTCGGACCGCCCGGAACGCCCGGCAGCAGGGTCGCGCTGGGCACCGGCCTGGAGGCTCGGCTCGGCGATGCCGCTCACCGTGCGCCCGCCTCGGGCCGGGTGACGCGCGGGGCGCCCCGCCGGGTGCGGACCCCGGGCCGGGCCGCGTCGGCGCGCGGGTCGACGAGCCGCTCCACGAGGTCGGCCACGGCGAGGACGACCACGTACGCCGCGGCCGACACGAGCGCGATGCCGGCGACGAGCGGCATGTCCCGCTGCGTGACCGCGGTCACCAGCGCTCGCCCGATGCCCGGGAGCGCGAAGACCGACTCGACCACGACGGCCCCGGACACGAGGGACCCGAAGGCCCACGCCGACAGCGCGATGCCGGGCAGGGCCGCGTGCCGGAGCAGGTGCCGCCCGAACAGCCCGGCACGGGTCTCGCCGCGGCTCCGGGCAGCGAGGGCGAACGCCGACCGCTGGGCGTCCACCACGCCGTCGCGGATCGTCTCGGCGAGGTACCCCGCGACCGGCACGGCGACCGTGACGACCGGGAGCACCCAACCCGCGGGGGTGCCGTCGCTGACCGCCGGGACCCAGCCGAGGCTGCTCGCGAACACCACGATGAGGACGCTGCCGAGCCAGAAGTGCGGTGTGACGCTCGCGGTGACGCTCAGGCCGCTCGTCAGTGCGGCGGCGATCCGTCCGCGCTGCGTCGACCACCACGCGGCGGCGATCGCGAGCACCCAGGCGACGACGAGCCCGAGGACCGCGAGCGTCAGCGTCACCGGGAGCTGCTGGCCGAGGAGCGTCGCGACCGGGGTCCGGAACGCGTAGGAGTCGCCGAGGTGCCCGGTGGCCAGGCGCCCGAGGAACACGAGGTACTGCACGAGGACGGGTCGGTCGAGCCCGTACTCCTGCCGCACCTGCGCGACCGCCTCGGCCGAGGCCTGTGACCCCGGACCACCGAGGATCGCGAGTGCCGGGTCGCCGGGGATGAGCCGGATCGCGACGAACACGATCGTCGCGACGGCCCAGAGCACGCCGATGCCGCCGGCCAGTCGGCGGAGTCCCCACAGGACCCAGGCCGACCACCCGGCGGGCGTACTCGGACGTCCGCGACGCAATCCGTTCCTCCCGGCCGGTGTCAGCGGTCGATCCAGGCCGAACCGAACCACGGCGTCGAGACGGCCGTGGTGCGGATGCCGTGGACCGCGGAGCGGTACAGGAAGTGGTTCTGCTGGTCGTAGAGGGGGAGCACGGTGCCGCTCGACAGGATGATCTTCTGCGCCTGCTCGTACAGGTCCCCGCGTTCGGATGTGTCCGCGGTCTGCGCGGCCCGCTGCAGCAGGTCGTCGAGCTCCGGGTCGTCGAGCTGGGCGAGGTTCGCGAAGTACCCGGACGGTGCCGGCTTGATGCTCGCGCTGTCGTAGAGGATGCGGAGGACGTCCGCGCCGACCTTCGTGTACGGCGCGCTGACGACGTCGTACTGGTTCGCGGCGAGGGCGGCGTACCAGCTGGACAGGTCGAGCTCCTCGAGGACGACCTTGAAGCCGACGGCCTGCTCGGACGCCTGGATCTGCTGGAAGAGGCTGCGCTCGGCGGGCACGGACTGGTTCGTCGAGACCGGGAACGTGACGGTCAGCTGCTGGCCGTCCTTCTCGCGCACGCCGTCGCTGCCGACCTTCCAGCCGGCGTCGTCGAGCAGCTGCTTCGCCTTCTTCGGGGAGTACCCGAACAGGCTCTTGTCCGAGTACGCGTACGGCTCGACGCTGGAGAGCACCGAGTACGAGCGCTTCGCCGTGCCGAGGAAGAGCGAGCGGATGCCCGGGTCGACGTCGGCACCGGCGATGAAGGCCTTGCGGACCGCTTCGTCACGGAAGACCCCGTGGCCGGAGTTCAGCTCGAGGCGGTTCGACGCGCCGGGCCGCGGGGCGTCGAGGTCGCGGATCGAGCCCGTCGACGAGGCGGCCTTCAGCTGGTCGGGCTGCGCGTTGTCGATCACGTCGACCTGGCCGGACTGCAGGGCCGCGTAGCGCGAGGTCGAGTCGGGCAGGAAGCGCCAGGTGATGCCGGACAGCCGTGGCTCCGTGGTGCCGCCCGCCTTCGCGCCCAGCGGGGTGTAGTCGGTGTTCTTCCGCAGCGTCACGCGGTCGCCGTGCTTCCAGGCGGTGACCTCGAACGGGCCGGTGCCGACCGGCGACTCGCAGTTCACCGCCTGCGAGCGCTGCAGCGCCTTCGGGGACTCCATGCCGACCCAGGGCTGCGAGAACGACTCGAGCAGCGCGCTGTCCGGCCGGCTGAGGGTCAGCGTGACGGTGTGGTCGTCGGTGGCGGTGGCCTTCGCGATCGACTGCAGGGCGAGGTACCCGGTGCTCGACGCGGTCGCCGGGTCCTGCACGTGCTCGATGTTCGCGACGACGGCCGCGGCGTCGAACGGGGTGCCGTCGGTGAAGGTCACGTCGTCGCGGAGCGTGAAGGTGAGCGTCTTGCCGTCGTCGCTCGTCGTCCAGGACTTCGCGAGCGCCGGGACGGGCTTGCCGTCGTCGAGCGCGGTGAGTTCCTCGATGTACTGGCTGGACAGCAGTGCCTGCGGGTAGTTGCCGCCGACGTGCGGGTCGAGGCAGGTCGGTTCGGCGTCGCCGGAGGCGTAGACGAGCGTGCCGCCGTTCACGGGGGTGCTGCTGCTCGTCGCGCTGCCGCCGGTGCACCCGGCGAGGACGAGGAGGAGCGCGGTGGCACCGGCGACCACGCCGGCGGTTTTCTGTACTGAGTCCAAGATCATGGCTGGACGAGTCTAGCGGTTTACTGGGGCCCATGGACGAACCGATGCGCCGCGGTGGGCGCCCCCGACGCTCGAGCGCCGAGGTCCTGGCGGACGCCGCCGCGGAGCTGTTCCTCGAGCAGGGCTACGGCCGGACGACCGTCGACCAGATCGCGCTCCGCGCCGGGGTGAGCCGGGCGACGTTCTTCAACTACTTCACGGCGAAGTCCGACGTGCTGTGGCTCGACCTCGACGCCGCGGTGGCGTCGCTGCCGGCGCTGCTCGACGGCTCGTCGGAGCCGTCCGCCGTGCGTGCCGTCGAGGAGGCCCTGCTCGCGGCCGCTCGGGCGCACGACCCCGAGCGGGTCCCGTGGGCGATCGCCCAGGCCGAGGTGATGGCGATCGGCCCGGAGCTCGTGGCCAGCGTCGCCACCCGGGTGATGGCGCAGCACGCCGCCGTCGCCGCGTTCGTGGCCCGCCGGTCCGGTGACCACCCGGCGGCGCTCTGGCCGCAGACGGTGTCGGGCGCGATGCTCGGTGCCGCCGGCGCTGCCTTCGGGGTCTGGGTGGCGGACGGGGTCGGGCGACGACCGCTCGTCGAGTACGTCGGCGCGGCGCTCACCCCGGTCGCGGCGGGGCTCGACGCGCACTGACGCGCCCGGCCGCCCCGCCGGGCCGTGCCGCTCGCCCCGCCGCGCCCGGCCGCCCGACCGCCCGCCCCGCCCCGCCGCGCCTGGTCGAGTCCCGCCGGCGCGTCAGTCCGTCCGGAGCGTCCCGGCACCGCCCGACGCCACGTCCTCCACGGTCCCGTCCCGCACCACCTCGGGCACGTCCTCGCTCGTCGGCCGGAGCGAGGCGTCCCCCGGGTAGCTCAGGGTGAGCACCGCCTCCTCGATGTACTGGCTGTCCTCCAGCGACTGCTCGACCTCCCGCAGCCGCACCGCGACGTGCTCCTCGTTCTCGTTGCCGGTGAGGTCGACGGCGGCGACGAGGTACACCCGCGACGGCCCGACGAACTCCAGGTGCAGGTAGGTCACCCGTTCGATCTGCGAGCGGCCGAGGAGCTCGACGAGCACGGCGTCCTCGAGCTCCGGTGACGTGCTCTCGCCGAGCAGGAACCGCCGGTTCCGGTCGATGAGGACGATCGCGACGACGCCGAGCAGCACGCCGATCGCGATCGAGCCGATCGCGTCGAACACCGCGAGGCCGGTGAGCTGGTGCAGGAAGACCCCGAGGAACGCGACGACGAGGCCGATCAGGGCGGCGGCGTCCTCGGCGAACACCGCGCGGAGGGTCGGGTTCGACGACTGCAGGACGTGGCGGAGCACCGGCACCCGGCGCTTCGTCGCGGCGCCGTGCGCCTGCCGGTAGGCCTGCAGGAAGCTCGTGCCCTCCAGGCAGAACGACACCGCGAGCACGATGTAGTTCAGCAGGACGTCCTCGGCCGGTCCGGTGTCGCCGAGCTCGGTGATGCCGTGGTAGATCGACACGATGGCACCGGCGGTGAAGAGCCCGAACGCGGCGAACATCGACCAGATGTACGTCTCGCGGCCGTAGCCCAGCGGGTGCGCGGTGTCGCGCTTCCGGGCCCCCCGGCGTTCCGCGACGAGGAGGAAGATCTCGTTCCCGGTGTCCGCCCAGGAGTGCGCGGCCTCGGCGACCATGGACGCCGATCCGGACAGCAGGGAGGCGATCGTCTTGGCGATCGCGACGAGCAGGTTCGCGCCGAACGCGATGATGACGGTGAGCAAGGACTCAGGGCGGTCCTGCTCAGAGGAGTCGGGCATCGCTCCAGCATGCTCCCGTCCGCTAAACTCGTCCCCACAGGCGTCGATCCGGCCATCACCGGGGAGCCTCCGGAAGAACGCGGGCCCGCCCGTCAGTAGAACCGGGCGGACCGGGCCGCGCAGGATCCCGAACACGAGCGGTCGTGGGCACGTGCCCCCGGCAAGCGAGGTGGTACCGCGGAGCACGCTCCGTCCTCGTGGCAGAGATCCCCGACCACAGGAGCCCCCGGTGCCGTACCCGCTCAACTCCAGCAACGACGGAGTCACCCCGTCGCCGTCCTTCCCCGCCGTCGAGCAGGGCATCCTCGCCTTCTGGAAGGGCGACCGCACGTTCCAGGCGTCGATCGACCAGCGCGAGGGCTGCCCGGAGTGGACGTTCTACGACGGCCCACCGTTCGCCAACGGCCTGCCGCACTACGGGCACCTGCTCACCGGTTACGCGAAGGACGTCTTCCCCCGCTACCAGACGATGCGCGGCAAGCAGGTGCACCGCCGGTTCGGCTGGGACACGCACGGCCTGCCCGCCGAGCTCGAGGCGATGCGGCAGCTCGGCATCACCGAGAAGCACGAGATCGACGAGATGGGCGTCGACGTCTTCAACGCGGCCGCGAAGAAGTCGGTCCTGCAGTACACCGACGAGTGGCAGCAGTACGTCACCCGTCAGGCGCGCTGGGTCGACTTCGAGGACGACTACAAGACCCTCGACGTGACCTTCATGGAGAGCGTCCTGTGGGCGTGGAAGCAGCTCTGGGACAAGGGGCTGGCGTACGAGGGCTTCCGCGTGCTGCCGTACTGCTGGAACGACCAGACGCCGCTGTCGAACCACGAGCTGCGCATGGACGACGACGTCTACAAGATGCGCCAGGACCAGTCCCTCACGGTGTCGTTCCCGCTGCGAGGGGCCCGCGCCGAGGCGCTCGGGCTGGAGGGCGTGCGGGCGCTCGCCTGGACGACGACCCCCTGGACGCTCCCGACGAACGCCGCCCTGGCCGTCGGGCCCGCGGTCTCGTACGTGGTGCTGCCCGCCGGGCCGGGAGGCGCGGCTGACGGTGGTGCCGCCGGTTCCGTCCACTACGTGCTGGCGTCGGACACCGTGGCCGCCTACGCGAAGGACCTCGGCTACGAGACGGCGGGGGACGCCGCTGCCGCGGTCGTCCGCACCCTGGCGGGTGCCGAGCTCGACGGGGTCGAGTACGAGCGCCTGTTCGACTTCCTGGCCGAGACCGAGGGCATGGAGCACGCCTGGCGCATCCTCGTCGCGGACTACGTCGAGACGGGTGAGGGCACCGGCATCGTGCACCAGGCCCCGGCCTACGGTGCCGACGACCAGGAGGTCTGCGCCGCCGCGGGCATCCCCGTCGTGCTGTCGCTCGACGAGGGCGGCGTCTTCACCTCGCAGTTCGGCGAGGTCGCCGGTCTGCTGTGGTCGGACGCGAACAAGCCGCTGACGAAGGCAGTCCGCGACGCCGGTCGACTGCTCCGCCAGGCGTCGTACGAGCACAGCTACCCGCACTGCTGGCGCTGCCGCAGGCCCCTCATCTACAAGGCCGTGTCGAGCTGGTTCGTCCGCGTGACCGAGTTCCGCGACCGGATGGGCCAGCTGAACCAGGACATCAACTGGGTGCCGGACAACGTGAAGGACGGCCAGTTCGGCAAGTGGGTCGGCAACGCCATCGACTGGTCGGTGTCCCGCAACCGCTACTTCGGCACGCCGATCCCGGTGTGGCAGTCGGACGACCCCGAGCACCCGCGCACGGACGTGTACGGCTCGCTCGAGGAGATCGAGCGCGACTTCGGCCGCCTGCCGCGGAACGCCGAGGGCGAGGTCGACCTGCACCGCCCGTTCATCGACGACCTCACGCGCCCGAACCCGGACGACCCCACCGGGCGGTCGACGATGCGCCGCATCACCGACGTGTTCGACGTGTGGTTCGACTCCGGGTCGATGCCGTACGCCCAGGTGCACTACCCGTTCGAGAACCGCGAGTGGTTCGAGTCGCACAACCCGGCGGACTTCATCGTCGAGTACATCGGGCAGACCCGCGGCTGGTTCTACGTCATGCACGTGTTGTCCACGGCGCTGTTCGACCGTCCGGCCTTCCAGAACGTCATCAGCCACGGCATCGTGCTCGGCTCGGACGGCCAGAAGATGTCGAAGTCGCTCCGGAACTACCCGGACGTGTCCGAGGTGTTCGACCGCGACGGCGCCGACGCGATGCGCTGGTTCCTGATGTCGTCGTCGGTGATCCGCGGCGGCAACCTCGTCGTCACCGAGGAGGGCATCCGCCAGGGTGTCCGCGAGTTCCTGCTCCCGCTCTGGTCGACGTACTACTTCTTCACCCTCTACGCGAACGCGTCGGGGGAGACCGGTTACCAGGCGCAGCGCCGGACGGACAGCACCGACGTGCTCGACCGGTACCTGCTCGCGAAGACCCGCGTGCTGGTGGCCGACGTGCAGCAGCACCTCGACGCGCTCGACACGCCGCTCGCGGCCCAGGCCGTCCGCGACTTCGCCGACGTGCTGACGAACTGGTACGTCCGTCGGTCGCGCGACAAGTTCTGGCTCGGCGCGGAGTCCTCGCCGGAGGCGAAGGCGGCGTTCGACACGCTGTACACCGTGCTCGAGACGCTCACCCGCGTCGCCGCGCCGCTCGCACCGCTCGTCACCGAGGAGATCTGGAAGGGCCTCACCGGCGGCCGTTCGGTGCACCTGGAGGACTTCCCCGAGCCGGAGGGGTTCCCGGCCGACGACGCCCTCGTCGCCGCCATGGACCGCGTGCGGGACGTCGCCTCGAAGGGACTCGCGCTCCGGAAGTCCACCGGCAAGCGCGTCCGGCTGCCCCTCGCGACGCTGACCCTCGTCGTGCCCGACCCCGCCGCCGTCGAGCCGTTCTCGGACATCCTCCGCGACGAGCTCAACGTCAAGCGGGTCGTCCTCGAACAGCAGGAGGAGTCCTCCCTCGGCCGCTACGGCATCGAGCGGAAGCTCACCGTCAACGCCCGGGCCGCCGGACCCCGCATCGGCAAGCAGGTGCAGCAGGTCATCCCGGCCGCCAAGAAGGGCGACTGGGTCGCCACCGAGGCGGGCGTCACCGTCGGCGGCGTCGACCTCGTCGCGGGCGAGTACACGCTCGACCTCACCGTGGCCGACGACAGCGTGGCGGTCGCGTTCCTCGACGGCGGCGGGTTCGCGGTGCTCGACACCGTGACGACGCCCGAACTCGAGGCCGAGGGGCTCGCCCGGGACGTCGTCCGCGCCGTGCAGCAGGCCCGCCGAGACGCCGACCTCGACGTCAGCGACCGGATCGTCCTCACGCTCGGCGCCGACCCGGTCGCCGACGCGGCGGTCCGCACCCACCAGCAGCTCATCGCGGGGGAGACCCTCGCGACGAGCATCGAGATCGTGCCCCTCGGGGCGGACGGCACCTCCGCCGACGTCGGCGACGGTGCGAAGGTGACCGTGGAGGTGTCACGCGCATGAGCGAGTACCCCGAAGAACCGTCCGAGGACGGCATCGAGATCCCGGTCGGACCGGCGGGAGGAGCCGCGCCCGACGAGGGCGTGCCCTTCGGCGGCGACGACGACGAGGTCAAGCGCGTCGAGGCGGCCCTGTACGCCCGGATCGGCGAGCAGTCGCCCGAGCACCGGTTGTCGGCGACCCGCCGCGCGGTCGAGCTCCTCGGCGACCCGCACCTGGCGTACCCGGTCATCCACCTGACCGGCACGAACGGCAAGACCTCGACCGCGCGCATGACCGAGAGCATCGTCCGCGCCCACGGCCTCCGCACCGGGCTGATGACCAGCCCGCACCTGGTGTCGATCCGGGAGCGCATCGTCGTCGACGGCGAACCGATCGCCGCGGACCGGTTCGTCGAGAACTGGGACGACATCGCGCCCGTGCTCGAGATGACCGACGAGGAACTCACCGACAAGGGCGAGCTCCCGCTGACGTTCTTCGAGGCGCTGACCGTCCTGGCCCTGGCGTGCTTCGCCGAGGCGCCGGTCGACGTCGCCGTGATCGAGGTCGGCATGGGCGGCGAGTGGGACTCCACCAACGTCGTGCAGAGCCAGGTCGCGGTGTTCACCCCGATCGCCATCGACCACGCGAAGCAACTCGGCAACACCGTCGCCGAGATCGCCCGCACCAAGTCCGGGATCATCAAGCCGTCCTCGTCCGTCGTGTCGAGCGCGCAGACGACCGAGGCGCTCGCCGAACTCCAGCGTGCCGCCGAGCTCACCGAGTCGACGCTCGCGGTCGAGGGGGACGGCTTCCGGCTCGTCGACGTGACGCCGGCGGTCGGCGGCCAGCTCATCACCGTGCAGGGGATCGCCGGACGCTACGACGACCTGTTCCTCCCGCTCTTCGGGCAGCACCAGGCGCACAACGCCGCGGTCGCGATCGCCGCCGTCGAGTCGTTCCTCGGTCGGGGGGCGCAACCCCTCGACGAGGACGTCCTGTCCGAGGGGCTCGCCGCGGCCACCAGCCCCGGCCGCCTGCAGCCGATCGCCCAGGACCCGACCGTCGTGGTCGACGCGGCGCACAACCCGCACGGCGCCCGCGCGCTCGCCGAGGCCCTGCCCGTGGCGTTCCCGTCCGAGCACGTGGTCGGCGTCGTCGGCATCCTCGGCGACAAGGACGCCCGCGGCTTCGTGCGTGCGCTCAAGGACACCGTCGCGACCTTCGTCGTGACCCAGCCGCCGGGGGAGCGTGCGCTCGACGCGGACGAGTTCGCCCGGATCGTCGTCGACGAGGTCGGTGAGGACCGGGTGGTGGTCGAGCCCACGCTCGCCGCCGCGCTGCAGGAAGCGCGCGACCTCGCGGACGAGGCGGAGGCCGAGGACGCCCTCGTGCTCGTCGCGGGCTCCATCGTGATGGTGGGCGCGGTCATGGACCTGGTCCACCGGGAAGGCGGGGCGAAGTGACGGACGCACCACGCGCCTCCAGGCCGAGCGGACCGGGGCGAGCGCCCCGCGTCCGGAAGCCGCGTCGCGAACGCGGGGCGCAGGAGAGCCTGCTGTCGATCACGCTCATCCTCGAGGCGATCATGTTCTTCTTCCCGATGCTCGTCGTGTTCGGGAAGGGGACCCTGCCGCCCGCCGCGGCGTTCGGCGGCGGCATCGGCGCGATGGTCGTGCTGGCGCTCGCGTCACGCCTGACCGGCAACCGGGCCGGTGTATGGTTCGGGTGGCTGCTGCAGGCGGCCATCCTCGCCACCGGGTTCATCGAGCCGTTCATGTTCGCGGTCGCCGTGGTGTTCCTGGCGCTGTGGGTCTTCTGCTTCGCCAAGGGCGGTCAGCTCGACCGTCAGAACGCCGCGCGACGCGCCGCGATGGGCGAGGACTGACCACCCCCATTCGACCCCGAACACTAGGAGTTCTGCGTGTCCGACCTCGAAGAGACCCTCGTCCTCGTCAAGCCCGACGGCGTCGCCCGCCAGCTCACCGGTGAGATCCTCCGCCGGATCGAGGCGAAGGGCTACGAGATCGTCGACCTGAAGATGCTGACGGCCCCTCGTGACCTGCTCGACGCCCACTACGAGGAGCACCAGGGCAAGCCGTTCTTCGAGCCGCTCGTCGAGTTCATGCAGTCCGGCCCGGTCGTCGCCGTGCGCGTCGCCGGCAACGGCGTCATCGCCGGCTTCCGGTCGCTCGCCGGCACCACCGACCCGACCTCGGCCGCGCCGGGCACCATCCGCGGTGACCTCGGCCGCGACTGGGGCCTCAAGGTGCAGCAGAACCTGGTGCACGGGTCGGACAGTGCCGAGTCGTCCGCGCGCGAGCTCGCGCTCTGGTTCGCCTGAGCCCGGGACGTCCGACATGACGAACAACGACCGTCCCACGAAGAACGAGCGTCGCCAGCACGCACGCGACCTCGCCCGTGAGCGCGCCGCCGCCGAGAAGCGCCGGAAGCGCCGCAACAAGTGGTTCCTGCAGGGTGGCATCGGCCTCGGCATCATCGCGATCGCGGCCATCGTCGCGATCGTCGTCGTGAACGTGAACAACGCGAACACGGTGTCGGCGGCAGGCCCGAAGAACATGGCCACCGGCGCGATCCAGTTCACCGGCGGCGACGGCAAGGTCACCCCGGTCATCACGAAGGCCGTGTCCGCGCAGGGCACCCCCTCGGCCGTTCCGACGAAGAACGCCGACGGCGCGGTCGCGGTCACCGAGTACGTCGACTGGGCGTGCCCGATCTGCAAGCAGTTCGAGGCTGCCTACGCCGACCAGATCCTCGACAAGGTGAAGTCGGGCGACGCGACGCTGGCGATCCAGCCGGTGTCGATCCTCGACCGCAACTACCAGAACTCGCGCTACGCCAGCCGTGCCGCGAACGCCGCGATGTGCGTCGCGAACTACGCGCCGGACAAGTTCCTGGACGTGCAGACCCAGTTCTTCGACAACCAGCCGGAGGAGGGCACCTCGGGTCTGACGAACGCGCAGATCGCGAAGCTCGTCAAGGCCGGCGGGGCGACCGGGTCCGACGTCTCCGAGTGCCTGTCCACCGAGCGGTTCAAGGGCTGGGTGACGAAGTCGACCAAGGCCGTCGTCGCGGACCCGGCGCTGCAGGGCACACAGGGCTTCGGCACGCCGACCGTCCTGGTGAACGGCAAGAAGGTCGACACCCTCACGAACGTCATCAGCGAGATCGACGCGGCCGCCGGGTAGTCGCGGCCCGGACGACGACGGCCCCCGCATCCGATCGGATGCGGGGGCCGTCGTCGTGCGGCGACCTCGAGGGTGCCGAACGGGTGGATGCGGGCACATCGCCCGACACCGCGCCGGTCGATCGACGCGCGCGGTGTCGGACTCCGCGCGGGCGCGGGCGCGGGCGCGGGCGCGGGCGCGCCGGCGCCGGCGCGCCCGCGCCCGCGCCGGGCGATCCACCTAGGCGGCGGCGCCGTTCTGCTGCACGAAGGAAGCGAACGCGGACGTGTCCGTGAGCGAGCCCGTGTACTGCTTGCCGTTCACGATGATCGCCGGGGTGCCGGTGACCTTGTCGAGCGACGAGTTCGGGATCTTCTCGTTGAGCACCCGGTTCGTGGCGTCGGCCACCCACCCGGCGAAGTGCTGGTCCGTGATGCAGGACGCCACCCCGGGGCTCGTGGCACCGGCGGCCTTCGCCAGCGATGCGAGCTTGTCGTTCGTGAGCCCGCGGGTGTTCTCGGACGGCTGGTTCTCGTAGAGCGAGGTGTTGAACGCCAGGAACGCGTCCGGGTCGTCGTTCGCCACGCAGGCGGCCGCGGCGGCCGAGCGGGTCGAGTACTTCGAACCGAGCGACACCCGGTCGAGCAGGTTGAACGGGTGCAGCTCGAGCGTCGCCGAGCCGTCCTGCACCCACTGCTCGATCTGGGACATCTGGCTGGTCTCGAACTGGTTGCAGTACGGGCACATGTAGTCCGAGTACACGGTGATGTTCGCGACCGAGTCGTCCTGCTTCGTCGGGGTCGGCTTCCCGCCCTCCGGCGTCGCCGCGGTCTCGACGGGCACGATCTTCCCGTTCACGCCGTGCAGCAGCAGCCCGTCGCTCGCCATGTTCTTCGGGCCGGGGCCGGCGGGCTGCACCGAGTTCGCGATGACCACGACGACGATCGCGATGACCGCGAGGCCGCCGACGATGATGCCGCTGATGCCCAGCGTCCTGTTCCGGCGCCGTCGCGCTTGCTCCTTCGCACGTGCGAGCCGTGCGCGTTCCCGCGCCGCGTCCCGCCGTGCCTTCTTGCTCTCGTTCTCGCTCATCGCAATCGAGCGTAGGTGGCACCGCCGCACGGATCGGCCGTCCTGGCTGGGAAGGACCCAGGAATTCGGTGACGCGTCATCGAGAGGTCATCGACGACGTTCAGCCGACGATCAGAAGGACGACAGGATCGTCGGGAACTTGATCAGGATCGTGACGGCGATGAAGAGGTAGTTCGCGAGCGGGAACGCCCAGCAGAAGGGGAGCAGGACACGCCCGAGTCGCTGTGTGCCCGCGCCGAACCGACCCTGCGCCGCGTTCCAGATCGTGAACACCCAGAACATCGGGATGGTCATCGACCAGACGAGCATGCACCACGGGCACAGGGCGCCGATGAACCACACGGTCTGCGTGAACAGCCACGTCACGAACACCCACGCCAGGAACACGCCGGCGTTGAACGCGATCCAGAACCAGCGGGAGCCGTTCCGGAAACCCGCGAGCAGCATCACCGCGACGGCGATCGGCGCGACGAAGCCCATCACGCCGAGCAGCGGGTTCGGGAAGCCGAACAGGTGTCCCTGCCAGCTCGCCATCACGTCCGAGCAGCTGATGAACGGGTTGACGTCGCAGGACAGCACCTTCTTCGGGTCCGCGTACTTCGCGAACTCGTCGAGGACGAGCGAGAACGACCCGTAGAGGCCGACCACGCCGGTGATCAACAGGAACACCGCGATGGCGATCGGACGGCGGGCTGCGGGTGCTGGCGTGCTCACGGCGTCATCATCGCATGCCCGTTCCGGTGCTTTCCCGGTGCGGCATGCGATAATCATCGGAGGTCGTGCGGCCATCCGCGCGACGATGAGAGCTTTCCGGGCGCCGCCCGGACGATCAGGTGCGGTGAGAGCGCACCGTGACCGGGATGCGCGAGACGCACCGGTCACAAGACAGCGAACGCGGGGGCGTGGTCGCCACCCGTCACAACTACAGAATTCCCGCCGCCCGACACGGGCGCGAGCGGGGTCAAGGAGTGCACCAGGTCCATGGTGGAGCAGAACAACGACAACACGAACAACGAAGAAGTCGCGCCGAAGCGTCGCAGTCGCCTGTTCGGCGGCCGTCGCGCCCGGTCGGCGGGCAGCCTGGAGGCACGGGGTGACGCCGCACAGGCGGCTCCGGTCGACGAGACGGTCGCCCTGACGGACGACGCGGTCGCCGCGCCCGAGCCGGCCGCGGACCCCGCGGTCGCAGCCCCGGACGCGCCGCAGGTCTCGGTGGAGGTCGACGCGACCGCCGCTCCGGCCGACGAGCCGCACGACGTGAGCACCGTGACGGGCGACCTGCCCGTGGTGGACGCGACCACGAGCGCTCCCTCCGGTGACGAGGCGGGGGCGGACCGCGCCTCCCGTCCGGAGCCCGCGGTGGCGACGGCCGAGCCGGAGGCGTCCGCTGCGGAGGAGCCGTTCGTTCCGAAGGCGACGAGCACCCTCAGCCTGATCTTCCACGCGCCGGTGCTGCCGGAGCTCCCGGACCGTGCGCCGCGCGACGATCGCGACGACCGGTACGAGGACGACGACGAGCCCGTCGGTGGTCGCCGTCGTTCGCGTCGACGCGGCACCAGCGCCGACCGGGAGGCCCGCGAGCCCCGCGAGCCGCGCGACCACCAGGAGCCTCGTCGCCGCGAGGTCGAGTACATCACCGAGCCGCAGAAGGTGAAGGGCTCGACGCGCCTCGAGGCGAAGAAGCAGCGCCGCCGGGACGGCCGTGACGCCGGTCGCCGTCGTCAGGTCGTCACCGAGGACGAGTTCCTCGCCCGTCGCGAGAGCGTCGACCGGCAGATGATCGTCCGGTCGAGCGCGTCCAAGATCGAGATCGGCGTGCTCGAGGACAACGTCCTCGCCGAGCACTACGTCACCAAGTCGCACAACGTGTCGCTCATCGGCAACGTGTACCTCGGGAAGGTCCAGAACGTCCTGCCCTCGATGGAGGCGGCGTTCGTCGACATCGGCCGCGGGCGCAACGCCGTGCTGTACGCGGGCGAGGTCGACTGGGCCTCCGTCGACACCGGCAACCACGGCCGCCGCATCGAAGCCGCCCTCAAGCCCGGCGACAAGGTGCTCGTGCAGGTCACCAAGGACCCGGTCGGCCACAAGGGCGCCCGACTCACCAGCCAGGTCTCGCTGCCCGGTCGCTACCTCGTGTACGTGCCGAACGGCTCGATGAACGGCATCTCGCGCAAGCTGCCCGACACCGAGCGTGCGCGGCTCAAGAAGATCCTCAAGGAGGTCCTCCCGGAGCACGCGGGCGTCATCGTCCGCACCGCCGCCGAGGGCGCGACCGAGGAGCAGCTCACCCGCGACGTCCAGCGCCTCACCAGCCAGTGGGAGGCCATCCAGAAGAAGGTCGCCGGCGGCCAGGCACCGGTCATGCTCCACTCCGAGCCCGACCTGCTCGTGAAGATCGTCCGCGACGTCTTCAACGAGGACTTCACCAAGCTCATCATCGACGGCGAGTCCGCACGGGCCACCATCGACGAGTACCTCACCGCGGTCGCGCCCGACCTGAAGGACCGCGTCGAGCTGTACGACGGGCCGGACTCCTTCGAGGAGTACCGCCTCAACGAGCAGATCGAGAAGGCCCTCGACCGCAAGGTGTGGCTGCCCTCGGGTGGGTCGCTCGTGATCGACCGCACCGAGGCCATGACGGTCATCGACGTCAACACGGGGAAGTTCGTCGGTTCCGGCGGCAACCTCGAGGAGACCGTCACGAAGAACAACCTCGAGGCCGCCGAGGAGATCGTCCGCCAGCTCCGTCTGCGCGACATCGGCGGCATCATCGTCGTCGACTTCATCGACATGGTGCTCGAGTCGAACCGCGACCTCGTGCTGCGCCGCCTCGTCGAGTGCCTGAGCCGCGACCGCACGAAGCACCAGGTCGCCGAGGTCACCTCGCTCGGCCTCGTGCAGATGACGCGCAAGAAGATCGGCGTGGGGCTCCGCGAGTCCCTCGACGAGGTGAACGCCAAGGTCAACGACAACAACGCGGACCCGGGCCCCTCGAAGGGCCGCCGGAAGGGTCGCAGCGGCACCAACGGCAACGGGAACGGCAACGGCGGAGGCAACTCCGGGCAGTCGAACGGCTCGTCGTCGCACGGCTCGTCCTCGCAGACGCACCAGATCACCGACGACGTGAAGAACGCGCTGTCCCGGATCGCCGCGTCGACCATCCCGCACGAGGAGCACGACGGCGCCGCGTCGCCGACGTCCGCCGCCTCGCCGGTGTCGGCGGCCTCCGCGCCCACGGCGTCCGCTCCGGAGGCCCCGGCCGGCGAGTCCACGTCCGGTGCCCAGGAGCACGGCGAGCAGCCCTCCGGGTCGAAGCGTCGTCGTCGCCGCGGTGGCCGTGGTGCCGGCGCCCCCGAGTCGGTCGAGACCCCGTCGGAGCCGACCGCAGCGGCGCCCGTCGTTGTCGAGCCGGCCGCGTCCGCCACGGAGCCGGAGCCCGCGGCCGTCGAGGCTCCCGCGAAGGCGCCCGCGCGTCGTCGGGTCAGCTCGACGGCGCCGGTGACCCCGACGGAGACCTCGGTCGCGATCCTCGACATCCCGATCGCCGCCACGAAGCGCGAGCCGCGGCCGGTGAGCGGTGACGCCGAGTCGCTGCTCGACTCGGTCCTCCAGGCGCTCCCCGAGCCCAAGCAGCCGGGGCAGGGCCGTTCGCGGTCGCGCCGCGTCTCGTCGCCGAGCATCAGTGCACCGGCGACCGCCGAGGGCGACGCCACCGACGACGGCGCAGTGATCCTGGGGAACTGACGATGTCGAACCCCGGCGACCCGCAGCGGCCGCAGCAGGACCGCGGGTACTACGGCGCGGGCTGGTCCCAGCCCGCGCCGTCCCGGCCCGCGGCACCGTCCCAGCCCGGGGCGCCGGGGTACGCTCCCGGTCCGTACGCCGCCGGGCCGCACACGCCCGGTCCGTACGCGGGCGGTCCGTACGCGCCGCCGCGGCCACCCCGACAGCCGGCCGATCCGCGCCGTGCCTGGGCGCCCGGCGCCTCGGTCACGAACACCGCCGGGGCGCTCATCGCCGTCGTGTCCGTCGTGCTCGTCGAGTTCGTGTCCGGCATGGTCGGACTGATCGGCACCTCGCTCGTGGTGCACCCGTTCTCGTCGTACGGCACCGGGGACAGCCTGGTGAGCGGGTTCGTCACGGGGGTCTTCCTCGCGCCCTTCCCGTTCTACGCCGGGGCCTTCCTGGCGCTCGCGTTCCTCACGCCGATCGCCCGTCGGAGCCCGCTGCCGACGGTGCTGCTCCGCGCGGTCCTCGCCGGTGCCGCGGGCACGGTCGCGCTGGCCCTCGTGGGGGTCTTCACCGGCGCGGTCGGCGCGGTCCGGTCCGGGGGCGCACGTCTCGTGATCGACGTCGTCACGAATCCGTTGCAGAACGGTGTGCCCTTCACGGTGATGCTCCTCGCCACCTCCACCGCCGCCTGGCTCTGGCTCGGGCGTCCACGAGGGGGCGGACGCGGGCCCGGTGCCCCCGGGACCCTCGGCACCGTGCGACCGGCGGACGCCGTGCCGCCCGCGACCGTGCAGCAGCCACCCGTCGCGCAGCAGCCGCCGTTCGCGCCGCAGCAGCCGCAGCAGCCGCCGTACGGTGGACAGCAGCCCCCGGCTGGTACATGGGGCGGACCGGCCCCGCGCTGACCCGCCACGGGCCCGCTGCGGGGCCGCCACGGGCCCGCTGCGGCCTCGTGCGCCGTCGGCCCGGGCCGTGGGCGTGGGCGTGACCACCCGTCGACGCGGGCCGTGAGGCGGAGCCGCGCCGCGCCTCCAGGCCGTCGCTCAGTACGCGCGCTTGTCCCGCTGCGCGACCCGCAGCCCGCTCGCGATGAGCCGGAGCACCAGTTCGCGCCCACTGACCGCGGCCGCGCCGGCGGCGACGAGTTCGTCGTAGCGGGCGAGCGGCACGTCGTAGTGGTCGTGGTCGAACGCGCGGCGGGGGATCCCGGCGAGTTCGGCGAACGCGTGCAGCTCGTCGTAGGATGCATCACTGACGAGGTGCGACCACAGAGTGTCGTGTGCGGGCCACGTCGGCGGGTCGATCAACACGGTCACACGGCAATCGTACGTGTGTCGCCGTTTGACCGGACCTGGGGGCATCGAGTATTCTCGATCCCTGGTGTCAGCGGGCCGTTCTGCCTGCGTCGCCGATCGGGCCCGGCCTCCGGGAGCCGCTCGTGCAGAAGTGGGCACCCGAGACTTCCCTCAAGCAGAGTTACGTAAGGATTCCACGTGGTTTACGCAGTAGTGCGCGCCGGCGGCCGTCAGGAGAAGGTCGAGGTCGGGACGATCATCACGCTCGACCGTGCCAAGGCAGACGACAAGGGCAACATCGACCTCGCCCCGGTGCTCCTCGTGGACGGTGACAAGATCACGTCGGCGGCTTCCGAGCTCGCCAAGGTGACGGTCACCGCCGAGGTGCTCGAGGACCTCCGCGGTCCGAAGGTCGTCATCCAGAAGTTCAAGAACAAGACCGGGTACAAGAAGCGCCAGGGTTTCCGCGCTGAGCTCACCCGCGTCAAGATCACCTCGATCGCGTAAGGCGGGAGTAGAAGATGGCACACAAGAAGGGTGCGAGCTCCACTCGCAACGGTCGTGACTCGAACGCACAGCGCCTCGGCGTGAAGCGCTTCGGTGGCGAGGTCGTCAACGCCGGTGAGATCATCCTGCGCCAGCGCGGGACCCACTTCCACCCGGGCGCCAACGTCGGCCGCGGTGGCGACGACACGCTGTTCGCCCTCTCGGCCGGTGCGGTCGAGTTCGGCACCAAGGGCGGCCGCAAGGTCGTCAACATCGTCAACGCGTAACACCACCGACGATCTGACTCTGCGGGAGGGGCGGGCCACGTGCCCGCCCCTCCCGTTCTTTCTTTGCAACACCTAGGAGTGGACCCATGGCGACCTTCGTCGACCGCGTGACCCTGCACCTCACCGCGGGGAACGGCGGCAACGGCTGCGTGTCGGTCCGCCGTGAGAAGTTCAAGCCGCTCGCCGGCCCGGACGGCGGCAACGGCGGTGACGGCGGCGACATCGTCCTCGTCGCCGACCCGCAGGTGACGACCCTGCTCGGCTACCACCGGTCGCCGCACCGTTCCTCGAAGAACGGGCAGCCCGGCATGGGCGACATGCGCAGCGGGATCAGCGGGGAGACGCTCGAGCTGCCCCTGCCGATCGGCACCGTGGTGCACGACGAGAACGGCGAGGTGATCGCCGACATGACCGAGCCGGGCATGCGCGTCGTGATCGCCCCCGGCGGCCAGGGCGGCCTCGGCAACGCCGCACTCGCGACCACGAAGCGCAAGGCCCCCGGGTTCGCGCTCCTCGGGACGGAGGGCTGGTCCGGCGACGTCAGCCTGGAGCTGAAGACCATCGCCGACGTGGCCCTCGTCGGGTTCCCGAGCGCCGGCAAGTCCTCGCTCATCGCCGCGATCTCCGCCGCGAAGCCGAAGATCGCCGACTACCCGTTCACGACCCTCACGCCGAACCTCGGCGTCGTCGAGTCCGGGTCGACACGGTTCACCGTCGCCGACGTCCCCGGGCTGATCGAGGGCGCCTCCGAGGGCAAGGGGCTCGGCCTCGAGTTCCTGCGTCACGTCGAGCGCTGCGAGGCCCTGCTGCACGTCATCGACTGCGCCACGCTCGACCCCGGCCGAGACCCGATCTCCGACCTCGACGTCATCCTCGGCGAACTCGAGCGCTACCCGGTCCCGGAGGGCCAGGTGCCGCTGCTCGAGCGTCCGCAGATGATCGCCCTGAACAAGGTCGACGTGCCCGAGGCATCCGAGCTGGCGGACTTCGTCACCGCGGAGCTCGAGGGCCGTGGCTACCGCGTCTTCCCGATATCGACCGCGTCCCGCAAGGGCCTGCGGGAACTGACGTTCGCCCTCGCCGACGTCGTGGAGCAGGCCCGCGCCGCCCGGGCCACCGAGCCGGTGCCGGAGCGCATCGTCCTGCGTCCGAAGGCCGTGGACGACAAGCCGTTCACCATCCGGGCCGAGGGCGGCGAGGAGCACCGGTTCTACCGCATCCGCGGCGCGAAGCCGGAGCGCTGGGTCCAGCAGACCGACTTCACCAACGAAGAGGCGATCGGCTACCTCGCCGACCGGCTCGCGAAGCTCGGCGTCGAGGACGGCCTGTTCAAGGCCGGTGCCGTCGCCGGGTCCACCGTCGTCATCGGAGGCGACGGCGGCACGGTGTTCGACTGGGAGCCCACCCTCACCTCCACCGCGGAGCTCATCACGAGCGCCCGCGGCACCGACGCCCGCATCGGCGCGACCTCGCGTCCGACGCGCAACGAGCGCCGCGAGGAGTACTTCGAGCGCATGGACGCCAAGGCAGCCGCGCGTGCCGAGCTCGAGCAGGAGCGCATCGCCGGGCTGTGGGCGGACGACGAGGACCCGTCTCCCGCCGCATCCGACCAGGACGACAGGGACTGACCGCAGCATGACCGACACGACCGCCCGCACCGACCTCGGACCCGTCACCCGGCGCGAGGACATCCCGCGTGCGCGACGGATCGTGGTCAAGGTCGGGTCGTCCTCGGTCAGCGGTGACAACACCGGACAGATCGCCCGGCTCGTGGACGCCCTCGCGGCCGCGCACGCCCGGGGCACCGAGGTCGTGCTGGTGTCCTCCGGCGCGATCGCGACGGGCTTCCCGTTCCTCGGGCTCGAGGGACGGCCGGACGACCTCGCCACGCAGCAGGCCGCGGCGGCCACCGGGCAGAACGTGCTGATGTTCCGCTACCAGAAGGAACTCGACCGGCACCGTGTGGTCGCCGCGCAGATCCTCCTGACCGCGGGGGACCTGCAGAACCCGACGCACCGGGTCAACGCGCAGCGGGCGATCGACCGGCTCCTCGCGCTGCGGGTGCTGCCGATCGTCAACGAGAACGACACCGTCGCGACGCACGAGATCCGCTTCGGCGACAACGACCGGCTCGCGGCCCTCGTGGCGCGCCTGCTCGGGGCCGATGCGCTCGTGCTGCTCTCCGACGTCGAGTCGCTCTACACGCGACCGCCGGAGCAGCCCGGCGCGGCGCCGATCGACCTCGTGCCGTTCGGGGACGAGCTCGCCGGGGTGACCTTCGGGTCGATCGGCTCCGCGGGCGTGGGGACCGGGGGAGCGGGGACCAAGGTCGCCGCCGCACGGTTGGCGGCCGAGGCGGGGACCTCGGTGCTCGTGACGGCGACGGCGCTCGTCGAGCGGGCGTTGGCGGGCGAGCAGGTCGGCACGTGGTTCGAGGCGGCGCCGCGCGCCTGAGCCGCGGGCGGTGCGGGGCCGGGGCCGGGGACGGGTGCTCTGGTCCGCGCGTGGTCGGCGAGGTCGCATGACGTGTCGCCGCACGCGACGGCTCGCGGCGTGTCGTGCGACCTCGGCGATCGGCAGGCGGCGTGTTGCGCGACGTCGTCGCGTCTCCGGCCTGGAGGCGCGGCGCGGCCCCGGCGGTCGGCGCGCCCTGGTGCGTCCGGCGAGCGGGCGGAACACGTCGCGCTCGGCGTCGGCGGGCGACCGATCGTGCCCGTTCGGCGGACGTGGGGTGTCCACGGGTGCCGGTGCCGGCCGTCATGCGCCGGGGGCCCGCGCCTAGAATCGAGGCATGTCGCTGACCGCACCCGCCCCGACCCTGACCGACAAGCTCGTCGCCGCGCGCGCCGCCTCGTCGGTGCTCGCGACGGCGACCACCGCGGTCAAGGACGCGGCCCTGCTGGCCATCGCCGACGGTGTCCGGGCGTCGACGGACGAGATCGTGGCGGCGAACCACGGCGACCTCGTCGCGGGCGAGGACGGCGCGCTCTCCGGCGGGCTCCTCGACCGGCTCCGGCTCGACGCGGCCCGGATCGACGCCTTGGCGGCGGCGGTGGAGCACGTCGTGGGACTCACCGACCCGGTGGGGGAGCACGTCCGCGGCTCCCGACTGCCGAACGGGCTCCAGCTCAGTCAGGTGCGGGTGCCGTTCGGTGTCGTCGGCGCGATCTACGAGGCGCGTCCGAACGTGACGGTCGACATCGCGAGCCTCGCCCTGAAGAGCGGCAACGCCGTGGTCCTCCGTGGCGGCTCGGCGGCGCAGCGCACCAACGCCGTGCTGGTCGAGCGGATCCAGGACGCCGTGGCGTCGGTCGGGCTGCCCCGGGAACTCGTCCAGACGATCGACGAGTTCGGACGTGCAGGGGCGACCGAGCTGATGCGGGCGCGCGGACTCGTCGACGTGCTCATCCCGCGGGGCAGCGCGTCCCTGATCCAGACCGTGGTCACCGAGTCGCAGGTGCCCGTCATCGAGACCGGTGCCGGGGTGGTGCACGTGTTCCTCGACGAGTCGGCGCCGCTCCAGCGGTCGGTCGACATCGTGCTGAACAGCAAGGTGCAGCGGCCGAGCGTCTGCAACGCGCTCGAGACCCTCCTCGTGCACGAGCGGGCGGCCGAGCGGCTGCTGCCCGTCCTGGCCGATCGGCTCCGTGCAGCCGGTGTGACCCTCCGCGGCGACGACGCCACGCGGGTCATCGTGCCGGGGGTGCTCCGGGCGACGGACGAGGACTGGGCGACCGAGTCGATGGACCTCGACCTCTCGATCCGGGTCGTGCCGGACGTCGACGCGGCCATGGCGCACATCGCCCGGTGGTCGACGCACCACACCGAGTCGATCGTCACGAACGACGTGGACACGGCCGAGCGCTTCCTGGCCGAGGTCGACTCGGCGGTCGTGATGGCGAACGCCTCGACGCGGTTCACCGACGGCGGGGAGTTCGGGTTCGGCGCCGAGGTCGGCATCTCCACGCAGAAGTTGCACGCCCGCGGTCCGATGGGGCTGCCCGAACTCACGAGCACCAAGTGGATCGTGCGCGGGCAGGGACAGATCCGCGGCTAGACTGAACGGCGACTTCCCCCGACCGAACGGAGCATCGGACACATGACCTTCCTCGCTGAAGCCGCTGAGCACGCCTCCGGGGTCCCCGCGTACGTCTTCCCGCTGGTCGGGGCGCTCTTCTTCGCGTTCCTCGGGTTCGTCACCTGGAGCTTCCGCGACGTGGCCTACCGTCACTCCCACAAGTTCGAGGCCACCCGCCACCACGAGACGGGTGTGGACGAGTTCGGTCACACGAAGATCTGACCCGCCTCTCCATGCTCGAGAGCACGGGTCGCCCACGCATCGGTGTGATGGGCGGCACCTTCGACCCGATCCACCACGGCCACCTCGTGGCGGCGTCGGAGGTGGCACGTGCCTTCGACCTCGACGAGGTCGTGTTCGTCCCGACCGGCCAGCCCTACATGAAGTCGGGTGTCACGGACGCCGAGCACCGGTACCTCATGACGGTCGTCGCGACCGCGTCCAACCCGATGTTCACGGTGAGCCGCGTCGACATCGACCGGCCGGGCCCCACGTACACGGTCGACACGCTGCGTGACCTGCACGACCAGCGTCCGGATGCGCAGCTCGTCTTCATCTCGGGCGCAGACGCCGTCCAGCAGATTGTCGACTGGAAAGACCATGATGGTCTCTGGGACCTCGCGCACTTCGTCGCCGTGACGCGTCCGGGACACGCCTTGAGCATCACCGGATTGCCCGAACGGGACGTAAGCTTGCTCGAAGTTCCCGCGCTGGCGATATCGTCGACCGATTGCCGCGACCGGGTGAGACGCGGTTTCCCCGTGTGGTACTTGGTCCCCGACGGTGTCGTCCAGTACATCTCCAAGCACCATCTGTATCGGAGCGTTGCATGAGTTCGTCCGACGCGCAGCCGCCACTGTCGCGGCGCCAGGCGCGCGAGCGTGAGCGTGCCGCCGCGGGCGGTGCGCAGCCCGTCACGCCGCCACCGACCGTCGCGGCACCTGCGGAGCAGCCGGAAGCCCGCCGTCGTCCCGGATCCCACGTCGCCCCTGCCCCGGGCGCACCCGCACAGTCCGCGGCGCCGTCGCCCGCGTCGGCTCCGTCGTCGGCGGCTGGTCCGGCCTCGGCGACCGGCCCGTCGTCGACGGCTGCTCCGTCGTCCGCCGCGCCGGCTCAGGCCGGCATCCCGCCGATGCCGCCGGCGTCCGCGACCGAGATCGTCCCGGGCACCGGTGGCCTGACCCGTCGGCAGATCCGCCAGATGCGCGAAGCCGACGGCCAGGCGGTCCAGCCGGTGCCGCTGCAGGCGCCGACCCCGCAGTCCTCCGACCGCACCGTGCAGGACGTGCTCGGCTCGGTGGACGCGCTGCAGGCGGACTCCGCGCACGAGACCGACGACGGCGACCAGGAGCCCGCTGCCGAGACGGTCGTGCTCGACCAGGCAGCAGTCGCGCAGGCCACCGAGGCGGACGGTTCGCCCGACGCCGTCGAGCCGCTCGAGACGGCGGTCGCCCACAGCGAGGAGCCCCGACGACACCGGTCGACGTGGGCGCCGCACGACGCGGTCGAGACGTCCGACGCTCCCGACGCTGCCGTCCCGGAGACCGCGGCGCAGGCACCCCTGACGCTTCCGGTGGTCGAGTCCTCCACGCCGGCGGTGTTCCCGCTGTCGCTCGACGAGGACGACACGAACGAGGTCCCGGTCCAGGCCGTCCCGACGTCCGCGCCCCGTGCTGAGGCGCCCGGTGCCGAGTCGCAGCGGGCCGACGAGCGCCGGACCGACGAGCGCCGGACCGACGATCCGGCCGTCGCACCGGACGCACCGCGCGTCCCCGCGTCGTTCCAGCGTCCGTCCGAGCCGAAGCCCCTGACGACGGCGTTCGAGCCGCCGGCCGGCCACTGGTCGCAGCAGGCGCACGACTCGAACGACGCCGAGGTCCACGACGAGGAGACCGGCACCCGCCGGGTCGCGGTCACGAACACGAACGCGATCATCCTGCCGAACTCGGCCCTCGCCGACCCGACGGGCGCGCTCAACGCCACGGGCGAGGTCATCCTCACCGGCTCGATCGACCTGCCGGCCTCGTTGTCCTCGACCGGTTCGCACCGGCCGATCGACGGAGCCGAGGTGGACCGCCTCCTCGAGCAGCACGACGAGCAGCCCGACACGGACGCCAGCCCGGTCCGTGCCAGCCGCGCGGTGTCGAGCCACACCTCGACCCGTCAGGTCGTCCTCGCCGCCGCGAAGCCGAAGGAGTCGCGCACGCCGCTCATCCTCGGCGTCACGGTCGGTGCGGTCGGCATCGCCGCGGCCGCGGTGATCATCGTCGCCCTCGTGACCACCCACACGTTCTGACACACGGGCCCGTTCGGCACCCCGTCGGCACCGGCCTGGCCGCTGTCGGCGGGGTGGCTTATGATCGGGACCCATCAAGCGATCCGGGCACTGCCGGGTCGACGACCGGAAGGAATCCGTGACCGCCTCCTCACGCGCACTGGAACTCGTGCAGACCGCCGCCCGTGCGGCCGACGCCAAGCAGGCCGAAGACCTCGTCGCCCTCGACGTGACCGGGCCGCTGCAGCTCACTGACGTGTTCCTGCTCGCGACCGGCCGGAACGAGCGCAACGTGCTCGCCATCGCGGACGAGATCGAAGAGCGCCTCCTCGAAGTCGGGGCCAAGCCGCTCCGCCGTGAAGGTCGGAGCGAGGGCCGCTGGGTCCTCATCGACTTCGGCGACATCGTCGTGCACGTCTTCCACGAAGAAGACCGTCAGTACTACTCGCTCGAGCGCCTCTGGTCGGACTGCCCGACGATCCCGCTCGAGCTCCCGGTGGACCACACCGCTTGATCGCGACGCGCCCGGGTGGCGGCGACGATTTCGTCACCCGGCGTTCGCATGGTGTACGCTTCTATGGTGCCTCCGGGGAACCGGTGGGCACGACAGCAACACCGAACGGGTCTGTGGCGCAGCTGGTAGCGCACCTGCATGGCATGCAGGGGGTCAGGGGTTCGAGTCCCCTCAGATCCACCCGTCACCCCCGTCGTTCTCCGGAACGGCGGGGGTTTCCTCGTTGTACGACGCGGCGACGGCGCACACGCCGCGACGAGCGTGACGCCCCCGGTACGCTGACCGGATGAGCAGCGACGCCCCCCTCTCCGGTTCCGCCCTGACGATCACCGCCGGCGGCTACACGGCCGAACTGGCCTCGGTCGGGGCGACGCTCCGCACGCTCCGGCACGAGGGCCGCGACCTCGTGGTGCCGTTCGACGCCGACGAGGTCCGTCCGGCCTTCCGCGGCGCCGTCCTGGCGCCGTGGCCGAACCGGGTGGTGGACGGTCGGTACACGTTCGGCAGCGGGGCTGACGGCACCGCCACGGAGCACCAGCTCGCGCTGACCGAGCCGAAGCGGCAGCACGCACTGCACGGGCTCGTCGCGTGGACCGACTTCCGGATCGTCGCGCACCAGCCCGACCGCGCCGTGCTCGCGACGACCGTGCCCGCGCAGGACGGCTACCCGTTCCGCGTCGAGGTGCTCGTCGAGTACCGCGTCGACGCCGATGGGCTGCACACGACGATCACCGGCACGAACACCGGGCCGGACGCGGCGCCCTGGGGGACCGGACCGCACCCGTACCTCGTCGGCGGGCCGGGCCGGGTCGACGACTGGACCCTGACGCTGCCGGCCGCCGAGGTGCTCGAGGTCACCGAGGACCGCCTGGTCCCGACGGGACTCGCCCCGGTGCACGACGAGTTCGACATGCGGGCGGCGACGCGCATTGGCGAGCGGTTCGTCGACCACGCGTACACGGGCTTCGAGCGTGACGCCGACGGCACCGCGACGATCGTGCTGACCGCGGACGACGGGCACGGGGTCCGGGTCGCCTTCGGGCCGGAGTGCCCGTGGGTGCAGGTGCACACCGCGGACCACGTCGTCGCCGAGTACCACCGCGCCGGCCTCGCGGTGGAGCCGATGACGTGCGCGCCCGACGCGTTCAACGCCGGAGCCGACGCGGGCCTCGTCGTCCTCGAGCCGGGCGCCTCGCACGCCGCGTCGTGGACGATCGCGGCGGTCTGACGGCGGATCCGTCGGTCCGCGTCGAGGTCCGTGCGTTCCCGACCGCACCGGACCTCGGGGCACTGTCGGCGTCTGCGAGCGACGTCGTCTGGCTCGACTCGTCGTTGCCGCCCGAGGCCCCGGCCACGGCGCACGCCCGCGCACGCTGGTCCGTGCTCGCGCTCACGGACGGTCCCTTCGCCGTGCGGTTCCGGCACGAGGCACGGCACGCCCACGTCGACGTGCCGCCGTCGTCGCGACGGTGGTTCGGTGCACCGCGGCACGACGCCCGGCCGGCGTTCTCGGTCCTTGACGACCTGCTCGCGCGTACGCCGGTGCTGCCCGAACCGATCGCCGGGTGCGCGTTCGCCCTCGGCTGGGTCGGGTTCCTCGGCTACGAGCTCGGCCGGGAGTCCGGCGGCGCGGACCGCACGGCGGACGGGCACCCGGACGCCGACCTGCGGTTCACGGACCGTGCGGTGGTCGTCGAGGAGGACGGCCGTGCGTGGGCGCTCGCCCTGGTGGCCGATGCGGAACCGGCGGCGAGCACGGCGAACCGTGCGTGGCTCGAGGCGGTGACCGGGGGACCGGCGGCGGCCGACGTCGTCGACGCGGCCCCGCGCCTCCCGGCCGACCTGGAGGCGACCGGGCGCGTCACGCGCGCCGCCTACGAGGCGGCGGTGGACGCCTGCCGGGCGGAGATCCGGGACGGCAACGCGTTCCAGGTGTGCCTCACGACCGCCTTCGGGTTGGTCCCGTCGGACGATCTCGACGGCCTGGAGGCGCGGCGCGGGTCCGGCACGGACCCGCACCTGGCCGAGTACCTCCGACTGCGCGCGCTCGACCCCGTCCCGTTCGGCGCGTACCTGCGGCTCGGCCCGGTGCGGGTGGCGAGCCGGTCGCCGGAGCGCTTCCTGCGCATCGAGGCGTCGGGGGCGGTCCGGGCGGAACCGATCAAGGGGACCAGGCGCCGCGCCGCCGACCCGGAGGCGGACGGAGCGGTCCGCGCGGAGCTCGCGGCCAGCGCGAAGGACCGTGCGGAGAACGTGATGATCGTCGACCTGCTGCGGAACGACCTGCTCCGGACGGCGGTGCCGGGGTCGGTGCACGTCGAGCGGCTCTGCGACGTCGAGACGTACGCGAGCGTGCACCAGATGGTGTCGACGATCGACGCGGTGCTGCCGCCGGGTGCCTCGCGGGCGGCGGTGGTGCGGGCGGCGTTCCCGCCCGGGTCGATGACCGGCGCGCCGAAGATCCGGGCGATGGCGATCGCGGACCGGCTCGAGGGGGCGCCGCGGGGCGTGTACTCGGGCGCGATCGGGTACTTCTCGGCCAGCGGGGCGGTCGATCTGTCGGTGGCGATCCGCACACTGGTGACGGTGGTCGACGACGAGGGCGCGGTGCGGTCGCGGACGTTCGGTGCCGGCGGTGCGGTGACCTGGTCGTCGGTGGCGGCGGACGAGGCCGACGAGGTCGAGACCAAGACGAGGTCGGTGCTGGCCGGGGTGGGGGCCGTCGCGCGCTGGTGATCCGGCCCCACCCGGCGTGTCGAACGTGTGTTCGGTCCTGTTGTCCGCAGGATGTCGGTGCTCGTTGACATCATCGAACACATGTTCGAATATGAGGGCATGCAGACGGCGACGGCACTCCAGTCGTCCGGGGCTCCGGAGGAGTCGACCGGACGGCCCCGTGCTGCCCGGCCGGTGCGTCGCGTCGACCACCTCGGGGATGCCCGGGCGGCGCTCGAGCGCATCACGTCGTTGCGCTCGCGGGTCGCCGAGATGGAGTCCACGCGCGTCGACACCGCGGGGCTGCCGACCGCCGACGCACTCGCCCCGCTGCTGCCGGGCGGCGCGATCCGGGTCGGCGGGTCCTACGCGGTGCAGGAGTCGGTGCTCCTCGCGATGACCATGCTGCAGGCCGCCTCGGCCGCCGGCGCCTGGTGCGCGGTGGTGGGGGTGCCGTCGTTCGGGGTCGAAGCAGCCGCAGCCGCTGGCATCGACCTCGAGCGGCTCGTGCTCGTCCCGGACCCCGGCGACCAGTGGCTCACCGTGACCGCCGCGTTGGCCGACGTGGCGCAGATCGTCCTCACCAGACCCCTCGGCCGGGTCGTGCCCGGTGACGTCTCCCGGCTGTCGGCACGCCTGCGGCAGCGCGGTGGGGCACTGGTGGCCCTCGGGTCGTGGCCCGGTGCGGACGTCACGCTGCGGGTGACGCGGTCCGAGTGGAGCGGGATCGGGGACGGCCACGGCTTCCTGACCGAGCGGCGGGTCACGGTGTCGGCCGCCGGTCGCGCCGGAGCGGGCCGGCCGGTCGACGCCGAACTCCTGCTGCCCGCGGCGGACGGCACGGTGCGGGCAGTCGGCCCCGCCGTCGCCGCGGGGACGGGCTCGGGCAACGGCCCCGTGCTCCGTCCCGTGGCGGTGGCCTCGTGAGCCCCCGCGGTGGCGGTCGGACACGCACGTCCGGTGCCCGCGTCACCGGGGCCCTCTCCGGTGCCCGCACGACCGGTGCCGGGGTGCTCGACGCCCGAGCGGTCCGTGCCGATGCGCTCGCCCGCGGCGGGGCGCTGCCCGAGCCGCCCCCGACGCGGACGATCGTGCTGTGGTGCCCGGACTGGCCGGTGATCGCGGCCGCCCGAGCCGCCGGGTCGCCGCCCGAGCACCCGTTCGCCCTCGTGGTGCACGGCGAGGTGTACGCCAGTTCCGCCAGTGCCCGGCAGCACGGGGTGGTGCGGGGCCTCCGCGTGCGCGAGGCCCAGGCGCGCTGTCCGCAGCTCGTCGTGCAGCCGTACGACGACGCCCTCGACCACCGCGCGTTCGAACCGGTCATCCGAGCGGTCGAGGCAGCCGTCCCCGGGGTCGAGGTCGTCCGGCCCGGCACCCTCGCGTTGCGCGCCCGTGGCCCCGCCCGCTACTACGGCGGGGAGCGTGCCGCCGCGGCGACCCTCGCGGGCATCGCGGCGGACCACGGTGCTCCCGGGGTCCGCGCCGGGATCGCCGACACCCCGTTCGCCGCCGAGCAGGCCGCACGCGCACGGCCGGCACGCCCCGGGGAGCGCGTGCGGATCGTGCCCGTGGACGGGTCCGCGGCGTTCCTGTCCGGGCTGGACCTCGGGGTGCTCGGCGACGCCGACCTCGCGATGCTGCTCGGACGGCTCGGCATCAGGACCCTCGGGGAGTTCGCCGCCCTCAGCGACGAACAGGTGCGCGACCGCTTCGGCGTGGCCGGGGCCTTCCTGCACCGGCTCGCCGGCGGCCGCGACCCCCGAGCGGTCTCGTCGCGGGACGTCCCGCCGGAGCTCCGGGTCGAGGCGTCGTTCGAACCCCCGCTCGACCGCGCCGACCAGATCGCCTTCGCGTTCCGGCGCTCCGCCGACGACTTCGCCGCCCGGCTGCGGGCCGCCGGGCTCGTCGCCACGACGATCCGGGTCGGGATCGTCGACGAACGCGACATCCTGCTCGAGCGCACGTGGGTGCACCCGCGCTGGTTCGACGCCGCCGACGTGGTCGACCGGGTCCGCTGGCAGCTCGCCGGCGGGGTCGACCCCACCGGGCTCGAGGCCCCCGTCGTCTCGGTGGTCCTCGAACCCGTCGCCGTGGACGACATGGCGAACCACGAGCGCGGCCTCTGGGGGACCGGCCCCGACGAACGGGTCCACCACGGTCTCGCCCGGGTGCAGGGACTCGTCGGCCACGACGGCGTCGTCACACCGCGCATCGGCGGCGGTCGCACCCTGGCGGAGCGCGTCGTGCTCGTCCCGTGGGGCGACGCCCCCGTGGGTGGTGAGCGTGCCCTGGCGACCGTGCGGGACCGCCCGTGGCCCGGCAAGCTGCCCGGACCCCCGCCGGCGACCGTGCTCGACCGTCCCCGTCCGGTGGACGTCGTCACGGCGGACGGGGGGACCGTCGACGTCGACGACCGCGGTGTGCTGACGGGGACACCGGAGGGCTTCCGCGCCGAGGGGGACCGGGGTGGCCGGTTCGGCTCCGTCACGGCGTGGGCCGGCCCGTGGCCGCTCGTCGTCCGCTGGTGGGAGTCCGGCGGCCGACGACTCCACCGGTTGCAGCTCGTCGACGCCGAGGGGCGTGCGTGGTACCTGGTGCTCGCCGACCACCGGTGGTGGGCCGAGGCGGTCGCGACGTGAGCCGACGAGCAGGAAGGCACGACTGATGGGCTACAGCAACCCGCCGATCCCGTGGTCGCAGTTCGAACGTGCCCTGTCCGACAAACGGAGCCCCGGCAGCACACCCGACGGCGACGGCGGCGACAGCCCGGCGTGGTCGCGGAAGCGCTCGCGGTACGAGGCGCCTGGCGGCCAGGAGGACACGGGCAACGTGCCCGTCGTGCCGTACGCCGAGCTGCACGCGCACTCGACCTTCAGCTTCCTCGACGGCGCGAGCGGACCGGAGCACCTCTTCGAAGAAGCCGCACGGCTGCACCTGCACGGTCTCGCGCTCACCGACCACGACGGCTTCTACGGTGCCGCCCGGATGGCCGAGGTCGCCGAGGCGTACCCCACCGTGGCGACCGTGTACGGCACCGAGCTCTCCCTCGGGCTGACCGAGCCGCAGAACGGCGTCCCCGACCCCGAGGGCACGCACCTGCTGCTGCTCGCGGACGGCCAGGACGGCTACCACCGGCTCGCCGGGGCGGTGACGCGCGCCCACCTGGCGGCCGGCGCCGAGAAGGGACGGCCGCGCTACGACCTCGACGACCTCGCCGCGCGGTCCGACGGGCACTGGCGGGTCCTCACCGGCTGTCGGAAGGGGGCGGTCCGGCAGGCGCTCGAACGCGGGGGCGAGAGCGCGGCGGAGGACGCGCTGCGCGCCCTGCTCGACCGGTTCGGGACGGACGGCGTCGTCGTCGAGCTCACCGACCACGGCGACCCGATGGACACCGCGCGGAACGACGTCCTCGCCGCGCTCGCCGCACGGCACGCCCTGCCGACCGTGGCGACGGGCAACGTGCACTACGCCACCCCCGACCGGTTCCCCGTGGCGACGGCGCTCGCGGCCGTGCGGGCGCGCCGCAGCCTCGACGAGATCGACGGTTGGCTGCCGGCAGCCCCCACGGCGCACCTGCGCTCCGGCGCGGAGATGGCGCGGCGGTTCGCGCGCTACCCGGGCGCGGTCGAGCGCAGCGTCGAGCTCGCCGACGAGCTCGGGTTCCGGCTCCGGACGGTCAAGCCCGGGCTGCCGGACATCGACGTCCCCGACGGGCACACCACGATGTCCTGGCTCCGCGAGCTCACCTGGCGCGGAGCCCGCCGGTTCTACCCGGGCAGCGCCGACGGCGTGGACCCGCAGAAGCGGGAGCGCATCGAACGCGAACTCTCGGTGATCGAGGACAAGGACTTCCCCGGCTACTTCCTCATCGTGCGGGACATGGTGCAGTACGCCCGGGACCGCGGCATCCTCTGCCAGGGGCGGGGCTCGGCGGCGAACTCGGCGGTCTGCTACCTGCTCGAGATCACCGCGGTGGACTCGATCCGGTACGGCCTGCCGTTCGAACGGTTCCTGTCGGCGATGCGCGACGAGGAACCCGACATCGACGTCGACTTCGACTCCGACCGGCGCGAAGAGGTCATCCAGTACGTCTACGAGAAGTACGGCCGGTTCAACGCCGCCCAGGTCGCCAACGTCATCACCTACCGGCCGAAGGGTGCCGTGCGGGACATGGCGAAGGCGCTCGGGCACAGCCCCGGGCAGCAGGACGCCTGGTCGAAGCAGGTCGAGCGGTGGGGATCGGTCACCGAGAGCCAGGACCACGACATCCCCGACACCGTGGTGGACATGGCGCAGCAGGTGCTCGGGTTCCCCCGGCACCTCGGCATCCACTCCGGGGGCATGGTGCTCACCGACCGACCCGTCGGCGAGGTCGTGCCGATCGAGCAGGCCCGGATGGACGGCCGCACGGTGCTGCAGTGGGACAAGGACGACTGCGCGTACATGGGACTCGTGAAGTTCGACATGCTCGGCCTCGGCATGCTGGCCGCGCTGCAGTACGCGTTCGACCTCGCCGACGAGCACTGCGGGGAACGCTGGGACATGCACTCCATCCCGAAGGAGGAGCAGGGCGTCTACGACCAGCTCTGCCGCGCGGACACGATCGGGGTGTTCCAGGTGGAGTCCCGCGCCCAGATGGGCACGCTGCCCCGCCTGCTGCCCCGGCGGTTCTACGACCTCGTGATCGAGGTCGCGCTGGTGCGCCCCGGCCCGATCCAGGGCGGCGCGGTGCACCCGTACATCCGACGCCGCACCGGGGAGGAGCCGATCACCTACATCCACCCGTCGCTCGAGCCGGTGCTCGAACGCACCCTCGGGGTACCGCTGTTCCAGGAGCAGCTCATGCAGATGGCGATCGCGGTGGGCGGCTGCTCGGGGGACGACGCCGACCTGCTCCGGCGGGCCATGGGGTCGAAGCGCGGGCACGAGAAGATCGACCGACTCCGCGAGAAGCTCTACGCCGGCATGGCGGCGAACGACATCCACGGCGAGGACGCCGACGCCATCTACGCGAAGATCCAGGCGTTCGCGAACTTCGGCTTCGCGGAGAGCCACTCGATCAGCTTCGCGCTCATCGTCTACGCGAGCGCGTGGATGCGCCTGCACTACCCGGGGGCGTTCCTGGCAGCGCTGCTCCGGGCCCAGCCGATGGGGTTCTACTCACCGCAGACGCTCGTCGCGGACGCCCGACGTCACGGCGTGCGGGTGCTCCGTCCGGACATCCTGCGGTCCGGGGTGGACGCCACCCTCGAAGCGCTCCCCGAGGACGAGCGCGCCACGGCGGCGACCGGGGCGGACGCCTGCCTCGACGGCGAGCAGCCGCCCGTCCTCCCGTTCGACCAGGCCGCACCGGACGACACCGCACGACACCGGCGCGACGGCGCCTTCGCGGTCCGGCTCGGGCTGGCCGAGGTCTCCTCGCTCGGCCGGAAGAGCGCCGAGCGGATCGTCGCCGAGCGGGATGCCCACGGACCCTTCACGGACATGTCCGACCTCGCCCGCCGGGTCGGCCTGACGACGGCGCAGCTCGAGGCGCTCGCCGCCGCGGACGCCTTCGCCGTGCTCGGGGTCGACCGTCGCGGGGGCATGTGGTCCGCCGCCCAGGCCGCGGCCGAGCGTCCCGACCAGTTGCCGGACACCCAGGTGACGGTGCAGCCGCCGCTGTTCGGGCAGATGACGAGCGGCGACGTCCTCATCGCGGACATGTGGTCCACGGGCATGACGACCGACGACCACCCCGTGCGGCACGTCCGGGACGGCCTGGTCGCCCGCGGTGTGCTCAGCGTCCAGGACACCGCGACGGCGGAGACCGGCCGGCGGGTCGAGGTCGGCGGCATCGTGACGCACCGGCAGCGACCGGCGACGGCGTCGGGCATCACGTTCATGAACGTCGAGGACGAGACCGGGCTGGTGAACGTCATCTGCAGCGTCGGGGTGTGGGGACGGTACCGTCGCGTGGCGCGTGAGGCACCGGCGGTCATCATCAGGGGGATCCTGGAGCGTTCGCCGGACGGTGTCGTGAACCTGGTCGCCGACCGCATCGAGCACCTGTCCCTGTCCGTGCGCACCCGGTCGCGGGACTTCCAGTGAAACCGGCGGTCGGCTACGACGCCTCGGGGATGCGGATGGTGACCTCGAGGCCGCCGGAGCGGACGTTGCGGAGGGACGCCGTGCCTCCAGCACGTTCCGCGACCGCCCGCACGATCGCGAGCCCGAGACCGGATCCACCGGGCAGCGGGATGCCGCCGGTCGCCGGGTCGGGGTTCGGGCGCGACTTCCGGGCCTCGTCGGGACGGGTGAACCGGTCGAAGGCGACGGGGATGAACGACTCCGGCACGCCCGGTCCGTCATCGGTGATCTGCAGCACGCCCTCGTCGCCGGTGCTCCGCCAGGAGACGAAGATCCCGCCTCCGCGCGGGAGCGCCGCCACCGCGTTGCCGGCGATGTTCGTCACGAGCTGGGCCATGCCGCCGGTGTCCAGACGGTACCGCGGTTCGACGGTGCCGCCGCCGATGCCCGGTCCGGAGCCGCCGACGGCGACGGGTGGCTCGAGGTCGAAGTCGACGGTGATGTCCTTCGCCGAGGCGATCAGGCGGACCCGGTCGACGGCGGCCATCACCTCGTCGCCGAGGTCCGACCACCCGGTGAGCGTCTGCTGCTGGCCGTCCTGGTCGCGGCGCTCCGACTCCTCGATCCGGGACAGCGCGAGCAGGTCGTTGGCCAGGCGGGAGAGCCGCGCGACGCTGAGCTTCGCCCGCTCGATGTGGGCGGCGAGGGCGGCGGCGTCGTCGCCGTCGAGGGACGCCAGGTCGAGCTGGGTGGTCAGGATCGCCAGCGGGGTCCGCAGTTCGTGGCTCGCGTCCGAGACCATCTGCCGTTCGCGTTCGGTCGCCTGGCGGGTCCGGGCGAGGAAGGCGTTCAGCGTGGTGGCGAGCGAGGCCAGCTCGTCCTGCGCGGGGCCGACCGGCAGCTCGGCGCGCTCCGGGGCGACGGAGAGGCGCTCGGCCTCGCGGCGCATCCGGTTCACGGGGCGCAGCGCGGCGGTGGCGAGCGCCCACGACGCGATGCCGAAGGCGACGAGGATCGCGAGTCCGGTCAGCGAGAGCGTGGACGTCAGGTCGTCGACGACGATCGCCTCGGCCTGCGAGTTCCGCGCCGCGACGACCGTCCACCGGCCGGCCTGGTTCACGGGGTGCTCGACGACGACGCGGTACTCCGAGCCGGACACGCGCATGAGCGAGGTGCCGGCCTTCGCCGACCGCAGGCTGCCGAGCGCCCGCTCGACGCGCGGCGGCATCGTGGACAGCGCGATCTCTCCCGAGGGGGACACCACCGCGACGAGCTGTGCGTTGCCGGGCGGCGAGAGGTCCGGGTCGCTGTCGACCTCGAGCGTGGCGACGTACGGGTCGGCGTCCGCGTCGAGCAGGGTGTGGGTGGCGCTCGCGACGACGCTGACCACCTGGAACCGCATCACGAGCACGAGCAGCACGATGACGACCGCGGCGATCGCGGTCGAGCCGATGGTGATGCGCGCCCGGAGCGACAGCACGCGCAGCGGACGGATCAGACCACGCCTCGGGGAGTCCGGTCCGGAGGTGGGCAGCGGCCCGGTCACGCCCCGAGCAGGTCGAGCCGGTAGCCGCGGCCCCGGACGGTGGAGATCGCCACGGTCGCCTCGTGCGAGGTCAGCTTCTTCCGGAGGTACGAGATGTACTGCTCGACGACGTTCGGGTCGACGTGCTGCGACCCGTCCCAGACCTCCTCGAGGATCTTCGGACGGTCGACCACGGTGCCGACCGAGCGGGCGAGGAGCCGGAGCAGGGCGAACTCGGTGGGGCTCACGGCGACGCGCTGGCCCTTGATGGTGATGCGACGGGCCTCGGAGTCGATCCCGACGTCGCCGACCTCGATGGTGCGCGGGGCTCCGGCGGACTCGCGGCGGCCGAGCGCGCGGAGCCGGGCGGTGAGCTCGGCGAAGGCGAACGGCTTCGTGAGGTAGTCGTCGGCGCCGGCGTCCAGGCCGAAGACGCGGTCGTCCACGGCGTCGCGGGCGGTCACGAGCAGGATCCGGACGGGGTCCTCGCGCTCCCGGATGCGGCGGGCGAGCTCGAAGCCCGACATGCCCGGCATCATCACGTCCACGACGGCGAGCTCGAAAGCCTGCTCGCCGAGTGCGATCAGTGCTTCGACACCGTTCTCGACCGCGGTGACGCGGTACCCCTCTGCCGCGAGACCACGCTCCATGAGCGCGCGCATCTCGTCATCGTCCTCGACCACCAACAGGCGCATAGCGACCTCCTCGGACCCATCGTGGCATCGAACCCGTCGACCCGGTGCGTTCCGCCACGCAACTCCCTGAATCTCGTCACAGTCCACGAGGCAGAACGGTCTGTCCCTCGTTCGTGGGACGTGAGGACTTCTTGACTCGTTGGTAGGCTCACGCTCCGGACGACGCGTACCCGACGTGGCGTCCACAGGGGGCACCATGAACGACACGCCGGACCACCCGGCCCTCGTCCGTCTGCGTGCCGAGCTCGACGCCGCCTGGAAGGGCATGGGCGTGCTCGGTGACATGGAGGACGTCAGCCGCGACCGAGTGGTCGCCGAACTCCGCGCCGCGGTGCCGGACGTCGCGAGCCGTGCGGCGCGTGCCGCGGGGGCCGAGGCCGCCGTCGCGGAGATCAACCGGTTCGCACAGGCCGAGGTGGTCACCGGGGACGACGCGGTGCCGACGGCGACGATCTGGGACGACATCGTGCACTCGGCCGCCGAGGCTGCATCCGCCGCCGCACGCTGAGCACCCGCGGCGCGCCGCACGCCGGCCGCCGTGCGCGCCCGCCCCTCCGCACGCCCCCGTCAGTCGTCCTCGCCGAGCAGCTCCTCCCGCACACGCCGGATGTCCTCGAGCAGCGCCCCGATGAGCACCCAGTGCCGCGAGTTCGGCCGGATGACCTCGAGCGGTGCGGTGAGCGCGGGCTCCCCGGTGCGGTCCGGCGCCCCACGGGTCGGCCCACCGACGGCCTCCTCGGACGCCGCGACCCGGGCACTGAGCGCCCGGACGTCGGCAGCGATCCGCGCGACCTCGGTGGCGATGCTGCCGACGACCGGATCGGCGCGGAGGTCCGGTGCGGTGTTGTCCTGGATCGCCCTGGTCATGCCGGTGACGCGGGTGACGAGCACGCGCAGGTGCTCGGTGACGGTGATGTCCTCGTCGAGGATCGTCCGGTGCCGACCGCCGCGCGGGTTCATCGTGAGGGACTCCCGTGCGGCGGTGAGCGAGGCCTCGGCGCGGGCGTGCTGCTGCCGGAGGGCCCGTGCCTGCAGCAGCGCTTCGTGCCAGCGGTCCTGGTCCCAGCCCTCGGTGAGGCCGATCGCGACCCGCTCGAACGCCGCTGCGGTGTCCCGGGCGAGCCGGGCGACGGCGAGGTGCGCGGGGCCGAGCAGCACGGGCGGCACGATCACGGCGTTCACGATGAGGGCCACGATCGCACCGAGGACGGTCTCGAGGATCCGGTCCGCCGAGTAGTTCGGCGTGACGACGCCGGCGGTGAGCACGAGCATCCCGCTGATGCCGACCTGGGTCGCCGAGGTGGGGGTGAGGCGCAGTGCCCAGGCGATGAGGATCGCCAGGACGATGACGAGCAGCACCACCCACACGCTGTCGCCGAGCAGCAGGTGGAACCCGGTGGCGAGCACGACGCCGAGGACGACCCCGGCGCTCCGCTCGAGGCCCTTCACGAACGACTGGTTGATGCTCGGCTGGACGACGAGCAGGGCGGCGATCGCGGCGAACGTGGGGAACGGGCCGTCGATGAGCACCCGGCAGAGCAGGACCGCGGCGACCACCGCGACCGCGGTCTTGACGACCTGCAGGAACGGCGTGCGGCTGGAGCTGCGGAGTCGCGCGACCGGGTTCACGACGACCACGCTAGCCACGGTCCGCACGCCGAGCCGTGCACGAACGCGACGAAACCGGTGGCGTCGGGTTGACTGGTCTCGTGTGGCCCAACCATGAGCGTGTCATCCCGCAGGCCTTCGCCGGCTCCGGGACCTCCGTGGTGGCCGCGCGCGCCCACTCCGTCGAGCCGTCGGGCAACGGGTACCTCTACGGGTACGAGGTGGACACGGTCGACCGCAACGGTCAGCGCGCCACCGTCCTGACGTACGTCGACACCGGCGGGACCCACGACCAGAACAGCGCGATCGTCACGGACCCGGCGACGGGGGAGCCCGTGTCGGTGTGGGCGTACCCGAACGACCCCGGGCTGCCGGTCCTGCCGCAGGTGACCTACCGCGACGCCGTCGCCGAGCTGTTGACGACCCTCGGCATGCCCGTCACCGACCCGACCCTGACGGTCGCCGCGTACCGGCCCGGCAAGCGCGCGGTGGTGCGGGTGGACGCGGTCGAGGGCACGGTGTTCCTCAAGGTCGTGCGACCGCACCGCGTGGCGCCGATCGAGAAGTCGCACGAGCAGTTCGTCGCCGCGGGACTGCCGGTCCCGCGGGTGCTGTCCAGCCGTGGCGACGGGCTCCTCGTGCTCGAGCGGATCCGTGGCGTGCCCGCCGGTAGCCGCATCCTCGACATCGCGGACGACCCCCGGTTCGTGGCGTCGCTCGCGGCGCTCACCGGTCGGATCGCGACGGTGCCGATGACGCAGCAGGCGCGTGCGGACGCGATGGACCACGCCGACTGGCACCGCCGCACCCTGGTCGCCGCGCTGCCGCAGGACGCCGAGGAGATCGACCGGCTGTACGACGCGATCGGCCGACGGTCGATCGGCTGGGCGGCGTCGACGAAGCAGGTCGTGCACGGCGACCTGCACCTCGAGCAGGTGTTCGTCGACGAGGACGAGCCGTGGCGCATCTCCGGTCTGCTCGACATCGACACGGCGGGCTGGGGCTTCCCGGTCCGTGACATCGGTGCCGTGGTGGCGCACCTCGTGGTGACCGGCCTGTGGCACCGGTCGCGCGGTGACGTGGAACGCGGCGCGGCGGCCGAGCGGCTCGCGGACGCCGTGGCGCGCGACTGGGTCGCCCGGAACCCCGAGCAGGCGGACCGGATCGGCCCGGCGATCGGCGCGCAACTCCTCGCGCACGCCGGCGGGCAGGCGACGACCGGGTCGGCGAACGGCATCCAGACGGCGGAACAGCTCCTCGCGGCGACGCAGGCCGCGCTGACGGAGGCGACGCCCGTCGTGCCGTCCGACGGCCTCGTCCGACCGCGGTCCGCGCCCCAGGTCTGACACCTCCCGCCCCGGTCGCGGGACACGCCGCGTGCGCGTCGCCCCGGTCGCACGGACCGTCGTCAGACGGCCGGCCAGGCTGCAGGTCGCGCGACCTGAGCAACCGCGTACGCGGCCGGTGGAGGCGAGCGGTGCTCGGACGGGAGGCGCGTGGCGGCGCCGCACCGCGCCTCCAGGCCGACACGTGGCAGGGAGGCGGACGGGAGGCGCGACGCGCGCGGGTGTCGTCGAGTCGCCGCCGTCGGTGGTCGGGGAGTAAACTGTCCGTGCACGCACCGCGTTCCCGCGTGCCGCGTCGATTCCGGACGCAGCAGTCGGTCACTTGACCGACGTGGGAACCGGATCCGTGGTCGCCCCGAGGGGGCGACACGTGCGTGCGACGGCGCCGGATCCCGGCGCGGACCGTCGCATCCGGTACCCACCCGGTGGCCGCGATGGAACGGTCCGCGGGACTCCACCGGACGTCCCGAGACGGGGACCGGCGAAGCGGGCCACGGTGGCCCGCGGACACGCCGGAGCCGCGTCAGGCGCCGGCACAGGACTTCCGCCTCCGGGCGGCTCGCCCGTGACGAACGGGCGGAACAGGAGGAGCGTTGGCTCGATCAGGCACCCGGCGAGCAGCCGGCGGGACGCGCACCGCGTCTCGTCGCACCCGGCCGCTCGACAACGACGGCGTCATCCCCGTCCTCGCCCGCGCCGTGCGCGAGGTCGAGGCGGCGGCGCAGCGTGGCCCGCTCAAGGCGTCGAACCGTTCGAAGTTCCAGGCGGTCGCCCTGCTCATGCGCGAGGAACGTGCACGGGTGAAGGCCGACACCGAGCTCACCGACGCGCAGCGCGCGGAGCAGCTCAAGCGGCTCGACGGGGTCGCGACGATCCTCGCGAAGACCGCGGCGCGCGACACGAGCGTGATCCAGCTGCTCACCGAGGAGGCCTCGGTCAGCGAGACCACCCGGACCGTGAAGCGCGACATGATGATCGCCGGCGGCATGGAGCTGCAGCCCGAGGAACTCGTCATCGCGGCCGAGCCGTCGCCGGTGGTCGAGACCCCGGTGCGCGCGGTCGTCCCGCAGGCGGTCGTGCAGCGGCAGCTCGCGAACCCGTTCCTCCCGCCGGACTTCGCCCTCGCCGACCAGCCCGTCGCGCACCCGCGGCGCCTGGCGAACTGGGAGCTGTTCGGTCCGCTGTTCAAGTCGTTCGAGTACGGCGCGGGCGGGGGAGCGGCGACGATGCCGCTGCCGGAGCCCACGACGCTGCACTCGAAGTCCGGCACCACGCTCATGAAGCACCAGGCCGAGCTCATCGCGGCCGCAGCGCAGGGGCACCGCACGTTCCTACTCGCCGACGAGCCGGGCCTCGGCAAGACCGCGCAGTCGCTGCTCGCCGCCGACGCCGCGAACGCGTTCCCGCTGCTCGTCGTCGTGCCGAACGTGGTCAAGACGAACTGGGCGCGCGAGGCGTCGCGGTGGGTCCCGAACCGGACCTCGACGGTCATCCACGGCGACGGCGACGACCTCGACGGGTTCGCCGACATCGTCATCGTGAACTACGAGATCCTCGACCGGCACGCCGGCTGGCTCGGAGCCTTCGGGTTCAAGGGCATGGTCGTCGACGAGGCGCACTTCATCAAGAACAAGGACTCGCAGCGGTCGAGGTTCGTGCTGCAGCTCGCCGAGAAGATCCGGCAGCGCACCGCGAACCCGCTGCTCATGGCCCTGACCGGCACGCCGCTGATCAACTCGGTCGAGGACTTCCGCACGATCTGGGAGTACCTCGGCTGGATCGACGACAAGAAGCCCCGCGCGAAGCTCATGAACGAGCTCGAGGACATCGGCCTCACCCCGGCCGACCCGGGCTTCTTCGTCGAGGCGCGGAAGGCCGTCATCGACCAGGGCATCGTCCGACGCCGCAAGGTCGACGTCGCCGCCGACATCCCGGCACGCCGCATCGCCGACATCCCCGTCGAGCTCGACGACGAGGTCGGTCGCTCCATCCGCGACGCCGAGCGCGAGCTCACGGCGAAGCTGGTCAAGCGCTACCACCAGGCACTCGACGCCCGCACCGGTCAGGACCCGGTCGTCGGCATCGACCACAAGCTCGTCCGCCAGGTCGCCCGGTGGGAGCTCGAGGACCAGGACGCCTCGTCGACCGGCGAGAACGTGTTCTCGATGGTCCGGCGGATCGGCCGTGCCAAGGCCCAGCTCGCGGCGGACTACGCGGCGCAGCTCGCCTCGAACGTCGGCAAGGTCGTGTTCTTCGCGAAGCACCTCGACGTGATGGACCAGGCCGAGGAGGTCTTCGCGCGTCGTGGCCTGCGCACCGCCACGGTCCGCGGCGACCAGACGCCGGCGCAGCGCACCGCCGAGATCGACTCGTTCGTGAACGACCCCGACGTCGCCGTGATCGTCTGCTCGCTCACCGCGGCGGGCGTCGGCCTGAACCTGCAGGTGTCGTCGAACGTCGTGCTCGCCGAGCTGTCGTGGACGTCGGCCGAGCAGACCCAGGCGATCGACCGCGTGCACCGGATCGGGCAGGAAGAGCCGGTCACCGCGTGGCGCATCATCGCGGCGCAGACGATCGACACGAAGATCGCGGAGCTCATCGACTCGAAGGCCTCCCTCGCAGCCCGAGCCCTGGACGGGTCCGACGAGGAGGTCGTCGACTCCGGCGACATCCAGCTCGACGCCATGGCGGCGATGCTGACCGAGGCGCTGGAGCGCGGCGCGAAGTAGGGGCCCTCCGAACCACGAAAACGACGTCGAACCACGGGATTGCCCTGGTTCGACGTCGTTTTCCTGGTTCGACGCTGTCCTGCGCCGTGTCAGATGCGGGACTGGACCTCGGCGAGGGACGGGTTCGTCGCCGTGCTGCCGTCCGGGAACACGAGCGTCGGCACGGTCTGGTTGCCGCCGTTCACCTCGGCGACGAGTTCGGCGGTGCCCGGCGTCCGTTCGATGTCGACCTCGGTGTAGGGCACGCCGGCCTTCGTCATCTGGTTCTTCAGGCGCGCGCAGTAGCCGCACCACGTGGTGGTGAACATCGTGACGGCGCCGGCCTCGGGCACGAACGCGTCGCGGGTGATCGTCTCGCTCATGGGGCCAGGGTAACTCGCCCGTCTGGGGGTCTTGCGCCGCTTATTCGATATAGGTAGGTTGAGCGCATGGAACCGATCCGACGCGTGACCGCCCCCACGCTCGACGTGCTCGACGCACTGCTCGCGGGCGACGGGGCGGTGTGGGGGCTGCTCGTCATCAAGGCCACCGGTCGGCAGGCGGGCACCGTCTACCCGATCCTCGAGCGCCTCGAGCGCCAGGGGTGGATCCGGTCGACCTGGGACGACGACGCCGATCGTCCGGGGCCCCGACGCCGTCTCTACGCGTTCACGGCCGAGGGGGCAGCGGCCGCGCGGGACCTGCTCGAGGCGCGGCAAGCCGCGACGGACGCGGCCGCGCGAGCCGCACGGCCGACGGGTCGTCCGGGACGGGCTGTGACCTCGTGAGCGCCCTCGACCGGCTCCTCGTGGGTGCCGCGGTCGCCGTCTCGCCCGCTCCGCACCGCGACACCCGTCGCGAGCAGTGGCTCGCCGACGTCCGGGACGCCCGGGAACTCGACCTCTCGCCGACCGCCCTCGCGTTCGGCGCACTGACCACGGCGCTCTTCCACCGACGCGCCGGCCACCGATCCACCTGGGGGGAATCCATGACCGCAGCACCGCTCCACGTCCGTGCCACGCCGCACACGATCCGGACCGTCCCGGTCCTGGTGGGCCTGGCCGTCATGTCCTTCGTCGTCTCGACCGTCGTGCTGTCCCTGCTCCAGCGCTACAACGGCCTCCCCGCGGCGATGCCGCTCTTCACGCTCGTCGGCATCGGCCTGGCCCTGGTGCCGGGCGCCGCCGTCGCCGTCGCGGTCCTGCTCACGGCCGGGGCGCCGCTCCGTCGTCGCGTCATCGGAGCCGTGGCGACCATGGCCGTCGCGTTCGCGTGGTGGACGGTGGTCAACGGGTCGCTCAACCTGCCGTTCTGGCCCGGTCTCACCCTCGGGCTCGTCGCCGCAGCCTGGCTCGCGGTGTGGCTCGTGGCGACCGGGCGGCCGCGCTGGAGCCTGACGCTCCTGGTCCTCCCCGTGATCGCGTCGGTCACCACGTTCCCGCTCGCGAACGCCGTGATGAGCAGCGGGCTCTCGTACTCGCTGATGACGTTCGTCTCCTGGACCGGGCAGCTCGTCCCGTTCCTCGTCGCCATCCTCGGAGGGGTCGTCGCCGCGCGGTTCTCCACAGATGCGCCCGCCCCGGTCGAGGCGCACGGGGAAGCACTGGTAGACAAGAGCGCGTGAGCGACACGCACCTCGAGATCGAGCGCACCTACGACCTGCCCGAGGGCGGTGCCCTCCCCGACCTGGTCGGCGTCGGCGGCATCCTCCGCACCGAGCACGAGGAACCGTTCGACCTCGACGCGACCTACTGGGACACCGACCGCTACGACCTGGTGGCAGCGCGGGTCACCGTGCGGCGCCGGACCGGCGGCCCGGACGCCGGGTGGCACATCAAGCGCGCGGCGTCCGACACGGTCCGGCACGAGCAGCACTTCCCGCTCACCGACGACGCCGACACGGTGCCCGACGACGTCCTGGCGGCACTCTTCACGGAACGGCGGGGCCGCGGACTCCGACCCGTGGTCCGGATCACCACGACCCGCACCGTCACCCGGCTCCTCGACGAGGACGGTGACCAGGTCGCCGAGCTCGCGGACGACCAGGTCACGGCGCAGCGCCTCGACGACGAGGCGCCGGAGACCCCGCGCACCTGGCGCGAGGTCGAGGTCGAGGCCGTCGACGGCGTCGACCAGCAGATCGCGCACGAGCTGTTCGCCGCGCTCGACGGACGCTTCGCGGCCGTCGGCGCCGGCCCCGCCGCGGTCGCGTCCAAGCTGGCACGCGGGCTGGCAGGGGCACCGGCACCGCGCCTCCAGACCGCCGAGAAGCCCGACAAGGGGACCGCGGCCCGCGCGCTCGCGAAGCGACTCCGCAAGCTGCGAGCGACGCTGCTCGGCCAGGAGGCACTGCTCCGGTCCGGCGGGCAGGCGGACCTCCGCGAGACGGCTGCGAACGCGCTCGGCATCGCCGCGGTGATCGGCTCGTACCGGCCGGCGTTCCCCGCGACCGACGAGGTCGACCGGGCGGCCGAGGCCGCCGAGGGACTCGCCGCCGTGACCGCCCGCGCGGCGCTGGCGGAGTACCTGGTCGACGGCCTGCCCCGCGCGTCCACGCCCGCGCAGGACGCCCTCGTCGACGCGATGACGCGGGAGCGCATCCTCGCCGCGACCCGGGAGCGCCGGGCCGTCGCGGTGCGCGACGTCGTGGCGTTCCTGCACGGCGAGCCGTTCCTCGAGCTCCTCGACGTGCTCGACGACGCCGTCGAGCGACCCGCCCCGACCGCGTGGTCCCTGCGGTCGCCGAAGAAGGTCGCGCAGGACGTCTCCGCGGTGGAGAAGCCGCGGGTGCGTGAACTCGTGCGCGACGCCGTGGGCGAGGACGACGACTCGTCAGCCGTGCTCGACCGCGAGACCGCCGCGCGTGAGGCGACCGAGCAGGCCTGGCGTGCCGCGACCCGGGCGCGGATGGCGATGGACGTCCTCGGCGACGACGCGTTCCCGCACGCGCTGTGGAAGCGGATCGGGGACGCGGCGGACGTCCTGACCGAGCGCGTCCGGTCGCTGCACGCGCTCGACGTGCTGCGGGTGCACGCGGGGATCGCCGAGCGCGGGGGAGAGGGCACGTTCGGGTACGGCGTCCTGGCCGGCGACCGGGTGCGCCTGGCGGAGGACTCCTACGACGAGGCGGTGCACGCGCTCAACCGGGTGTGAGCGCGCGCCGCGGCGCGCGCCGTCAGGCGGTGCGCTCGTCGGCCAGCCCGAGCACGTCGAGCAGCCACGCGAGCTCGAACGCCCGCTCCTTCCACGAGTCGTAGCGTCCGCTGACCCCGCCGTGCCCGGCCGCCATCTCGGTCTTGAGCAGGACGGGCGCCCCGACCTCGCGCAGCTTCGCCGTCCACTTCGCCGGCTCGACGTACAGCACGCGGGTGTCGTTGATCGACGTGACCGCGAGGATCTTCGGGTACTGCACGTCGGAGCGGACGTTCTCGTACGGGGTGTACTCGCTCATGTAGCGGTAGACCTCGGCATCGTGCAACGGGTCGCCCCACTCGTCCCACTCGATGACGGTGAGCGGGAGGTCGGGGTCGAGGATGCTCGTGAGCGCGTCGACGAATGGCACCGCGGCGAGGATGCCGGCGAAGCGTTCGGGCGCGAGGTTCGCCACCGCACCCATCAGCAGGCCGCCAGCGCTGCCGCCCTCGGCGACGAGCCGGTCGGGGCTGGTCCGCCCGGACTCGATGAGGTGCGACGCGACCGCGACGAAGTCGGTGAAGGTGTTCTTCTTCGTGAGGGTCTTGCCGTTCTCGTACCAGTGCCGGCCCATCTCGCCGCCACCGCGGACGTGGGCAACGGCGAACACGACGCCCCGGTCGAGCATCGAGAGCCGCATGACGCTGAACCCGGGGTCGATCGAGTGCTCGTACGACCCGTAGCCGTACAGGTGCAGCGGGGCGGGGCGGTCGGCGTCCACCGCGTCCCGGCGCCAGACGAGGGAGATCGGCACGCGGGTCCCGTCCGGCGCGGTCGCCCAGTCGCGCTCCTGCACGTAGTCGGCCGGGTCGTAGCCGCCGAGCACGGGCTGGCGCTTGAGCACGGTCACGTCCCCGGTCGCCAGGTCGAGGTCACTGACCTCCGACGGGGTGACGAACGACGTGAAGCCGATCCGGAGCGTGGGCTGGTCCCACTCCGGGTTGCCGCCGAGGCCGGCGGAGAACAGGGCCTCGTCGAACGGCACCTCGTGCGCGTCGCCGTAGCCGTCGCCCTCGATCGGGATGATCGCGACGCGGGGCAGGGCCTCGGACCGGTACTCGAGCGCGAGGTGGCCGGCGAAGGCGTCCACCGACTCGATGCGTCGCTCGGTGTGGTGCGCGACGACCACGCGGCGGTCGCGCTCGGAGGTCGGGTCGTCGGCGGGGACGTCGACGAGCTCGAAGTTCTCGGCGCCGTCGTTGTGCAGCACGAGGAACCGGTCGCTGCCGCCGACGATGGCATGCTCGATCTCGTACTCCACGCCCTCTCGGCGGGGCCACACCACCTGGAACTCCCCGGTGGGGTCGGCGGCGTCGAGGACGAGCGCCTCGGACGTGATCTTCGACCCGAGCTCGATCACGATGTACTGCGACGACCGGGTGACCCCGACGCCGACCCAGTAGCGGTCGTCGGGCTCCTCGAACACGACGACGTCCTCGGTGGCGGCGCTGCCGACCGTGTGGCGCCAGATGCGGTCCGGGCGCCAGGACTCGTCCACGGTCGGGTAGAACACGTACCGGCCCGACGGGTCGAAGGTCGCGCCGGCGCCGGTGTTCGGGATCTCGTCGCCGAGGTCGGTGCCGGTCGTCAGGTCACGGACGTGCAGGGTGTACCGCTCGTCGCCCTCGACGTCGATGCCGTAGACGAGACGGGTGCCGTCGTCGCTGATGTCGTAGGTGCCGAGCGAGAAGAAGTCGTGGCCCTCGGCGAGGGCGTTGCCGTCCAGGACGACCTGCTCGCCGGGAAGGGTCGAGGCGCCCTCGCCGACGCTCGGCGGGGTCCAGTCGTCCGGACCGGCGATCGGGGCACGGCAGTGCACGCCGTACTGGCTGCCCTCGGCGGTCCGCGTGAAGTACCACCAGTCGCCCATCCGCACGGGCACGGAGAGGTCGGTCTCCTGCACGCGGCCCTTGACCTCGGCGAAGATCCGGTCGCGCAGCGCGCCGAGGTGCGCGGTGGCCGCCTCGGTGTAGGCGTTCTCGGCCTCGAGGTAGGCGAGGGTGTCGGGCGATTCCTTGTCCCGCAGCCACTCGTAGTCGTCGACGAAGTCGATGCCGTGGTGGGTCCGTGTCACGGGCCGCTTGGCGGCGGTGGGCGGGGTGGCCTGGGTGTGCTCGCTGCTCACCACCCCACCCTATTCGCCCGCTGCACGACGGCTGCTCGGACGCGGTCGCCGAACCCCTCGAGCACGTCGGCGGTCGCGACACCGACCCATGCCCGCTCGCGACGCCGCTCGGTCACGGGGCGGAGCACGCCGGCTCGGCACAGGTCAGCGGCGACGGCGTCCACCGTCGTCGCCTGGCCGTGCAGGAGGTCCCGCAGACGGTCCTCGGTGAGCACGGGGTCGTGCGCGAGCGCCCGACCGACGAGGGCGTGCGGTCCCGCGACACGGCCACCCGCCGCGCGGTCGGCACCGGCGTCGACCTCGGCCTCGGCCTCGGTGAGGAGGAGTGCGGTGAGCACGGCCTCGTCGCAGACGGTGCCGACGGCGATCGCGACGTCCCGGACCCAGTCGTCGACCCGGCCGGCCCGGTACCGCTCGAGCTGCCAGAAGTACCGGTCGCGCTCGGCGACGAGCGCCGCCGCGATCGGGACCCCGACGGTCCGGGTGAGCCCGCGGCGGCGCAGGACGGCCCCGATGAGCGCTCGGCCGATCCGCCCGTTGCCGTCGGTGAACGGGTGGACCGACTCGAACTGCGCGTGCCCGATCGCGGCCTGGGCCAGCGGGTGCAGGTCGTCCCGGTGGAGGAAGGCGAAGAGGTCGTCCATCAGCCCGGGGACGAGCTCCGGCGGCGGCGGGACGTGCCGCGCGAGCCGGGGTGTCCGGCCGCCGCCGATCCAGTTCTGCACGTCGCGGTACCGCCCGGCGTGGCGGCCGTCGACGGGGTCGTCCCGCATGAGTGCGGCGTGGGCGTCGAGCACCGCCGCCGCGGCGATCGTCCCCGAGTCCGCCGACGCGACCAACCGCTCGATCGCGCGCCCGGCCCGCACGACCGCGGTGGCGCTCGTGTTCGCGCGGATCCCGACGACCGCCCGGGCCACGTCGTCGAGGGTGGCGGGCTCGTCCTCGATCCGGGAGGACGCCACCGCCTCGGTCCGGTCCAACCCGGCACCGAGCTCACGGAGGGCGGCGCCGTGGTGCTCGTCGAGGTCGCGCATCGCGGTCGTGGCACGGTCGAGCAAGGCCGCGGTGTGGGGGTCGGGAGTCCACGGTGCGTCGGCGATGCGCGGTGGGACCGACGCCCGGACGGAGGTCGTCTCCCGATCCGGTCGGGGGCCGCGTGCGCCGCTGCGCCAGGGCACGGTGACGGTCGTGTGTGCGGGCCAGGGGTGCTCGTCGTACGGCATCCGCCGACGGTAGGCAGTCCGGCCCCGTCACCGCCAGGAATCGGGATGTCGTGTGCATGACCGGGATGTCCGCGCACCTCGGTAGCGTTGGGGGCATGAGCAACTCCTTCGCCGTCACGAACGCCCACGTCGTCCCCGTCACCGCCCCCGAGTTCGACGGGACGGTCGTCGTCCAGGACGGCAAGGTCACCGCCCTCGGACCGGACGTCGTGGTGCCCGAGGGGCTCGAGGTCGTCGACGCCGGCGGGGCGTGGCTCGTCCCCGGGTTCGTCGAGTCGCACGGGCACGTCGGCATCCACGAGGAGGCGAACGGCGAGGCGGGCAACGACACCAACGAGATGACCGGCCCGAACATGGCCGGCGTCCGGGCGATCGACGCGATCGACATCGACGACGAGGGGTTCCGCGACGCGCTCGCCGGCGGCATCACCTCGATCGTCGTGAAGCCCGGCTCGGGCAACCCGATCGGCGGCCAGACCGTCGCCATCAAGACCTGGGGCGGCCGGACGATCGACGAGCAGCTCATCTCCGACTCGGTCAGCATCAAGAGCGCACTCGGCGAGAACCCGAAGCGCGTCTACGGCGGCAAGGGCCAGACGCCCTCGACCCGTCTCGGCGTCGCCAAGATCATCCGTGACGCCTTCGTCGAGGCGCAGAACTACCGTGCCGCACGGGACGCCGCCGCCGCGAAGGACGAACCGTTCGCGCGCGACCTCACGAAGGAGACCCTCGTCCGCGTGCTCGACGGCGAGCTCGCCTGGGACCAGCACACCCACCGCCACGACGACATCGCGACGGCGATCCGGCTGTCCGAGGAGTTCGGCTACCGCCTCGTCGTCAACCACGGCACCGAGGCGCACAAGATCGCGGACGTCCTCGCCGAGAAGGACATCCCCGTCATCTACGGGCCGCTCTTCACGAGCCGCTCGAAGGTCGAGCTCCGTGACCGCGGCATCCCGAACCTCGCCACGATCGCCGCCGCCGGCGTCCGGGTCGCCATCACCACGGACGCCCCGGTCGTGCCGATCGGCATGCTCGTCGACCAGGCGACCGCCGCCGTGAAGGAGGGGCTGCCGCGTCAGACCGCGCTCGAGGCGCTCACCACGAACCCGGCGGAGTTCCTCGGCTTCGGCGACCGCGTCGGCCGTCTCGCCGAGGGCTACGACGCCGACCTCGTCCTCTGGGACGGCGACCCGCTCGACGCCACCAGCCGCGCGACGCGCGTCTGGATCGACGGCAAGCCCGTCTTCACGTGGGCCGACGGGACGGGCGTCACCACCCCGCGCTGGTAGCGACCAGTGCACGGACGGGAGGCGCGGTGCCAGCGGGCACCGCGCCTCCCGTCCGTCACCGGGCCACCACCCCGACCGTGCGTCAGACCTCGCGCGCCAGCAGGAAGTCGTTGATCCGGGTCGTGAGCTCCGCGTCGACCTGCCACGGGGTGCCGTTCACCGACCGGATCGGCGCCGCCTGCCGCACGCTCGACACCAGCCAGGCGGCGTCCGCCGCGTGGAAGTCGTCGAGCGTGACGAGCTCGTACGCGGTCTCGATGCCCGCCTCCTCGGCGAAGCGGAAGACGTCGGCCTGCGTCGTGCCGGCGAGGATCCCGATGTCCGTGCGCGGGGTCACGAGCCGGCCGCCGACGGACAGGACGAGGTTCGCGCGCGTGCCCTCGAGCACGTAGCCGTCGGTGGAGACGAACACCGCGTCGTCGGCGCCGCGGCGGACGGCCTCGCGCAGTGCCGCCATGTTCACGCCGTAGGACAGCGTCTTCGCGCCCTGCAGGAGCCACGGCGAGGTCCGCTCGACGTCGTGCCGGTAGCCACGGTCGAGCGTCACGACCGCGATGCCGTTCGTGCGGGCGTCGGTCGAGTCCGGTGACGGCGCGCCGTACACCCACCCCGTCGGGCGGTCGGAACCCTCGACACCGCGCGTGAGGACCGTCTTGACGAAGGCCTCGCGCACCGGGTCGAGCCGAGCGCACACCGCCTCGATCGCCTGGCGCCAGGCGTCGGTGTCCGGCGCGGGCAGGTCGAGCATCGCGGCGGACCGGCCGAAGCGGGCCAGGTGCGGTTCGAGCGCCTGCGGCCGGCCGTCGACCACGGTGATCGTCTCGAAGACGCCGTCGCCCCGCGTGATGCCGAGGTCCTGCACCTGGATGTGCTCCTCGAGGGGCTTCGCCCACGTGTACGCGTCCGCCGTGGGGTCGTGCGGCGCGGCGTCGCGCGAGGGCTGGTTCAGGACGGCGAGGACGGTTTCGGTCATGCCCCCATCCAACCGCAGCCCGACCGGGAACGACCTAGCCGGCCTCGGGCAGCGCGCCGATGAGCTTCCACACCGCCGGGGTCAGCTCGGGGTGCTGCAGGGCGATGCGGCGGAGCCGGTGGTACTCCTCGCCGAGGCGCGTGCCCTGCCCGGACGCGGGGTGCATGGACCACTGCGCGCTCCGCTGGCCGATCGCGGCGTCGAGCTCGACAGCGTCCGCCCGGAGGATGAGCACGACCTGCTCGTCGACGGTGGGCAGGGTGGGCATGAACTCCCACGGGTCCTCGCCCTGCCGGCTCCGGTGCTCGACGAGCATCGAGATCTCCTCGGCGGCCTCGGCACGCAGCACTTCGAGGCTGCGCCCCGTCCTGCGGGACTCAGCCATGATGCCCCCGCAGCACGCCTGCCATGGAGAAAGCGTACGCCAGATCGTCGGCCAGACTGGACGCGTGAACCCCCGCGACGAGAGCAAGTCCCAGCACCCCGCCGTGGTCGTCGTCTACCTGCTGCGCGCGGGCGATCGGGGCCCCGAGGTGCTCCTCGGCGAGAAGCGGCGCGGGCTCGGCACGGGACGCCTGGTCGGCCCGGGCGGCAAGCGCGAACCGGGGGAGTCCGCGGTCGAGACGGCGGTCCGCGAGGTCGCCGAGGAGGTCGGGTTGCGGATCGAGGCCACCGACCTGGAGGCGCGTGGCACGTTGGACTACCGGTTCCCGTACCGGCCGTCCTGGTCCCAGGTCTCGGACGTCTTCGTCTGCCGCCGCTGGCAGGGCAGCCCGTCGGGCAGCGACGAGCTCGAGCCCCGCTGGATCCCGGTCGACGCCGTCCCGTTCGACGCGATGTGGGACGACGCGAAGTACTGGCTGCCCGGGGTGCTCCGCGGCGGGTCCGTGCGGGCGCGCTTCACGTTCGCCGAGGACGACGCCACCGTGTCGGGCTACACCGGGACCGGGGTCGAACCGCCGGCCGCCGACTGACCGAGAGGAACCACCGCATGCCGAGGAACCCGATCGGTGTCCTGCTGCGCAACCGGCGAGCCGGCGAGCACGCCCTCGTCTGGGCCGACCCGGCCCTCACGCCCGCGGGCCCCGCGGCCGACGACCCGGGGTTCACGTTGCGCAGCGCCGCCTTCGCGCACGGCGCGCCGATCCCGGCACGGTTCCGGGGGCGACTGCGCGGCGGCGACGTCTCGCCCCCGCTCGCGTGGACGGGCGCGCCGGAGGGCACCCGGGAGCTCCTGCTCGTGGTCGAGGACGTGGACGTGCCCTTCCGGAAGCCCGCGACGCACGCGTTGACCGCCGGCATCGACCCGGCCGCAGCGGCGCTGGTCGAGGGGGCGATCGCGGTCCGGGGGCCGGTGCGGGCCCTCCGCCACGGCCGTGGGCCCCTCGGTCGCCGGGGGTACTCGGGACCGATGCCGATCCCGTCGCACGGACCGCACACGTACGTGTTCCAGCTCTTCGCGCTCGACCGCGCGACGGACCTCCGGCCGGGGTTCACCCTGGCCGAGGCCCGTACGGCGATGGCCGGGCACGTGCTGGCGCGCGCTCGGCTCGACGGGACCTACGAGATCGCGTAGCCCCGGCGACTAGCGGGTCTGCGTGCGGGTGCTGCCGGTGCGTGCTTCCTCGGCGGCGGCGATGACGTCCGCGTCACCGCTGCGGCCGCCGAGGGGGCGGACGAAGAAGTCGATGATGCCGAACACGATCGCGCCGACCATGGCGAACATCGCCCAGCCGACGAACAGCCCGGCGACGTTCCGGCCGTCCGCCGGGGCGAGGAACACGCTCGCGGCGTAGAACCCCACGGTCAGCACGAGGAACACGACGACGACGGTGACGAGGACGCGGTGCCAGGCGATGCGCGGATTCATGCCCCCAGGATACGCGCCGCCCCGCCCCGCCCCGCTCCGGACCGGACCGGATCAGCGGTCCGCGTGCCGCCCGTGCGGCCGATCGGCCTGCGCGTCGGACCGGACCGGGGCCCTGGAGCCGTCCACCCGCGGGACGGGACGCGTCCGGGGGCCGGTCGCCGCGCCTCCCGTCCGCTGCGCCGGACCGGAGCGGTCCGTCCCCCGCACCACCTGGATGCGGCCCGTCGGGGTCGTCTCGGTCTCGAGGCCGTCGCGGCCGCCGATGAAGACGTCGCCGTTCGCACGGTCGTCCTCCCAGTCGGAGTCGCGCAGCACGCTCAGGGTGCCGGTCTCCGTCGAGGTCAGGCCGTGCCGCTCGAGCTCGGCGTCGCGCTGCTTGCCGAGGAACTCGCGGTTCGCCGTCTGCGCGTCCTGGAACATCGTGGTGCGGCCGGTGACGATCGCCCGGATCCGACGGTGTTCCCACCACATCTTGCCGAAGTACATGAGCACGAGCCCGGCCGCGGCGTAGCAGGCCATCGTGATGATCCCGCGCGAGTACGACGGGCCGACGCCGTAGATCTGGTGCTTGATCATGTCGACCATGCTCGAGCCCACGACGACGTTGTTCAGCCACGCGAACGGCTCCGGCATGAACCACTTCGGGTAGGCACCGCCGGACGACGGCATCGACAGGAAGACGAAGCAGATCATGGCGGGCGCGGCGATGAACCGGCCGACGAAGTAGCTCAGGCCGTTGACCGCCAGCCCGATCGCGACGATCCAGCCCCAGGCGATGAGGACCAGTTCGATCCAGTGCCCGTGGATCGCGCCGACCACGGGGCCAGCGAGGGTGTTCGTGATGAGGGAGATGACGAGGCCGCCGACGACGATCACCGCCATCCGCGTGCGGTGCCGGAGCGGGCCGCCCATGATGCCGATGAACATCGCGACCATGTAGCCGCCGATGCACCACGCGAGCATGACGTACATCGGTACGGTGCCGTACTCGTCCCAGGCGGGCAGGGGTGCGAGCTCGGTGACCGTCGGTGCCGCGACCCCGATCCCGGTCAGCACGGTGCTGAGTGCGACGGGGACGAGGGAGGCGACCTGGAACTGATGCGCCGTGGCCTTGAAGACCTCGTTCGTCGACGGGTCGTACGCCACCGCCATCGTGCCCGCGAGGACGTCGCGCTTCGCCTGGGCGAGGGAGTCGTAGGTGTGGAAGAGGTACTCGCCCGGCAACGCCTTCTGCATCGCCGCGACGAGCGTCGGGTCGCTGCCGACGAGGGCGATCGGGACGTCGTGCGGGTGCGGCGCGTGGAAGGCGAAGACGTAGCAGAGGCAGAACCCGACGATGAAGAACAGCGGCATCCAGAGCTGGAGGCCGATGAGCTGCAGCGAGGGGTGGAGCGTGCCGTACCAGCGGCGGTACCGGCTGATGTGCTGCGGTTCCGGGACGGGAGCCTGGCGGGTGCGGCCGGCGTCGCCGCTGCCCGAGCGGTTCGGCCGGGTGCCCGCGACGGGGGCTCCCCGGCGGGGCCGCGAGCCGCCCCGGGTGGAGGGGCGGGTGGCGCGCTGCTTCGGGGCGGGGTTCGGCCTCGGCCCACCGTCACGATCCGGGAGGTCGTTGTTCCTGGGGACGTCGTTCCGCGGCGTGCTCACTCGGCGTTGCGCTCCTGTTCTGGTCGGAGCGCCAGGATACGCCCGGGCGGCTGGCTGCGCCCCGGCCGGCCGCGCCCCGGCCGACCGCGCGTCAGGAGCGGCTGCGGGACGCCTGCGCGGAGTCCATCGCCAGCTCCTCGGCGTCGAGGGTCACGAGCACGCGGCGCATGACCTCCTCGTCGAGGTTCCCCTTCTCGCGCTCCTCGAGCACGATCTCGCGGCGGCGGTCGAGCAGCTCGCGTCGGATGTCCTGGATCTGCGAGCCACGGAGGCGCACCGGGGCGTTGCGCTCCTCGTCCTCCTCTTCCTCGGCGTCGCGGCGGAAGGTCTCGGCCTGCCGTTCGAGCCGCGCCTTGAGCCGGTTCACCACGGCGTCGACCGCCTCGGCACCGAACTGCTGCGCCCAGTCCGGCCGGCGCCGCTCGAGCAGGTCGATCGCGGCCTCGGTCGTGCGCTGGTTGAGGCGCATCTCGCTGCGGACGTCCTCGTCGTCCTCGTCCGGGTCCTGCACCTTCAGGGAGCGGATCACGAACGGCAGGGTGAGGCCCTGGAGCAGCAGTGTCCCGACCGTGACGATGAACGCGATGATGAAGATCGTGTCCTGCGCGGGGATCTTCGTGGGGCTCGCGACGACGGACACCGCGGCGGCGAGGGTGACCACGCCGCGCATGCCGGTCCAGGAGATCACGGTGAGCTCGCGCCAGTTCAGCTTCGGCTCGGCGGACCCGCGGATCCACCGCAGCGACGGATGGCCTCGGGAGAGCCGGATGCGCAGCGGTCGGAGCCAGCGACCGTTGAAGCGGTTCCGGACGTACGACTCGAAGACGAAGAGCGGACGGACCAGGATCACCACGACCAGCACCACGCCCGCCGCGGTGAGCGTCTGCGTCAGGCTGCGGTCGCTCTCCACGAGGTCCTGCACGACCGTGTTGAGCTGCAGCCCGATGAGGGCGAAGACGAAGCCCTCGAGGATGACGTCGATGCTCGTCCAGAGGGGGCGCTCCTGCAGCCGCGTGGCGTACCCCTCCTTCGGCGAGTTGTAGCCGATGTACAGGCCCGCGGTGACGACCGCGATCACGCCGGACCCGGAGAGGTGCTCGGCGAGGATGTAGGCGACGAACGGCAGCAGGATGCTCATGATCGTCTCGACCACCGGGTCGTTGATCCGCATCCGGATCCAGTGCACCAGGACGCCGAGCACACCGCCGACGGCGAGCCCGACGCCGATCGCGAGCCCGAAGATGCCGAGGTCCTGCCAGACGGTCAGCGAGGTCCCCGCGATGATCAGCGTGAACACCCGTACGAGCGTGAGCGACGCCGCGTCGTTGATGAGGCTCTCGCCGGACAGCACCGTCATCACCCGGCGGGGGAGCCCGAGCTTGCGGCCGATCGCGGCGGCGGACACGGCGTCCGGCGGCGCGACGATCGCGCCGAGCAGGATCGCCGCCGGCAGTGTCATGTCCGGGATGAGGAAGTACGCGACCACGCCGACCGCGAGTGCGGTGACGATCACGAGGAAGATGCCGAGGCGGCGGATCTGCTTGATCGACTGCCGGAAGCTCTGCCACGACACGTCGAGCGCGGCCGAGTAGAGGAGCGGGGGCAGGATCAGCGTGAGGATGACCTCGGAGTCGATCTCGATCGGCGGCAACCCCGGCAGGAACGACGCCGCGAGCGCCACGGCCGTGACGAGCAGCGGGGCGGGCAGTCCCTTCGCCCGGGCGAACCCCGTCACCGCGAGCGATCCGACCAACAGGATGAGCAGCTCGACGGTGTCCATGCCGTCCATTCTCCCAGAGGCATGGTTCCGATCCTGAACGATCGTGACGTCGCGGTGAACAGCAGGTGGACGGCAGGGTTTGCCAGGAAGCGGTCAGCCTGGGACACTTGCCCGCGGTGGACATCACACTCATAGTCGTCCTGGTCATCGCGTTGGCCCTCTTCTTCGACTTCACAAACGGTTTTCACGACACCGCCAACGCGATGGCGACGCCGATCGCCACCGGGGCCATGAAGCCGAAGGTGGCCGTCACGGTCGCCGCGGTGCTCAACCTGGTGGGGGCGTTCCTCAGCACGGCGGTGGCGACGTCGATCTCGCACGGCCTCATCAACGAGGGGCCGGGCGGCGTCGCGATCAGTCCCGAGATGATCTTCGCGGGCCTCATCGGCGCGGTGGTCTGGAACATGATCACCTGGCTGCGCGGCCTGCCGTCGTCGTCCTCGCACGCGTTGTTCGGCGGCCTCATCGGTGCGGCGATCGTCGGTGCCGGGTTCGACGCGGTGAACTACGCGGCGCTCCTCACCGTCGTGATCATCCCGGCGTTCCTCTCGCCGGTGATCGCCGCCCTGGTGTCGTTCCTGTCGACGCGCATCGCGTACCGCATCACGAAGCGCCCGGTCTTCCCCAACGAGCGCGGCGGGTTCCGCATCGGCCAGGTCTTCACGAGCTCGATGGTGTCGCTCGCGCACGGCACGAACGACGCGCAGAAGACGATGGGCGTCATCACGCTGACCCTCATCGCGTCCGGGGCGCAGTCGTCGCAGCAGGGCGTGCAGTTCTGGGTGGTCGTCGCCTGTGCGCTCGCGATCGCCCTCGGCACCTACACGGGCGGCTGGCGGATCATCCGCACGCTCGGGTCGGGCATCACCGAGATCCGCGCCACGCAGGGCTTCGCGGCCGAGGCATCCACCGCGGCCACGATCCTGGCGTCGAGCCACCTCGGCTTCGCGCTCTCGACGACGCAGGTGTCCTCGGGCTCGATCATCGGCGCTGGCCTCGGTCGTCGCGGCTCGAAGATCCAGTGGTCCACCGCGGGCAAGATCGTCATCGCCTGGTTCATCACGCTCCCGGCGTCCGCCGCCGTCGGTGCCGTGGCCTCGGGCATCGCCCGGCTCGGCGTCGCCGGGCTGGTGATCGACGCGCTCGTCGGCGCCGCCGTGATCCTCGGCCTGTACCTCTGGTCGCTCCGCAAGCCGCACGAGGCCGCCGCCGCGATCGAGGTCGACGTCGCCGCCAACGCCGTCTTCACCCGCAAGGAACTCCGCGACCTGCAGCGCAAGAAGCGCGCCGAGACGGTCGCCGCACGCCGCGCCGAGCTGAGCCGGGAGCGCACGCTCCGCCGGATGGCCGGCCGCAAGGGAGGTCGTCGCTGATGGGCATCGACTGGTACGCGTTCCTGTCGGTCGCGATCGTCTCGCTGATCGGCGCGTGCTTCGTGGTCACCGTGTACTCGATCGGCCTGCGCTTCTGGAGCGCCGCCGACACCCGAGCCGGCAAGTTCACCGTGAAGGACGACGGCACGATCGGCCCGGCGACCGCCGGCTTCCCGAACCCGTCGAGCGTCACCCCGGCCGTGCGCTGGTTCCGCGCGCTGTCCGTGGCCTGCTTCGTCGTCTCCGGCGCGGCCGTCCTCTACGGCATCTACCTGATCGTCCCGCAGTTCCACTGACCGTGACGCGCGCCCTGGGCGCGACCCCCTGACGGTCTGGAGGCACGGTGCGGGCCCGCCCCGCGCCTCCAGACCGTGCCTGCCTGCGTTCCCGGGTGGGACCCGCGACGCGCCCGCGCCGCCCACGGCCGGGACCCGACCGGCCGGACGGGCTACCCTCGTGGTCGTGACCGGCAACGAAGCAGCACAGACCCACGAACGAGCCCAGACGCGCACCGAGACCGATTCGCTCGGATCGAGGGAGGTCCCGGTCGACGCGTACTGGGGGATCAACACCCTCCGCGCCCTGGAGAACTTCCCGATCACCTCGGTGCCGATCGCGGTGTACCCGGACCTCATCGAGGCGCTCGCGACGGTGAAGCAGGCCGCCGCCCGGGCGAACAAGGCGATCGGGGTGCTCGACGCCGAGCGCGCCGATGCCATCGACCGCGCCGCGCAGGAGGTCCGCGACGGACGTCTCCGCGACCAGTTCGTCGTCGACGTGGTGCAGGGCGGTGCCGGCACCAGCACGAACATGAACACGAACGAGGTGCTCGCGAACCGGGCCCTCGAGCTCCTCGGCCGTGAGAAGGGCGACTACGGGTACCTGCACCCGATCGACCACGTGAACCGCAGCCAGTCCACGAACGACACGTACCCGACGAGCGTCAAGCTGGCGATGATCCTCGGCGTCAAGCGGCTGGTGGAGCAGCTGTCCCTGCTGTCCGATGCGTTCGCCGAGCGCGGCCGGGCGTTCCAGGACGTCCTGAAGGTCGGACGGACGCAGCTGCAGGACGCCGTGCCGATGACCCTCGGCCAGGAGTTCACCGGCTTCTCGCACACCATCCAGGAGGACGTCCTCCTGCTCCGCACGGTGATGCCGCTGCTGGCGGAGACGAACCTCGGCGCGACGGCGATCGGCACCGGCATCACGGCCGACCCGCAGTACCGCGACGAGGTGCGGCGGCAGCTCCAGGTCGCGAGCGGCCTCGACATCGTCACCGCACCGGACCTCATCGAGGCGACGAGCGACGCCGGCGCCTTCATGACGCTCTCCGGCACGGTGAAGCGCAGCGCCGCGAAGCTCTCGAAGATCTGCAACGACCTCCGGCTGCTCTCCTCGGGGCCGCAGGCGGGCCTCGGCGAGATCACGCTCCCGGCTCGGCAGGCGGGCTCGTCGATCATGCCCGGCAAGGTCAACCCGGTGATCCCCGAGGTGGTGAACCAGATCGCGTTCGCCGTCGCGGGCGCGGACACCACGGTGACGATGGCGGCCGAGGGTGGCCAGCTGCAGCTCAACGCCTTCGAGCCGATCATCGCGCACTCGATCATGCAGTCGCTGCAGTGGATGGCGAACGGCTGCGCGACCCTCCGCGAGCACTGCGTCGCCGGCATCGAGGCGAACGAGGCGAAGCTCGCGGCCCAGGTGGACACGAACGTCGGCATCGTCACCGCGCTCACGCCGTACATCGGCTACGCGGCCGCGGCGTCGATCGCGCACACGGCGTTGACGACCTCGACGCCGATCGCGACGCTCGTCACGGCGGCCGGGCTCATGGAGGAGGACCAGGTGCAGCGCGTGCTCAGCCCCGCACGGCTGTCCGGCATCGAGCTCGCGACGGGGGCGATCCCGGTCGTCACCGAGGAGATGCTCGACCAGGCCGCACGCGAGCGCTGACGCCGCGCCCGCCGCGCGCTTGCACGCGCCCGCCGCGCGCTTGCGCGCGCCCGCGCGCGCCCGCGCGCGCCCGCCGCGCCCCGATCGAACCGCGGAACCGACGTCGAACCGGGCACCGGCGCCGGTTCGACGTCGGTTCCGTGGTTCGACGCGTTCGGCGGCGGCGGCCGGGCCGCGCCCGGCGGCGGCCGGGCGAGCGCGCGAGCGCTACGGCAGCGGTGACTCGCCGGCGCGCACCTGCCGGGACATCTCGCGGAGGTGCTCCTCGTCGGGGGTCGGCTCGTCGTCGATGCGCTGCAGGGCGGCCGTCCGGACGTGGTGCGCCGCGGCGATGTCCGCGTCCCGCCACCGCGCGAGCGTGAAGTTCCTGGTGACGTCGCGGAGCGGCAGCCGGATCGACTCGTCCGCCTCGATCCCCGCGAGGAGCTGCCGCATCCGGATCACCTCGGAGTCGAGTTCGCCGCCGACGACGAGCACGAAGTTCGAGATGTACAGGTACACGAGCAGCAGGATCGCGCCGCCGAGCCAGCCGTACGCCTTGTTGCCGCCGCCGATCGTCTCGACGTAGACCGAGAACCCGAGCGTCGCGAGCGCCCAGGTGACGATGGCGAACCCGGCCCCGGCGGACACCCAGCGGAGCTGCGGCGTCTTCACGTTCGGTGTCGCGTAGTACAGCACCGCGACCATCACCACGAGGTCTGCCGCGAGGACCGGCCACTTCACCACGTTCCACGCGTCGTCGATCCAGGGTGCCCAGCCGAGCTGCCGGATGACCGCGGCGGAGATCGTCGGCGTGCCGAGCAGGATCACGATCGCGATGGCGCCGCCGACCATGACGAGCAGCGTGACGAGGAGCATCATGCTGCGGAACTTCCAGATGCGCCGACCCTCCTCGACCTCGTACGCGGTGTTCATCGCCCGGCCGAACGCGGTGGCGTACCCGGACAGCGACCACAGCGTCAGGACGACGCCGATCGTGAACCCGGCCCACGGGTTGTCGAGGGTGAGCAGCTGCCGGAGCGGCCCCTCGAGGTGCTGGGCGGTCTCCGGGCGCACGATGAACCCGAGCACCTCGATGACGTCCGACAGGCTGTCGCCCTGCCGGTCGACGATCGACAGCGCGGACACCACGGCGAGCGCGGTCGGGAACACCGTGAGGAGGGCGAAGAAGGTCAGCGACGCGGCCGCGTCGACGACTCGGTGCCGGATGACCGAGTGGTAGGTGCGCCGGACCACGGCGCGGACTCCCGTCCGCTGGAGGTCGCGCGAGGCGCTGTCCGGCATGCGTTGTACGGTACCCGACACCTGACGGCCTGGAGGCGCGTGGCGGCCCCGCCCCGTGCCTCCAGTCCGTCCCCTGGTCGCGCCCGGCGCTCGCTGCCGAGACTCGGGCGAGGCGACCGATCTCGCGCGCCGGGCCCCGAGACCTGTCGCTGGGGCCGAGACTCGGCCGGGCGGCGGGGGTGCGTCAGTTCGCGTGCGGGTGCAGGGCGTCGTAGCGGCGGAACGACGGCACCAGGCGGAGCAGCAGCGCGACGAGGCCGATGATGAGCACGCCGCCGATGATCGGCGGGTACGCGATGCCCGCCGCGACGACCAACCCGGCGTACAGGTCGCCGAGCCGCGGGCCACCCGTGACGACCACGATGAAGATGCCCTGCAGCCGTCCGCGCATCCCGTCCGGCGCGGCCGCCTGCAGGATCGTGTTCCGGAACACCGAGCTGACGTTGTCGGCACCGCCCGCCGCGGCGAGGAACAGCGCCGCGAGCCCGAGCGCGGGCAGGATGCCGGCGGAGAAGGCCTCACCGGACCGGCCGCCGAGCACCCCGGCCAGCGCGATCACCACGCCGAACGCCGCGATGGCCGCCCCGTACGCCGTGATCGCCCAGCCCACCGCCTCGCCCTGGCGGCGCACGTGGCCGAGCGGTCCGGAGAACACGCTCGACAGCAGCGCACCGATCGCGTACGCCGCCGTCAACGTACCGACCGTGATCGACCCGCCGCCGATCACGAGCGCGCCGATCGCGGGGAACAGCACGCGCGGCTGGCCGAACGTCATCGCGACGATGTCGAGCACGAACGTCATCGTGATGTTCTTCGACCGTCGGAGGAACCGCGCACCCTCGACCAGGGAGCCGAGCCCCGGCCGGAGCGCATCGTGGTCCGCGGCCATCCGGGGGAGGGTGAACACCCCGAGGAACGCGAAGGTGAACAGCACGACGTCGATCGTGTAGGTGGGCGCGAACCCGACGGTCGCGATGAGCACGCCGGCGACCGCCGGACCGACCGTGACCTGGAAGCCGGACGCGATCCCGCCGAGGGCGCTCGCCGCGGGCAGCAGGTCGGTGCCGACCAGGCGCGGCACGATCGCCGACCGTGCGGCGTTGCTGACGGTCGCGGCCACGGCGTTCACCGTCGCGAGGACGTAGAGCAGCGTGACGCTGTGCAGCCCGAGCCAGGCGTGCGTGGCGATCAGCGCGACCGCGGCCCAGGCGACGATCGACGACAGGACCGCGACGGTGCGCCGGTCGAACGCGTCCGCGAGCATCCCGCCGTACAGCCCCGCGACGATCATCGGGAGCAGGGCGATCACGCCGACGAGGGCGACGGCGAACGTGGAGTGGGTGATCTCGTAGACCTCGAGGCCGACCGCGACGGTGGTCATCTGCGTGCCGATGCCGGCGATCGCGGTACCGGCCCAGAGCCGCGCGAAGGCGGGGGAGCGGCGGAGCGGGGTGAGGTCGGCGAGGATGCGGCGGCGCGGCGGTGCGTCCGGCTGGGGAGTCGATGGTGTCACGGTGGAACCATTCTGGGGGCTGTCCGTCCTCTCTGGTTGACTTGCGGCATGACTGACCTGAACAGCAAGCCCGAGTTCGACGCCCCCGAGGGGCCGGCCCCCACCGAGCTCGTCATCACCGACATCGTCGAGGGCTCCGGCGACGTGGCCTCGGCAGGCTCGACCGTCAAGGTCCACTACGCCGGCGTCGAGTACGAGACGGGCGAGGAGTTCGACAGCTCCTGGAACCGCGGCGAGCCGATCGACTTCCCGCTCGCGGCCCTGGTGCGCGGCTGGCAGGAGGGCATCCCCGGCATGAAGGTCGGCGGGCGCCGCAAGCTCGTCGTCCCGCCGGAGCTCGCCTACGGCCCGGCCGGCGGCGGCCACTTCCTCTCCGGCAAGACCCTGATCTTCGTGATCGACCTGCTCGGGGTCCGCTGATGCAGGTCGGCGCCCCGACGATCGAGCTGAACGACGGCCACCGGTTCCCCGAGCTCGGTCTCGGCACCTACGGGCTCAACGGCGACGAGGGCACCGCACAGGTGCAGGCCGCCATCGCCAGCGGCTACCGGCTGCTCGACGCGGCGCTGAACTACGGCAACGAGGACGCCGTCGGCCGAGCCGTCCGCGAGTCCGACGTCGACCGCGAGGACCTCGTCGTCACCACGAAGCTGCCGGGGCGCCACCACGGGTACGACGAGGCGCACCGCTCGATCGACGAGTCCCTCGCGAACCTCGGCCTCGACCACGTGGACCTGTACCTCATCCACTGGCCGAACCCGTCCGTCGACAAGTTCGTCGACACGTGGAAGGCCTTCGTGGACCTGCGCGACGCCGGCAAGGTCCGCTCGATCGGCGTCTCGAACTTCACGCCGGAGCACCTGCGGCGGATCGTCGACGCGACGGGGGTGGCACCCGCCGTGAACCAGGTCGAGCTGCACCCGTACTTCCCGCAGACCGAACTGCGGGAGGTGCACCGTGAGCTCGGCATCGTGACCGAGAGCTGGAGCCCGCTCGCGAAGCAGTCCGAGCTGCTGTCCGAGCAGCCCGTCGTCGCGGCGGCGGAGGCCCACGGCGTCACGCCCGGCCAGGTCGTGCTGCGCTGGCACGTGCAGCTCGGCGCGGTGCCGGTGCCGAAGTCCGGCGACCCGGAGCGGCAGCGGCAGAACCTCGACGTGTTCGGCTTCGCGCTGACCGACGACGAGGTCCGCGCGATCTCCGCGCTCGAGCGCGGTCGCCTGTGGGACGGTGACCCGGACACGCACGAGGAGATGTAGACGCCGACGCGTCCGACGGACAGGAGGCACGGTGCCGGCTGGCACCGTGCCTCTCCCCACCGGCACGGCCGGTCCGCCGCTGGCGCGTCGGCCCGGTACCGGCGGCGTGGGCCCTGTCCGTCTCCGGTGTCGGTCCGGCGGGACTACACTGGACACCCCTGTTTCCCGAAGGGTTGTGTGTGTCCGAACCGACCGAGATCGACCGCGAGCGTGGCTACGTAGACGGGCTCTTCGCCCGCCTGGACGAGCTGACCGCCGAGGCCGAGCAGCGTCTCGCCGAGACCCGCCGCCAGGCGGTCGGCGGGAACCACCAGAGCCGCAGCGAGCGCGACGCGTACGCGCGGCTCTACGAGGACACCGTCGCGACGCTCGAGCGCGTCGGCGACCGGCTGGTCTTCGGCCGGCTCGAGGTGTCCGACCCGGACAGCGACGAGGACACCTTCCGCTACATCGGCCGCGTCGGTCTGCGGGACCGTGACCACCGGCCGCTCCTGCTCGACTGGCGCGTCCCCGGTGCGAGCGCGTTCTACCAGGCGACCGCGGCGCACCCGATGGGCATGCGGGCGCGACGGCACCTGACGCTCGACGGTCGGCACGTCGTCGGCATCGAGGACGAGGTCTTCGACGCCGCGCTCTACGACGACGAGCGGACCCACCTGCAGGGCGAGGGGGCACTCCTCGCGGCGGTCACCGCCGAGCGCACCGGACGGATGACGGACATCGTCGCGACGATCCAGGGCGAGCAGGACCGGATCATCCGCTCCCCGCTCGAGGGCGTCCTCATCGTGCAGGGCGGCCCCGGCACCGGCAAGACCGCCGTGGCGCTGCACCGGGCGGCGTACCTGCTCTACTCCTACCGCGAGCGGCTCCGGGGGTCCGGCGTGCTCATGGTCGGTCCGTCCCCGGCGTTCCTGACCTACATCGAGCAGGTCCTGCCGTCCCTCGGCGAGACCGGCGTCGTGATGGCGTCCCTCGGCTCGCTCTACCCGGGCGTGCACGCCACCCGGCACGACCGGCGCGACGTCGCCGCGGTGAAGGGCTCGGCCGAGATGACGCAGCTGTTCCGCCGCGCCGTGCGCTCCCGCCAGGTCGTCCCCACCGAGTCCGTCACGCTCGACGTCGAGGGGGAGCGCCTCGTCGTGCCGCCCGAGCTCGTCGCCGAGGCCATGAAGCGTGCGCAGGACCGCGGGAAGCCGCACAACGTCGCCCGCGTCACGTTCAACAAGATCGCGCTCGACGCGATGACCCGACTGCTCGCCGACCAGCTCCGGGCCCGCGGCACCGCGGTCGACGAGGCGGACGAGAAGGTCCTGCGCGAGGACATCCGGTCGTCGTACGACGCCCGCGTGCTCCTCAACACCGCGTGGCTGCCGCTGCCGCCGGAGAAGTTCCTCGAGGACCTCTACGCGCGGCCGAACTGGCTCGCGTCCCTCACGCCGCACTGGTCCCCGGAGCGCCGGGCCCTGCTGCAGCGCGGCCGTGGTGCGGCGTTCACGGTGGAGGACGTCCCGCTGCTCGACGAGGCCGCCGAGCTCCTCGGCCCGTTCGACCCCACCGGCGGCGCCGCCAAGCGCGCGGCGAAGGCGAGCCGGAACCGCGACATCGAGAACGCCCGGCAGGCGATCGAGAACATGGGCGTCGAGGGCATCGTCACCGCCGAGCAGGTCGCCGGGTCCTTCGCCGAGGGCGGGGACGCCCGGACCACCGCCGAGCGCGCCGCCGAGGACCGCGAGTGGACCTACGGGCACATCGTCGTCGACGAGGCGCAGGAGCTCTCGCCGATGCAGTGGCGCGTCCTCGCACGCCGGAACCCGCTGCGGTCGTTCACGATCGTCGGCGACATGGCGCAGGGCTCCTCGCCCGGCGCCGCCCGCACGTGGGACGACGTCGTCGGGGCGCTCGCCCGCCGTCGTCGGGGCCGCGCGCCGCAGGTGCCGATCGCGCACCGGGTCGAGGAACTCACGGTGAACTACCGCACGCCGCGGTCGATCGTCCGGGCCGCCGGGGAGTTCGCGGACGCCGCCGGACTCGCCGTCACCCCGACCGAGGCCGTGCGCGACGGCGATCCCGTCGTGCGGCTCGAGGTCGACCGCGCCGCGGTGCTCGACACGGTCGCGTCCGTCGTCGAGGCCGAGCGGGAGCACATCGGCTCCGGCACCATCGGCGTGATCGTGCCCGAGGCGGACGTCGAGGCAGTGCGGCACCGGCTCGCCCGGACCGAGGCGGACGTCCGGTCGCTCGGGTCACCACGGCCTGGGTCGGTCACGGTGCTGACCGGGGCGGACGCGAAGGGCCTGGAGTTCGACGGCGTCCTGCTCGTCGACCCGGACCGCGTCGGGGCCGATGCGGCGCGGGCCGCGGCGGCGGTGTACGTCGCGATGACCCGGCCGACGCGGCGCCTGACGGTCATCGACGTCGCCTGACCCGCGGCGTCGGCGTAGGCGGCACGCCACACGCGGCGTGCCGCGGCGCGGGCGCGTGGCGGCGCGGGCGCGTGGCGCGGGCGCGCGGCGGCGCGGGCGCGCGGCGTCAGGTCGGGGTGCCCTCGGCCCGCACCCGCGTCACCAGCGCCGCCCACGGGCCGTCGAGCCGGGTGCCGGGGATCGTCACCGTCGTCCGCTCGACGGTGATCGTCCAGGTGAAGTCGTCGCGGACCCCGGGCGCGGGCGCGGACGGTGCGTCACGGGGCAGCGCCGCCACGAGCTCCGACCAGCCCGCCGGGTCGTCGCAGGCGTCGGTGTCGACCCGCCAGCCCCGCGTGGTGCCGGCGAGGCCCCCGGAGCGACGGACGTCGATGTGCATGCCCCGACCGTACGCCGGGCGTGCGGGTCAGTCGAGCACGCCGACGCTGCGCCACGCCTGCTGCACGGCCGTGTGCTGCGCCGAGCCCGCACCGAACCGGGCGCCGGCGGCGTCGACCGTGACCGCTGCGAAGCCCGCGAAGTCGATCGACGCGGTGACGGCGTCCGAGGTGAGCGCGTCCCACCAGACGGCACCGGCGCCCTCCCAGGCGTTCCCACCGATCGCGGTCGCGGCGAGGTAGAAGGCGTGGTTCGGGATGCCGGAGTTGGTGTGCACCCCGCCCGAGTCCTCGGTCGTCTCGACGTACCCGGCCATGGTCGCCGGCTGCGGGTCCTTGCCGAGCACCGGGTCGTCGTACGCGGTCCCCGGGGCCCGCATCGAGCGGAGCGCGACGCCGTGCACCGCGGGCGTGAACAGCCCCTCGCCGATGAGCCACGAGGCCTGCTCGGCGGTCTGCCGGGCGGCGTACTGGGCGACGAGGGAGCCGAACACGTCGCTGATCGACTCGTTCAGCGCCCCGGACTGCCCCTGGTACGTCAGGTCGGCGGTGTACTGCGTGACGCCGTGCGCGAGTTCGTGCCCGATGACGTCGACCGCGATCGTGAAGCGGTTGAACACCTCGCCGTCCCCGTCGCCGAAGACCATCCGGCTGCCGTCCCAGTACGCGTTGTCGTAGTCCTGCCCGTAGTGCACGGTGGCGTCGAGCGGCAGTCCGGCGCCGTCGATCGAGACCCGGTCGAACACCTCGAGCCAGAACGCATGGGTGTCGCCGAGGCCGGTGTACGCCTCGTCGACGGCGGGGTCGCCGGACGCCGGGTCGCCCTCCTGCCGGACCGGTGTGCCCGGCAGCGTCGTCGACCCGTGCGCGTCCGAGATCGTGCGCTGCGGGGAGCGGTCGACGGTGCCGCTCACGCCCTGCCGCCCGACGCGGTGGTCGTGCTTCGGCTGCTGCACGACGTCGAGCGAGGCGAGCGCGGTCCGGGCGGCGGATGCGGCTCGGGGGAAGTCCGCGGCGTCGGCGACGGCACGGAGCAGGTAGGGCGGGACGACGGAGCGGACGCGATCGGTCGGGGTCATGGCGTCATGCAACCACCGGGGACCGACAGGACGGTCAGTGCGCGCGGTTCCGGACGAGGGCGAGCGCGTACGACTCCCACCACTGCCCGGCGGCGGGTCCGCCGTTGCAGGTGCCGTCGCTGAGTCCGGGCGTCTTCACCCACAGCAGGGCGTCGAGCCGTGTCGACCCCCGGGTGACGTGCGGCACCTGGCCGAGGCCGGCGCCGTCGGGGTTGCACCACGTGCCGCGCCACCCCTGGCCGTTGCGCGAGACGTCGATGACGAAGTGCGGGTCGTCGCCGATGGCGTCCGCGAGCCGGTCGGCGTAGGCGCGCTCCTGGTCGACCCGGTAGAAGTTCGACACGTTCGTGAAGAACCCTTGCGTCCGGTCGACGCCGGCCTCGCGCAGCCACGTCGCCATGGTGGCGATCGGGACGCGGTTCTCGTTCCCGCCGTCGAGGTACACCGTCAGGCCGTGCCCGGTGAGCGCGTCGACGGCCTTGCGGAGCAGCGGGAGCCGGTCCTGCTCGAGGCGCTTGCACACCTGGATCTGGGCGATCGCGTCGGGCTCGACGAGCACGACGGCCTTCGACCCGGCCATCGCCCGGACGGCGGCGCGGACCCACGGCAGGTACGCGTCCGCGGCCGTGCCGCCCTTCGAGTAGCTGCCGCAGTCCCGGTCCGGCACGTTGTACAGGACGAACACCGGCGTCTTCCGCTGCGCCGCGGCGCTCTGGACCACGTCGCGGATCGTCTGACGCGTCTCGGCGATCGAGGTGTTCGTCAGCCACGTCGCGATCGGCTGGTCCGCGATCACGGCGATCTCGGAGGCGGTCGTGTCGTCCCCGGCGGCCCGCGCCTGGGACGCGCGCTGGCCCGGTTGGTTCTCGTCGGCCGGCTGCCGGGCGAGTCCGCCGGGGAAGGCCTCGGCCGCCGACTTCCGCTCGGCGACGTGTCGGACGTCGGGACCGGACCCGCGTGGGAGGACCAGCACGAGCGTCGTGACGAGCGCGGCGACGACGACCGCCGCGATCCCGATCCACGTCCACTGACGACGGCCGGGACTGCGGCGTGCACGGGTTCCCTCGACACTCGGCATGCGCCCATGCTCGCAGGTCGGGACGCGGCGCGCCCAGGGCCGCAGGGCGTTCCCCCAGGCGTGGCGCTGCGTCTTGTCAGGACCGTCCCCCAGACTGTCCGGATGTTCCGGAAGCTCCTGCTCCTCGCCCTGACCGCGGCGTACGCCTGGGTGATCTGGCGGATGACCCTCACGCCGCAGGTCTTCACGTCGGCGCAGAACTCCCTCGTGCTGCACGCGATCGCCTGGGTGCAGCAGCTCCCGCACGGCGCCTGGTTCACGTACGAGCGCACGGAGTTCCTCGCGAACATCGCCATGTTCGTCCCCGTCGGGATGCTCGCCGCACTGTGGCTGCCGCGGCGCTGGTGGATCCTCGGCGCCGTCGTCGCGGTCGTGCTCTCCACCGGCATCGAGTTCGCCCAGGCGGTGTACCTGCCGTACCGCGTCGCGGACCCGCGCGACGTGCTGTCGAACGGCCTCGGCGGTCTGCTCGGTGCGACGCTCGTCGGGCTCTTCCGCAGTCTGCTGCCCGCACCACGTCGTCGTCGGCTCCGTCCCCGGACGGCCTGACGCTCTGGTAGTCTTGGGCGGTTGCCGTCGAACGGCCGCGGACAAAGAGCGCTCGTGCATCAGGCACGGGCACCGCGCAACGGACAGGAAGGGGATCATCCATGGCACTTGACGCGAAGGTCAAGCAGGAGATCATCGAAGAGTACGCGACCCACCCGGGCGACACCGGATCCCCCGAGGTCCAGGTCGCCGTTCTGACGCGTCGTATCAACGACCTGAACGAGCACCTCAAGGAGCACAAGCACGACCACCACTCGCGTCGTGGTCTGCTGCTCATGGTCGGCCAGCGTCGCCGTCTCCTCGGGTACCTCTCCGACGTCGACATCAGCCGCTACCGTGCGCTCATCGAGCGCCTCGGCCTGCGTCGCTAGTCGTCTCGCAGACACTGCTCGGCCGGACGCCCCGGTCCTCCTCGTGAGGACCGGGGCGTCCTCCGTTCCCGGGTGCTGCCGGGAATGCTTGCGCCGCGACCCTGGTTGGGTACGATGTTCATGCAAACGCATCGAAAGTCGGGACCCATCATGACCACCATCGCCGTCGTCTCCGCCGGGCTCTCCGAGCCCAGCTCCACCCGCCTGCTCGCCGACCGGCTGGCCGAGGCCACCGTCGCGTCGCTCACCGCCACGGACGGTCCTGGAGGCGCGGTGACGGTCCACCACGTCGACCTGCGTCCGCTGGCCCACGAGATCACCGACGCGATGCTCACCCGGTTCGCGGCCCCGGCGCTGTCCGCCGCGATGGCCACCGTCGTCGAGGCCGACGCGGTCGTCTTCGTGACACCCGTCTTCACTGCCGGCGTGAGCGGACTGGCGAAGTCCTTCCTCGACGTGCTCGACAAGGACTCGCTCGCCGACATGCCCGTGCTCCTCGGGGCCACCGGCGGGACCGCACGGCACTCGCTCGCCATCGAGCACGGCCTCCGCCCGGTCTTCGCCTACCTCCGCGCGGCCGTCGTGCCGACCGGCGTGTTCGCCGCGACCGACGACTGGGGGAGCGCCGGCGACTCGGCCGCCCTGGACGGTCGCATCCGCCGGGCCGGGGAGGACCTGGCCTGGGCGATCCGCGCCTCCCGTCGGGCCCCGCAGGAAGCCGACGCGCTCCCGGAGAGCGTGGACTTCGCGTCCCTGCTCGGTGGCCTCGGACACTGAGCCGCCCGGCTCAGTACCAGTGCGGGTTGACGCTCATCTCGTGGTTCCACGCACCGCACGGTGACCCGTACGCGTCGTGGATGTAGGCCAGCCCCCAGTTGATCTGCGTCGCCGCGTTCGTCCGCCAGTCCGCACCGGCGACCGACATCTTGTCCGCCGGCAGCGACTGCGGGATGCCGTACGCACCGCTCGACGTGTTCAGGGCGTTCGCCCGCCAGCCCGACTCCTGCGTCCACAGCGAGACGAGGCACGAGAACTGGTCGGACCCCCAGCCGTAGGACCCGATCGCGCTCCGGGCGTAGGCCTGCGCGCCTGCCGGGTCGACGACGACGCCGCCGGTGCTCGGGTACGAGGAGCCGGACCCGCCGCTCGTCGCCGGCACGACCGTGTTCGCGGCGGCCTCCGCAGCGAGCTCGCGCTTCCGCTGCTGCTCGGCCTTCTGCGCCGCGACCTTCACGCCGAGCTGGTAGCGCTCCTCGGTCTTCGCGGTGGTGTCCTTGAGCGACGCGAGCTGCGCGTACAGCTCGTCGCTGTGCTGCTGCGTGTCGTCGACGGCGGCCTGTGCGACGGCCTCGGCGGTCTTCGCGGCGCTCGCCTTCGTCTCGGCCGCGTCGGCCAGGTCGGCCCGCTCGCGCTCGGCACGGGTGGCCTGGTCGTGCAGCGACGAGGCGGTCTTGGCTGCGACGGACGCGTCGTCCATCACGTCCGCCCACGTCGACGAGAGCTGGTCGAGCGCCCCGAGCTGGTACAGCAGCTGGTCGGGGTTCTTCGCCGTCGCGATGCGGGTCGTCATCTCGTTCGAGCTGCCGTCCCGGTACAGGTTGGCCGCGAGCTGGCCGGCGCGCTGCTGCGCACGGTCGGCGGTGGCCGCCGCCTGGTCGGCCTGGGCCTGGAGGCTCGTGGCGGCCTGGGTGGCCGCGGCCAGGTCCGCCTCGGCCTGGTCCGCCTTCGCCGAGGCGTCGAGGGCGGCCTGCGACTTCGCGGCGGCGGCGGCCTGCGCGGCCTCGAGCGCGGCCTGCACGCGGGCGACCTCCGCCTTCTTGGACTGCTCGTTGCCCTTGGCGCGCTCGACGTCCTGCCAGGTCGGGTACGCCGTCGCGTTCGCCGGGAGAGCGGTGACGACCGGGGTGACGAGCGCGCCGACGACCACTGCGGCCGCGACGAGCAGGCCCCGTGAAGGGGTGAGGCGCATGGCAGCAGGCTACCGAGGACACGCCCGTTCGCCACGAGCCTCGCCGCTGATTCCCTGCGGACTGGTAAAGTCCATGTCGTCCGGGGACCGTTTCCCCGGGTGTCAGACAAACACTGCGCAGGCCGGGCACGGAGCTGGTCATCGGTGGTGGCTCGCGGGCCGGACGGTTTCCCGAGTGCTTCTACTGCTGGCCAGACATGCGTCCCGATCACCTCGGCGCGCACGCACCCACCGGGTGCCGTCGCCCCAGCCTGCCGAACACATCAAGGAGGCACCCTTTTGGAGGGTCCCGAGATCAAGTTCGCCGAAGCCGTCATCGACAACGGCAAGTTCGGCAAGCGCGTCGTCCGGTTCGAGACCGGCCGACTCGCACAGCAGGCGCAGGGTGCGGTCGCCGCGTACCTCGACGAGGAGACCATGCTCCTCTCGGCCACCAGCGCCGGCAAGCACCCGCGCGAAGGATTCGACTTCTTCCCGCTGACCGTCGACGTCGAGGAGCGTTCGTACGCCGCGGGCAAGATCCCCGGCTCGTTCTTCCGTCGTGAGGGCCGCCCCTCGACCGAGGCGATCCTCGTCTGCCGGCTCATCGACCGGCCGCTGCGCCCGTCGTTCGTCGACGGCCTCCGCAACGAGGTCCAGATCGTCATCACCGTCCTGAGCATCGCGCCGGACGAGTTCTACGACGCCCTCGCGATCAACGCGGCGTCCGCCTCGACGCAGATCTCCGGTCTGCCGTTCTCCGGCCCGATCGCCGGTGTGCGCCTCGCGCTCATCGACGGCCAGTGGGTCGCGTTCCCGAAGGCGTCGCAGCTCGAGAACGCCGTCTTCGACCTCACCGTCGCCGGCCGTGTCGTCACCGACGAGGCGGGCAACGAGGACGTCGCGATCATGATGGTCGAGGCCGAGGCCACCGAGCACAGCTGGGACCTCATCCAGGGCGGCGCCACGAAGCCCGACGAGTCCGTCGTCGCACAGGGGCTCGAGGCGGCCAAGCCGTTCCTCAAGGTCCTCGTCGAGGCGCAGGCGAAGATGGCCGCCCAGTCGGCCAAGGAGATCCAGGACTACCCGGTCTTCCCGCCCTACGCGCCCGAGGTCTACGACGTGGTCGAGTCCCTCGCGCTGTCCGAGCTCGGCGACGTCTACAAGATCGCCGGCAAGCTCGAGCGCCAGGACGCAGACGACGCGCTCAAGGCCCGCGTGAAGGAGGCCGTCGCGGCCAAGGTCGCCGACGGCTCGCTCCCGGAGTCGGCCAACGGCCAGGTCAGCGCCGCCTACAAGTCGGTCACGAAGAAGGTCGTCCGCGGCCGGATCCTGACCGAGCAGGTCCGCATGGACGGTCGCGGCCTCGCCGACATCCGTCCGCTCGACGCCGAGGTCGCCGTGATCCCGCGCGTCCACGGCTCGGCGATCTTCCAGCGCGGCGAGACGCAGATCCTCGGCGTCACCACGCTGAACATGCTCAAGATGGAGCAGCAGATCGACTCGCTGTCGCCCGTCACCAAGAAGCGCTACCTGCACCACTACAACTTCCCGCCGTACTCGACGGGTGAGACCGGTCGTGTCGGTTCGCCGAAGCGTCGCGAGATCGGGCACGGCTTCCTCGCCGAGCGCGCCCTCGTGCCGGTGCTGCCGTCGCGCGAGGAGTTCCCGTACGCGATCCGTCAGGTGTCCGAGGCCCTCGGCTCCAACGGTTCGACGTCGATGGGTTCCGTCTGCGCCTCGACCCTGTCGCTCCTGAACGCCGGTGTGCCGCTCAAGGCGCCGGTCGCGGGCATCGCGATGGGCCTCGTCTCCGACACCGTCGACGGTCAGACCCGCTACGCGGCACTGACCGACATCCTCGGTGCCGAGGACGCCCTCGGCGACATGGACTTCAAGGTCGCCGGCACCGCGGACTTCGTCACGGCCATCCAGCTGGACACGAAGCTCGACGGCATCCCCTCGTCGGTCCTCGACGCCGCCCTGAAGCAGGCCAAGGAAGCGCGCTCCGCGATCCTCGGCGTGCTGAACGAGGCGATCGACGCCCCCGACGAGATGGCCGACACCGCGCCGCGCGTCATCTCGGTGCAGATCCCCGTCGACAAGATCGGCGAGCTGATCGGCCCGAAGGGCAAGACGATCAACGGGATCCAGGACGAGACCGGCGCCGACATCTCGATCGAGGACGACGGCACCGTCTACATCGGCGCCGTCGACGGTCCGTCGGCCGAGGCCGCCCGCGCCCAGGTCAACGCGATCGCGAACCCGACGAACCCGGAGATCGGGGACCAGTTCCTCGGCACGGTCGTCAAGATCGCGACCTTCGGTGCCTTCGTGTCGCTGCTCCCGGGCCGCGACGGTCTGCTCCACGTCTCCGAGGTGCGCAAGCTCGCCGGTGGCAAGCGTGTGGAGAACGTCGAGGACGTCCTCGGCGTCGGCCAGAAGATCCTGGTCGAGGTCACCAAGGTGGACGACCGCGGCAAGCTCTCGCTCGCGCCGGTCGTCGCCGAGGAGACCGAGTCCGCTCCGGTCGAGGGCGTCCGCGCCCACGCCGAGGACCCGGCCGAGGGCTGATCCCTCCCGCGTCCTGACGCACGAACGGCCGCCGTCCCCTCCGGGGCGGCGGCCGTTCGCCGTTGCGGGCCGGCGGGGTCAGGAGGCGGGGGTCTCCTGCGTGCCCATCAGCTGCGCGCGGCCGATGATGTGCTCGCGGAGCATGAAGCCCACGACGGCGGGCGTCGCGTCGGCCGGCGCCTCGAGCACGGGGACGTCGAGCGCGCTCAGCGTGAAGAAGTACCGGTGCGGCCCGTGCCCGGCGGGCGGCGCGGCACCGAGGAACGTGTCCGTACCGAACTCGTTCCGGCGGCGGAGCGCCTCGGCCGGGAGCAGGGCGTCGTCGGTCCCGGCACCCGCGGGCAGGGAGGTCGCCGACGCGGGGATGTCGCTCACGGTCCAGTGCCAGAAGCCCGAGCCGGTCGGGGCGTCGGGGTCGTAGACGGTCAGCACGTAGCTCTGGGTGCCCTCGGGGGCGCCCGTCCACTCGAGGGCGGGGGAACGGTCCTCGCCGCCGACGTCACCGCCGCGGGCGGAGGTCGGCAGGACGTCGCCGTCGCCGAAGTCGGGGCTGGTCAGGGTGAAGGAGGGGACCTCGGGGAGGTTCCAGTTGGGGTGGTTGGCCATGGCACCAGCCAACACCCGCCGGCTCGGACCACGCTCGGTGCGCGCCGGGGCGCGGCAGGCGACGGACGGGAGGCGCGGGTCGGCCGGGATCCGTGCCTCCGGTCCGGCACGGTGGTCGCGATCGCGACAGGTGTGCGCGAGAGCGACAGATGTGCGCGGGCACCCGCGGTCTGTACCGCGATGGCGACAGATGGGCGCGGATGGTTCGCGGGAAGCTGTCGCCTTCGCGACGGCGCTGCGTCTGCCGTGCTCCGGGTCAGGCGGCGAGCACGCGCTCGACGACCCGGCCGAGCGCCGCGGTGGCGGCGATCGCGTCACCGGCGTAGGCCCCGGACATGGCACCGTCCCGCGCCAGCATGAGCTCGTCGGCCCCGTCGCCCGGCAGGGTGTGCCCCGCGGCCTGCAGGAGCTCGGCCAGCCGCTCGGTGTACCAGTCACGGTGCATCGCGACGACCTCCCGCACGGGGTCGCGCGGGTCGTGGTACTCGGCGGCGGCGTTCAGGAACGCGCAGCCGCGGAACTCCGGCTCGTTGACCTCGTCCGCGAGGGCGGCGACCCAGGCGCGGACGGCCTCGGCGGGGGAGCCGGCGTCCGCGATGAGGCGTTCCATCCGCTGCTGCACGCGCTCGTGCTGCGTGCGGATGTAGGCGAGGATCAGGTTGTCCTTCGACCCGTAGTGCTTGTAGAACGTCGCCTTCGTGACGCTCGCCTCGGAGATGAGACGGTCGACGCCGACGCTGTGGATGCCCTCCTCGTAGAAGAGCCGCGTCGCGGTCTCGAGGACACGGACCTTCGCGCCGCCGGAGCGGGGAGCCGGGGGGACGCTCGACCCGTCCGGCGACGCGAGGTTCGTGCTCGGGCCGAGGAGACGCTGGACGGCCGGTTGGGGGGAATCGACCGTCACAGCGTTGCTCCTCGGACTCATCGGCTCCGCGGCGGAGTGGGGGGACTCGTGTGCCGCGCAGGACTGATGTCCCGAGCCACCGGATCGGAATCTAGGGGGGCTTTCGATCCGGTAGAAGAACTGTACCACAAGGAGGACAGACAGACGAGTCTTTCTATCCTCCTCGGCTGTACCCCACTTCGAGTGACATCGCCCGGGCCTGTGGAAACTGGGCGGGGGTCGCTCCGGGGTCAGTAGGCTCGTCTGCGATGAACCACCCAGTGCCGTTGCCGCTCGAGGCCCCGGACACGTCGTTCCTGACGTCCGGGGGCGCCTTCGTCCGCCGATCCGTCCTGCCGTCCGGCGTGCGGGTCCTGACCGAGGCGATGCCAGGAGCGAGTTCGACGAGCCTCGGGTTCTGGGTCGGCGTCGGCTCGCGGGACGAACGCGCGGGCCAGTACGGGTCGACGCACTTCCTCGAGCACCTGCTCTTCAAGGGCACCGCGACCCGGTCGGCCTTGGACATCGCGATCGCGTTCGACTCCGTCGGCGGCGAGCACAACGCCGCGACCGCCAAGGAGTACACCTGCTACTACTCGCGTGTCCGGGACGCCGACGTCCCGATGGCGGTGGAGGTGATCGGCGACATGGTCACCGGCTCCGTGCTCGAGTCCGCGGCGTTCGACGTCGAGCGCGGCGTGATCCTCGAGGAACTCGCGATGGCGGCGGACGACCCGGCCGACGTCGCGGGAGAGGCCTTCTTCGCCGCGGCCTTCGACGGGCACGCGCTCGGCCGGCCGATCGGTGGCACGCCCGAGAGCATCCGCGCGGTCGGTCGCGACGAGGTCCTCGCGCACTACCGCGAGCACTACGCGCCGAACGGCATCGTGGTGACCGCCGCCGGCGCCGTCGACCACGACCGCTTCTGCGAGCTGGTGTCGGCCGTGTTCGGCGACGCGCGCGGAGCGGCCCCGCTGCCGCGACGGACCCCGCAGCCCGTCGCGGACCCCGCGGTCCCGAAGCTCAGCGTGGTGCACCGTCCGACCGAGCAGGTCAGCATGCTCCGCGGATCGCAGGGGCTCGATCTCCGTGACGAGCGTCGGCCGGTCCTCAGCGTGCTCAACGCCGTCCTCGGCGGCGGCATGAGCTCCCGGCTCTTCCAGGAGGTGCGGGAGCGCCGTGGCCTCGCGTACGCCGTGAGCTCGTTCGCTCCCGCCTACCTCGACAACGGTGCCTTCGGCGTCTACGCCGGCTGCGCGCCGGACAACGTCGCCGGGGTGATCGAGATCATCGACTCCGAGTTCCACCGGATGGTCGACGACGGCATCACCACCGACGAACTCCGCCGGGCGAAGGGGCAGATCGAGGGGGCACTCACCCTCTCGCTCGAGGACTCCGACGCCCGGATGACCCGACTCGGTCGGTCCGAGCTCGGCACCGGGGAGTTCACCGACCTCGCCACCGCCCTCGAGCGCGTGGACCGGGTCACCACCGACGACGTCCTCGACCTGGCGCGTGACCTCCTGACCCGCCCCACGATCACCTCGGTGGTCGGCGCGGTGCAGCGGGACGACCTCGCCACCGCGATCGGGATCGGCGGTTGAGCACCGACATGTCGCACTACCTCTACCTCGTCCGGCACGGCGAGCACCAGGACGCGGAACACGGCCTGCGCGACGGGAAGCTCTCGGAGCGCGGCAAGCGGCAGGCGATGCTCGTCGCCGACCGGCTCGGCGGCGTGCCGTTCGACGGCGTGTACCACTCGCCGCTCGAGGCCCCGAGCGAGACCGCCTCGTTCCTGTCCCAGCGGCTCCCCGCGATCGAGCCGGAGCCCTCGACGCTGCTCTTCGACTGCATCCCCTCGGGGCCGACGCCGGACATGCCGCACGCCTACCAGGGCTGGTACGGCGGCATCACGGAGGAGGAGATCGTTGCCGGGCAGGCGCAGATGGGCGACGCCGTGGCCGAGTGGTTCACCCCGGCGCGGGAGGACCGGCACGACCTCCTCATCACCCACAACGCCGTGATCGGCTGGTTCGTGCGCGAGGCGTTCCAGGCCCCGGAGTGGCGCTGGATGGGCACGAACGTCGCGCACACCGCGCTGACGATCATCCGGATCCGGTCGGCCAAGCCCGCGGAGGTCGTCGCGCTGAACGACCTGGCGCACCTCCCCGTCGAGCTGCGCACCGGGCTGCCCGTCGGCCAGCCGGTCTAGCCCCGGTCCACCGGCTTCCGGTACCAGGCGGTCGCGTTCGGGTTGTCGTTGAACGGCGGCACGCGCGCGTAGCCCCGGCTCCGGTACATGGCGCCCGCGGCCACGAGCGAGTCGTTCGTGTCGAGGACGACCGCCGTCGCTCCGAGTCCGACGGCCGCGGCCTCGAGGGCGTCCATCACCGCGGTCGCGACGCCCTGGCCCCGTCCGGCGGGGGAGACGTAGACGTGCTTGACCTCGAACCGCACGTCGTCCCCGTCGTCCGCGATGCGCCGGAGTCCGCCGCAGCCGACCGCCGCGCCGTCCCGGTACGCGACGACGAACACCCCGGTGCCGCCCTGGAACTCGGCCGCCGGGGTGCGCTTCCGCGAGTACGACCCCTGCGCGCTCGGGAACGTCGCCTCGCGTTCGTCGAGGTACGCCTCGAGCAGCGCGTCGACCTCCGGGGCGTCCGCCGGCACGGTCCTGACCTCGAGCGTCATGCGTCGATCCTAGGATGGTCGACATGGTCACTCCCGTCGCCGTCGTCGGCGCCACCGGTCGTCTCGGGGGCCTCGTGGCCGCCGTCGTCGAGGAACACACCGAGTTCGAGCTCGTCGCGAGCCTGTCGTCGCGGGACGACGTGCACGAGGCCGGTCCGTCGGTGTTCGGGGGAGCGGCCGTCGTCGTCGACGTGACCGTCCCCGCGCTGAGCCCGGCGATCGTGGACCGCGCCCTCGAGAGCGGCGCGAACGTCCTCGTGGGCACGTCGGGCTGGTCCGGGGACCGGCTCGCGAGACTCCGTGCGGGGCTCGAGGCGCGTCCGGAGCAGGGCGTCTTCGTGGTGCCGAACTTCTCGATCGGATCGGTGCTCGGCACGCACCTCGCCACGATCGCCGCACCGTGGTTCCCCTCCGCCGAGATCGTCGAGACGCACCACGCCGGCAAGATCGACTCCCCGTCGGGCACCGCGGTCCGGACCGCCGAGCTCATCGCCGAGGCCCGGCGCGAGGTCGGCCCGGTCGAGGCGCCGCACGTCGACCAGCGCGCCCGCGGCCAGCAGGTCGCGAGCGTCCCGGTGCACTCGCTTCGGCTGCCGGGTGTCAAGGCCGTGCAGGACGTCCTGCTCAGCGGTCCTGGGGAGACCCTCACGATCCGGCACGACACGAACGACGACGTCGCCTACCTCGCCGGCATCCGCGCGGCGCTGTCCGCCGTCGGGTCGATGCGCGGTCTCACCGTCGGCCTCGGCAGCGTCCTCGGCATCGGCTGACCCGTGCGCCTGACCCGGTCGCTCCGTTCGCCGTTCTGGGGCGCCGCCCTGATGGCGGTGCTGTTGGCGCTGTACATCGTGCTCGTCGGGCAGCGCGCCGTGGCGTTCATCGCGACGGGCATCCCGATCGGCATCGGGATCGGCGTCGCCCTGTTCGTGGTCGCCGCGATCGGTGCGCTGCTGCTCGTGCTCGAGTTCCGCTTCGGTGTCCGCATCACCCGCCTGGGCGCACGCCTCGAGCGTGAGGGCGCGGCCCCGGCGGACGTGGTCCCCGTCCGGCCGTCCGGCCGGCCGACGCGGGAAGCCGCCGACGAGCTCTTCCCGGCGTACAAGGCCGCCGTCGAGGACGACCCCACCGACTGGCGCGGCTGGTACCGCCTCGGCGTCGTCTACGACGCCGCCGGTGACCGCAAGCGGGCGCGTGCGGCGATGCGCGAAGCGCTCACCAGGTCGCGCGGCTGACGGCCTGGAGGCGCGTGGCGGCACCGCCCCGCGCCTCCAGGCCGTGGGCGGATCGCCTCAGAAGGCGGCGTCGACCGCGTCCTCCGCGCGCGTGTAGCGGAAGACGTAGCCGGACTCGAGCAGCTTCGTCGGCACCATCCGCTGGCTCGACAGGAGCATCTCGTCCGCTGCCTGCTGCAGGAGCAGCCGCAGCGCGAAGGCCGGCACGGTGAACAGGTACGGCCGGTGCAGGTCCTCGGCCACCCGGCGGGTGAGGCGGTCGGACACGGCCGGCTCCGGACCGGCGAGGTTCACGGGGCCGCGGACGTCGGCGGCCGACGGGCTGGTGGCAAGGTGCACGATCGCGCCGACCTCGTCCTCGAGGGCGATCCACGGCCAGAACTGTCCACCCGTGCCGAGCTTGCTGCCCAGCGCGGCCTTGGTCAGGGGCACGAGGGGCGCGAGCGCACCGCCGCCCGACCCGACGACGATGCCGGTGCGCAGCGTGAGGACCCGGACGGACTCGGGGGCAGCGTGCGCAGCGGCCTCCCACGCCGTGCAGACCTCGGCGAGGAAGCCGGAGCCCGCGGGGGCGTCGTCCTGCAGGACGTCGGCCGGACGGTCGCCGTAGACGCCCGAGGCCGATCCGGAGAGGAAGAGCGCCGGCGGCGTCGGGGCGGCGCGCATCGCCTCGACGAGGGTCTCGGTGGCGGACACGCGCGACCGGAGGATCTCCTGCTTGTACGAGGCGGTCCACGGGAGCTTGCCGATGTTCGCGCCGGCGAGGTTGATGACGACGTCGGCCCCGTCGACGATCGCCGGGTCGAGCTTCCGGTTGCCGGGCGACCAGCGGAACTCGGTCGCCGTGCGCGGCTCGCGCCGGACCAGCGTCGTCACGTGGTGTCCCGCCTCGCGCAGTGCGCGGACGAGCGGGGTCCCGATGAAGCCGGACGCACCGGCGACCAGGATCGAGAGCGGCTCTGTCGTCATGGTGTCCACGCTACCCACCGGCCGGTGGATGTCCCCGGGTCGTCGTAGGCTCTCCGTGTGACCGAGACCGTGCAGCCCGACGCCTCCGTTCCCACTCCCTACGAGGACCTGCTGCGCCGGGTCCTCGAGGAGGGCACGCCGAAGGGCGACCGCACCGGCACCGGGACGCGCAGCCTGTTCGGCGCGCAGCTCCGCTACGACCTGTCGAAGGGCTTCCCGCTCGTCACGACCAAGCGCGTGCACTTCAAGTCGGTGGCGTACGAGCTGCTCTGGTTCCTCCGTGGCGACGGCAACGCCCGCTGGCTGCAGGACCACGGCGTGCGGATCTGGAACGAGTGGGCGGACGAGGACGGCGACCTCGGGCCGGTCTACGGGGTGCAGTGGCGCTCCTGGCCCACCCCGTCCGGCGAGCACGTCGACCAGATCGCGCAGGTGATCGAGCAGATCCGGACGAACCCGGACTCCCGCCGGCTCATCGTCTCGGCGTGGAACGTCGCCGACGTGCCGGACATGGCGCTCGCCCCGTGCCACGCGTTCTTCCAGTTCTACGTCGTGGACGGCAAGCTCTCGTGCCAGCTCTACCAGCGGAGCGCGGACATGTTCCTCGGCGTCCCGTTCAACATCGCGTCCTACGCGCTGCTCACGCACATGATCGCGGCGCAGACCGGGCTCGGGGTCGGCGACTTCGTGTGGACCGGCGGTGACTGCCACGTCTACGACAACCACGTCGAGCAGGTCGAGGAGCAGCTGTCCCGGACGGCGTACGCGCTCCCGTCGCTCGAGATCGCCCCGCGCGACTCGATCGACGACTACGAGTACGAGGACTTCACGGTCGTCGGGTACCACCACCACCCGGCCATCCGGGCCGTGGTCGCCGTCTGATGGACTCGGGCTGGACCGAACCCGTGCGCGGGGTCGGCATGGTCTGGGCGCGCTCCGCGAACGGCGTGATCGGCGTCGATGGCGGGATGCCGTGGCACGTCCCGGAGGACCTCGCGCACTTCCGGCAGGTCACCGGGGACGCGACGGTCGTGATGGGCCGTCGGACCTGGGAGTCGCTGCCGGAGCGCTTCCGGCCGCTGCCCGGTCGCCGGAACGTGGTGCTCACCCGCGACGCGTCGTGGTCGGCCGAGGGCGTCGAGGTGGCGCAGGACCTCGCGACCGCGCTGGACACGGACGAATCCGTGTGGATCATCGGCGGCGGCCAGGTGTACGCCGCGGGGTTGGCCTTCGCGGACCGTGTGTCCGAGACCGTGATCGACGCCGAGGTCCCCGGGGACACGGTGGCGCCGTCGTTCGACGACGCGTGGGCCCTCGTCGACGAGGGCCCGTGGCAGGAGTCCCGGAACGGCGGCACCCGCTACCGGTTCCTCGAGTGGCGCCGCCGCGCCTGACGCGATCCGCGCCTCCAGGCCGACGCGCGATCGACCACCGTCCGCGCGGACGGCGGGTGCGGCCCGCATCCCCGGTACGCTGGTCCCCGTGTCCACGCGTGAGAATCCCTTCGGTCAGGTCCTCGTCGCCCTCGTGACCCCGTTCACGGCCGACGGCGAGGTCGACTGGCCCGGTGTCGAGCAGCACATCGACGACTGCATCACCGCCGGCGCCGACGGCATCGTGGTCACCGGCACCACGGGCGAGACCAGCACGCTGACCGACCCGGAGAAGCTCCGCCTGGTCGAGGTCGGCAAGTCCGTCGCCGCGGGCCGCGCGAAGATCATCACCGGCGGCGGCTCGAACGAGACCGCGCACGCGATCCACCTCTACAAGCAGAGCGAGCGGGCCGGCGCGGACGGCGTGATGATCGTCACGCCGTACTACAACAAGCCGACGCAGTCCGGTGTCCTCACGCACTTCCGGATGATCGCCGACGCCACCGACCTGCCGGTGATCCTGTACGACATCCCGGGGCGCACGGGCATCCCGATCACGTACGAGACCATCGTGCGGGCCTCGCACCACCCGAACATCCTCGCCGTGAAGGACGCCAAGGGCGACTTCGCCGAGGTGTCCCGGGTGCTCAACAACACCGACCTCATGTACTTCTCCGGCGACGACACGAACGTGCTCCCGCACCTGTCGATCGGCGCCACGGGGCTCATCGGCGTGACCGCGAACATCACGAGCACGCCCTACCGCACGATCATCGACGCCGTGAACCGCGGCGACCTCGCGACCGCGACCGCCGAGCACAAGCGCGTCGAACCCCTCGTCCGTGCGGTCATGACGCACGTGCCGGGCACCGTCGCGGCGAAGTACATCCTGCACGGGCTCGGCCGCATCGGCAGCCCGCGCGTCCGTCTGCCGCTCGTCGGCCCCGAGGACTCCGAGGCGTACGCCATCGAGACCTCGCTCGAGGCCGTCCGGGACATCCCGGGCGCCGACTTCTCCAACTTCCGCCCCGACCGCAACGCAGCGGCCGGCGGTGCACTACCGAAGGTGCCAGGCACCACCCGCTAGCGAACACCGCGGCGCGCAGCACGCGCGTCGCCCGAATCCGTAGGACCGAATGCCCACACAGATCTCCGCACCGCAGCCGCTCGAAGCCGGCACCCTCCGCGTGATCCCCATCGGGGGTCTCGGCGAGATCGGTCGCAACATGACCGTCTACGAGTACGACGGCAAGCTCCTCGTCGTGGACGCCGGCGTGCTCTTCCCCGAGGAGCACCAGCCAGGGGTCGACCTGATCCTGCCGGACTTCGCGCCGATCCGGGACCGCCTCGACGACGTCCTCGGGGTCGTGCTCACGCACGGTCACGAGGACCACATCGGCGCCGTCCCGTACCTCCTGAAGCTCCGCGACGACATCCCGCTGATCGGCTCCACGCTGACGCTGGCCCTCGTCGAGGCGAAGCTCAAGGAACACCGGATCAAGCCGTACACGCTCGTCGTGGCGGAGGACCAGACCGAGCAGCTCGGCCCGTTCCACCTCGAGTTCGTCGCCGTGAACCACTCCATCCCGGACGCCCTCGCCGTGTCGATCACGACCCCCGCCGGTCGGGTCCTGCACACGGGCGACTTCAAGATGGACCAGCTCCCGCTCGACGACCGGATCACGGACCTCCGTGCCTTCGCCCGCCTCGGCGAGCAGGGCGTCGACCTGTTCCTGCCCGACTCGACGAACGCCGACGTGCCGGGCTTCACCGCGCCCGAGCGCGACATCGGCCCGGTCCTCGAGAACATCATCACGCGCGCCCGCAAGAAGGTCGTCGTGGCGAGCTTCTCGTCGCACGTGCACCGCGTGCAGCAGGTCCTCGACGCCGCCGCCGCCGCGAACCGCAAGGTCGCGTTCATGGGGCGCTCGATGATCCGCAACATGACCATCGCCGCCGAGCTCGGCTACCTCCGGGTGCCGGACGACGTCCTCATCGACACGAAGAAGGCGAAGAACGTCCCGGACGACCAGATCGTCTACATGTCGACGGGGTCGCAGGGCGAGCCGATGGCCGTGCTCGCGCGCATGGCGAACCTCGAGCACCAGATCGAGATCGGCGAGGGCGACACCGTCATCCTCGCCTCGTCGCTCATCCCGGGCAACGAGAACGCCGTGTACCGGGTGATCGACGGGCTGACGAAGCTCGGCGCGAAGGTCGTGCACAAGGGGAACGCGAAGGTGCACGTCTCCGGCCACGCGTCCGCCGGCGAGCTCCTCTACTGCTACAACATCCTCCGGCCGCGGAACGTCCTGCCGGTCCACGGCGAGCACCGCCACCTGTACGCGAGCGCCGACCTGGCGATCCAGACGGGTGTGCCGCCGCGCAACGTGATCCTCGGGCAGGACGGCATCGTCGTCGACCTGAAGGACGGCGTCGCGACGGTCGCCGGGCAGCTCGACATCGGGTACGTGTACGTCGACGGCTCGACCGTGGGTGAGATCACCGACGCCGACCTCAAGGACCGCCGCGTCCTGGCCGAGGAGGGCTTCATCTCGATCTTCGCCGCGGTGGACTACACGACCGGCCAGTGCGTCGTCGGACCGGAGATCCAGTCGCGCGGCTTCGCCGAGGACGAGTCGGTCTTCGACGAGGTCCGTCCGCAGATCGCCAAGGCCCTCGCCGAGGCGGCGGCCAACGGCACGCGGGACGGCCACGCCTTCCAGCAGGTCGTCCGCCGCACCGTCGGGCGCTGGGTGAACACGAAGCACCGTCGTCGGCCGATGATCGTCCCGGTGGTCATCGAGGCGTAGCGCGCCGCGCCAAGCCGGACTGGAGGCCCGGTGCACGTTCCTGACGGACGTGCACCGGGCCTCCAGTCGCGTTCGCGCCCCACGGCGGGCCTGGCTTGGTTTGTCCTGGGAGGGCGCTCTGGTGGGTACTGCGGGTTCGCCCACGGCGGGCCTCCCTTTGTTTGACCTGGGAGGGGATTAGGGTTCTGCCCATGGCCGGAGGCACCAAGTCGACCACGCGCTCGCGCGCGTCCTCGTCGTCCCGTGGAAGCGGGGCGCGCGGTACGTCGCGCACCCAGGCCACGACGAAGAAGCTGCCGCAGGCAGCACCGACCCCGGTCTTCCGGGAGCAGAACCCGCTCGTGACCTTCTGGCTCGCGATGGCGCACGGCGTCGGCGCGATGTTCCGGTTGCTCGGCAAGGAGACCCTCGAGAAGGACCAGCGGCGCGACGGGTTCCCGTTCCTGCTGTTCGTGCTCGCGATCGCCGGAGCCGTGGTCGAGTGGCTCAACCCGACGAACGCCGTCTCGGTCGCGCTCGACGCCTACACGTTCGGCGGGCTGTTCGGCCGCCTGGCCTTCGCGCTCCCGGTCATCATGGTGGTCTTCGCGGGATGGCTGTTCCGGCACCCGGCGTCGGTCCACGACAACACACGGATCGGCATCGGGCTGGGGATCCTGCTCGTGTCCATCGCCTCGCTCTGCCACGTCTTCGGCGGCCAGCCGAGCGCGACCGACGGCATGCCCGCCCTCGCCGCGGCCGGCGGGGTCATCGGCTGGGTCGTCATCGGCTGGCTCGTCACGATCGCCACCGCGTGGGTCGCGGTCCCGGTCGCGGTGGTGCTCCTCGTCCTCTCGCTGTTCATCATCACGAAGACGCCGCCGAACAAGCTCGGGCGCCGGCTCCACGAGCTGTACGCGTACCTGTTCGGTGCGCCGGCCCCCGCCGCCGAGCCCGAGGACGCCGTCGCCGAGGCACCCGCTCCGCGTGCGAAGTCGTCGAAGCGCGGCAAGCAGGGCGAGACGGACTTCCAGCTGTTCGACGACCTCGGGTTCGGCGGCGACGACGCCCCGGACGCGGGCGACGAAGCCGAGGGCAGCACCGTCCCGTGGTGGCGCCGCAACAAGTCCGGCCGCGAGGAAGACCCCGCCTACGACAGCCCGGTGATCACCGGCGCGACGTCGACGGTGCCCGACGTCCCGGCGCCCGCGGCGTCGCCGAACGCCGGCGCGGCCGCGGGGCTGATCGACCACACCCCCGCCGAGCCGGGGTCGGTGAACCTCAACGACTCCGTCGAGCAGGACCTGCAGGACGCCGAGCAGGCACTCCGCGACTTCGGCACCGTCGTCCCCGAGCGTCCCGCGGCGCCCGCGGTCGTCCGCCCGGATGCGTCGGTCTCGCCCGTGGTGTCGCCCGCGCTGCCGTCGGAGGACGCCATCGCCGAGGAACCCGCGACGGACGACGGGCTCCCGCCGGTCGCCGCCGCCGACGAGGACCCGTCCGCGCCGTACCGGCTGCCGGCCGCGACCACGCTGAGCTCCGGCTCGCCCTCGGTCGCCCGCAGCCAGGCGAACGACGACATCGTCGCTGCGATCACCGGCGTCCTCACGGAGTTCAAGGTCGACGCGAAGGTCACCGGCTTCTCCCGCGGCCCGACGGTCACCCGCTACGAGATCGAGCTCGGCCCGGGCGTGAAGGTCGAGCGCGTCACGGCGCTGTCGAAGAACCTGTCGTACGCGGTCGCCTCGAACGAGGTCCGCATCCTCTCGCCGATCCCGGGCAAGAGCGCCATCGGCGTCGAGATCCCGAACACCGACCGCGAGACCGTCTCGCTCGGCGACGTGCTCCGCTCGAACGCGGCGCGCAAGTCGAAGCACCCGATGACGATCGGCGTCGGCAAGGACGTCGAGGGCGGCTTCGTGGTCGCGAACCTCGCGAAGATGCCGCACCTCCTCGTCGCCGGCTCCACCGGTTCCGGCAAGTCGGTGTTCATCAACTCGATGATCACGTCGCTCCTGATGCGCGCGAAGCCGTCCGAGGTCCGCATGGTCCTCGTCGACCCGAAGCGCGTCGAGCTCTCGATCTACGCCGGCGTGCCGCACCTCATCACGCCGATCATCACGAACCCGAAGAAGGCCGCCGAGGCGCTGCAGTGGGTCGTGAAGGAGATGGACATGCGGTACGACGACCTCGCGTCGTTCGGGTTCCGTCACGTCGACGACTTCAACAAGGCGATCGAGAACAACGAGATCGTGCTGCCGGCCGGCAGTGAGCGGAAGCTCAAGCCGTACCCGTACCTGCTCGTCGTCGTCGACGAGCTCGCCGACCTCATGCTCGTCGCGCCGCGCGACGTCGAGGAGTCGATCGTCCGCATCACCCAGCTCGCCCGTGCGGCCGGCATCCACCTCGTGCTCGCCACGCAGCGCCCGTCGGTCGACGTCATCACGGGGCTCATCAAGGCGAACGTCCCCTCGCGCATCGCCTTCGCGGTCACGAGCGTCACCGACTCCCGCGTCATCCTCGACCAGCCTGGCGCGGACAAGCTCATCGGGCAGGGCGACGCGCTCTTCCTGCCGATGGGCTCGTCGAAGTCGCTCCGCGTGCAGGGTGCATGGGTGCAGGAGAGCGAGGTCGCCGAGGTCGTCCAGCACGTCACCAGGCAGGCCCGCCCGGAGTACCGCCAGGACGTCCAGGCCGTCGTCGAGCGCAAGGAGATCGACGCGGACATCGGCGACGACCTCGAGCTCCTGCTCGCAGCGGTCGAGCAGGTGGTCTCCACGCAGTTCGGCTCCACCTCGATGCTCCAACGCAAGCTGCGGGTCGGGTTCGCCAAGGCCGGGCGCCTGATGGACCTCATGGAGTCCCGCGACATCGTGGGCCCGTCCGAGGGCTCGAAGGCCCGCGACGTCCTCGTGACGGCCGACCAGCTGCCCGCCGTGCTCGCGAAGCTCCGTGGCGAGGAACCCCCGGCCGCCGCAGGGTCGTCGGCAGGGTCCGGTACCGCTCCCGCCGCTGCCGTCGCCGTCGGTGGCGCCGCCGCTCCGGTGTCCGCGCCGGCCGACGACGACCGCTACGGGGCCGACCCGGTGGGCGACATGACACGCGGGTACGATGAAGTCGACGACGAGCCCGATGAGGACGCGTGGGGACTGACGGGCAGGGAGTGAGTGCGATGACCGCCTCGGACAGCACGGACACCGCGCACGGGGCGAAGTTCCCCTGGCGCGGGCGGCTCCTGCGCAAGGGACCCGGACCGGCATCGACCGGCAACGTCGCGAACATCATCACGGTCGTGCGGATCCTGATGGCACCGCTGTTCTTCGTGTTGCTCCTGGCGGACGCGGGGAACGACGGGCCACTGCGGATCTGGGCTGCGGTCGTCTTCGTCGTGGCGATCGTCACGGACAGCGCGGACGGCATCATCGCGCGTCGCCAGAACCTCGTCACGGACTTCGGCAAGCTCGTCGACCCGATCGCCGACAAGGTGCTCATCGGCGGTGCCCTCGTCGCGCTGTCGATCCTCGGCGAACTGCCCTGGTACGTGACGGTGCTCATCATGGTGCGCGAGATCGGCATCACGGTGTTCCGGTTCGCGGTGCTGTCCGACCGGGTCATCCCGGCGAGCCGCGGGGGCAAGATCAAGACCGTGCTGCAGGCCGTGGCGCTCACCGCGGCGCTGTTCCCGTGGTGGAACCTCGTCGGGGAGTGGGCGCACTGGGTCAACGGCATCCTGATGACGGCGGCGCTCCTCGCGACCGTGCTGAGCGGGATCGACTACCTCTGGCAGGCCTGGAAGCACAACCGGACCGCGGCGTGACCGGAGCTCCGGACGCGGCGTCGCTCGTCGCGGCGCTGACCGACCGGGGCGAGACCGTCGCCGTGGCGGAGTCCTTGACGGGCGGGCTCGTCGTGGCGACGCTCGTCGGGGTGCCCGGTGCGAGCGCGGTCGTCCGCGGCGGGGTCGTGGCCTACGCGACGCCCGTGAAGCACTCCGTCCTCGGGGTCTCCGACGAGCTGCTCGCCGCGAACGGCGCCGTCGACCCGGAGGTCGCCCGGCAGATGGCCACCGGCGTGCGGTCGGCGCTGGCGGTCGACGGGGAGCCGGCGACGTGGGGCATCAGCACCACCGGTGTCGCCGGACCGGACCCCCAGGACGGCAAGCCCGTCGGCACCGTCTTCGTCGGCATCGCCTCGGCGGACGGGGCCACGGCGTACGAACTGCACCTCGACGGCGACCGCGAGGCAATCCGACGCGGGACCGTCTCCGAACTCCTGGCACGGATGTCGTCCACGATCCGGGGCCGGGAATAGGTCCCGTTTCCACTGGGTTACATCTCACGCAATCTCCAGCGGTACAGCAGCAGGCCTCGCTAGCATGCTGCAACCGGCAACGCTACAGTTGCTCATCCCGAACTCGGCCAACCGGACCGAGTGGGCGCGGAGACGACAGAGAGGAGGAGTTCTCATGGTTCTCGTTCGTCAGGAAATCGGCGACGTTCTGCGGGACTTCCGCTTGCAGAAGGGCCGGACCCTCCGTCAGGTCGCGTCCAAGGCCAGCGTGGCTCTCGGGTACCTCAGTGAGGTCGAGCGCGGGCAGAAGGAGGCCAGCTCGGAGATCCTCGCGTCCGTCGCGGACGCGCTGGACACTCCGATCTCGACCATCATGCGCGAAGTGGGCGACCGTCTCGCCGTGGTCGAGGGGCTGACCCCGGTCCCCGACACGCTCCCGGACGACCTCGTCGCCGAGTTCGACAACGACCTCGCGGTGCGCTGACCCGCACCGCCCCAGAACGCCCCCGCCGGTCCGCCGGCGGGGGCGTTCGTGCGTCGGGTGGGTGCGGGCCGTTTACGCTGGGACGATGCGCGTGAGTGAGTTCTGGCGAGCCGTCGACCAGGTGTTCGGCGACGCCTACGGTGCCGTCGTCAGCCGGGACGTCGTGCTCGAGGAGCTCGGCGGTCGGTCCGCGGCCGAGGCGCTGGACGCGGGGATCGACGCGCGCCGGGTGTGGGAGGCGCTCTGCGATTCCCAGGACGTCCCGCTCGACAAGCGGCACGGCAAGGGGCTCGCCGAACCGCGGGACTGATCCGAAACTCTGTTCGGCGTGTTGCTCGAACGCGTGTTCGATCGGTGGTAGCTTCCTCCACATCGGAGCTGTCCGAGGACTTCGTCCACAGATCGCGTGGCCGACGGCAGTGATGTCGGTGGCCCGCCCTAGGTTCGAGGTCATCGGGAACAGCCCGAAGCCTTGTCGCCGAGACGCCGGCCCTGCACCACCGGCCGGGGTGGACGCGACAGCCTACAGGCGGCCGACACCGAGCACGAAGGAGCACCCCATGCCATCACCCCAGGACCGCGAGAAGGCCCTCGAGACCGCTCTCGCACAGATCGACCGGCAGTTCGGCAAGGGCACGGTCATGCGCCTCGGCTCGGACGAGCGCGCCCCCGTCGCCACCATCCCGACCGGTTCGGTCGCGCTCGACGTCGCTCTCGGCATCGGCGGCCTGCCCCGCGGCCGCATCATCGAGATCTACGGCCCGGAGTCGTCGGGTAAGACGACCCTGACGCTGCACGCCATCGCGAACGCCCAGCGTGCCGGCGGCATCGCGGCCTTCATCGACGCGGAGCACGCGCTCGACCCCGAGTACGCCAAGAAGCTCGGCGTCGACATCGACGCCCTCCTCGTCTCCCAGCCGGACACCGGTGAGCAGGCGCTCGAGATCGCGGACATGCTCGTCCGGTCCGGCTCGATCGACCTCGTCGTCGTCGACTCCGTCGCGGCGCTCGTGCCCCGGGCCGAGATCGAGGGCGAGATGGGTGACTCGCACGTCGGTCTCCAGGCACGCCTCATGTCGCAGGCGCTCCGCAAGCTCGCCGGTGGGCTCAACCAGACCCAGACGACGATGATCTTCATCAACCAGCTGCGCGAGAAGATCGGTGTGTTCTTCGGCAGCCCGGAGACCACGGCCGGCGGTAAGGCGCTCAAGTTCTACGCGTCCGTCCGCCTCGACATCCGCCGCATCGAGACGCTCAAGAGCGGCACCGACGCCGTCGGCAACCGCACCCGCGTGAAGGTCGTCAAGAACAAGATGGCGCCGCCCTTCAAGCAGGCCGAGTTCGACATCCTGTACGGCACGGGCATCTCGCGAGAGGGCTCGCTGCTCGACTTCGGCGTCGACCACGGCATCGTCAAGAAGTCCGGCGCCTGGTACACGTACGACGGCGACCAGCTCGGGCAGGGCAAGGAGAACTCGCGGTCGTTCCTCATCCAGAACCCGGAGATCGCGGCCGAGATCGAGGGCAAGATCCTCGCCAAGCTCGGTGTGGGCGGTGCGTCCGTCGAAGCGGCCGAGGCGCCGGTCGAGTCGATCGCGCCGAAGATCGCGGAGCGCAAGGGCGCGTGACGACCGACCACGACGACGACGCGGACCTCGCCCCGGTCACCGACCTGTTCGGTGCGCGGTCCCGTCGTCGCCCCCGGGCGGGGATCGAGTCGGCCCCGGAGGCGACGACCGAGGACGACGTTCCCCCGCTCGTCGTCGACGAGTACCGCGACGCCGACGCCGACGCGGACGCCGACGCGCCCGTGCCGCTGCCGACGGTCGGCTCCCGCGCCCAGGCCGAGTGGCTGTCGCCCGTCGTCGGCGACGGCTCCGGCCGGAGCGCCCGGGCCGAGCAGGACGGCTACGCCGACGACCACGTCGCCGACGCCGCGACGGCATCCGTGTTCGCCATCGACGGGGGTGCCGAGATCGACCCGGCCGACACACCCCGCCCGATCGACGAACAGCGCGCGGACGCCGAGCGCCTCAGCATGCGAGCCCTCGGGCGCAAGGGCGTGAGCGAGTCCGAGTTGCGGACCATGCTGACGAAGAACGACATCGACCCCGAGGTCGTCGAGCACGAGGTCGAGCGGCTGACCCGCGTCGGGCTCCTCGACGACGTCGCCCTCGCCACCGACCTGGTCGACCGGCTGCACGACCGCAAGGGACTCGGGCGCCAGGGCGTGGTGGCGGAGCTCCGTCGACGCGGGATCGACCAGGCGGCCATCGACGCCGCGCTCGAGGCAGCGGCCGACGACGAGGACGACGAGTTCGTCCGCGCGATCGAACTCGCCGAGAAGCGCGCCGGGCAACTCCGCGGACTGGACCGGGCGACCGCCGAACGACGGCTGTCCGGGTTCCTGATGCGCAAGGGCTACAACGGCGGCGTCGTCCGGATCGCCGTCGAGCGGGCACTGGACGGCGGCGGCCGATCGCCCCGCGGTCCCCGCGGCTCGGTCCGCTTCGAGTAGTCCGCCGACGGTTTTACACTGGGACGACCATGGCCACCGTCGCAGCGCGCCCCCGCACCTACGAAGTCCGCACCTACGGGTGCCAGATGAACGTGCACGACTCCGAGCGGTTGAGCGGGTCGCTCCAGGCCGCCGGCTACGTGGCGGCCGAGGGCGACCAGGCCGACGTGGTCGTCATCAACACCTGTGCCGTGCGTGAGAACGCCGACAACCGGTTGTACGGCAACCTCGGGCAGCTCGCGGGCATCAAGCGCGAGCACCCCGGCATGCAGATCGCCGTGGGCGGGTGCCTGGCGCAGAAGGACAAGAACGTCATCCTCGAGAAGGCCCCGTGGGTCGACGTGGTCTTCGGGACGCACAACATGGGATCCCTCCCGACGCTGCTCGAGCGTGCGCGCCACAACGACGAGGCGCAGATCGAGATCCTCGAGGCGCTCGACGTCTTCCCGTCCACCCTCCCGACCAAGCGCGACTCCACCCACAGCGGCTGGGTGTCGATCTCGGTGGGGTGCAACAACACCTGCACGTTCTGCATCGTGCCGTCGCTCCGCGGCAAGGAGAAGGACCGACGACCCGGTGACGTCCTCGCCGAGATCCAGGCGCTGGTCGACGACGGCGCCATCGAGGTCACGCTGCTCGGGCAGAACGTCAACTCGTACGGCGTCGAGTTCGGCGACCGTCAGGCCTTCGGCAAGCTCCTGCGGGCGACCGGCCAGATCGCGGGCCTCGAGCGGGTCCGCTTCACCAGCCCGCACCCCGCGGCCTTCACGGACGACGTCATCGACGCGATGGCCGAGACACCGAACGTGATGCCGCAGTTGCACATGCCGCTGCAGTCCGGGTCGGACCGCGTCCTCAAGGCCATGCGCCGCAGCTACCGGAGCGAGCGCTTCCTCGGCATCCTCGACCGCGTGCGCGCGAAGATCCCGCACGCCGCGATCTCCACCGACATCATCGTGGGCTTCCCGGGCGAGACCGACGACGACTTCGAGGACACCCTGCGCGTCGTCGAGCAGGCGCGGTTCGCCTCAGCGTTCACGTTCCAGTACTCGATCCGTCCGGGCACGCCGGCCGCGACGATGGACGACCAGCTGCCGAAGCACGTCGTGCAGGAGCGGTACGAGCGACTCGTCGCCCTGCAGGAGCGCATCACGGCGGAGGAGAACGCCGCGCAGGTCGGCCGCAGCGTCGAGGTGCTCGTCGCCACCGGTGAGGGCAAGAAGGACGACGCCACGCACCGGCTGTCCGGCCGGGCCGAGGACTCCCGGCTCGTGCACTTCGCGGTCCCCGAGGGGTCCGCGATCCCGCGCCCCGGCGACGTCGTCACGGTCGAGGTCACGCGGTCCGCGCCGCACTTCCTCATCGCCGACGACGACGGGCCGCTCCGCATCCGACGCACCCGTGCCGGGGACGCCTGGGACCGTGCGCAGGCGGAGAGCTGCGGCGTGCCGACACCGGCCGCAGCCGCCGACGGCCCGCGCGCGGTGTCGCTCGGTCTGCCCACGCTCCGTGTCGGCCGCTGATCCCGCGTCCGTCGACGCCCACCGCGACACGACGGGCACCGACACCGACCTGATCGCCGTCGTCGGCGCCACCGGCACCGGGAAGTCCGACCTCGGCATCGCCCTCGCGGAACGGCTCCGAGCGTCCGGTCGCCCCGCCGAGATCGTCAACGCGGACGCCATGCAGCTGTACCGCGGCATGGACATCGGCACGGCGAAGCTGCGCATCGAGGAGCGCCACGGCATCCCGCACCACCAGCTCGACGTGCTCGACGTCACCGACGAGGCGAGCGTCGCCGCGTACCAGCGGGACGCGCGCGCCGAGATCGACGCGATCCACGGGCGTGGCGCCGTCGCCCTGCTCGTCGGCGGCAGCGGGTTGTACGTCTCCGCCGTCCTCTTCGACCTCGCGTTCCCGGGCACCGATCCCGAACTCCGTGCCCGGCTCGAACGCGAGCACGACGCACTCGGGCCCGGCATCCTGCTCGAGCGGCTCCGAAGCCTCGACCCTGCCGCCGCAGCGACGATCGACGCACGCAACCCACGGCGGTTGATCCGCGCCCTCGAGATCGCGAGCCGATCCGAGGTCGTCACCCCGAGCCTCCCGTCCGCGCCCCGCGCCTGGCGACCCGCCCGGATCCTGCACCTGCGGCGAGACCGCGAGCAGCTGGTGACGGCGCTGCACGAGCGCGCCGCGCGCATGTTCGCGAACGGTCTCCTCGACGAGGTCGCGGCGTTGCGCGAGCAGGGCCTGGAGCGTGGGAAGACGGCCCGTGCCGCCATCGGGTACTCGCAGGCGCTGGACGTCCTGCGGGGCGACGCGTCCGTCGCGGACGCCGTGGAGGCCACCGGCATCGCCACCCGCAAGTACGCGCGGAGGCAGGTGTCCTGGTTCCGGCGCTACGCCGACGCCGAGGTGCTCGACGTGACCGGGGCCGACCGGACCGCCCTCACCGAGACGGCCCGTAGGATCGTCCCGTGACCGAGCTGCACTTCACCAAGGGCCAGGGGACCGGCAACGACTTCGTCCTGTTCGCCGACCCGGACGCCGCGGTCGACATGACCCCCGACCGGATCCGCGCGATCGCGGACCGGCGGTTCGGCGTCGGCGCCGACGGCGTCATCCGCGCGGTGCGGTCCGAGTCGCTGCCGGAGGGCCAGGCGCTCCTCGCCGAGGACCCGGCGGCGACCTGGTTCATGGACTACCACAACGCCGACGGCACGGTCGCGGAGATGTGCGGGAACGGCATCCGGGTGTTCGCGCGGTACCTCACCGAGTCGGGGCTCGTCGAGCTCGCGGCGGGGGAGACCCTCACGGTCGGCAGCCGCAAGGGTCTCGTCGACATCCAGCGCACCACCAACGGCTTCTCGGCGGACCTCGGCCGCTGGGGGCTCGGCATCGAGGGCGGCGGCTCCGACGACGTGCTCGTCCGGGCGAAGAACCTCGACCGCGCCCGACCCGGCCTCGGCATCGACGTGGGCAACCCGCACGTCGTGGTCGCCCTCGCGACCGAGGACGAGCTCGCCGACGTCGACCTGACCTACGTCCCGGTGCTCGACCCGGCGCCCGCGGCCGGCGCGAACGTCGAGTTCGTGCTGCCCGGCGACCCGCTCGTGCAGGACGGCGTCGGCCAGATCACGATGCGCGTGCACGAGCGCGGCAGCGGCGAGACGCTCTCGTGCGGCACCGGCGCGGTCGCCGCCGCGCTCGCGACGCGCTACTGGGCGGGTAACGGGGCACCGGACACCTGGCGCGTCCGGGTACCCGGCGGGGTCGTCACGGTGCGGATGTTCGCGGCGGAGGACGGCGAGCACGTCGCGCTCTCCGGCCCGGCGGAACTCGTCTTCTCGGGTGACCTGACGGTCTGACCCGGCCACGGCCGTCGGACGGGAGGCACGGATCACCGGACCGACGTCGGTCACGCGGGGCGCGCCTCCAGTCCGGGCGACGGCGCCGCGCGCTCGTCGCGCTCGGCGGTCAGTCCGCCGTGCGGTGCACGCGCAGGACCCGGAAGCCCTTGTCGGTCGAGGCCCGCGTCACGTGGAAGCCTGCGTCGAGCGTGTCGTGCAGCCACCGCTGGAGCGAATCGCCACCGAGGTCCTTCGACACGACGAGCCAGGCGTCACCGCCGACCTCGAGCCGGGGGAGCCAGGTCAGGAGGATCTGGTGGAGCTCGTCCTTCCCGACGCGGATCGGCGGGTTCGACCAGATCGTCCGGAAGCGCAGGTCCGCCGGGACGTCGTCGGGCTGTGCGATGGTCACGTTGTCGGTGCCGGCCGCGGTTGCGTTCGCGCGGGCGAGCCTGAGGACCCGCTCGTTCACGTCGACGCCCCAGACCTGCGCGTCGGGGGACTCGAGCGCCATCGTGATTGCGATCGGACCCCAGCCGCAGCCGACGTCGAGGAGCGCGCCGTCGTGCGCCGGCGGCGGCACCGAGCCGAGCAGTACGCGGGTGCCGCGGTCGAGACCGTCCGGGCTGAAGACCCCCGCGGCGGTGGTCAGGGTGAGCGGTCGACCGGCGAGGGTGACGTGGATCTGGCGTTCGCGGGTGTCCGACGACGGGCTCGCGGAGAAGTAGTGGTCGTTCGCCATGGATGAACCGTACCGGGAACCCCGTGTGTCCCGGGCCGTGCGGAGGTACCCTGTGGACAGCATGACGGACACCCACGAGCACGACCAACCCATCACGGACGACAGCGCTGCCGGTGTCGTCGAACGGGTCCTGCGCAACGCGGACTCACGAGCGGCCTCGTCGGTGTTCGCACCGGCGCAGGCGATCCAGACCCGATCGGTCGACGAGCGCGGCTGGAGCGGCGACGGCGACCAGTTCGACCGCGACGACCGTGCGGCCCTGCGTCGCGTCGCGGGCCTCTCCACCGAACTCGAGGACGTCACCGAGGTCGAGTACCGGCAGCTCCGGCTCGAGCAGGTCGTCCTCATCGGCGTGTACCCGCAGGGCGACGCGGCCGAGGCCGAGAACTCGCTGCGTGAACTCGCCGCCCTGGCCGAGACCGCCGGGGCCGTGGTCCTCGACGGGCTGCTGCAGCGCCGACCGAACCCCGATCCCTCCACGTACCTCGGCAAGGGCAAGGCCGAGGAGCTCGCGATGGTCGTCAAGGCGACCGGCGCCGACACGGTCATCGCGGACACCGAGCTCGCGCCCTCCCAGCGCCGTGCGCTCGAGGACGTGGTGAAGGTCAAGGTCATCGACCGGACCGCCGTGATCCTCGACATCTTCAGCCAGCACGCCAAGAGCCGGGAGGGCAAGGCCCAGGTCGAACTCGCCCAGCTCGAGTACCTGCTGCCACGCCTCCGCGGTTGGGGTGAGTCGATGTCCCGCCAGGCCGGTGGGCAGGTCTCCGGCGGTGCGGGCATGGGCTCCCGTGGTCCCGGTGAGACCAAGATCGAGCTCGACCGCCGCCGCATCCACACCCGGATGTCGAAGCTGCGCCGCCAGATCGCCGGCTTCCGACCCGCACGTGAAGCCAAGCGGGCCGACCGACACCGCAACGACGTGCCGAGCGTCGCGATCGCCGGCTACACCAACGCCGGGAAGTCCTCGTTGCTGAACCGGCTGACGAGCGCGGGCGTCCTCGTCCAGAACCAGCTGTTCGCGACCCTGGACGCGACGGTCCGCCGGACGGAGAGCGCCAAGGGCCGCGAGTTCACCTTCGTCGACACCGTCGGGTTCGTGCGCAACCTGCCGCACCAGCTCGTCGAGGCGTTCCGTTCCACGCTCGAGGAAGTGGGCCAGGCCGACGTCATCGTGCACGTCGTCGACGGCTCACACCCGGACCCGGCGGCCCAGCTCGCCACCGTGCGCGAGGTCATCGGCGACGTCGGTGCCCGGGAGATCCCGGAGATCGTCGCGTTCAACAAGGCGGACCTCATCGACGAGTCGCAGCGGCTCGTGCTGGTCGGGCTCGTACCGGACGCCGTGTTCGTCTCGGCCCGCACGGGTGAGGGCATCGAGGCCCTGCTCGAGGCGATCGAGTCGCGGTTGCCGGAGCCCGACGTCTCGCTGACCGTGGTGATCCCGTACGACCGTGGTGACCTCGTGTCGTCCCTGCACGACGCCGGCGCGGTGGAGTCGGTCGACTACGTCGAGGACGGCACCCGGTTGGACGTGCGCGTGTTCCAGCGGCAGGTCGCGGAGCTCGACCCGTTCGTGGTGGCGGCCGTCGCGTCCTGACACGGGGGCGGCCGGCGGGCGCGCGGCCGCGCGGCGCGCCGCGCGGCTGCCGCCGCGCACAACCAAAGTCACCCGGAACCACGCCATCGCGCGGTTCCGGGTGACTTTGGTTGTGCAGCCTGACGCGCGCGTCAGATCGAGCGGAGGACCGCGACGACCTTGCCGAGCACGGTGGCCGCGTCGCCGAGGATCGGCTCGAACGCCGTGTTCCGCGGCAGCAGCCACGTGTGGCCGTCGCGCTGCCGGAAGACCTTGACGGTCGCTTCCTCGTCGAGCATCGCCGCGACGATGTCCCCGTTCTCGGCGGTCTGCTGCGAGCGGACGACGACCCAGTCGCCGTCGCAGATCGCGGCGTCGATCATCGACTCGCCGACGACCTTGAGCATGAAGAGGTCACCCGTGCCGACCAGCTGACGAGGGAGCGGCACGATCTCGTCGACGTGCTGCTCCGCCGTGATGGGCACGCCGGCGGCGATGCGGCCGACGAGCGGCACGAGCGTGGTGGCGTCGACGTCCGGCCCGTCGACGTCGGGCGTCGGCTCGTCGACCAGCACCTCGAGCGCACGCGGACGGTTCGGGTCGCGACGGATCCAGCCGCCGAGCTCGAGCTGCCCGAGCTGGTGGGAGACGCTGGAGAGCGAGGAGAGCCCGGCTGCGTCGCCGATCTCGCGCATGCTCGGCGGGTAGCCCCGGCTTGCGATCGACGCGCGGATCGCGTCGAGGATCGCCTGCTGCTTCGCCGTCAGCGGCTTCTGGACCCGCAGTTCGTCCGCCACGTCGTCTCGCCCTTCGTCGGTGCCGGGACGTCGTCCGCGGGAATGTCGGTGGTCCCCGGTTGACTTGTCCCAGTCGATCGAAACAGTATCCGACCGGCCCTCGCCGGACAAACACCTGTTCGAGCGTGTCGGAAGAAAAACCCCCAGAAATCTCCGCGCAGGACTTGTGCGACCTCGCATTCGAAACTATGTTCGGTACACGACTTCGGTTCACCCGAACGGGAAGGCAAGAACGACATGAGCACCATCGCCATCGCTGACCTCCAGCGCTCCGCGGGCCCCGCCGTGCGGACGCGCCTGCGCCTCACGCGTCGCGGCCGGTTCGTCATCACGACGCTCGCCGCGCTCCCGCTGCTCCTGGTCGTCGCCCTCGCCGTGCTGAACGGCGGGCAGGCCTCTGCCGGCAACACCCAGGGGAACGCCCACTTCGAGACCGTGACCGTCCAGCCCGGTGAGACGCTCTGGCAGCTGGCGGAGGAGACCGCGCCGAACGCCGACCCGCGCGACTTCGTGCAGGACGTCATCAGCCTCAACGCCCTCGACGGTTCCGGGCTGCAGGCCGGCGAGCAGATCGCGATCCCCGCGCAGTACACCTCCACGAAGTAGCGCCCCGCTGCGCACCGTCCGGACGGCCGGTCTCATCACGGGTCGTGCGGCCTACGATGGATCGGTGGCATTCACGCTCGACGACCTCCCGATCCGAGACGACCTGCGCGGGCAGAGCCCGTACGGCGCTCCGCAGAAGCACGTGCGCGTGCAGCTCAACGTCAACGAGAACACGCATCCGGTGCCCGCGGACGTCGCCGAGGACATCGTCGCGTCGATCCGACAGGCGCTGACGACCGTGAACCGCTACCCCGACCGCGAGTTCACGGAGCTGCGGCAGTCGTTGGCGGAGTACCTCCAGCGCGGGCTCGGGTCGGAGCAGCAGCTCGGTCCGGATCAGATCTGGGCGGCGAACGGCTCGAACGAGGTCCTGCAGCAGTTGCTCCAGGCGTTCGGCGGACCGGGTCGCACGGTGCTCGGGTTCCCGCCCACCTACTCGATGCACTCGATCCTGGCGTCCGGGACCGGGACGACCTGGATCCCGGCCGAGCGGGACGACGAGTTCCGCATCTCGCCCGAGACGGTCGTGGCGGCGATCCGCCAGCACCGTCCGGACATCGTGTTCCTGTGCGGGCCGAACAACCCCACGGGCACCCCGCTCCCGATCGAGACCATCGAGGCCGCCTACGCCGCGACGGACGGCATCGTGATGGTGGACGAGGCCTACGCCGAGTTCATGCCGGCCGACGCCCCGAGCGCCCTGACCCTGCTGCCCGGCCGTGAGCGCCTCGTCGTGTCCCGGACGATGAGCAAGGCCTTCGCCTTCGCCGGAGCCCGCGTCGGGTACATGGCGGCGCACCCGGCGGTGATCGACGCCCTCCGACTCGTCCGGCTGCCGTACCACCTGTCCGCCCTGACGCAGGCCGCCGCGGTCGCCGCCCTCCGGCACGCCCCGGAGATGCTCGCGATGGTGGACGACATCAAGCGCCAGCGCGACCGCATGGTGACCGAGCTCCGCGCGATGGGGTACCGCACCTACGAGACCTGGTCGAACTTCGTCCTGTTCGGCGGGGTGGCCGACCCGCACGCCGCGTTCGAGGCGCTCCTGGAGCAGGACGTCATCGTGCGCGACCTCGGCATCCCCGGGCACCTGCGGGTGAGCGCCGGCACGGAGGAAGAGACGACCGCGTTCCTCGACGCCATGCGCCGCGTCGCCGCCGACCAGCCGCCGGTTAGGGTTGCAGCATGACCGCGCGCACCGCCACGATCAGCCGGAGCACCAGCGAATCGAGCATCGAACTCGAGCTCGACCTCGACGGCACCGGCGCGTCCGACATCTCGACGAGCGTGCCGTTCTTCGACCACATGCTGACGGCGTTCAGCAAGCACTCGCTCATCGACCTCCGCGTGCGGTCGACGGGCGACACCCACATCGACGTGCACCACACGGTCGAGGACACCGGCATCGTGCTCGGCCAGGCGATCAAGCAGGCGCTCGGCGACCGCGCCGGCATCGGCCGGTACGGGGATGCGCTCGTGCCCCTCGACGAAGCACTCGCCCAGGCCGTGGTCGACGTCTCCGGCCGTCCCTTCCTCGTGCACACGGGCGAGCCGGCCGGGTTCGAGTTCCACCGCATCGGCGGCCACTTCACCGGGTCGATGGTCCGCCACGTGTTCGAGGCGATCACCTTCAACGCCGGCATCACCGTCCACGTCCGCCTGCTCGAGGGGCGTGACCCGCACCACATCGCGGAGGCCGAGTTCAAGGCCTTCGCCCGGGCGATGCGCAGGGCGGTCGAGCTCGACCCGCGGGTCGACGGCATCCCCTCGACGAAGGGCGCCCTGTGACCGGGGGAGCGCGGCCGAACGTCGTCGTCCTCGACTACGGCTCGGGCAACGTCCACTCCGCGGCCAAGGCGCTGGAGCGCGCCGGCGCCGACGTCACGCTGACGTCGGACAAGCAGGCAGCGCTGAACGCCGACGGTCTGCTCGTGCCCGGCGTCGGGGCGTTCGCCGCCGTCATCGACCAGCTCGAGGGCGTGCAGGGCGGCGAGATCGTCGACCACCGGCTCGCGGGTGGGCGCCCGGTGCTCGGCATCTGCGTCGGCATGCAGGTGCTCTTCGCGCGAGGCATCGAGCGCGGCGTCGACGTCGAGGGCCTCGGGCAGTGGCCCGGCACGGTCGAGGAGATCCAGGCCGAGGTCCTGCCGCACATGGGGTGGAACACGGTCGAGGCGCCGGAGGACTCGGTGCTGTTCGACGGCCTCCACGACGAGCGGTTCTACTTCGTGCACTCGTACGGCGTGACCGACTTCCCGCTCGAGGCGTACGGGCCGTTCCGCGCGCCCCGCCTGACCTGGGCCGAGCACGGCCAGCGGTTCGTCGCCGCCGTCGAGAACGGCCCGCTCACCGCGACCCAGTTCCACCCGGAGAAGTCGGGGGAGCCGGGCATCCGCCTGCTCCGCAACTGGGTCGACTCGCTCTGAACCCTGCCGTCGCACCGGCGACTCCACCGCAGCCGCGATCCGATGACCGGCGACTCCACCGCAACCGAGAACAGGACCATGACCGACCTCACCGCCACCCCGCCCCTCGTCCTGCTGCCCGCCGTGGACGTCGTCGACGGCCAGGCGGTGCGCCTCACCCAGGGAGCGGCCGGCAGTGAGACGTCGTACGGCGACCCGGTGTCCGCCGCCCGGACGTGGCGCGACCAGGGCGCGGAGTGGATCCACCTCGTCGACCTCGACGCGGCGTTCGGCCGCGGCGACAACCGAACGGTGATCGCGCACGCCATCCGCGAGGTCGAGGGCGTCTCGGTCGAACTCTCCGGCGGCATCCGCGACGACGCCTCGCTCGAGGCGGCCCTCGCGACCGGTGCCGCCCGGGTCAACCTCGGCACGGCCGCGCTGGAGGACCCGGAGTGGGCGGCCCGGGTCATCGGGACGTACGGCGACCAGATCGCGGTCGGGCTCGACGTCCGGGGCACGACCCTCGCGAGCCGCGGATGGACCGAGGACGCGGGGGACCTGTGGGAGGTCCTCGACCGGCTCGAGGCGGCCGGCTGCGCACGCTACGTGGTGACCGACGTCACGAAGGACGGCACGCTGCAGGGCCCGAACGTCGACCTGCTGCGCGAGGTCTGCGACCGCACGGACCAGCCCGTCGTCGCCTCCGGCGGCATCTCCACCCTCGACGACCTGCGGGCCCTGCGCGAGCTCGTGCCGCACGGGCTCGAGGGCGCGATCATCGGCAAGGCGCTCTACTCCGGGGCGTTCACGCTCCCGGCCGCCCTCGACGTCGCCTCGGAGTAGTCGCGTGGTCGGCATCTCGAACGGCCGCGGCACCGGACCGGACGCACCCGTCGGCGGGCCGGACGCAGGGGGCGCAGACCAGCCCGACGACGCGCACACCCCGGGCGGCGCCGCCGACTCCGCGGGCGTCGCGTGGGCCGGTCGGACGTTCGAGCAGCACGACACGACCTTCGACGACGACGACGGCCTGGCCGACCCGGCCCTGGTCGCGGCGATCACGGCCCTGCCGGAGGGTGGCTCGCAGCGCGCGGTCGTCGACGCGCTGCGCACCGCCCGGCTGCTCATCCCGCTCATCGCCGAGGCCGGGGACGTCGGGCACACCGACACCGGCAAGCTCGTCGACAAGACCCAGGAGCTGTCGATCGTCACCGTCGCGGGTCCCGACGGGCGCAGCGTGATGCCGGCGTTCACCTCGGTGGAGGCGATGCGTGCGTGGGACGCCGACGCCCGGCCGGTGCCGGCGGAGTCGCGCCGCGTCGCGATGGCGGCGGCGAGCGAGGAGACCCAGCTCGTCGTGCTCGACCCGACGTCGTCGACCGAGTTCGTGCTGCGGCGCCCGGCGGTGTGGGCGCTCGGGCAGGACGTGCCGTGGACGCCGTGCTTCGAGGACCCGGAGGTCGGCCAGGCCTTCGCGGACTCCGTCGTCGGTGAGCGGGCGGTGGCGCGGGTCGAGCTGGCACCCGGGGACCCGCTCGGACGGTTCGCAGGGGCGGAGCTGACGGTGGGGCTCGCGCTGCACCCGGGGCTCGACCAGGCGCAGGTCCAGGCGCTCGTCGGCCGACTGCAGCAGCGCTGGACGGCGGACGCCGTCATCGCGGACCGCGTCGACAGCATGCGGGTGGCGCTCCGCCCGGCGTGATCCGCGCCTCCAGTTACGATCCGCGACCCACCCACGTGACGCGCATCGGTCGACTGTCTGGAGGCACGACTCGCGTCCGCCCCGCGGCCAGCGGATCGCACGCCCACGCCCACGGCGGTGCGGCCCGGTCCGGCGGTCGGTCGCCGGTACCATGGCGGGGTGAGCACCAACCCGACGACCAGCCCCGGAACCGGCGAGACCACCTTCGGTCCGACCGGACGGCCCGTCCGGCAGTTCGCGGTGCCCGAGGAGCTCGACGGTCACGGCCCCGCGCGCATCATCGCGCTGTGCAACCAGAAGGGCGGCGTCGGCAAGACCACGACGTCGATCAACCTCGGTGCGGCGCTCGCGGAGTACGGGCGCAAGGTCCTCGCCGTCGACTTCGACCCGCAGGGCGCGCTGTCCGCGGGCCTCGGCGTGCGGACCCACGACATCCCCACCGTCTACGACCTGCTGATGGGGTCGATCAAGGACCCGAACGAAGTCATCCAGCCGACGAACACGCCGTACCTCGACGTCATCCCGGCGAACATCGACCTGTCCGCGGCCGAGGTGCACCTCGTCAACGAGGTCGCGCGGGAGCAGATCCTCGCGAGCGTGCTCCGGAAGGTGGCGAACGACTACGACGTCATCCTGGTCGACTGCCAGCCGTCGCTCGGGCTGCTCACCGTGAACGCCCTCACGGCGGCGCACGGCGTGCTCATCCCGCTCGAGTGCGAGTTTTTCGCCCTGCGCGGTGTCGCCCTGCTCATCGAGACGATCGACAAGGTGCGCGACCGGCTCAACCCGGCGCTGACCCTCGACGGAATCCTGGCGACGATGTACGACTCGCGTACCCTGCACTCGCGCGAGGTCATGGAGCGCGTCGTCGACACCTTCGACGACCGCGTGCTCGACACGGTCATCGGTCGCACGGTGAAGTTCCCGGACGCCACCGTCTCGGCCCGACCGATCACGCAGACGGCTCCGGACCACGCCGCAGCGCACGCGTACCGGCAGCTCGCCAGGGAGCTCGTCGAGCGTGGCGCCGTCGCCTGATCCGGACCACGCCCCCGCGGAGACGCCGACCGCGCCCGTCGGCACCCGGACCGCGCCCGGGTTCCGGGTCCGGCTCCGGAACTTCGACGGCCCGTTCGACCTGCTGCTGTCGCTCATCACGAAGCACGAGCTCGACATCACCGAGGTGTCGCTCGGCGCGGTGACGGGTGAGTTCATCGAGTACGTCCGGCTCGCCGAGTCCGAGGACGAGCTCGACGAGGCCAGCGAGTTCCTGGTCGTGGCGGCGACCCTGCTCGACCTGAAGATCGCCGGGCTCCTGCCGCAGGGCGAGCTCGTCGACGCCGAGGACGTCGCGCTGCTCGAGGCCAGGGACCTGCTGTTCGCCCGACTCCTGCAGTACCGGGCGTTCAAGCAGGCGGCCGACTGGTTCGGCGCGCAGTGGCTGACCGAGTCCCGCCGGCACGTTCGACGCGTCCGGCTCGAGGAGCGGTTCCGCGCCAGGACCCCGGAGCTCGTGTGGACCCTGTCGGTGCAGGACTTCGCCGCGCTGGCGACCCTGGCGTTCGCGCCGCGGGAGATCCCCACCGTCGGACTCGACCACCTGCACGCCCCGCTCGTGAGCATCCGGGAGCAGGCCGCCATCGTCGTCTCGATCCTCCGCACCCGCGCCGACGAGGACGTCTCGTTCCGCGAGCTGGTCGCCGGTGTCGCGGAGACGGGTATCGTGGTGGCTCGCTTCCTCGCGATCCTGGAGCTGTACCGGAACGCCTCCATCTCGTTCGAACAGCTCGAACCGCTCGGGGAGCTGACGCTGCGCTGGACCGCCGACGACTGGTCCGACGAGAGCCTCGCCAACCTGGGAGCCGACTATGACGGATGACGTGCACGACGCGTCCAGCGCCGAACCCGGCGGTGCCGACGAGGTCGCCGACGCCCGCGCGATCGAGCAGGAGATCCACGAGGCCCGCGAGGCGCACGGCGCCCGTCCGGAGCTGCCGGTCGACCGGCAGCTCGAGGCCATCCTGATGATCGCCGACGAGCCGCAGTCGCTCGTGTCGCTCGGCGCCGCCGTGGGTGCTCCCGTGCCCGCCGTGCGGCAGGCGATCGAGCGCCTGGTCGCGGACTTCGACGGCGTCGACGGGACGATCCGCCGCGGCTTCGAGCTCCGCGAGGTCGGGGGCGGCTGGCGCTTCTACGTCCGGCAGGAGCTGGACGACGTCGTCGAGCAGTTCGTCGAGGCCGAACGACCCTCGCGACTGTCCCAAGCCGCCCTCGAGACCCTCGCGGTCGTCGCCTACAAGCAGCCGATCACGCGCTCGCAGATCGCCTCGATCCGCGCCGTGAACGTCGACGGGGTCGTCCGGACCCTCGTCGCCCGTGGGCTCATCGAGGAGTCGTTCACCGACGCCGAGACCGGCGCCATCAACTACGTCACGTCCGACCTGCTCCTGCAGCAGCTCGGCATCAACTCGCTCGACGAGCTGCCGCTCATCTCGCCCCTCCTGGACGACGGTGCCGGCGGCTTCGAGCAGAACGAAGGGATCCCCGATGGCCGCGTATGAGGAAGAACGACGAGGCGGCCCACGGGGCGGTTCCGGTCGGACTGGAGGCGCGTCACGCGACCGCAACGCCGGCTCCGGTCGTGCGGGTGGCCGGTCTGGTGACGCGGGGCGCGACGACCGCGGTGGGTACCGCGGTCGTGACGACCGCCCCGCTGCCGGTGGGTACCGGGGTCGCGACGAGCGTCCGTCGAGCGGCGGTGGGTACCGCGGCCGCGACGAGCGTCCGTCGAACGGCGGCGGGTACCGCGGCCGTGACGAGCGTGGGGGTTCCGGTCGCCGGGACGACGACCGCGGCGGGTACCGCGGCCGCGATGACCGTCCGTCGAGCGGTGGTGGGTACCGGGGTCGCGACGACCGCCGTGACGCGCCGCGCCGGGACGACGACCGAGGTGGCTACCGGGGTCGTGACGACGACCGAGGTGGCTACCGAGGTCGTGACGACCGGTCCGCTCCGGGCGGGTACCGGGGTCGTGACGACCGTCCGGCCTCCGGTGGGTACCGGGGTCGTGACGACCGCGGCGGAGACCGGGGCCGTTTCGTCGGCCGTGACGACGACCGTCGTGGTGGCGACCGCGGCGGGTTCAACCGTCGTGAGGACGACCGCGGTGGGTACCGCGGCCGTGACGAGCGTCCGTCGAGCGGTGGTGGGTACCGGGGTCGCGACGACCGCCGTGACGCGCCGCGCCGCGAGGACGACCGCGGTGGGTACCGGGGTCGCGACGACCGCCGTGACGCCCCGCGCCGCGAGGACGACCGCGGTGGGTACCAGGGTCGCGACGACCGCCGTGACGCCCCGCGCCGCGACGACCGCCGTGAGGCCCCGCGTCGCGACGACGACCGGCGCCGTGACCCGGCCGGCGAGGACCGCCGGGCCCCCGACGGCCGACCGAGCACGGTGTGGCACAACGGCCGCCGCTACGTCGGTGGCACCACGACGGCCCGCAACGGCGACCGTCCCCGCAGCACCGGCCCGCGCGGCACCGACCGTCGCACCACGCCGCGCCCCGAGGGTGCCCGCGACCAGCAGGGCCAGCCGCTCGAGGGCACGCCCGAGCGCCCGATCATCCCGGACTGGGACGCGGCGGACGGGACGACGACCGGCGGAGCCGCACCGCGCCTCCAGGCCGACGGTGAGCGCCTGCAGAAGGTGATCGCCGCTGCGGGCGTGGCATCCCGCCGGGTCGCGGAGAACCTGATCGTCGAGGGCCGCGTGACGGTCAACGGCGAGGTCGTCGACGCGCTCGGTCGCCGGGTCGACCCGCAGACCGACGAGATCGCGGTGGACGGCGTCCCCGTGCAGATCGACAGCTCCCGTCGCTACGTGCTGCTCAACAAGCCGACCGGCATGGTGTCGAGCCTGCAGGACGAGCGCGGCCGTCGCGACCTGTCGGAGTACGTCGACCGGTACGAGGAGCGCCTCTTCAACGTCGGCCGGCTCGACACGGAGACGTCCGGCCTGCTCGTGCTGACGAACGACGGCGACCTCGCGCACGTCCTCGCGCACCCCTCGTTCGGCGTCACGAAGACGTACATCGCGAAGGTCCGCGGCAACGTGAACCCGGCGACCGTCCAGCGGCTGCTCGACGGCGTGGAGCTCGAGGACGGTCCGATCGCGGCCGACAAGGTGCGACTGCTGGAGTCCTCGCGCGGGGAGTCGCTCGTCGAGATCACGCTGCACTCCGGTCGCAACCGCATCGTCCGCCGGATGCTCGACGCGGTCGACCACCCGGTGCTCGAACTCGTCCGGCGCTCGTTCGGGCCGCTGCACCTCGGGTCGCTGCCGATCGGCAAGACGCGGGAGCTCTCGACCGTCGAGCTCGGCAAACTCCTCCGGATCGCCCGCGAGGCGAAGGGTTCTGCACAGGGGCCCGCCGGCGAGGAGTCGTCGGACTGACGATCGGTAGGCTTGCCGGGTGACCGACGCCCCCGCACCGCTCGACGCCCCGGAGATCGACCGGCGGCTGCGGGGACCCGTGCGCGTCGTCGGCGCCGGTCTGCTCGGTGCGTCGATCGGTCTGGCGCTCCGCGAGAAGGGCGTGGACGTCGTCCTCGACGACGTCTCGCCCGCGGCCCTGGCCCTCGCGGTGGACTACGGCGCCGGTCGTCGTCCCGCCACCGGTGACGCGCCCGAACTCGTCGTGGTCGCGGTCCCGCCGGACGTCGTGGCGACCGTGGTGGCGCGCGAGCTCGCCGCCTTCCCGGATGCGGTGGTCACCGACGTCGCGAGCGTGAAGTCCGGTCCGCTGGACGCGCTGCGTGCCGCGGATGCGGACGTCAGCCGGTACATCGGGTCGCACCCGATGGCCGGGCGGGAACGCAGCGGTCCGACCGCGGCGCGCGCCGACCTGTTCCTCGGGCAGCCGTGGGTGATCGCCGGGCACGACGACATCACCTACCAGCGCGCCGCCGTGGTCGAGGACCTGGCGCTCGACGTCGGCGCGACGGTCGTCCCGATGGACCCGGAGTCGCACGACCTCGCGGTCGCGTACGTGTCGCACACGCCGCAGCTCGTCTCGACCCTCATGGCCGCTCGGCTGCGTGACGCTCCCGCCGGTTCGCTCGGCCTCGCCGGCGGTGGTGTCCGCGACGTCACGCGCATCGCCGCGAGCGACCCGGGGCTGTGGGTGCAGATCATCGGGGCGAACGCGTCGCGCATCCGACCGGTGCTCGCGGACCTCCGTGACGACCTCGACCGTGTCCTCGCCGCCCTGGACGACCCGGCCGGATCCGGATCGCCGCGCGCGATCGCCGAGACCATCGCCGCCGGCAACCGCGGCGTCGAGCGGCTGCCGGGCAAGCACGGCACCACCAAACGCTTCGCCCAGGTGGTCGTCCTCGTCGACGACACCCCCGGGCAGATCGCCGCCCTCCTCACGTTCATCGGGGAGATCGGCATCAACCTCGAGGACATGCGCCTCGAGCACTCACCGGGCGCGCAGATCGGCATCGTCGAGGTGTCGGTCGTGCCCGAGCAGGAACAGCGACTCGTCGAGGAACTCGAGGGGCGCGGATGGAGGATCGCAGCAGCATGGGCGTGAACGAAGCCAACGAATCCGGCGTGACCGGCGGCCCGGACGGCCCCGACACCGGCCTGCCGACGCCCGAGGGGCAGCCAGGCCCGCTGGGCGGCGGCGACATCGCCGGTGGACTCGACGGCCAGGGCGGCGGCGAGCCCGGCTCCACGAGCGCGCCGATCCCCGCCGGGCTGCCGGACGGCGCGTTCGTCGCGAAGTTCGTCATCGCGGTGGACGGCCCTGCGGGCAGCGGCAAGTCGAGCGTGTCCCGGGCCGCGGCCCGCGCGCTCGGGTTCGGCTACCAGGACACCGGCGCCGCCTACCGCGCCCTGGCGTGGCACGCGCTGCAGGAGCAGGTGGACCTCGACGACGCGGCGGCGATCCTGGCGAGCTGGGACACGTTCGACTACGCGATCGGCACCGACCCCGACGACTACTTCGTCCGGGTGAACGGCACGGACGTCACCGACGCCATCCGCACGCCGGAGGTCACCGCTGCGGTGGCGCACATCGCGAAGCTGCCGGAGGTCCGACAGCGGCTGGTGCAGCTCTTCCGGCAGGTGATGCGCAAGGCCGAGGGGCGGGGCATCATCACCGAGGGTCGGGACATCACCACCGTGGTCGCGCCCGACGCCGAGGTCCGGATCCTGCTGACGGCCGACGAGTCCGTTAGAATGGCCCGGCGCTCGGCTGAGGTGACCACCCAGTCGGCCGCCGAGACCTCCGCCGCACTCGCTCGTCGCGACGCGGCGGACGCGAAGGTCGTCGACTTCATGAACGCCGCCGACGGCGTCACGACGCTCGACTCCACCGACCTCGACTTCGACCAGACCGTGCAAGCGGTCGTCGACCTGGCCCGCGCGGCCGGGCACTGACCACCAGGGCCTCGCGCGGCCTCGCACTGACAACACGCGGCCGAACGGTCGCCGGCAAGGACACCCACATGGCGCAGCTGGACAACCCAGACCACGACGACTTCCCCGAGTACGACGACGCGCTCGGCGAGCGGCTCGCCGGGCTCGACGACGCCGAGGCCGAGCAGCGGGCGACCGCGCTCCGCGCCGGGCTCGAGGACTACGAGCTCGACGAGGAGGACGTCGCCCTGCTCGAAGCGGGTCAGCTCGGCGAGGACGGCATCACCTACCTCCCGGCGTACCCCGTGCTCGCGATCGTCGGGCGGCCGAACGTCGGCAAGTCGGCGCTCGTCAACCGCATCCTCGGGCGTCGCGAAGCCGTCGTGCAGGACGTCCCCGGCGTCACGCGGGACCGCGTCTCGTACAAGGCGGAGTGGAACGACACGCGGTTCACGCTCGTCGACACCGGCGGGTGGGAGCCGGACGCGCAGGGCATCAACGCGTCCGTGGCCGCACAGGCCGAGGTCGCGATCGACCTCGCGGACGCCGTGCTCTTCGTCGTGGACGTCACGGTCGGCATCACCGCCACCGACGAGCACGTCGTGAAGATGCTCCGCGGCACCGACCGTCCGGTCATCGTCGTCGCGAACAAGTCCGACGACGACCGCCGCGACCTCGACGCCTACGAGCTCTGGAACCTCGGCCTGGGGGAACCGCACCCGGTGTCGGCCCTGCACGGCCGCGGTGTCGCCGACCTCCTCGACCTCATCGTGAAGACGCTGCCGGACACCTCGGCCGTCGCCAAGCAGGAGGTCGGTGGTCCCCGCCGCGTCGCGATCCTCGGTCGTCCGAACGTCGGCAAGAGCTCGCTCCTGAACAAGGCCGCCGGCGAAGAGCGCGTCGTCGTGAACGACCTCGCCGGCACCACGCGTGACCCGGTGGACGAGCAGATCGAGCTCGGCGGACGGGTCTGGCGCTTCGTCGACACCGCCGGCATCCGGAAGCGCGTGCACCTGCAGCAGGGCGCGGACTTCTACGCCTCGCTGCGCACCACCGCCGCGCTCGAGAAGGCCGAGGTCGCCGTGGTCGTCCTCGACGTCACCGAGCCGATCTCGACGCAGGACCTCCGCATCATCGACCTCGTCCTCGAGTCCGGTCGTGCCCTCGTGCTGGCCTACAACAAGTGGGACTTGCTCGACGACGACCGTCGTCGGTACCTCGAGCGCGAGATCGAGCAGGACCTGGCGCACGTCTCGTGGGCCCCGCGCGTGAACATCTCCGCACGCACCGGCCGTCACCTCGAGAAGCTCGTGCCGGCCCTCGAGACCGCGCTCGACTCGTGGGACACCCGCATCCCGACCGGCAAGGTCAACGCCTTCATCGCCGAACTCGTGCAGGAGCACCCGCACCCCGTCCGCGGCGGCAAGCAGCCCCGCATCCTGTTCGGCACGCAGGCCTCGAGCCAGCCGCCGACGTTCGTGCTGTTCACGACCGGCTTCCTCGACCCGCAGTACCGACGCTTCATCACGCGTCGCCTGCGCGAGGTCTGGGGCTTCTCGGGCACGCCGATCAACGTCAACATGCGGGTGCGCGAGCGCCGCAAGCGCTGAGGCAGACCGGGGGATCGGACGTGACGGGCGCGCGGAGGCGGTGGCTGGTCGCGGTCGTCGTGCTGCTCGCCGTCGCGCTGTTGCTGGCCGCCTGGTACACGGTGCAGGCCGAGCGTGGCCTCGACGTCCCCGACTCCGCGGCCTCGAGCGCGCCGGACCGTGCACGAGTCGATGGCGGAACCGCACCGGCGCCGTCGAACGCACTCGGCGCCCCGGTCGCGCCGCCAGAGTTCGAACCGGAGAGCGATCGGGACGGTTCGCCGATCGATCCGTGGTGGCGACGGGTGCCTCCCGTCGCCGGTGACCTCGTCCGGCTGAACGGGTGGGCATCGGGCCACGTGCGGATCACGAGGACGGGAACGCACCTCTTCGTCACGATCGAGGACCTGCAGGTGGCCTCCACCGACGAGGTCTCGTCCGTCCGCGTGCTCCTGTCCGGGGGCGAGGTCGTCGGCCGCCCCGTGGCGTACTGGTCGGCGCACGGGGACGACGACGAGGAACTCGGGGTGGTGCCGGCGGACGTCGGGACCATCACCTTCGACCTCGACTCGCCCAGGGGGATGCCGGAAGCGGTCCGGTCCCTCGTCCTGATCGATGCCGACGCGGGCGACGTGCTCGGCGGTGCCGCGCTGCTCCCCACCGACTGAGCGCCGCCCGAGTGGCGCGGGCGGCGGCCCGGATACGGCACCATGGAACCGTGACGCAGCACAACGCCGGGTTCGGTGCCCTCGCCGACCGCCTGTGGTGCCGCCTGCGCCTCGACCGGCTGGCGGGTGGTCGTCAGGCCGGGTACGTGATCCGCGAGGACATGCTCGAACACCCCGAGACGGTGCGCTCGTTCCGGTGGATCCGTTGGCTCCTGGTCGCGGAGACGATCGTCGGACTCGCGGCCATCGTGGTCGCGGTGCTGCTGACCCACGCCGGACAGACCGTGCCGTGGGCGGTGTGGTTCCGGGCGACGGTCGTGCTGCTCATCACCCTGACGCTCTACGTCTTCGCGTGGCGGGCCCAGCTCGGCTACTACTGGGCGTACCAGCGGCTGCGGTTGTTCAGCCGGATCTTCCCGATCGTCACCCTGGTGATCGCGGCGATCCCGGGGCTCTACCCGTTCTGGATGGTGATCGAGCAGATCGTGTTCTCGTTGCTGATGATCGGCATCGGGGACGTGCTGACGACGGACCACATGCGGGCGACGTTCCCGAAGCCCGCTCGGCGGTAGGCCGGCCGCGCCGCCGGACCCGGCCCGCCCCGGCCCGCCCCCGGCCCGCCCCGGCCCGACCCGGGTGCCGAGTCTCGGGCTGCGCGACCGATCTCGGGCGTTCGGGCGCGAGATCGGTCGCCTGGGCCGAGTCTCGAGCCGGCGGCCGGCCGGCCCGCCGACCGCCGCCGGCCTGGCCCTGGCGTTCCCAGGGACGGGCGGGTCCTGGCTGTGCACGGCTGACCGGAGCATCGTGGTGCGCATGACCGACACCACCCTCCCCGGCGGCACCTACCGCCTCGCCGACGACCTCGACCTCACCCGCGTCGGGTACGGCGCCATGCAGCTCGCCGGCCCGGGCGTCTTCGGACCGCCCACCGACCGCGACGAGGCGATCCGCGTCCTCCGCACCGTCGTCGAGCTCGGCATCACCCACATCGACACCGCGGACTTCTACGGCCCGCACGTCACGAACGAGGTCATCCGCGAAGCGCTCCACCCGTACCCGGACACCCTGCACATCGTCACGAAGGTGGGCGCCCGTCGCGACGAGGAGGGCGGCTGGCCCCACGCCCGCGAGCCGCACGAGCTCGTCGAGCAGGTGCACGACAACCTGCGGAACCTCGGGCTCGAACAGCTCGACGTCGTCAACCTCCGCGTGGGCGGCTTCGACGCTCCGGAGCCGGGCAGCCTCGCGCCGCAGTTCGAGGCGCTCGCCGAACTCCAGCAGCAGGGACTCATCAAGCACCTCGGCTTGTCCACGGTGAGTGCCGACCAGCTCGCCGAGGCGCAGACGATCGCCCCGGTCGTCTGCGTGCAGAACATGTACAACGTCGCGCGCCGCGAGGACGACGCCCTCGTCGACCAGACCGCGGAGCAGGGCATCGCCTACGTGCCCTACTTCCCGCTCGGCGGGTTCTCGCCGCTGCAGTCCGGTGCCCTCGACGCGGTCGCGGAGCGGCTCGGGGTGTCCCGACTGACGGTGGCGCTGTCGTGGCTGCTGCAGCGCTCGCCGAACATGCTCCTCATCCCGGGGACGTCCTCGGTCGCCCACCTGCGTGACAACGTCGCCTCGGCCGGCTTCGCGCTCCCCGAGGACGCGGTGGCCGAGCTCGACGCCATCGGCGCGGCCTGACGACCAGACGCGGGCGTCCGCGCGGCCTGACGACCAGACCCGGGTGTCCGCGCCGCCGGGGCCGCAGCTGCGGCGGCGCGGGTCAGGCCACGGTGGCGAGCGCGAACGGCAGCACCGCCGAGGCCCCCGCTCGCCGGAGCTCCCGCCCCGCCACGGTCATCGTCCACCGGCTGTCCACCAGGTCGTCGACGAGCAGCACCGGCCCCTCGTGCGACTGCAGCGCCGCAGCGAGCGCCGGGTCGACCACGAACGTGTCCCACACGGCCGACAGCCGGTAGGCGCTGTTCGTCGCCCCGTCACCCCGTGGCGTCCCGCCGTTCCGACCGAGCGTCCCGAGGAACTGCAGCCGTCCGATCGAGGACAGCGCCTGCGCGAGGGAACCGACGAGCTCGGGCCGCGACCGCGACGACATCGCGACGACCCCGGTCGGCCGGGTCTCCCACGGCCAGTCCTTGAGTGCCCGGACACACCCGTCCACGAGCTCCCGGGAGATCGGAGCGTCAGGGGTGGACGGGGCGAAGAGCGCTCGGAGCGGACCGCCCCAGCCGAGGTCGGTCAGACGGGCCACGGCGCGGCCGGGCTGCACGAGTTCCTCCGGCCCGATCTTGCCCCGGACCGGCACACCGAGCGCCGCCATGCCCGAGGGCCACTGGGCGCGCGGGGCGATCTCGACACCGACCTTGTCGAGGGCCGCGGCCGCGCCGCTCGAGTCGGCGTCGGAGACGGCGGTCGGGTACCAGGCGCCCGCGCAGTTGTCGCAGCGGCCGCAGGGCTCCGCGGACGGGTCGTCGAGGTCCTGCTGCAGGAGCTGCATGCGGCACTGCGACGTCGACTCGTAGTCGAGCATCGACGCGGCCTCGGCAGCGCGTGCCGCGGCGACGCGCTCGTACCGGGGCGCGTCGTAGGTCCAGGGCTGTCCGGTGGAGACCCAGCCGCCGGCGACCCGCTGCACGGCGCCGTCGACGTCGAGCACCTTGAGCAGCAGCTCGAGGGTGGACCGCTTGATGTCGACGAGCCCTTCGAGGGCGACGGTCGACATCGCCGTGTCGGTGGACAGTGCCTGCAGCACGGCGGCCGCGCGGGCTTCGGTCGGCATCGAGGCGCTGGCGAAGTACTGCCAGATCTCGCGGTCCTCACGCCCCGGCAGCAGCAGGACGTCGGCGTTGTCGGTGGCACGACCCGCACGACCGATCTGCTGGTAGTAGGCGACGGGGGAGGACGGAGCGCCGACGTGGACGACGAACCCGAGGTCGGGCTTGTCGAACCCCATCCCGAGCGCACTCGTCGCCACGAGGGCCTTCAACTCGTTGCCCTTCAGCTGCTGCTCGAGCTGCTCGCGTTCCTCGGTGTCCGTGCGGCCCGTGTACGCCCGCACGGCGTACCCGTTCTCGCGCAGGAGCCTGGCGATGTCCTCCGCCGCGGAGACCGTGAGCGTGTAGATGATGCCACTGCCCGGCAGGTCACCGAGGTGCGCCAGGAGCCACCCCAGCCGTTGCCGGGCGTCGGGGAGCGTGAGCACGCCGAGCCGGAGCGACGCCCGGGCGAGCGACCCGCGGATGGTGAACACCGGGTCGGCCGGTCCGGCGGTGAGCTGCTCGGCGACGTCCTCGACCACGCGCTCGTTCGCCGTCGCGGTGGTGGCCAGGACGGGCACACCGTGCGGCAGGGACCGGATGAGCTCGGCGAGACGGCGGTAGTCCGGCCGGAAGTCGTGGCCCCAGTCGGAGATGCAGTGCGCCTCGTCGACGACGAGCATCCCCATCCGGGCGATGAGCGTCGGCAGCTGTTCGTCGCGGAACTTCGGGTTGTAGAGGCGCTCGGGGGAGACGAGCAGCACGTCGACCTCGTCACGTGCGAGGGCGGCCTGCGTCTCACCCCACTCGTGCGCGTTCGCGGAGTTGATCGAGACCGCACGGACCCCGGCCCGGGCGGCAGCGGCCACCTGGTCGCGCATGAGGGCCAGGAGCGGGGACACGAGCACGGTCGGCCCGCCCCCGCGTCGGCGCAGCAGGAGGGTCGCCAGGAAGTACACGGCGGACTTGCCCCACCCGGTGCGCTGCACCACGAGGGCGCGCTGCCGGTGCTCGACGAGCGCGGAGATCGCCTCGAGCTGGCCCGGGTGGAACACCGCATCGGGCCGCCCCGTGAGCGCAGCGAGCGCCTGCTGTGCCTCGGCGGCGATGTCGGTGGAGGGCGGCGCGGTGGTGTCCATGCCCCCATGCTGTCAGGACCGACCGACGAACCGCGCCCCGCGCCTCCAGCCCGTGGACAACCGACGGACGGAGCCCCTACTGGTACGTGATCAGCGACGGCGTCGGCGTCACCCCGGACATGGTCTGCGACGGCGTCAGCATCGGCGAGTCCTCGTCGTAGAAGTTCTTCCACCCCCAGTGCACGCCCGCCGGCGCGCCCGCGTGCAGGGCCTTCCACGTCGCCTGCTTGTCCGGCTGCGACCCCTGCCCGTCCGCGTGGATGAGCAGGTCGAGCTCCGGGTGCGACGCGATCGCCGCGCGGTCCTGGATCATCGACAGCCGGAACTGGTGCAGGACGAGCGCCTTCGGCGGCAGCCCCTCCTCCCGCACGAGCGCGGCCAGCCACGAGGACACCTCGTTCACCTCGGCCGCCGAGACGCTCCCGATCTGCTGCAGGGGGACCTGGTCCCTCGTCAGCCGCCACTCCGGATCGAGCGCGAGCCACACACCCGGTCGTTCGAGCAACGACCGGTAGCGCTTCGCCTGCGACAGGAAGTCCGAACGCCCCGGCTGCAGGTCGAGGATCACGGGCATGCCGGCGTCCTCCGCGGCGTCCACGTACGGCTCCAAGGTCTGCACCGACAGCTCGCTCGAGTAGTCCCCGTCCGACCCGGCGTCGCCCGCGGCGACGGTCGCGATGACCTCCATCGCCGGCGTCACCGGCTCGTCGCCCAGGCCCGCGTACCCGGCGGCGACGGACCGCGCCCGCCGCACGGTCGCCGCGGGGTCCTGCTCGCCGAGGACCCCGAGCGCCGGTGCACCCGGCGCGCCGTAGAGTGCGACGTAGCGGTGCCCGTCGAACGGCCGCTGCCCGCCGTGCGGCAGTTGCCAGCCGTCCTCCGCCGCCCGGACGGCCCACTCCGGGTCGCCGAGGTCGCGGAACGCGGCCCCCGCGAGCACCGTCGGGTGGTCCTTCCGCTCGTGCAGCGCGGTCACCACACCGGGTGCCGCGGCCGGGTCGGTCACTCCCTCCGGCATCGTCACGACCCGCGCACCGGCGGCCTTCGCGGTCGCGACGACGGCGGGGTCCTCGCCCGCGTCCGCCACCACCACGGTGGCCTGCCGGGAGGCACGGCTCGGCTCCGGCGCGTCACCACCGTCCGGCGCGTCCCGCTCCGGCACGTCGGTGTCGATGGTCACGTCGCCGTCGGCCTGGTACCAGTCCGCGCCGAGGCGGTGCAGTTCGCGGGCTGCCCCCGAGCCGTCCCCGGCAGCGAGGAGCACGGGGACGTGCGCGCGCTCCGCGGCGCTCGCCGCGGTCCGCACGGCGTCCACGTCGTCGGCCGGGGCCACCACGGCGCCCGGTGCGGTCGCGAACAGAGCGCGGCTGACCCGCACCGATCGGGCGGCGGCGTCCGACTCGGCGGCGACCGTCACGGTGTCGGGGGACCCGGCCGCCAGCGTCGGGCGCGCCCCGTCGTGCTGGTCCGCCGTGCACCCGGCTGCTCCGATCAGCAGTCCGGCGACGGCGAGGGCGAGGAGGACACGGGAGGTGGAGCCGGAACGCATCGAGCCACCCTACGAGCCGTCCGGGGAGGTCCCTGGGAATCCGACGGGTGTCGTCTCGTAGAAGGGAGGCATGCCCGACGACGACCGCCCGCTCATCGGCGCGGTGCAGCCGCCCGACGTGCACTGCATGACCCTGAACGTCCGGCGCCGCGTCCGGCGTCCGATCGGCCATCCCGACGCGTGGGAACGACGGCGGGACGCGGTGGTCGCGCTCGTCGCGTCCGAAGTACCCACCGTCCTCGCCGTCCAGGAGGCGCTGCCCACGCAGTCGGCGGACCTCACCGCCGCCCTCGGGTCGCGGTGGGAACCCGTGCTGGTCGGCCGGGGCACGCGCGGCGGCGGCGAGCAGGTCGGGCTCTTCCTCGACCGGGAGCGGCTCGACATGGTCGACCGCCGGTCGTGGGCGCTGTCCCGCCGCCCGCACCGTGCCGGCGCCCGCTCGTGGGCGACGGCGTTCCCGCGGCACGTCGTCGGAGCCGTCCTCCGCGACCGGGCCACGGGCGTGTCCTTCACCGCCCTCGCCACCCACCTCGACGTCGTCTCGCCCTGGGCCAGACTGCGGTCCGCCGAACTGCTCGGGCGGCTCGTGCGGGAGCGCGGCCTGCCCGCCGTCGTGATGGCGGACTGGAACTGCGGGGTGGGCTCCGCCCCCTGGCGAGCACTGGCGGAGGCGGATGTCGTCGACAGCTGGAGCCGCGCCTCCCGGCCGGTGACCGCGCCCCTCGGGACGTACCCGCACTACACGGCGCCGCGTGTCGGGGGCCGGCGCATCGACGGGGTCCTCGTCACGGCGGAGGCGACCGTCGACCGCGTCGCCGTGTCGGACCGGAAGCCGGGTGGGGTGTGGCCGTCCGATCACGCTGCCGTGCACGCGGTCGTGCGGTGGGCCGCGTGATCGCCACGCTCGGGCCGACGTTCCTGCGCCCGCGGTTCCTCGCCGCCGACGTGGTGCGGGCGCTGACCATCGTGAGCCTCGTCGTCGCGACGATCGGGTGGGGCGGAACCGCGTTCCCGGTGATGGCGCTGTGCCTGCTCGGGGTCGTCGTACCGCGGATGCTCGGGCTGCGGCCGGCGTTCGACGTGCTCGTGTGCGTGCTCGTGCTCGTCGCCGGGTGGTCGAGCGTGTTGGAGTGGTACACCGCGGTGTTCCTGTGGGACAAGGTGGTGCACGTGCTGCTGACCGGGCTGCTCGCGGCAGTGGCGTACGTCATCGCCGCCGACCTGCGGGTCGTGCGGCCTGCGACGGACTCGCCGCTCGCGGTCGTCGTGGTGGTGACGACCGTGGCGGCGTTCGGCATCGGTGCCGTGTGGGAGATCGGGGAGTGGGCGGGGCACACCTACGTCGACTCGGCGATCTTCGTCGGGTACGTCGACACGATCGGGGACCTGGCGGCGGACGGGTTCGGTGGGGTGCTCGCCGGGTTCGGGCTGCCGTGGTTGGCGGCTCGGCGGTCGGTGGTGCGGGCGGGCTGAGGTCGTCGCGTCCGTCGGGCTCGTCGCGTGCTCGGTGCGACGCGCCGTGGCACGGAGGAGGCCCGGCGTCCGCTATGCTGGTCGGGTTGCTCCGCGCTCCGGTCGGACGCGGGCGACGTGAGCTCCTCGGGGCTCGCGGGCTGTGGCGCAGCTTGGTAGCGCACTTGACTGGGGGTCAAGGGGTCGCAGGTTCAAATCCTGTCAGCCCGACCGGAGGGGCGATTCAGCAATCGTCAACTGTTCACGAAGAAGAAGCCCACTGAGATTCTCGGTGGGCTTCTTCTTCAGACGGCCCACTGGAAAGCAGGACCCACAGCCGGATGGCTGTGGGTCCTGCTCCGTTCCGGCGACGACCGGGCTCGTCAGTGGCTGACCCACCCGCCGTCGATGACGAGTTCCTCGCCGGTGACGTACTTCGCCTCGTCGGACGCGAGGTAGAGCATCCCGTACCCGATGTCGGTCGGCTCGCCGATGTGCGGCGGGAGCGGGATCTCGCCGCCGAGCTGGCTTGCCATGTCCTCCTTGCTCATGCCCGCGGCGACCGCGAGGCCGGTGTAGACGGACCCGGGGTGGATCGAGTTCACCCGGATCCCGTCGCCACCGAACCACTGCGCCGCGTGCTTCGTGAGGGAGCGGACAGCCCCCTTCGACGCGGAGTACGCAGCGCCGCCCGCGTCCGAGACCCCGCCGACGATCGCCGCGATGGACGACACGTTGACGATCGAGCCGCCGCCCTGGCGCTGCATGTGCGGGATGACGGACTTCATGCCGAGCCAGACGCCCGTGGTGTTGACGGCCATCACGGTGTTCCAGTCGTCGAGCTCCGCCTCGAGGATGCCCTTGGCCATGTGGATGCCCGCGTTGTTCACGAGGACGTCGATCCGGCCGTGGTCGGACACCGTCCGTTCGACGACGGAGGCCCACGAGTCCGGGGAGGTGACGTCGAGCGTGTGCGCGACGACCGAGCCGCCGCTGTCGCGGATCGCGGACGCCTCGCGTTGGAGTGCGTCCTCGCTGACGTCGGTCATGATGACCGTGGCGCCCTCCGCGGCGAAGAGCTGCGCGCCGGCGAGCCCCATCCCGCTCGCGGCGCCCGTGATGATCGCGACCTTGTCGCTGAGTCGTGCCATGTCGTTCCTGCTCTCCTTCGTGGTGTGCGGCGTCAGACGAGCTCCGGGCGGCGGATGCTCTCCGCGCCGCCGTCGATGAACACGATCTGCCCGGTGACGTGGGTGTTCTCCGCGCTGGCGAGCCACGCCAGGAGCGCGGCCGGCGCGGTGGGCGGTGCCGCCGGGCCGTTCAGCGGCGACGGTGCTCCGGCGTCCAGGGCTGCGCGTCCCTCGGCGGTCTGCAGCGCAGCCGCCGTCATCGGCGTCTCGATGACCCCGGGGGCGATCGCGTTGAGCGCGATGCCGGCTCCGGCCCACTCCGGGTCCTTCGCGTGGTGGCGGACCCACTGGGCGATCGCCTTCTTCGTGGTGGAGTAGATCGCGCTCGACCCCGCGGCGTTCGTCGCGGTCCCGATGCGCTCCGCCTCGGCGCGTGCGCCCGGCTCGTCGCCGGCCAGAAGGCGCTGGTACAGACCGTCGTCGACCTCCTCGAGCGCGGCGAGCGATGCGACGACGACCGCTCGGGGTGCGTCGGATCCGGCCAGGAGCGGCCGCAGTCCCTCGAGGGTCGCGATCGCCCCGAAGTAGTTCACCCCGACCGTGACCGGGCTGGCCGCGACGAGACCGGCCACGGCGACGACGGCGTCGATCCGTCCGCCGGAGCGCTGCCCGACCTCGTCGACGAGGGCTGTCCGACCCTCGTCGGTGCTCAGGTCCGCGACGACGTCGGCGTCCCTGATGTCGACGCCGATCACGTCGTGTCCGTCCGCTCGGAGGCGTTCGGTGGTGGCCTTGCCGATCCCGGAGGCGGCTCCGGTGACCACGTACGTCCTGCTCATGGTGTTCCTCTCGTCTTCTTCGACGTCGGCGCGTGCGTGACGCGCGAGCTCCGCTCGGGTGGCGGAGAAGTCCTCCGGGTCAGCCGGACCCGACCAGCCAGTCCGGCAGCATGGCGAGGAGCCGCTCGACGATCCGGTCCTGCCGTTCCGGTGCGTCCGTGCGGAGCCAGTCCGTCAGCAGGGCGATCGCGCCGCCGGCGACGAACCGGGCGGTGTCCTCGGGGTCCGCGCCGACGGGCACGTGGTCGCCGAGCACCCGCATCGTGGCCGCGACCTGGTCGGCGTAGGCCGAGACGACGGTCTCGTGCACGCGCCCGGAGAGCCGCCAGTCGAGCGATGCCCGGTAGAAGGGGTACCGCGCGGCGATGTGCTCGACGAGGCGCCGGTTGGACACGGTGGCCAAGTGTCGTCGCGCGTCCCCGGCGGAGCCGGCCCAGTCCCCGGCCCCGTCCTCGGCCCGCGCACGGACGTCGTCGAGGCCGATCTCGCGGAACGCGTCGACGAGCATCGCCACCGCGAGCTCGTCGAGGTCCGAGAACTGGGCGTAGAACGCGCTCCGGCTCACCCTCGCGGCACGCACGATCGCGTTGACGGAGACCTCGGTGGTGTGGTCCTCGGTGACGAGGTGTTCGGTCGCGGCGATGATCGCTGCACGGGTCCGCGCGGGTCGGGGATCGATCGCTCGGGCGGGGAGGCTGCGCTGCACACGGTCAGCATACGACTTTCTGGACATGTGTCCGGAAAATCGAGGGCTTCAGGCGAGTCAGCGGGCGAGCCAGGAGACGTGGACGTTCATCGTCTGGGTTCTCTCCGCCGGGTTCATCCACGCCCACGCCACTCGTGGACGGCGAGGAAGGCGCGCTTCGTCCATCGCGTTCGTCGGACGCGGCGCCGTGAGCTTCACCTTCGCCGTCGTCAACGTCTTCTTCAAGGGCTCGCACGCTTACTCGGGACTCGACGAGCGCGTCCAGCGGTCTCCTCCCGATCGACGCTCCGCGCTTAGTCAGCGTGATCTCATGAAGAAGGCAAGGTTCTGGCGTCCGGCGAGCGTTCCAACGGCCTTCCTCGTGCTGATGTCCCGTGAATCGGGCTGGAGAACACCCGACGGCGCTGCCCGACACCGCGCCTCCAGTCCGTCGGTCTGACGCCGGTCTCAGGCCGCGCGCTTCGGCGCCCAGCCGAGTTCCGGCCCGAGCCGCTCCGCCATGTCCGTGATGATCTGCGCGTAGTCCTCCGGCGCGAACGCGAACGGCAGCGCGAACGCGACCTCGGTGACCGCCTGGTACCCGGCATCAGAGCGCAACCGGTCCGCGATCTCCGCGGAGGACCCGACGAGGTCGGCGGCGAAGAGCATGCCCGCCGGGCCCATCGGCACGCCGACCCGCCCGGAACGCCCGTCGGCGTAGGCGCGGTAGCGGGCCTCCTGCTCCCTCGTCGCGGTGTCGGTCGGGATGACGACCAGACCCTGCGAGACGCGGGCCGTGTCGGGGGCGGGGTGGGCCGCGAGGTACGCGTCGATCTGCGCACGCTGGTTCGTGGCGAAGTCGGTGCCGACCTCGCTGCGCGTGACGCTCGAGGTCAGCAGGTGGAAGCCGTTCTCGCCGGCCCACACCGCTGACCTGGTGCTGCCGGTGCCGTACCAGATGCGGTCGACCAGGCCGGGGCTGTGCGGCTGCACGGTGCTCGCGAACTCCTCGATCCCTCGACGTTCGACGGCATCGGTCCCGGTCACCGTGTCCCCGCGGACCAGGTCGCGGAACCGCAGCAGGCGGTCGTTCCCGAGGTCCTCCTGGTCGGCGGTGTCGGGGTAGAGCGCCTCGCGGTACAGGTCGTAGTGCATCGGGGTGCCCACGGAGAAGCCGGGGTTGAGGCGTCCGCCCAACAGGACGTCGACCGTGCTGAGGTCCTCGGCGAGCCGGAAGGGGTTCTCCGCGCCGATGGGCGTGACCGCGGTGCCGAGGTCGATCCGCGACGTCCGCTGCGAGGCGGCCGCCATCACCGCCACGGGGGAGGAGATGCCGTGTTGCAGGTGCCGGTGCCGGAGCCAGGCGCTGTCGAACCCGAGTGCCTCGGCACGCTCGATGACCCGCAGCGTGTCCTCGTGGCCGGCTGACGGCCTGGTGGGGTCGAACGACCCGATGGTCAGGAAGCCGAGCCGTTCCAGGGGAGTTCCGTCGAGGGGCATGCTCCGATCGTGCCAGACGGCGCGCGCGGGCTGCACCGGGGTCCGCCGAACCGGACCGCCGCAAACCGGACTGCCAGGCGAACACGCAACTTCGGCCCCTACTGTCTCCCCAAGCGCAGATGCGTGAACTCCCTCGTACCGGTTGAAGGACCGATCCGTAACGGAAGGTCGGTCCTCATGACCACCACTCCGCTCGCGCCGGGTTACACCCGCACTCGTCCCGGATCGGGGAGCCGCAACGGCACCTCGACCTACTCCGCGCTCCTGGCGCAGGTGAAGGAGCACGGCCTCCTGCGCCGTCGCACCGGGTTCTACTGGACGCTGTTCGCCAGCCTCGCCGCCGGCCTCGCCGTCACCTGGCTCGCGTTCGCCTTCCTCGGCGACTCGTGGTTCCAGCTCATCGTCGCCGGAGCGCTCGGCGTCATCTTCACGCAGTTCGCGTTCCTCTCGCACGAGGCCGCGCACCGCCAGGTCTTCGCCTCCCAGAAGTGGAACGACCACGCCGGCCGCTGGCTCGGCACGTTCATGGTCGGCCTCAGCTACTCGTGGTGGATGAACAAGCACACCCGCCACCACGGCAACCCGAACACCGTGGGCAAGGACCCGGACATCGCGCCGGACGGCATCCGGTTCCTCCCGGAGGACGCCGCCGCGGTCCGTGGCCCGCTGATGACGCTGTTCATGCGCTTCCAAGGCTGGCTGTTCTTCCCGCTGCTCACGCTCGAGGGCCTCAACCTGCACCGCTACGCGGTCATGTCGATCGTCACCGGCAACGGCACCAAGGCGGACGTGAAGCACCGCCTGATCGAGGCCGCGCTGCTCGTCGCCCGCTTCGGCATCTACCTGACGATCGTGTTCTGGTTCCTGCCCTTCGGCATGGCGTGCGCGTTCCTCGGGGTCCAGCTCGCCGTCTTCGGCGTCATGATGGGCGCCTCGTTCGCCCCGAACCACAAGGGCATGCCGACGATCGCGCACGACGCGAAGGTCGACTTCTTCTCGCGGCAGGTCCGCACCTCCCGCAACATCCGCGGGGGCTGGTGGGTGTCGTTCCTGATGGGTGGCCTGAACTACCAGGTGGAGCACCACCTCTTCCCGTCGATGCCCCGTCCGGCGCTCAAGCAGGCGCGCCTGCTCGTCCGCGACCACTGCGACACGCTCGACGTGCCGTACACCGAGACCACCCTGCTGCGCTCCTACGGCATCGTCGTCCGGTACCTGAACCGGGTCGGACTCGCCGCTCGCGACCCGTTCGCCTGCCCGATGGTCGCGCAACTGCGCATCCACTGAGGAGGTCGATCATGCCCACCGGCACCGTGAAGTGGTTCGACAGCAGCAAGGGGTTCGGCTTCATCACCCCGGACGACGGGTCCGAGGACCTGTTCGCCCACTTCTCCAGCATCGTCATCACGCAGGGGCTCCGCTCCCTCGAGGGCGCCGAGCACGTGCGCTACGAGGTCGGGCCCGGCAAGAAGGGTCCAGGCGGACAAGATCTCCGTCATCCGCGGATGACGCGCGTCACGACGTGACGGACGGGAGGCACGGTGCCAGCTGGCACCGTGCCTCCCGTCCGTGAGCGCGAGACTCGGCCTGCGCGACACATCTCGGGGGCATGAGCGCGAGAACTGTCGCCTGGCGCGAGTCTCGCGCGCGCCGGGCCGCCGCCGCCCGGCGGGCAGGGGGACAGGGGGACAGACCACCCGGCACACCCTCGGACTGGGTACCGGCGCACCCTCGGACTGGGGACGGACCGGCCCGGATCCCGACCCGCGCGCCAACTAGCGTTCACGGCGAACGAGCCGACACCCGGCCGTTCCGGCGTCTCGGGACGGACGCCGCGGGTCACCGAGGGAGTGACAGCGCATGCAGCAGCGCTCGACGATGCGGATCACGGTCGCGACCGTGCTCCTCAGCGCCATGATCGTGGCCGTGCCGATGGGGCAGGCCTCCACCGCCGAGGCGGCCACCGCCGCCCCGGTCGGGAACATCGGCAAGTTCAAGCAGCGGGTCGTCGAGAACTTCGGCGTCATGGCCGCAGCGAAGGGGAAGTTCGCGAAGACCTACGCGAAGAACTGGCAGCCGTACCCGGACGGCACCGGTGGGATGTACTACTCCGGCTCGCAGATCAGCGGGCACGCCGGGGTGATGGACGTCCTCCTCGACGGCAAGAAGGGCGCCGCCGGGACCTTCGGGACCGCCCGGGACGCCTGGACCCACGTCGGCGGGAAGTTCACCGTGCGGGCGCGGGCGTCCGGCGGCGACGGGAACGGCGCGGCGTTCATGCTCTGGCCGAACTCGAACCGGTGGGCCGACGGCGAGATCGACTACCCCGAGGCGAACTTCGAGGCCTCCCCGATGGTGTTCCAGCACTCGATGACCCCGGGTCAGGAGGTGAACACCACCCAGCACTGGACCGGCGTCTCGTGGCGGGAGTGGCACACCTACTCGATCGAGTGGATCCCGGGGAAGTCGGTGACGTACCAGCTCGACGGCAAGACGATCACGACGATCACGAAGGACGTCCCGACCACCGCCCACCGCTACATGTTCCAGGTCGGGAACTGGGGCAAGCCGGGGCACCTCTACATCGACTGGTTCACCACGTACGACTACGTGCCGTGAACACGGAGCACGCAACCGCCCGCGTCAGTTGATGATCTCGGCCCGGTCGTCCGCGCGCAGGGCGGCCAACCGGTCGCGCCACGCCTGCAAGGCCTCGGGGGACAGCCGCGGCCAGTCGTGCACCTCGGCGACGATCCGCAGCGGCTCGGCACTGCGGTAGGAGCGGGTCGGGTTGCCCGGGAACTTCTTGTCGGTGACGTTCGGGTCGTCCTCGAACGCACCGGTCGGCTCGACCTCGTAGACACGAGGGACCGCGGAACCCTGCACGAGTTCCGCAGCGAGCTCGGCGGCCAGGCCTGCACCGTCCCGGAGCGCGGTGAAGTAGACGTGGCGCATCACGACCTCGGGCCGGTAGTTCGACCGGAACCCCGGCGTCAGCAGGTCGCCCACCCCCAGGTCGGCCGTCGTGCCGTGGAAGAAGGGGCCGTCCTCGTGTGCATCCGTCACGGCGACAGGGTAGCGCCGCCGGGTCCGTCGCGGGGTGCACGCCATCTCCCCCTCACGGCGGACGCGGCCGACGCTCCCACCCCCGTAGCGTGGCCGCCGTGATCGAAGTCGAGCACCTCACCAAACAGTACGGTCCGAAGACCGCCGTCGACGACGTCTCGTTCGTCGTCCGGCCGGGCAGCGTGACCGGCTTCCTCGGGCCGAACGGCGCCGGGAAGTCCACCACGATGCGGATGATCATGGGCCTCGACCGCCCCACCGCGGGACGGGCGACGGTGAACGGTCGCCCGTACCGGGACTTCCGCGACCCGCTCCGGCAGGTCGGCGCCCTGCTCGAGGCGAAGGCCGTGCACCAGGGGCGCAGCGCGTACAACCACCTGCTGTCCCTCGCAGCGACGCACGGCATCCCGAAGTCCCGCGTGCACGAGGTCATCGACATGACCGGGCTCGAGTCGGTCGCGAAGAAGCGCGTCGGCGGGTTCTCCCTCGGCATGGGGCAGCGCCTCGGCATCGCGGCGGCGCTCCTCGGCGACCCGAGGACCCTCATCCTCGACGAGCCGGTGAACGGCCTCGACCCGGACGGCGTCGTGTGGGTCCGGCAGCTCGCCCGTCGCATGGCGGCGGACGGCCGGACCGTGTTCCTGTCGAGCCACCTCATGAGCGAGATGGCGCAGACGGCCGACCGCGTCGTCGTCCTCGGCCGCGGCCGGGTCCTCGCCGACGCCCCGATCCAGGAGTTCGTCGCCGCCGGGAGCGCCACCGGCGCGGCGAACGGCGGTGGGAGCCGGGTCGTGGTCCGCACACCCGCCCCGGACCAGCTGTTCCAGGCGATCGGCCCGAACGCGTCGATCACCCCGCGCGAGGACGGCACGTTCCTCGTCGTCGGGCCCGACGCGGTCACGGTGGGGAACATCGCCGCCCAGGTCGGCGTCCCGCTGCACGAGCTCACCCCCGTGGGCGCGAGTCTCGAGGAAGCCTACATGGCGCTCACCCGCGACGACGTCGAGTACCGATCGGAGGGCGCCCGATGACCGCCACGATCATGCCCGACACCGTCCGCCTCGGGTTCGGCCGCCTCGTCCGGAGCGAGTGGATCAAGCTGCGGAGCATCCGCTCCACGATCTGGTGCTTCGTGATCCTCGTCGTCGTGACGGTCGGGCTCGCCGCGGCCCTCGGGAGTGCCCTCCAGCCCGGCGGCCCCGTCTCGTCGGACTCCGCGAACGGGCTGCTGGTGACGATCAACACCGCGAGCGTGTCCCTGACCGCACTGGTCGTCGCGGTGCTCGGCGTGCTCATCATCACCGGCGAGTACGGCACCGGGCAGATCCGCTCGACGTTCACCGCGGACCCGGGCCGCACGGGCGTCGTCCTGGCGAAGGCGCTGGTGCTCGCCGTCGCGACCTTCGTCGTCAGTGCCGTCGCGATCTGGATCGGCGTCGCCCTGTCGGCGGCGCTGCAGTCGAGCAAGGGCGTGCACGCGGACCTCGCCGATCCGTCGGTGTTCATGCCCGTGCTCGGTGCGTCGGTGTACGTCACCCTCCTCGCGCTGCTCGCCTACGGCATCGGGCTGCTCGTCCGGTCGAGTGCCGGCGGGATCGCGATCACCCTCGGGATCCTCCTGGTCCTGCCGATCGTGCTGTCGCTGGCCGCGAGCGTGGTGCAGGCCCAGTGGCTGATGGACGTCTACCGCTTCCTGCCGGACCAGGCGGGAGCGCAGCTCTACCAGTACTCGTCCGGCGACGCGGTCCCGCAGGACGGCGTCGTGCTGGACGGCTGGGGCGGTCTGGGCGTCCTCGCGGCGGAGGTCGCGGTGATCGGTGCGCTCGCCCTGGTGGTCGCGCGCCGACGCGACGTCTGACCCGGCCCACCGCCGGACTGGAGGCACGGTGCCAGCTGGCACCGTGCCTCCAGTCCGTCACACGGTCGCGTTCCGCAGGATCTCGTACCGGTGCATCGTCACGCCGTTGTCGAAGCGGCGCTGCTCCAGCAGCGCGAGCTGCAGGGGCTGCCGGATCGCCTCGGCGGGGGCGTCGAAGAGCGGCCGGCCCGCACCGAGCAGTGCGGGGTGGGTGAACAGCAGGAGCTCGTCGAGGAGTCCGGCGGCGAGCAGTTGCGTCGCGAGGTCGGCGCCGCCGACGCCGATGTCGCCCTCGGACGTCTGCCGGAGCTCGGCGAGCCGGGCGATCGCATCGTCGTGGATGATCGTCGTGTTGTGGTCGGCCGCCGTCCGGGAGCGCGACACGAGGACCTTCCGCTGCGCCGTCCAGATCTCGCCGTACTCGCGGAGGTAGTCGGGCAGGGACTCGTCGAACCGTGCCTCGGGCCAGAACGGGTCCATCATGTCGTGGATCACCCGCCCCTCGACGCCCATCGTCAGCGCCTTCGCCCGCTCGTTGAAGAAGCGGTGCAGCGGCTCGTCGATGTGGATCCAGTCCGGGCCGCCGAGGTCGTGGTCGTCACCGCCGCGGGCTTCGATGAAGCCGTCGAGCGACACGTTCATCCAGTACACGAAGCGTGCGGGCATCGCGGACTCCTTCGTCGGACGGTGGCGCCGAGCATACGCGGGTGGGGCGGGGGCGCCCCGTGCGGACCCGTCGTCAGGCGGAGCGGCCGGGCTCGGCCTCGGGCTCGGGGTCGTGCTCGTGCTCGTGCTCGGTCAGCGCCCGGGCGTAGGCACGCACCGAGCGGTTGTAGCGCGGCAAGGTCGGCTCGACGGCCTCGATCGCGACCCGGAGAGCCTCGTCGGTGCGGCCGGCGCTGTGCAACGCGAGCGCGAGGAACACCCGCGGAGCGGCACCCGTCGTCGGGTGCGGCGGCGCGTCACGGAGCATCGCGATCGCCTCGTCGAGCCGCCCGAGGTTCCGGAGCGTCGACGCGTGCTGCACCACGAGCTGCGCGGCCCGGGCCGGGTCGACCCGTGCGAGCCCCGCCGCGGTGGCAGCCGTGTAGTGGACGTCGGCCTCGGCCTCGTGTCCGCCGGAGTCCAGCGAGCCGCCGAGTTCGAACGCGCCGAGTGCGGGGTGCGGAGCGTCGGCAGCGAGTGCCCGCATCCGGTCGATCCGAGAGCGGTCGTCGATCGTGTCGTCGGCCCAGAGCGCGGCGACGCGGGCCTCCCAGTCGGTGTCGTCCATCCGGTCACCGTACCGGTCCGGCGTCAGTCGGAGACCGTCGCGCGGAACGACCGGACGAGCGGGATGCCCGGACGGACGAGAGCGGGCTCGCGCCACGCCAGTGCGGACCCGATCGCCGGGTACTCGGCGGCGCGGACGAACCACGGGTCGCGATGGTCGAGCGCCTCGATCCGGATCGTGGCGGCTGTGCCGTCGAAGCGAGCGGACCACTCGACCCAGGGTGCGACGGACCCGTGCACGGCGTCCTCGCCGGCGGCGTCCGCGGTCCGGACCGTGATCGCCGTGCAGGGCGGGAACCGCCAGGTGAACCCGCCGTAGCCGGCGCCGACCCGGCCGTTGCTGCCCGGGCCACCGAGTCGCACGACGGCGTCGCCGGGGGTCCGGAACGACGACGACCAGGCGAGCGTCCAGCCGCCTCCGTCCGCGTGCCAGCGGAGTGTCCGGTCCTCGTGCAGCAGGACGCGGCGGTCCGGACCGTGCCAGACCACCTCCTGCTCCAGGGACGGCCCGTGCAACCGGGCGCGGAGCACCTCGGCGGAACCGTGGTCGTCCCGCCACACGTAGCCCTGGTCGCGCACGTAGGTCGGGCCACCCCAGCAGTTCACGCCGTCCAGGTCGGGGAGGGCGAACCCGACACCGCAGTGCCAGTCGTGGTCCGGCGCGTGGTGGGCGCTGACCGTGGTGCCGCCGAGCGTCCGGACCGGGTGGAGGTACGGGCGGGGCGACGACGTCGGGATCGTGCCCGCCCCGTCGAGCACCCGGGCGACCACCGTGTCGTCGACGACGATCTCCTGCAGCACCTCGTCGCGGGCAGCGTGCGCCCACGGCGCACCGACCTCGGAGAACAGCGACCGCTGTTCGGCGGCGCGTGCCACGACCGCCTCGACGTCGGCGACGATCGGCCGTCGTCCGGCTCGGTCGCCCGTCCAGGTCACCCAGGGGTGGCCGATCTGCACCGGCTCGGTGGAGCGGACCGCCTCGAGCACCTCGACGAAGGCCCCGGTGGACTCGAGCGGCACGAGCAGGTCCTCACCGCGGGACCGGTGCGCGAGGAGGTTCTCGAGCAGGTCGGTGCGCCCGAGGGTGCTGGTGGTGCCGTCGACCGTGACCTCGTCGGTCGTGTAGCCGAGGGTCGCGCTCCCCGTGGTCCCGCGGACGATCACGGCGGGCGGGACCTCGGACGGCGCGCACAGGGTGAGCGCCGCCGTCGCCTCCAGGCCGGCGGTGGTGGTGACCCGGACGGCCGAGGTGTCGTCGCCCTCGATGGTGTTCGCCCGGAACAGCTCGACCTCGACGCGCGCGACCTGGTCGGCGCGGCGGCACCCGACCAGCGCCAGTGCGGTCGCGACGGCGTGCGCGAGCGGGTTCGCGACCGCCCCGTCCAGCACGTCGACACCGTCGAACCGGCGTCGCCCGGCCCAGGCGGAGCGGTCCCAGTACGCCTGGTCCCGGCTCCACGTCCCGACCGCCGCGGCAGAACGGACCCGCCCGACGACCGCACCGGTGCCGAACGCCGCGATCGCGTCCGACCCGAGGCTCTGGAACCCGACCTGCACGACCCGGCCGGTGCGCCGAGCGGCGTCCAACAGGTCGGCGAAGGCCGTTCGGGTGGTCACCGGGGGCTTCTCGAGCAGGACGTCGGCGCCGACGTCGAGCGCCTCGAGGGCCAGCGGGAGGTGGGCGGCGATCGGCGCCGCGATGACGACCACGTCGACCGGTCCCCGCTGCATCGCGGCGGCGATGTCCGGGACGACGGGGACGCCGTCGTCCTCGGGGGAGCCGAGCGCCGGGTCGACGACCGCGCTGAGGGTGCACGCGCGGGCGGCGACCAGCCGCTCGATCACGGCACGGTGGTGCAGGCCGAAGCCGCGCGCGCCGACGAGCACCACACCGGGTGGGCTCGCGACGACGTCCATGGTCCGTCACGCTAGCAACCGCGATCCGGCGAGCGGCCGACCCGACTCAGCGGCGGCGGACCAGCACGACGCTGTCGAGCACCTCGTGCGGCGTGCCCTCGGGCGTGGTCGCGGAACGCGGCCGCAGCTCGGCCGTGACGACCGTCCACGACGCGTCGAGCTCCAGCGCCGCGAGGTCCTCCGCGGGCGTCGGGAACCGGTACTCCCCGAGCCCCTCCGACAGGCCGCCGTGGGGCGGGGCGGCGTGGGCGGTCACGAGCAGGTGCCCGCCGTGTGCCACGAACCCGGCCGCCCGGCGCAGGATCGCCTCGCGCGGGATCGGCACCGGCCACGAGTGCAGGAACGACGCGGTGACCAGGTCGAAGCGCGCGTCGGTCTCCCACGCGTCGAGGTCCGCAGCGACGAAGGCCGTCCGGTCCTCCACGCCAGCGGCGACCGCAGCCCGGGATGCTCGTGTGATCGCCGTCACCGACAGGTCCACGCCCGTCACGTCCCACCCGCGCTGCGCGAGCCACACGACGTCGCCACCCTCGCCGCAGCCGAGGTCGAGGGCGCGGGCGTCTCCGGGCACGGTTCCCGCGAGCTCCTCGGCGACGGACGCCAGGACCGCGTTCACCCGTCCGGACCAGATCCCGTCGCGTTCGGCGTAGCGGGCCTCCCACCAGGTCCGAGGCGACGACGACGGGGACGGGGCCGACGAGGACGGCGCTGCCTGGTGGGTGTGCATGCGCCCACTCCACCGCACCACCCACCCGCGGGCAAGCGCCGTTGCCGTTCCGGCAACGGTGTCGCACGTGCGCGCTGCCCGGCTGCCGGCGCCCGCCGAGTCTCGGGGCACGCGACGGTTCTCGGGTCCGCGGACACGAGCCCTGTCGCGCAGCCCGAGTCTCGGGGCGCCGGTGCCCTCCGCCCGCCGCGCGGCCCGCCCGGGTCAGCCGACGGGGTCGGCGTTCTCGATGCGGGCGCTCGCCGTGGCCATGTGGTCGTCCATCGCCCGTTGCGTCGCGAGCACGTCCCCGGACCGCAGGGCCTCGACGATCGCACGGTGCTCCTCGTACGCCGCCTCGGTCGCCTGCCGGGTGCGGACCCGACGGCCGACCCAGACGCTCAGCATCGAGCGGAGGCTCTGCAGCAGGTCCGCGAGCACGTCGTTCCCGGCAGCGCGCGCGAGCAGCACGTGGAACCGGACGTCGGCGTCGATGAACGCGTCCGGGTCGTCGAGGGTCTCGTGCTGGCGGTCGATGTACGTCTGGAGCTCGTCGAGCTGGTCCGGGGTCGCGCGTTGGGCGGCGAGGATCGCGGCCGTGCGCTCGAGCGAGGATCGGATCTCGAGCAGCTCCCGCGTCCGGTTCGACGCGAGCATGAGGCCCCACGACAGCGTCGTCGGCAGCAGGTCGGACGTGCCACCCTGCAGGTACGTCCCGGAGCCCGGGCGGATCTGCACGATCCCGAGGATCTCCAGCGCCGCGAGGGCCTCGCGCACGGCGGACCGGCCGACCCCGAGCCGCTCGGCGAGCACCCGCTCCGACGGCAGGCGCGACCCCGGGGCCAGGTCGCCGGCGGTCAGCAGGGACACGAGCTGACGGGCGACCTCGGAGGCGGGGGAGCCGGTCGGCACCGACTCGAGCTCGAGGCGGATGTTGAGGGGGTCGTCCGGGCTGAACGCGGGCATGGAGTGAGCGTACCGGTCGGTCAACCGGTTCCCGCGAACCACAGGGTGCTGGTCGTCTCGGTCCCAGAAGGCCTCCCGTCACAGGAGTTCGTCCGCCCAGGGGTCCTCGAGCCGTGGCGCCGCCTGCTGCTCCGCCAGCGACGACGAGGACGACAGCGACGAAGACGGCCAGTGCTCCGAGCCGCCGTCCGATCGGATCGACGCCGGCGGAGCCGCATCCCCTTGTGTGGATGCTGTACGCCGGTCGTCGGGCGCCCGGGAAGATGGACCGGACCACGCGAGCGCGCCGGTCGGGAAGGACACCTTGTCGTACGACACCAGCAACCCTGGCCTGCAGGCAATGATCGACCGCGCCGGGCGCATCACCGCCGAGGAGGCGGAATCGCTCGACGTCACGTGGAAGGCCGACGAGGGCATTCTGCTGCCGGAACCGAGTGCGTCGCTCGCCATCCAGGGCGGCGCGGACGGCCGGATGGTCACGAACGCCGATCTCGTCGCCGCGTGGCAGCATGCGCTCGAAGCCGCAGGCGCCGCGGGGCGCGTCGATGAGATCGAGGCCGCGCAGGAGGCCGGTCGCGCGGTGCGCCACTCGGACGCGCGCTTGCGGGATCGCGCGGGGGCGGAGGAGGCCGTCCGGTCCGCGGTGCTCGCGACCGGGGTGCGCGACCTCGTCTCGGACGACGAGTACGCAACGTTGACAGCAGCCTGGCGGAAGGTGCTCGGCGAGGTCTGATCCGATCGACGGTCGGGCCCGAGCCGCCGGGCGGCAGCGTCGATGACGACCAACGGTTCGTGCGGGCTGGCGGCGATCATCGTCCCGCCGGCCTCGGTGTCGGCCGTGCCGCCGGCGATCGGCTCAGCGACCCGGGCTCGCGCCCGCGACCCGGAGGCTCTCGGCCACTGCGGCACGGCTCACGAAACCGATCCCGCCCCGCCCGCGTGGAAGGACCGCGATCCGGACCGTACCGAGATCGGACTCGATCTCGATCCCACCCTTCAAGCGCGGCCCTGCGCCGAAGACGCCCTCGTTCACGTCGAAGTCGATCGCGCGTACCGACGAGTAGGCGGTGGTGACGTCGATCGAGCCCGTCCGCGTCTGCACGCGCACGCTGCCTGCTCCGAGGCTGATGAGCACGATGTTGCGGACCATGTTCGACGGGGGCAGGCCGAAGAAGACACGTGCGGGCCTCGTCAGGAACCCGAGGAGCTGCACCGATGCGGGGTCGGCCAGCTCGGCGGCCCTGGCGCGACGTTCGAGGACCCCGACGAACGCGGCCAGGATGCTGAAGGTGATCGCCAACACGACGAGCGTGCCCCCGAGCGACCACAGGAGGGGCGCCGCATCACCGCCGTTCCCGAACGCGCCGACGACGCCGAGTCCGAGCCCCGCGAGGCCCAGGACGAGTTCCGTCGGGAATCGACGTCTGTGCGCAGTCACGATGCTGAGCCTGTTGACCGCCGCGTCGGTTCAGAGGGTGAGACGCGCCTGGACCGGATCGGCTCGCCGTGATCGGCTCGGGTGGACACTGCTGTCCCTCGTCGGTCGCCCCGCGTGACCGGGGCGTCGAACGCGGCGCCGAGGGGCGGTCGCGAGCGGGTCGGCTCCTGCCTCGTCCGTGAATGGTCAACCGGTTGACAAGTTGGCGCCAACCGCGCACACTGGTCCGAGCGCACCGATGCGCCACCTCCGCGCCCGGCGCAGCAGCCCAGCGGAGCACCACCCCACCCGAGCAGGAGTCATCGTGGACATCCCCGCCACACGAGGCATCCCCACCTCGGTCGTCGAGAAGACGGCCATCCGCAAGATCGCGATCCGCATCGTGCCCTTCGTGGCGCTGATGTTCTTCATCAACTTCCTGGACCGCACCGCGATCTCCTTCGCGGCGCCGAACGGCATGGAGGCGGACCTCGGCCTGACCGCCGCCCAGTTCGGCTTCGCGTCCGGCGTGTTCTTCATCGGGTACCTCGTGCTCGAGGTCCCGTCCAACCTCGCGCTCCACAAGTTCGGTGCGCGGGTGTGGCTCGCCCGCATCATGATCACGTGGGGCATCGTCTCGCTGCTCTTCACGTGGGTGCAGAACTACCCGCAGCTCGTCGGGCTGCGCTTCCTGCTCGGTGTCGCGGAGGCCGGCTTCTTCCCGGGCGCGATCCTGTTCCTCTCCACCTGGGTCCCGGCTCGGCACCGCGGCAAGATGCTCGCGCTCTTCTACCTGGCGCAGCCGCTCACCAGCGTCATCGGGTCGCCGCTCGCCGGGTGGCTGATGACCCACGAGGGACTGCTCGGTGGTCTGGCCGGCTGGCGCTTCATGTTCCTCTGCGTCTCGATCCCGGCGATCATCGTCGGCATCCTGTGCCTCTTCGTGCTCAAGGACAAGCCGTCCCAGGCGAAGTGGCTCGACGAGGACGAGAAGGTCTGGCTGGAGACCGCGCTCGCGACGGAGAACGGCCAGAAGGAGGGGAACGCGCACGGCAAGGGTGGGCTGCGCGCCGCGTTCGGCTCCGGCCGCGTCTGGATGCTCGCCGCCGTGTACTTCGGCTTCATCTACGGCCTGTACGCCCTGAGCTTCTTCCTGCCGACGATCATCGACGGCTTCCAGGAGCAGTTCGGCACGACGTTCGACCTGTTCCAGAAGGGCCTCATCACGGCGATCCCGTACGTGCCCGCCGCGGTCGTCCTCTACTTCTGGTCGCGTGACGCCTTCCGCCGGGGCGTGCGGGTCTGGCACATCGCGGTCCCGGCGCTCGTCGGTGGTCTGAGCATCCCGGTCGCGCTCTACATGAACAGCCCGGCCGCGACGGTCGCGGTCATCGCGGTCACCGCGTGCTCGATCTTCGCCGCGCTGCCGAACTTCTGGACCGTGCCCACGCAGTTCCTCACCGGGGCCGCGGCGGCGGCGGGCGTCGCGCTCATCAACACGGTCGGCAACCTCGGCGGCTTCGCGGCGCCGTACATCACGGGTGCGGTCAGCGAGTGGACCGGCGGCTACCAGGTCCCGATGTTCATCGTCGGGTTCTTCATGGTCCTGTCGAGCGTCCTGATGTTCGTGCTCGGCCGGAACACCGAGCGGCGCGCCTCCGCGACCGGCGCCACGACGAGCACGCACGACGCCGCCGCGGCCGCACCGACCCAGGAGACCCACGCATGACCCGCCTGTTCAACGACCCAGCGGACTTCGCCGACGAGATGGTCGACGGCTTCGTCGCCGCGAACCAGGACCGGGTCCGCCGGGTGCACGGCGGCGTCGCCCGAGCCACCACGAGCCCAGCCGGCACGGTCGCGCTCGTCGTGGGCGGCGGGTCGGGCCACTACCCGGCGTTCGGCGGCCTCGTCGGGCACGGGCTCGCCGCCGGTGCCGCGATGGGCAACCTCTTCGCCAGCCCGAGTGCGCAGCAGATCACCGCGGTGGCGAAGGCGTCCGAGCACGGGGGAGGCGTCCTGCTCTCCTACGGCAACTACGCCGGCGACGTGCTCAACTTCGACGCCGCGGCACGCTCCCTGGCCGCGGCGGGCATCGAGGTCCGCACCGTCCGCGTGACGGACGACGTCGCGAGTGCCCCGAGCGCCGAAGCGCACAAGCGCCGCGGCATCGCCGGTGACCTCTGCGTCTTCAAGGTCGCGGGGGCCGCCGCGGAGCAGGGCCGCACCCTCGACGAGGTCGCCGCCGTCGCCGCCCGCGCCAACGACCGGACGCGCAGCTTCGGCGTGGCGTTCTCCGGCTGTTCGCTCCCCGGTGCGGAGGAGCCGCTGTTCACCGTGCCCGAGGGCCGGATGGCGATCGGCATGGGCATCCACGGCGAGCGGGGCATCGCCGAAGCCGACGTCCCCACCGCCGACGGCCTCGCCGGGCTGCTCGTCGACGAGTTGCTGACCGAGCTCCCGTCCGACATCGAGGCGGCCGGCGCTGCGGGACAGCGCGTCGTCCCGATCCTGAACGGCCTGGGCAGCGTCAAGTACGAGGAGCTCTTCGTCGTCTTCGGCGCCGTGCAGCGCCGACTCGCCGCCGCGGGCGTCCAGGTGGTCGCGCCCGAGGTCGGCGAACTCGTCACGAGCTTCGACATGGCGGGCGTCTCGCTCACGCTCTTCTGGCTCGACGACGAACTCGAGCAGCTCTGGGCCGCCCCCGCGGACAGCCCCGCCTACCGCAAGGGCGGTGCCGTCCCGCAGGAGCGCGTCGCCGCCGACACCCTGGCGGCCGACGAACTCGCCCCGGTCGCCCCGGGCACCGAGGAGTCGCAGGGCTCCGCGGTGCGCGTCGCCGCGGCGATCACCGCGATCCGCGCCACCGTCGACGAGCACGTCGACGAGCTCGGGCGGATCGACGCGGTGGCCGGTGACGGCGACCACGGCATCGGCATGCAGCGTGGCTCGACGGCCGCCGACGCGGCCGCCCGGGACGCCGTCGCTCGCGGAGCGGGTGCCGGCTCCGTCCTGGCGATCGCCGGGGACGCCTGGTCGGACAAGGCCGGTGGGACGTCCGGTGCGATCTGGGGAGCCGCCCTGGAGGCACTGGGTCGCGTCCTCGGGGACGCGTCGCGTCCGTCGGGCGCCACCGTCGCGGACGCCGTG